>Ga0074195_1000121_pt1 | contig 188251 bp, 182 predicted proteins | sample EPASupsiteHSE623_FD_64525 | JGI IMG/M metagenome (GOLD analysis project Ga0074195, IMG submission 64525) | Bioremediated contaminated groundwater from EPA Superfund site, New Mexico - Sample HSE6-23 | ecosystem: Environmental > Aquatic > Deep subsurface > Groundwater > Contaminated ... | reverse complement strand
GGAAGGGACGACGGATGGGAATGACAGTGCGTCGAACAAGAATCAAAGAACCTGCAAAAACGAGAGTTGTTTGCAGCGGGGGAATATTATTCTTGACAGAGTGCCCTCTAATGGGTGACCCCAGGTATCCTCTGGGATCAATGACCTCATGAATGGTGTTCCTGATTATATCCTGAAGCTCTCCGACGGTCAGATCGCTTATTTTTCTTGCCCTTGCTGTTGTGCGCATCGCAATACCTCCAAATTGTGCATAAGTACTATCATACCCATTCAATCCAGTCCACAGGCCAGTTCGATTCAGTCTGCATGGGCTCAGGTCTTGCAATCATACATTTGGGCTTCAAGCCCTTTTCAAGGCCCTGCTCACGGTCGCATAGCACGTCAACTTCGTGGAGCAGCCAGATGTCCCCCTGGTGCCTCTTTTGTAAAGTAGAGACGGCAGGAAAGGGATTACTGAAAAGCCGTTCGGACAAAACCGGATTGAGTGTTCGAACAGAGCGGATTATCCGACGTACCGTAGATTTGTTGGTTATGCACTTTTCATTTCCGCAAACCTGCTTCCTAGCCAACTATGCATTGTGCTGAAGAATTCTTCTCTGGCGTGGACTTCCCTCGCGGGGTCATGGCCACACTTATCAAATTCCCGGTACTCCAATTGGGGCATGAATTGTCTAAGATTGTCCCTGATCATTTTCCCTGGATGCGGATCATACGCGCCATGCAGCATTATTGCAGGCGTCTTCACTGAGGTAAATGATTGCGGGTAAAGCCCCGCTTCCTGGCAGCGGACCAGGTCTTTCCATGTTTCGATGTGGGCTTTCATATCAAATGGCTCGGACCCTGCGGGCTTGTCTTCGTCTGGCACCACCTCGTAGGTATCCGTCATGTCATGCCATTTCATTATCTGCTCATAGATGCCTAGTTTCAGGTCTGCATTGTGTTCGGGGTGTTTGGCTATGTAGTCAAGAATCCTGCGTTTTCGCACATCGACAAGGACATGGCGCGAGGCCTTGTCAAAGGTTCCGCAACCAACGAGAACGATGGCCCCAATGCTATCCGAGTGTTTTGCCGCATAGGCCAGGGCGAGCATTGCCCCCCACGACTCACCTACAAGGGCTGGTTTCTCGCCTTTGCAGCGAGAGCAGATCAGTTCGTGAAGGTCTGCAATATGAACTGCAACTGACAGTGGCGTGTCACCACTGATGCGTTGCCAGGGCTCAAACACGCGGAACTCATCGGATAGACCTTGTGCGATGCGCGCTGCACCGCCACATGCGCCGGGACCCCCGTGTAATGCAATCACGGGTGGCCCGTCCTTCCCATGGAACCGGATGCGGTGGTTTGCTTCCCAACCCGGCTGTGTCATGGTAATCAGTATCCTCTTCATCAGGCATAGCAACTTTATGTACGGCCATCTTTGTTATCAGTTTTCCATTATCATACAGGAAAACTACAGGATGTCCCCCTGGTGACGATCAAGCGATGATTTCGTTCAAACCTTCCAGGACCCGGACCAGTTCTTCCTCGGATGCCTTGCCGATCAGCTTTCCGATCCTTTCCACCGGCAGCGTCCTGATCTGACTGATCTTGATCCATGATCGTTCCGGGAGTCTCCCGCTCTTCAGCTCGAAAGTCAACGGAAATCCCGCTTTCTGAGCCTGGCTTGTGATCGCCACAGCAATAACGGTTCCGGACCGATCATTGAAGACGGTATGGCTCAACACCAGGACGGGGCGCAACCCTGACTGTTCACGGCCCCTGGCGGGATTGAGGTCCGCCCAGCGGATCTCTCCCCTCAGTATTGCGGCCATTCTTCCATATCCCCGGCCAGGCCTTCATCCGCCATAGCTTTCTCGAATTTCGGGTCAAGCTTCGCGCATTCCGTTGCCAGACGACTGTGTTTCAAGCGGAGGAGTTTTTCGCCCACGGCTTCCTGGATGGCCTGGCTTCGACTCTGAAAGACGTGTTCACCGACGAGTCTGTCGAGCTCGCCGATGAATTCCCTGTCCAGCGTGACGGCTATTTTTTCTTTGCTCATCTTTCCTCCTCGGTGATGGTATGACATTATATCATACTCGAAATTCTTGTCAAGTCGCGTCGAAGGGACCCCGGTCACATGGGGTCTTGATGATAATGACGATATCAACTGGCGGCTTAAGAGATTCCCCATCGAGAAGCCGAAAATGCGAAGGGCCCCAAAGTTACCCCGCCGACTGCCTGCCGTCAAAAACGGTGCCGTTCTGACCTGCACCGAAGACAGCGTTTTGGATAATCGAGACCCGCTTTCGAGAACCATATTCTGTTCGCCGGCATCTATCTCCTGCCGGAGGGGCGGAACAAGAAAGGCAACCGAAAAGAATTGAATATAAGCAAATAGTTATGGTAAAAAACTGAGCATTACGTTGTCCCCGGGTGAACTGGCATGAAAAAGGGGTGGGTGAGTTAGCCTGAACAGTCACGAATGAAACAAACAATGTTCATCTAATTTATGAGCACAACTCATTATAGAAAAAAAGACGCGACCAGGGAGCAGATAGTTAAAGCCGCCATCCAGGTGTTCGGAGGGAAGAGCTACCTCGAGGCCAGCATTTCGGAGATCGCCCAGAGAGCGGAAGTGGCGGAAGGGACCATCTATCAGCATTTCAAGAACAAGGAAGACCTTCTGTTCTTCATACCCATGGAGAGATCAAACGCCTTCTGCGAGGGTCTGGAGCTCCACCTGCAGGGGATCCAGGACGCACACAACAAGCTGGCAAAGTTTACGTGGTACTACCTCTATTTCTTTAAGACAAACCCCGACTACGCGCGTATAGCAATGCTTGAATTGAGGGTGAACAAGAATTTTCAGAAAACGAACGGGTACCGCCTCTTCAGGGGGTGGCTGAAGACACTTCGGCACATTATCGAGCAGGGGCAGCGGGAAGGGTCCGTGAGGAATGACATGGACCCGGTCATCATTCAGGAACTGCTCCTCGGTACCCTTGAGCATTACGTGACGCGCTGGCTTCTCAAGGACGAGAGCTGGGACCTTCTGGAGTTCCGCGAGCAGGCGATCGAGCTGATCATGAACGGGATCAAGCCGGCAAGCGTCGAGGAAGTCAAAACGGTGGCCGTTGCGAAAGGGATGTCCCTGGGGTCGAATCCTCATTCGGGGACTCCTGTGACTCCTGGGGTCACGACTTGAATTATCACTTTCCCGTAACATACTCTCTCCACGCATTAGATATTCAGAAACGAACATGACAGGAAGGATTACTTGAACCTTCTTGGCCAGGTCATATTCCGGAGGCAGTGATGGGTCAGGGGTCGCCCGATCTGCGTTTTCTCCGGATCTTGCCGCAATTTTTTAGGGCTTCCTCCCATCCTTTCTTTTGAGCCAGGATTTCACCGGCTGGACCGTTCCGGTTTGAGTAATTTCATGTAGCTACGTCAGTAAAGCGCTGATGGCAGTGGCGGTTTCGAGCAGCCGATTTATGGCGGATGGGATAACATCATCGGTCAGCGAGTGCGAAAGTCCGTTGATCCACAGCAGAGCTTTCAGATCGCCTTTGCGGAGAATGGCGGCTGTGATGGCGCGGACGCCGTCCCGGTATTCCTCGAAGTCGACCGCATACCCCTGCTTCCAGGACAATTGGGCCTGGAGGAGCATCTCATCCCTGTCGGTAATCATCCTGGGGGTATAGGGCGGCACAGGGTTTTCCGAGAGAAAGGCGAGTGCATCGGTCGGGTTGAGCGATCCCAGAAACATTTTCAGAAGCGCCGGCGTTGTGATGGGAAACAGCGTGCCCGCCGGTATGAAAATGGTGAACTCCTTCCGGGGTTGCACCGCTTCCATTACACGTACCTTCATCCCTTCCGGTACTCCCAGACATACCGTCTCGCCCACGTTGTCCGCGAGATCCGCCAGAAATGGCCGTGCAAGGACGGACAACTGCGTCGTTGCGATGGTCTCCCTGGAGAACTCAACCAACCCATGGCCCACCCTGTAACGTTTTGTCTTGTCATTCTGTTCGACGAACCCTTCCTCCCTTAACGCCTGCAGTATTCCGTGGGTCGTGCTGGGATTCAGACCGAGCTTTGCCGCGATGCGGTTTACACCCGCGGGCTGTTTCTGCCGGACAATAAAACGAAGTATCTGGACGGATCTCCGGACCGCCCCTGCGCTATAGGTATTTGCATTCTTCATAGAGAATACTTTATCGGACAGGGGATGGGTTTGTCAAGGCATTACTGTTGACCTGAAATTGGGGTTATAGCTATACTTTACGAGCTGAATCCCATTCGACCATATGTTGTGACCGTGTTGTGCGGCAAGAATTGTATTCCACCAAGAGAATAAACGGCCGAATCTGGCAGGTCCGGGGCGACGATCGGGACAGCGAAAAACGGAAGATCTCAGGAACGGAGTTGAAATGGAGAAATTCTTTAGTGCTCAAAGCGTAGCGGTATTTGGTGTTTCAGATGCCCCCGGCAACCTCGGGCGGTTCATCATCGATAACATGAAACGGTTTGACTATACGGGCCGCATCTATCCCGTAGGTCGAACCGCGACGGAAGTCGTGGGAATACCTGTCTATCGTCAGATCGAAGATGTGCCGGAGGTCCCCGACCTTGCGGTGCTTCTCGTGCCCGCCAGGGCGATGCCGGGTATTATCGAGGCGTGCGGAAAAAAGGGTATACGGCATGCGATAATCGAGGCCGCCGGCTTTTCGGAGCTCGGGTCGGACAAAAAAGAGCTTGAGGAGGAGATCCTCAGGATGGCAGGATCGGTCGGACTGCGGTTCATCGGTCCAAACTGCGTGGGGATCATCAACAAGGAGACCGGCCTGTGCACACCCTTTATCCCTTTCGAGCGCGACGAATTCAGGGTGGGAGGAAACTCATTCATTACCCAGAGCGGCGGTCTCGTGCACGACGTCATTCACCGGTGCGCCGCCGAGAACCTGGGCCTCAGCAAGGTAGTGAGCATCGGCAACAAGCTGATGATCGACGAGAACGATGTTCTCGAATATCTCCTGACGGACAAGGGAACGAATGCAATCGGTGTTTATCTCGAGACGATCAGCAACGGAAGGCGCCTTATGGAGCTTGCGTCAACCTCGGAGAAGCCGGTCATTCTCCTCGACGGCAACAGGAGCCCATCGAGCCGGGAGATCGCGTCCTTTCATACGGCGGCCCTCGCGGGGGACGCTGCCGTTGCGGCGGCCGCATGCCGCCAGGCGGGTATCCACCAGGTGGACAATATCCAGGATATGATCGACTGCTTCAAGATTTTCGAGATGCCATTGCTCAAAGGGCCCAATCTTGCGATCATCTGCCGCTCCGGCGGACAGTCGGTCCTGCTGGCTGACGACGCCCATCGCCATAATTTCCGCCTGCCGCCGCTGCCACCGGAGTTTTTCGAAAAGATCAACGAGCGGACCAAGGCAGGGGTGATCAGAAATACAAACCCCATCGATCTGGGTGATGTCTGGGACGATCTCTTCTATGCGGATGTGGTCGAAATGGCGGCTGCCAGACGCGACGTCGACGGTGTCATACTTTATTTTGAATACGGGGTAAATCACGAGGTAACCTTCGAGATTCTGAAGGGTGTTGAAAGGGTCAGCCGAACATACGATAAACCCGCGGTGCTTTGCATGGTCCCCGATCGTTCGGTCTGGCTCACTCTCCGTTACTCGAGGGATTTTCCTTTCTTTACGGAATCGGAGCGTGCTTTGCGCGCCCTGCGCCGCTCGCTCGATCATTTCACCAGGATAACAGGCGAAAGGCGTTCGGCCTTTGCCCCGGCGGGCAATCCCGGCCGGTCGCTTTCCCCTGGAGCCAAACAGCGGGTACTTGCGACAGAAGAGACGCTTCGTCTTGCCGGCGAATACGCAATACCGCTGTGTCCGTACGAAATGGGAAATAGCCGGACGGAGGTTCTGGAGGCGGCCAGGAGGCTGGGGTATCCTGTGGCTTTGAAAAGGGTGGAGCCAGCCGTTCTTCACAAGACGGAAGCCGGTGCCGTACGGCTCGATATCATGGACGACAAGGCCCTTGAAGAGGCAATGGAGGAGATGCCCGCCGAGGTTTACCTCGTGCAGAAGATGGCGCCGGAGGGCGTCGAAACGATCATCGGCGGCAAGAGGGACGCACAGTTCGGACCTGTCGTCGTGTTTGGCCTTGGAGGCATTTTCGTAGAGGTGCTGAAAGACGTGACCATGAGAGTGGCGCCTGTCGACGAGGTCATTGCGGCGCAGATCATCGGCGAAATACGAGGGGCGCCTCTCCTGAAGGGAGCGAGAGGGCGCACACCTGCCGACACCCCCGCCCTCGTCCAAACCATTGCCCGGGTATCACAGCTGCTTGTCGATCATCCCGAGATAGCCCGTCTCGACATAAATCCGTTCCGCGTGTTCGGCCAGGGACAGGGCGCCCTGGCTCTCGATATAAAGATGGAAAAAGACGAGGGCTGGCCAGCCCCGGAAGAGCGTGGGATCAGATCTTGAATGATCGCTTTTCCCGTGATATGCACTCCCCGTCATGAGACGTGCCGGGGCCTCCTATGCCGGACAGACCCTGGGGGATACCCCCAATCATAATATATTGACAATGCGCACTCCAGTGGCTAGAATCGCTAGCAATACGCAATCATACCCCGTAAGTTCCTCGACAAAGCCGAACTTTTCAGCCGGGGTCTTTCCGGGCTGCGCATTCTGAATCTGTTCGCAAAGAGAAAAATTGAGGCCGGCTATTTCTGACATTTATAAGAAGCAGGACAATCACGACGGAAAACAGACTTTTTCTTTAAGACCTTTCGAAAAGGATGGGTCGCTATCTGGAATAGAATGTAAAGGACACCTCGCCCGGCGGATTGACACCCTCTTTGTCCATTATGAAATAATTGGAAGTTCGCCGAGAATTGACATTCCCGAGCTGAAGCAGGAACCATCCCGGAAAAAGGGCCTCTGGGAGAATACCTGTTTGGAACTTTTCATTGCCGTCAAGGATTACGATCAGTACTGGGAATTCAATCTTTCGCCGTCAGGAGACTGGAACGTGTTTCGTTTCAAACACTATCGAAATGAAAGATATGTCGATAAGCTGCGAGAGGAACCTTTGATTGTCTCACTTCCTTTCAGAACTCAAAGACAATCAGGATTATTTTTGCTTGATATGGAATTCAATCTGGCCAAGCTTATTCGTAAAGACCAATTATTAGAGATAGGTGTTGCTGCCATCATCACATTAAACAAAGATAAAACTTGCTGGGCACTAACGCATTGCGGCTCCATACCTGATTTTCACAGGAGAGAGAGCTTTGTCATAAAATTGTAACCGCAATTTATCTAATGCTCCTCGTGAAATAGGGCAATTAGCCGTGCACATCAAGCAAGTAATTCTCACACGAGGGCATCGGGCGGTGGCCATACCATCGTCACGTATTGCGGGATACTACACATTAGCCTCGGCAAGCATATTCCTCGGGGACCTGCCGGACTCCCGTCGAGAACCTGAAAATGCTATGTTCCCAAAGTTGCCCCAAAATAAGTATTTGACCCCGTGATCTCTTAAAGTAAACTACACTATAGGGGAGGGTGTGAATGAAACAAACAGTGAAGTCTGTAAACAAACGACGGGCATGCAGCGTCAACTTCTTTTGCATCGGGGCAATCGGTCTTTTGTTGTGTCTTTGCGGGTTCACCGATCTTTATGGACAGGCGCCGCACAAAGCCCTTGACGTAGGCACGGGGGACAAAATAAAGTTTTCCTTTGAGACGTCACCCCTCTATGTACCGAAAACCCATGTGAGTGGTGGCGGCAATGTCACAGTCACCACCGTCATGACGGAACTGAAAGCGGCAGCACAGGTGAGTGAAAAGACCAACTTGGGCCTTGGCCTCTCCTATGAATTTAACGATTATAACTTCACGCCTCTTACCGGTTTTGCCGTTGCCGACCCATGGAACAAGATTCACATGGTGGGGATTAGCGGGAGGGTGCGATACGCCATCAACCCGACGTGGAGCCTGTTTGTTGCCCCTTCCGGGCAGTATTCCGGCGAGGAAGGGGCCCAGTTCGGCAGGTCTCTCCTCTATGGGGGGTCTGCGGGGGCAGCCTACACTCCGAACCCTAGGTTTACCATAGGCTTTGCTGTCGGTGCGTTTTATCGCCTCGAGGATTCCGCCGTTTTTCCGGCGATCATTATCAACTGGAAGATCACCGACAAGTTTCAACTCAGAAACCCTTATCCAATCAGTGCCGCAGGGCCCGCCGGACTTGAACTGGCATACACAATGGGAAGCGCGTGGGAGCTATCCCTTGGCGGTGGCTATCGGTCGCGCCGCTTCCGCCTGTCCGACAGCGGCCCCGTGCCGGGAGGCGTGGGTCAGACCAATGCGCTTATAGGGTACCTTAATCTCAGCCGTCAGTTGGGAAAGAATGTCAGTATGAGTGTGTATGGAGGCGCCGCCTTTGCCGGTTCCATAAGGGTCGAGGACAGGACGGGCGAAAGGATTGACAGCACGAGCTATAACACTGCTCCCATCATGGGACTAATCCTGAAGACATCCTTCTAAGGACCCCAGGTACCTTCCTAAAGCACTTGATTGTTCTCAGGGTATTTATGCAGATATCTGTTGATATCGGGCATATCTTCTGTTACCAATGTGACATATAGTCTTTCAATAAGTTGAACTGTTCCTTGTGCATATGGAGGGTAATTGAAATGATCAGACTTACGCCGGATGCTGTCAGGGAAAGATTTGGGAAGTTCTTTTATGAGTCGTTCCTTACCATTGTCGATGCAGCGAAGAACAGGGTCGAGATAGCTGAAACGTTCGGCTACTATCCGGGCAGCGCCGAATGGACGGCGATAAACCGCTGCCGGGCGGGAGGGATCATCGAGTCCTGCGAAATTTACGGGAAGACGGCAATCACGCTCGCGAGGATAGGCGAGGCCGATGTGCGATTCGGCCCCGCGGACCAGGAGCAGGGCGGGCAGGCCCTGCAGGGCGCCCTGGTGGAGGGTGACCGGGTGAGGACAAAGTGGATCGGCATCGCGGGTATGAGCCTGAGCACCTGCGGGTCTCTTCCCCAGGCCCCCGGGGTCATCGAGGCCTGGTATCCCACCGAGGACGATCTCGACGTTGGGGGAGGCAAGACGGGGCGCGTTGAGATCATCACGCCCCTTCACGAAAAGATCGCTTTCGGCATCGACGATACCGATGACCCGACCGGCGGGGCGACGTTCGCGCTCATATTGAACGCGCGGAACGAAGCGGGGAAGATCGATGGCGTGGAGCCGCTCCTTGTCAAGTTTGCACAGCTCTTGCCCAAATGCCCGTACAAGACGACCAACTGCACCTCCTCTTTCATATCCTTCGCTTTCAGGCCGGGGGTTGAAGAAAAACTTGTCGACACCGTTGTCAATATCGTCATGTCACAATCCCGTTCTCAGGATACGGGCATAGCAATACTGAGAGGCATCGGAGTGCCCGAAGGGCTGAACACCTTCGGGTGGGAGGCGAAAAGAAGGATGGTCTCCCTGGAAGAGGCGTACGCTTTCGATGGTCTGGACGGATTGCGGCTCGTCGATACGGGCCCGGGGAAGAAGGGGCTGATAGGGGCCCTGGCGGCCATTGGTCTGTCGGAGGAGAAGCATTCGTCCGCGTTGGATGATGACAGGGGTCTCGAGCGCATTAAAAGGTGGTAGGGGCAAAATGATAACTGACAGAATAGTCGACCGGGCGAAGTCATCGCGGGCAACGATAGCCATCGGCGCGGAGAAGGGCTATGAACAAAAGGTCATAGAGAGCGCCGAAAAGGCGGAAGAGCTGGGATACGCCAGGGTCGTCATCGTTAGCCCGGAACCGCTGGCGACGGATGTTGCGAATGTGACGTCGCCGACGCCGGGTGCGCGGCTGGTGGAGATGCTTAAGAACGAAGAGGTTGCGGGTATCGTTCGCGGTTCGCTGGATGTCAATCCCGTCATGGCGGCCGTGAAGGAACAGTTCGGGGTCGAGAAGCTCCTCAGGCTCGGTATCCTGAAGACCCCATCGGGCTATCCCTTCTTTTTCGCTCCCGTCGGCATCGACGATGCCTGGGAGGTAAGCGAAAAGATACGGCTCGGCGCGCTGGGGGCGGACCTGATGAGAAAGCTCGGCGTCGAGGAAGATATCGCGGTCCTTGGCGGCGGCAGAAAGGGAGACGTCGGCAGGTCCGCGATAACGGACAGGAGTATACAGGACGCGGAAAAGGCCGCCGATGGACTGAGAGAGAGGGGGTACCGGGCGACATGCATGTACATTCTCCTCGAAGAGGCCATCGGGAACTACAACTTCATCGTTGCGCCTGACGGCATCAGCGGGAACCTCATCTATCGTTCATTGTGTCTCGTGGGGGGAGGCAGCGGGATGGGAGGACCGGCTGTGGGAGTTGATTTCGTCTACGTCGATACGTCGCGGGCGGGGAGAACCTATCACAACGCAATCTGCTGCGCTTCCGCACTCGCCGGATTGGCCCGGGCCCGGTCTTAGGAATCCGGGTTTTTCTTCAACGATCGGACGCGTGCCCGTGAAGATGGACGATCCTGTCGAAACGGTCGGCGACCGACCTTTTGTGGGTGATGCAAATTATGGTTTGGTTGCGGAATATCCTGAAGAGGTCGTCGAGTATCTCCTCTTCCACCTGCCTGTCGAGCCCGGAGGTGAACTCATCGAGGACCAGTATCGCGGGATCGCGAACGAGGGCGCGTGCGAGTGCGATGCGTTGTTTCTGACCGCCGGAAAAATTAAGGCCGTCCCGTCCGAAGACGGTCTCGTACCCTTCAGGTAACCGCTCGATCACCTCGTCCATCCTTACCAGGGAGGCGACCCTGCGGATGTCCTCCAGGGGAACGCCGTACCATCCCATGGCTATGTTCTCTCCTATTGTCTGGCGGAACAGGTGCGTCTCCTGCCTGACATACGCAAAATAACCCAGATAGAAAGGCAGGGGATAGGACATGATGTCCCTGCCGCCGAAGAGTATCGTTCCCTCCGCCGGTTTCAGGAATCTGAGCAGCAGCTGGGCAAGCGTGCTCTTGCCCGATCCGCTCGGCCCCATCACGGCGATCTTCTCTCCGGGTTCTATGGTCAGATCGAACCGGTTCAATACGCTCTTGCCCGGGGCATAGGCGAAGGAAACATGACGGAACTGTATATCGGTGACGGAGGGCACGTCGTCGAGGCCCATCTGTTCTTCCTTGCCGATCTCCGGGAAGGTGAGCAGCTCATCGATCCTGTTTATTGACGGCAACACCTGGGCCGACGCCACCATGCTCTGGAATATGAGGAACACCTGCACGGACAACCGGAAGAATATCATGAAATATGCGATAAGCATCCCCGTGGTGATGTCCGAATTGCCCCGGCATATCAGAAAGCCGCCCACAATAAAGGGCAGAACGCGCACTATGAGGCCCAGCAGTTCCAGCCCCTGCGACGTCAGGTTCGAGATCGTGAGATTGCTGATGTTTGCCTCGGCGTAATCACCGGATGCCTTGAAAAACCGGCGCGCCATGGCGGACGCCTGCTGGAAGAAACGTACCTCCCCGATGCCGCCGACGGCATCCACGACGAGGTCGTTCTGCGCTGTCAATTTCTCTCGTGAGAGCCGGTACTTCTCTGCTATGGACCTGTAATTCCAGCGGGCATAGAAGTAGAGGAAAGGCAGAGAGGCGACGAAGATGGATCCCAGTTTCCAGTTCCATATCAGGAGGCCGATCACGAGGAGAGAGGCGAACATCGCAACAGCGATGGAGCGCAGGACGGTCTGGTTGAAGAAGGTACTTATCGACTCGAGATCACCGGTGATGCGCGTGATGATGTCCCCGGACTGGAACGTGTCGAAAAAGCCCCTCTCCTTGTGCAGAATCCCTTCAAAGAGTCTCTGCCGGAAATCGAGAAATATCTTCTCCGAGGCCTTTATGGAGTAATAGACGTGTGCTATCCAGCAGAGATAGGCGATGATGAAGGTGAGTATCAGCGCGCCGCTGAGATAGAGGAGAAGGGACGCGTCCCGTCCCGGGATCGCCGTATCGATCATCATCTTGATGAAGAAGGGGCCGAGAAGGGAACCAAAGGTGGATATGACGATAAAGACGGATGCTATGAAAAGCGGTTTCCGTTGCGCGCGGATCGGGTCTTCCAGCAGCTCCCATAGCTTGCGTACAACGGATATCATGCCGTGTTTGTCTTCAAGCATCCTTTAGCCCTGCTGATTGTGATCGAACCCGTTTCATACATTATCACATGCACCTGAAGGGCCGCCATAGCTTATTTGGAAAATGTGAACTCAGTGCTCAGAGCACTCTCTTTGCGTAGGGGAGTTTTCTGATGAAATAATGGCTGATGAGGAAACACAGGACTGTTCCCACGATGAAGACTGACGTGAACTTTATGAAAGGATGGGCGAGGATCTTGTCCTGCATGAAGCAGGTGACGGCGACAATTACGGGAGAGTGGAAGATGAAGACCGCGTACGCATCCTGAGTCATTGGCCCTACCGGGCCCGGCTGGGTGTTGAGGTATGTCCTGAAGAGATAGACGAGGCTGATGGAACTGCCCGCCGCGATGAAGGTGCCCACGCATGTCGCAGCGACGGTTTTCAGGGAGAGGCCGCTTGTCAGGAAGGAGAGGCTTACGCCGGCACTCCAGCCCTGAACGATAAAAACGATATAGATGCAAACGGCTGCGGCGGTGATGACGGTCCATTGTCTGCCGGTGGCGTCCGTGAGCTTGACGAGCCATTGGTTCCGGTACGCCAGGATCCCGGCGAAGAAGAAGGCCACGTACTCCGCGTAGTTGCCGAGACGCAGGTGAAAGATCTGCTTTTCCGGCGGGAGGTAGAGGCGCACAAGGAATGTGAAGGCGGCGAGGACGATGATCCAGACGACGATCGCGCCGTTGCCTGGAAAGGGCAGCCCTTCGCGACCTTTCCGCCGGCCGGAGCCGGTAACGACTCTCCACAATGCGTAGGCGAGGGAGAAGACGAGAAGCACCTCAAGGAACCATGCGGGACCGGGCGCCGCGTTCTTCATGAACAGGATGTTTTCGAGATACGAGTATTGCGGCGAGAGCGTGTCCCATTTCAGGAGGTACACCATGGTGGGGCGGATAAGGAGCGCGAATATGGCGAGCGGTATGCCGATGCGAACAAAACGGTCCTTGATGAAAGACCATGTACCCTTCCGGTCGAGGGAACCGGGCGTGAAATACCCCGAGATGAGAAAGAAACACGCAAGAACCCAGGTTCTGCCCACGCTCATGAGGACGTTGAGGACGAGATTGGTAAAAGGATCATGAAGATACTGGTAAAAGTACCAGCCGTGGTCGGCTGCGTAAGTCAGGCAGACATGATGGAGTATCACGAGGAATGTGAAGGAGAGTCTCAGGTTGTCGAGATAAAACATCCGCTGCGCAGTCTCTGGCGCCACAGACCGGACGGTTCGGGTTTTCTCTTGTCTCACGTGCATATATGGGGTTACTCATTGTGACATAACCCGCATTCAAGTTCAACCATACTCTTATGCCTCACTCTCCTTGCACGACGCGGGCACGTGTTACTGCGAGATGCATTTCGATATGGCCAGAAAGATAAGGTATATCTGCAAGGCTATGAAAAAGAAACACATCACAATGGGTCTGTTATTCTTGTTCGCTGGTTTGTCGTCCATGACATCTCCTTTCATTTAGAATCCCGTCGTCCTCAGCTTGCTTTTCCTTCGACCGTAAAGGAAGTATACGAACAGTCCCAGGGCTATCCAGATGCTGAAACGAAGCCAGCAGGCGCCGGTCAGCTCGGTCATGAGGTAGACGCAGCTCTCGAGCCCGATCAACGGTATGAGGGAGAGTCTCCGTGTGAAAGAGAAATATGCGAGAGCGGCGGAGAAAAGGAAAAAAAAGACGGTGCTGAACTTTGCCCCGGTTATAGAGGATGTCTTCAGGAATTGAAGGGGTGTTTCGGGACAGAAGGCCAGCACCGTCACGGCGATGATGATGAGGAGAGGGGTGAATGCGTAACGGGAATCGATATAGGGAACCCGAAATTTCCGGGTCCCGGGCCAACCGTTGCCGTCGAGGACCATTGTCCCCCCGCAGACCATGCTGAAGGCGAAGAGCGTGCCGATGCTCGTGAGGTCCGTCACCTCGTTGAGGTTCAGAAAGAGCGCGGGGATGGCAACCGAAAAACCGGTAACTATGGTGGCCAGCGAAGGTGTCCGGAAGCGGTGATGGATCGACGAAAAACCTTTGGGCAACAGGCCGTCCCGGCTCATCGCCATCCATATCCGCGGCTGCCCGAGCATGAATACGAGCAGCACCGACGCCATGGCGACGACAGCGCTTGCGGCTATTATGCCCATGAGCCACTGCACGTCGGCCCCGAGCCTGCCAAAGGCAAAGGCCAGGGGGTCGCCGACCTGCAGCTTGCTGTAATGGACGACCCCCGTGAGGACAAGGGCCAGGGCGACATAAAGCACGGTGCATATCCCGAGAGCGCCGAACATTGCACGCGGCAGGTCGCGCTGAGGGTCCTTGCATTCCTCCGCGGTTGTGGACAGGGCATCGAACCCTATATAGGCAAAGAATATCCCCGACACACCTTTCATTACGCCCTCCACCCCGTTGGGTGCGAAGGGGTTCCAGTTCGCCGGTCTCACATAGAAGAGGCCCGCAACTATTACGAGGAGTACGGTCATCACCTTCACGAGGACCATGGCATTGGACACCCTTTTCGATTCCTGGATTCCCACATAGATCAGGGCGGTGACCATGGCCACGATCAAGACCGCCGGCAGGTTGAAGATGATGCGATGGCCAAGTATCGTGGGAGCAAGCTTCCATGCCGTGTATGAACGGATCAGGGAAGCCAGCGCCGGGTTGGCGATCAACTCCTGCAGGCTCTGTCCCGCAGCGATATGTCCCTTGACCGCCGCCGCTCCGTTAAGTGCCGTTCGGTAGTCCATCGCCAGGAAATCCGGTATGGTGAGGCCGTATCCTGCAAGGAGTTCGACGAGATAGTTGCTCCAGGAGATTGCGACGGCAATATTGCCTATGGCGTATTCCATAAGCAGGGTCCACCCCATGACCCATGCGAGGAACTCGCCGAAGACCACATAGGTATAGGTGTATGCCGACCCTGAAACGGGTATGAGAGACGCAAACTGGGCGTAGCACATGGCGGTGCATCCACAGGCGAAGGCGGTGAATATGAAAAGGAATATTATGGCCGGCCCGCCCCAGTAAGCCGCATTCCCTATGGCGGAGAAAATCCCGGCGCCGATGATCGCCGCAATCCCCAGGGCGGTGAGGTCCCTGACGCCGAGGGCCCTGACAAGTCCCGGCGCAGGGGAGGGCACAAATGGATCCTCCGGGGCTTCTATCTCCATTGCCGCAGGTATCGGTTTCTTTCTCGTCAGGTCTTCGTATATCCGCATAGTCACCGCCTCGGGTAATTAGAGTATGGATGGCCGGACGATGTCAGTCGTTGAGTATTGACAAAGGCTGTAAATAACCATTGAAATCTTGTCGCGGGTGGTACGAACCTGCCGAAAACTGTTTTACACTAATCATCTATGATGTACTATAAAACATATACGGATTCCGGTCGGAGGCTCTCGAAAATGAAAAATGCATCGAAATATTACAGAGATCTCACGGAAATGGCCAACAGCATCGTCCTGCTCCTATCCGCTTCAGGAAGGATTACGTACATCAATCAATACGGTGCGGACTTCTTTGGTTTCAGGAGGGATGAACTTCAGGGACAGAAGATACTGGGGACGATTCTTCCCGAAAGCGACAGTGCAGGCCGCAGGCAATCAAAACTTATCAAGAGTATCTGCAGTCAACCCGAGCTTTATGTCAGGAACGAGAATGAGAACGTGACGAGAACAGGGGAGCGGGTATGGATAGCGTGGACGAACAAGGCGTTGCAGGACGAAATGGGCCGCACCTATGAAATCCTTTCTGTCGGCAACGACATTACGGCCCGGAAGATGATGGAGATGGAGCTTACGGAGACAAAGAGCCTGCTCGAAGAGCGGGTGCTGGAAAGGACCGAGAAACTGGACAGCGCCTACAGGGACTTGAGGTCGCTGACCATTCGGCTGGCTGCCGCTGAAGAGACGGAGAAGAAGAGGATCTCCCGCGAGATCCATGACCGTATAGGGCAGAACCTCAGCGCCATAGGCCTTAATCTCACCCTTCTCCGGTCTGCCATACCGAAGGAGGCGATAGGACCGGTGAAATCCGTGATCGACGACTCTCTTTCCCTCCTCAGGGAGACGACGCAGCGGGTCCGGAATATCCTTGCAGACCTGAGGCTTCCCGTTCTCGACGATTACGGACTTCTGGCGGCACTGCAATGGTACGCGCAGCAATTCAAGCAACGGACGGGGATCGATATCGTTATAAAGGGCGACGAGATACTTCCCCGCCCCCAGGCACACGTGGAAAGCACGTTTTTTCTGATCGCGCGAGAAGCCCTTGCGAATGTTGCGAAACACGCAGGAGCGACTGCCGTGTCCGTCAAGGTGGAGCGCAGGGATGGTGTTCTCCGTCTCTCCGTCAGGGACAACGGAAAGGGATACAGGATACCGAAGCAACCGGGGAAAGAGGCAGGGAACTGCCTGGGACTTTTGTCCATGTCGGAGCGGGCGTTCCTCATAGGCGGTCTTTGCAAGGTCACTTCAAGACCGGGAAAGGGTACCGGCGTCATCGTGGAGGTTCCTTTATGAGCATTTCAATCTTTCTGGCTGACGATCATGTAATGTTCAGGCAGGGGATGCGGTTGCTCCTGGAGAACGAGGCCAACCTTACTGTTGTCGGTGAGGCTTCCAACGGACGGGAGGCGCTGCGGGAGGTGGCAAAGAAAAAGCCGGACGTTGTTGTCATGGATATCTTCATGCCGGAAATGAACGGCATTGACGCGACCGAGGCAATCAGCCAGGACTCGCCGGGGACGAAGATCATCATCCTCACAATGAACTCTTCCAGCGAACATGTTTTCAGGGCTTTCAGGGCGGGCGCTTCGGCCTATGTGCTGAAGGAGCTCGCGGGCGATGAGTTGATCCGGGCCATAAACGCCGTGCATTCAGGCAAGCGCTTCATCTGTGATTCAATCAGCGGGTCCGTCATAGATGATTATGTGAAGTATCGCGGCAGGGAAGAGCAACCCGACGACCTGGTGAAATTGACGCGTCGCGAAAGAGAGATCATCCAGTTAATAGCGGAAGGCAAGTCGAACAGGGATGCGGCGAGGATACTCTTTCTTGCGCCCAGCACCGTGGGAACCTACCGCCATCGCATTATGACCAAGCTCATGCTCGATGACTATTCGGACCTGATCAAATTTGCCATACGGCATGGATTGATACCGTCCGAGTAGAGATGGACGCACAATAAATCATCATTTACTCTTTTTGTCTAAAACGGACGACAGAATCTTCCGTCCTGCCGGTGATATCATTCACCCATGCCCCGTTTCCTGCTATCAAACACTTTCAAGCTCCTCACTGAGTGGAGAGCATCATACGGTCGAAATGTCTTCTATCTTTGTCTGACAGAAGCATCCAACGAAGTACCATGCTTCTTGCGCTCGTCAGCGCAACACGAAGCATTAATTACCCCTCGCTACACCCTAAAGAACGACTTCGGAAGATCGTATGATAGCTCTCCCTCATCTTCATGTCAGGGTATTAAGCACTTCACATCCGGGACAGGGCACTCTGCAGAAAAAGGGGGTTGTTGTAATGAGGAACAAGTATCATAACTCAACGTTGATCCTGCCAAACAACGTCTACTCAATTCTGGCTGCGCAGGCGTATGCAAGGGAGCTGGCGAAGAAAGCCGGGCTTGATCCGACCGAAGGAGCCAGGGTTTGCCTCGCGCTGGAAGAGGCCATATTGAATGTCGCGGCGCATTCCTTCCGGACTTCCGGAGAAGAAATGTATCAGATCATTTTCGGCATCACCGAGCACGTTTTCACCATCGCCCTGCGTGACAACGGGTTGCCATTCGAAGAAAAGAAGGTTGCCATTGAAGACATGATGAGCGGTGACATCGATGCCTATCCCGACTCCGGTCTGGGGTTGCATATCATGCGCAACAGCGTCGATCACGTGGTTGTAAAGAACTTTCCCGGAGGTAAGGAGGTCCTGCTTATCAAGCACCTGTCCAATGCCGTAAGCGATGACCAAAGCCGCAGGGCAGGAGACGGGCAGGGATCATGAGTCTGGGGGCATCGAGATCGAGATTGAAGACCTTTCTTCAGGGCGATAACGCCGTCTCGCGCCGCATGGGACAGCCCCGGCTCCAGACGCGCTTTATGGAGCCCGGCGATGCCTGCGGCGTCTCCAGACTATTTCGCAAGGTCTATGGTTTCTCATACCCGAACGCGGTGGTATATGATCCCGGCCGGTTCTCCAGAATGGTATCCGCGGGAGAGATCGTATCAATAGTGACAGTGACCGGTGAGAACCGGGTGGTCGGGCACTCCGCGCTTTTCGGGGAACATAACGGCATGATCAAAGTCGGGATGTCTCTTGTCGACTCCGGATATCGGCACAGCGAATGCCATGCCGGGATGCTCGGGCTTCTTGTGGACGAGGGCCGTCGGCGCGGCCTTTCGGGCATATGGAGCCACGTGGTGACCGACCATCCTTATGCTCAGAAGACCGGCGACAGGGCGGGTTTCAAACGGGTCGCGCTGATCCTTGGCCACATCTCGGCCCACCGTGAGTATGACGGCGTCGCGGAAAACAGGCGCAAAGCGATGGCATATGGCTTTCTGAGCCTGGCGGACCATTATGACGGCCCTCTTTATCCGCCTTATCATCATCGGGAATTCATTGATATGATCTTCAGGAACGCAGGGCTGGACAGACGCCTTGTCCAGTCGCCCGGGACATTACATCCATACGGTGACGGTCAGTCCCTCATCAGGGTACGAACTATATCGGCAGACGGGAGGGCCGAAGTGGAGATCCGGCGATACTCTCCGGATACCCTGGCGCGGACGGAAAGCATCGTGAGGAAACTGCTCCTCAAGCAAATCGATCAGATCACCCTTTTCCTTCCTCTTTCCGTGCCGCTGACCGCGGTCCTCTGTGAAGGATTCGAGCAGATGGGGTTTTTCTTTGCAGGCATACTCCCCCGTTCTCGCATAGGCGACGCCCTGGTGCTTCAATTTCTCCATAACAAAATCGTCGATTATGATAGAATAATTGTTGCCTCGGAGATGCTCGCACAGATCAAGGCGTATGTCCGCTGTCACGACCCCAACAGGGCATAATTAGGACAAGATGATTAGGAATCCAGGAGAAATTTAGGGTCAAGCCTTTGTTTTCGACAAATGTCCTTCCAGCCGGCGTGCAACGGTTGGAATCGCACTTAGAAACTCAAGAATAAAGGCTTGACCCCGCGCCTCCTTTAACCACTTCGAAACACAAGATTACGATAAAGAGTACTCCGACCTATTCCCAGGAGCCGCGCGGCCTTCGCCTTGTTGCCTTCAGTGAAATCCAGTATTTTTGCCACATACTCCCTTTTGCCCTGAGCCAGACTCATTTCGCGCATGGGCGCAGGTTTTTTTCGGGTTGATCTTGATGCGACCGTGCAAATAATATTTTCCGGAAGATCGTCGGGAACTATGGTCTTGCGCGTACCACTCACCAGCGTTGCCCTCTGGATTACATTTGCAAGTTCTCTCACATTGCCCGGCCAATCGTAGGCGGCAAGGAGTTTTACTGCTTTTGCCGACAGATTTTTTTCTTTCTGCGAAACTCTTTTCAGAAAATAGTTTGATAGGAGAGCAATATCTCCTTCCCTTACCTTGAGTGAAGGAAGATGAATCGGGAAGGCATTGATCCGATAAAAAAGGTCCTTACGGAAACCGCCGTTTTCTACAGAGGACATGAGGTCTTTGTTAGTAGCAAACAGGAATCGAACATCTACCTTCGTTTCACGCGTATCGCCCAACTTCATGAAGGCGCCCGACTCAACCACCCGCAGGAGCTTGGCTTGAATGCTCAACCCCATGTCCGCTATTTCGTCGATGAAACATGTCCCGTTGTCGGCTATTTCGAGCAGCCCTTTTTTGTCTGAGCGTGCATCAGTAAACGCCCCCTTCCTGTATCCGAAGAGCTCACTTTCAAGAATGTTCTCCTGGAGGACGCTTGCATTCACCGTTACAAGAGGATATTTGTGGCGCGGGCTCTGGCTATGGATCGCCCGAGCAACAAGTTCCTTTCCCGTACCTGTCTCGCCGAGCACAAGCACCGGTGCCCGGGAGGGGGCGACCAATCCTATCAGGCCTCTCACCCTTTTCATCTCTTTGCTCTCGCCAACCATGCAATCGGCTGCCCGGCTCGCCTTCGAACATTCCTTCGAAGCAGACTCTCTCTGGGGTTCAGCAGGTCTCCTATTCTCGTGGGCCCTACAGATGGCGTCGGCCAGTTTTTTGAGGTTGCAGGGTCTGATTATGAGATCGTACGCTCCTTGCTTCATGTACCGGACTGCCGAGTCTATCGTTAAATAATTGGTGTATACAATGACTTCCAGCGTCGGTCTTGCTCGTCTAATCTTCACTAAGAGATCGGAACCCCGGAGATCGGAAGGCCTTGTGTCCAGCACCACTGCATCAAACGAGTCCTTTTCTAATTCGAGAACAACATTCTCCGCACAGGATATAACCATGGCATCCACACCATAGACTGCCAGTCCGCTCTTCAATTCGCGAGCGTGTTGAACGTCACCGTCAATTATCAGAACCCGAATCGGCTTCTTTCTTGTCATAGCCGCCATAAGAAGGTACCTCCACGATAGGTAGATTGACTGTGCGATGGGGGCCTCGCCCGGGCCGAGGCCCCCTCACACGAGAGACATGGTACTTTCTGTCACGCTTGTTTCATGGGTATCAAACGTTTCCCTTCGGGAAGACCAAATCCGGTTCCTTCACCGAGGGACGAGGCATAGGTATCAACGGTTTCCCCAGGGGAAGATGGATTCCAACAGCCTCACCGAGGGATTGGGCCATCATGTAAAGTCCCCAACATACCGCCACGTAAAAGAGAAATGTGGTGAATGGCGCAAGCGAGTGGTAACCGATTTCCACAAAACCGAGCATACTGAGAACCACAAAACCGAGTGGTCCAACAAAAAATACCATAAATGGCGCCCGGACGAGTGGGATCATATAGATACCCATAAAAATACCCAGGAGAATATTCACGTAGCCCAGCAGAGGGGCGGGAGTCGCGAGCTTCATTCCTACCAGAAGAAACGTCAGAGCCGGTCCAATCATAAACAACGTTCCAAAGGTCATCAAAAGGTTGCCTCTTGTTGCGATTCCGCGCTTCAGCTCAATCACACCGGCGATGATCTGAGCCAGTCCCCCTGCCGTCAACAAGGCAAAGAAAACCGGAAGGTTCTCCTTAGGAATGAGGCCGTGCAGAGACAAGCCTATTACAAGACATACCAGTGCAAACGCTGAAAATCCGACCGGAGCTGAACTTGCCCACTTTTCATCCATGATTGTTCCTCCATCTTTTTTTGGTTTGAAGTCTAGTAAGCCTTCCCAAATTCCTGCTCCAGCATTTGACGAAGTGTCACCTTCTCGAGTTTTCCCGTTACGGTCTTTGGCAATGAATCAAAGAAACGGACAAACTTCGGTGCCTTGTACGCAGCAATGTTATCCTTGCAGAACTTGATCACGTCGGCTTCACTCAATGCCTTCCCAGGCTTGAGCGCAACGCAGGCCACGACTTCCTCTCCTTTTATCAGCTCCGGTATGCCCACTATCTGTACTTCTGCGATGGAGGGGTGTGTATAGAGAAGGTCTTCGACTTCCTTCGGATAAATATTGAAGGCACCCCTGACGATCATATCCTTCTTCCTGTCTTTCACAAAGCAGTACCCGTCGTCGTCAAAGTACACGAGATCTCCCGTGTGGTACCATCCGTTCTTCAGTGCCTCGGCCGTGGCATCAGGTTTCCCCCAGTACCCCTTCATGATGTTTGGCCCTCTCAGCACCAATTCTCCAATATCGCCCTTCTTGACCGGCTTGTCGTTCTCATCGAAAGCATCCACCTCAAGTTCGGGAACGATGGGTATTCCGCAGGAATTGGCCTTCTGAACACCTCTGCCCGGGAGTGGGTTCATAAAGACCACGGGAGCTGCTTCCGTAGTCCCGTAACCTTCACTCAGTATGGTAAACTTTTCGTTCCACGCTCGCAGGATCGGTTCCGGTGTGACCGCGGCACCTGTGACCGAATAGCGTAGCCTGATATTTTTCGCATAATCATCCACCTGGGCGTGATTGATGAGAGCATAATACATCGTCGCGACACCGTGGAAACAGGTCGCTTTGTAGTTTTGAAGGGCCTCCAGCGTAAGCGTGGGATCAAAACGCTTTTGCCATACGATCGTTGCGGATGACATCCACAATTCACCTATGACATGGCTGAGCGCATAGGAGTGGAAAAGCGGGAGCGCTGAGACTCCCAGGTCCTTATAGTTGCTCTCTGCCCAGTCGGCACAGTGCCGGGCATTTGTCCAGAGATTCTTGTGCGTCAGCATAACGCCTTTGGGTTTTCCCGTTGTCCCCGACGTATATAGAATAGCCGCGAGGTCATCCAATTCAACCTTTGCTGTATCAAATGTTTTCGGGTACTTCTTTACCCATTCGCTGTAGTTGATAGCGGAGCCGGAGGCCCCTTCCGTCATAATGATTTTATCAACCGAAACCTCCGGATTAGCAAGCGCCGTGAAGGGTTCCTGAGCCACCTCCCCCGCAGTCACCAGGACCTTCGGAGTGCAATCAGCGATGATATACTCCAGTTCCCTGTGTTTCAGCATCATGTTCAGCGGGTTGACAATTGCTCCTGCCTTCATTACGCCCAGATAGAAGAAGATTGCTTCGGCACAATTCGGCAAGAAGAGCGTAACCCTGTCCCCTTTGCCTACCCCCAAATCAGTCAACCCGTTCGCTATCTGGTTAGTGAGTTCATTGACCTCTTGAAAAGACCATTGCCCCTGGCCCTCAAAGATAAGGGCTGTTTTCCGCGGGTGAGATAGAGCTGAATTCTCCAAATACGATGCTGCGTTTGGTGTTCCCATAATCTTCTCCCCTTTTTATTAAGTATTTTTGTAGCACACGGTTGTTAATTTATGAACCGTTCTTTTGAATCCTCTCCAGGACAACCGCAAACCCGTGCCCACCACCGGCGCATAGACTCGCGACACCGTATTTCAGTTTGCGTCTCATCATTTCGTGAATCAGCGTTACCGACAGGCGACAGCCCGTCGCCCCCACAGGATGCCCGAGTGAGATACCGCTTCCGTTGACGTTCACTATTTCCCCGTTGAGACCCAGTTCTTTTTCACAGGCAAGATACTGTGCAGCAAAAGCCTCATTTATTTCGAAAAGGTCGATGTCACCAATTGTGAGTCCGGCTCTTTTCAGGGCTTTTCCTATAGCCGGCACGGGACCAATCCCCATGTACGCCGGGTCAACCCCTGCCACCCCATAGCCAATAATTCGTGCAAGTGGCTTAGCGCCGAGCTCCTCGAGTTTTCTTTCGGAGACAAGAATCATTGCGGCGGCTGCGTCATTCATGCCGCACGCGTTCCCCGCAGTCACCGTGCCATTGGTCTTGAAGACTGCAGGTAACTTCGACAACTTTTCAAACGTCATGTCCGGCCGGGGATGTTCGTCGGTGTCCACAATTTTGTCCGGCTTCTTCGGGTTTACGATAACCGGCGTTATTTCCTCCCTGAATTTCCCGTCCTGGATCGCCTTGCATGCCCTCTGTTGACTCTGAAGGGCAAGGCGATCCTGTGCCTCACGGCTAATCCCGTACCGTTCGGCCACATTCTCAGCGGTGAGACCCATACCCCCACCAATCGGATACTCCTGCATGGCCCTCCATAGAAGGTCGTACATCTGTCCATGCTGGAGGCGCTGCCCCCACCGGCTGGTCGTGAGAAGATAGGGAGCAGTGCTCATGCTCTCGACTCCGCCCACAAGCACCACATCTGCGTCACCTTCCCGGATACTATGGATGCCGGCTATTGTCGCCTGCATTGCCGACCCGCAGGTTGCGGAAATCGTGATAGCCGGAGCTTTGATCGGCATGCCCGCCTTCACTGACGCTATTCTTGAGACGTTGCTATCCAACGGCTCAAAACAGTTGCCAATGAAAACCTGCTCCACGTCTGACTTCTCAATTCCCGCTCGGCTGACAACCGATTGCATAATCAGCATAGCGAGATTGCACGCAGAGATATCCTTGAGTCCGCCCCCGAATTCTCCTACCGCTGTTCTTGTCGCGCCCAAGACAAAGACATCTTCCATTTCTTCCTCCTTACCTTCCGTTGAAAACGGGTTTTTTTCTCTCCATAAAGCTTTTGATTCCCTGGTCCGCGTCTTCTGTCAGACACAGCAATCCCGCCAGATTCGATTCGAGAAGCAGACCTTGTTCAAAAGGTATGTTTCCTGCGTGGCCGAGTGCTTCCAGTGCAAGGTCCACAGCGAGAGGAGCGTTTTGGGCAATCGTGTTTGCCAGGCCCTCACAAGCACTTAGCACTTTCTCCGGCCGCACCATACGGTTGATGAGTCCGATGCGGTAGGCCTCAGCCGAATCAATCGAGGTTCCAGTCAGGATGAGTTCAGCGGCCCTGGCTCTTCCTATCAGCTGTACCAGGCGCTGTGTTCCACCCCAACCCGGCATAATTCCGACCCGGATTTCCGGTAGACCGAACTGGCTGTTCTCGCTGGCAATCCGAAATGTGCAGGCAAGCGCAATCTCCAAGCCGCCTCCCATCACCAGTCCATCGAGAGCGGCAATTGAGGGTTTGCCCAGCGAGTCAAACACACGCATACCGGCCTGTCCATACCGTGACCATTCCCTGCCGCCAAAAGGCTCCTGCCTGCTGTCAATAAACATGTTGATGTCAGCACCCACACTGAACGCCTTACCCCCCGCCCCGGCTACTATGACTGCCCGGCAGGCCGAATCCCTTTTGCATTGCGTAAGTGCATCGACCAGCCTATCGACAGTTTCCCTGTCGATTGCATTCAAGGTAGCGGGGCGGTTCAGCGTGATATAACCGGTTGTCCCCTTTATCTCGCAAATCACGTTGTCATTAGCCATCTCATTCCCCCTTTGCAGTTTCGACAGGTTTAGGGTTTCCGGGAACAGACCAGTCGTAGAATCCTCTTCCCGTTTTACGTCCCAGCAATCCAAGAAGTACCATTCTTCTTAATGCGGGGGACGGCGCATATCTCTTATCCTTATATTCCTCAAAGAGAACGTCGGCTGCGCTACACAGCACATCAAGACCAATAAAGTCTGCAAGCATCAGGGGTCCCATCGGATGGTTGCATCCCAGTTTCATACCGAGATCGATGTCCTCAATGCTCGCGACGCCCTCGCTCGCCGCACGAATGGCGTCCAGTAAATAGGGTGTGAGAAGAAGGTTGACTATGAATCCGGCCGTGTCCTTTGCGATAATCGCCTGCTTCTTCAACGAACCTACGAAGTGCACGGCCGTATCCACTACTTCACTGTTCGTGGCTATAGTCCGGACTATTTCAACCAGTGGCATGGAGGCGACGGGGTTAAAGAAGTGAAGACCCAGGAAATTGTCTTTCCTCTTTGTCTCAACCGCCATCGAGGTTATAGATAGAGACGACGTATTGCTTGCAAATATCGCTTCGGGCTTGCAGACCGCACTCAATTCCCGAAACACGTCAGTCTTGGCTTTGACGTTTTCAAAAACGGCCTCGATAACAAGGTCACAGTCTCCCAGATCTGCAAACGCTGCCGTGCCCGCCAGATTTGCAAGCATCCTGTCCCTATCGGCAGGCTCAACGACACCCTTATCACACAGTTTATCTATCCCTTTGTGTATCCTGCTGATGCCCTTGGTCAGCAAAGCTTCATCCATTTCCCGAACGGTAACCTTATAACCGGCTTCAAGGGCCAACTGTGCGATGCCGGCTCCCATGATACCGCACCCAACGACACCGACCTTTTCAATCTTCATACCGCCTCCTTATCCAGGTTCGATTAGATGCCCCTACCCAGTATTTCCCTTGCAATTGTCATTTTTTCTATTTCCCTGGCTCCCTCGTAAATTTCTACTATCTTGGCATCGCGGAAAAACTTTTCTACCCCGTACTCCGCCAGGTACCCGTATCCTCCGTGAAGTTGGAGAGCATCGTTGGTCACGCTGACTGCCACCTGCCCCGCAAAGAGCTTGGCTATCCCGACCAGCTTCGCATCGAACCTCCCCTGATCAATCAGCCAGCATGCCTTGTAAAGCATGTTTCGAGCGACCTCGATTTTCGTTATCATGTCGGCAATCATGAACTGAATGCCTTGAAATGAAGCCAGGGCTTTCCCGAACTGCTTTCTCTGCTGGATGTGTCGTACTGCCTTCTCGAATGACCCCTGGGCGGCTCCTATGCCTTGAATCCCGGCTACCAGGCGGTTGATGTTAAAGAGGTGCATAACCTGCGCGAAGCCCTCGTTCGGAACTTCGCCAACAAGACTGTCAGCGGGAACCCGGACATTATTGAAACTTAGCTCCGCAGTGTCCGACGCCCGAATGCCCATCTTCCCCTTCATCTTCCTTGCTTCAAACCCGGGCCTGTCAGTTTCGACAATGAAGAAGCTGTGCCTCTTGTAACGATTTGCGGGGGAGGGATCAGTGACGCAGAATACGACAAGGAAATCGGCAACGGTCCCATTAGTGATGAATATTTTGCTGCCGTTTATTACGTATCCATCCCCCTCCTTCGCAGCTGACGTCGCGGCAAGCAGTATGTCGCTGCCGGCATCTGGCTCAGTGATGGCAGCCCCCATGATGGCCTTTCCGGACGGAATCAGGGGAAGGTATTTCTTCTTTTGTTCATCCGTGCCGAATTTCTGAATCACTTCAGATCCAAACGAAGCCAGAAGTATGTTCCCGCAACCCGGGTCCACCCTCCAGAATTCCTCCATTACCATAGCCGCCTCCGTGAAACCAAGCCCAGCCCCTCCATATTCTTCTTCAATGAAAGTACCGACAAATCCCAGTTCACATGCTTTTTTCCAAAGGTCCTTCGGGAATTCCTCCCTTTCGTCGTACCCGCTTGCGACCTCCTCGAACTCCTTTTCTGCGAATTCCCGCGCGGCATTCCTAATGTCCTTTTGCGTTTGCGTCAGCTCAAAATCCATGCGATCCCTCCTGTAGTTTTCTAAAACCCCACTCTTCTTCACAATGAACCAGATGCCTTACCAACCCGCCCATTCCTTTGCTTAACTGCGAACTGCCAAAGCCAATGAACACTAACTAACCGGTTAGTTAGTTATTTGCGTGATATCCTGCAAATCCATTGTCAACAGTCCGATCATGTGGATCGGTAACTGTCACGACTAATCGGAACGAACGAACTAACCGGTTAGTTAGTTATTTGCGCGCAGCTTTAAGGGCTGAAACCCTTATCCCCCACCACCAGCTTGCCAGCTAGACGCAGTCCTAGACCGTTAGGTGTCTTTCTTCAGTATCCCGTTGAGTGTGATTTCGCGATAGGCAAGTGCGAATCTATGGCCGTCGATTTCTCTGTTGCAAAGGTACCACTCGAGCAGTGTGCCGTTATGAATCGAGTTGATAACATGTGATATAAGATCGGTGTCAATGTCGTCCCGGATAACTCCTTGCGCCCTCCCTTCGTTCAAAACCAGTTGGTAAAGGTTTCGATACTTGGCATATATATTTCTGATTTTGGTTTCCGCCTCGGTCCCGCTTCCGGCCATCTCGGCGGCTATAACCATAAATCCTATACAGAGTTCCCGGTTGGCGTAAGCGAATTCAGTCGCATATTTATGGGCGTACTTAATTTTTTGCACGGCATTGCCCTCTGCCCGGAGGACTGCCTTTATGATTTCATCAACAAAAATCATTTCGTAATGATCAACGATTATACCGAGAAGCTCGTCCTTACTTTTGAAGTGCCAGTAAAAAGCGCCTTTGGTAATGTTTGCCGAGTCGGTTATCTCTCGTATTGTTGTGCCCTTATACCCCTTCCTCAGGAAGAGTTGGATCGCGTTGTGGATTAGCTGTTCGCGTATGTCGATTGATTTGTCTCGCATTTCTTTTCCTATTGAATGGGTTAACTGACCGGTCATTTAATACATGGATACAATAACACTGATTTTTTGTCAAGAACAAAATAAGATTTGGAGCCAGGCGGCCCTGAGCCTTCTTTTTTCTCATCGCCTGGACCGAGAACAGGAAAGGCCATATGACCAAAATCGGGAGACAGGGATGAAGAAGCGAAGCGTGATAATTGTGATAGGAGTGACGGCAGCTATGCTGTTTGCGGCAACATGGTGACTCCATGCCAGCGTTCGATCTGCACGGCTTAAGGACAGGCTTCTCTTGCCTTGCCGGACATGAGTATTTCCCACGCCGTCAGGATATTTTCGTTGTTCTCAACATGGGTTTGCACCCGCAAGACCGCCCTGGTCCCCGGTGATGCAGGCGAAAGCTGTATCGTTCCCAGGAACCGGTTTGCTTTCCCTGCGGTATCCCCGGTGTAAACGTTACAAAAGACCGTTCCGTCCTTTTCGGGGGGCTTGCAGTCCGGGACGCCGATATTTGCGAAGTCGCAATACCTGAAGCCCTGCTTCAAATTCGCGTATGTCTGGGTCACGGGCAGGCTTGCGGATACATGTTTTGTGAGAAAGGCGGTATCTTTGGGTTTTCCCGGCAGGATCGAGCACCCGGCAAGCATGAGGACGAGGACCAACAGCAGCGATGTTTTCGCAGTTGTCCCCTTGCCGGTCTTTAGAAGGCCACGTACCCGTTCTATGCTGCCCATCCTTGTCCTCCATTGCCCGGTTGTCGGCGTAACAGCTTCATCCATACGTACATTTCTATCACAACGGAACGTTTAGTCCAACACTATAGTTTGGACAAAGGTCAGATTCTGATCATTGTGGTCTGCATGGCCTATTCCATCCCGCAATCGATGATGAGCTGGTTGCGCTGGAAACTATACTGCAGATCGACCTTACATCCGTCGAACTCCAGGTCGTTGCGAAGATCTTCGATGAAGGCGCCCGCGCTCTTTTGCGTCCACCTCTTTCTCTCGGCCTTGTAGACGTACATGGTGTCAAAATCGACAATGCTGTGGACGTCGGCGATATCGATGTCATTGAGGTCTTCGACGCATACGATCGCCTCTATGGGAGCCCCGCCAACGAAGTGAATCTCGATCACGTGTGCTTCCGGCACAGTCGTTTGCAGCGACAGGAACCGTTCGACCCGCTCCACGGTCTGTTTTCGTCCGGATCCGTCCATAAGGAGGAACCCGAGGTACATGCGGATGAATTCCAGCTGGTCCTGCAGGAATGTTTTGTTGCCGTAAACGTTCGTGAAGGGCATGGCCACGCAGAAGTCGGCGTGGTATTGCCGGGCCCACTGCCCATAAAGATCGTTCACCCGCGGACCCACCGTCTTGAGTAGCATTTGCATAGGACCCTCCTTCTTTGCGGACACAGATAATGATACCAGCACCGGGTGACAACACCATGTCGTCGCGGCACGTATAGCGCGCCATCGAGTTTGGGAATGCATTGCCTGCAGGTCACGGGCGGCCCCATTTTCCTTCCAGGCGCGAGGCAGCGGCGGGCGTTGCCAAAAGCATTTCAGTGGAGTATCATTGTGATAAAAGGACCGGGGGAGCGGCCTGATCGCAAAAGTGCGGGGTTAACGGCGACGATAGGCGTGTCTGTCGAATCAGGGCCGGCGACCCTGATGCAGAAAGGTGTTCATAATGGATTTTATCGACGTCCTGTTGAAATCGAAGAGTATCACCTTTTTCATTCAGTCATTCATATCGCTGTTTGTGATCGTGAATGCAATAGGGAACGTTCCCCTGTTCGTCACGCTCCTGGAGAGATTCGGGCCGGAGGAGAAGGCGGCCATGATGAAAAAGGCGACAATCATAGCCGCGCCTACCTTGCTCATTGTGACCGTGACGGGCAACCTGTTCTTTCGCCTCCTGGGCATCGATATGTTTGCCTTTACGATTGCCGGCGGTATTCTGCTGATGATCATTTCAATCGAGATGCTGCTGGGACTCAAAACGAGAACACAGTCTTCCCGGGATGAGGAGCAGACCAGTTCGGAAATGGATGAGATAACGGTTATCCCCCTTGCCATCCCCCTTCTGACCGGTCCCGGCGCATTGACTACGGGTATAGTGCTCTTCAACACGGCGGGTAACATCCTGAACAAGATGATCCTGCTGGGCACGATAATTCTGGTCTTTGTAATCTCATACATAATACTCGTAAATTCCAAGCATATACTTACCTTCCTCGGAAAAACCGGTACGCGGGTAGCGAGGAGGATAATGGGTCTCATGCTCTTATCGATAGCCGTTCAGTTCATCATAAAGGGCATTTTCGATGCTTCTCGCCTGTATACGCCGTAATCGCGGGGGTCCAATGCAGGAGCGGTCCAATCCCGGTAATCTCCAGGATCAGACCGCAATTTTTTCAAGCATCTCTCCGGGCCCTTAGCAGGTTTGAGTCCCGAGGCAAGCCTCTACCTGCAGTTGTAAAACTCCGGTTCGCCGAAGATGATCTTTTCGGCCTTGTCGTGGTTGATCCTCAGCTCCGACCAGATGTTCAGCCTCTTGATTCCCCTTATCTCGACATCGACGTCTACCGTCTGGCCCGGGTAGACTGTCACGCTTTTCAGGACATCTCCCTTCCTGTCGTTGTTGCGGACGAAGAACGTCATGGGAGCTTTCACGCCCCTGTCTATGTATATCGTCGTCTTGAAATACCTGTACCTGCCCTCGGGTCTCACGTAGAAGGTGAAGTAGGCCATAGACAGGGTCGATGAGTTCTTTATGCCCCAGCGGTAGTTCTTCGCGGGAGTGCTCAGCGCCGCGGCGTCGCTGGTCATCATTGTCCCGTAGTCATCGCTGTACTGCGCCTTTGTTCTCACAGGCACGATGTCCTTCTTATCACAGGTATAGGCCGGGACCGGTGCACTTTGAACAGGCGATTGAATGGGCCCGAGAGACTCGCAAGCGCACACACCGAACATAACCGCGCACATCAGGAATAAGACATATCTTTTCATTGGGATTCCTCCTCCTTTTTTGTCTCCCACCTAAAATTGTAGTTGCGTAGAGTCATTTTCCACAAATCGACCCAAAGATGCAAGAGAAAAGAGGTGAAGACAGTTTGAACGCTGAACTACCTCCTATTTGTTCCCTTCGAGCAGCTTGAGCGTACCGAGCATGTCGTAGGCGGTTTTTATGTTTTTCTCGTACAGCCTGACGGGTGAAGTGTAGAAGAAGACGTGGTATACGAGGTCCGAGGCGCGGGGGATGATGACGGCCCACTGCTGGAGTTTCTCGCCCTGCAGCGTGTAGGTAACCCCGAATGTGACGGCGTTTACGGGCGTTCCCTTCTCCGAGGTGAAGGGAAAGGTCTTCTCATTGAAGAACTTCGTTCCGGGACCGCTATTTGTGAACTGTTCCTTGAGATCGGAAATCAAAGACTGCACGTTCTGATGCTTACCCCCGAACTTCGCCGAAGCAACGTTCTGTATCGTCACCGTCGTATAATAGTCGTCGGTGCCGCTGGGTCCCGCAAAAAGCACGCTCACCTTGTCGGGCTTTTCCATGACCCAGCCGGAGGGATACCTGATCTCGTAGCCAGCCCATTTTTCATAAAACATGTTCGATAGATTGCCGCTAGCTTTGTCCGCCGATAGCGCCGCCGTTACCGCAAGCAGAATAGCTGCCGTTACTCCTATGACAATTATCATGCTTCGCTTCTTCATCCCTTGCCTCCCGATTTTGAGTCATATGGCTTTCCCTATTCTCGGATGATCATGGCCCCGATGGCAAGAAGAAACGACGGTTTTTTCCTGGAGACTCCGCACGCCAGCTGTCATTCCAGCCTTTGCACGCCGGTGTGATCGGAATTTTCAAGAATAAGGATTTGACTGCGAAGCTTCCGGCTGCAGCAGCTTGTCGAATTTTTCAATGGTCAATCTTGCCTGCTTTACTATACGGGAGAGGGTCGTCCTTTTTATCGGGCGGTGAGCCTGGATGGATGGTTTAAGGGTTTCTGTGGCGTTAATTGGGTGCTTGTCCGCACGCGTATTCGGGATCACAGCCGACCCTGGCTATGATTTTGGGTTGATGCGGAAATCCCGGGATCGAGTCAGGAATGTCTCGAGGCCGTAGAGAAGGCCTCCGAACCTGGTACGGGCGATGGAGAACCCGAAAACGACCCCGAGAGTATTTGCCGTTATGTCCATGTATCCGAACGTTCGGCAGCCGCTCATGCCCTGAAGGATCTCGAGAAATATACCCAGAGCCACGAGACCCGATGCAATAGGAAGCGCGACCGGGCGTTCATGATATATCTGGCCGAACCAGAGCATCAGGAATGCATAGACGGAGAAGTGTACGACCTTGTCACTCTCCGGAAAAGGCAGGACATCGGAGGGCGGATCAGGCACCAGGGACATGTAAACGACGGCAGCGACGTAAACGACCCCGATAAGGGTCCAATACAGCGTGAACCTGAGTTTACCCGCGTTTTTCAAACATTATTCTCCGAGATCAGCTTTTCTTGCCGTGTTTCTTCAGCGCATTGCCCAGGTCATCGCAGAAGATGTCGCGCATCTCTTTGGGTTCCACCACCTCGACGTGGGGCATCCATTGATAGATCCAGTTGCGGATACCCAGGATTCCGTTGACCCTGAATGTCACTTCAATACCTCCGTCGGACAGCTCGCGCGCCTGTTGGCTGGCGTGCCACGTCTTTCTGAGGATCAGCGGTTTGTAAACCTCATCGAATCTCAGGACCACATCGACGGGCTCTCCATCGATAAAGGCACCGAAGGCACCGGATAATTCCTCTTCCGCGGTAAGGTGAGCGGGCACGAAATGCCTGTCCTGGATCGACAACGACACGATCCGGTCGAGGGCAAAGGTCCGCACGGCTCTGTCTGCATGGTAGAATCCCCTGAAGTACCAGATGCCGTTCCGAAAGAACAGGTAGTAGGGATCGACCATGCTCACTGTGGCTTTCTTCGCGCCAAAGGCCTTGTAGGTCAATTCCATTTTCTGGAAGTTGATAATTGCCCGGTGAATGGGAGCGAGATACTGCTCCGTACCGGTTGGGACTGTCTCCGGGGAAAGGACGATGTGTTTCAGGTCCGGCGGATGAGAAACAGCAAGCTTTTCCTCGATGCTGCCGAGACTTTTTTCCATCCCGGGGCCAAAGCTGCTCAGCATTTTTCTGGCAAGGGAGAAAGCGAGCGCCTCCTCCAGGGAGATGTTGGGCTTCTTTAAGGTGTAGCCCCCTGTGAACGCATAGGTCTTGTTGTCGCGATCATAATCGATCGGGAAACCGGCTGTTATGAGCGTCCTGATGTACCGGTGGACCGTTCGCTTGCTGACCTCAAGCTCTTCTCGCAGAGATTCCGCGGTGACCTTCGTCCCGCTGTCGAGTTTATTGAGAATGATTACCAGTGAATCGAACTTATATGACATGAATACCCCCTTTTGTCGCCCCATGATATCATGCCTGACTGACAGCGTTATGTCACGTTAATTCATGATCGGGATAAGACAACCTCTTTGCGATTCCCATGCACTTCCGACGTTCCACCGGCACGCATTCTCGGGGGCCAGGTCTTGTAATGACACACTCTTCGTGATATCATCCCTCGTGGCTCGCGCTCTTCGCATAGAATATCCCGACGCCTCTATCGCATCACAGGGTCTTTCTTGCATCGGTTTTGGAAAGAATGAATTCCGGTGACAGCGATGATTAAAGGAACAACCAGGCTACTGGGGGTTGTTGGTTATCCTATCGACTATGCACTTTCTCCGGTAATGCACAATGCGGCCATAGCATATTTGAAAGCCGACTATGTCTTTGTCGCTTTTCCCGTAAAGCCTGATGACCTGGCTGCGGCACTCAAGGGATTTGAGTCAATCGGCGTCAGGGGATTCAGCGTTACCATTCCCCACAAGCAGAACATCATTCCCCTGCTGAAAGAGATTACTCCTGAAGCACGGATGATCGGCGCCGTCAATGCGGTTTGGCGAACGGAAGGCGGCTGGAAGGGAACCAATTACGATTGTTTCGGCTTTACTCAACCCTTGAAAGCAATGGATTACGACTGGAAGCACATCACCCCCATCGTATTGGGGAATGGAGGGGCGGCGAGAGCGGTGGTTGTGGGCTGTCACTCTCTGGGGTGTCCCGAGATTCATGTTTTCGGACGAAACCAGGACAGACTGAAGTGGTTTGCCCAAAGCTGGCGGGATACGCCGATTGAACAGGTGTTGAAAGTGCACTCATGGCATGAGTTGGGGGGAATGATTTCCCGAACCAGTCTGCTTGTCAACGCCACCCCCGTGGGCATGTATCCGGACGTGGAACAGTTGCCTCTTTCCGAGGAAATGATCCGGAGCATTCAGCCCCGGACTATCGTATATGATCTGGTCTACACCCCCCGGCCCACATTATTTCTGGAGAAAGCAGAACGCAGCGGAGCAGTTGTCATCGATGGCCTGGAGATGCTGGTTCAACAGGGAGCAAAAGCACTGGAAACATGGCTGGGTCAACCGGTACCCGTGGATATTATGCGAGAGGCGATGGTGGAACAGTCAACACGGGGGTAGCTTGGTGATGGTTTGAAATTCAAGAATGAAAGATGTGAGCCCATTACAGTGCAACGAAATGACAGAAAGATTTTGACATTTAGTTCTTATTCATTTAACCTATTTCTTACATTATAAATGTGACTATGTTCAGGATAGACTACATATTTTTACAATCCGACTGAGAACCACTTCGGGAGCCCGTGCGGCTCCCCATAAAGATGGGGTTCGAAGTTCCCCCGGCCTGACCGCCAGGCAACTCCTGCAAGTCCGGTCGGGAAATCTGCGATCGGGCATTTATGGGAGAGATTCCAGGAACAAAAATTACCGACGAAAGTTGTCTCCCGGGTCCTGTAAGAATCGGATCGTTTCAGTCTCTCCAGAGATGCGACAGGGTGTGGCCCGATCCATCGTTCAGGATGTGAGAGCCTGATAAACAATGAAAAGGAGAGGGATGAACATGAAAAGAAATCGTGTTGTCTTCGGGATCATTGTGTTTCTGTCATTGCTGTTCGCGGCAGGGTCATTACAGGCTGCCGGGAAGAACGACGATTGTCAGAAGACGGGTACCTGTTCCGGGAACGAGATATCGATGGACGAGCTCAAGCAGATACTCAAGGAAGGCAAGGTTCCGGTGATCGACGTCAGACCGCCGAAGGAATATGCCGTCTCACACATTCCCGGTGCAATAAGTATCTTCGAGACAGAGATCGATCAAATGATCAAGGCTACGCCGGACAAGTCATGGGGGCCCGTTTTGTACTGCAACGGCCCGTTCTGTCATAAGACCAGCCGTGTTGCCGAAAAACTCTCGCAGAAAGGCTATACGAACATCAAGAAATATCAGCAGGGCTTGCCGGTATGGCGGGCCTTTGGAAACACGGCCGAAACCGGTCTTTCGGGCTTCAAACAGGTCTACGGATCGGACAAGACAGCTGTTTTTGTTGATGCACGGACAAGGGACGAATATAAGGCCGGTACGGTCCGGGGTGCTGTCAATATCTCCGATCCCGGGGAGATCGAGACATCCAATAAGGACGGCCGGCTCCCCTATACGGACCATGGGACGCGTGTCATCGTCTTCGGCAGCAGTGTCTCACAGGCGCGAAAACTGGCGGAGGCGATTGCCGGCAGGGCCTACTGGAACAGCAGCTATCTGGCGGTTACATACGAGGATCTCAAGAGGGCAGGTTTTTAGTATAAGCATGCCTTTCATCGGAGAAAAAGATATGCCTGAATTCATAGATGCCCGGGGACTCGGTTGTGCGCAGCCGGTCCTTCTCGCCAGAGCAGCACTCGAGACGCATGATGAAGTCATTGTTGACGTCGATGCCCGGATACCCGTTGAAAACATTACCGCCCTGGCGCGGCACACGGGTTACACGGTAGAGGTTACCGAGAGACCGGGGAATGTCTACTCCATTAAACTGATGAGAGCAAGTGGGGAATCGTGATGCTTCCCCCGAACACGATCCCGGAACATGGTTGGGGTGGACGAATGCGAACGAACTTATCGATGAGGAAAAACTTGATCCCGTTACCGGATTTCCGGGCGCACGGTCTGCTCTAGCCCGTATTGTAAAGAAAGAATATGCGTGAGGAGTGCCGGGGTATGGATCCGCTTATCAATGATCGATTCACAAACAAGCCGAATGAAAGAATCCTCGATTCTATCATCTGGAAGAGAAACATCGGACTGCCTGTTGTCGGGATATATTGCGCCTATGCGCCCCTGGAGCTCGTTCGTGCAATAGGTGCTGTCCCTGCCTGTTTGTGCGCCTTTTCGCGGAAAACTATAGAGGAAGCCGAGACAGTTTTGCCCGGTAATCTCTGCCCCCTTATCAAATCCAGCTTCGGTTTCATCAAAACCGATACGTGTCCCTTTTACGCTCTCTCGGAAGCTATCATCGGGGAAACGACCTGTGACGGAAAGAAGAAGATGTTTGAACTTATCCGGCATATCAAACCGACCCATATCATGGACCTTCCTCAGGAACCCGATGAACCGGAAGCGCTTTTCACATGGACGACGATGGTGCATAAGCTAAAGACCTTTCTTGAGCAGACTTTCGGCAAAGAACTGACCGATGACAGTATCGAGTTCGAGATCAGGGAGACGAATCGAAAGAACCGGCTCATGAACGATTATTTCAAATACGTGGAGCATTCTCCTCCTTTGCTGAGTTGGAGTGAATTGTACGATCTGTTTGGTATCGAATATGTCTCGAATGGCGATGAACTTCAGGAGACGCTGGAAGGGCTTGCGGTGAAACTGGAAAAACGCCGCGATAACGGGGATTTTGTCGGCACCATCCTTTCTCCCCGTGTTCTCGTCAGTGGTTGTCCTGTTGGCGGAGATGCCAATAAGATCTTCAAGGTTATCGAGGAAGCGGGAGGTGTTATCGTCGCGATGGAGGCCTGCAGCGGCATGAAACGGTATTCGGTCACCATCGACGAAAACACGGGTGATCCCGTCTCAGCCCTGGCCCGGGCGTATCTCACGATCCCCTGTTCCTGCATGACACCTAACCAGCGTCGCATTGATGTGATCGATGCCATGATCGAGCGGTTCAGGCCGCAGGCGGTTATCGATGTAATCCTTCAGGCGTGCCATTCCTATAATATTGAATCGTACAAGATAGAGCAGCACATACGTGACAAGTACCATCTTCCATTCCTGAAGGTGGAAACAGACTTTACCGACAGCGACCGCGCGATGATACGCACCCGCGTGCAGGCCATCTTTGAAAACCTGTGATACTTCGATGCCGGGATGGCTCGCTGAGGAAATTGTCCTGTCCGGTCACTTTTGAGGTGTTGACCGTTCCATGCGGTTGGTTGTAATATCATATCAGGAGCACATCAACACATCACTTTTTTGGAGGCCCTTATGACTACCGTCATTGAGTATCTGAAAGCAAATCCTGTTTTTCATATTGCCACCGTTGAAGGCACGAAGGCCCGGGTACGACCCTTTGGTTTCAGCATGAAAAGAAACGGTGCACTGTACTTCTGTACGAACAAAACAAAAAATGTGTACAAGCAGCTGTCCCAGAACCCGGAAATCGAGATTTCCGATATGGGTAATGACGGGACATGGCTGAGGGTACGGGGACGGATCGCATTTGACGAGACCAGGGAGGCCAAGGTTCAGGCATTCGCGGAGTCCGCGAATCTTCTCAAGGTCTATCCGAAAGGGGCAGAGGACGAGATATTCGTGACATTTTATTTCACTGAGGCCGTGGCAACCCTTTACTCCTTCACGGCGCCACCGAAAGACATACCGCTGGTCTGAGGGCGATTCACATTATCGAGACACCCGATGAACCTGTTACCTTTTTGGTCAGTACGCGTAATATTAGGGAAAAGGCGGTCTGGATATTTAGTCGAAGGGTGGACTTAAGGCGAACAGGCCTGCACCTTTTTCCAGGAAGGTGATACCTTGAGCAAGCACACGGGGGGAGGGAAATTCGGGAAGATCCATAATTCGTGGCCGTTTGTTAAGCTGACGATAAACGATGACGGCGTTTCGATGAGCACGATGCTGCAGGAGGTTCAGATGAAACGCGAATCCATCGAGGCCGTCATCATTCGGAGATGCTTTTTGAACTATCGCTTTATCTTCAGACATAACGACCCTGCCGTCAAAGAGGAGATTGAATTCTGGACGTTTTCTCCTGATGCGGTGGCAAAATCCCTAAAGTCTCAAGGGTATCCTGTTTCAGAGGGCCGATGAGGACGGGGCAGACAATCCCTACAGGTACATCAGGATTGCCGGTCGCATAACTTAAGCTTATCCTTCTTCTGCTTTTCTGCTCCAGGATCGAAATTGGCCCTGGCGTTGGATTCGATCCATTCATCGATGAGACGCTTTGGAAAGACCCATTTTCCGATCAGTTTGGTGCCGGGAATACGCCTGTCTCTGGTCAACTTGTAAATATGTTTTTCGTTCACTCCGAGGTACCGGGCCACCTCTTTTGTGTTCATCATTTTCCGTTCCATAGATTGACCTCTCGATATAGTGCCTCTCCTTGCTTAATATCGGGGTTATGGGGATTGCATCGTCCTTGCTACCCGCACATCGTTAGATAAAGTTATATATAACGCTTAATAATATAAAGGCCGGCAAAAGAAGTCAATAGAATTCAACAAAAAAGCTCCTGGGGAAGCCTGCCGAACAAGAGGATGATCTTTGGGGGTTCTCTGCTTTCTTTTGACGAAGGTTCGGAGAGATGTTAGCATAGAGAAATTGCAGGACACCTTATGGGAAAGAACCGACCCCAGTGCGGCCTCCTTATAGAAAACAGCGAGGGCAAGGTTTTGCTGCAGCTCAGGGACGATAACCCTCAGATCCCCTATCCCGGCTGCTGGGGAACATTTGGCGGACAGATAGAAGGAGAGGAGACCCCTGAAGAGGGCATCAAAAGGGAGATATGGGAGGAGCTTGAATATGACCTTTCCCATCCGGAATACTTCGGGAACTTTCCCTTTGAGGGCTACAACATCTACATGTACAGAATAGTCGACAGGAACCTCACGCTTGACAACATAACGGTCAGAGAAGGACAGAAAGGCGGGTTCTTTTCACTGGAGGAAATCCGGCACGTCGATTGCGCAGCCAATTGCCGGGAAATCGTGACCGCCTACTTCACGATCTTCCATTGAGACAGCCGCAAGGATGTTGGTGCATGGCACCGTCTGTCAGCGTATATGTGCGCGGGGGTGTCGACACCATGACAGCAGTATTTTGTGACTTTCGCAGATAACACAACGTAAAGGTTTGCCGCATGGATCGTTTCGAAAGCAAGTGTTTTCCACTTGGCCCCACCGTGTACGAGAATGGGGTGAATTTCAGCGTGTTTTCAAAAAACGCCGCCACGGTGGAGTTGCTCCTCTTTGATCGCGTTGATGATGGGGTACCTGCGCGCGTGATCGGGCTTGATCCCGAGTGTGATCGCACCTATCATTACTGGCACACCTTCATTCCCGGCCTGGCAGCCGGACAGATCTACGGCTGGCGTGTCCGCGGCCCGTTTGAACCTGAACGGGGTTTGCGGTTCGATGCCGGCAAGGTGCTTCTCGACCCCTATGGAAAGGCGGTGGCGGTACCCGAAAAATACAGCCGCAGGGCCGCCTCGGAGCAGGGCGACAACACGGCGGCGGCCATGAAAAGCGTGGTGGCAGACCTCGATGATTACGACTGGGAGGGCGATGCTCTCCTCATGCACCCCTTCTCCGCGACGGTGATCTATGAGACGCACGTGGCAGGGCTCACGAGAAATCCCAATTCCGGGGTTGCCATCGAAAAACGCGGCACCTATGCGGGGCTGATAGAAAAGATCCCCTATCTGAAGGAGCTGGGCGTCACCGCCGTCGAACTCCTGCCCGTGTTCCAGTTCGACGAGCAGGATGCTCCGGTGGGTCGGACAAATTACTGGGGTTACGCCCCCGTGTCGTTTTTCGCGCCTCACAGCCGGTACAGCTCCAGGAAAGACCCTCTGGGCCCCCTGGACGAATTCCGCGACATGGTGAAGGCCCTCCACAGGGCCGGTATCGAGGTCATTCTCGATGTTGTTTACAATCACTCGGCCGAGGGCAACCACATGGGGCCCACTATCTGTTTCCGGGGCTTCGAGAACGGCGTCTATTACGTCCTGGATAATGACAGGGCATGCTTCGCAAATTACACGGGCACCGGCAACACCTTGAACGCCAACCAGCCCATCGTTCGCAGAATGATCATCGACAGCCTGCACTTCTGGGTTGAGAAGATGCACGTAGACGGCTTTCGTTTTGATCTCGCCTCCATTCTCTCCCGCGATGAATCCGGCCGGCCGATGGAGAATCCGCCCGTGTTGTGGGACATCGAGTCGGACCCTGTCCTCGCCGGGGTCAAGCTCATTGCCGAGGCATGGGATGCGGCAGGGCTCTACCAGGTGGGCAGCTTCGTCGGCGACAACTGGAAGGAATGGAACGGCAAGTTCCGGGACGATGTGCGGGCCTTTCTCAGGGGCGACAACGGTACCGTTACACGGCTTGCCCAGCGCCTGATGGGAAGCCCCGATGTCTACGGGCATGAGGAGCGGGAACCGGAAAAGAGCGTCAACTTCGTGACCTGTCATGACGGTTTCACCCTCAACGACCTCGTGTCTTATAACCGCAAGCACAACGAGGCAAACGGCGAAGACAACAAAGACGGCACGGACTACAATCTGAGCTGGAACTGCGGTATTGAAGGGCCCGGCGGCGACCCTGCCGTAGAGGAACTTCGCAATCGCCAGGTCAAAAATTTTCTGACGATCACCCTCATGGCCGTCGGGACGCCGATGCTCGCCATGGGCGACGAGGTACGCCTCACCCGCTACGGGAACAACAATGCTTACTGTCAGGACAATGAAACAAGCTGGTTCGACTGGTCCCTTCTGGAAAAGCACGCCGATATATACCGTTTCACACGCAGCCTCGTTCAATTTCGACTTTCCCGGCAGTATGGAAAGACCACGCGCTCGATGAGCCTCAATGAACTGCTTCGCTATGCCTGTTTCGACTGGCACGGCGTGAAGCTCGACCAGCCCGACTGGAGGTATGACTCCCATAGTCTCGCGGTAACGGTTTGGGCCGCAGCCAACCTCGTATTCCACCTGATGTTGAACAGCTACCGGGAGCCCCTTGAATTCGAACTGCCGCTGGCATCGGAAGCCGGGAAAAGCCCCTGGCAGAGACTGATCGACACATCTCTTGAATCTCCCGACGACTTTTGCCGGTGGAGTCAGGCCCCTCGAATCTCAGGCAGAACATATCGCCTGCCCTCTCATTCCATAGCCTTCCTCTTCTCTCACGTCAAAGAATAGGTATAGTCTCCCCGGGCCGAAGCTTTCATCCCATGTCCGGGGAAAAAGGGATGGGACTCTTTAATTTCTCGCGAATGTTCCTCAGATAACGCGGCGTGGATGGAAAGCGATTGATCCGGTGCGGAATAAGTACCATAATTTCTTTAGGATGAATCTCATCCTTTAGGAACATTACAGGAAAAGGAGTGATTGTATGAAATACAGGAGCCTTGGAAACACTGACATTAAACTATCGGCAATCGGACTGGGGTGCATGGGCATGAGTCATGCCTATGCTGGCAGAGACGACAGAGAGTCCGTCGCAACACTCGAAAAGGCGCTGGAATTGGGGATAAATTTCTGGGATACGGCAGACTTTTACGGCAATGGTGAAAATGAAGCCCTTATTTCAAAAGTGCTGGCGCCTAATCGGGACAAGATCTTTATTGCTACGAAGTTTGGTTTTAGATCAACGCCTGAAGACCCGTTTCATCTCGATGTGTCACCCGCCTACATGAAGACTGCCGTAGAGGCAAGTCTGCGAAGACTGAAAATCGATACTATCGACCTGTATTATGCCCACCGGATCGATCCGAAAGTACCCGTTGAAGAAATGGTTGGAGCCATGGGCGATCTCGTCAGGGAGGGAAAGGTCCGTTGCCTCGGATTGTCGGAAGCATCTGTCGAATCCATCAAAAAAGCCCACGCGGTGCACCCGATTTCAGCACTGCAAAGTGAGTATTCCCTGCTTACGCGTGATGTGGAAAAGGAGATTTTACCACTCTGCAAAAGGCTCAAAATAACATTTGTTCCCTTCAGCCCGCTGTCACGGGGATTAATTACAAATACCATCGACAAAAATGATCTGCAGGTCGGCGATTACAGGAAGACAAATCCCCGTTTCACGGGAGATTATTGGGAAAACAATCGGAAATTGGCACAGGCGTTTGCAGATCTGGCCGCCAGCAAGAACTGTACCCCGGCCCAGCTTGCCCTGGCGTGGATTTTGGCTCAATGGGATCAAATCATTCCCATTCCCGGAACAAAGAAGCGAAGATACCTTGAGGACAATGTCAAATCTGTGGACGTCAGTCTCACGCCATCCGATCTCAATGATGTGGAATCGTTGCTGAATCGTTTCCCTCATACCGGCCCCCGTTATGAAGAAAACCTTGCAAAACTTGCAGGGAAATGACGGAAACTGCCGCTTCGCGCTGGTGCCTTTCAAAAAAGACTCGAAAAATGATAGAGTTACGCAGCGAAGCTTTCAATGCAGTTCCCGGGATGAAGAGACGGGCGGGTGAGAGACAAACATGCTTGCCGGTTGAGGTAGAAAGATGACATACGATTTCGATCAGGTTATTGAGCGAAGAGGTACCGATAGCATCAAATGGCAGAGGTATGGTAATGACGTCACCCCCTTGTGGGTGGCGGATATGGATTTCGTTTCTCCCGAGCCGATCGTTGAAGCCCTGCATGAACGGGTGGATCACCGGGTTTTTGGGTATGGGGGAGCGGGCGAGGAACTCATAAGCGTCATTCGGCATCGTCTTAAGAGGCTTTATGGATGGGACGTGCCGGGGGAACAGATCGTTTTTGTTCCCGGTGTGGTGACGGGCCTCAATCTTGCATTTCAACTTTTTGCGGACCCCGGGGATGCTGTATTGGTTCAACCTCCGGTCTATTCACACTTTCTTGCGGATCCGGTGAACCGCGGCCGTGCCGTGATCGATACCCCGTTGGTAAAAAAAGGGGACACCTACGAAATAGATTTCGATGCATTCGAAAAGGCAATCACCGACCGGACCAGGATCTATGTGCTCTGCAATCCTCACAACCCTGTCGGCCGTGTTTTTCGAAAAGATGAACTGGAGCGGCTTGCCGATATCTGCTTGCGCCGCAATATTCTGATCTGTGCCGATGAGATCCACTGCGATCTTCTCTACCCGGATCATCACCACATACCCATCGCTACCCTTGGCAGCGAGGTGGCAGACCGGACCATTACCTTCATGTCACCAAGCAAGACTTTCAACCTGGCAGGCTTGAAGTGTTCCTTTGCGATAATCAAGGACCCCGTGCTTCGGAAAACCTGGGTAAGAGGCAGCGAGGGACTTATTCCGCATGTAAACATCATGGGCCTGACGGCTGCCCTGGCGGCATTCAGGGACGGCCAGGACTGGCTGGACCAGTGCCTGGCCTACCTCATGGGCAACAGGGACCTCCTGGTTGAATACGTGCGTGAGAAGCTGCCTTCCGTCACGATGACCCGTATGGAGGCGACCTATCTCGCCTGGCTCGATTTCAGCCGATCCGGAATTCCGGGGAACCCTTCCCGTTTCTTTCTTAAGGAAAGCAAGGTGGCCCTCAATGACGGGGTTGAATATGGAAAGGGCGGAGAAGGATTCGCGAGGCTTAACTTCGCATGCCCGAGGAGGACGCTTGTCGACGCCCTTGAGCGGATGGCTGGTGCCATGGAGAGGGTGTAGCACAAAATTCGTTTAACATCGTTTTCTTTTATGATAACATGTTCAGGCTTTCGTACGTATACTCCCAATTAATCAAGAGGTATCGAATGAAAAAGTCTCTCCTGCTTTTACTTGCCGTTGTATTTCTGATGTCAGCCGGTATCATACAGGCCGCTGAAACGCTCACGGCCTCCGGGCATCCCCAGTATCCGCCCATCATGTGGAAGGAAAAGAACACCATCGTCGGCGTCGGCCCCGAACTTGTCACGCTGCTCTTCAAGGACCTCAATGTAACGGTAAAATCGCCATACAAGGGTGGTTGGGACAAAGTCCAGGAAGAAGCAAAACAGGGAAAGGTTGACGTTCTCGTCGGTCTTTATCCTACAGAAGAAAGAAAAAAGTACTTTGAATATTCCAGCCCTTACGCCAAAGACCCCGTTGTGATCTTTGTTGCGAAAGGCAAGGCGTTCCCGTACTCAAAATGGGATGATCTGGTCGGCAAGAAGGGCACCACGACCGTTGGCGACAGCTTTGGTGAGGCATTTGATAAATTCATTGCTGAAAAACTTACGGTTACCCGTTCCGCAAAGGTTGAAGAGAATTTCTCAAAGCTCATCGACGGGCGCGCTGACTACTTCATTTTCGCGATGTATTCGGGTCTCTTCGAATCTCGGCGGCTCGGGGTTTCTGACAAGGTTGAATATCTCCCCGTCAATGCATCGGTAGAAAATTTCTGTATCGGTATCTCCAGGAAATCACCCTTTGTAAAATACCTTCCCGAGATCAACAAGAAACTTACGGTTTTGATCGCTAACGGGACTGTGGACCGGTTGATAGAAAAATACTCCGACCAGTATAAAAATTCAGTTTTGAGCAAGAAGAAGTAGCGAGTAACTTTTCCAGAGCATAACTCCTGAGGGATGGGTTGTTTGTTTCAACCCGATCTCCCGGGAGTTATGCAGCCCGCGCCGCTGCGTTGAGGACCGTAAGAGGTCTGATCTCACTGCGGTTGTATCCGGTATATTCTAAATCTCGGTTACGTTCTCAAGGGTTTCAAACCATACCGATATCAGTGTGTGACATGCTCCGCTGTCGCATGTGTAGTTTTGTTTCACTGTGGTTACTCTGATCTTGTGCGAGGACAACCATGTGTTAAGCTCCCTTTCCAAAGCACTTACGTCGCCTGTGGCTGTAAACATTTTCACTTCCATATTCTGCGCCTCCCCGTTTTTTTGTCTCCCCGGTACCTCATGCTTTGGTTTTTGTTACAATTATCCATGTAAATCTCTCTCGATCACCCTGTTCATCGCGTCAGCAGTACGGGACATGCGGAGCCCTTAAGGACGTTGCGGGCTACGCCGCCGATAAGGTATTTTGCAGGTCCCGTTTTGCCGAGAGACGCGATCACTATGAGATCGATCTTTTTCTCTTTTCCCTCCTTCAGTATCTCATCGTAAGGAATACCCTGACGAACATTGGTGACCACCCCCACCTCTTTGGCCTGCGGGAAGAAATCAAGCTGGTTTTGGAAACCTGCATGAGCCTGGGCAATCGCGCCATTTTTGATCCCCTGTACTACTTCTTCGGGAAAAGTAAACTCGAAATTCCCGCGGTGAATATCCTCGTGCACAACGTGAAGCAGGAAAACCTGCGCCTGGTACTGCCGTGCTATATCCAGTGCCTGCCCTAATGCACGGTCTGAATACTCGGAAAAATCAGTTGGTACAAGAATCCTGGTTGGTGCTAACATCTTCCTCCCCTCCTTTGCGTGCAGCCTCTATCTCACCAATCGCAACACCGATCGGTGGATCTAACAGAGGGGACCCGGGGAACGCTCCTCGCAAAAAAGTCATCACCTGCTTGCTTGCCGCCTTCAACAAAATATAAAGCCAATCGGCCTGTCTGCCTTCTTAAGGAACATCCCCCGGCCCCATTCCCGATGCAATGATAATAACGGTTCCGGCCATCCTCGTGACATCCACCTTATTCTTTATAAAAATACCAGAAATAATGCGGCGTGTCTGTCGCCAAAGGAACAATTTACTTGTCATCTGTATAGCTACAGGGATGCCATTTCTCTTCGAAATTATTAATAAATCTCCCTATCTCTTGTCCTTCTCGGCAATCCGAGTGTCGTCGAGTCCCGCTGGAGCGGGGACAGTGGTGGGACAATTCCTCGTTCTTCCTTGCAAATTAGCAGAAGTTACAGGAAAATAGAGAAAACGTGGCTCACAGAGGTGAATGCCGGAAGAGTGTTCACGATCGGCATTCAGGGAAAATGATTTGATTCCAGGCACGCACGGGATCAGAAAGAATAATCATCCTGTCGGGAGGGTTTTCGTTATATGAGCAAAATACTGGCCTGGATATCAATTGGCGTTGGCGGCTTTGCCACCCTCATTACGCTCGTTATCGCTTCTCGGTTCTTTTTCGTTGCTCGCGGGGCACATATCCGACCAATGGGTTGGGTCATGACGATAACGGTATTGACAGGCCTTGCCCTCGTCCTCGGAGTTCCGCCTGCGATTTACGCGCTGTTCACTCCGCGTCGCAAGTTGGCCATCGTCGGACTCGTGCTTTCTTTGCTGCCGTACCCGCTATTTATCGCCATAGCCGACATTGCATCTGCCGCATGCGGCTTTACACTTTCAAAATAAATAAACCTGAAGGGCAACGACGGCTGACGGCGCCAGGCTTCGTTATATAGCACCAACAATAATAACGTGTCGAGACCGACCAGGGGTCGTCCGGGTTGTTTCTCCATCCGGGTTTTTGGTATAATCAGCCATGGGAAAAATCATTGCATGTGTCGATATGGACGCGTTCTTTGCTTCTGTGGAGCAACGGGACAATCCTGCCCTGAAGGGTAAACCCATAGCCGTTACCGGTGCCGGAGAGAGAACGGTCATAACGACCTCTTCATACGAGGCACGGGCATTCGGGGTCAAGACGGGAATGACCACGTACAAGGCAAAGAAGCTATGCCCGCACATAATCTTTGTAACAGGGAATAACAAAAAATACACCCGGGCCTGCAAGCAGCTGGAAGAGATCTGCCTGAGGTTCACCCCTGACATAGAGATCTATTCCATCGATGAAGTCTTTCTCGACATCACCGGCTCGCATCACCTTTTGGGAGGTCCCGAGAGGTTTGCCGGGGCCATCAGGGACACGGTAAAGAATGAACTGGGGATTACCTGTACGGTGGGCATGGGGTCGAATATCCTTATTGCCAAGCTGGCCAGCGACCTTGCAAAACCCGACGGGTTCCAGTGGATATCCGAGGATACCGTGGCATCCGTTCTTGAAACGCTCCCCGTTAAGAAGCTGTGGGGCATCGGACCTCATACAGAAGAAAAACTCCGGACCATGGGCATCACAACCTGCGGTGCGCTGGGAAGGGCGTCCCTTTCCCTTCTTGTAAAAACCTTCGGCATTACAGGGGAACGTCTCAAGGACATGGGCAACGGACGGCTGGACAGGCCCGTGGAGATAACTGCGCCGGAGACAAAATCCATAGGTCACAGCGTTACTCTGCCGAAAGACATAACGAAGCGGGAGGAGATCACGAGCTGTCTTCTCAGACTGAGCGAAAAGGTAGGACGCAGGGCAAGACGTTATGACCACAAAGGGAAGAAGATTACCCTGACCGTCAGGTATGCGGATTTTAAAACCTTTACCAGGCAGACCACCTTGCCTGCCTACACGAACGATACCGGCGAAATCTACCGCTCCGCGGTTGCTATTCTCGACAGGATACATTTGCGCAACAGCATCCGGCTTCTCGGTATTTCTCTGTCCTGTCTTGCAAAAGACGGGGGTCAGATGCCTCTTTTTCAGGAAGCCGGCCGGGACAAAAAAGCCTCTCTTGCGAAGGCCGTCGACACCGTCAACGACAAGTTCGGTGAACATACAATCACATTGGCGTCGGCAATCACCCGGGAAGAAGGCCCCGGGGTCATCTCCCCCTCCTGGCGTCCGTCCGGGGTGCGCAGCAGCGACGTGTAACCGGCCGGGGAGGTTTCCGGGCAGCCACCGTCTTCTTCACTGTTTCAGGGATTTGGAGAACCACACGTTATAGTCATTGAGTAGCCTGTGGTTCTTTGATCCTTCATCGGTCGCCTTGAGTGACACAAGGTAAAGAATGAAGCGTTGATTGTCTCTTACCCGTTTCACTTTTACAAGGATCCCCGTGCCTTCGTCGATAAGGTCTTCGAAACGTTTTAACTCATAAACGTCTGTATATGCCGGTTGTTTCGTCTTCAAAGCCTCATATTCCGTTTTGTCACTGAATCCAGGAACGTACTTTTCTTCCCAGGGGAACCCTTCAATGCCGGTCATCGTACAGGGCGTATCAAGGTTGTTTCTCAGGTATTCCCTGTATAGCACCAGCGATTTCAGGGTAACTTTGAGATTATCGGCTCCTAATATCTCTGCGACCCGTTTATACTGTCCGCCGGAATTCACCATAATTATAGCCCCCTTACCTCCTTACGGCATCGTCTTGCCGGTAACGCGTTCAAATCATGCGTGGCTGGAAGATTATAGATGAGCTTGTCCCGGAAGGTCAAATGATTATATTACGGCAGATCAGGCCGAGGATGTTACAATTAGATATAGATAAGATAAGGATTATACCGGCCGGTACGAGAATGTTCTGAAAGGTCCCAGATGCCCCGTGCTGCTCATGCAATAAGAAGGGTACGACGTTAATTTGTAAAGGAGGTCAGCCCCTATGAAGATTCGTACGTTGTTTTTGCTGATTGTAATTGCGGCAATTGCCGCTTTTGCCGCGCTCAACTGGAATGCGTTCATGACGAAGACAAGTCTTTCCCTGGGCGTTGCCGTTGTTGAGGCACCGCTCGGTCTGGTCATGCTTGCAATCGTGGTCTTCCTTGCGGTGTTCTTCCTTATCTTCGTGGTGTATCTGCAGACGTCGTTTCTCCTCGAGGCCCGCCGTACCACGAAGGAACTTCAGTCGAACCGGGAGCTTGCCGAAAACGCCGAGACCTCGCGTTTTACCGAACTTCGCGGGTTTCTGGACGCGGAGATGAAAAAACAGGCGGACCTGGATGCACAGTCGAGGGCGGCCGTACTGGCGAGGCTGGACCAGCTTGATAGCGATCTCCGTTCCTCGGTGGAGCAGACGGGAAACACGCTTTCGGCGTACATCGATGAACTGGAAGACCGGCTTGAAAGATCGGGGGCGGCACCGGGCCCGGGGGCTCCCGGTTAATCGACCTTTATGCCTGTCACCGCATTGGCGCACGACTGTGGAAGGCTGTTGTTTTCAAAGAAAACAGTTGCCCGTTCTCTTGCCTCTTCCACGCTATGACTGCTCTGGATCCGGGAACTCAACTGATGGCCGAATGGATAGTTTCTGGCAAAATAATAGGTGAATTCCTTGAGCCTGCCGAGCCGGCGTTCAGGCCGATAAAGTTCGTTGATGAGATCTATGAAGGTATTGTAAAGTGCGGGCAGAAAGACCATCGGTCCGGCTATGTCGCAGCCGTAAATATCCCGGGCGATTTCAGCAAAAAGCCAGGGCTTTATGACCGCCCCGCGGCCAAGCATCAATCCGTCGGCGCCGCAGACGCGAAGACAGTCCCTGGCATCCCGGACGGTGAATATCCCGCCATTGGCAACGACGGGAATCCCGACCCACTCCTTTATCCTGGCAATCCACTCCCATCGCGGTCTTCGTGCAAAGGACTCTTTTTTAAGCCGGGCATGAACGGACAGCATATCAACGCCTTCATCTTCGAGCATGGTGCAGAAGTTCTTCAACGCCTCTTCGCCAAGTTCGGCACCAAGCCGGATTTTCGCGGTAAGCGGCAGGGGCGTATGTCTTCTGGCATGGCTCACAATGCGCCGGGCATTTTGCGGTTGTTCCATCAGCGCGAAGCCGCTTCCCGACTTACCGACAGACCAGTGCGGACAGCCCATGTTGAGATCAATGGCATCGGCCTTAAGTCTGTGAAGCACATCCATGGCCGGGACAATTTCGCTGTCGGAGGAAACGAGGAGTTGATAGGAGAGCGGCTTTTCCAAAACAGTGCTGATCAGGAAAGGGGAAATCCTGGAATTCTCGGTAGGCAGCCTTTTTGCCCATAGCATTTCCGTTGACAATAGACCGACCCCGCCGAATCCGGAGAAGATCTGCCGGAGGGCGCTATGGGTGAGGCCTGCCATCGGTGCCTGAAGGAGGGGTGGATCTACCTTAAGATCCCGAATTTGGATGTGATGTATCGGTATGCTTTTGATTTGCCCGACTTCCTTTTTTGTCCATTACTGCATAGCCCGCGTTTAGAAAGAGAAAGGTCCGCGGGCAGGCTTCATTGTACCATAATAATCTCCCTTGCGGAACGGCTGGATTTGCAGGAAAATAGAAAGAAAAAGATTCCCTCATCGGTGGGATGACACGCAAGGATGATAGACCGTGGACGACCTGAAAAAACTTCTCAATCCGGAATCGGTGACCCTTATTGGCGCAAGTGAAAAGGAAGGGTCTGTGGCGAGGCCGATTTTGCTGAATCTGGTCAATTTTTTCCAGGGTGCTATATTTCTCGTGAATCCCGCAAGGAAAACGCTTCTCGGAATGGAGTGCCTTCCTTCCGTTGCGGCGATCCCCCGGGCCGTCGATCTTGCCGTGGTGGTCGTGGGGGCGCCCCTCGTTCCTGATGCCATCGAACAGTGCGCCCGGGCAGGGGTAAAGGGGGCGGTCATCATCTCCACGATGTTTACCCATGGGGGCGCACCGGACAGACAGCTGATAGACCGGGTGCTTGAAATCCGTCGTCGATACGGCATCAGAATAATCGGTCCCGGTTCGGTCGGCATTATACGGCCCGATATCGGCCTCAATACGAGCTTCCTGAATGTGAATCCGGAACGTGGCAACATCGCCTTCATCTCCCAGAGCGGTGAGCTTGGCGATGCGACGTTGAAATGGGGTATCGAGGCCGGCATAGGATTCAGCACCTTTGTTTCCCTCGGCTGGATGATCGATGTGGACTTTGGCGAGGTCATCGATTTCCTGGGCGACGATCTTTCCACGCGAAGTATTCTTCTGAGCATGGAGCATGCACGAAACGCTAGGAGGTTCATGAGCGCGGCGCGCGGTTTTGCCCGTTCCAAGCCGATCATAGTCCTGAAGCCGGGTCGGTTCCCCGAAAGCGCGGCGGCCGCTGTTTCATCGACAGAGGCCCCCTGGGGAGATAATGAAGTTTACGATGCCGCATTCAAACGAGTCGGGGTGGTAAGGGTGGGGGAGGCAAAAGACCTCTTCAACGCGGCCCAGGTGCTCGATTCGAACTATGTGCCCGCAGGCCCCAGCCTTGCCATTCTGGGAAACGCAAGGACGGTGGGAGTACTGGCGGCAGATCTCCTCATAGAGCTGGGAGGCAGCGTCGCCCGGCTTGGTTCTGAAAGTCGAAACAGGCTTGTACGGGTGCTGAACGATCAATGGAATGAGAAAAATCCCATCGATCTGGGCGGCACTGCGGATGCGCAAAGATACAGGGAGGCAATCGGCATCTGTCTCGACGATCCCTCCGTCGATGCCGTTCTCGTGATCTACACGCCGCACGCGACGACCATTGCTGAAGATATAGCGACGGCGACATCGGCACTTTCGCGAGGGACGCGAAAACCCGTCATCGTCAGTCTTATCGGCGGCGAAGAGATGAAGAAGGCGGCCGCCATCCTGCATGAGAAGAACATACCCGCGTACGGCACTCCCGAGGAGGCAGTCAGGACGTATCTGCAGATGTTTACCTACAAGAGGAGTCTCGAGCTTCTCTATGAGACCCCGGAGGATCTGCCCATCGACGAGGCTCCCCCGAAGAACCATCTGAAGACCCTGATCCGGCGAGCACTGAAGGAGGGCGTGGATACCCTCACGTCCGAAGAGTCAATGACTGTTCTGGCCACCTATGGGATCCCTGTCCGGGGAACGCCCCCATCGCCGGCGGGGACAGGGCTTCCGTCGGATGATATGGATTACGGTCTCTATCTTGCCATGGGAAGAGACAGGGACTTCGGGTCGGTGATCAGGTTCGGTATGGGAGGCATCGGCCGAAGAGTATTCAATGACTGCGCCGTCGGCTTGCCTCCGTTGAACCAGACACTGGCGCGGCGCCTGATCGAGGAGTCCAGGGCGTACATAATGTTGCAGGGAGGGTTGGAAACGCAACCCGTGGAGTTGTCGGAACTCGAGCGCATTATAGTCAATTTCTCAAACCTGATAGTTGATTTCCCGGAAATCGCGGGCATCGATATTGATCCTCTTGCAGTCTCACGGGGAAAGATAACGGCGAATCATGCGACGGTCTTTCTCAGTCCCGGCGAGCCTCCTGCGGGGAGAGTCTACCCCCATCTTGTCATTACACCCTACCCGGTCCGGTACATAACGCCGTGGAAACTCAGGGATGGGACGGAGATCATGCTGCGCCCCGTACGTCCCGAGGATGAGCCGTTCCTCTTCGAGCTGTTCGGCTCCCTCTCGAAAAGAACGGCAACCGAGCGTTTCTTCAGCCCTATCAAGGATTGGACCCATCAGATGCTGACCAGGTTCTGCAACATAGACTATGATCGCGAAATAGTAATTGTTGCCGAGTTGAAGCAGGGAGAGAAGAGAATGATCCGCGGCGTTTCGAGCCTGGTTGTGGGAGCAGGACAAAGGAGCGAGTTTGCCGTTCTTGTACACGACGACTACCAGGGAAAAGGGTTGGGATGGAAATTGATCGATATGCTGATAGGGATCGGGCAGGAAAGAGAGGTGGAAGAGATTCACGGCACGGTGCTCACAGAGAATACAAGAATGTTGACGCTCCTGAAAAAGCTCAAATTCCGCACGTCATTGCTGCCTCTTGGTATTACCGACGTGACGCTCAGCCTGCGCTAAGGCTCCATTCGCTTTTGCCCGTGGCATTATCGGGCGCCCTGTGGTATACTGTGCATTGTTAACTATACACTACCCGCCATTGATTCACGAGCAAACTTCTTGAGGGTCATTTTTATCCTTGATACAGATGGCCCGTGCTTCGCTGCTGCGCACGCCTGGAGGCTGCAATGAAAAAACCTTACGCCGGTAACATCGAATTGCTTCATGATCACTACGTTCCCGCCGGGGGTCTCATGCGCGAGGAGAGCTCGAGAAAGAAACTGATCAAGAATCTTGGTATACGCGTTACACATCAGCTCATGGTGAGACAGCGCGAAATGATGGCAAATGAACTTAAACAGTACTATGCCGGCAAGGGTCTCCTCGTGGAAGTAGAGCTGAATGGTCCCGACAAAACCTGCATCAATTTCTTCTCGTCCTTGTTCTGCGAGAATGCCGTTCACCGAATCGTCAAAAAGACAAACCTGTTTTTCTATCTCAAGGAGGCAGGTTTCGAGAAGGTCACGCTGGATGACAGCGACGAGAATATATGGGTTTACAACCTGAGTCTTGCGACGGGATTGGAAGCAAAAAGATAAGAACGCCCCCATGTCATTCCGGGGGCGGCGGTCGCGCCTGATTACGCGGAGCAGAAAGATGGAACAATACCGGATGCCATCAGCGTGATCCACGACCAAAAAAAAGGGGGGGGGTTGAATGAAAAGGCCGTTGTTGGCAGCCGGATTGGCAGTGATTTGCACGTTTCTTTTATGCGGTTCGGCAAGCGCCACAACCTCTGGCACGTTCAGGTGTCCCAACGGTGCCATCGTCTCAATTAATGATAAGCTTGCAACCGTCATACTGAAATGTGATCCGCCCACTACCGTCGTCAGACGGACTGTAACGAGGGGATTGCTTTCCGGCTATTTCGAGACCATCGAAATAGAGGAATGGACTTACAATTTAGGCCCGTCTCGCTTCATGTATTATCTTACATTTGAAAATGGAGAGCTCGCCCGTATAGAAAGCGGCGGTTACGGGGATTAAACCGGCAGGTTTCTCATCCTCCGGCGCTGCTTTTCAGGCGGGCTTGCTGCATGACCGTGCGGGCAACCCGGTGACAGTCGTTGATGTGGGAACGGATGATGAGCCTCATTGCTGTGTAACTTAACCCTGCCGAAACGGCCTGTCCGATAATAGGAACATATCTGGCCACCTGATTTGTCGTCAGGCGGCGTATGCCTATTTTCCTGAGGATCTGGACGATCAGCTCTTTCGTGAGGTATTTGCCGATCACGTTGGTTCCGAGCTTCTTTGCAGCGTCATATATAAAGATAGCCAACTGAGGATCGTATTTGTCTACCTGATCGTTTGAAAGACCGAATCTCTCGGTTATCCTGGGCATGATATTCCTTAAAAGTACTACATCGGTGGCGATATCCGTGAAAGGGATGGGAACAACCGAAGCCGCTGCCGAGAGCAGGGCCCTCCTGTTTGACATGCGCAAACATTCCTTCCTGATATTCTCCAATTCTTCCATATTTCCCGGAAACATAGTTCATTTATAATATTTTGACGGCCGGCAGGCAAGAACTTTCGACGCGGCCCCTTCCGGGGCTGTTTGCCCGGGACGGTTTTGCCGCATGTATTGTCTTGACATCCGTAAGTGCGTGAGAGATGATTTTGATGCTTGGCGTATCGATGAATCGACCGTTGACGGCAACAAATGTCAGAGGGTCTTTGGACTTAGATGGTTACTCTATGATCTCTTGAATGGTGGTGGATAATGATAATTAAAGGGACAACAAAAATACTGGGAGTCGTTGGCTATCCCATCGGGCATTCACTTTCTCCTGTAATGCACAATGCGGCAATTTCTCATCTCAAGGCTGACTATGTCTATGTTCCTTTCGCTGTAAAGCCTGAGGACCTGGCTACGGCGCTGCGAGGATTTGAAGCGATCGATGTTAAAGGATTCAGCGTTACAATCCCTCATAAACAGGCCATCATACCCTTGCTCAAAGAGATCACGCCGGAGGCGCAAATGACCGGTGCTGTGAATGCGGTTTGGCGTGTTGAGGATGGATGGAAAGGGACGAATTACGATTCATTCGGTTTCATTGCACCATTGAAAGCGATGGATAAAGACTGGGAAAATATTGCTCCCATGGTTTTGGGAATTGGCGGCGCTGCCAGGTCGGTGGTCGTTGGGTGTGCCTCCCTGGGTTGTCCCGAGGTTCACATTTTTGGCCGAAACCCCGATAAACTGACCGATTTTGTGCAAAGCTGGCACAACACGCCCGTACAACAGGTTCTGAAAGCGCATCCATGGGATGAACTGAAAGGAATGATGTCCCGCGCAAAGCTTGTCGTGAATGCCACCCCGATGGGTATGTATCCCAGGGTGGACCAATTGCCCGTTTCCGAAGAAATCATCGGAAGTATCCAGCCAGGGACCGTCGTCTATGATTTGATCTACGCCCCCAAACCCACTCTGTTTCTGAAGAAAGCTCAGGAGAACGGAGCGATTATTGTTGATGGTTTGGAGATGCTGGTACAGCAGGGAGCAAAAGCGTTGGAAATATGGTTGGGTCGGGCGGTGCCCGTAGATATTATGAGAGAGGCGCTGCTGGAACAGTCAGGAACTGCCGGGGTCGGAGGCAGAGAGTGACATGGACGCTGAAGGTTGCCCATGATTGGTAAAGCTTCTATGACGTACCCGGAAGAACCGATCATGGTTCCTTTCGCGTGATCCCTGACAGTTCTCCTTGCGTTTTGCGCTATACGGCTCGCGCCACTAGAACCGATACACATGTTCCCGCGTCGCGGGCAGGGAATTATTGAGTCCATTGGTGAAGAGGATCTGGTAGAGCCTGATGTTGCCCCATCGGAAAGCCGCCGCGCTGCCGTTCAGAAAGAGGCGCCACATGCGCACGAGCTTTGCGTCGAACATCTCTTCGATCTTTCCCGCGTTAGCCTCGAAGCGCCTGCTCCACTCGTCGAGTGTTGCCGCGTAATGGAGGCGAAGGTTCTCGACATCGACGGGTACCAGATCTTCTTTGCCCATGGTGCGGACCACATGATCGAGTACCGGTATGTAGGCCCCGGGGAAAATGTATCTCATCGTCCATGGATCACCCGCGGTGTTTCGCTCTTTGCCCACGGTATGAAGAAGACCGATGCCGCCGGGTTTCAAGAGCTCCCGCGCTTTCTTCATGAAAATGGGAATAAAGCCTTTGCCCACATGCTCGAACATACCGATTGAGACAAACTTGTCAAACTGACCCTTAATATTCCGGTAGTCTTCAAGGATAATGGTGATGCTCTTGCCAAGACCCTTGTCAGCGATCTTTTTCCGGGCGTATTCGGCCTGGCGGGAGGATAGGGTGCAACCCAGACCTTTTACCCCGTAATGACCGGCGGCATGGATAAGCATGCCGCCCCATCCGCACCCGATATCCACCAGCGTCTCGCCTTCCCTGAGTTGAAGCTTCCGGCAGATATGCTCATACTTTTGTTCCTGTGCCTTCTCAAGGGTATCCGTATCGTTCCTGAAATAGGCGCAGGAATATGTCATGCTCTCATCAAGATAATACTTGTAGAAGTCGTTGCCGAGATCGTAGTGGTGGGAGATATTCCCGGGGGACCCCTTCAGCGTGTTGAGGGATGCGATGTGCCGCATGAAGACAGCCGCCCTGGTTCGCGCTGAGAGCTTCATGTCCTGAAAGCGGGGATCTATGCCGATACGGACAAGCTGCTGAAAATCACCTTCCACATCGATGTTGCCATCGACATACTGTTCCCCGAACCCCATGGAGCCCCTGCTGAAAACGCGTTTTACCGCGGCCGCGGACTTGAATGCGAGGATGAAAGCGGGCGGGCTGTTGCCGTATCTTTCGGTCTGACCGTCCCAGAAGCGGACCTCAAACGGAACATCGGGCAATTCGGCGCTGAGCGCCTTTAGCAGAGTCTGAAGGGTTTTCTTCATCAGTATCTCCCCGTGGGCCATTGCTGTCGAATGTACCGCCCTGTCAGGGTGACCTCAGGCCGGCATGCACAACGACCGGTATAGTTCCATGTTATCCCCCGCAGAATGAAACGTCAAGGGGGGCAGCAGTCGACGGGTAGAAATCGATGGACGCCTTCATGCGGCGATGTAGATTCTTCCTTGCAAAATAGCCGGGATTGCAGGAAACTTTACGGGAGAGCGGAATGCGATATGAGAGAAAGGGCAGATGAAAGATTGATTTATCGATGGATTGGGGAGGAAATGAAGATCATGCCGTGCCTTCGAGCCGGAAAAAAGAAATGGATATTGCCGATGATCCTCTTGATCACCACCATGACAGGCTGTATCGTTTATTATGAACAGCCCGGAAGAACGACCGCGGACTTCGCACGAGACAAGGGAAACTGCGAGGCGGTTGCGGAAAAGGAATACGTTCGCAAGGGTACGAGGGTCTGCGAGGAGGTCGATCTTTGTCTGCTGTCGAAAGGCTGGAAAAGGAGCCAGTAGGGCCCTGGCAGGCAACAATTGCATGACCCGGAGCTGCCCCGGGGGAAGAATGTTTCTGGATATCCTGCGGCAATGAATGTCGGCATGCTGCGGCGGGGAGGGTTACCTGGACATCACGGACAAAGAACTCAGAAGTATTGTGATCCGCCATAAGAAATGGCTCGACGGTGAGGATGACGGCGTATGCATGAACCTTTCGGGTGCCGATCTTTCCAATGCCAATCTTGCAGGTGCCAACCTGTCGCAAGCGGTTCTCTCCGGCTCGGATCTCACGGGAGCCACGCTCGTGAGGGCGAACCTCTCCGGGGTCGATCTTTCCGAAGCCGACCTCACTGACGCCGACCTTTCCCGCGCGAACTTCTACCGTGCGACTCTCTCCTGCGCGAACCTCTCCGGTGCCAGGGTGGTACGCGCCAACCTTTCCGGGGTGGACCTTTCGCGCGTCAACCTTTCCCGGGCCAACCTTTCCGGCGCCAACCTCACCCGCGCAGACCTGACCGGCGCGGACCTCAATGAAGCAGACCTCACCGGCACCGACCTTGAACGCGCCGACCTTGCCCTTGCAGACCTCACCGCAGCAGACCTCACCGGAGCCAGTCTTTCCTATGCCGACCTCTCTTATGCGAACCTCACCCGCGCGAATCTTGCCCGTGTCAACCTGGCGGGCGTGGACATCTCCCGCGCAAATCTCTCCTACGCCAACCTTGCCGGTGCCAACCTCACCCGCGCCGACCTCACCCTGGCCGACCTCAACGAAGCCGACCTAACCGGTGCAACCTGGATCGACGGAACAAAGAAGTAGAAAGCCCCCATAAGCAGCACGTTCGTCCCTAAATTAGCCAACCTGGAGACATAACCCTATCAGGGCGATGTCTGTCGCGATAAATATCCCCATTATCAAGAACAGGATTCCATCGGAAGGGGCGACAGCGGCGAATCATCATCAATGTCCGACCAGGAAGGGTCCTGCAGAAAAAACAAAAGGGGGCAGCACATGAACAAGCGAAGCGGCCGGTTTTTCATCACCTATTTCTTCACTTCCCTTTTTCTCTTGCTGCTGTTGTTCCCGGCGCTCCCCAGGAGCGCGTCCGGCAAAGAGGCCGTGGATCCATATAATCTGTGGCATTTGTTCACGGGGTCGGCCAGAACGGGAGCAGAGAGCTTGAGCGCCGTTGCGGTTGATGCAGATGGGAACACCTTCATCGCAGCGTCCGGTATGAAATGGTTGACGGGTCAGGAGTATGACTTCGGCCAGCCGCTGCACTCGCATAGCGGCGGTGCTGAAGACAACAGAGACATTCTGGTGATCAAGTTCGGTCCCGACGGCGAATTCAAATGGTACACGTACTATGGAGGGCATGAGTACGACAGCGTCAGGGGTATGGCCATAGCCGATGGCAAGCTCTATATCACGGGCACAAGCAGGGACAACTGGGGTGGACCCAACAATGAGTCATCGGTAAATCAACATTCCAGGGCGATAACGTATTACTCAACTGTTTTCCTGAATTTCGGTGGCCACGAGCATCAATATTTCTCGGGCGATGTCTATGTCCTCGCCCTTAATGCTCAGAGCGGTGACTACTTGTGGCACACATTCCACGGAGAATCGAAGTGGAATGAAGAGGTCTACGGAATTGCCGCGGATAAAGAACGGGTCTTCCTCGCGGGAAAGGCCGATGCCGAGTTCTTCGGATGCTGGCCTAAACTATCAGGAAGCGACACGGACTGGTATGTAATAGACCCCGACGACATGGAAAGGGTCGAGAGGCTCTGCCAGCCGACGCGGGCCTATCAGGGCGGAAACGATGCGTGGGTCATGGCGCTTGACGCCACTAGCGGAAAGTATATCAAACACACCTTTCTCGGCAGCAAGGCCTCGGACGACTGGGGCGAAGCCATTGCCATCGACAACGATGGCTTTCCGGTTGTTGCCGGTTCCAGCAGCAAGGAATGGAATTACGACAACCATGTTCAGTACAACGCTTCTCCTCGTAATCCCCATTCCGGTGGTTTCGACATGTTCGTCGCCCGCCTTGCCAGAAGCAATCTTGAGTATCACTGGCATTCCTTTTTCGGTGGTACAGACAACGACTGGGCCACGGCGGTAATGGTGGATGGTAACAACAAGTACTTCCTCGCTGGATACAGCCAGTCCAATTGGTCGGTGCGGGACGTCAGCCCGGTAGCGGAACACACAGTACCTGTCCCCGACTACGACTTCGTCGTCATGAAAATGAACAACGAGAGCGGCTACAAGTGGCATACCTTCCGCGGCGGAAAGAGCACTGAAGACGTTCCACACGCGATGGCTCTGAGTAGCGATGGCGCTACGCTGTATGTGGTAGGAGAGGTCCGTGGTCCCTGGAAGAAATATGGCGATGGGGATCCCGTTCATGGTTTCCGCGGTGACGTCGGCATTACCGACATGGCGATCCTCGGCCTTGACGTGACCACCGGCAGGAGCAAGTGGCACACCTTTTGGGGCGGTCTGGGTGCGGACAGGGCCTACTCCGTGGCGACGGACCCGACAACGGGCGATATCGTTGTTGGCGGCACCAGTGATGTGTCGTGGAAGGGCGCCAAGAATGAAGAGCCGAAATACACCTTCCCTCACGCTGGTGACGGTCTCAATCCCAACTTTTCGGTCCTGAAGCTCAGCAATTACAAGTTTGCCATCAACGCATCGGTATCTGGAGGAAATGGCAGCATCACGCCGGCCGGAAAAACCCTGGTGAAGCCCGGTGCGGATCAGAAATTCACCTTTGAGCCCGGCGCGGGCTACTGTGTTGCCCAGGTGATACTGGACGGCACGGCTCAGGATTGGTCGAGGAACACTTACACTATCTCAAAAGTAGCTGACGATCATACCGTTAAGGTCGTTTTCAAGAAGACGTATTACACAATTACGGGCAGCGCGGGCACGGGCGGTACCATCAGCCCCGCCGGCGCACGGACCGTAGGACGCGGCGCCAGCCGGGAATTCACCGTGAAGGCCGGTGACGGTTATGTCATCGACACCCTGACGGTGGTCAAGGGCACAACAAAAGAAACCATAGCCGCCGCAGCGGACCAGGTATCATATACATACACCTTCGAGAACGTGCAGGCGGACGGCTCGATCAAGGCCACCTTCAAGACAAAGACCTACACGATCACGGGCAGCGCGGGCACGGGCGGTACCATCAGCCCCGCCGGCGCACAGACCGTAGGACGCGGCAGCAACAAAGGATTCACCGTCACCGCCAATGAGGGCTACGTCATCGACAAACTGACGGTGGTCAAGGGTGATACGACAGAAACCATAACACTGACATCAAGCCGCCAGACCTCGTGGGTCTACACCTTCCAGAACGTGGCGGCAAACGGCTCGATCACAGCCACATTCAAGCAATTCCACACCATCACGGCCACAGAGGGTAATGGCGGTAGCATGAGCCCCTCAGACCAGACTGTGGAGAACGGAAAGAGCATCACGTTCACCATAACGGCCGATACTGCCAACGGCTATGTGGTTGACGCGCTGACGGTGGACGGAAACATTGTGAGTGCGGCATTGGGCCAGAGTACGTATGCCTACACCTTCACGAACGTGATACAGAATCACGCGATCAGCGTCACCTTCAAGAAACCACAGTACCTCACCATTACGGTCTCAGCAGGCGAGAACGGCACGATAAGTCCCGGGACGTCACAGATGGAGCGGGGCACCACGAAAGCTTTTACAGTAGCTGCCGCCAGCGGTTATGGCATTGACACGCTGAAAGTGGACGGAAGTGTTGTGGCCGGAGCGTCGGGAACGAGCACATACACATACACCTTCGTGAAAGTAAGTGAGAATCACACGATCAGCGCCACTTTCAAGCAACAGTCCCAGTTTACCATCAAGACAGGACTGGGCATGGGCGGTACCATCAGCCCCCGTAAGGACACAACGGTCGCTAAAGACGGAAACCAGTCATATACCATAACGGCCAGTGCGGGTTACGTGATAAGCAGAGTAAAAGTGGTCAAGGGCACAGCAAGCGAGACCATAGAGGATGCGGCAGGCAAGACATCATACGCCTACACCTTCAAGAACGTTCAGACAGATAGTCAGATAGAAGCCAGCTTTGAGAAATCCGCGACCACCTACACGATCACGGCCTCCGCGGGCGAAAACGGCAGCATCAGCCCCCCGGGCTCCGTATCGGTCACCTCCGGCGGAAGCCAGACGTTCACAATTACGGCCTCTAACGATTATGAGGTCGCGGACGTCCTCGTGGACAGCGTGTCCCAGGGCGCGATAACGAGCTACACCTTCCAGAACGTGACGGCCAACCACACGATTACCGTCACCTTCAAGCAGAAACCGGCAACCACCTACACGATCACGGCCTCCGCGGGCGAAAACGGCAGCATCAGCCCCCCGGGCTCCGTATCGGTCACCTCGGGCGGAAGCCAGACGTTCACAATCACGGCCTCTAACGATTATGAGGTCGCGGACGTCCTCGTGGACAGCGTGTCCCAGGGCGCGATAACGAGCTACACCTTCACGCACGTGACGGCCAACCACACGATTACCGTCACCTTCAAGCAGAAACCGGCAACCACCTACACGATCACGGCCTCCGCGGGTTCAAACGGCACCATCAGTCCCTCGGGCTCCGTATCGGTCACCTCGGGCGGAAGCCAGACGTTCACCATATCAGCCCTTGATGGCTATGAGGTTGAGAGCGTCCTGGTGGACAACCAGTCCCAGGGTGCAATAACGACCTACACCTTCACGAACGTGACGGCCAACCACACGATCACCGTCACCTTCAAGCAGAAACCGGCGGCGCAATACACCATAGAGGCGACCGCAGGGGATAACGGCAGGATAACCCCAGCGGGCACAACGGCATATGATGCCGGCACAACACCGACGTACACGTTCATACCTGATGATGACTACGTGGTCGGCACGGTGAAGGTGGACGACAACCCCGTGGCTATCACGGACAAGACGTACACCTTTCCTGCCCTGGGCAATAACCACAAGATCAACGTGACCTTTGTCCCCGCCGGGAGCCAGGGCTCGTTGTAAGTGCCAGAGGCTGCCCCGGAATCTTTGACGGGAGACCAGAAGGGGCGGGGCAACCCGCCCCGAAAAGAATCCAACTCAAACTGGAAAGGATCTGAATTATGAAGAAGAAATCAACAAAAGGCATTGTTTTTGGCATTTCGCTTCTCCTGTTTGCGGGACCGGGGTTTGTTAGACCTTCCCATTCGGAGGTCGTAATAGACGACGCCCGCACGGCAGCCATAGTTCTCGAGAATGAGACAAACACTGCTGCTAACCAGACGAACGCCACCATTAAATCCGGGGCATCTGTGACGGCAGCGCTGTCAGACGGTAAATTCTACGCTGTCCTTGGAACGACCGACGGATGGAATATAACCGTGGAGAAGGGCGCAACCATCACGGGTACAGGTGGTACATCAGTGAGAACGATCTGGTTGAATCCCACAGGTCTCTCCTCAGACAATTTGAACGGCAACGTCACCAACAGGGGGACGATACAAGGAGAGGGATCCGGTATAGTACTGGGTACAGGGATCGTGGTCAATGAGAAAGAGGCAACTGTCACATCGACAAAGGGTATTGCTCTGTATTTAACCGGTGGTTCTTCCACGGTCATTAACGAAGGCAGTATCAGCGGTGCTGGCCTGGGGAGTATATATATGCTGAACGGTGGCAATACCCTCGTCAATAGGGAGGGTGGCACCATCACGGGAGCCAACGGCTATGGTGCCAGGATCACGGGTGGTACCGTGACCAACGAAAGGAATGCAACTATAACAGGAAACACGGGTATACAGTTTCGTAGTGATTATAACGACACACTGGACAACGCGGGCACTATCATCGGCACCGGCGGGACGGCGGTCGATATGGGCGCCGGCGGCGACACGGCCTATCTGCGTGACGGTTCCGCGATAACGGGCACTGTGACGGGTGGGGATGGCACCGATACAGTCTATCTCACCGGCTCGGGCGAGATAAAGAACGGCACCCTCCTCAACTTCGAGACCATAGAGAAGTCCGGGGACGGCACCTGGAGCCTGGGCGGAGACATTTCGAGCGGCAGGAGCATATCGGTCCTCGGCGGTGCGCTCAAGGCGAGCGGTGTCTACACGCATGAGGCGGGGGCAACCTACACGGTGGGAGCGGGCTCCAACGGCAAGGCCGGGAAGATAACGGCCGATACGGCGGTGCTGAATGGCGGCGCCGTCTCCGTTGCCACCAAGGGTCTGAAAGGAGGCACGCACACCATAGTCGAGACGACAAATGGTCTCACCGGTACCTTCGACTCGGTGACGTCAGACTCGAAATACAGGGAGACGTCCCTTGCCTATGACGCAAAGAACAGCTACCTCAATATGAGATCAAATTTTAAGAAGGCAGGGGCCAGGGGCACAAGGGGCAATGTGGCGTCGGCAATCGACGATGCCTACAACAATTCTTCCTCCGACGACATGGTTACCGTTGTCGATGAGTTGTTCTCTCTCGACGACGGCCCCCTCAACTCTGCCCTAGACCAGATATCGGGAACGACCCACAGCGTGTCGGCAACTGTCGCTCCCGTGAAACAGGGGAGCTTCTATCAGAACCTCTTCGGCCGTACCGGAGGGGGCACCACGGGCCTTGGCTTCCTCGGGCTCAATGACCGGCAGTCAGATCCATTGATGATGCTTGCCTCGGGAGGCCCCGTGGCTTCCGATGCGGGGTTTGCCCTCGCAAGGGACGGGCAGAAGCTGCCCTACGGAATGTGGATCAAAGGATACAGCGTCACGGGCAACCGCCACGGCGACGATGTCGGCTCCCGCTATGACTACACCATCGGCGGGGCCATCGCAGGCTTTGACTACCTCATCACCCCCAATATCCGGGCGGGCGTGGCCGTTGGGTATTCAAAGACCAATGTGGACATGAAACAGCTTCAGGACAACTCCGACGCTGAGAGTTTCCAGGGGGCCATATATGGTTCATACGTCCCGAAAAGCAAGGTGTGGTATGTGGACGCGGCTTTCGCGTACAGCAAGAACAGCTACGAGACGAAGCGCTACCTCAGCTTCGGCAACATCTACCGGGTGGCCCGGGGCTCCTATGACGGCAACGACATATCGGGCTATCTGGAGGGCGGCTACAAGGTGCCTATCTTGGCCGGCATCACCGCAACACCTCTTGCCTCCTTCCTTGCCATGTGCAACCGCACTGACAGCTTCACGGAAACAGGCGCAGGCGCGCTGAATCTCCAAAACGACAGCCATGATACGGACTCCTACCAGAGCGGCGTGGGTGTGAAGCTGTCCCGGGAGTTTCAGGCGGCAAAAGACTTCTCAATTACCCCCGAATTCGGCGCCAAATGGCTCCATGAGTTCGGTGACACAGAGGCTAATATCAACGCCCGGTTCGCAGGTGAACCGGCAGGCTCCTTTGTCATCACCTCCGATACAACGGAAAGGGACGCCGGTGTCCTGTCCCTGAGTCTCGCGGGAAAGAAGAGCGACATGCTCAACTTTTTCGTAGGCTACGATCTGGCCCTCACAACGGACCAGATAAGCCACGGTTTTACGGGAGGACTGAGATTTAATTGGTAGAAGAAAAGTGATGGGTCATAGGTAATGGGAAAAGCTGTCAAGCTTGGCCTATGACCGGGTAATAGTGCAGGCAAGGGGTGGCTTCAGAGCCGCCCCTTGCCATTTCCTTCCGCTGTTCCGGTGCAGGCCGGAAAAAATTGTTTATTCCCAATTGACCACGTCCTTGTCTTCGCCTTCCCCTCCGGGCGTACCGTCCCTTCCGTAGGAGTAAATGTCGAACTCTCCGTGGGAGCCGGGCGACTGGTACTGGTACGGTTTGCCCCAGGGGTCGTTGGGAAGCGCCTTCTTGAGATAGGGACCTTCCCAGTTCTGTGCTCCCGGATTTGTAACGAGGGCGGCGAGACCTTCCTGTGTGGTCGGGTAGCGGCCCACGTCGAGGCGAAAATGATCCAGGGTCTGGCCCAGAAGCTCGACCTGCGCCCTGGCGGCGGCCTGTTTGCCCTTGCCGAGTTTTGGAAAGACCTTGGGACCCACGAGGGCCACAAGGAGCCCCACGATGACCATTACTACGAGAAGTTCGACGAGTGTGAAACCGCGCCTGTCCCTGCAATATCCGTACTGAAGTTTCATGTATCCTCCCTGTCTGCCGTGAAATGATGCCGGCAGTTTTACTTTTGGAAAGAGATTAATCCGGCACCTCTTTTTTGTCACTACCCCCTGCGGCTCGTTCATCACATTTTGGGGCATGATGGTATTATTCCGGGATTTGACTCCCGCCACGGCCGTTGCAGACATTGGTTTGCAGGGGTACCAGCCTTCTTAGAACCATAATCGGTCCGGTTTATCCCATTAGGATGTGAACTGATGTCGCATAACCTTAGAATCCTATTGGTCTCGCAAAAACTCTGGTGGGTGATGAATCGATGATGACAAATTGCAGAAGGCTCGTATTCTTCGGGTGCCTCTTTTTCACACTGATGGTGACTCCTTCGCATGGCGACAATAATCTGCGAACGGCAGTCCCCCGGCAGGTAACGCAGCACAATGGGGCAACAGAGGGTCCATCGTCAGCGGACCCGCTCGCGACGCAGTCATCTGAAAAAGCAAACCTGGCTCAGGGAACGCCGGATGAGGCGGCGCCACCCGCGCCAGGAATGCCCGGGAAGGTAAAAAAGCTGACGGCAAGGGTGTCCAGCCCCGTCAGCCTTTCCTTTGATGATGCCGATATGTACCAGGTCATCCAGACCGTTTTCGGTGAGATCCTGAGGGTCAACTATATCGTGGACCAGAGAGTGAGGGGACGGGTCACGTTCCGTTCCGTGACCCCCATAGAGGGTGACCGGGTGCTTTCCGTCATGGAGGTTATCCTGAGGCTTAACGGAGTTGGTGTCGTAGAAGAAGGCGACCTCTACAGGATCGTTCCGATCAGCGACGTCGCCAGGGAACCCGCGGAGGTGACCGTCGGCAGAGACCCCGATTCCATCGAGGTCCAGGGCAAATCCATCATACGTGTCGTTCCGGTCATGTACAGTCAGTCATCGGAGATCGTCAAGCTCATCACACCTTTCCTCACGACAACGGCGGCGGTGATTGATGTTCCCAACATCAATCACATCATGCTTGTCGACACGGATGCAAATGTAAAAAGGCTGCTCAAACTTATCGATCTTTTTGACAGTGAACAGACAAAAAAGAAGAAGCCCCAGGTGTTCGTCTACCATGTCCAGAATAGCAAGGCAAAGGACATAGCGAACATTCTGCAGCAGGTCTTTCTTTCCTCCGGACGCGGCGGCGCGGCAAATCCACCCCTTGCTGCGTCGCCTTCCGCAGGCGCGAAAACGTCCGCCTCGAAAGAGTCTCCGGGTGCGACGGTACGCAACGCCCCGGAGGGTTTGTCCGGTTCGGGTTCCCAGTTGGGAGAAGGCCTCGTGTCTCCCATAACCAAGATTATTGCCGAGGAGAACCTCAACTCCCTTATTATCCTCAGTTTGCCCGAGGACTATGAGGTCATCAAGGAGGCCATTCGGCGCGTTGATATTATCCCGAGACAGGTTGTTATTGAAGGGGTAATCGCCGAGATAACCCTGAAGGACGACCTGAAGCTTGGTGTTTCCTGGGCCCTTCAGTTCGCGCCGGGCGGCATGAACGGCGTGTTGGGGGCAGTGGATGGCACCGTCGGTTTCGACGTACCCGGCGCGACAGCGACGAGCACGACAGGGAGCGGGACATTCAGCTTTGCGGGGACGGTGGGAGGAGATTTCAAGGCGGTCATAGACACGCTTGCGACGCAATCAAAGGCAAAGCTCCTTGCTGTGCCGCGCATACTCGTAACGGATAACAAGGAGGCGCGCATCCAGGTGGGAGAGCAGGTCCCCATCGTGACAACGGAAACGATAGCGTCCACCACCACCAACGCTCAGCGGACCATCCAGTACAAGGATATCGGTATCATCCTCAAGGTGAAGCCCCGCATCAACGAAGGCGGGCTGGTTACCCTCGACCTCGCCCAGGAAGTCTCTTCCTACGACACGATCACCCTTTTCGACGGCGAGACCAACATCATTGTCAAGAAGACGGAGGCGACGACGAACCTTGTCGTCCAGGACGGTCAGACGATCCTCATCGGAGGGCTCATCAGGGAGGATATATCGTCGACACGCTCCGGCATCCCCTATCTGAGCAAGATACCGCTTCTCGGCTACCTCTTTGGCAGTACAACGGACGAGGACCACCGCAAGGAACTCATAATACTCCTGACCCCCCGGGTCATCAAGAATCAGCACGATGCCCGGAAGACCACCTCATCCTATGTTGACGATATAACGAAAACCGGCAAGGGAAAGCTGAAGAAGGAAGAGCTTATCCGCGATGTCCCGGAGGAAGCGAAGGACAGGAAGAAAAATGCCGATGGCACAAAGAAGGATAGGGAAATAATGGGCGGCGGATCGGAAGGGCAGGTGAAGGAGACGCCGCAGGACGGTACAGGCGAACAGAAGCCTCAAGCCCCGCGGCAGGACGCAAGAAAAGGCGAGACGCGCAAAGAGTCCAGGTCGAAACCTGCGCGGCAGATTAAGGAAAGGCAGGGAACAAAAGAGCATGAAGTGATGCAATCGGAGACCTTGCTGACGGGTGAGGATACCGTGCTGCAGCCGGATGCGGTACAAAAAACGCAGAAACAGGGCCAGACTCAACAGGGTCCGGAAAAGACGACGGAGAGTGGGCAGGGCAAAGCCGGAAAAGAACGTGAAAACTCCCCGTCACCGGACAGCCCGGCGGTAAAAGAGCCGGCGCCGGAGGCGGCGTCCGGTAGCGGAGGAAAATCGTGAACGGCAAAACGGTAGTTTACCTCTCGCCGGACGAGTTCCCCAGGGTGCCCCTCGTCATGGACGGCATATCGACACGCTTCATCCGGGAGAACAGGATCATCCCCTTTGAGTGGAAGGACAAAACGCTCAAGGTCATCATGGCCGATCCCTCCAATCGGGAGATTGTTGACGCTTTGAGGGTGGCGGCTGCGGGCGACGTTCTTGTCCATACGGGCGAGCCCGCTGTCATCGATGAACACATCTCCCGGTTCTACAGCAAAGAGCAACAGAACATCGACAGGATCATAGAGGGGATCGACGAACGGGAGGGCTACGAATTTATAAGCGATGAGGAAGAAGAGGACGTAGGCCACCTCAAGGATCTTGCCTCGGAGGCACCCATCATCAGGCTTGTCAACCTGTTTATCACCCGGGCCGTCGAGTCCAGGGCGAGCGACATCCATATCGAGCCCTTCGAGGACGAGATGAAGATCCGATACCGCATCGATGGCGTTCTCAATGATGTGGAGTCCACACCGAAGAGGCTTCAGGCCGCCATTGTCTCGCGCATCAAGATCATGGCCAGGCTCAACATCGCCGAGCGCAGGCTCCCCCAGGACGGAAGGATCCGCTTGCGCGTGGGCGAGAAAGAGATCGCCATCAGGGTTTCCACCATCCCCATCGTGAACGGGGAGAGTATCGTGATGAGGATACTCGACAGGGAAAGCATCGTTATCGATCTTGACAGGCTGGGTTTCTCGCCGGCCATGCTCGCACTTTTCGACAGGCTCATCACGAAACCCAACGGCATCATCCTCGTGACGGGACCGACAGGCAGCGGCAAGACGACGACCCTTTACGGTGCGCTCGACAAGATAAACTCGCCCCAGAAGAAGATCATTACCGTGGAAGACCCCGTGGAATACCAGCTGAAGGGTGTGAACCAGATCCAGGTGAAGCCCCGGATCGGACTCGATTTCAACAGCACGCTGCGTCACATCGTCAGGCAGGACCCGGACATTATCATGATCGGCGAGATCCGCGACCTGGAAACGGCCCAGATCGCCATCCAGTCAGCACTAACGGGGCACCTCGTGTTCTCCACTCTCCACACGAACGACGCGCCGAGCGCGATCACACGCCTTCTTGACATGGGTGTGGAGAGCTTTCTGTTGTCGTCCACGGTCCGGGGTATCCTCGCGCAGCGCCTCGTGAGAATGATCTGCCCCGATTGCAGGTGCCAGGCAGGCACATCCGACGAGGTGGAGGAGCTCATAGCCCTCGGTATGGGCAGAGGCGTCCCCATCTGGCGGGGAGCGGGATGCGAGACCTGTGCGCATACGGGATTCTTCGGGCGGTCGGGGCTCTTCGAGTTCCTTGTCGTCGATGAGGAACTCAGGCGGCTGACTTTGAAGGGCGCCGATGAGGGCGAGATCAGGGCGCAGGCGAGAAGAGGGGGTATGAAGACGCTCCTCGAGGACGGGATCGAGAAGATCCGTTTGGGCATAACCACTCTTGACGAAGTCTTCAGGGTAACAAGGGAGGATTGATTGGCCGTATACTCGTACAGGGCGACTACTATTGAGGGCGCCATCGTCGAAGGCAGCATCGAGGCATCCGACGAAGGCTCGGCCTTGGAGCGAATCAAGGACACGGGCGTGATCCCCCTGAAGGTCACATTGCCGCGAAAGGGGTTTAAGAAGGGGATATCGCTGCGCTCATCGAAGGGAGATCTCCTTACCTTTACTGCCGAGCTTTCAGCGCTTATCGGCGCGGGCCTCCCCCTCGACCGCAGCCTCAACATCCTCGCCGGGGTTTCCGAAGGAAGGCAGATGCAGGACGTGGTCAATTCCGTCCTGAAGCTCATTCGGGAGGGAAGCTCCTTTTCCGATGCCCTGAAGAATCATCCGAAAGTGTTTCCCAGGCTCTACGTTAACATGGTTCGGGCCGGCGAAACGGGCGGAGTTCTGGATATCGTTCTCGAGAAGCTTGGCGAGTTCCTCGAGACGGCAAAGGAATTAAAGGACAGCGTCTACTCGGCCATGATCTACCCCGTGATTCTCGGAGTGACGGGGAGTATTTCCATCATCATTCTCCTTACCTTCGTCATACCGCGCTTTTCCATTCTCTTTAAGGAGATGGGCGGGAGCCTGCCCGCATCAACGCAGATGATCCTCTGCTTCAGCGCTTTCCTGAGGGACTTCTGGTGGATCCTCCTTCCAGCGGGCGCATGCGGGATCTTCGCGCTGTGGCGTTTCGTCAGGACCGAACGGGGCGCTGTTGTCTGGGACGGGTTGAAGTTCAAGTTCCTGGGCGATGTCGTGAGCAAGCTCGAAACGGCCCGTTTCTGCAGGACCATGGGGACTCTTATCAAGAGCGGCGTTCCTTTCTTGCAGGCCCTGCAGAACTCGAAAGATGTCGTCGGGAACCGTGTTGTGGCCTCAGCCATTGCAGCGGTGGCAAAGGACGTCAAGGAGGGCAAGGGCATTGCCGGGCCGTTGTCCGAGGCGAAGGTTTTCCCCCGGCTTGCGTTGTCCATGATAAAAGTGGGCGAAGAGACGGGGCAGCTCGATGCCATGCTCCTCAAAGTAGCGACAACCTATGAAAAGAGCCTGAAAGACTCGGTGAAGCGGTTCATGGGCCTTCTCGAACCGGCGATCATCCTTACCATGGGGCTTGTCATCGCCTTCATCGTCGTCTCCATGCTTGTAGCCATATTCGGCATCCTGGAGCTGCCCTTTTGAAGATAAGCGACAAAGGTTTCACACTTCTCGAACTGGTTATCGTCATGACCCTGATGGTGCTCTTCCTTGGCCTGTCTGGCGTGCATTTCGCGAACCGCCTGCCCTCGGCAAGGCTCGGCGCAGCGGGACGGGAACTCTCCGGTCTTATTCGTATGGCGCGTATCGAGGCAATGAACAGAAGGGAAGCGCAACGGGTGACCGTCGACCTCAGCCGCGGGACCTACGGTATGGAGGGGAGAGGCAAGCGTACGATTCCGGAAGGCGTCACCATTAGCATAATAGACCCCGTCAGAGGCCGCTTTTCCGGGGGGGAATACGAGATTGCCGCCGATGCATCGGGATCGGTCGGGCCGTGCGAGATCATTCTTAAGAACGCAAGAAGGACCCTCAGGATAGAGATCGACCCCGTCGTCGGGTCCGTGGTGGTGAAGGATGGGCCTGCGGAATGACTGAAAAGAGGATGATAAATGGATCTCTCAACTCTTCGGCCGGCTTTACCCTCCTTGAGATCCTTGTGGCCTTCGTCATTCTCTCCATGGTGGTCACAGTTATCCTCCAGCTCTTTTCGGCCAATCTCAAGACGTTGTGGATGTCCGACGACTACCTTACTGCAACGGTGCTGGCAGATATCAGGATGAGGGAGATGCTCGAAGGCGCTCAGGTGAAGGAGGGCACATCGAGCGAGACGAAGGAGGGCTACCTGATGGATATTACCGTAACCGAGGCGCTCGAGAAACGCACGAAGGACCTCTCCTGGAAGGTACTCGAGGTGGTAATGGACGTCTCCTGGCAGAAGGGGACAAAGAAGAGGTCCTTTTCCCTGAAGACCTACAAAACGGTCAAAAGAGAGGTGATCAAGAATGACAAGCTGTAAGAGCCGCCCTCTACCATCAAGAGGCTTTACACTCCTGGAGCTCATGATCTCTATCGTTCTTGTTGCCATGATCGTTATTATTCTTGTCGCCTCAATGCGGGCCGGTTACCGCTCTCTGGAGGGAGGCGAGAAGAAGGCTGAGTCGATGGAGCGGTTCAGAGTCTCCATGAGGCTTGTCGATTCCCAGTTGCAGTCCTGCCTTCCCCTGACCGTGAAGGAGGAGGATCTCAAAAGATCGGTATTCATAGGTGCAAGGGATTCGATGACCTTCGCATCCAACCGCTCTCTCTTCAGCGGCCGAAAGGGGTATGTCATCGCCTCGTACAGGATCGAGAGCGACGAGAAAGGTAAGCAGGTGCTCTATCTGAAGGAAAACACCATCGGTATGGAAAACGAAAAAGAAACGAAGCTTCTCGACGGTTTCGACACCATCCGATTCGAATACCTCCAGGCCGAGAAGACAAGGGGCCTGGGAGGGGGAGGCTGGTCGGACGAACTGGCAGACACCACCGATCTCCCGCAGATGGTAAAGCTCCATCTCGAGCAGGGTGCGAGAAAGCTTTCTGTCACCATACCCCTGCGCACCAGGAAACCGCCCCGGAAGGATTCTGAAGGGCAGGGGGCTACATGAGGGAAGATAGGATCTTTTTCCGCAAGGAAGGCGGCTTTGCCCTCATCATGGTGCTCTGGGTGATCATCATCCTTATGGTCATTGCCATGTCTTTTTCCCTTCTCGCGAAGACTGAAACCAGGGCGGCCCTTTTCTTTCGCGATTCCCTCGCGGAGAGCCTTCTCGCTCAGGCGGGGCTGGAGAGGGCACTTATGGAGATACACTACCGGCAGGCGAACCTGAACAAGACCATCGTTCCCGACAGCGGCGAAGTCTCAAGGGTCGACGGCACCGCCATTGAGGGTGATATCGGCGGCGACAGGTATGTCGTGAGGATCTTCAACGAGGCGGGCAGGATCAACCTCAATACCCTGAACGACCGCAACAAGATCATCCTCGACAATCTTCTCGTCAATCTGGGCGTGCCGAAGGAGACAGCAGACACCATTGTAGATTCAGCCCTCGACTGGATGGACAAGGATCCCCTCCATCGCCTGAACGGCGCGGAAGACGACTACTATCAATCCCTCCCCAATCCATACAAGGCGAAGAATGCGCCCTTCGACACGGTGGAGGAGCTCCTTCTCGTGAAAGGCGTGACGCCCGACATCCTCTTCGGAACGAAGGATCACAAGGGCCTCATTCAATTCGTTACCGTCTATGGAGATGCATCGAACATTAATGTCAATGTCGCACCGAAAGAGGTGATCATGGCGCTGCCCGGCGTATCGGAGGACGCAGCCGGGAGAATCATCGATCGAAGAAAGGACATGGAACTGAAGTCCCTCGATGACGCGCGAAATGCCATGGGCGGGCAATGCAGCAACGCGTCATCCTATATCGATATGGCTGAATCCATCGGCTACACCATAGAATCGACGGGATTCAGAAAGGGTGCCAAAGATGGCCACAGCATTCGGGCAACGGTTTTCGTCAAGACGGATGGAGTGCACGAATATGTTTATTATAAGACCCCTGCGGAGATAACGAAATGAAGACCGGATCCCTTAACCTCGGCCCTCTCCTCCTGAAAAGCATTGCGTTTCTTAAGGCCGCAAAGACAAGGCTTGAACCCCTGTGTCTGAGAGCGTGGGCAGTTCTTAATTGCAGTCTCGTGGAAGGTATTATTCTGCCGGAGCGCTACCTGGCGATCTCGGTGGAGCAGGGCGGTATATCTGCGGTGTCGGGAGAGCGTTTTCTCAACCGCCGCCGGCTCAAAGGGTCTAAAAGGTATGTCTTCGAAGGGGGCTGGTTCCCCGCTCCCGATGATCTCGCCGCCGCCGCATCCCTTGCGATGAAGGAACTGGGATACAAGGGTTCACAGGTGCTGCTGGGTATTCCCAGACAGTGGATTGTCGTAAGGACCACCGAGTTGCCTTCGGCTGTAAAGGAGAACATCAGGTCCGTTGTGGCCTACGAGATCGACCGGATTACCCCTCTGACCGCAGCCGATGCCATGTACGATTTTATCATCAGCGCAGAGAGGGACGGGAGGCTTTCAATGATCGTTGTAGCGGCCCGAAAAGAGACTGTAATGCCCTATGTTGCTGCACTGACCGAAAAGGGCCTGCGGCTCCGGCGAATATCGATCCCATCGGTGGGCATGGCACGGCTGTGCACCTGCCTTGCCGGGCTTAAGGCTACCGCTTTTCTTCACATCGGCATGCACGGATACGAAGGATGGTCGATTGAGAAGGGAAGCCTGACGGGAAATTTTTTCGGCTCGCTGGGCGAATGCAGCGACGGAGAAGATGAAGAGGGGCGGTACGACGAGGTGCGTACTGTTCTTGGCGAGAGTAGCAGTAAGGACGGATCACCGTTTGTATGTCTTTTTGCGGAAAACGGTATCAGGGCAGCCGATGTACTGCCGGATATTCCCTGCAAGGAAGTCCAGGGTACCGAGATGGCATCTCTTCTCGGAACGAAGGAAGAGAACATTTCTTTTGCCCCCGTATCAATGCTCTACGAGGAGTTGTCGCCTGGCGTGAGAAGCCTGGACCTTGCAGACGGTGACGCCGGAGGGAAGAAGAAGACCCCCTTGGCGGCCACGCTCGTACTCGCCGTGCTTCTTGTCGCGATGGCGGTCCCCTACGTGGTGGTGCCCATTGCGGTCGAGAAGCGAAAGATCGATGCCATCGAAGGGCAGATAAAGGCCCGCAGGAAGGACGTGATGGATGTAGAACGGTTGAAAAAGAAAACGGAAGCCTTGCAGGGCGAGATGGATGAGATAGAAGATTTCAAGAAAAAGACGCCCATGTCGCTCAATGTCCTCAAGGGGTTGACCGCGCTCCTTCCAAAGACGGCGTGGCTCACGAGAACAAGGATCACGGAGGCCACAGTGGAGATTGAAGGTTATGCCGCCTCGGCGACAGGTCTGCTCTCCCTGCTGGAGGAGTCCGACCTTTTCAGAAAGGTCGAATTTGCCTCGCCGACAATAAAGGACCAGCGGGTCAATTCGGAGCGCTTTGTTATCCGCATGGAGCCGGAAGGGTTTGAAAAGCAGGAGAAGAAGGAAGGAATGGTAAAGAAAAATGAAGCAGAGAAGTAGACTTCTCGCATATGCGGTCCCTGTGATCGTCGTCCTTGCCGGTCTGGCTGTCTACCAGTATGGTTTCGTGAACGCCCGAAGGGAAATGGCCTCTCTCAGGGAAACAGGCGCCGCACGGGAAAGGGCCCTTGCTAAGTGTGCGGAGATGATCGCTGAAAAGCCGGAACTCGAAAAGAGACTTGATGCCTTGAAAGAGAAGAGAAAAACCTCCGCGTCAAAGATCATCGAGGCGCAGACGCTGACGCTGTGTGCGGCGGCGCTCCAGGAGACGGTCAAGGGTATAATAACGGGACGGGGAGGCTCCATTGCCAGCGAGCGCGTCGAAAAGGCCGAGGAATTCGGCAAACTCCGGGTGGTGACTATCACTGTCGACGCGGCGTTGCCCGACACAAGAGCCTTAAGTGATATCCTCTTCGGTATCGAAACCCATGAACCCTATATCGTTGTGCGGGAAATGGACACGCGGGTGCGCAACTTCCGCGAACCCAGGGAGCTTATGGTAAAACTGCGCCTCTCTTCGTTAGGAGGAGGAAAATGACATGATGAAGGTGTTACGGTCCATCTCGCGCAGCGTGACCCTCCTGAACCTCCTTTTGTCAGCCGCGTTGGTCCTCGCGTGTATTGGTATCATCTTTCCGGCGATGCGCACGAACTACCGTCTCAGGCTTCCCCGGATCCTTTCGAAAGAAGTGGTGCTTCAGGAAAAACCCGTTCAGGAGACCGCGGCGCCCCTTCCCACCGACTATGCCGTTATCAGCGAGACGAACCTCTTCCATCCCCAGAGGGTGATACCTATCGACACAAAGAAGGAACTGCCGAAACCGGAGCTTTTCCTTTGCGGCATAATCCGTTATGGGAGCGAGCTTATCGCCTTCGTCGAAGATAAAAAGAATCCGACAACATCTCCCGGCCGTGGCAAAAGACAGACCGTGTTGAGAAAGGGGACCGTTTACGCAGGTTACTCAGTGAGGGGAATAGACAAGGACAGTATCGTTCTCACCAGGGGCGAACAGAGCGTGTCGGTGTACCTCATGGATTCCGAAAAGCGCGGCGGCAAGAACGCTCCATCCGTTCGGCCCGACACGACCGGGTTTTTCACTCCTCAAACACCCCCTCCTTCTGTTCCTCCAAGACCTTCTTCGGCCAAAAGAGAACCAACGGGTCAACCGCCGCCAGAGGGCGCCAGAGGCAGCCAGGCCCCCCGGCCAGTGCCTCCTCATCACAGATGACCGGAAAAGGCGCGCCCAGGACGTCCTGCCGCCTCATGAAAGAGGGAATAGCGGATGACGCCGGACGATAGAGAGCCGGTGAAATGGTTTTACTTGTCGATCAGAAGCAAGGCTTTTTGGAGCGATTCGCCCAGGCGGTCCGGATCGACGGGTTTAAGGAGACAATCCAGTGCCTGTGACCCCAACGCCCGGGTGACATAATGGTCGTAGGCCGTCACGAAGATAATATTCGGTCTGTATTCCAGCCGCTCCAGGAGATCGAACCCGGATCCTCCGGGCATTTGTATATCCAGAAAAACGAGGTCAATGGGCAGTTCGTTTAAGATCTTCTCTGCCTCCGTTATGTTCCGGGCCTCTCCGACAACCCGGACATGCTGGTGTTCTTCGAGAAGACCTCTCAGGTTTGCCCTGGCAAGACGTTCGTCGTCCACGATGAGCACTCTGATCTTTTTTTGCTGATCGTCTTTCATGGTCCGGTCTTAATTCTAATATACGATCGCGCCGGTAACAACCGATTTGTGTTCCCCGGATCAGCGGGAAGACTGGATCGAAACAGGTGTGGAATGCCCGAATGCCCGGGCAGGACAATCACGCTTGAGTCCGTCTTCGCCTGTCGACCGGGCCCAGAGGTACTCCGACCATGACGCGAACCCGCCCGTTATCTTCTTCCGTTTGGAACTGGTAGTGATTCGCATAGATCAGATCCAGGCGCTTCCGGAGGTTTTCGATGCCCACTCCTCTCCGGACTCCTTCCCTGTTGTCCATGGATACCCAGCGACCTGTGTTGATGATTTCTAGGACGAGGAAGCTGTTGGTAACCCGGCCTTCGATGGTTATTTTGAGAGGCAAGTCTGATGTTTTTGTCCCGTACTTGACGGCATTTTCCACGATAGGCTGGAGAATGAGTTCGGGCACCTGAACGTCCATGGTCTGCTCAGGCAATTCGATGCTCACGAGCAGATCGTCCTCGAACCGGACTTTCTCAATGTTCAGATAGCTCTCTATGGTTCCCAACTCCTGGCGCAAAGGCACGAAACCGGACTCGCTTGATGAAATGGTTGAACGCAGATAACGGGAAAGCTGCTGTATCAGTCGGTCGGTCTGTCGCGAACTTATCTTGGCAAGGGCGCTCAGAGAATTGAGGACATTGAACAGAAAATGGGGATTGATCTGATACCGGAGGGCTTCCAGTTTAGCCTGGACAGACAGAAGCTCCGCCTCCTCCGCCCGGCGGCGTTCTTTTTCGATCTGTTTTCTTTCAGTGATGTCATCAAGGATGCCCTGGATACGGAATATCTTCCCCTGGCCATCTTTGTCAGCCCTGGCATAAATGGATCCGGTCCTTTGCAATCCATCCAGCCGATGGAAGACGATCTCGAAATCCTTGACCGTTCCCTGTGTGTCGAGCAGCTGCAGCAGCCGGGCCCGCCTGCCGGAAGAGTAATAGTGGGATACGCTCCTGCCGACCACTTCCGTCGGAGAGCCGTAGCCGACGAGCGACGCAAAGGCCGGATTGGCATTCAATATGACACCCTGGGGATCGGTGACAAATATTCCTTCCACCGCGTTCTCGAATATTCCCCGGTATAAGCGTTCCGCCCGTTCCAGTGCGGTGCGGCTTTCCTTGAGGCTCTGCGCCATGGTGTTGAGTCCCCGGGCAAGCCCCGAAATCTCGTCGGTGCCGCCTGCCTCCAGCCTTTTGTTGAGAAATCCGGCCTCAATGTCGTGGACGAAACTCATGCATAGTTCCAATCTTCTGAGGAGGGGGTTGGCCATCACAAAAACGGCGAGGGTGATCACGAGGAGCATGACGACCAGCGTGATCAGAGTAACCTTGCCCATGGTCTCAATAGGGGCGAGAACATCGTGAAGAGGTCTTTCGATCACAAAAAGAAATTCGGGGTCAGATGTCCTCAAAAAGGCGGCCAGACGGGGACGTGATTTTGAGGAATAGACAACTACTCCGCTGCGCTTTGCCGTGAATTCCGGCAGGTCAGGGATGTCCGGCCGTATGTAAGGTTTGGATCTTATGATGTTGGGAATCACCCATCCCTGCGGCAGGGTCGTGTTCATCCTGGGATCGTAGAAATAGGCCTTGCCTCCGTGGATGGTTTCCTGGGGTGCCAGAAAGTAATCGTTGAGGTGGTCAAGGTCCAGGATGGACCGGATAACGGCTACAACCTTGCCGTTTTGTTTGACGGGGACACTGACTGCTATATTGGGGCGTCCCGTACCATGGCTGAAAATTACCTGGGAGATCGTTGTTTTTCCTGCAGCCGCGGCCCTGAAGTCAAGGCGTGTGGCGACGACCTGGCGCATCGGGGAGTATCCGATACGGTCGGGATAGGAGGATGCGATGCACCAGGCCTCCTGGTCAAGGAGATTGACAGACTGATAGACATTGTTCTTTTTAACGATGTCGAGGAAATGAAGATTAACCTCCCGAACGAGGGCGCTGTCCTTCGGGGACCGGACAACACGATGAACAAGGGTAGATTCGGCCAGAAGCTCCATGTCCATTTTGAATCGTTCGAGGCCTATCTGGCTTTGTTTGGCGATCAGGGCAACGGTCTGCTGCATCTGTTTTTTTGCGCCCGACTCGAGTTGCCGTCGTGCAGATATATACGTGATGACCGAAGACAAAAAGACGCTGATGACGATCATCACCGCTACAACAATGAGAAGCCTTGTGCGAAAGTTCATGGGTCGCCTTCCTTCATGGGCAGAAGGATTTTCCTGCCTTACGGGGAAACGTGCGCCTCATTCCCCTGGTCGCTTCCATACCCTTTACTGATTTCCCTGTGCAGAAGTGTGAATCTTGTGTTGATCAAATATTATGGCGACAGGCCGTGTTACAGAACCGATATGTAATCGAGAAGACATATGGTGGGACGAATCAACCAATTTGGGGGATAAGGACGATTTGGACACCCCATGTGTTCTTGAATTTCACTGCCCCCGGTTTCCTGCAACCTCGAAGGGCTATTCTTCTTTACCATCTGAACCTCACGCGCCGTATGCCCTGATCCAGAGGGAAAGAGGGTCCTTATCGCCTTCCTTCGGTATCTGCGGACCGAACCCTCTTTTCCCGTTGTCCGTTGCGCGCACCATTTCCATGAAAGAGTGTGTTTGTTCTGTAACGGGTTAAGAGTGTGTTTGTTCTGTAACGGGTTATATATTGTGGCAACGACCGCGACCGCCGGGTTGATATGTGACGGAGATACCAACTCGTGGGACGACAGGTCCGATCGGGCGATGATAGACCCCGTGCGGTTCTGTTTTGCCGCGTGGTGCTCCTGACAGAAGGAACGCAAAGGGCATGAGGCGCGGGCATACCGGCAGGTACAGTAATTATATGGTTCAAAGCTCCATCATTTTGTGATTTAACTAAATATACGGAGGAAGGCATCATGAGGTTTGAAGGAGTCATTTTTGATCTCGATGGAACGCTGGTCAATTCGCTTGAAGATATAGCGGATTCCATGAACAGGGTTCTGGGAGAATACGGTTTCCCGACGCATAATCTCGAGGATTACAAACGCTTTGTCGGCCGCGGACTGAGAAATCTCGTTTCCAGGGCGTTGCCCGAAGGGACGAAGGACGAAGGGCTGATCTCCGGGTGCCACGACTCGATGCTGGAGGAGTACGGTAAGAATTACGTGAACAAGACACGGCCATATGACGGGATTACGGAGCTGCTTGACGAGCTTGTCCGACAGGGACTGAAACTCGCGGTGTTTTCCAACAAAAACGATGATCTGACAAAGAAACTGGTGGCGACCCTGCTGTCTGGCTGGCATTTTGCGGCGGTGATCGGGTCCAGCGCCGAAATGCCCGAGAAACCGGACCCCAAAGGCGCCTTGCTGATAAGCCGGCAATTGGGAATCAGTCCTGAACAACTGATCTATGTGGGCGATTCCGACGTTGACATGGAGACCGCACATAAGGCCGGAATGTATGCGGTGGGAGCATTGTGGGGTTTCCGGACGAAAGAGGAATTGGTATCCAACGGGGCAGACTATCTATTGAATGATCCCATGGACCTGCTTCGAATCCTGCGAGAGGAAGGCGGAGCATGACCAGTCCTTCGGATTGACGGATCGTCCGGGTCTGTGCAAGGATAACTGGAGAAGGAAGACGAACTTTTGAAAATACTGCTGATTGAAGATGACGAAAAGATAGCGTCATTCATAATAAGGGGAATGAAGGCCGCAGGGTGCGTGGTCGATCACGTTGCTGATGGAAGGCAGGGGCTCGCCCTGGCAATGACCGAAATGTATGATGCGGCCATCATCGACATTATGCTTCCCGGTCTCGACGGTCTGTCCGTCGTGGAAGAGATGCGCAAGGGCAAGGTGGCGACGCCCATTATCATCCTCAGCGCCAGGGGTTCCGTGGAAGACCGTGTCAAAGGATTGCAGACGGGGGCGGACGATTATCTCGCCAAACCTTTTGCTTTCACCGAACTCCTGGCGAGGGTCCAGGCGCTTGTACGCCGTTCCAGCGGCATCACGGAACCGACCCGGCTTACCGTGGGGGACCTCGCGGTGAATCTCGTAAGCAGAGAGGTAAAGCGGGCCGACAGGAACATAGAACTCCAGCCCATGGAATTCTCGCTCCTCGAATACCTTATGCGCAACGCGGGCAGGGTGGTTTCGAAGACCATGATAATGGAGCATGTCTGGAATTATGATTTCGACCCCCAGACTAATGTGGTGGAGGCCCGGATATGCAGGCTCCGGGACAAGATCGACAGGGATTTTCCGGCCAAGTTGATCCACACGGTGCGAGGGGTGGGCTATGTCCTCAAGGAAAACTCGTAAGTCCAGGAACACGCTGGCCTTCCGGTTGACGCTCTGGTACGCGGGGATCTTCACCGTCTCATCCTGCATCGCCTTTCTCCTCTTTTACATGCTGGTTACGTCAGTCATACGCGACCGGACAGACCAGGAACTGATGGGTCAGGCACGGCGGTTTGCGGTCCTTGCCTCGACGGAAGGGATCGAAGAAGCAAAGAAGGCTGTTATCGCGGAATCTCAGGCGGCCGGCGTCAGAAAGGTCTTCTTCCGCATGCTTTACGCCGACGGTGTGGCATTCTCTTCATCGAACATGTCCTACTGGAAGGATATCGGTATCCATGTGAACGCAATCAGGGCACTGGTTGAAGGAGCAGACCATGTCTTTGAAACGATGGACATGCCTGAGCGCGGGGATGAGGTGCGTATCCTCTACGTGATGCTGGGCCCGGGCATTATCCTGCAGATCGGCGAGGCCATGAAGGAAGCATCAGGGTTCCTGGATGCCTTCCGGCGCATTTTCATCGTGACGATGGCCTTTCTGATCGTCCTTGCCGCCGGTATCGGCTGGTTCATGGCGAAAAGGGCGGTGTCCGGGGTCGAGGCCGTGACACGGACAGCCCGGAAGATATCGGCAGGCGCCCTGGGCCAGAGGGTGCCCGTCAACAGAAGGGGAGATGAGATCGACCAGCTGGCAGTGACCTTCAACGAGATGCTGGACCGCATCGAGGCACTGATCAAAGAGATGAAGGAGATGAGCGATAATATCGCTCACGACCTGAAAAGCCCCATCACGCGCATCAGGGGCTCCGCCGAGGTGACGCTCAGCACCTCGGGCTCCATGGAGGAGTACGAAAACATGGCGGCGGGCACAATCGAGGAGTGCGACCGCCTTCTAGACACCATCAATACCATGCTCATGATCTCGAGGACGGAGTCCGGAGTGGACCGGCCTTCATCGGAAAAGATGGACGCCGCGGAACTCGTGCGCGAGGCGTGTGACCTTTACGAACCCGCCGCCTCGGACAAGGGCATCATTCTGAACTGTCACATTGAAGAAGGAATCGCCACGGCCGGGGACAAAAGAATGATCCGCAGAATGGTTGCCAACCTCATAGATAACGCCATCAAATACACGCCGGCCGGAGGACAGGTGGATGTCCGGCTTTCCCGTAGCGCAGCAGACCGGGTCACGCTCACGGTGAGCGACACCGGCACTGGCATCTCCGGCGAAGACCTTCCCTGCATATTCGACAGGTTCTACCGCGGTGACAGGAGCCGCTCGGAGGCGGGACTCGGGCTGGGACTCAGCCTCGCAAGGGCAATAGCCCGCGCTCACGGAGGAGATATTACCGCGACAAGCACACCCGACAAAGGCAGCATCTTCACTGTCACGCTTCCCGCGGCTTGAAAGAATGAATATTTCCTTTCCTTCCCCATAACCTATAACCCATTACCCATTACCCCTCTTCTCTCCCATTACAAATTTGTAATCTTCCCGTCATGTTCGGATCAACTTCGCGATGTAGAATAGACTACCGGCGAAGATAATGTTCGGCCGGCAACCTAAAGCAAGGAGAGATACAGATGGAACGAAGACGGGTAGTAAGGGCTGTTGTTGTTACACTGGTGACCATCGCCCTCACGGTTGGCCTGGGCTACGGGGTATCGAAGGCCGTCAAGGGAACGGAGCCTGTCGCCTCAAAGACATCGGTGGTGCCTATCATGGTCCCCGGTAATTTCACGGAGCTTGCCGAAAACGTCCGGCCCAGTGTCGTGAATATTCAGACGGTAAGAATGATCAAGGGCGATGGACGCGTCTTTCGCCATTTTTTCGGGAACCCCTTCGGCAAGGGGAACCCCTTCGGGGGACAAGATCCCTTTGAGGATTTTTTCGGACCCAGGGGAGGGAACGGTTCACCCGAGGATTTCAGGCAGAACAGCCTTGGGTCGGGGTTCATCATCGATGGCGACGGTTATATCGTGACCAACAACCACGTTGTGGACGGGGCCAATGAAATAAAGGTGAAGCTCGCCGACGGCAGAGAGTTTGACGCAAACGTGGTAGGCAGGGACCCCAAGACAGACCTCGCGCTGATCAGGATAAAAGGCGCCTCGGGCCTTAAGCCTATTACAATGGGCAATTCGGAGGAACTCAAGGTCGGCAGCTGGGTTGTTGCGATAGGCAGCCCCTTCGGTCTGGAGCAGACCGTGACCGCGGGTATCGTCAGCGCAAAAGGCAGGATCATTGGTTCAGGCCCCTATGACAACTTCATTCAAACGGATGCCTCCATAAATCCGGGCAACAGCGGTGGCCCTCTCATCAATATGAAAGGGGAGGTGATCGGCATTAATACAGCGATCGTCGCTTCGGGACAGGGGATAGGCTTTGCGATTCCCATTGACACCGCAAAAAGCGTGGTCGCGCAGTTAAAGGGAAATGGGAGGGTCACCCGCGGTTGGCTTGGTGTGAGTATACAGGAGATCACCCCGGCGCTTGCCGCGTCCTTCGGACTGAAAGATAGAAAGGGGGCACTGGTCGCCGACGTGGTCAAGGACGGACCCGCCGATAAGGCAGGGATAGCCCAGGGGGACGTGATCGTAGAATTTGACGGTAAAGAGATCGCCGGTTCCAACGATCTCCCGAGGATCGTGGCCGCCACCCCGGTGGGCAAGGATACGGCGGTGAAACTGCTCAGGAACGGAAAGACCATCGGCAAGAGCGTGAAGATCACGCAGATGGAAGACAATGTCCCGCAGGCAGCGAAAGCTCCCCGTGAAAACAAAGTGGGTATAACGGTGCAGCAGATCACCCCCGAGATTGCCCGGGCACTGCAGTTGAAGAACCGGACAGGGGTTGTCGTTACCGCTGTCGAACCGGGAAGCCCGGCGGAAGAAGCGGGCATTGCCAGGGGAGACGTTATCAGGGAAGTGAACAGGATACCGGTCAAGGACGTTGAGGGCTTCCTTCAAAAGATGGAACAGGAAAGCAGGCAAAAGAACATCCTCTTTCTCATACATAGAAAGGCAAACAATATATACGTGGTGGTAACACTCCGGTAAGCATCGATACGAGCCCTTCCCATAGTGCCGGGCAGAACGGGATCCCTGAGAAAATCCCCCATGCCCGGCACTTTCTTTCCGGAGCACCCCCCACCCCGTCAATTGCAGTTCGTGTCGACACAGCAATAGAGCTCAACGATCATGGCGATTGCATCAGCGGATTCGACGGTAAGGCTGCCGGCCGTTTTTACCTGGCCTCTGATGGTCCATGATCCGTTCCCGTTATCGATGGCGTACGTGCTTATACCCGCAATCGGGTTGAGAGGATCTCCATAGCCTCCGAGCATGCGCACCGGCGTCACGAATATCCTCTGATACATGGAAGGATAGCAGGCCGGTTTCGTGATAACATTTCCGCTATAGTGGATGCCCTTGTACATGAGTATGATGCTGCCGTCTCCCACCGGTGGTATGATGTAGACGGCTTCGGCACAAACATTGTGTGCCGGAGCCGCCATGAAGCCCACGAGACCAGCGGCAAGAATCGTCCGGAACAGGACATTCAGCATCGCCGTCACCATTGCCGGAAGGCTCAATAACTTCATTGCTGTTCGTCTTCAAGGGGAGATTTTAAGGGGTTCGACAGCACGCTCATCTTGAAAGCCACCGCGTCTTCTATGACCCTGTCGGCATACCGGTCGTCTTTCTTTCCCAGATACTTGTAGAGAGCAAGACGCAGGTCGTTGTTTGACTGGTGCATATACAGGCGGAGAATTCCGGTCCCCACAGACAGGTTTCTGTCGGGATCGTGCGCCTCTTCGGGGGAGGAGAAGTACCGTTTCCATGTAGGCCAATGGACCTGCATGAGGCCCCGGGCGTTCTTGTTGCTTACCGCCGCCGGATTGAAGCCGCTTTCAACGCGTATGATGCCCATCAGGACGGACAAAAAATTGAGCCTGTGTTCCTCGGAGGCAAAGCGGTACCTTTGCCAGTGAACATGGTCCACCAGGGCCTTCGCCACGACGAGGGACGTCCACTCTTCCTGCTTGCGGTTCATCCTGCGTATATGTCGCAGTGTATACTGGAAATCCCTGTATTTATCGGGGTTGTCATCCTTCATTGCCCTGATTTCGGCCCTCAACTCTGTTTGCCTGTCACTGTCGTTGCTGAGCGATCCGCAATTCCCACATTCGGCAGCGATGCAACATACGGCAAGAATAAAAAGGGCAGCCGCAATCTTGATTGCCTGCAAATCCTTCCTCCCCTGCAGGATTCCCCGGAATGTCTATGGCCTCGGGCCGGCCGGGGAACTGCCGCAGTCCACGTACATCCTGTTATATGTCCGGGCGTAGAGTTCCTCCAGGTCGAGCGGCGGCCTTACATTTCCGTCGAGCGTGCACCTGTAAAGCGTGAGGAGCATTGAAGCTGAGGCCCGCAGTTTGTTACCTCCATTGGAGTCGAATTTGAACCAGACCAGCTCCATTGCATCGTGAAAGCGTGGTGCGCTGGTAGCCTCCGCCAGTCTCCTTACCGCTTCTTCTATTTTTGCCCGGGGAAGGACAATATCGAAATTCTCCGATTGTCTCGCGACAAAGGTCTGCGTCATTTCGTTCCGGCTCATCATTTCACTCCACTATGGTCTTATAGAAGAGATAGCAGCGAGATACGGTTTCAGGTTCCAGGTTCCGAGTCAGGTTAAAAATAATTAGAATCCGAGGCCATCTTCAGGTCTTTTTATCTTGACAACATGTTCCAAATGTATTTTTATAGACTTCCAAAAGTAACTTTATCGTAAATAATCCACATCAGATTATTTTTTGTTGTTTCGATCCAGTCCCGGGGGGAGATTGCCGTGGAACGACAGGATGGCAGGGTCTCAGACCATGCTGTGTACTTTGTGGCCGGTATCGTCATATTCGGCCTCCTTGCCTATCTTGCGTCGCGAAGCGCCGTGGTTCTTCACAGGGTTGACCTTCCGACTCTTCGCGTACAGGCTAAAATATTCAGTCATCTTCTTCCCGGTGACTATCACGCAATTGAGCTGCGCAGGATCGAGAATATTGCGAGGATCGTAGACGCCGAGGTCGCACGGAGGGGCAGCTACGAGAGGATCAGAACGGCGGCTTTCAGAAAGGCAATAACAGACGCGTCCTGCAAGACGCGAAACACGATGCGCATCCTTGTTTGTGTTCTTCTGGGTTCCCTGGGATCGCTCGTAATAATCCGAACCGCCAGGGTGCATGGCCGCCTCCATGACAGTCGGGAGAATGTCCGCTTGTCGGAAAGGGCAGGAGTCGAAGGATTTCTCCGGATCGTCGGAAGACATATTGACCCGGGCATGGCAGCCCGGCTCAAGGAATCACCGACGTCTGAGAATTTAGCCGATGCTTTCAGGGTTGCGCGGGATCGGGTGAATATCACCTGCTGCACCGTCGCGCGTCTGTTTCCGAAGGGCACCCCGGAGCGCACGGCGCTCCTGGAGTATGGAAAGGTTTATGTACGCTTCGCCGTTGATGCGACAACGGACGGTTCACAGGGGGACAGTCAAGGATAATGTCAGGTACGGGATACGAACATTTACCGGTCACAGGTGTCCGGGAGCGCACGCAGGCAATGGCGTCCTATGCCAGGGCCTTTTTTCGGTCGATGAGTTCCGATGAATTTGCACGGGCAATTGAGGACGCCAGGTCATTCGGGCAACAAAGGCTTGTGGAAAGGCTTTACGCGAAGAAAGTCATCGATAATATCGTAAAGGCAATCCTCGCAAGGATCGACAGGGGTCACTTCGTGGGCGATCAACTGAACGATTACATTCACGATGCCGTAGTCGTTCTCATGCAGATAGCCCGGCAGGGAAAGTTCGATCTGACAAAATCGACCGGGGAGATCGCTTCCTACGTCTGTCTCTGGATAGAACAGAGGGTGAAAAGGGCGGCCCGCAAAGAGCAGCGCTGGCGGTTTTCCCTTTCGGAAACGACAGTAGACCTCGAGGAATCCGCGGGCAATACCGACCTGGATGAGACGTGCCAACCGAAGCTGAACGCCCGACGGTCACAAGACGATTGTGCATCTGGCAGGAACGGGGAAGGATACTTTACCGATATGCGGAATCCCCGCCCGGCGGAGAGGCACAATCCTGTCGTCGCCCAGGGTCTGCGAAAAGGTGACCGCCATGTACTTTCCCTCTTCGGCACCTCCAGGCCGGAGAGTTCGTGACCCGTCGCGTTGCCTTGAAGATGGAGGACAGGAGATTGAGGATAAGCGACCCCAGGATTGTGGACATGCTTGTCTCCTATGTCGATTCCTACATGGCGGAGCTTGGGCCGTATATCAGTTCGGTGTTCTTCATCCTTCTTTTGAACTGTGCACCTGGAACAAAGGGAAAGAAGGGGTTTGTGAGAAGTACGGAACTGTCGGTCGGCCAAATTGCAGATGCGGCCGGTATATCGAAAAGAAAGACCATCGATGCACTCAGGGAACTGAAAAGGCATTGGATAACCGTGCAGCGCACGGGAAAGGGAAGGGGAAACAAGAACCAGTACTATTTTCTTCCCGTGGAGAGATGGTCCCCGCTTTGCACCGAGAGTTATCCTGGGGCACCGGTGTCCGCAACTGAAGGTGATGACGGGAATGTCGATATGGGCCGTCAGTTTGCGTAGCCTGGCTGCTTCGCCGGCGGTCCCGAATACTATCCTCGTTGATGTGTATCCGACGCACCTTTTACGCTGCCCGGCACAGGGGGGATCGTTTCAGGAAGGGAATCCGGACCGGGGCTGATCGGGGCCAGCCCCTGCACAAATTGTACACAGGGCTGCAGTGAGTCTTCACTGGAAGTCGCGGGATGGACGGGCGGCGGGGAGGGGAGCGACGCACAAAAAGTGCATATGATGCACATGATTGAAACAGGACATACAGCCGGCTTTTATCCTGGCTACGCAGAAGGGAGGAAGGGTATGGATATCACGGAGGTTATAATTGGGAGGCGACACAGGAAAGACCTGGGAGACATGGAGGAGCTGAAACGGTCCATATCGGAACTGGGTCTCCTCCAGCCCATCGTTGTCCGAAAAGGGACAAAGGAACTCGTCGCCGGCTACCGCAGACTGAAGGCCCTGGAGGAACTAGGCATCAGCGCGCTCATGGAAGGCACCCATGTCAACCTTATCGATATAGACAGCCTCGTACGTGGCGAGCATGATGAGAATGTTTGCAGAAAGGATTTTACCCTCTCTGAGAAAGTGGCCATTTTTGAAGCGGTCAAAGAGGAACAATTGAGAATAAGCATCGCAAGGCAGATAACCGGTGGTTGCAGCCCCACGGACTTTCGAATCACAGACCGCGATTCGGGAGATCTGCCGGCAGCGAACGCCTCCGATACCACGGGCATGGAATGCCCCGGGGACCCTGCTGAAGCCCGGCAAAGAGGTAAGAGGAAATTCGGCCAGGCCCGGTCGCATGCGGCGAAGGCAGTGGGGCTTCACCAGAATACCCTGAGAAAGGCCACCGAGATCGTCGTCGCCGCCAGAAAAGAGCCCGGCAGATACGGTCATCTCGTCAGAGAAATGGACCTTACCGGAAAGGTCGAACCGATCTTTCAAAAGTATGTACAGGAGAAGCTGCGGCCCGCGAACGGCAGGTATGGGATGTGCCCTTCACTCTCCCGGCTCCTGTCTGACGACCCCGAATCAGGGATACCTGAATTCCTTTGCAGCGCCATGGCCAATATCCCCGGTGAGCGTCAGGAGGATCTTGTAAGGCGTTTCTCCGGAATATTTTCCCTGGTGAAGCGAAGCGATTTCGATCGCGGGGTGAAAAGTTATTCACGGGGCGAAGGGATGGCGGAACTCTCCGATGAGGAGATATACCGGGTCCTGCGCGATACTCTCGATCACACTGAGGCGACGGCGAATCAGTGGGTCTTCATGCCGCAGGTGAGGCAGGTGGCATCGCTGGTAATGAATGTCGCCAGGGCCCGGGGGTCGGCGACGACGCTGGACAAGCTGGATTTCTTTATGATCGGTCTTGCCGGGTTTGTCGATATGGCCTGCAACTATCTGCATGTCGCCAACAAAGACGGTATTATAAAGGAGCTTCCCGCCGATGCCCTGAAAAGGTATCTGGCCGCGATCGACGCATTCCAGATGCTCTACGAAAGCAAGCTGCCGCGGCAGGTCGGCGCTTTGCGCATGAGGGAGTGTGAGCTTCGCCCCGGTGAAATGCCCGATACGAAGAGTTTGCGCGACCACGCCAATGCAATGAAGGCAAACGAAATGATAACCGATGCGGCGGAAGGCGAGATACCATACTATCGAGACATGATAGCCGGTCTTCTGCAAAACCTCCGCGAGGGGGCGCAAGGACTGAACGTACGATAGACCCGGTGACTCAATTGCTTTGACAAGGCCGCGGCGGCTATGGTAAAAAATACGGTCAACACTATGGCCCTGAAGGTTTACAATACGATATCCGGCAAGAAAGAAGACTTCGTCCCCGTGACCGAGGGGAAGGTGAAGCTCTATGTCTGTGGCGTCACCGTGTACGATCACTGCCATATCGGCCATGCCCGGAGCGCCATCGTCTTCGATACCATATACCGGTATATGCGTTCAAAAGGCCTTGACGTCACCTACGTGAGAAACTTCACCGATATCGATGACAAGATTATCCGGAAGTCTAACGCGGAAAATATTCCCTGGCAGGAAGTCGGGCAAAAATACATCCAGTCCTTTTATGAAGATATGGATGCCCTCGGAGTTCTTCGCCCAGATCATGAACCGCGAGCCACCCAGCATATCGGCGACATGATCGCCCTCGTCGAAAATCTGATCGAGAAGGGCCACGCGTACAATATCGGCGGTGATGTATACTTTTCCGTGGACAGTTTCCGCAATTACGGGCAGCTCTCCGGGCGGCCGTTGGAAGAGATGATCGCCGGCGCCAGGGTCGAGGTGGACGAGAAGAAAAAGAATCCTCTCGATTTTGCCCTGTGGAAGGCTTCCAGGGAAGGCGAACCGTCATGGGACGCTTCCTTTGGAGCGGGCAGACCGGGATGGCACATAGAATGCTCCGTCATGAGCACCCTCTATCTCGGAAACCCCTTTGACATCCACGGAGGCGGCAAAGACCTCGTCTTTCCGCATCATGAGAACGAAAAGGCCCAGACCGAGGCGGCCACGGGGGAGAAATTCGTCAACTACTGGGTCCACAACGGATTCGTCAATATCGACCGCGAAAAGATGTCCAAATCAATTGGCAACACCCTCTTGATCAGGGATTTTCTCAAAGAATACCACCCTGAAGTCCTTCGCCTTTTCTATCTGTCCAACCATTACCGCAGCCCCGTCGATTACAACGAACAGTCTATCGATGACGTGAATACCGCTCTTCACAGGCTCTACTATACGCGGGAAAGGGCGCAAGAGGCGCAAATCGGCAAGACCTTCGAGGCTCGTTCCTATCCTCAGGCTGAGGAGATCGCCAGGAAATTTGCCGAGGCAATGGATGATGATTTCAACACCGCTGCCGCCCTTTCGTATATCTTCGAGCTTTCGAAAGAGATCAACAGGATGGTCGAAAAGAAGGACGAAAGCGCAACGGCCCTCATCGCCTCGGCGGAAGCCGTCTTTGAATCGCTGGCCGGTACACTCGGGCTTCTGGCCGACAATCTCGAATCCCTCGAATCCCGGGAAAAGATACGTCATCTGACCCGTTTGGGGCTTGACACTTTATTTGTCGAAGGGGCCATAAACGACCGCGTTGAGGCAAGGAAGAGCAGGAACTTTCAAAAGGCCGACGAGATCAGAGATATGCTGGCGGAAAAAGGGATCATGCTCCTTGATACTCCAAAAGGCACACAGTGGCGGATAAAAAGTTCAGTTTCTTGAAAGGAGATAATATATGCTAGAAGTCAGATTTCATGGAAGGGGCGGGCAGGGAGCCGTTACATCCGCGGAGATAGTCGCCCAGGCCGCTATAAAACAGGGCATGCGCGCACAGGCGTTCCCGAGCTTCGGTCCCGAGCGCCGTGGTGCCCCGGTGCAGGCTTTTCTGCGTGTATCCGACAAACCCATCAGACTGAGGTCAAAGGTCTACAAACCAGACAGCGTTCTCATACTGGACCCGACGCTCATCGCTTCAGCAAATCCCGCTGCCGGTCTCAAGAAAGGCGGCTATGTCATCATCAATTCCAACAAGTCCGTGGAAGAACTGAAGAAGGCATTCCCCGGACAGAATATTGTCAGCGTCGACGCATCAAAAATAGCCAAGGAAGAACTTGGTGTTCCCATAACGAATACCACCATGCTCGGGGCGCTCGTACGAGCGACCCGCGTGGTTGAACTCAGCACTCTCGAAGAGCCGGTCCGCAACCGCTTTGGTGTTAACGGACAGAAAAACATCAACGCCTACACAAGGGCATACAACGAAGCAACGGTAATAGAAGCGGAATGAAATAAAAAGGTTTAGGGATTGGTGATCAGGGAACAGACCCTTATTCTCTGATCCCTTTCCCCTTTTTTATGAAGACCATCTCCGGAAATATCGTCGATCTTCTCAACGAAACCATTTTCCCCGGCGTCATTCATATCGAAAACGGCCTCATTGCCGGTATTGAACGGGAGCGCTACTGGTTCGATTCTTACATCCTCCCCGGTTTTGTCGATGCCCATGTCCATATCGAGAGCTCAATGCTCACGCCGGCCGGTTTCGCCCGTCTCGCCGTTGTGCACGGTACCGTGGCCGCCGTTTCGGACCCGCACGAAATAGCGAATGTTCTCGGGTCACGAGGTGTACGGTACATGATGGAAGACAGTGCCGACATACCCTTCACCTTTGCTTTCGGCGCGCCCTCCTGTGTTCCTGCGAGTGTCTTTGAAACCTCCGGCGCCTCGATAGGTGTTGCCGAGACGGAGGCACTTCTTGCCGGGAAGAGCATAGGGTATCTCAGCGAGGTGATGAATTTCCCGGGGGTCATAAACGGTGATCCCGAAGTGCTTGCGAAGATCGGTCTTGCAAAACGACTGGGAAAGCCGGTTGACGGGCACGCGCCGGGCCTGCGTGGTGAAGGTCTGCGAAAGTATAGCGAAGCAGGCATATCCACCGACCACGAATCTGTTGGAATCGAAGAAGCGCGTGAGAAGATCTCCGTCGGCATGAAGATCATCATACGCGAAGGATCGGCAGCCAGGAATTTCAATGCCCTTTACCCGCTCATCGCCGAATATCCCGATCAGTGCATGTTCTGCACCGATGACGTGCATCCAGATTCCCTCGTAAAGGGACACATTAATACGCTGGCAGCAAGGGCCATCCGAAAAGGGGTGGACCTCATGAAGGTCTTGAAGTGTGCCTGCCTCAACCCCGTTATGCACTACGGTCTTGACGTTGGTTTGCTGAGGCCGCACGACCCCGCCGATATGATCGTCGTCGACAACCTGGACAATTTCAAAGTTCTCAAAACCATCGTGCGCGGCCAAACCGTCGCGGAAGATGGCACGAGCCGCCTGGTGCATCGCAGTGCCGTCCCGGTTAATGTTTTTCGGGCGAGCCCCCGGAAGACGGAGGATTTTCATGTTCGCAAGAGATCGGGCGCCATCCGGATCATCGGGGTTATCGACGGTCAGCTTGTGACTGATGCTGATAGTGACGCGCCGGCGGTGGAGGGCGATGCGGTCGTCAGCGATATCGGCAGGGACATACTGAAGATAGCTGTCGTAAACCGGTATGGCGACGAACCCCCTGCCGTTGCCTTTGTGCGGGGTTTCAATCTGAAAAAAGGCGCCATCGCCTCGTCGATCGCCCATGATTCCCACAACATTATTGCCGTCGGCGTAAGTGATGAAATGCTCTGCGATGCCGTCAACCTTATCATCGAAAAGAAGGGCGGCATTTCCCTGGTCTCGGAGGATATGAAAATTGTTTTGCCTCTTCCCGTGGCTGGTCTTATGTCCAATGAAGACGGCTACGACATCGCTCAGAAATACGGCCGTTTGAATATGCTTGCGACAGACCTCGGCACGGCTCTCGGTGCTCCCTTCATGACGCTGTCCTTCATGGCCCTTGTCGTAATTCCAAAACTGAAGCTCAGTGACAGAGGTCTCTTTGACGGCGACCGCTTTGCTTTCACGGAACTGTTTGTCTAGAAAGGGTCAAGCCCGGGGTTCTAATAAGTCCAATAGGTCATATAAGTCCTATAGGACTTATTAAAAAGAAAACCGTCTGTTGATTTCTACGTTTGAGCTACGGTCTCAACGAACTTTTCCACCAGATCGGGATCGAACTGGCTGCCGGCGCATCTTCGCAATTCGTCCAACGCCTCTTCTCTTGATACCGCTTTGCGGTGGGGTCGCCCGCCGGTCATTGATTCGTAGGCATCGGCTATGGCCATGATCCTGCTTTCAAGGGGAATCTCCTCGCCGGCAAGGCCAAGGGGGTAGCCGCTGCCGTTCCACCATTCGTGATGTTTCAGAATGTAGTCGGCGATATGCGTCAGGTTTCCGGCGGATTGGGCGATGCGGTGGCCGATATCGCAGTGTTTGTGCATCTCCAGGAGTTCTTCCGCGTTGAGGCTCCCTTCTTTCAGAAGTATACGGTCATGGATACTGACGTTGCCTATGTCATGAAACTGTGCCAGAAGGGTGAGGTCCTTAAGACGCTTGTCAGACAGGCCGGCGGCACTTCCCAGAATGGTTACCAGCTGCCTGAGGCGCTTGACGGACCGTCTGGTGGTAATTCCCTTGGTTTCGATTGTGTTGAGGAGATTCCTCACAATGACGTTCCGGGCATGCCGGCTGCCGAAGAGTTTTTCCTTGTACATGCTGTTGTCGGCTTCCCTGTACAGTGCGGCCATGCTTTGACCGGGACCGGTACGGATGGCAAATCCCGTGGAAATGCCAAGGGGAAGATGGGGGTTTTTCCGGTTGTAGTCGATAACGCTGCTTCTTATCCGGTTGCAGATCTCTTCCACTTTTGATTTCGGGCTGTTCGGCAGAAGGATCGCGAATTCGTCTCCTCCGACACGGGCGACGACGTCGCTTTCACGGAATGACTTCCTGATGACCCGTGAAGCGACAGCGAGCAGTTCATCGCCCTTGTCGTGGCCCAGGGTATCGTTGATCAGCTTCAGGCCGTCGATATCGCACATGATAAGTCCTACAAGCTCGAAACGGTTGTTGTCGAGGCGGTGCATCTCCTCCTCGAAATAGGCCCGGTTGTACAGATTTGTCAGGGGATCGTGGAGGCTGAGATATTTCAGTTTTTCTTCCGTCTTCTTGATGTCTGTTATTTCCTTTGACACGACGGCAACAAACTTGACCCGCCCCGTGCGGCCGTCGACTACGGGGCTCAGCGTGCGCAGCATGTACCGCTGATCGTTTTCCTTTCCGCTCTTGTGTTCGTACCGGTGAGACATCGCCGTCTCGAATACTTTCTCTACGTAGCCCGCGAACTCTGCGGTATCCTGTGCGTCGTGAAAATCACCATATCGCTTGCCGATGATGTTCGCTCCCGACACGCAAAGCCGTGCAAGCATCTGCCTGTTCACAAAAAGGTACGTGCCGTCACGGTCTGTCATGAAGATCGCGTCGTCGGTGGATTCGATAAGAGAGCGATATTTTTCCTCGCTGCTGCTTACCTGTCTTACTGCTTTCACGAGGTCGGTAATATCGACAAAGGATACTGCCACCCGGCTTGTTCCGGCAAGAGGGCTGCGGAAGATATGAACATCTTTTATGGAGCCGTCCCCGGCGGCCAGCTTGAATTCGTGGCTCTGCGCCGGGCCCGCGGCGTTATGGTCGATGAATTCCTGATACTGCCTCATCCTGGTGAGGTCGCCGTTGACGATAAGCTCCGACCATTTCTTTTTTTCTTCCAGTTCCGATTGGGGGTACCCCGAAAGCTCCAGAAACTGCCGGTTTGTGATGTGTATGGTCCCGTTCTCATCGGCAATAAGGGTGGCGACCCCGAGGGATTCGAAAAGGGTACGATAGATGCTGTTTTTTTCCGTTATTTTTTTCGTCATGCTGTCTTTAATGCCACCCATTATATCATTGGTGAAACGGCATTGCCATTGTTATTCCGGTAGTTGCGACCATTCCCGCGTTCGTGGGTCGCCCTGTGTTCTTCAATCCCTCATTCTTTAAATATCTTGCCCGGATTCAGCAATCCCTTGGGGTCAAAGGCCGCTTTGATCCGGCGCATAAGCGGCAGCGCCTCACCATCGATCTGCATGGGAAGATAATCCATGACGGTGAGGCCAACGCCGTGCTCGCCTGTCAGAGATCCCCCCATGGCGATAATCTCCCTGTATATCACTTCCAGAAGCCTGTACGCCTCGTCAAGCTCCGCAAAGTTCCTGCGACGATGAAGGATCGTTACGTGGAGGTTTCCATCCCCGGCATGGCCGTAGGTTGCTATCTTTATGGCATCGCTGTGTTCGAGCCCTCCTATGAACCTGACAAGAAAAGGAAGGCTGTAGCGCGGGACCACCACGTCCGCCTCAAGATGGTCCTTGCCCAATGCCTTGAGCGAAGGCAGCACCTCCCTTCGGAATGTCCAGAAACGCTCTGCCTCGGCATCGTCGGCCGCGAGGCGCGCGTCGGTCACGCCGTCGGAATTCCGGCACAGGCCGGCTATCTCCAGCGCCTCGCGGTGAACCTCGTTCTCGGAATGGCCATCCGTCTCGATGAGTACGAGCGCGGCGGCATCCCTGGGGAGCGGCGCGCAAAGATGATCGGCAACAGTGTTGATGGCAATGTTGTCCATCAATTCTATCGCGCAGGGGATGATCCCGGACTTGAAAACGGCCACGATGAGATCGGCGGCACAGGTGAGGTCGTTGAGATAGACTATGATCGTGCGCCTGACATGGGGCCTCATGAGAAGGCGCAGCGTGATCTTCGTTATGACAGCCAGCGTGCCTTCGGAACCGACGAGAAGCGAAATCAGGTCATACCCGGCAACGTTCTTTACCATCTTCCCGCCGAGGGTTATCACCTCTCCCGAGGGAAGGACCGCCTCGACGCCCCTCACGTAATCCCGGGTGACGCCATATTTCACGGCCCTCGTGTAGCCCGCGTTCTCCGCGACATTGCCGCCTAGAGTGCTGTCGACCGTGCTCGACGGGTCAGGGGGGAAGAAAAGGCCCCGTTCGTTCAGTGCCTTCTGGAGATCGTTCGATATAAGTCCGGGCTCAACGACGGTGAACATGTTTGATTCATCGATCTCGATGATGCGGTTCAACCTTGCAAGAGAAAGGGCGATGCCCCCCCTGACCGGCAGGGCGCCGCCGGACAGACCCGTTCTTCCGCCCTGAGGGGTCACGGGAATATCATGCGCCCAGGCGCATTTCATCAGTTGCGACACTTCTGGCCCGTTTTCCGGCAGGACGGCAACCTGCGGCATGAACTGCCTTTCTGTGGCATCGTAGGAAAAATGAGAAAGGTTTTCCCGATCAAGGACAATCTGACTGTCCTTGAGAAATCCCTTGATCTCCCGCAGGAACCCCTCCAGAGGCATGATGTTCCATTATATCCGTGCAGGATTGAATGGGCAAGAAAATAAGAAAAGGCTTAAACAGGCACCGTCCATGGGTTGGACACCTATTCTGACATGTTAGTACCAATTGGCTGTCAAGAGAACCGGTGTGCCCTTTACAATGAAAACAACCGAAATTGTTCGCACGGCAAGTTCCCGGCAAATCGGTGTTGATCCGACAGAGCAAAAAGGAAGGGAGAACATGACATCAAAAGATCCGAGACCCGAGATTCGGACGGTAATCGTCGATGATGAAAACCTTGCACGGAAAAATCTTAAAGAGCTTCTCCGGGACCACCCCTATGTTCATGTGATCGGGGAAGCCGGAAGTGCGGCAACCGGCCGCGATATGATCGTGAAGACAAAGCCCGATCTTGTATTTCTCGACGTGCGGATGCCTGAAGGCTCCGGCTTCGACCTGCTTGGCGGGGTCGAAGATGCGCCGCCAATTATCTTTGTTACCGCCTATGATGAATTTGCCGTCAGAGCCTTTGAGAGCAATGCCCTTGATTATCTTCTGAAGCCTTTGGATCCCGACCGTCTGCGCCTCTCGCTTGAGAAGTTTCTGTCTCTTCCCCGTAACCCGCCGGAACCCACGAACATGTCACCCGGTGAGCGGGTTTGCCTCAACGCCGGAAACAAGGTGGCTTTTGTATCTGTTATAGATATAGTCGCCATTATGGCTGACAAGAACTACATACGCGTTTTCACTGCAGACGGTGACTGCTTCGTTGTGCGATCGGCCTTCAAGGACTGGAAGGAACGTTTCTCCTCTGACATCTTCATGGCTCTGGACCGTTCCCTGATGATCAATAAACATCACGTACGTCTTCTTACGAAGAAGAACAGAAACGGCGATGTCTTCATGGAGAGCATTGAAAAACCATTTCACCTGGGCAGGGTTGCCCTGCAGCGGTTCAAGGAGTTGATGGGTGTGAACGAAAAGCAGGGGCTACAGGAGCTGTCCCGATAAAATCCCCGCAATGGCCGTTGTGTTCGTATACGTCAATTGTCGCCTATACGTAAATGATATCCACGGGCGTTCTGGTGATCCTTTCAAGCCCATTTTTCCTCACGACGAAATCCACTTCGATGCCTATGCCTCCCTCGCCGGGAAAGATGAATTTCGGCTCGCAGGCGAAAACCATTCCTTCTTTGAGAACCGTCTTGTGGCGGGGCGTGATGACAGGCATTTCATTGATCTCAAGACCAAGGCCGTGGCCGATGAAAGTCACCTGCCCCTCTCCGTGGCCCATGAAATGGTCTTCAAGGCCAGCTGACTTCACACGGTCGAAGGCCTTTGCAAAGACCTCTGTTGCGTCCGTGCCTTCCTTCGCGAAATCCATGATCCCATCGATGATATCCCGCGCCGTTTCGTAAGGCTTCTGAAAAAGCTCCTTCAGGGACCCCGCGACATAGGCGCGCGTCTCATCGGTGATGTACCCGTTATACCCTCCGCCATAATCGACGATAACGGGGACCCCCCGCTTTACAACATTGACCGATGCACCCTGACCGATGGCGTGGGTCAGGCCGATACCGGCTATCGGAACATCGGCACCGGAGGTGATCGTCGTGGAGTACCCGTGCGTCACGTAGATGCTCATCATCTCCTGGTTAAGACCGCGCATCCTGAGGAAACCCTGATGTCCCCATCTTCTTCCTTCCGCGTGGAGCTCCGCATCGATATCGACCTCGCGCATCCCTTCCTTTATGACGTCCCCGGCCTTCTTGAAGACGCGGTCCAGGATCTCGCCCGATTTCTTGAATTGGGCGATCTCGAATTCGCTCTTTATGATCCGGACGTCCCTGATGATCTGGGACAGGTCACCCATAGTGTCCTGGCCGAGCATCGCTTTCCAGCGCTCGCAGATCGCGACGGGGATGACGTCAAGCTCCATGGCGCATCGTGCCGGGAACATCTTTCTCTCGATGAGAATGTCCTTAACCTCTTTGTCGCGCTTGATGGGGATGATATCGAGGGGCGTCTCCGCCTGTGCCCGGAAGATACTTTTCTCGACAAAGAAGGCCGGGCCGTGCTCCGCCGAGACCGCAAGAACCCCCCGCTGAAGCGTTCCCGTGAAGTAAAAGATATCGACGTTCTGGAGAATGACGGCGAGCTCGATGCCCTTTTCCGTCATCTTCATGCGAAGATTATCGATCCGTGATGTTATCTCTTCCTTCGGTGTAAGATCACCGGTGTTTAGCGTCTTCAACATAACGTATGACCCTCCCTGCCGCCTCCGCTACAGGCACCTTTTCGAATTCCTTGCTGTCGCGTCGCTTTATCTCCACAAGGCCTTCCTTGAGGCCTCGTTCACCTATCGTGATACGAAGGGGTATTCCGATAAGGTCGCAGTCCTTGAACTTGACGCCGGGGCGTTCGTCGCGGTCGTCGAGGATGACGTCGATGCCCTTCGCGAGGAGTTCCCTGTAGATCTCCCGGGCAATCGCCATGCTTTCGGGGTGCGTTGTGTTTACCGGCAAAACGTCCACTTCGAAAGGTGCGATCGGCAGGGGCAGCATCATGCCGTTCTCGTCGTTCCCCTGTTCGATGGCTGCGGCGACCGTCCTGCCGACACCGATGCCGTAGCAGCCCATCACCATGAAATGTTCCTTGCCGTCACTGTCAAGGAAGGTCGCGTTCATGGACTTGCTGTACTTGAGCCCCAGCTTGAAGATGTGTCCCACCTCGATGCCCCGCGTTGCCACAAGGTTCCCTGTGCCGCAGCGGGGGCACCTGTCGCCGGCCTCTGCGACTTTCACGTCAAAGAAACCCTTGACCGTGAAATCGGCCATATTGGCATCGACCACGTGGACGTCCCGCTCGTTGCCGCCTATGACGAAATCTTCCATGAACTTGAGATCCATGTCCGCGTAGAGGGGTATGGTAAGGCCGATGGGGCCGGAGAAACCAAGAGGCCCGCCCGTTACCTCCTCGATGGTCCGCTCGTCGGCAAGCTCTAGTTCATCGAGCTTGAGGAGGTTCTTCAGCTTTGTGTCGTTTATCTCCCTGTCGCCCCGGACAAGAACGGCGATCGTCCCCTTGTCGGTATTGTAGATGATGGTTTTGAGCAGTTTGTCGGGAGTTATCCCGAGGAAGGAGGAAACCTCGTCTATCTTCCGCTGGTTGGGCGTCTTCACCCGTCTGTGGACGCCTTTTTTTTCGGCCGGGACGGTTTTTCCCCTTACCCCTACCTCGGCTCTCTCGAGGTTTGCCGCGTATCCGCAGGTATCGCAGGAGATGATGATGTCCTCGCCGGTCTCAGCCAGCACCATGAACTCGTGGGAGAAACTTCCGCCTATCTGACCGGTGTCCGCCTCAACGACGCGGAACTTGAACCCGCACCGTTCAAATATGTTGTTGTAGGCTTCATACATGTCCATGTAGCTTTTCCCGGCACCCGCCTCGTCGGTGTCGAAGCTGTAGGCGTCCTTCATGAAGAACTCGCGGGAACGCATGACGCCGAATCTGGGCCGTATCTCATCGCGGAACTTGGTTTGGATCTGGTAGAGGTTGACGGGCAGGTCCTTGTAAGATCTTACCTCTCTCCTCACCAGATCGGTGACCACCTCTTCGTGGGTGGGGCCAAGGCATAGTTCCCGGTTGTTCCTGTCGGCAAAGCGCAGGAGCTCCTTGCCGTATTTTTCCCACCGCGTGCTCTCGACCCAGAGCTCCTTGGGCTGGACGGCGGGCATGAGAATCTCCTGGGCGCCTTTCTTGTTCATTTCCTCGCGGATGATCTGTTCTACCTTTCTCAGTGATCTGAGGCCAAGGGGCAGCCATGTATAAACACCCGATGCCAGCCGTCTGATAAAACCGGCACGCAGCATAAGGCGGTGGCTCGCGACCTCGGCTTCCTTGGGATCTTCCTTGACGGTGGGGATGAACATTTTTGAAAACAGCATGATGACTCCTTTGCGTGAAATGACAGATGACTGTTACACATGTGTCTCGACAATCCGGAATACCGCAAAAATCTACCATGAATCCGCCCAGCGAGCAAGAGGATGCGGGCGATAGGCGGCAGGTGTGGAGAGTAAAGAGCGGGAAGTGAGGGTTTTAGGGGTAATCGGCCGGGATCGGGTTCAGCGTTTTAATACATGGACGGCTGTCGCTTTGAAGGAAGGATAGACCTTTCTGCCCCTTTCGATGGCCAGCCGCTTGAGCGATCCGGGAGTGATGAATGCAGTGAGGTTGAAGCCGCAGTCGATGGTTACGCGATAGTAAAGACCGAGAGAGGTGACCTCCGATACGGTACCCTCGAAACTGTTACGTTCGCTTGTCGTGTCAGGCCGAGGCTCGATTGACACCGATACGCGTTCGGGGCGTATGCACAGAACGACTTTCTGACCGGCCTGTGAGTCGCTCACGGCCATTACCTGCCGCCCTCCGACGTCCACGGAGATCGTGCCGCTGTTGGCATCCGTAACCACACCCGGCAGAATGGTCTCGGCGCCGACAAAAGCGGCAATAAACTCGTCCGCCGGCCGGTTCATGATTTCATCCGGCGTGCCGACCTGGAGTATCTTCCCCCGGTTCATGACGCATATCCTGTCTGACAGACGCAGTGCCTCGGAGCGGTCGTGCGTGGCAAATATGGTCGTCGTCCCCGATCTTCTGAGGACATGGCTTAAGTCCGTGACGATGGATTCATGTGTCGGTGGATCGAGGGCCGCGAAGGGCTCGTCGAGGAAGATAATGTCGGGTTTGACGGCGAAGGAACGGGCCAGGCTGACACGACGCGCCTCCCCGCCGGAGAGCGTCCGGACGGAACGGTTTTTCAGATGGGAAACGCCGAAAAGCTCCAGGTTGTCGATCACCGCCTCTTCGATCTCTTTTCTGTCTGCATGGCGGAAACGCAATCCCGATGCAACGTTCTCAAAGACAGTCGTGTCAAAGAGAAGTGTCTCCTGAAATACCATTGTTACCGATCTGCGGTAAGAGGTGACCGGTATATCGGGGCCGACCCTTTTGCCGCGATAGATTATCTCTCCGTGCCGCAATTTTTGGAGCATGGCAAGTCTTTGAAGCAGGGTTGTCTTCCCCGCGCCGTTGGACCCGATGATGGAGAGAACCTCGTCTTCCCGTACCAGGAGGCTTGCGACATCAAGAATCACGACGCCGCGGTTCTCGACGCGGATGTTGCGGGCTTCCAGGATGTTGCTTGTTTCTCGGGCCATCTTCTCTTAAAAACGCCTCTCCCTCTGCTGGATGTGGGTAAGAATATAATTGATACAGTAGGCCATGGCAAGAAGTATGATGCTCAGCGCGATGGCCACCTCAAAGTTGCCCTTGCCCGTTTCCATGACTGTGGCCGTGGTGAGGACCCTCGTGTATCCCTTGATGTTCCCGCCCACCATGATCGACGCCCCTATCTCGGAGATAACGCCGCCGAATCCTGCCATCACCGCTGCAAGGAGCGGAAGCCTGGCCTCCTTGATGAGAACCCAGACACTCTGAAGCGGTGTGGCCCCGAGGGCGAGGATCTGGAGGCGCAGTTTTTTTGGGAGCTGCTGCATCGATGCAAGGGTAATGCCCATGACGATGGGGGTTGCAATCACCGATTGGGCAATGATTATTGCCGCCGGCGTATACAACATCCCCAGGAAACCGAGGGGTCCGTTCCTCCAGAGAAAGATGGTCACGAAAAGTCCGACGACAACGGGCGGGAGCCCCATGCCGGTGTTGATGAGACTAACGACGATCTTCTTCCCCGGAAATTGTGTCAGTGCGACGAGGGTGCCCGTTGAGATCCCCAGGAAAAGGCTGATAAGGGTTGCCGTGCCCGAGACCTTGAGGGAAAGCAGGGTTATCCCCATCACCTCAGGATCGAAGGTGATGAGGAGTATGATGGCCTGCTTGATGCCCTCGTAGATAAGGTCCATTTACTTGCCCAGATCCTCTTCCTTTTTACCGGCGTCGGGGAAGAAGAGAGGTGAACCGTACTTGTCTACACCGAAGGTCTTGATGATCGCCTGCGTTTCCGGGGAAACCATGAAGTCCGCGAATGCTTTGGCCCCCTTTGCGTTCACCTTGGGCCACTTTGCCGGATTGACCTCGATGACGTGATAGACGTTGAGAAGGATGGCATCGCCTTCAACAAGGATGGGAAGGTCAAGCCTCTTTTTCAGGGCAAGATAGGTTCCCCGGTCGGTCAGCGTATAGGCGCGCTTTTCCGTGGCGACGTTCAGGGTTTGGCCCATGCCAAGGCCTGTCTGCTGATACCATTTCTCCCCATCGTATTTGGTTCCTGCAGCCTTCCAGATCACCTTTTCTTTTGCGTGGGTGCCGGAATTATCGCCGCGGGATACAAAAAGAGCCCCGGCGGCCGCGATCTTCTTGAACGCCTCTGAGGCGGATTTTGATCCCTTTATCTTCGCCGGGTCGCTTGACGGCCCGACAATGACGAAGTCGTTATGCATAACGATCTTTCTATCGATCCCAAACCCACCGGCCATGAATTTTCTTTCAGCATCAGGCGAATGGACGAGAAGAACGTCCGCTTCCCCCTTCTGCCCCATGGCCATCGCCTGTCCTGAGCCGACGGCTATGGTCTTCACGAAAAATCCAGTTTTCTTTTCAAAAATGGGGATCAGGACATCAAGGAGCCCGGAATCCTGGGTGCTCGTCGTTGTCGAAAGGATGATGTTCTTGTCTGCAGGTGCCGCGTCGGCAAGGGGCGCCAGGAACATCCCGAAACTTAAAAGAAGCGCCGCGATCGTAAATGTGCACAGTCGTTTCATGCTTTTCTCCTCCTTAGAGTGTTATTTCTTTGTCGTGTTGAGCTGGCGCCACTGTTTTGAATTGGGGAAGAACAGCGGACTTCCATATTTGTCTTTCCCGAAGTCGCGTATGATCAGTTGACCTTTGGCGGGGTCCGTAAGCCAGTTGACATATGTCATCGCGGCCTTTGCATTGACGCGGGGGAACTTCTTCGGATTCACGGGGATGAGGGTTATGAAGTTGAGAAGGGCTTCATCCTTCTCAACGAGTACTACCAGCTTGATATCTTTCTGCAAGCCGAGAAAAGTGGCCCTGTCGATGAAGGTGTAGACGCCGCGCTTGTCGGCCTCGCGCAATGTCGGCACATTTCCTTCCGAACCTTTTTCATAGACGGTATACCAGCTGCCGGCAGGTTTCACGCCGGCTTTCTCCCAGATAAGAAGCTCGGCCACATGCGTTCCCGACTTGTCTCCGCGGGTCAAAAACGGCGCCTTCTTGTCTGCGATTGTTTTCAAAGCTTCCCCGGCTTTCTTCATGCCTTTGATGCCGGCGGGATCGGCGGGCGGTCCGACGATGACAAAATCATTGTACATCAGGTCGATCCTTTCCGTCCCGTAGCCCTCAGCGACAAATTTTTCCTCAAGGGATTTCGCGTGGACCATGACGAGATCGATAGCACCCTTCTTTGCGATATCAAGGGTAGCTCCTGTCCCGGCACCGACATGGCGCGCGCGGATACCCGTGTCCTTTTCGAAATGATCTTCAAGAACGCTGACGATCCCCGAATCGATGGGCCCTATAGTGCTGGCCATAAAGACAAAATCATCGCCGGCGGCCGGAAGCACTGCTGGGAGAATCAGAAAGACGATAAGACAAAAGAGAATATTTACCTTTTTCATAAAACCTCCCTTGCGGTGTACATTGACTATACGAAAAACAAGCCTAATTATACCACATAATGCCCTGCAGGCTAAAAGGATAACCAGAAGACGGGTAATGGGTAATAGGTTATGGGTCATGGAAAAAGATGTATCTCCTATTACCCATCTCCTATTACCCGTCTTCACTGCTATTCCTGAGAATATGGCACAATCCATTCATGAGAGGGCCCAGCGGGCGAAGATCACACCCGCTTCCCGACTGAGTCCCGGGACCTGGTTGAAGATCCGGTGGATCAACCCGGTCGTAACGACGGCGGCTTCAATCGCAATGGTGTTTCTGAGCCCTTTCATGGCTGTTTGTTTCTTCGTCGCCGGCCTCGTGTTTCAAATCATCGCTTCCGGTAATTCACCGGGCCCGGTCTTCGCACGCAGGCGGGGAGAAGCCGCCATTTTCCTGGGAAAAGACGACTATGGCATACCGGTAATGCTTCCGATCCCGGAGATCACCCGCCATGGGATGCTCATTGGTACCACCGGTTCAGGCAAGACAACGGCCATCAGGAGCATCGCGGACTCCATCATGAGACTCGGCGGAGGGTTCTGCTTCATCGACGGCAAATCGGATGTCACCGATACCTATGAGGTACTCTATGAGATCATCGAGGCGTGCGATCGCGTGGAAGACCTTCTCGTCCTCAACTTTCTCAATCCGTCCCAGTCACATACCTTCAATTTCATGACCCACGGTGACGCCGATTTTCTTGCCGAGATCATGACAGGTTTCTTAAAGCAGGCCGAAGGAGACCAGGTTTACTGGCAGGAGAGAGGCAAGATCCTCATGAAGGCCGTTCTCACGCAGCTTGTTTACCGCAGGGACCACCCGGAGGTCTTCGGTGACTACGTTCTAACGCCCACCGAGGTGCGCGGGCACCTTTCTTTCGATGAGGTCCTTACCCTCGAGGCGGACGAAAGGTACCCCATGTATGACAATGGCCAGCCGGTGAAGGCCCGCCTGAGGGCGTTGCTGGGCGACCTGCCCGGCTGGGAGGAATATCGCAACAGGGGCCAGGGTAGAATGTCACCCGCGGCCGGGGAGGCGCTAAGACAATACGGGTTCTTCGTTCAGCAGTGGGGTGCCCCGCTCGATCTTCTTGCCGGGACGTTCAACCGGATCTTCGATACCGATTCCCCGGAGATCGACATGGTCGATGTGGTGTCCAACAGCCGCATCCTGGTTGTCCTCCTGCCCTCCCTGTCATATTCGATATCTACCCTCCAGGCCCTGGGGAGACTCACCCTCAATGCCTTCAAGATCGCGTTGACAACAGCACTCGGCACAAAGGTCGAGGGCAATTATGAAGAGATACGGCGCGAGGTCCGCCGGCGAAGGCCGTCAATCCCCTTCACCCTTATCGCGGACGAGTACGGGTCTTATGCCGTGGAGGGGTTCGATACCATTCTGGCGCAGGGCCGTTCACTGGGCTTTGGCGTCATCATATCCGTTCAGGAGCTTGCGTCGCTCTTCAAGGCATCCGAGACGGATGCGAAAAGACTTATCGGCAATACGAACTATAAGATCGTTATGAAGGTAGAGGATACGGACACGGCCAAATTCCTTGGGGAGCGCGCAGGTGAATCCTTCTTTATGATGCCCAACATTCGAAATGACAGCAAGATGGTGGAGAGTCTCGGTAACTGGGATGGAACCTATGCTTTTCAAAAGGACAGCAGGATAGAGGTGAGAGACCTGACGGGACTGCAGATTGGAGAAGGATATATTTTTGCCGGGGATGAGGTAAGACGGTTCAGGACACGCTATATTCCGCCCAGGGGTGACGTGAAGGAACTGAAGCTGATGAAATACGTGAAAAGGGGCGCCGAAGTTCAATGAAAATCCCTCCGGCGATGCTTCCGCGGGGCTGAATTAACCGAGTTAAGCCGCCTAAAGGCCGTTGCTGCCGAGACCAAGGCCGCATCGTGTGAGTGTAGTGATAACGATCCAGGATGTCAGTTTATAGCACGTTAAAAAGGACCCGATGACGATCATCTTCCCCCCGCCCGCCCCGCCTTTGGCGGCGTCGTTTCCATTGGCGAGGCGTATGAGACCCCTGACGATGAGGTAGGTTCCCAGTACGGGCATCATGGGGGAGACCATGGTCTGCAGGTTACCGATCAGCTTCGCGATCAATTCGTTCATGGGTCTGAAAACCTTTCCGTGGTGCTATTTATCATATAGCAGGAGATGGATGGCGGTATTCAACAAGGAGAAACAAAAGCGGCCCGTGGAAGATGGCACGCAGGCTCTTGCCATAGAGGTTGGCATATTCAGAGGGCTCAGGCTTACCTCCCGGGCGCTTCTTGTCATTCCCGTGGCGACGGTGATTCTCAGCATCATCATGGCAGTAGCATCAATTGTCATAGTGGCTGCCGGAAAAGGAAAGGACAAGATTGTTTTTATGGATGTCACCGGCAGGCCATCCCTGATCCGTGTCGATGATCCCGATAAAATCCATTGGCCGGAACTTGAGATCTTTTGCCGGGATGCGATCAGAGACATCCTCGGGTGGACGTACGTCGAGGTAAAGTCGCAGGGCGATTTCACCAGCCGGATGGGTCGGGTATCGAAGCGCTTTGACCCTGCCTCTTTCAAGGCGTTCTACGAGCCGTACCGGGACAATTACCTCAAGTCCCTGTCGGATCAGAAGGTTATCGTCACCGCACAGTGGAATGCCTTGAAAGATTCGAAGATACGCGGCAGGGAAGCCGTCATTCTCGTTTCGGTGCGTCTCAACGCTGTTCGTGTTGTCGGAGAAGAGGCGTCCAGCGAAGACCTCAAGATGAAGACATACGAGATAAAATTGTACAAAGGAGCGCGCAGTGTGGAGAACCCCTTTGGTCTGTATATTGTTCGTTTTTCTGAACCTGCCGGCAGCTGACGCGGCAACAGACCAGATGCCGGAGGCTCGGAAACAGCCGGCGGAAACAGAGATAATCGTCCCTCCCTACGATCTTCCCGAAGAGGACATTCGCGAGATCAAGGAGAAGGTGCAGCGTCTGAAGCCGCTCATCGAGAAAGACCCGGAATTGTCCCGCATGAGGGTGCGCGACATCGGTGAAGTGCCCGGAGCCGTGCCCAGAATTCATCTCGCATACGGGTACGGAACGGTTATCAACCTCCCCTACGCCTTCACTGCCGACGATATTGCCATCGGTGCGCGAGAGAAATTCACCGTCGAAACAAAAGGGAATTCGCTCGTCATCTTTCCGGTGAGCGAATTCAAATCAACGAATATTGTCGTCTTCGAAAGAACACAGGGCGGGCCGGTGCCGCACCACTATGTTCTTGTAGAGGACGGGGCATCGGGCGAGGCGGATCTTACCGTTAATGTAATGCGGGGGAGCCTGGGCGCCGGGGTGGACCTGACGGAAGCGATGGTGCGTGTGATCACGACCCAGCGTATCCCTGAAAAGGGTACCGCCGAGGACATCCTTCTCGAGGGCAGGTCGCCGTCCCTGACAAAGCTCGCGTCTTATCCCTTCATCAGGATGATGAAGCTGCTAAGGCCCGAGCTTCATGTCTTCATGATCGCCGGAAAGGTGATGCCTGTCGGCGATCATGAATTCTGCGTGGATCTTGGCAACGGGACGAGCGTAGTGGCTTCACGAGGCCGCGAAATAACCGTGAGGAGGGTAGGCGATGGCAAGACGTTCACTAATGCCCGTTAGCTGCTGCATCGCCCTTATCGCGCTCATATGCGGGGCCGGGACAGTGCTCACGGCTGAGGAGACACGCGGCAATCTTCCGGACATCGCGTCTTCCGTCCTGGTAAATGCCCTTGCAAGGCAGATCGCCTTCGTGAAGTCCTTCTCGGCCGGCTATCCCTATCAGTACCGGCAGGACGAGCCACCTCGAAAGACCCGCAGTGTAGTCGCCGATGACATAAGAACGCAAAGGAGTGGGGGCAGGTAATGATAAAAAAGGAAAGACTTCCTCTTGCGATAGCCAATGTCATTGCCCTGGCAGGAATCGTGCTGGCTGCGGGGGCCTGTGCTCCCACCATTCGGGCAGTGCCGGAAGATGTGATCGAATCGGAATCGATCCGCATCGCCAGGGAAGAGGGCAGGCAGGAAGGAAGAAGTGAAGGCAGGAACCTGTGCAAACAGGAGTTGGAAACACGAGCGAGGGATTTTGTCCGAAGCTACCGTGATGAACTCCTCTATCTGGAGCTGACCAAGGGCGGTGCCATCTTGCCGGCACAGGTCAGCCTCATTTACAATCCCGCGAAGATAAGCCAGGACGGAAGCAGTTATTCCGCGCCGACGCTGGTATGGAAGATAGTGTCACCGCCCCGGTTCGTCTCCCACGATTCGGGTGGAGACTGGCTCAGCAAGGATAGGGCCAATTTCTGTTATTTTGTGGTCGATTCCTTTTCAACCGAGGCGGAGGCCTTTTCATTCCTGGGTACGTCCCCAAAGCCTGACGACGTGTTCGTAACTATCGCTCCCCATGGGGACGGCGGAAAATGGGCAGTCATCGCAAAAACCTTCAAACTAAAATGCGACGGAGCCATGGAGTTCTATCGTAAGCTCGGGCGCCAGCCGATCAGGGTCGAGTAGGAGGCAATTTACATGTTGGTCAGATATCTGCCGGGCAAGCTTGACGAAAGGATTCCCCTACCCGTTCAGAGAAAGATAGTGCTTCATCAGCGCGAGGGAGAGGGTGCGGGAAGTTTGATCTTCGAGACTGCCGACGGCAAGAGACAGGAGGTGGAGCTCGGACGGTGCGCTCCTCTCATGTCCGGGGAAAAAAGGATTGCAGCGTGGCTGAAGATGGGAGGTCTCTTCCTTCTTCTTATGGCCTTTTGTGCCGGCGGCTGCAACATAGCACTCAAGATCCACGGGGTCGGTATAGCGGGCCTCAGCGTTATGGCTATGGTTCAACTGGTCGTCAGCTTTGCCCTTGTCGGATACGTGTCCTGGGTTTTCAAAGTAACCGTAGAAAGATACCTCTATGGAGGCCTTTCCTTTGACAGGGGTGACATCTATTTCCAATCTGACGACGAACGGGCCATGTTCAGCGACATACTCACGAAAGAAAGGAGAAATTAGTATCATGCCGGAAAAAGCAAAGACAGGTAAAGATCGACTTTTGCGCTATTTTTTTGTCGCGCTGTTTTCGTTGTGCGCGGTTTTGACTGTCACGGACAGTTGGGCGCAGACGTTCAACGAAAGCAGGTGGGCCCAGGAGACCACGGATGCCGGTGAGTTCCTGAGCAATCTTGCGAATATAATCATGTACGGCCTGCTGGCGATCTCCTTTTGCGCTGGAACAGGCCTCATCGTATGGGGCTTTGTCATGATGGCCAACAGAGACGGCAACCCTCAGGGCGCGCAGGGTGCGTGGAAGAAAGTCGCTTTTGGAGGGTGCCTGGTATCGACGTCCGCCATCCTCGGGATCATCAAGGCAACAATGACGGCCAGCGCCGGGTAGACCATCGTGGATTCGGAATCGAGACAGGACTATCAAAACATAAACAGCGCCATCATCGTACCGAGGCTCAATATATCTTTGGAAGACATCTTCATCTGCATTTGCCCGGCGATGCTCGGCAACGGTATCGCATCCATCCTGTCATATATCTCGGAGGGAATCGGCGTCTTCGTCATCACGACGGGTATCTCGGGGTCCGTCGCCCTGTATATCTTTGCTCGCAGAAAAAGAAAGGAGGAGTTGAGGCAGAGGGGACACAGTCGGTCCGGAGTGCTCAGGCGCTACCTGGCATATCTCCTCGGCACCGAGTGGCTGCGCTGCAGGTGAAGGACTTAGCCCGGAAAACAAGGAAATAACGAGTGGACAATTTTCTTGATGAGATAATCGATGCGGCAATAGGGGAGGATGCCTCCGATATATACATCCAGTCGGAGAGCCCGGTATTCCTGAGGGTGCATGGACGAATGGCCGCTGCCGATCGAGCAGTGCCCGAAGGATACGAGATAGATGAAGCCATAGAAAGGATCCTCAAGGTGTCCGGTGCCAGGGCCCAGCTCTACGACCGTGAGGAGAAAGACCTCTCCTATACCAGGCAAACGGGCACCGGTAAAGAAAAGACGACGGTGAGGTTTCGTGTCAACCTGTGCCTGACGAAAAAAGGGGTTTCCGTGGTTATGAGGCGCCTCAAGGCGGTGGACCCAAACCCCGTCAATCTCGGGATTCCCAACGACCTTCTCCGTCTGGTCCTTGAAAGTCCGGGGGGCGGCATCATCTTCATCGCCGGTCCGACAGGCAGCGGCAAATCGACGACCCTTGCATCCATCATTGCATACCTTGTGAAGTCAAGGTGTCTCAACTGCATCACCATAGAAGATCCCATCGAATACGACATTCCCGAGGGGATGGGCAACATCATCGAGCGCGAGGTGGGGACCACGACACTGTCCTTCGAACGGGCACTGAGGGCGGCAATGCGCCAGAGACCCGACGTGATCCTGGTGGGTGAGGTCAGGGACCCGGAAACGGCATCGGCGGCAATCCAGGCGGCCAAAACGGGGCATCTTGTATTCACGACGATACACACACTCACGGCAACACAGGTTCCTTCAAGAATAGCGTCAATGTTCCCCGTGGAGAAGCAGGAATGGACCATCCAGGAACTGACGGACGTTCTGCTCGCCGTGATGGTGCAGGTACTGGTGCCGACGGCGGGCCCCCGCCGTCAGAGGGACAAGCTGGCCCTTGCCACGGAATTTCTGGACATGAAGGACGCGGCCGCCCGGGAGTTACTGCTGAGGGGCAATTACGATGTCTTGCGCCAGCAGCAAAGAAGCGGGAAGATAGGCTGGACTCTCAACCAGAGCCTGAAGGTCCTCGTCGATTCCGGCGAGGCGGAGGAGGCCGACGCCCGCAGGGCAACCAACGATCCTGTTTTGTTTATGCGGGAGTAGTGTCGCTCTTAAGAGAATAGCTGGTACTGCGGCCTCCGCCGGGGTCTTTCGTCAGGATCCCGCTGTCGACGAGGCCAAGGATATCGCGCAGCGCCGTATCCTGGGAACACTTTGCCAGTTTTGCCCATTTCGTTGATGTCAGCTTCCCTTCAAAATCTTCGAGGAGTCTGTTCAATATCATCCGCTGCCGGTCATTGAAGGCCTCTCCTGCGTGGGAGTCCCAGAAACGGGCTTTATTGAGAACGGTCCCGATTGTGCTCTCCACGCTGTCAAAAGCGTGGTTAAGGCAGTCGAGGAACCATTCCAGGTGTCTTGTGATATCCAGCGTTCCTTGCTGCGCCTCCTCCAATCTTTGATAATAGGTGTCGCGCTCGCTACGGATCTGAGCCGACATGCTGTAAAAACGCTGCGAACTTTCCTCTGAGCGGGCCAGGATCATATCGGCGATGGCGCGCGCGATGCGGCCATTGCCGTCATCGAAGGGGTGGATGGTCACGAACCAGAGATGGGCTATTCCCGCCCGCAAGACCTCATCCGTGCCGTCTTCCCTGTTGAGCCAGTCGAGAAAGGCCGTCATCTCGCTCTCCAGCCGGCTGGCAGCCGGGGCTTCGAAATGGACCTGTTCATGGCCAAGGGGTCCTGAAATGACCTGCATCGGACCTTTGCTGTCGTCACGCCACGCGTTCACCGTGATCGTGTTCATCCCGCTTCGGCCGGTAGGGAAGACAGAAGCGTGCCAGGCGAACACCCTTTCTTTGATCAAGGGCTTATCGTAGTTTTGCGTGGCATCCAACATCATCTCTACTATACCCTCCACGTTCCGGCCCACAGGTACCGCATTGCCAATATCGACACCAAGTCGCCTGGCAATGGAGGACCGGACCTCAGCGTTATCGAGCAGTGCTCCCTCGATCTCGCTTGACTTCACAACGTCCAGTGTCAGTGTGCGCAAAACGGCCTCGGTACGAAGAGGAAAACCGAGAGTCTCCATCCGGCCGATCAGCCTTCCCTGCCTGTGACGGACCAGTCCGAGTTGACGCGATAAACGCTTCTCGTCCCAGAAAAAATGGGGCCAATCAGGCAATTCATGAATGTAAACGTTCAATATCCGCACCTCATGCGGAGATTATAAGCTTTAATCTCCGCAAAGTCAACTTTATTCTCCGCATATCTTGCGGTTAATAGATACATACTCCAAAGATAATTCTGAAAGCTTTACGGCCCCGTGATACTCGCATGGCTTTTAAGAGGGAAAGAAAGGTTTTTCGGGACCTTCTCGCCGGATTCTCTCCTTGCAAGCTATTACATATCTTGGAGGTAAAGTATGAAAGGCCGATTACGAAGGTTTTTTGGCAAAAAAGTTGGGAAGACACTTACCGCCGCGGCAATTTTCTTTATTCTTGCCGCCAGTGCCTACGGCACCGCCGTGCAGGTTGTCAACTTTCCCGCTCTTATGAACATGGTCCAGAAGACGGTTACCCAGGCAATCACCGATAAGATCAAATCGGTATGGAGCGAGGAAGTAAAGATCAAACTCGAGCCGGGAATGATCAACACAAAGGCCGTGTCCTTCGTCAAGTACAACATGTCCTCGTACACGGATCGGATGATATCGCAATACATGAAGAACAATACCGGGGCTTTCTCGAAAGCCGACGGCAAGTACTTTGCCGAGGCCGCGAAGAGCAAGACGCCGGTAACCATCCCGTCGGTCAATTCCGACTTCAGGGAATTCAAGAAAAGGGTCCGCGAGGTGTCCATCCTGCTGGCCGGGGCTCCCGGTGGAGGCGCCGACAAGATGAAGCATTTCACGACGGCCGAATATGCGGCAGTGAAGCTTCGCGATACTTTCAACCAGGCGTCTGTAGCGGCCTATGAAAAGGCGGCGGAGGGTGCGTGCGGCCGCACAGTTTCACAAAGAATTGTTTCCGATTCCAAATCGAAGCGCTCTCTTCGTTGGTTTCTTCGTCGTTCTCCTAGACGTACACAATGGTACGCCTGCGTCAGTTCCTCATCGCCGCCTCGATATCATCTTCGATTTGGAATCGGAATACGTTATTTCAGCTAATGCTTCCGTCTGTTGAAGACGACAGGCGTTATGATGTTAGAAGCTTCTGAGGGCTGAGGTGTTTGCTTTCACCTACGAGTATGCACCGTAGCGATTTTGCCCTCATTCCCCATTACCACGAGAAAGGTACGAGAAGAGGGGTGTGTAAATATCCCCTCTGAAAACATGAGTAACAAATGCAACGATATTCGCATGTCGGACAGACGCAAACACGTGAGCAGAAAACAAATGATTTATGCGCGATAATTTACATCCATCGCCCGTTTTGTTCAGTTCGAGTGATAGCGCAGAATTCGTAAGTCCTTATCATTAACACGTCGTTATTCTCCCACTTAGACAAAAGGGAGTCATTTTGGTCAAGTGGGTTTCGGGCCTCTGGAGATAGCAAAGGTTTTTCTTGCAAAACAACTGGGAATAATTGGACAATGGATGAAAAGAGGAAAAGCAGGTATCCCGGGCTGTGAATTTCTGTAAACGTGGTCGATAGAGAGTATTATATGACACTGTTTCCGCATATTTACTTGTTCGGCAAGAATGAGGAACCATGAACCGTAAGTACCTTCTTGATAGCTTGGATGGGCTAAAGGCAATCATCTTTCGGGTACTGCCAGCTCCCATCAGGGAGGCAATTGCTTGCGTTCCAATGACGACCGACGGACCATGGACCGATGCAGACAAGGCAATTTTTGAGACCGCGATAGGAATTCCTGCCGAACATACCTACTGGACACCAGGGGGCTTCGTCAACGTGCCGGGTTCAAATGAAATTGCTAAGAGGTCGAGGTGGGTTGAAGCGGTAGCGGCTATCAACCACCGATACTTATTCCTTGATCCTGACACTGGCTTTTACGCCCGGCATAACGGCGGGTCTGAGAAGAAACTACTGGTTAGCGAACTCGCATTGATACTGGATAGACGTGAAGCCGTGATCATTTACAGGCATCAATACTGGCCAAACATTGATGGGGTACCAACCTGTGCATATCCTTATGTGTGGCATGGCCTGAATATGCTGCGAACCGCCGGTTTCTCAGCATTTGCCTATCAGTCGCAGGCTGCAAGTGTTTTCTTTGTTTGCCGACAAGAGCTGGCTCTCGCCCATATTCGGAGAGGCTTTCAAGACGCGTTAGCCGGAGTATCGGCGGCGGTCATTGAGAGGAGGATAGTTGGATAAGAAGGACATTTTATGCCGAACACCTGGGGTAACTAACTCGGCCATAAAGCGGCCTCATAGCTGACCCAAGCGCTGGCCGAGAGGATAAACATGAAGACTAAATACTATGTCAGATTTCTCAACAGAGCCGCCCATTTTGATGCCGACATCGAGTTGGTAGACGTGATCGGGCTTGCAAGCAAGCAAGGCAAAATTTGTTCCCCACAGTCACCATATCTATTTGACTGTGTTGATCTTGCACGCCATCCGCGGTTGGCCAGCCGTGCTAAAACCGCCCACAATCGTAACATTGCCATCACGCACCTGAAATCGACCCTCTGTGGCTCTTTGTTGAAAGATGCTTACGAGGACTTGACCATATATCTCAAGGATTTGATTTCAGGCGCCGCGCAAAAAGGTCTTGATCCAAATAGACTTATTGGTGAGCATAAAGAATCCTTTGACACAAACGTTATCCTGGCTTGTGGGTCTTGGGGCGCTGTGGTTAGGCTGGTGTCGGACGCTCTATTTAGAAGATTGGAAAACCTGAGGAACACCAAGGGTCTGTTGACGAAACTTAACGACAAATTAAATCTTCAGGTTGATACGGGGAAGATTGATGCGGTGTTGCCGTATTTGGAGATACGCCACTTACTGGTTCATCAAGATGGGTTGGCTGACCAGAAATTTTGTGATGACTACCCCGCTATGGGTGCGATTAAAGGCAAGAAACTAAAACTCGATCATGCTTTGGTTGCCACCGCCAGGGCCGCAATTGCCGATTTGATAAAGGACTTCGATGAGAAAGCGGTAACGAACGATATTGTTCCCCAAAGCGACTTACAGCCGTAGGGACAGTGGAGGGTCGAATGAGTCAGCAGCGGCCAACCAGTCATTCCATCAGACGCGGCGGAATATCCGGCCACTTTCCTGTGCCTGCACTGTCGGTTGCGTCTTCCGCGTTCTTATTTCCTCGTCAGGCCGAGCCGGTGAATTTGTTGTTATGCAAAAGACAAACAAAGGAAGTGTATGAACGAAATTACCGTTAGAACCCTTGACGAAAAGAGATTCAATGCTTTGGCAGCATCTACCAGAAGTCCAGCGGCAGCTTATGTGAGTCAAGAACTCGCCTGGTTCTCTAATGAAGGCGAGACAGTCCTGGGAGTTCTCCTCCTAGACACAATTGATGGCGACTACGTATCCATCGTGCTCGGTCCTGATGAGACCGGACGGTTAAGAGCTTTTGATGTAGAGTCATTTCCGGATCAAGAGTCCGCTCTAAGTTGGTTGCACAACACGATAAAATGGCACGCCCTTAACAGTCCGCCCTTGTTCCCCCAAGGGGACGAAACCGAAGCCCTTGATTTATTTAGACCCATTGTCCCTTCTGAAAAGCAGCATGTTTATTTCCGAAGGCTGATAAGCGAAGCCGCATTCCTGCCGGCAAGAGAGATGATTAGCCGAATGATGGCGTATTACGTTGATGTTGACGGCAATTTCGTTGAGCAATTTCAATCCACGGGTTTCGATTCTCGCGTTTGGGAGCTCTGCCTATACGCCTATTTGACGGAGGAAGAGCTCTTCCTTGAGCGTAAGTACAATGCCCCCGACTTTATGGTGACGAAATATGGCGAGACTGTCGCAATAGAGGCGGTCATTGTTGGCAGAAAATCAGACAATCCGCCACGGTATCTCAGGACAGCACCCGTTCGCAAAACGCCAAGGGAAGTAATGGTTGAAAGTGAAGATGCGATGCCGATCAGATTCGGGAGTCCGTTGTACACGAAGCTTCAGAAGAAGTATTGGGAGTTGCCTCATGTAAAGGGCAATCCTATAGTGTTTGCTATTGCCGATTTTCATGATGACCAGTCCATGCTGTGGAGTTCTACTGCCCTCATCAACTACCTGTATGGTTATAGACACGATTTCCACTACGATAATGAAGGGCAATTGGTCATCGAACCCAAGAAGATCGAATCACACAAGGCCAGTGAGAAGGAGATTCCGTCCGGTTTCTTCTTTCAACCAGACACAGAGCACGTGAGTGCAGTCTTGTTTTCGGCCAGCGGAACCATTTCGAAATTCAACAGAATGGGAAGGCAAGCCGGTTTCAAAGATCCCAGTGTGGTCATGATCCGAGAAGGAACGTGTCATGACCACAATCCGAATGCCGCTGTTCCGAAAATGTTCAGGTACATAGTAGACGAGAAATGCAGAGAAACATGGGGAGAGGGTTTTTCCATGTATCACAATCCAAATGCCCTACATCCCGTGTCAGAAGACCTTTTTCCATCAATAGGTCATCACCGGCTGAGGGACGGGTTGATAGTGAGTACGTTGCCCGACTTTTATCCGTATGCGTCTCTCACTCTTAATCTACACTTCAAAAAGTAAAATACATGACTACTTGATGGAGCCGACTCCTTACAGCGAGGCTCATCATGGCGTTTGGCCCCTGAACAAGATGATACTTTTTGTTCAATTCATGGCTCCCGTCTGCCCGCCCAGTTTCTGCGTATAAATCGTTTGTTTTCTCTGCATCAATTTTGTGCTGCGTAAGTGGTCAATATTGGACACTTCTCACAAATGGTATTTGGTATGGTATCGGTATGGCTTTTTGCTCACCGAATCTTGGTCTTTTCAGTTAGGGTACGTATCGAAGCGCGGGCGTGACCCGACAAATAGGTCGTATCTCCGGCGATGCTAATTACCCGGGGGGATAATCCGTTACCGCATGATACATTCATATCGTGAAAGACAGGCACAGACTCGCTTTCAGGAAGCAACTCAAAGAAACCTTACATCGTCTGTTAGGCCAAATCCCAACTTTTACAGCTGATCATCCCTTTTTTTACTGAATTGAACGACAGTTCAGGTGTTCAAATGTCGTTCTCGTATATAAGCTGAGAATATCTGATCTATCCAAAATAAAAGCCCTTCAATAGCTCCTAGGAATTTCTCTATTATCTCGATTGCCTTTTTTTCTTGATCTTGAGGTGGGGTGTCTTTGAACATTATAGCCGTCAGTAACTCTTCTGTGAATCTGTAGTGCGTATCTTTTATATCTTCAAAACTTATCTGTAGGAATCCTGAATGGCTATAATCCATATTCTTAATTGCTCCACGCAACGATCGTTCCAGAATGTGGGCTGCAGTGTCGTTTCTTATTGTCCTTATGGTATCAAGCGCAGTTCTAAGATTAGCTCTGTATTTTTTGAGGCCGTTCTTAAAATTACTGCTTTGAGCTTGTAGTAAGTGCTTGAAGTCCGCGTTGGCCGACATTCCCTCAAGTACCGTTTGTATTTCTGTTACCGTATTACTCATTCTACGAAAAAAATATAGCAGCCTCCAAGTATGTCGATGATCACCTTCCATTGGCAACGATTTTGATTCTACGCCCATTCTCAATTCGAAAAGAAAGTCTTCTCTAAATATACACAATCTAGCCATTTGCGTAGAAAGAGCATCGTCTTCAGGAAACCATTTCTTCAGTCTTATGTATCGTATGTGCTGTTTTTGTCCACGATTAGACATTTGATTACTCAATCATTTGATAATGCAAAAAAAGATGTTTTTCGGGCATTTATTCAATCCTACTTGCGATTAGGTAGATCATTTCCAACATGTTTTGCGTGCCTGGATGAAAAGACATCTTTCTTTCAGTTCTCACAATTTGGGGTTATTATGCAAGATAATTTTTTACTATATATGTCTAGTCTATTCGATATTGGCACTGACAACAGATGCCAGTTGCATCATATCGATAGTCTGGCCTTCTTTTAACTTTGTAAAATCAGTTACTTTGCCGGTCTTGCTGGTGGTCTTGTTATTGTTAAAAAGTTTTATCAATTTCGCGTCAGCCACAATATATTTGCCAGCATTTTCTGGTTTACCATTGACTGATTTGGTTTGCAGTTTGTTTGCCTTGATGTAATCCCACAGCTTCTTGGTTATTTCAGTACGAGGAAGTGAGCTGGCACCCAGGAATGCCGCCAGGTCCGCTTTCAATTTTACCATTTTATTCAACCCTTTTTCTTCTGCCATGTTTGTGCCTCCGTTCTTCAAATTGTCTTAGTAATATTCTGCTCAGATATTACAGGGGGGGAGGTATAAGAGCTTTCGGCTTTGCATGTCAAGGCAATGTCGGCCGCGGATTGTATTTATTACGAGATGAAATCCAGCATCTTCATCGCGTTTGATGTTTTATTCATTTCAGGAAGGAACAAAGGAAGCGAGACTTTCGAATCCAACCGATGGCGGGCAAACTTCCCGTTTCACCTACGAATCTTGCACCGCGCACATCACAAGACCCGCAGATTTTGGAAAGAGAGGTTCCAGAGCGCAGGTATCACCGGCGGCCGTAAGCCGTCCACTGCATTGCCTTGTTGGGCAATCATTCATGGGCTGGTTAGCTCAAGCACTGGGTCCATAGGCACTGCAACCGTATAACCAGAATTGGACAGCGTGAAACTGTTGTATCCAGGTGGTACGTTTACCCAAATCTCTGCAAATGGCACAAACTGGCTCACAACCCCAATCACCCGAAAATGACACTCGAACGGGCCAACCTCCTCGACTTCCAAGACGGGGCCACCACTGTTGCCAGGATATGATGGACAATCAAGGATAATGGTCTCGCGGGCAGGATTAGTCCCAGCTACTATTCGAAAACGTAGAAGAGGGCGTAAAGGATCGACCTGCTGGGTTTGTTTCAGACCGATTGAAGTAGGATATCCGAATACGTATATTTGATTTGCCGCCAAGATTTCATCAAAGCGTTTAACACCACTAATCCCCACGCCAAGGATGCCCGGAGCGCCTTGAACAACTGTCACGCCAGGACCCGGCTTTATGCTGCCATCCTCAAAACTGCCTATAAGCACTGCGGTTACGTCTTGAGTGGGATGCTTGCGGATTCCTTTTGATGCAAAGAGCGACGGCAGGTCCAGCTTGATAGTGTTTGTTCTCGTTTCCTTCGGGTCCTTTGAGTAGGAAAGAAGTGTTGCCTCTCTGGCCTTGAGCTTCCCGGATGGTTCGTCAAACAGAACGTGCGAGGCCGTTACGAAGTAGGCACCAGTTGCGGTATTTAGAAAGAATCCAGAGCCAGTGGAGCCCGTATCAAGTTGAACCAGAACCGGATAGGCAAGGTTGTCATAAGGGATTGCCGTGCCAGCCTTAAGGTTTCCAGGCACCAAGAGCATTACGGCAACCACAAGGAACAGACACGATCTACGCATGTTCACCTCCGGGTCATTCCCAACGTCCAAGATCAGTGACCGACGCAAGCAACGTGCGTCTGCCAAAGCTGCTGTAAAACCAACGACTCATAAACCGAAACACATACACCGGTTCGCTGTGCGCCCTTTCAAATTCGTCGAATGAGCATCGCTCTCCGTTCAGAAGACAGATCCGTGAGTGTTGATGGCGTGCCGTAGCGGCTCGGCGCGGTGGTAATGAGATCCGGTTTTTGAAGACGTGCGACACGAATTTCGTTGATGTAGCAAGCGGTCGAGATGGCAATCGCAATCAGAAACATTGCGAGTATTACCAGGAGCACCCAAACAAACGTGCGTTTTGGTTCTTCGCCGGTGCAATCACTGGTTATGCTCGTATTCTTGCGCGATTCTCTCATGTCGGTTCATCGGTTCTAGGTCATATCAAACGCCTCTGCCATATTAGTAAGTTCCGCGTATCCATACAGAAATAAACAGAGAACGATACTCGCCAGGATGGCTAGAGGCACTGCCCACCACAGTTGGGATTTGTCTGACACTAAACGACAAGTTAGCAAAATAGCAGCAACAACAATCGGAAAGAATAAGTTTCTTACGGCCCGCCCCTGTGCACGTCGCCGATCTACCTCTTTCGAACGTGTCGTTGTCCGAAGGGCAGCCCGGTATACGGCATTCCAATCCGCTACGCGTCCCCATCTCCGTTTCTCCTTCTCATAGCAGTAATCTTTGTTGAAGCGCGGGTCTTTGTCAGCGAAGTATGATACGAGCTCTGGTCTCTTGGCATGAACAAGAAGCCCAAAGAATAAGGCTCTCGGCCCAATTTCGCTCAAAAAATCGACGAGAGCACGGGAGAGCACTGATGATATCAGTCCGATCGCGTAGCTTACCGCCACAAACACCGTACTGTCGACAAGAGAACTATTCGTGCTTTGTTGAAGCTGTATCGAGTTAGAGATATAGCCGGATAGTTCAGCGGTTAGGAGTATACCAGGCACGAGATATTCAATGTGTAATTCTACCGTTTTCCAATCTAATCCGCTCGCCATTTGTTCACCCCCCTCCTGACAAGTGATTCGCATAACATGGAGCTGAGTGGTGACACAAAGATACTATCCTATAAAGGGTATGCGGCCCAGTGTATTTAATTAGTTTCGTCGGGTACGTGCTTCATGAGATACCTCTGAATGACGGATGCTTCTACTCGCCGCAGTGATGGCAAGGTCAAATACAGATTTGACTAGCTATTTTCCCAATACCTACCTATACATAACTGTTTAGCAGGCCATCCTGTTCTTGTCAAGGTGAGCTCCAGTTAAGTGTGGCTGAAAAGATCATATGCCTTATGCGATGACATGATGAAGACACTCATACACCAAAAACTACCGACCTTTCCGCTGATTACCATCTGCAGGCTGCAATATCCTGATAAGAGTCGATTTCGTTTGTTGCAGGAAGAAGCAAATGAGATTCTTTATTCATCTTTTTCAAATCCACGCCGGTGTTAAAAACTTCCCGTTTCACCTACAAAGCACCGGTAATAGGTAGGCACAAGAAATATTGATTACGCATGGAAAGCTCCACATGCTGGGACCAAACTTCTTGCCCCGCTAGGGGAGCCCATCTTGATCAAGTCATCTTAATTCATCTGAAGGTGGCGGCATGATTTTCCTATTCGGTTCAGGGTTGATGGCGGTGTTGTGAGGGAAGGTTGCGGGTGTTGGATTTTGCTTACGCCTACGAGTGCTGACAGGTGCATATTGCTCTGAGAGGACTGATTACCAACAGAAAAGTAGGATAACACAGAGCTTGGCTGGAGTAGCCCGACAGGGCCGCGAGGAGCTGAAGCCCCTCCTTATATCCTTTCTTTTTTTACGAGGTTCCAATAGTGGGCACCCAAGGCTGTCAACCGACATCCGGTCGAGTCCATGGCTGCATAATACATGTGTTCTTGATCAACGGGCTTAACGAGATGAACATGGGTATATTTCTGCAATATTCCAAAAACCTCAGTGTGATCTTCAACTGGATTCTCGGAAGTTGGCTCGTAACTTGGGTCAAGAGGAAAGATAAACGATGGTTCGGGAAACAGAGTTGTGATCCGCTTAAGTTCATCGAGTGCAATTGGGGGCTGAACCTCTCTCAAAGAGATAAAACGCTTGACGTTTGTCTTAAAAATCGGGCGTTGCTCCCACGGGCCAAGGGCTTGATCAATGTGGGCATAGACGCTACCAGGTGTAATATCGCCCACAAGATTAGCGGCACCACCACTAAGCGCATCAACTAATAGGGATGTAAATACGCCAGAACCGCCCGTCTCCAGCGAATACTGATCTTGCGCGGATGCAGTAAGGATCGTGACGCCCTCACTCAAAACAGCTTTGCTATCGGTTATGGCCGACGAACCCGCAACACCAGAATGACAGGAGTCAAGAATGATAATCTTGTTCTGCGCCTTCGATCCATTAACAATCGTCAAAAGTTCGTCCATCGAAAACCCATCATCGCCATCCTTGCAATCAGAGGTAATGAGATAGCCGCCTGTAGTCTCGATGTAGCCATGTCCGGAGAAATAGAAAAGTGCAATCTCAGAATTGTCGCGGAATAACTCTTGAACTTTATCCTTCAATTCTCGGCGCGAAATTGCAGACGATGAACCAGAGGCGATCATAGTATTAACACCGAAGTTCAAGGAACCGTCACCATGACGTTCCAATACACTTTTAACGGCGTATGCATCATTCACACAACCTCTAAGGCAAGAGACGTTTTCATAAAAATCAATGCCTACAATTAACGCTTTTCTCATAGATCCTCCTATATCGAGTACGTCCGTATCGCTTCGACAATGGATGAGCTCTGCCACTTGACAATTGTGTCTGCATTATCCTTCACGATCTTCGATGTTCTTTCTGACGCCCATGGCTCCACCGCAACAATAGGCTTATCAAAAACCTGCTTGGAAATCTCTATCTCCTTATTGATCCATTTGGAATATGTGCTGTATACCCCCGCAAGAATGATAACGCAGTTGACCGGCATAATCTGATTCTTGATGGCATTGTAGAGCGCTGTTTGATTTGGAGCATCATGGATAGGATCGTTCTTGGGAACCGAGTAATCTGTCCATTTGAAATTAGAGTGGCTGTCGAAGAAAGAAACCAGTTTTTCATAAGCATCTCCATAGGTCCAGGAATGGCTGATAAAGAGACGGTAGTTCGTAAGTGCTGGCATTATTTTCTCCTTTTGTATTTTAGCTTTCTGATCTAACAATAATTATACGGACAAGATGCCTTATATATTTAGCAGGTTATGCCTAGTTGTTGCATTGTACCGAATTGCTCGCCTAAATAACTTTGCAAGCATTCTTACTCAACACACCTGTGTTGCAGTATTTGTCAGTAAGGTTTAGGTTATAAGACGATACGACATCTACAGATTCAACCACCCCTACTCAGCGTAATCACCTTATTCTATTGTGGTATTATGCTTATAAAATGTCAATGAATTTCACAATATGTAGCCGCACGTTATAAGCGACGGGTGGTTATTGCAATAAATGACTTCTTAAAAGCGCTTGATAGTATCAAAGATTGTTTGATTGCTCCCGCAGCCTTCAAAATATCTGTTCCGGAACGAAACCAGCGTGATACGAGAATTAGACTTTGAGGACGAGGCGGACTGGTTGCACTCCTTATTAGCCTCTATTTAATCTTGCTAGTAACGTACCTCTGATGCAAATTGACTAGCTCGGGGTTCTCCTTTATCAGCTTCAGCCTCACATCGTCCCATTCCAAGAGCAAGGGAATTTTCTCAAGCACTTCTTCTCCAGCCAGTGACCAAGCATAAAGACCCAAGACCTCCTCCTGATACGAATCCTGATAAGATTTTATGGCCTTTTCAACGAGAACTCTATAATCCAGGAGCGAACTGCCAACTATTTCCCTAACCGATGCATGAACCCTACTCATCCGTTCTATGTACACTCTCGTAGATATCTTGAGGTCAATTTTCTCGGGGATTTCCTCTAGCACCTGTCTCTTGAATCTCTGATCTTCCCGCAAATACAATTTCTGGGAAGTCAATTCCATAGAATAGATCAGGTTCCTTTCGGCGTCAGAGCCTTCAGCGTGGGTGCTGAATTGAACCGAATGGACAGGAAGCCCGCGATGCTGAACGTGGTTTCTCAGGGCTTCCATGAATCTATATTCTTTGCTGAGATCGTACTGTTCCGAAAAAAGGGCTTTTACATCACGCTTGGCGGCGCTTCCCATTATCTCGCCCACATGATGGCTTAGATGATCCACATACAGTTTGGCTGCGGTGAGTAAGTTCACCATTTTTCGGTCAAAACCTATTCTGGATGTAAACATATCATGGTAATCAAGAGGGAGACAAAGCATGAGCTGGGTTGCTTGCCTGAGAATTTCCATCTCAAATTCCAAGTAGTTAGAAACCAGAATGTCGTACTTCTCCTCAATGGCTAACCCATCATTTAGGGCAAGCATGGCTTTCTTTATAGCCTGAAAGTCCATCTTTTCAAGATCGATTTTGGGACAGTCAGGACTCATGTCGATTGTCAGAAGGTATCTCATTGTTTTTGACTCATAAGGGTCACCAGGTAACCTTCCTGCGTATCCGTTGCGGCGCCAAGTTAGCTCTTCGTTTTCAAAAAGTGGGTTAACATTCTATTTAAACGCTCCAGCCGATTCCCATCCGTAACCTCGACGTAGTAAACAGAATATCTCGTCTCCTGGCTTAGCCTCGCTTGAACGAGCATTCCGAACTGATAGGACTCAACCAATATGTAGTGAGCAAGGTCATTCTCGATCTTTTCGCAATAATAATAATTGTGGATAGTGGGAATGAAATAAAACTTTCCAGCCTCCAGCTTCGTATCGAATCCGAGATTTACTTCTCCAGCTGCAAGCTTGCTAACAATGTTTCCACCTTCGTCCGTCAGTTCATAAGACGTTCTAATGCCCTCCAAGACATGGGTATCTAGAGTCGGGGCTTTCGGTATGAAAGCCTTCGTAAGTTTGTAACAAAATCTGATTTCTCCAGGTTCGATCTCTGCTTCGTGCGGTATTACAGCCAATGTTCCCTTCGGAAACACAAGTACCTGTTCATATTCCATCTCGGGGGTTAAATGAGAAATGTCTGGTTTCCAGGTGCTCAGGAAGGCGCTGGGGGTGGTCTTGCTTCCGGAAATGAATAACGCAATGTTGCTCATCAGATAAGCAAGTCTGCCACCCTCGTCCTCGAGAAGATAATCGTTTCCGTTTCTTAGGACAAACTTGACGTTGAAAATGTTTAGGGCAGGCACTATTTCAGCCGCTATCTTGCTGACGTCAACATCAACTCTTTCATTAAGGGTCAACAGCCTGATCCCATGTCGATCAGCGACAGTGAAGCAACCGGATTGATATCCGCTTGAGGCCACGAAAATGGCCTTGCTCGCGTTTACATCCCGCGCTTTGGTTACGAAAGCATCTATCTTTTCGACTGGAATCTTCTCTTTGTAGTCTTTGCACTCGATTACGGTTAGGTAGTCGTGTAAACCGGCTTTGAAACGCAGTGTAACGTCAAATTGGCGACCGTTTATCGTATCATTCCAGATGATTGTTGCCCCCTGTGTTTCCGCGTAGTGAATCGCGGCAACCAATCGTTCGAATTTCTTCCAATTTGTACCCATAGTCCTACCTAGCTAACGCATGATGAGCGCGACTGAAAGGGTCGGCTCTACTAATTTATTGGGCAGTCAGCCTTCTTTAGCCATGTTCTGAAAAAGCTTTTCACGAAACTCCCTTAGTTCATGGGCCAAGTTCAGAAAAGATCTCTTTAGTCCATACAACTGATAGACATCCAATTTGTGCTCCTCAAGCAATTTTGTTTTAGATGGCTTGAATGTCTTGCCAATTGGACCACTGTGAGTCGTTTGGCCTTTTGACACAACGAGAGAGTTGAAAGACGACGGAGATAGCTCGATCGTTTTCTCACCGCCGCTGACGGTTACTACAACAGGTTCATGAACTATTTTGTTGCGCTTTTTGTTTAGCTTCAGAGAACGGTTATGAATGTTCTTCCACGTCTTCATAACCGAGGAATCGTGATCTATTGTAAGTTTCATACAATTGTTTATCAGTCCGATCTTAGAGTCAAAGCTTTCGATATGATGGAAAGTGGCTGATATCAAATGTGTGTTTGCGCCTTTCATCATAAAGGCATACAGGAGGTAGCTTTCCACTTCAACATTCAACCAGGCCTGTATTGCCTCAGCAAGTCGACAGTAGAATCTTTTCTCTTCATCGATTAGCACGTTTCTTCCTTATGTCCAACATATGATATTCGAAGTCCACCTTTTTTCAGTATCTTGAATATCAAGATAACATAGGGCTTTTCCTGCTAAAAGGAAAATATTACATGGTTACGCATAAATACCTAATGGATCTTACTAACATGTCGATTGTTTCTTTTAGGAAATACTTGAATTCCCCAACAGCCCTTACGCGTAGTTTCTGATCAATAGCTCAACGACCTTTTTCTGTCTGTGTGCCCCGGGCATCGTGTAGCTTGTCGTTACCTCCTCGATGAAGAAATCACCGAACAGCTCCCGGATCTCCCGGACGTCATTGATAGACATGATAAACTTCCCCTGAATCCCCGAAAGAACATCCCGAAGTGCCTTGAAATCCGCCCGATTGAATATCCCCTCACCATAATCATTTTCATTCCCATAATAGGGTGGATCCACATAGAAGAAGGTCTCTGGACGGTCGAACCGTTCGATGAGCTTCTGGTAATGCATATTCTCAATGTACACGCGGGAGAGGCGCAGATGTGCCTCGGAGAGTTCCTCCTCGATCCTCAGCAGGTTAAATGACGACGGCCGCATCGGACCGATATTAAAGGTCTGCCCCACCACTTTGGCGCCATATCCGGCCCTGAGAAGGTAATAGAACCTCACCGCTCGCTGGATATCGGTAAGAGCGTCTGGATTCTCAGCCTTGAACCGGGAGAATTCCTCCCTGGCCACCAGGATCCACTTGAGATAGCGGATAAATTCCTCAAGATGGTGCTGGATAACCCGGTACAGCGTTACCAGGTCCTTGTTGATATCGTTAATGATCTCGACCTTTGATTCTTCCTTCTTAAACAACAGCCAGGCAGCCCCTGCGAACACCTCACAGTAGCAGGTATGTTCCGGTATCTTCTTGATGATTTTGTTTGCCAGCAGCGACTTGCCGCCTCGATATGACAGAAAGCTTCTCATTTGTAGGCCCTCCTTCGTCAAATAGCGTTTGATTTTACCGGGAAATACCTGCTACATTCTCTTTCCTACCTGAAGTCCCCCGACTCGTCAGGTACAGGCGGATGGTAGCGGGTTATCCCGTCAAGCGCTCCAACGCTTGTTTGAGGGAGGGCAATCTCCCTTGGATGCTGTCCGTCTCTCTTAGTCCGGTATCGTGGGCCAGACCGGGTTGGCGTAGTCGACCGACGCCGGCAGATCCCGCAGTGCCTGTTTAAAACATTGCGATCTACACACCTCAAGGAACTTGTAGACAACAAGCGTATCGAATTCCACACGGGCGATGAGATAGGAAAGATGGCCTACGGCACTGGTAGCATCCCGTTTCTAAGAACAAGTGATTTTGCGAATTGGGAAATAAACCACAACCCGAAACAGGGGGTGTCGGAGGTGATCTATGCGGAGTACGCTGACAACGAGGACATTCGAGAGAACGATGTTCTACTAGTCCGGGATGGAACATATCTAGTCGGTTCATCTTGTATTATTACCGCTGAAGATGTAAAGAGCCTTTTTTGTGGCGGGCTCGTCAAGTTTCGCGCTCTTAGCAATAGCCTCGATCCCTTTCTGTTTCTGGGACTCATGAACTCATACATTGTGAAGCGCCAGATGCGAACGAAGCAATTTACTAGAGATGTAATTGATACATTAGGCAACCGCATCGAGGAGGTTGTTTTGCCTGTTCCAAAATCAAAGGATCTCCGCAAAGCGATCTCTACCGCTGTTCATGATGTCATTCGCTCTCGGATTCACGCTCGTGACACTATCAGCAGGCTTGCCACAGAGATCGCACCGGATTAATTTCGACATTTGTCGCTTACGCCTATGAGCGATGGCGAATGTTTCTAAGTGATTGACCATAACACCGAGTGAACCGAAGCTTTGTCATTTTTGAGTTCACTTACTAACGTTCTGGCAGAAGCATCTTCAGTCATCCATAATAGAACGGAGCAAGCAAATGCCTCAGATCGTGGAGAGACACTTCTTTAATGTTTTATCTGAAGTTATGGGGAGAAGATAGATGCAAAGTGACTGTATTTCTTACAAACAAAAGTTGGAGGCTAGCATTATGAGTACGTCGCGCCGAAAGATCATTAAGTTATAGTCCAGTTGATTGATGAGAGGGTGCTCGTCAGCGTGCCGTGCCCTCCTTGATGCGACCAAACACGCGGTGGAAATAGCCATTGAGGATTCAGGAACAGAAGCGTTAGCTTACGTCGAAACCCAAGGAGTTCAGTAATGCCGACAAAAAACACTGCAAGTGTAGGAAAGAATGCCCTAATGGAGAGATTTCCTACGAAAAAAGAGCCTCCAATACTGTACCACTACACGACGATTGGCGGGTTACTGGGAATATTGAAAGAAAAGAACATATGGGCTACCAATGTCAATTACTTGAATGACCGCGAGGAATTTCAAGGGGTAATTGACCTCCTGAATAAACGGATCTCAAAGTTGAAGAGTCAGATCGGTGCCAAAACGTTGGAAGAAATAAATAAGCTCCTTGCAACGTCGGGGCAGTTTAGTGGCGGAGAAGCATTTAAGAATGCATGGCCTCCTTCAAAGGCACCATTATACGAAGACTTCCGCGATGTCTTGATAAGATTGTCACGGCATATTTACGTATGCTCGTTTTCTCGCGAGAGGGATCAACTGAGTCAATGGAGGGCTTATTGTCGCCCGAGTGGAAATGGCTTCAGCATTGGCTTTAACCGTCAAAAATTAAGGACTATTGCGTCTTCGCATGATGATTGCATAGGGCTTGGCGAATGCCTATATGTCAAGGAAAGTCAGATGGAAATAGTTGAGAAGATTATTAGTAGGTCGGAACAGAAATACAAGAACAAGACACGATTTACCGTGGAGTTATTAATAGAGTTCTTGAAAGTAGCCCCTTATTTCAAACATGAACGTTTTCATGAAGAGAATGAATGGCGAATCATTTTTATTCCGAACAAGGATATCAAATTTCGGGAAGGCGACAGTCTTGTCATTCCATACATTGCAGCTGGTCTCACAGACGAAAAAGGGGGCTTGCCTATCGAATCTATTACGATAGGACCCACAGTAAACAAAAAAGAAGCCAGGTTATCTGTCGAGATTTTACTGGAGCAGTATGGGATGACGAATGTAGTAGAAATTAAAGAGTCTGATATCCCTTATCGAGGGCAAATTTAGCTACACGGCGTTTTTCAGCGCCCGAAATACCTAAAATCAAACCCCTCTTGAAAATAAACCCAAAACCTCTTTAATTTTGCCAACCGTGAGATTAGTCAGAAGTGACTTATAACATTATTCGGGACTTAGTTATAACACCCCCCTACAACAATATTCTATATCTCCAACGCGAAATAAAAATGGACGATTGATGACTCGATCTCGATCGAGTCCATAATCCTCCTCGAACTATACTGTGAAACGGCTCCGCATACCCAAAGTGGACATGGTCGGGAGTACTGCCGCCATATGGAGGGACGGTTGGGGTTATGGTCGGCGGAAGGTGGGTCTATTCACAGAGGGTGATCTATGCGCAGTGAAAAGTAGCGGCCGGTGGGGATCGTGTCGACTGGTCACGATTGTGAGCGAGTATATCACTATGACCGGGAGACCGCCAGTGTTCGTGCTACTCTGTCCCCAGCCAGACGCAATAACTACCTTAACAGCGAGGATTGATTATGAAAGCGAAGTTCATTGAACGTCATGCCGGTATTGTTTTTGTTCTCGTTTTGTTTTCCTGCGTCCTTACGGGAACCGTTAACGGGAAGGACCTGTTTACGAGCGTTGATGAGATTGAGTGCTCCGACAGTGTTGTGAAGGTGTTTACAGAATGTCCTCCTGAGGACAACATCATACCTTTGTCGGAATGCGCAAGGCAGCATTTCGTGTTTTTGAACAAGACGACCGGCACATCGGTTGAAGTTGAATGTTCGGGCAAGAATGTTGCGCATTCCGGACCCGACGGTAGATCAATGGGCAATTATCTTGATGCCCTTGCTGTTTCCTGGGCCTGCGTTCGGGGTACGAAGGGATCATATTTACTGGTCACGTATCAGAGCGGTGGAACACAGGTCGAGTGGGTTGAAATATACTCGCTTGAAGGTCGTTGTCTTGCCAGCGACAGGATTCGATGCGAAAGAACGGATTCTCGGGGGCGGAGAAGAATTAACAGATTTGAGGAGACATATCGCCGTTTGGGGCTGCCTGCCCCATGGCCGCATGATGCCTTTAAACATATACGACTTTTCAAGACCGACAAGGATCGGTGAGTGGAAATAAAAGGAGGGTCAAGGTGGGTGTATATGATTCCATTATGAAAGCGAAGTTCATTGAACGTCATGTCGGTATTGTTTTTGTTCTCCTTTTGCTCTCCTCGGTCCTTACGGGAAGTGTTTACGGGAAGGGCCTGTTTACGAGCGTTGATGAGATTGAGTGCTCCGACAGCGTTGTGAAGGTGTTTACAAAGTGTCCTCGTGAGGACAAGCCGGACTCCACGTTTGAATGTACGAAACAGCATTTTGTTTTTCTTGACAAGAAAACAGGTGAGTCAACTGACGTCATCAGCTCGGGTGAAGCCGTTCCCGATCTTGGCCCCGAAGGTGAATTATTGGGCAATTATCTTGACGCCCTCGCTTTTTCCTGGGCCTGTGTCAAGGGGAAAAGCGATTGGTACCTTCTGGTTAGGTATACAACCTTTGGAACATGCGAGGATTGCGAATGGACTGAAGTGTACTCGCTCAAAGGCTATCGTCTTGCCGACGGCAGAACTCAGTATAGCCAGACAGACAGCGAAAAGAACAGTCGAAAGAACAAATTCAAGGAGACCTATGGGCATTTGGGACTGCCGACCCCGTGGCCGCGCGATGCATTCAAATATATGGGCTTTCTCAAAGCTTCCGGAAAACATTGAACAGTAAAGAAGGAGATCGCATGGGTGCATATGATTCCATTATGGCCACAAACAGGAAAAAAGGATATCAGGAGGTAAAATCCCATTCTCATTACAATGACCCAATAGAGCGTACACAAGGCAGGCCTGCCGGCAACACCAGAAGATGGGGCGATGCATCGCCTGCTGTCCAGGAGCAGGTGATCCAGGCCTTGATCACGTCAAGTCAACAGCATGGTTTGAACACAGGTGACACGGCGAGGGTGCTGGCGATCGTGCGGGCAGAGTCCGGATTTAATCCCGATGCCGCATCAAATCAATCAGCCGCCGGTTTTGGACAATTTCTGGATGGGACGAGAGAGGATTATGGGATTGCGCAACAAGACATCTTTGATATACCGGCCAACGCGAATGCAGTCGTCGAATATTATCTGTTCTGCAGGAAAAAGGCTGAAAGCAAAGGTCTTCGTGGTAACGAAAAAGATGCCAGAACCTACAAGTATTACCATGATGGCCCAAATTCCGACAACAGGGATTACGGCGGCATTGCAAACTTCAATAAACCTGACGGTGTTCGTGAGTGGATTCATAAGATCGAAGACGCACTTAACCCGAACTATGTTCCGGGAGTGAAGGAAGAGTCTCATATCGATTCCAAAGAGTATGCTGATGTATCTTCTCCGTTCTCAGGGGAACTGGAATCAGAGGATGAAAGCAACGACTTCTGGTGCGGGCCGGGAATGCGAATGTGAACAAAAGCGGTTAGGTAATCCGGACTGCCTTTTCGTCGAAGTGGACGGGGCCGAGATTGCTCTCCCTTTGCGACGGCGTTGTCTTTAGCGGACACAGGAAAAGAGTCTGAGGGCCTTTCTGACGGGGACAGACAGATGAGATACGATAGCCATAGTTGCAACGCAGGAGGGTGCAAAATGCCAGCCAGTCTGCGAATTCCGCCAAAAAGAGAGGGGATGACAAAGACCGCCTTCATACTCGATGCGATCGATGAGAAACTGGGTCTTGCGGCAAATAGCGAACAGCTTATCAGGAAAGCGGCGGGCTGGTTGACCCCCAAAAAGACCTCGGAACTGAGAGAGAACCTTCAGGTCTTTGAAGAGATCCACGAAGGTGATTGGAATGAAGTCTGTCCTCGATACGAACATCTGCGTTGATTTCGGCCAGGGAAGGCAGAACTTCGCGTTCAATAGTACCGATTCAGGACTTGATCTTGATTAAGTCATCAAAGCAGTCTTACGCCTGGCTGGTGACTGGCCGTTTCTTCCCGATTCGCCGGTTCCCGGTGATATTACTACAATTGCTCTTCGGGTCGGTCCTGTATCAATAGTTGTCGAGAACGCGTGAAAATATCCGACGGCGCGCCGAGGTTGTGTTTGAGCAGTACGTCCGCGTCCCAGGGGTTTGTGGTCCGCCAGATGGTGAACAATTGCTTTGGCGAAAGCCGCAGGGCGTAGTACCACGGTGAAGCCAGGGCGGTGTTGATAAGCGGAAAATCCGAGCCGTAGAGAAGTCTTCCCTCGAACTCGGGTCGTGTAAGCGCTTCTTTCAGGTAATGGCGTTTGTTTATCTGGGTGAGCGATGAGATGTCTGAATAGAGCTTCGGATATTCACGCATCAGGCGCGCGAGCCTGTCGGTGCTGCGTTCGCCTTGATATTCCCCGGTTGAGGCTATGTGGGCGGCGATGACCTTCACTCCCAGGCTCAGCGGTAGCCGCAGCCTGTCGGGATCGCAGAAGCCATCGGCGGCGGAAGAGAAAGAGCGCTCCTCGCCCGCATGGGTCAGTAGCGGGAGGCCGAGCTCAACGAGCTTGTGATAGAAAGGTTTCAGACGCGGGTCGGCGGGATCGATCTTCATGACGGAAGGGATCCATTTCACGAGCACCGCCCCCTGCCCCTTGGCCCGTTCCAGGCGTTCCAGGGCGTCTTTGCGATAGGGATTGACGGAAGCGCCAAAGAGCAGGTTCTTATGCCTCGCCACCGCATCGGCCACGAACTCGTTCGGCACGTAGATCTCGGTACGGCCCCTGTCGAGCGTCCCATCCTTGCCGACAACGCCATCGAGCGCGAGCACCACGGCTTTCTTCACGAATTTGCTTTGGGCGAGCAATTGGGAAACGTGATCGGCAAGCAGGTTGTCCCCTTTTTCTTCCAGCTCACCCAGTGAGAGTCCGAAGGCCCGCAGGTAGATCTTGAACCTCCAACTGCCCCGCAGTTCCGGCGAAATGAAGCACCCACTGTTGCCGGCGCCAATCCCCGCAATATGGCAATGCATATCCATGATATCCGGCGGCAGGAGCTCCACGGAGCGGTACGGCCCCGCAGACGATAGTACGATCAGCACAGACGGGATGAAAATAACAGCAAAAAGCATTAACCATCGTCGGAGGATCAATCGTTTCATTCGTTCTTCATAATAATGAATAGCTCACAGGGAGTGATATTATACGATATTCTTTGATGAATCTGGCGCCAGCCCCCGCTTTTTTCTCTCCTGTTCTTCTCCGGTGCCCGCCACAGCTTACACCTGCAAAGTGATAGGTCAAGGCAAACGCCACGGGTACCGATTATTGGTAGTAATAGTGCATTTCACTGACCCTCGGATTAAGGTGTGAATGCCTTGTTTATTTCCCCGTTTTCAGGCTCTACCAATTCTAAAAAAGACCTGCAGCGGCTAATTTGCCGTCCGTTCTTATGAGGTAACTGTATCCACCAAAGAAGGTTTCAACCCAAGAATTAGTGGCGGCACTTTTCCTCCATGTACAGGATTCATGTTTTCATGCGCACGGATAAGTCCAGAACAAGTTCACGGATATCTTTTCCCTTCAAAACGACTTCCGGCGACCGAATGCCGTATCGGGAGGCCAGCTCCCCGAGAACCTTGTTTGCCCGATTGCTGACAACAGGGTCAACTCCAAGACGAAGCAGCTGAATTTTGTTCAATAATGTGCTCTCTTCTCCAACCTTGGCTGTAATCAGAGCGCGCTCAATCAAATTTTCAACATCAAACTGTACAACACTCCGCAACACAACACGATCTCCGCCACCATAACGCCCGAGTAAGGTGTCGAATTGTTGCAGAATCCACCCGTCAATGTTTCCCGTATAGCCAGCCGCAACACCCCCGACCATCATGACAAAATGCCTTTGGTCCCAATCAAGACATTGTTTGATAAGGCCAAGGACGAGCTGCCGGTCTTCTTTGGTAATCATAATATTTCTCGCAAACCCGTCACGCTCATCAGAAATGATCTGGGCCAAAACCAAAAGAAGCATCGCCCCTCCCATGATCGTCTTCTTGGGAAGTATGGTTTTTTGGGCCTGTTTAAGCAACTCCGGGAAATAGGAACGAATTCGTTCGGTGAGTTCATCCTCCATGCTGCCCCAACGATAAACCTGATGCAGATAAAAACCAATGAGGCCGCTGGCGCGTATTGTCATCGCAGGGATCAACTGGTCTACATCTCTGGGTGTCTGAACGCTTAAATGTCTAACCACATTGCGCGGCAGGCACGACAACGGCCCCCCAATGATCGAACCCCACTCTTCAAGTGAAAGACTGGCCCAATTCAAGAGATACCCTGTCAGGGCCTCAGCCTCCAGGCATTCCTCAGGATCTGCAACGATTTCATAGATCTTCACACGGTCAAAGACAAAAATATCAATAATCACTTTTGATATATATGCGTTGACAAGTTCATAGCGCACATCGTTATCAAGGATTAATGTCCACATGTAAACAATGAGGCTCTTGTTAACTTTTGTAAGGACCTTCAAAAGCATTTTGTAATCGTTTCTAAATACCTTGGGTGCATTAATCAGGTCATACAAAAGCGTCCTCAACAAAAGCCACTCACTCACATCCACAACACTCCTGTTCTCCAGACGGCCTGTCAGCAATAAATCCGCCAACTGCTCATGATCGATGTTGTCATTGCGTAAGACCTCGATCAGTTTACTGTAACTAATGTTGTTCCTCCTGAGAGCAGTGTTCAAATTGCGGACCGTGCTCCATAATTGTTCATAGTAAATGCCTGTTCTGTTCCCGTACCTGGATTCGTTTAAGACTCTCAACTTTTCAGAAAATGTCTCTTTGGCCGAATAATCCATGAGCATGATAAAATCATCAACAAGTTCCCGGCTTTCTTTGCCGATCATGGACTCCAACAAACGCCGGCTCCGCCCTTCTTCGGTGAACTGAAGCAACCCGCAAAGCTTATGCACGCTCTGCTGTTCCAGGGGTTCGTCAAAGCTCAAGTAACGACGCCATGTCTTCATCATCGCCAAATAGATGTTTTCCTTTTTATAGTCTTGTCCCGATGCCTGGAGTATGGCGAGCATGACGGCATATCCGAGGCTTAGATAAAGCGCCGGTTTCCAATTGGCCTGACCGATTAAAGGATGCATGTTAATGACAATGTCATTTCCTTCACGTGCTACCATATTCACATCAGGCTGGATGCTAAAGAACATTTTATATTTTTGCGTCCACAAATAATCCACGTAGCGGAAAGCATAATTTTTTACAACCCTGTAAACAAAGCTTGAAACCTCTTCTAAAAATTCAGGGCTGACAAGCGGGACGGTCATCGCAGCGGAAACATCAATCTGTAAATGATGCTCATCATTGGCCGCAGAAAGCCTGTTGAGCCAGCCTCTTGTCGGGTGGATGTGGTAGATATTTGTTTTATTGAAAATGTCCAACGAAGCCAATAAAAATTCAGGCTGAGTCAGGTACGTCTTGATAACAAGGCTTCTCAGTTCGTTCTTCGCCGCCCCTGGATGCTTCATGACCAGGATCGCATAACTGAAGACCGCACCTGCAAATGTATCCAGGATCTCGGAATGAGCGATCGGAAGCTCCTTGATCTGATAAAAGTAAGGGATAAATAAATTCCAATGTGCGTCAATAACAACATTCATCGCGTCCTGTTTGATCTTCAAAAGCGCTGCGCGCCGGGCAATGATATTGACCGTGATATCTGAATCGGCAACCTCTGGCCACATCGGGGCAAGCAGCGTCATTAACCGTACATCGTCAAGCGCCTTCGCTTTATTGGATATTGGTGTATTTTTCTCGAAGAGTGACTGCTGTTCAGCCATGGTCACCAGGCTAAACGTGTCCTGACCCTTGTTCTTGTGGAATGTGAAATCGGGCAGGTCAACGCTGTCGGCAACGGCAGGATACATAGCACGTCTGGCAGATTTTTTATGTGCAGCAAGAGGGTGTTGTTTAAGAGCAACGGCTTTTCCCATATGCCTTCCTTTCGTTGATAGCCTTAGGATTTATCCTGGCGCGACCAGTGCACAGTCAGGCAAGACGTAGCTGTGCCAGATGATTGAGGTTCAACCAGTTCTCACCTGTCGGCGGGGTGTCTTTTTGAAAAGGAATGATTTGTTTACGCATTGGTGTGCCTCCTAATGTCACATGGGAGAAACGGTCAAACTGTCCAAGAACCATAGCCGCCCCGAGCTTTTTTGCCCGCCTGGTTTCTCCAGAACCTTTCCAGGGGAAGTGAAGAGGATCTGGCAAAAGCGATCAGAACGGCCCTAATGGTCTGCGGTTCCGGGTTGCCATAGATAGTAGAAACCGGGTCGAAAGGCTGGAATTAGCTCGGGCAGGTTTAAATCGATAAGGGGCATGCCTTCGCCGTTGTGCCAGGAAACGGAAGTGTTGTAGACGTTATCGTTTGGATATTTGGTTCGGCGATAGACAACGACTTTGGCCTCTTCCGGAAGTCCCGCCAGCTTCCTGGCCTCGGAAATGGCATTGTTCAGATACCCGATACCATCTATGAGATTGAGCTGCAGAGCCTCGTCGGCCAGGTAGATCCGGGCCGTGGACACCTCGTTCAGAGCCTTTTGATCCATTTTGCGATGTCTGGCCACCAGGGCCAGAAACTTTCCGCCCAGTTTCTCGGTCATTTCCTGAAGTATCCTGTGTTCCTCCGGGGTGGATGGACGAAAGGGAGACACCATGTCCTTCTCGCTACCGGACTTCTTGACCTCAACCGCCAGACCGAGCTTATCCATGAGGCCGCCTACCTTGGGTACGACGAAAATGACTCCCACCGACCCGGTGATGGTGGTCGGATGTGCCACTATCCGATCTGCCGGCAGGGCAATGTAATAGCCTCCCGAAGCGGCGACATCGATAAGCGCGGCCACTATCCTGGCTCCGGTTCGCTCCTTAAAGCTCATGATCTCATGATAGAGAATATCGCTGGCTGTAATCGAGCCGCCCGGCGAGTCGATCTCAAGAACTACTGCCCTGATCTCCTTATCCTTTTCGGCGAGCCGGAACTGGGAAACGACTTCCTCCACAATGCTGGGCCGGTCCCGAAGAAGACCTTTCTTCGGGACATCCGAGAGAAACCCCCGTACCGGAATGACAAGGACTTTCCCCGCTTCGGTACCTTCAAGAGTGTATTCCTTAAACGGTTCCGTCCTGGATACGGTCCCGATATTGACCTTAAGCCCCCCACACCCGACAACCAGGAGGCCCGCGGCTGCTATCGAAAGAAGAAGAATAAATATTCGCTTTCCCATGGCGGACTGTTCTATTAGATTATTTTCGACACCGGCAAGGGTGTCAAGGAAAATATCCGACAATATCGGACATCCTATCAATCCTCTCTGCAGCCGCGCAGAGGGTTTGAAATTTTTGTAAAGATGAGATATCTTCATTGGTACGATTTTTCGGCTGAGGAAACGGGGACTGTGTCGAAAATATCGTCTATCGATGCGGTAATTCACGACACCCGGTGCGGGTAGCATCAGTATTACCGGACACAATATCGATCAAAACATGTGATGAACGGGAGGTTTTTCTATGGCAATGGGAGGAGTTCAAGCGCCGCGCACCCTGTTGTGCGTGAATGTCAGCCACGTTGCGGAATTGCGGGCGCGTCGGGGAGGCAGCGAGCCCGATCCTGTTGAGGCCGCAATAATATGTGCAAAAGCAGGCTGCAACAGCATTGCGGTTCGTTTGCGTGAAGACAGGCGTTGTATACAGGACAGGGATATTTTCGGGATAAGGAAAGCTATTCCGATTAACGGGAAGATTTATATCGAGACGTCTCTCTCACAGGAGATGGTTGATATTGCAAAAAAAGCTAGACCGGATCGGGTCACGATCGTTCCTGAAAAGAAGGAAGAGATGACGGCGAAAGGCGGCCTTGATGTCAGGAAGAACATGCTTACGATCAGAAATACCATCGAGTCGCTTCATGATCAGGGCATATCCGTGTCCCTCTTCATTGAACCCGACTTGGAGACCGTTGAACTTTCGAAAGAATGCGGGGCTGATTTTATAGAGATCCACACGGGCGCATATGCTGAAGCGGTGGACGAACCCGAGATTGACAAGCAAATTGAGCTGATCTACGGCGCTTCGGAACATGCCGCAAAGATCAGAATTAAGACCAACGCCGGGTATGGGCTCAATTACAAAAACGTTGTGCCTCTTTTACATGCCAAAGAGCTCCTGGAACTCAACATCGGACATGCAATAATTTCAAGATCGGATGTTGTCGGGTTGTCGAAGGCAGTTGAGGAAATGATGGAAATACTGGATTAGCAGGAACCTTTCGGCTGCACCGTAGTTTTTACTACCATGACCGCATACGTTCCACCATCGATGCCGCTCAACATCGGACCCCCCATTAGCCAATATGTTCAAGAAATTGTGGTATAATGGGAATCTACAGCCCTATTTCAAAGGTGCACACGGTTTTTAGGCAAGGAGACCCCACATGTCCAGACTTTTTGAACCAACATCCATTAGAAACATGGTCCTGGCGAACCGCTTTGTCCGTTCGGCCACATGGGAAGGAATGGCGGCTGATGACGGCTCCGTTACGCCGAGACTTATTGACGTTCAGATGCAACTTGCCCGCGGAGGCGTCGGACTCATTATCAGCGGCCATGCGTACGTGAGCAAGGAGGGGCAGGCCGGCAACTGGCAGCTTGGGGCCCACTCGGATGTACTGGTTCCCGGGCTTAAGACGATGGCGGACGCCATTCACGGCGCAGGAGGCAGGGTGGCCCTGCAGCTTGCCCATGCGGGATCTCGCGCAGCCTTCCACATAAGCGGCCTCGAACCCCTGGGGCCATCCATTATGGAAACGGAATCGGGAACCACGGGGAGGGAGATGACCGTAAAAGACATCAGGGAGGTCACCGAGGCCTTTGCCCGGGCGGCAGCGAGGGCCCGGACCGCCGGGTTTGATGCGGTTCAGATCCACGCAGCCCACGGGTATCTGCTGAGCCAGTACCTTTCCCCTTTTTTTAACAAGAGAAAAGACGACTACGGGGGTGGCATAGAAAACCGGGCGCGTCTCCTGGTTGAGGTGCTGAAAGCGGTTCGGAAGTCAACAGGGACTGAGTTCCCCATACTCGTAAAAATCAATTCCGAGGACTTTCTTCCCGGAGGCCTTACCGTTGCGGATATGGTCCGCACCGCGGCGTTTCTCGAAGAGGCCGGTGTCGACGGGATTGAGATGAGCGGAGGGACCTTTCTCTCCGGAAACAATACCCCCTCTCGTACGGGAAAACCTGGTCCCGGGGATCCTGAGGCTTACTACGAGGCCGCGGCCAGAACATACAAATCGGAGATCTCAACTCCTCTTGCGCTGGTGGGCGGGATACGTACCGTAGAGACGGCAGAGAGGTTGGTTGATTCAGGGACGGCAGACTATATCTCGCTCTCGAGGCCTCTCATCAGAGAACCCGGCCTCGTGAACCGCTGGAAATCAGGCGACCGGCGACCGGCGCGGTGTGTTTCGGACAGTGGTTGTTTCACGCCGGGCTTCAAGGGGAAGGGGGTCTTTTGCGTTGTGGAGGAGCGCGAAAAGCACCGGGCCGCGAAGAGTCATTCCAGGGAATGACTTCTCTTGTCTTGCCTACCCAGGGGTCCAGAACGCACCCGCTTTTCCCAGCCTTTTTAACGCTAAAAGCATTTCCGGTGCGTATTCTTTTACTCGGGAAAGATAGTCGTGGTGCATCCGGTTCCTGAACAGGGGCCCGCTAAAGACCAACGCCCAATCAGATGCGGGCATGATGGATTCCGCTGAGATGGGGTCATAGAAGGGCCAGTTTTTCACGTGTTCTTCCGACCGGAAGAGATTCATGCGGCTTCAAGCCGTGCCCCACGATACCTCCTGCGTCAAAGCCTTCGCAAGAGGGATATTCATGTGTCCCACCACCGTCGGGGGGTTGACCTCCACTATTTTTTCATCCCGCATGCGAATGAGAATGGGTTGGCCGCAATCGAGACAGCGAGTGTCGATACGGATCTCGATGCCGGGGAAGAGCCAGCGCACGGCCAGCGCTTCAATGCCTCACTGGCCGTACCACCTTTGATCTCCCCCTATTGTTACCAGATAGTGGGTCGGTACGTTGGAAAAGGGAGCCCAGGACTCGACATAATCCGTGTCTTTCACGAACCAGCAGGCTACTGCGGAAGCAGCTGCCTTATGCTGGATTTGTCTGGCTTCTTCAGGCTGCAATCCGAGAACAGTTGCAAGTTCAGTATAATGAGGGGCCCGGCCGGTCTTCACAAAATGGTCCAAAACGGCAGTGTATGCTCGCTGTACCAATATGTCTTCTTCCATATTCATTACCTCCGTTCCTGTATGTCTGCCAGCACATCCGCCGGTCCGCCCCCTGGCGAGAGAGACAGAGGTTCAACTGATCGAAGCAGACCTGGCGTCTTGACGGACTGTAATCCTCCAGCGAGTACTTGTCAACATCAGCGCTTATTGCCCTCGCTCTGTCTGCCTGTCTTTGGAGAATTACTCTTTCCGATAATACTGGGGACACAGTTCGGACGATCCGGGAATATAATTGCGGCACACCGTCGGGCGGGTTTCATAAATCTGGCAGAAAAAAGATAAGCCGTCCCAATCCAGATAGTAACAGCTTGTCACTTTTCCGCCGGACCTGTTAACTATCCGGTCGCCCGCCCAGATGACGGCGTTGTCACGCAGCCGGGCAATAATATCATGACGTCCCTCTTTTTCCCATCTCTGAATATCTTCAGGAGAAACGTAGGCGATCATATCTACGTGACAGCAGGCCCCGCATCTGCGACAGGCAACCGATGTCGGGTCAACCCGATTTTCTTTCAATGGGAGTACCATAGACTGTCGACTCGTATACCAGAAAACCTCTCTGGTTCTCAATTCCAATTTCAAACTTTGCTATCTTGCTTCTATCCTGCCACTTTTTAATCAATATATTCATCTCATCGTTGGGATAGAGTTGTCCCCTCAACTTAATATGTTCGATCATGCCCACAGGGATATCCTTAAGATCGGGGTAGAGAAGACAGACCAGAAGCCGTATTCCTTGATTCACAATTTTCGCAATGGCATAATCCGGGTATATGTGATAGCCCGATATATGGCTTATAAAATCAATGTCATCTTTCGCCAACAATTTTACGACCCTGAGATCGTTCGGGTACTGCGGATCATACACTGCCTTATCGATGACGACGTAGTTCTCCGATAATTTAAGCAGCTTCCCGATTTGCTTTCGGTTAAGATTCATAAAGTTTTGCTCTCATTTGATTATACAACACAGTTGAAGAAAGGCCAAGCGTCAGACCGGTCCGGCTCGGGCCTATGGTTGTGTCCGGGCTTGGATGATGACCTTCTACGGCTGGTGGCGGGGATAATACGTGGGGTTTTGAACCGCTTCGCAGTGCGGAGAGCCCGTCAGATATACAGGCATTATTGACTCTCGTTGTCCTCTCTGATTCGTATGAGCATTTTCAAATGAGTGCCCTTGCCGACCTCTGAAATAATCCGAAAGGTGTCCGCAAATTTTCTCATATTGGATAGTCCCATGCCGGCCCCAAAACCCATGCTTCGGATTTTGTCGGTAGCCGTAGAGTATCCTTCCTTCATGGCCAATCCGATATCGCTTATACCCTGTCCTTCGTCGATTGCTTCGATGGTTATAAATTTGGGTGTTACCCGTAGCACTATCGCGCCTCGGTTTGCATAGGAACAGATGTTCATTTCTGCCTCATAGGTGACCACGGAGGCTCTCCGGACCACCTGCCTGGGCAGGTTCATGTCTGTCAGCAATGCCTTGACTTCACCGGCGACACGCCCGGCGTGATCGAATCCCTCTTCCACGGGAAACGACTTCTCATAAGTCTCATGAGAAGTCACGTGTCTCGCCGACCTTTTCTATGCAGCCAACGATGCCTTTGCTGTACAGTCTGCCGACGGCTTCAAAGAGGATGTATTGTGTGGTGAGAAGCGGGATTCGCAGTTCCTCCGCAAGCTGTACCGTTTCCGGCAAAGGGCGTTTTCCGCGCACCAATATGATGGCCGCAATGTCAAGAACATCGGATGTACGAATAATCTGGGGATTTGTAAGCCCGGTGAGCAAAAGACTTCCCGGTTTGGCAAAAGCCAAAACGTCACTCATCAAATCAGCGCCAAAAGCAGCCGTTACCTCCATGTCCATCTGGTCCTTACCAACAATAATATCCGCATCGAGTATCTCTTTGACTTCCTGTAGCCTCACTATATTCTCCTTTCAGTTAGAATATGTTAAAATCGAACATCTAATCAACGGGAAATTTCATTCCGGTTTTTCCACGTTTTATTCCGGCTAAGGCCGGAACAGGATCACAGTTTTTCCCCGGTTCCGGCCCTCGCCGGAATGACGAAGGATGCATGGGGGTTGCAACGGATCGAAATGCGATGCCCGGGCGCAACCGGTAGCGTCATGGCCCGGACGAAAGATTATTGACCGATCGGTTACTTACCGGCGGACTGACATTGTACGCCCATCTCTTTGCATACCCGCATAATCCCGTTGACGACAATTGAAGTACCTTGTTTTCCCGATGTCGTGGAAACTGCGAGAAGCTGACTGACCTTCTCCGAGACGGGGCTTATCTGCATCCCCACCGCGAGGCTGCCGTCGATGAACTCTATGCTGAGTGCTTTGTCATCTTTCTTGCTTATCCTGATATCCTTGTTTGCCTGCAACACGGTGACGGCGGTCTTGTAGACTTTGTCGGCGGGGGCCTTGAGGAGGACTGTGGCCACATCGTATCCGGGCTGAGGGGTATTCTGTGATTGATCGGCGGGCTGCGACGCCTGGTCGCCTGCCGGTTCGCTGGTGAATTGTTTTACCTTTCCCATGGCCTTTCTTCCCAGGTAGACCCATTGTGCGCTTGCTGTACCCGAGAGGAACAGGAAGACTGCCAGGGATATAACGAGGAATCTTGAGATATGGCTCATTGCGGTCGTACCTCCTCAACTTTTAACTGTAGCTCATTATCTATTCAAAGTGGAAGATATACAAGCAGTTTTTTGTGGAATGCGCTGACGGGCGTGCAGACGACGTGCGTTTATTTGTGGTAAGATCATGAAACGATGGATATACCTCTTCCTACAATCGAAGGCGTGGGACCGAGCTGTCTCAGAATCTCCTGCAGCTCGGGACAAAACATTCTTGAATATCTGAAGGAACGATTTCCGAAGGTGACATCGGCAAGTTGGATCTCGCGGATGAACAAAGGACAGGTGGTGGATGAAAAGGGAGTACCCATAGGGCCCGACACTCCCTGCCGCCGGGGCGGGTTTGTCTTTTACTACCGCGAACCCCAGGAGGAAACGCCGATCCCTTTCGAGGAAGACATACTTTACCGGGACGATCACATCCTGGTGGCGGATAAGCCCCATTTCCTGCCTGTCGTGCCTTCCGGCGTATTTCTTCATGAGACGCTTCTTGTCCGTTTGAAGAAGAAGCTTGCACGGGAAGATCTTGTGCCCCTCCATCGTATCGACAGAGAGACCGCGGGTCTCGTCATATTTTCCGTCAACCCGGGAACACGGGGTGACTACGCATCGCTCTTCCAGAAGCGGAAGGTAGAGAAGGTCTACGAAGCGCTGGCCCCCACCCTTCGGGGGCACAGCTTTCCTGTTTCCTATCGCAGTTGTATAGCGGAAGGGAAGCCTTTTTTCCGGATGCGGGAAGTGGAGGGTATACCGAATTCCGAGACCCGGATAGATGTTCTTCGGGAGACGGGCGAGATTACCCTCTACCGGCTGATCCCTCTCACGGGAAGGAAACACCAGTTGCGGGTGCATCTTGCCGCCCTGGGAATCCCGATCATCAATGACAGGATCTACCCCAACGTGCAACCCCCGGCGTATGATGATTTTTCCTTTCCGCTGAAGCTGTTGGCACGGTCCATCTCTTTCCCGGACCCTCTGACAGGACGGGACCGGTGTTTTGAGAGTAGAAGAACGCTGTCATAACACGTGAGGGCTGCCCATGAAAGAACACCTGGAAATTGCAAGGAAGCAGTTCGGCAGAGATGAATACGCCAGGTCCCTGGGGATTGTTCTCGACGAACTGACGGACGATGCCATCCGGATGCACCTGCATCTCAGAAGGGACATGCTGAACTTTTATGACCGGCCCCATGGCGCGGTCATCTACTCCCTTGCGGATACCGCGTTTTCGGTTCTCGGAAATAACAAGAACACCATCTGCGTTGCCCTCGAATGTTCCATCGTCTACCATGCAAGCCCCCGTCCGGACACCGTACTTGTGGTAGAGGGACAGACCATCTCGACAACCAGGCGCACAGGCGCATTTCTGTTCAGCGTGTACATGGAAGATGGCCCGGCGCGTACTCTGATCGCGACCATGAAGAGCGTATCATACAGGACGGGCAAACCGATCGACCCCGATGTCGCCCGGTGATGCAGGAAAAAATCAGCCTTCCTGCTTGAGTTCTATCGTCTCAACCTTTACCCTTGCCAGCCCCTTGTTGTAGAATCCCAGTTTCTTGGCGGCGCCGGCTGAGACGTCAATGATCCTTTCGCCCGATGAGGCGTTGTGGTCGCTGGGGAACGGGCCCCTGTCGTTTACCCTCACTATGATGGAACGGTTGTTCTCCAGATTTGTGACCTTCACATGGGTCGGAAGGGGAAGGTATTTATGGGCCGCGGTCAGTTGTTTCGGATCGAAGACCTCTCCGTTTGCAGTCATGCGTCCCTTATTATAGCGCAGCGTCTCGTCGCCATACCATGAGGCTGTGCCCGTTTCCTCGTAAGACTTTGCCTTCTCGACGGACATGGGATAATATCTCTTTCCCTTCACCGTGTAGGGTGCGGTTTTCACCCGGCCTTTGCGGATGGCCTCTTTCGGCGGCAGGTCGTCGATACTTTCAATATCTTCATTGGTAAACGCCCAGTCCATTGGGGCCTTTACGACCTTAAAGGTATATTTTCCAACCTTGTAGACTATTTTTGTCGTACCCGCTGTGAGTTCGTACGTGCCTTTTACTACATAGTAGCTGCCTTTAATGGTTGTTTTGACGACTGTATAGGGCGCCTTGACTATCGAACACTGTACAAGGAAGAGACAGATGGGAACGATGAAAAGAACCCGGATAGGAGATTGCCTGATTGAACGCACCAGTCTGTATAGTGAACAGGTCGAAGTCATACCTGATACAGAGCCTAGCATATTCAAAAGAGGAATAGAACAAGTACGGAAGCCCTTTCGATGGACAAAACCGGGCTGCGTCGGGGTATCGTGACTGCAATAGATAGATTTTCCGCAGCAAATTTGCTTAAATATGTCTTGCATGCCGAGGACATTGTACAACCTCATATCCCTTACAAAGCTCATATCAGGAGATACGCCATGGACAGTCAGCGCGGAACACGCAACGCCCGGACCCTGAAACACTGCATATCTATTGTCGTCTGTATCGCACTCCTTGTGGTGATCGTCCCCGGAACATCATATGCCGACAGACCCCTGCCGAGCGATATTCGGAAAGACCATGGTTATCCCGTTCCCAATACACAGAGCACGAAAACTCCGGTTCCAACCCCCGATTACTGGAAGAAGTACGGTGAACAGCTCAAGGCAAACGCCCCCTCGAATGAGCTCGACAAGGCAAGATACGTCGCCACGGAAGTCGCAAAAGAGCTTGAAAGGAAAGGCATCACCCCCAATACATCTCTCGCAGGTCGTATAGACGCCTCGGTGAGGTACGCGGACGGGTCGGTGGGGACGTGCGTCTATTTGAATGATGCCCTGACGGAGACGCTCAAGGGGGCAGGGTTCGACGGCGGCCAGATACATTCCATCGTAGGATATAAGGATGGCGTGCAGGCCCTCAATGCAGGATATTTTTTGGATGCGAATATCAACCACGTAGCCCCGGTTGTCGTTATTGACGGTGTTCCCTATTCTTTCGATCTCTGGGCGCATGGAGGCTCGGAAGGGAATTTCAAGAACTTTGACAACAGCGCCTGGAACGGCATAAAGACGGAAAGCTGGGGAGAGTTGATGCAGAAACACCAGGGCTATAATCGCTTTTCTTCCGACGAGGGAAAGACGAAGAAAGACCTGGAAGGGGCGGAAAAAGAAGTCATCGACAAAACCAGAATAAACTTGCGGGAAATGAGAATTGAGGTCAGGGACAGTCAGGGGATCCCTGTAAGCGGTGCCCACGTGACAATAACCGGTAATGTCACATACAGCGGGACGACGGGAAAGGACGGTGCCGTCACGGCAAAGGGCGTGAAACCGGCGACGTATACCCTTCGGGTGACGGCGGACGGTTTCCTCGGATATTCGGAATCGGTGCAGCTTGCCCCGGCAAGGGAAGAGAGCCGCACGGTGACGCTGGAGCCCATACTGAGCACCATTGTCGTCACGGTGAGGTCCGGTTCCATTCCCGTTGCCGATGCAAAGGTCCGTATGTCTTCCCGGTCTCCTGAGACAACGGGTGAGACCGGGGACGCCCGCTTCGACAAGGTCCCTTCCGGGACGTACACGTTCACCGCCGAGGCGGACGGATTTGCCCGGGAGACGCAGAAGATCGCCATAAGGCCCAGGGACGAGAAAAGCGCCATGACACCCGTTCCCGTCAATTTCAATCTCAAGCCGCGGATAACCGTTAAGATCAACGGCGCGGGACAGGCTTTCACGGGCGACGTTGTGGAGCTTGAAGCCGAGGTCGAGGCCGCGGAAGCGGTCAAGCCCGCCCTCAAGTACGCATGGCGTCTCGCGGGAGACAATACGGTGCTTGCCTCCACCGCTAAGTTCAAGAGGAATCTCGTTCATCCGGGGACATACGTCGTCAGCCTTGTCGTCTATGTGCATCGTCCCGACACGGGGAACGTGCTTCTCGGGGACGCCGTCCACAAGATCGTCGCCGAACAGCGCAGGATCAGCGTAAGCTTGAGCGGGCCCGGCGAAAGCAAGGTGGGCGAGGACGCCACCTTCAGGGCGCAGGTAAAGCAACTCAGCAACAGCGACAAGGAGGCGACCTACACCTTCGGCTGGTCTATAGACGGCGCGAAGTTCGGAGGCAACAGCGACAGGGAGTCCCTGAAGGTGACACGGGCGGGCCGGAACACCGTCCGCGTCGTCGTCTGGCAGGCGGTGGGCGGCAAATGGGTGAAGGCGGGGGACGCGGCCCATGTTTTCGTTGCGGCAGGTCCTGATCCTGCAAAGGGGTCTATCTCTGTCAGCGGGCCGTCCTCGGTCGAAGTGGGGGACGGGGTTGAACTCAATGCCGCCGTCGGCGACACAAACGTGCCGGCTTCGGCGCTTTACTATAGCTGGGTGGTGAACGGCAGGAGATATAATTACAGCAAATCCATTTCCTTTCCGGCAAATGCTCCGGGCACATATCACGTCACGGCGGAGTTGTGGATGAAGTATCAGCCGAAACCGGTCAAGCTGGCCCAGGCCTTCCATAGCGTAACGGTGGTCGGGAAAGGCCAGAAGCCCGACCCGCTCGGAGACCTCATGTCGGCGATCCTGAGTGGATCGAGCAAACCCGGAACATCCACGGGGACGGCCCCGACCAGACAGCCGGATACGAACATACCTGTCGGCAGGGCCTACACGGCGGCGAACCTTCCCGCCGCCCAGTTCTCACTGAACGGGACATGGAACGCGGTCGATTCGAAGGGCCGGTTCAACGGCAAGATGAGCCTCAGCCAGTCCGGCTCCGGTGTCAGCGGTTCCATGCAAACCCCCGGCGGCAGTATTCCCGTCTCCGGCTCACTATCGGGAAAGACCGTTTCGGTTATACTGAGCTTCAACGGCCCCGGGGTCATAAACCAATACCTGCAGGACATGAGGGTGTCGCAGGCGGTGGGATCGATTACCGCAAAGGCCACCTTCACCATTGGAACGAACAATAACGAGCTTCAGGGAACGCTGTACCCCTTTCATGTCCAATGGAATGATGATGGGAAGACGGTAACGATCAAGAAGAAATGGCAGGGCGGCGAGACCCATCCCGGAAACCCGCCGCGTTCCTTTACATTAAGGCGATAAATCCCGAACGAGAGACACCGGAACTCTATCCGGCGAACCGTTCACCCATGTCGAAGGCCTTTTGGCAATCGGCAGGGAAGACCTCCATGCGCCTCTTTGTCTTTTTTTCGGGGTCGAAACGCGGGGCGTACACCCTGGCGTAGTCCTCGAACTGGTATGTGTCATAGCTCATGAGGGATTCCGATTCACCGAAGATGGTTCTGAGGACCATCTCATTGAGATCGAAATGGTGGTGAAAGCCGCGCTCTCTTGCCAGTTCTTCCGTGGCTCCCAGCGTGTAGATAAAACCCGTTGGGATCTTTCGCGGAAAGAGTGATTCCGGCGGGTCGGTATAGGTCATGTAAGGGAAAAAGAGCCGCTCCATGAAGGACCTCATTTCTCCCGTGACGGTTCCGTAATATATGGGGGAGCCCAGGATCAGGGCGTCAGTGTGCCGGATTTGGTCCAGGAGCGGGGCGAGGCCATCCTTTACGGCGCACCTTCCGTAGCTGGGGCCGTCTATTGTTTTGCAGGCGAAGCAGCTTATGCATCCCCTGTAATCGAGATCATAGAGGTGGATAAGCTCGGTTTGCGCCCCCCGGGACGCGGCCCCTTCGAGGGCTTTTTCAAGAAGGGTTCCCGTGTTCCATTTCTTTCTGGGACTTCCGTTTATCGCTATCACTTTCATGTGCGTTCCCTCCTTCTCTTTGCCCTACATGATAGCACTCTCCGGGAAACGAGGCAATGTGCTGGGGTGACCTCGGGAAATGTTTTTCTCTTTCAAATCTGGTAGAATGACCGTGCGGTGCAAGCATCGCCATCAGACCAGGAAGGAGGAACACGTGAAAGGGTTGTGCATCGCTATTTTGATCGGCCTTGCTGTCACAGGCCTCTCAGCATGGCCGGCATATGGACAAAATGAAGAATGGTCGGTCTTTTTTACCAATTCCTCGGGTGACCGGTTTTACTATAATCAGCAGAAGATCGTTCGAGGTCGGGACAAATCGGTAAGGGTGCTCGAGAGGGTGCTGCCGGGAAATCAGAATTCGGACATCCGTGAGCTGAGGCTGGAAATGGAGTTTGACTGCTCCAAACTGGCGTATCGTCAACTCAAAACTCAGACTCTTTCCAGGGACGGGACCGTTAGAGAAGCATCGGCACCCGCACAATGGAACAGCATATCAGCCGGATCTGTCACTGAGGCCCTTTCCAAAAAGGCTTGTTCCGGGGTAACGATACGCGACAGGGACCGTTGACGCACAAACCGGGATACCACGCTATTCAATCCGCCTCACGGCGATCTTTGCAAGCTTCCTGCCTTCACGCTCCTTCAGGAGGTAATAGAGCACCGGGACCATGGTCCTTGAAAGGAGGGTTGCGGCAACCTCGCCCGACATGAGCGCTATGGCCATTCCCTGGAAAATAGGGTCGAAGAGTATCACCGAAGAACCCACTACGACGGCGGCGGCGGTGAGGAGCATGGGTCTGAAGCGTATTATGCCGGCCTGAACGACGGCCTCTTCCAGAGCCATCCCTTCAGCCAGTTTGAGGTTGACGAAATCGACGAGTATGATGGAATTCCTCACCACGATGCCGGCCCCCGCAATGAACCCTATCATGGATGTGGCGGTGAAGAAGGCACCCATGATCGCGTGTCCGGGCAGGATCCCGATAAGGGAAAGAGGGATCGGGGCCATGATCACCAGTGGTATCGTGAACGACTTGAACCAGCCGACGACCATGACGTAAATAAGGATGAGGACCGCCGCAAAGGCTATGCCCAGGTCACGGAAGACCTCGTAGGTGATATGCCATTCGCCGTCCCATTTCATGGAATACTTGTCTTCGAGCCAGGGTTGTACGGCCGAGTGCTGTTTCAGGGGATAACCTTCGGGAAGCTTGAGGCGGCTGATCGTTCCTGACATCTTCAGAATCGGATAGACGGGGCTTTCTTCCGTACCTGCCACGTCGCCGATGACGTAGACAACCCTCTTCAGGTTCTTTCTGTAGATGGTCTTGTCGAGCACGCCTTCTCTTTCCGTAACGAGCTCCGACAGGGGCACCATATTACCCGAGCTGCCGGTCACCGCGATATCTCCCAGGTTGGACACTCCCGCCCTCTCGGGAAGGGACGCCCTCAGGAACAGATCCACGGGTTCTTTCTCTTTCTCAAAATGGGCAAGCCCGGCCACAGTCCCTCCGAGCACCATCTGGGCTGTCTGGGCCACGGTTTCCGTGGTGATGCCATTCTTCGACGCCTTGTCTTTCTGGACGTCGAAGATGATCTTCTTTTGATCCGCTTCCACATACCAGTCTACATCGACTACCCCGGAAGTTTTTTGGAAGATGCTTTTGATCTCCCCTGCTATCTCTATTTGACGTTTGAAGTGCGGCCCGTAAATTTCGGCCACGAGGGTGCTCAGGACCGGTGGACCGGGGGGTATTTCAACTATCTTTGCCCTGGCATGATACCTGTCGGCAATCTTCTTGATACCCGGCCGTATCCTGCCGGCAATCTCGTGGCTTTGCGCCTTCCTCTCGTCCTTTCCCACAAAATTTACCTGAACGTCGGCCATATTGCTGCTTGACCTCAGGAAATAATGCCGCACGAGGCCGTTGAAATTAAAAGGCGCGGAGGTCCCGATATAGGACTGAAAATTGTCCACCTCCGGCACGGTCTTCAGATACTCTCCTATTTCTCGCGTCAGCGCCCCCGTTTCCTCGAGCGTTGAGCCCTCGTCCATATCTATGACCACCTGCAGCTCGCTCTTGTTGTCAAAGGGGAGCATCTTTACCGTGGTCAGCTTGAAGACGACGAAGAGAAAAGAGACGATAAGGAGGCCTCCCGTGATGCAGAAGAAGATGACCCTCTTTTTCTTATGCTCCAGGAGACCTCTCAAGTTCTTTTCGTATATCCTGTTGAATCTCCCGATGAGCCCTTTGTCTTCCTTTTCCGTGACGCGGGTGCTTTTTTTCGTTTTCTTGAGCACGATGTAGCTGAGCCAGGGACTGACGATGAAGGCGATGAGAAGGGAGATCACCATGGCGGCCGAGGCGCCGACGGGTATGGGCCTCATGTAGGGCCCCATGAGCCCCGACACGAATGCCATGGGAAGGAGTGCCGCGATTACCGTAAAGGTGGCCAGGATCGTGGGCTGTCCCACCTCCTCCACGGCGAGTATGGCGGTCTCTATATCGGCCCCGGCCATCCTGAAATGCCGGTGTATGTTCTCCACGACGACGATCGCGTCGTCCACGAGTATCCCGATTGAAAAGATGAGGGCGAAAAGGGTCACTCTGTTCAGCGTGTATCCATAGGCATAGGTGACAAAAAGGGTGAGAGCAAGGGTCACGGGGACAGCGACGGCCACGATGATGGATTCCCTCCATCCCAGCGCAAGGGCGATAAGCAGGGTCACCGACAGGGCGGCAATAAGCATGTGCTTGAGGAGTTCGTTGGATTTGTCCTTTGCCGTTTCACCATAGTTCCGGGTGTTCGTCACTTCAATGCCCGAGGGAATGAGATTGCCCTTTAATGCCTCGATCTTGCGGAATGCATCATCAGCGATACGGGTGGCGTTGGTGCCTTTTTTCTTTGCGATCGAGATGGTCACCGCTTCGTAATGGCCCGTATCGACGGTCTTTGACGCGGGGCCAAAGCCCATGAAAACGTAGTTTGCGGGTTCCTCCGGCCGGTCTGAGATCTCCGAAACATCCCTCAAATATATCGGACGCCCGCCCGTCGTCCCTATGACGATGTTTCCCACATCCCCGGCACTTTTTAAGAAGCCGCCCGTTTCAACAATAAATTCCCTGTTGTCCGACGGGAAACTCCCCGAAGGGATAAAGAAGTTGGCCTTGCGAAGGGCCCCGAGTATGTGCTGCGGAGATACGTTATATGCCCTCAGGCGCGGCGGGTCCAGGTTCACCCTGATCTGCCTTTTTTGCCCGCCTGTGACATGGAATTCGGAGATGTCCTTGTCTTTTTTGAGCTCATTGCAGACCTCGAGTGCGACCCTTCTCAGTTCGTAACCGGTGTATCTTGGGCTCCAGAATGTAAATGCCAGGATAGGCACATCGTCTATCGATTTTGGTTTCACAAGAGGCCGGGAAACGCCGGGAGGGATCTTGTCGTAGTTGGACATGAGTTTGTTATACAGATTGACGATGCTCTTCTCCATGTCCTCGCCCACTTTAAACCGGACAATGGCCATGCCCATGCCCGGTTTCGATATACTGTAGATATATTCCACGCCGCTAATTTCCCAGAGAAACCCGGACATGGGTTTGCTGACCCTTTCATCAACCTCCTCGGCCGATGCGCCGGGATAGGAGACGAAGACGTCGATCATGGGCACAAGGATCTGGGGTTCCTCCTCCCTCGGAGTCACGATTATGGCAAAGATGCCGAGCAATATGGAGGCGATGACAATAAGCGGGGTGAGCTTCGACTTTATGAATGCCCGCGCGATCCTGCCGGATATGCCTGGTTTTTCCACAAAAAGTTCCTTGTTATCGCCTGAGTGGTTCCGAATCCTGTCGCAGCGCTGTGCCGGGGTGTGGTCTGCGACTCGCCCGCTAACAGCGGAGCGCCGGTCTTCGATCGTTACTTCTTTAATATTCCCCCGTCTACCGCCTTTTCAACGCCTTCAACGATGATCCTGTCGCCGTTCTTCAGGCCCGAGAGCACCTCTATCTGCCCGCCGTAAGGTTTTCCCGTTTTTACGAGGCGGTAGCTGATCACCTCTTTGCTGTCGACGCTGTAGACACCCGTGAGCTGGCCTTTTTCGACGACTGCCTTCCCGGGGACAAGTATCGTTTCCTTTTTGTCTCCGGGAATGAACGCCTTCCCGAAGATCCCTGTTTTCAGTGCCGCGCCGCTCATGAGAATCTCCACGCTGAATGTCCGGGTGGATGGATCGACAGCCGGCGCTATCTTCGAGATATTTCCCCTCCTCGTGTCCTTTACTGATTCCAGAAGAACATCGACTTCCATGCCGACGGAGAGGTTTTTGTAGAGCTTTTCATCGACGGGGACCTCTATCTTGAAGCGGGAGGTGTCTTCAACTACAAGAAGCGGGACGCCCGGTGCGGCCATGCTTCCTTCATCGATCTTCTTCGCCGTTACAAGTCCCGCATAGGGTGCCCTTATTTTCGCAAAGCCGTAATAAACCCGGGCTTCTTCCTGCACCGCCCTTGCCCTTTCCACCGCCTGTTGTGCCCGTTCATATTCGATATCGGCAACCTTTTTTTGGGTCTCGATCTGGTCGGATTCCTGCCGTGATATCACCTTCTCTTCAAAAAGCTTCGCGTATCTCTGCCAGGTCACCTCAGCGAGCGATCTGTTGTTCCTCGAGACCTCGAGGGCTTTTTGGGCCTCTTTGTATCCAGCCTCGGCGGCCGCCTTCTTTTGCGCTACGTCGCTGTCATCGATGTAGATGAGGATGTCCCCCGCCTTTACCCTGTCACCTTCCTTTACGACGATCTTTTTGACCGTTCCCATCAGCCGGCTGGAAATGATCCCCACGTTCTTTGCCTTTACGGTTCCGGAGGTTTCATAAAGGGCGTCCACGGAGGAGGAGACAACAGTCGCGACGGTGACCCCCGACACCTCTTTTCTCTTCGGTTCAACGCTGCCCGGCCTTATCTTCTCCTTGCATCCACTGCAAAGGAGTATTATTGCCACGCACAGCAGAAAAACCGCCTTTCTCACGCGTGCTCCTCCATCCGGTGTCATGCGGCGCATCTCATTCCATCCCCAGGTCTTTCAAAATGGTACCGCTTTCATAGGACAGGTTGATGACTGCGAGTCTATACTCATTCTCCCTCGCCACGGTATCGGCGCGGGCCCGGTTCAAATTAAGCTGAACGTCGAGGAGATCGACAATGGGGGAGAGCGAGTTCTCATATCTTGACTTAACCAGTCTTTGGCCTTCTTCCGCCGTTTTCAACGCCGACAAAGAGAGCTCGACGTTTTTCCTGGCTTCTTCCACCGCCAGGTACGATTCCTGTATCTTGAAGGCCACAAATTCTTCCAGTCCTTTGAGTTTTTCGTTTGTTTCGGCCATGGTGTATTGAGCCTTTCGCCTTTCTGATTCCCTGTTCAACCCGTCAAACAAGTCCCACCTAAGGAAGGCCATGAGGTTCCAACTGTCACCCTCCGATCCGAAAAGCTTCATGTGATCGTTGTATTGATAGGAGCCGCCAACCCCGATATAGGGCAGATAACGGGACTCCGCGAGCCTCACGTTGGTCTTCGCCGTCTGGTGCCGTATCTGCAAAGCTGCAATATCCCGTCGTGAAGCCGATGCACCGAGATAGTAATCGATGTCCCGGACGCGCAGGGAAACGGCATCATCGGTGATGTCGACGGGTGCGGATCTTCCGAGAAGGACCCCGAGCCATCGCTTCGCAACGGCGAGATCCTTGAGGGCGCTCACATTTTTTTGCTCCGCCTCGATGAGGGATGTCTGCGTTCTGAGACAATCTGAATAAAGACGGACGCCGTGCTTGTAGCGGACCTGTGCTATCCTTGCATGCTCCCGTGCATCCTCCAGCGCTTTTCCGGCCGTCTTGAGATACTCTCTTGCTGTTTGAGCACGCAGATATGCCCGGGCCACGCTCAAGGAGACCTCCTCTTTTTTCCTCATAAAATCTTCATTTTTTGCTGAATATTCCAGTTTGGCCGCATTGAGCCCGAGAAAAGACCTCATCACGAAAACAGGTTGTTCAAATGAAAATGACGTCTGGTAATCGGTGATGGCCCTGGGGTTATTCAGGTTGTTGAGGGCAAAATCATCCGCTGTGAATCTTTGCTGGTTCAGCTTCATCGTGAATGCGGAGGGAGGATTGTTGGTACGGGCCGCCCTTTCCTCAAAAAATATCTTCGGGAGGAGGTGGCTCCTGGCCACCCCTACCGTTTCCTTCTGGGCCGAAAGCGTGTTCTTGAATGCCCGTATATCGCGGTTCTCTTCAAGGGCGATTTTCAGGGCCTGCGCCAGGGTTACCTTTACTTCCTGGCAATAACCCGAAAGGGGCCACGGGGCCAACAGGGCGAGAGCGATCACACAGAGCAGGGGTCTTTGGATGCACATGTTCATACCTCGTCAATTTCCGGTTTCCAGCAGTTAGATTAATTATGCCAAAGGGTTCACTATTGTTCAAGCAGGACTGCACAGACAGACGGGGGAAAGGCCCGGCATACGGTGCATGAGGGGCATTGATCAAAAGAGTCATTGATGAAAGTTGGGCGCTATATATAATATGTGGAGAAAAATGAATTGAGCGGGGCGTCATGAACCCGACGGACCTTCTGGTACAATCCTCGAAACTCGTCACGCAGGTGGAGCAACAGGTGGCTGCCATCGTTACCGCCATTGCTTTTTTTATGGGAAGCTCCCGGATCGTCTTCACCCTCTACAAGAAGGGATACGAGAACATCCTGCCCTATGTCAAGGACCAGACGAGCAGGTTCATGATCATTTGCGCCCTGTGCACGCCGCTGCCCTTCCTGGGTGGAGCGGACGGCAAGGCAGGTACGTTCATCGGGACGTTTCCACGGATGGTCATATCCGCCGGGTTCACGCAGGCCGGGGACGGCAGGATCTTTGCGAACCTCGACGCTGTCAAGGCCAAACTGGGAAAGGAAATGGGTTCGCAGGAGCTTTCTGAAAAACTGTCGGATATCAAGGAGACCTCGCCGCTTGCCGGCGTGAAGATAAAATGGGTCGACGCGATCAAGGTGCGGCTCGCCCAGCTCATCTTTCTTTTGCCCCTCATTCCTCCCTCGGCCTGTCTTGCCCTTTTCCATCCGGCCCTGGGCGCGTTCATGATGATGATCGGCTATGTCGTATCGGAATACATGGCCGTCATCTCCAGCGGTATCGGGGTGAACGTAGACATCGGCAGCATGATATTTGTCCTGGAGACTGTCCGTGAACTGGTGCGGAGCTATATCGGGACCATCGCCGGTTTTCTCTTTCATACGCTGCTGATATTCACCTTCACCGGTGTCATTGTCGCCGCCGCCGTCAGGGCGGCCGTATTTTGTGTCACCTTCCCCTTCTCTGTCATAACCATGGCCTTTGATTCCCGCAAAGAGGTGTTCTTTCAAAATATCGTCAAGGCATTCGCCATTGCGCTGACCCCGATCGTTGCGGTCAATGTCCTCAATGTCCTCGTCATGGCTTATGACCTGTGTATGGGGGGCGGGATCGCATTGAAGATGGTGGAAGGCTACCTTTTCAGCAATATCGACAGACTGAGCGATGCAAGCGTCTTCCAGGTGGCGGGCGAGATGTACGGGTTCATCTTTCGATTGTTCATTGCAGCCGTATTGGCCCCGGCGGTGCTCGGTATCCCGGCCCTCCTGTTCCTCATGAGGAGCTACCGTATCGCCTCAGAGGCGATCGGTGCGGGATTGAGCCATTCTATGGGTGCCGGCCGAGCGAGTAAATCGGACTGAGATAGCCGCCGCATACTTATCCAAAATGGCGTGGCGGTGAGGAATGTTCCGCCAAAACGATCAGCGGCCGTCCGGTCTTTCCAACTGTCGAAAAGGCTTAAACAGGAGAACCACCGGTGTCAGGATAAATGCATAGTTGCTCCAGCCGGGATGGTAGAAGGAAACTGTGACGGCGATCAGCGCGACAGCGCATGTAAGAAGGGACCTTGCGGTGCCCCGCCAGACGGAACGGCCGTCAATACTTTCATCAACAAGTCTTCCTCCACGTGTTGCGTAGGTCCAGCTTGCGAGGAAGAGAAGCCCGAGAATAAATAGATTGATATCAAAGACGAGATTGGTAATATGGAGATGACTGTAAGCCGACATCCAGGCTGCGGTGAAGGGGACCATCACGATAAACATAAGGATAGCCACCTGGATCCAGAGAAAGCCGCGGTCCGTTCTCCTGATATGGTGGAATTGCTGATGATGGGTAATCCAGAAAATGGCCAGAAGGACGAAGGTAAGGACGAAGCGGTCAAACTTTGCGATCTCCCTCAGGAACACTTCCGTAACCTGCACCTCGCTTTTGTCAGTCCCGACGCTCGGGAAAGAAAAATTCATGACGAGAAGAGTCATCGAAAAGGCGAAAATGCAGTCTGACAGACTTTCTATGCGGTGAGTCGTCATAACAAACCGCCCGCCGGAAGACTCAGACTTTGCCATAATGTTAACGCTTATATCACTTTCACACCAGGGGTGTCAATTGGCTCAAAGAAGATCTAGCCGCGTGTCATAACCGCCGTGCGTGATTGCTGCAAGCAGGTTCCTGAAATCGCTTAACCGCGGCCTGGGCCACCGCGGACGCTCTGCGGGTGCAGGGATTTCCGATGGTTTTATTGTCCCGATGAAGTTGCCGGGGCGGGGGTGCCACGGCCGGAGGATAATTCCTTAAGTCCTGGCTATCTCTTCCATTATGACGATCTCCGGTTTTCCCCGGGTAAATGAGGCACTTTTTGCAAAAAAATCTTTGAAATAAGGTGTGGATGAATGAAACTGCAGGGAATCTTTGTCCTTGTACTGTTCGACTACAACCAGGGTGTTAGGTTTGGCCTTCTCTACGTTGAGAGAATACAATACCGTTCCTTCTTCTTTTGCTACTTTAGAGATTAATTCCTTAAACTCTTTTAACGCTTCATCCATTTTCCCTTCCATAACAGGCAACTTGGCGATAACCGTAATCAATGTGATACCTCCTTTTTTATATCGATCAGGTGATGTTTATAACACGACGTACGGACCATTATCAAATGCCGCAAGGTCGAAAATCTTCAGGTCGGCGGTCATCTCTGCATCACGTCCATGGTGAGCATCAAGGATATCCAAGGTATGTGGTCGAAAACGCTTTCCTCTTATCCCGCATCTGGTATAATCCTTGCATCTGGAAAGGGAACGTTGAGGCGTCGATAGAAAAATGGACCGGGCGCCATTTTCACGTTTCCTTAAGAAGGAGGGTACCATGAGAGTCGGCTGTTTCTATCTTGTTTTTCCCATCTGTTTAATCTCGGTTTTTCTGGCGGCAGGCGACGTGTCTGCCGGGACGACGGTCCAGCAGCAAACGAAAAGGGCCGCCTGTGCAAAAGACCGCAGCGGTACCCTGTATTGTCAGCGGATCGCTCCGCCGGGGCGCCCGGCGGGCCACGAAGGGGTATACACGGAGAAATCGGAAGGTAAGGTATGTAAATGGAGATGCAAGACAGAGCAGGGTGTCGAGACGTGCCAGGCGAGCGGTTCGGAGTGCAGCGGCAAGATGCCGCCGCACTGGAGATGAATGATATAAATACTTACGTTATTTTTCGTTGTTGCAGTTCAGAGTAAAATCAGCCTTCTTGGATTCCTTGGGATCGGGCGAGATGATCTTGAGTGCCTGCCACCCGGAGGTGGAAAAGCCGGGGCCGCCTATGTGCCAGGTATTGGTGACTGTCTGTGCACCCTGCTTCGTAAAAGTTATCGTTTGAACCGGACTGGTAACCCCATCGCTGCGAATGAACGCATATTTCACCGTGACAGGTTTTGAAATGCTGATCATCCCTGCGGCGGCTATGTGTCCCTTGAAGGTAATGACCGTCGGACATTTGCCTGAATACGACTCAGGCTGGGCTGCCATCATCGTCACCCCTATCTTTGGAATAGGGACGACTTTTTCCATCTTTTCGACTGCTGCCGGTACCTGGGGTTTCTCCGGCAGCTGGCCGGCATCGACGAGGGCACTGCAGACCGTCAGAGAAAGCACGGTTGCCAGGAGAACTAAGAATACTTGTCTTGAGGACATAGGTCCCTCCCTGTTTGTTTTTTTGTTTCCGATTGTGTGGCTGGTTACGGTATTGTAGGGTCAGGCGCGACACGATGTCAAACAAAACGCGCAGGGGCTTGCGCTTAAGGCGGGCCTAGGGGCAGGGCGAAGACGCACGCGGACGGACGGACGGATCTGCCAGACCCCTGTGTTAATTCTTTGAGATGATCCCGGCTATGATAGCCAGTCCGCAAATGAAATAGACCATTCGGACGTATTTGCCGTGGAGGTCGAGGAGAACCCAATCATCGCATCTGGCGATAATGCGAATGAGTTTGGCAAGCAGGAGTATGCCGATAAGCGACGCAAGCGCCCAGGGTGACAATAATCCCGCGAGGACGAGCCAGAGGATACTTCCATAGACGAGGATGAAAAAAATGATAAGCCCCGCCAGGGCACCCTTTCTGCCCAGCCGGACGGCGAGGGTCATTTTCCCGGAGGCCTCGTCGGTTCTCATGTCGGGAAGACTCTGGTAGTAGAGGATGGAAGCTACCATGATCCCGACGGGTATGGAGACCAGAAAAGGCTCGAGCGCGGGGGCTCCCGCCACCACCCAGTATGTTCCGACAACCATGACCGGTCCCATGTTGATCCCCACGAAGAGCTCACCCAGGCCGTGATAGCCGTATCGTATGGGCGGGGCAACGTAGAAAAAGCTGCTGAAAGCGGAGAAGAGGATGGGAATGGCAAGAAGATGAAGCCCGAACTGAAAAACGATCACGTAGGCGATGGCAAAAGCGATGACGTAGAGTACTATGATTACCCTGAGCATGAGCTGCGGGCTGATCTTCCCCTGCTGGATGACACGGGAGCCCCCGATGGAATCCCCGGCATCGGTTCCGACCACGTGGTCGAAATAATCATTTGCGAGGTTCGTGATAAGATGCACGATGAGAGAGCCGAGAAGGACAAGGAGAAAGCGCCCCGGCCTCAGGAATCCTGTTGCCTTGACGGCCATGGACCAGCCGATAAAAAGGGGTATGAACGTGGCCACGAAGAAGGGTGCCCTGCTTGCCTGGACCCACGCCTTGAGGGCGCTTTGCGTCATTATGCCCCTTCCTCGGGTTTAATCCCCACATGCAGGTATGTGACGCCAAGGGTCAGGGGATATTTCTTCACATTGACCATGCCGGCTTTCTCCATCATGGCCGCAAAGGCATCGGGCTGGGGAAAGTTCATGATGGAATCGGCGAGGTAGTGGTATGCCGCCGGATTGGGAGAGAACCGTTTCGCGAGGCGGGGAAGGATATAATTGAGATAGACATGATAGATCAGCTTGAAAAGGCGGTTTTGTATGAATGTCATCTCGAGGACCATGACCGCGCCTCCCGGGACGGCTACGCGGAGCATCTCCCTGAGGGCCCTTTCGCGGTCCGGGATGTTTCTGATGCCGAAGGCTACGGCGACAACGTCGAAGGAATCATCACAGAAGGGAAGTTGCAGGGCGTCGGCCTGCATGAGGGTGATGCGCCGGTCAAGCCCTTTCTTTTCAACCTTTGCCTTGCCGAGTTCAAGCATCTGGAAGACGAAATCAATGCCGGTGGTGCTGATGCGGCCGTGTTTTTGTGCGGCGTCTATGGAAAGGTCCGCGGTTCCGCAGGCGACATCAAGGAATCTCCCCGTCTTGAAAAAGCGCATCTTCTTCACCGTAAAGCGGCGCCATGCGATATCGCGGCGCAGACTCAGGAGGTGGTTCAGAAAGTCATATTTCCTGGTGATCGTGGAGAACATCTCCTTCACCATGCCGATGCGTTCTTTCTCTGAAACCGCGCGCACCGAGGGATACTTGTTATTTACAGGTTTTTCCATTTACAGAATTTCCTTTCAAGAACCTCGAATAATTCATACATGACGATGCCGATGATGGACAGGGCGATAATGCCGACGAACATGGTGGCATATTCGGCACGGCCCCAGGAATCGATAATGTAGAAACCCAGGCCTTCGCTTGTCGCTATGGATTCGACGAGAAAGAGGACCGCCACCGCCGTCCCGACGCCGATGCGCAGGGAAGTGAAGATGCCCGGCAGGCTTACCGGCCAGACGACATGGAGGAAGAAATCCATTCTGGTGCCGCCCAGGGATTTCAGGGAGTAGGTGATCTCCCTGTCAATCTTGCGTGCGCTGTCGCGCGTTGTGATAAGGAGCTGGAAGAATACGATCATGGTGAGAAGGACGATCTTGCCTGCATCGCCGAGACCGAAAAGGACGAAGATAACGGGCATGAGAACGACCTTCGGGATGGGGTAACCGAGATAGATGAGGGGCGCGAAGAGCCTGTCGAGTTTCTCGTTGCTGCCGAGGATGAGCCCGGCAGGCACCGCGAGAATGAAGGCGAAAAATAGCCCCGCAAAGAGCCGCAAAACGCTTGCCTCCACGTGGACCCAGAAGGTGCCCGTCGCTATTTCCTCGAATCCCCGCGCAAACACCTTGAAGGGGTCGGGGAGGATGTTGCTGCCGAGCAGCATCGAAAGGGCGTACCACGCGAAATAGATAAGGATGATCGTGGCGGCATAGACCGCGATGCCCCGCCTTTTCATTCAAGACCCTCCAGAATATCCCTGAGTTGTCTTGTGCGCTCAAAGAAAACAGGATTGTTCCGGTAGTGCACGCTCCCCATGCCCGGATTCTCCATGACGGTTTTGATTCCGTGAGTGCCGTTATCGAGAACAACGATCCTTTGCCCCAAAAAAACGGCCTCCTCGATGTTGTGAGTAACGATAATGAAGCTGAACCTTCGTTGAGCGAAGACGGCCAGAAGATTGTTCTGGAGTCTCTCCCTGGTGACCGTGTCGATGGCGGCGAAAGGTTCATCGAGGAGCAGAAGGAGCGGGTTGAGAAGCAGCGCCCTCGCGAGTGCGACGCGCTGGCGCTGGCCGCCGCTCAGCTGGGCCGGGTAAAGATGATCCAGCCCTTCGATGTCCAGCTCTTTTTTCACCGAAACCAGCCTTTTCTCGGACACCTCGATGCGCTGAAGCTTTGCTCCGAGGGTGATGTTGGCCGCCACGGTCTTCCAGGGAAACAGCCCGTAATGCTGGAGTACAAGAGCTATCCTCCGTTCGGGGGCCGCGAGGGGATTGCCCTTGAACCTGACGGTACCGACCGTCGGCGCGAGAAGCCCCGCGATGGCCAGCAAAAGAGTTGTCTTACCGCATCCCGAAGGGCCCACGATGGCGAGACAGTCGCGAAAGGCCAGTTCGAGGTCGATCCCCTCGAGGACGGCCTTTGTCTGGTTCTCGCTCTGAAAGGTTTTAGAGAGCCCCTCTACAGAGAGGAACCTACCGGATGTAGCCATCCGCCACCAGGTCTTTGTAGACCAGATCACTCTTTATGATCTTTTTCCCCCTGAGCCATCGGTAGACATCCATGACCTGAGTCTCAGCGGGAACAGTCAGTTTAGGGAAGCGCGGTATGGGGAAAGATCTCTGGAGCGCGTCGGGGATTTTGCAGGCCTTGTTCATTGTCCCCCGCACTTCATCGGGATGCTTGTTTATATAGTCTGAAGCCTTGTCGACAGCTGCAAGAAATGATTTCACGGCAGCGGGGTTGCTGGTGAGAAAATCGGTATTAAAGGCAAGCACTGTCGCCGAGATCCCGTACCCCCTGTCATCGGCAAGGGCCTTCGCTCCTTTTGTTTCGGCAAGCGTCGCCAGGGGTTCGGGCAGAAGGGCCGAGGGAATTTGTCCGGAGAGGAGCATCTGAAGACGAATGGGTATGCTCTTGATGTCGATCAGCTTGATTGATTCGCGCGGGATCTTCTTTGCCGCCAGAAGTCGGATGATGAGATATTCCGTTATGGTATTGGAGCCTGTTGCTATTCCCGATCGTGCGATGGCCGCCAGTTCCTGGTCTTTCACTTTCGGTGACGCGAGGACTGCGAACATGCGCTGGTCGGCTGTAGTGTTGAAGTTGGTTGCCGCCATCCTGATCTTCGTTCCGTTGGCCGCGAGGACCATAGGCGTCATGATATCGCCGAAATACCCGGCGATCTGTCCCGAGGTGAAGGCGATGTCCTTTTCCATCGCCGAATTGAAGAGAACGATCTCCACGTTCAACCCCTGCTCTTTGAAGAATCCCTTTTCGGAAGCGACGAAGAGCGGCAGGGATTGGAGCACGGGGATGGTGCCGAACTTGAAGGACTGAGGCTTCTCGGCGGCCCCGCCGGTGACGGTGGAGACAAGGATTATGAAAAGAACGAAAATAACAGAGAACTTTGCCAATTTCATAGGGGTCTCCTTGATACCTTTCGAGTCTTTTGGTCTATTAGTGTAGTGCTACGGTGCGGATTTTTCAATGAAATTGAGAAATCCGCCGGAAGGGGAAAGACCGATAGGCAAATCTCAACGGCCCTGTTGTCCAAACCGGTCCTCCCCGTCACCAGCGGAGCCTTCGGGACGAGAAATAGAGGGAAAAGCAAAAGACTTATCTCACGCCCGCTTCACCCCCTTGGGGGGGGTTCGCTGGAGGCAATAAAGAGAGGATAGGAGGAAGCCAAAAGACTTCCCGGGAATTTGAGAAGACTGAAATTCCCGGGAATCTTCGATCCCGCTTCGCGGGAGGGTAAAGAACCATAATGCTCCGCTCAAACCTGTCCCGCAACGATGACCACCATCCGGATACATCGGTAGCAATCCCCGCCGAAGGCGTGCAAAGTGCGTCCTGATCCCGTCTTTCTAGGGATCTGGACGCACTTCTTTTAAGGCTTCCTCCTACTCTCTCTTCTATGCCTCCAGCGAACCCCCAAAGGGGGTGACGCGGGCGTGAGATAAGTCTTTTAATCTTTTGCGTTTGTTACGGGATAAACGTGAGATAAGTCTTTCGGAAGAGGGATTTGGGCAACAGGCCGTCAATGCGTGTCTTTATTGCGGCTCCGGCCGGTTTTTGCCGGGGTGTGCGCGGTCGTCTCCCCTCAGGGCCACTGGTTGCCCGGTCTTGCCCAATCGTACATATTGTACTTGCCCATGGGGATCTCCGACATGGACGTGTAGGCGAGCCATTCCTCGTCCCCTTTTATGTTGTGCAACTCGGGATGGGTGGACATATGGGTTTGGAACATGTTGGGGTTAAAATTATACTGCGGCTCCACCGTGTCGGGCAGGCCGTCGCTGTCGCTGTCCGCGGCCTGGGTGGCCGGCAGGCTCTTGCCGTACCTGAAATTATGATAGCACTGCCAGTGTACGAATTCATGGATGACGGCCTTGGCGAAGGTGTCTATGTTCCTCGAGGTTTCCCAGCCGAGGTGATAGGGTGTCTGCAGGCTCAGGACGGGGAAACGATTCTGAAACTGCTGCCCGAGCCTGACAAGATTGCATATGTGGATGGTGGCGTACCCGGCGCCGGGCGTGAACTGGGCGGGAACCTTGGGATGCACGCACTGGTCGTAAATGCTGCCCCCGTATTCTATGTTGACCAGCTGTCCCCGGGGCCTGGCCGCGGGAGTCTGCTTCCAGTAGTAGAACCAGTTGGGATATTGCCCTTCGGGATTGTTCTTCAGGTCCCGGGGGAAGAAGAACTGCACCTCCCGTGTCTCCGTCGCGGTGCAGGTGCCCACCTTCAGGGTTGCCGTCACCTTCTTCTTGCCGAACTGGTTGTTGTCTTCGGGCATCTTTTCATAAACAACGTCAAGGTTCCTGCCCCGGGGAGCTCCCTGCGCTATCTTGCGCGTCACGCCCTCCATCTCGGGGATCGTCCATTCGATGGAGTCGGCGTACTGTTCAGGTTTTGTCTTTGCCTCCAGCCTGAGCTCGAGGGTCGGTGGTTTCTGGGAACTGTACACATAGCGGCTCCTGTCGCCCGGTACTACGATCGTAAGCTCTATGGGATCCTTCGGCCCCTCGGCGATGATACCGGTGAGTACCGGCTCGACGGGGCTTTCGAGATGGAACTTCCAGGTCATGGTACTGCCGGTGACCTTGCCGTGCCATGGTACGGTCCTCTCCATGCGCACCTGATTGTTTATCACCTCGAGGAACATGGTGTCGGAAACACTGCGGCAGTTCACGACGTTGCCGCCCGCGGTGCACGTGGATTGCATCTTTACGCCGTTGCCCAGATCGTGGATGTCATTGGTAGCGAGGGCGACACCCAATGCCCATGGGTAGGTTGTGATCTGTTCGAAAAGGTTGACCTTCCACCGCCCGTTGTAGCCGGCCCCGCCGCCGACCTTGTGGGCCTCGAGGCGCTCGGTGTACGTCACACCCATGTTCACTGTGGTTCCTTGCATGACAACGCTGTACCGCGGGCATTGTGCCCTGGCTCCGAAGGTACAGACGGGCGTCAGCAAGAGTACAATGATCATGAAATATTTCATGGGGCACCCCTTTTCATCTTCGGCTTCGTGTTTTTAGATGTTTGAGATTAAAGGCGCTGCGATTTTTAGCGAACCGCACCGCTGAATCTTGCCATGCGGGCCTCGGTTGCCCTGGGATGTATTTGAGCGGTTGAGGGCATTTTACCGGAGATGTTCTCTATCCTGTCTGCGGTGCCGGGGTGTGTCTGCATGATGCCGCCCCCCGAAGACCTGCCCCTTTGCTCGAGGCGTTTGAGGAAAGACGGCAGCGCCCTGGGATCATACCCGCACTTTGCGAGTGTCTGCAGGGCCCCTTCATCGGCCGCATACTCCTGGGACCGGCTGTATCCGTTGACGACGAGGGTCTTGAAGATGTCGTCGATGCTGCCCTCAAAGAGGCCTACCAGTTGAGAGACCTCCCCGGAGGTATAGTTTTTCGCGGCGGTGGTCCCGATGATGGTGACCGCCTGGGTCCAGCGCGCGCTCTTAATGGCCGAGATGCCGTCGCGTTTGCTGATGTGTGTCACTTCGTGGGCAAGGACCGCGGCGAGCTCATCCTCGCTTGCAGTTGTTCTGATCATTCCATGGGTGATGAAGATCGTTCCGCCGGGAGCGGCAAAGGCATTTATCTCGTTCGTTTCGAGGATGGCAAAATGGTAGCCGCCATACGTGAAGGGTTTGTCAGAATTGAGGGCGACCGTCTTCCCGACGAGATTGACGTACCGCGTGAGGACGGCGTCCGTTGACAGCTGATACGATCCCAGTATCTTTGCCGCCACGGCGCGGCCCACATAGTATTCCTCTTCTTCCGAGATGGGGCGGGCCGCCTTGGACGTGGCGTCCGCGACCGTCATCGCCGTGCCGATATGCTGGGAAATGTTGCCGAAATTGCTTGTATCACAGGAGACAAGGGTGGAAACCATGAGAACCGAACAGAAAAGGAGAAGATATTTTTTTATCATGGCTGTCTGAGCCCCCCGGCGACAATGAACTGGACCACCTCACGGTCGGGGACCGGATAACGTTCGACGCTGTCCACGAGATAGAATTTCATCTCGGGGTGCTGTTTCTTGTAGGATGCTTCAACCTGCGGGTTGAATCCCTTCCCGGCGAGCGCGGCTTCGCTCTCGCTGACAGAGGAACCCTTGCGGGAATAGGAGGCGGGTGAAGCGACTGCCCTTTTTTCCACGGCCGATCTGTGAATGTACCCGATCGACGGGCCGTATTTCACCTTGTACCAGTCGCCCTCGGTGGCGAAGGCCTCAAGCCTGTCCCCGTATCGCACGTTGGCCTTGACGGGAGCGAAAAACTTTGCGTATTCACGTATGGCGTTCTCTTTCGTGATGACCGTGACGGTCTCGGCAAATACAGCGGTGGCCATAAACGTGAGAACCAGCGATAATAATAACGTTCTTTTCATCATTTTTCGGTCATTCTAATAATATCCCAGCCTTTTGTCAAAGAAAAACCGCCCGCAAGGGCCTGCGCTCTTTTCCTGTAAAATTCCGACGGGCCGTCAAGGGGAAACTCCTTGAGCAGGGCGTCGAAGCGTTCGACGGCCTCGGGGAATCTGCCTTCCCGGTATACGGCGAACGCCTTGTTGTAAAGGTCGATCTTTCTCCTCACCGATTCATTGACATCGTGATTTTCGCACAGGACTTCGTGGACCACGACGGGCTCCGATTTCCCCTTGACCTCTATGGGCCCCAGGCTGCGCGACAGGAAGAGATCGTATGTGTTCGCAAGGGTCTGTTCGCTCGCTATGATACTGGTTCCAAAAACCTTGTTGACCGATTCCAGACGTGAGGCGAGGTTGACCGTGTCGCCCACCACGGTGAAGTCAAAGAGACGGACGCTGCCCATGTTGCCTGCAATGGCGTCTCCGGTATGGAGACCCACCCGTATGGCGACGGGAGGGATTCCCTCGCCCTCAAAAACGATATTGATCCTGCCGATGGCCTCGATAAACTCCAGAGAGCATCGGCAGGCGTTAATCTCGTCTTTCGGCATGGCCAGCGGAGAACCCCAGAAGGCCATGATACAGTCGCCGATGTACTTGTCCACGACACCCTTTTCGGCGATCACGACCTCTGTGAGTTCGTTTAAGACCCTGTGAAGCATCAGGGCCGTATCCTCGGGTGAGTTTCGTTCCGAGATCGTCGTGAAGCCTGCAATGTCGGCGAAGAGCACGGTAACGCGCGCCTTCTTTCCGCCGGGTTTTACGATGTCCGGGTTCTGGAGGACATGATCGACAATGGTTTTATCCATATACTGCGAAAAGGTCCTCCTGATGAACTGTCTCTCCCGGCCCTCCAGGGCATAACTGAAGGCGACGGAAAGAATGAAACTGAAGATCAGGGTGACCATGAGGTAGGTTGTCGGCAGGTAGTAGTGATGGGAGAATAGGGCCGCCGCGATCCCCATGATGAGAACGGCGCTTGCGACAAATGCCGACAGGTTCTTCACTATCGTGTGGAAGGTGAGCACGAAGACCGCGATGAACAGGCAGATAAGAAGCATGAAAAACGCAACCAGAGATGCCGCGACGGGACGCATGAATGTGCCCAGATCGAGGTTTTCGAAGAGCGTCGCATTGATGTGGACCCCTGTTGAAACGGGCATCGTGGGTGTTGACTTAAGGTCCAGGAGACCCGGCGCCGTCATCCCCAGAAAGACGACCTTGCCCTTGAAAAAATCCCGGGAAAGCGCTTTGCCCTCAGCGGTGCCGGCGCCGCGGTATGCATTGAGGACGTCGAGGGCGGAGATAACCGTGAAGGGCTTGCGCCCGCTGGGAAAATGAAGGAGAAGTTTTCCGTCGATCAGGGGAAGTGGCCTGTTTCTCAGCATGATCCTGCCGGAATCGATTGTCGCCGTGCCGTTGCCCGTAAAAGAGGAAAAGACGAGGCTGGGGAGCATCATATCCCCCAGGCCGAATACAAGGGGAATTTTCCTGTAGACTCCGTCGTTGTCGGGATCGATCGCGACGTTTCCCGAGCCCTTCACCGAGTGCCTTATCGTATCGACGGGGGCGGTGACGGAGCGGTACGTCTTTCCCGAAGGATACGTCCCGGCCATGGCGAAGCGCTTCAGGTATGCAATATCCCGGGGGGCGGCACTCCGTGCATTTCCCGAAAGGAAGAAGGGCAGATAAACGTTCGACGCCTTCCCGACGGTCTCGCCCAGGATTGCATCGTCCTCCTGGCCGTAGGAGGATGGCTCGGTAAAGAGGATGTCGATGAAGACCGCGTCGGCAAGAGAGGTAAACTCGAGAACAGGGGCGTATATCTGTCTCGGCCATGGCCAGTTGATGCCCTCGGCGCTGAGCGCATCTATCGACTGCTGGTCTATCTCGATGATGACGATGCGGTCCGACGCTTGCGCGGGATTCAATTGCCGGGAAAAGAGATCGAAGGATTTGTTTTCGTACGGGGCCAGAATGTCAAAGAAAAAGAGGACGAGACAGACGGCGAAAGACACCGAGGTGAGAAGGACGATATTGCGCACGCGACGTTTCTTTTTCGGCACGTAGTTCTCCGGCTGTTTTTTTGTGTGAGCATTTATACCATATCATGGAATAAACGAACAGGGAAGAAGGGCATCCCTACTTTCTCCTTGAGCACCGTCGTCGCAATTTTGTATCATTAGACTCAAGGAGAAACCAATGATGAGACTTCAGAATAAAGTTGCCCTGTTGACCGCCGCGGCGGGCGCGGGGATCGGGCAGGCGACAGCCCGGGTGATGGCAAAAGAGGGTGCGTCAATCGTCATCACCGACATCCATGAGGACCGTGCGAAGGCTGTCGCAGCGGAGATTGCCTCAGAATTGGGGGTGAGGACGCTCGGCCTCACATGCGACGTAACGAGCGCCGTCGATGTAAAGAATGCCGTGGATGAGACGCTCGGGGCTTTCGGGCGCATAGACATCCTTTTCAACAACGCGGGGACGAACCGCCCGACGCAGGTTGTTGATATAACCGACGAGGTCTGGGACCTTGTGATCGCCACATCCCTCACGGGCACATTCTACTGCTGCCGTGCGGTGGTGCCGGCGATGAGGAAACAGAACAGCGGCCGGATCATCAGCGTGACGTCGGTCGCGGGCTTTCGCGGGCTTGCCGGCGGCCATGCCCATTATGCCGCAGCCAAAGCGGGGGTCATGGCGTTCACGAGGTGCCTTGCCATGGAGGTCGCACCCTACCGGATAACCGCCAATACCATCGCACCGAGCTTCATTTTCAACGAATTCATCCCCCATATCTATCCGCAGGACGAGATCGACCGCATGTTTGAAGAGATACCCTACCCGCGCAAGGGTACACCCGAAGACGTTGCCAACGCGGCCCTTTTTCTTGCATCCGACGAAGGCGAATACATGACGGGACAGACCCTCTGTGTCACGGGGGGCAGCTGGATGAGGTGAGAGGCCCTTCGCAAGATTATTTCTCCCATGGGTTGAATATTCCCGATGAGGTGTTATTTTCTATATAACGCATCCGGAACCGCAATACCGAGCTGAGAATACAAAGCCAAGGAGGTATCCCTTGATCACCAAGTTAGAACCTGACCAGCTGTATAAAAGATGCGATCCCGCTTCCTTCACCTTTGCAAGAACCGATGCGATCGCCGAATTACCGATGACGATCGGCCAGGAGAAGGCTTTGAGATCCCTGGACTTCGGTCTCAATATGGACAGCAAGGGGTTCAATATCTTCGCCATTGGTGAGAGCGGTACAGGGAAGATGTCCACGGTCATGTATATGCTCAAGAAAAAGGCTGCCAACGAGGAGGCCCCGGCAGACTGGTGCTACGTTTACAACTTCAAGGATCCCGACAGTGCGATCGCCCTCTCTTTCGGGCCGGGCATGGGGGCGATCTTTCAGAAAGATCTTGAGGAGATGATCAAGATCCTCAAGCTGGAGATACCCAAAGCCTTCGAGTCGAAAGAATACGACACGCAAAAGAGCAAGATCATCGATGAATTCCAGCAGAAACAGTCGGAGTATCTGAACCGTCTCGATTCGGAGGCCAAAGATCGCGGTTTCTCCGTCAAACGGACCCCTACGGGTGTTCTTATCGTTCCCCTCAAGGAGAATGGGGAGCCCATGGCGAAAGAGGAGTTCGATGCCCTCGACGCAAAGGCCCGGGCAAAACTGGAAGAAACAGGGCGCCTCTTTCAGGAGAAACTGAATGATGTGGTCCGCATCCTGCGGGAGGCGGAGAAGATAGTCAGGGAAATGGTCACCCGTCTCGACAGGATGGTGGCTCTTGATCTTGTAGGTCCCATGATCGATGCCATTCAAAAGAAGTACGCCGATCGGGAGAAGGTTGTAAAGTACCTCGGGGATGTGAAAGAGGACATACTGACTCACCTCGATGATTTCAAGGCAACCGAGGAGCAGCCCTCGCCCTTTCCTTTTCTCAAAATGCCGAAAGGGGAGAGTTCTTTCGCGCGATATGCCGTCAATGTCGTGGTAAACAACGGGGAAAGCACGGGGGCTCCCGTCGTTTACGAGAGCAACCCTACCTACCTGAATCTCTTCGGAAGAATGGAGTACAAGGTCCAGTACGGAATGGGCACGACCGATTTCACGATGATCAAGGCCGGATCGCTGCACAAGGCCAACGGGGGATATCTCGTTGTCGACGCTCTCGAGCTCTTGAGAAACCCCTTTTCCTATGAGGCATTGAAGCGGGCCCTCAAGAACAAGGAGATCCGCATCGAGGACGTCCTCGAACAGTACCGCCTGATCAGCACGGCAGGGCTCAAACCCGAGGCGGTGCCGCTCGATGCGAAGGTGGTTCTCATTGGAAACCCTTACCTTTACTATCTGCTTCACGCTTACGACGAAGATTCCCGTGAACTTTTCAAGGTAAAGGCCGATTTCGACAGCCGGATGGAGAGAAACCCGGAGAACATGGACAAATATGCCATGTATGTCGCCCAGTGCCAGAAGGACGAAAACCTGCTTCCCTTTGACAATACGGCGGTTGCCCGGCTGGTGGAGATGGGTTCCCGCTTTGCCGACCACCAGGAGAAACTTTCGACGCGCTTCAGCGACATAGCCGACCTTATCAGGGAGGCTCATTACTGGGCGAAGAAGGACGGCAGCGACACGGTCGGTGCCGGGCACGTGACGCGGGCGGTCAAGGAGAAGATCTTCCGCGTGAACCGCATCGAAGAGCGGCTGCAGGAAATGATGCTCGAAGACACCCTTATCGTGAACACGTCGGGTGAAAAAGTAGGGCAGATCAACGGTCTCGCTGTTCTGGACATCGGCGATTATGCCTTCGGTAAACCCTCAAGAATTACGGCCAAGACCTACATGGGCCGCGCGGGCGTCGTCAACCTGGAGCGTGAGACCAAGATGAGCGGCAAGATCCATGAAAAAGCGATCCTCATAATTACCAGCTACCTGGGCAGCAAGTATGCGGTCAAAAAGCCGATAAGCCTGTCTGCCTCCATTACATTCGAGCAGCTTTACGACATGGTCGAAGGCGACAGTGCGACCTGCGCCGAGCTCTATGCACTCCTGAGCAGTATCTCCGGCGTTCCTCTAAAACAAAGCTTTGCCATAACGGGCTCCATGGACCAGAACGGGGACGTCCAGCCCATAGGAGGCGTGAATCAGAAAATAGAGGGTTTTTTCCACCTGTGCCGGATGCGCGGTCTTGACGGATCCCACGGCGTGATAATCCCGAAGCGCAACGCACGAAACCTGGTTTTGAGCGACGATGTCATGGAAGCGGTACGGGACGGACTTTTCACCGTCTATACCATCGACCGGATGGAGGAGGGTCTTGAGCTCCTGACGGGCATGGAGGCGGGTGAGCTTCGGGAGGATGGGACCTATCCTGAGGGGACCATCAATTATCTTGTAGAGAAACGCCTCACGGAGATCTCGGAGGCGATGGAAAAGAAAAAGGAAAACGGTGAGGAAGGCAAGGCGAGGAAAGACGATGATCAATGAGAGACTATGGCGCTTTGCACGATAGTCTCGTAAAAGTCTTCAGGCGGTTCTTCGTAGAGTTCTTTGATGACCCTCCGTTTCGCTTCCTGAATGAGCTCCGGATCGTCGATCTCGTCGTCGGTAACGAAGTCCGCTTCACCGTCCTTCAATTCAATGGCTTCAAGCGAAACCTCGTACCACTGTGCGACGAAATCGTCGATCGCCTCATTGGCCGTTTTTTCAATCACCGTTCTGTCCGGTTCGTATCCCTTGGTCTTGAGAAGGGCCATTACCTTCTTGACGACCTCGGCCACGAGTTTGTCCCTGAGGTCGGGAGTTCCTCCCTTTTGCTTTTTCATCGCTCCACCCCTCCGAAGAGATGCTTCATATAACAGGTTATTCGTTGCCGCGGTTGCTTTGCTTCATTTTTACACGAAAAAGAGTGTGGAGTAAAATAGTTTTTGTGAGCCTGCCCCGGCATGAGGCTTGCGATGCTCCCTGTTCAGCGCAAACCCCCACCGCGAAACCTGAAGAAATTTGGCGTTACGACAGTGGCATGGCCGGGCCGCCGGCCCCATTGTGGATGGTCGTATCCCGCCCTGCCCGGGGCAGGTGCCGTTCGAGATCCAATCACGTACAGGATTGATTCTGGAGGCGTCTTCGCGTTAGAATACGTGATGCTCGGGACCATCAGAAAACGCCTCATGGATTATGCACCGCGAAAGATCGCCTGCGAGCCGTCCGTCCGGGCTGCCACCGCGCTCCTGGTTTTTGAACATGAGGGCGCCGTGTCCTGCGTTCTTACAAAGCGTACCGACACCGTTCGGCATCACAAAGGTGAGGTTTCCTTCCCGGGGGGGATGTTCGAGTCCGCCGATGGAAACCTGGAACGTACAGCCTTGAGGGAAACCCATGAAGAGATCGGCGTTCGACCTCAAGATGTTGAGATCATCGGCAGACTCGACGATTCATGGACGTACACGGGGTTTGTCATTTCCACCTTCGTGGGGGTAATTCCTTACCCCTATGACTTTACCACGAATCCGGGAGAGGTCGCGCACCTTATCTTCCTTCCGTACGGGCACGTAAAAGGGTCGGAGCTTGCACCGGAACAATGGGGTGAACTGCATTACAATGGAGACAGGATCTGGGGCGCGACATGCAGGATCCTTCTGACGTTCAGGGACGTCGTTGAAAATGAGACAATTTAACCTCAGGGTGCTCTTGATACTCTCCCTCGGCCACCTTGTGGTTGATATCTATCAAGGGGCGCTTCCGGCCATTCTGCCGTTCCTGAAGGAGAAGCTCGAATTGAGCTACGCCCTTACGGGAATGATCCTTATGGCGTCCAATTTCACCTCGTCCATACTTCAGCCGCTTTTCGGCTACGTCTCGGATAAGAAGGCGATGGCGTTCCTTCTGCCCCTCGGGCTCCTGGCGGCCGGTTTGGGGTTTTCGCTGCTGCCGTTCTCCGGGCACCTCGCCCTGATCCTCGGTCTCGTGGTCATAAGCGGCCTGGGGGTGGCATCATATCACCCGGAAGGTTACAAGACGGCCCATTTTTTCACCGGGCAGAGGGCTGCGACGGGTATGTCCATTTTCTCTGTCGGGGGCAATATCGGTTTCTCTCTTGGCCCCATTTTATCAATGTACATCATTCATGCCTTCGGGTTTTCTGCATTGCCCGTCATCGTCGTGCCGGCACTCCTGTGCGTGGCCGTCGTTCTCGCAAACCGCAGGACGATCATGATGCCCGTGGCCGTCCACAGCGAAGCAGTCAAACGCGATGTCCCCAGGATATCCAAACTGGCGTACACCTCGCTGGGTATGGTCATACTTATTGTTGTCATGCGTTCCTGGACACAGATCGGGCTCATGACCTATATTCCTTTTTACTATATCGATTACCTGAAGGGGGATCCTCTCTTTGCGGGAAAGCTTGTCTTTGTCTTCCTTTTCTGCGGTGCTGTGGGAACATTGGCCGGCGCCCCCATTGCCGACCGTTTCGGCCACCGGTTCTACGTACGCCTGTCGATGCTGCTGACTGCCATCACCTTGCCGGTCATGTTTATTCCGGCCATCGAGAAGAGCATTCTTCTCTTCGTAGTTTTGGGAATCCAGGGCATGCTCCTCGTTTCAAGTTTCTCCGTCACCATCGTTATGGCCCAGAAGCTTCTTCCGAGCAAGCTTGGCATCGCATCCGGTCTTATGGTAGGCTTTGCCATCGGCACCGGCGGCCTCGGAGTGACGATCCTCGGGGTTGTCGCCGACCATTACGGCGTTCCGACGGCTCTGTACTCCATTGCCATTCTGCCCCTTGTGGGTTTTGTCTTAAGCATGTTCCTGAGGTATGATGACTAGAAAAGATCCTCTCATTAGCATTGTGGGAAGGCCAAATGTCGGGAAGTCGACCTTTTTCAACCGGGTCATAGGATACCGCAAGGCCATCACCGAAGACACCCCCGGCGTGACGCGGGACCGCAACTATGGTTCCTTCGACATGGGGGGGCGCAGTTTTCTCCTTGTCGACACCGGCGGATTCTCTTCGTCGGAAGAGGACGGATTTTCGAGGCTCATCATGAAGCAGATAGAGGCCTCCCTGGAAGAATCGTCGGCGGTGATATTTCTCCTTGACGGCAAGGAAGGAGTAATGCCCGCGGACCGGGATATAGCCCGGACCCTGAGAAAGGTGCACAAGCCTGTTTTTTACGTGATAAACAAGGTTGATTCAAAGAAGCGTGAGGAGAACCTCATCGATTTCTATGAGCTTGGCGCCGACAAACTGTATACGGTGAGCGCCGCACACGGACTCGGTATCGGGGATCTTCTCGATGACATCTGCACGAAGATCGAAGAAGAGGGTGCGGAAGAACCTGGGCGGGAAGAACAGCATCCTGCCGCGGTCACCCGGATCGCCCTCGTCGGAAAGCCCAATACGGGAAAGTCTTCCGTCGCTAACTGCATGCTGGGTGCGGAGAGAATGATCGTCAGCGACATCCCCGGCACTACCCGCGATTCCGTCGATTCCCGGATCACCTTTAACGGAAGGGAACTGGTCCTTATCGACACGGCGGGCCTGAGGAAGAAGGGAAAGATCTACGAGAAGGTCGAGGAATACTCCGTATCGAGCGCGGTCAGGAGCATCGAACGCGCCGATGTGGTGAACCTCATCGTCGACGCGGAACAGGGCCCCGGCCACCAGGAAGGCAGTATCGTTCACCTTATCCTGTCGCGGGGGAAGGGCCTGTGTATTGTTATCAATAAATGGGACCTTGTCGCGAAACAGTTTACCCATGATACATATCGGGAAATGGTCTACCAGAGAATCCCCCATGCCTCCTTTGCCCCGGTGGTTTTCTCCTCGGCCAAGCTGGGTACCGGGATAGACGACATCCTTGATATGGACCTCGCCGTCTATGAGCAATTGACGACCAGGATCAGCACGGCTGCTCTTAACAAGGCCTTCGGCGACTTCTTCGCCCGTCATGATATCTCCTACCAGAAGGGCAAGCAGGTGAAGATATTTTACGCCAGCCAGGCAAAGGCCATGCCGCCGACCTTCGTCCTCTTCTCGAACCAGCCCCGCCTCGTACCCGACCACTACCGCAGGTACCTCGAAAACAGCCTCCGCGAAGAATTCGGCTTCATGGGCGCGCCCATACGGCTGGTATTGAAAAAGAAATAGGCTTCAGTCGATGCTCCAAAAAATGATCTTTTCTCTGGATCCGTGAAGCTCTGAACGTGAAACGGTTTTGACTGATTCTTAAAAAAGGAGGGAGGGATCAGGGGAGGAAGGGGTAACCCCTGAGCCCTCGTGAGGCATGAATAGCCTCGGGATTGACTAATTGAGTCTGCCTGGTGTACCAACGGCCGCAACGGCAGATGATGCGTTCCCCTCGTGAGATCTTTTTCTTCCATCTATTTTAGAGGGGCTGGTCATTGTTCTGTCTTCTTAAGCAACTTGTGTGCCATTGCCGATCGGTTCCCAATAGGTTTGTGATATCTGTATGTTACATCGATGCATGGATTATATGGCTGCCGGGATAGCAGGCAAGATATGTCGAAGGCTGCCATGGGTATCGACAAAGATGTCGAATTACCCGCCATGAGGGCCCGGGATCACACGGGGGCTCCCGGAGGGCGCGGACTGCGGGCAACAGGGGAATTTCCTTGATTATTTTGGTGAAAATTATACAATAATAGGTCTATGGACAAGCAGACCATCAAGGTCGTCGCGAAGGAATTCTACCGGTATCTCGACAACGAGAAAGGCGCCGCCTTCAATACCAGAAGGGCCTACCGGAGCGACGTCGAGGACTTTATCCGGTTTGTGGAGCAAAGCCCGGCCGATGCCATCGACCACGACACCATACGGGCATACATAGTGAACATCTACAAAGAGCTCAAGAAATCGTCACTCTCGCGAAAGGTGTCTGCCATAAAGATGTTCTTCAAGTTCATGAAAAAAAAGGGCTATATCGACGAGAACACCGCCCTTATAATCCGCAGCCCCCGGATAGAAAAGCATCTTCCCAAGTTCTATACCATTGATGAGATGTTCCACTTTCTCGATTTTCTGCCCAGGGATGGATGGCTCAATATTCGCAACAGGGCGATCTTTGAACTTATGTATTCCACGGGTATGAGGGCGAGCGAGGTCCTTTCCATGGACTTCGAAGACCTTCACCTTGACGGCATGTGGGCGAGGGTGATGGGCAAGGGCGGGAAGGAAAGGATCCTTCCCTTTGGAGACAAGGCAAAAGAGGCCCTGGAAGAGTACCTGGCGATAGTTGGGAAAATGGAGAAATTCAGTACGAATAAGGCCCTTTTTATCAATTTTCGCGGTGACCGTCTTACGTACCGGGGTCTTTTGAGGATAATGAAAAAGCACCAGATCAAGGCGCAGCTCTTCAAGAATCTTTCCCTCCACGGGATCAGGCATTCCTTTGCCACGCATATGCTGGACAACGGGGCCGACCTGAGGGGCATTCAGGAGTTGCTCGGCCATTCCAAGCTTTCCACAACCCAAAGATACACCCACGTCTCCGTGGATAAGCTCATGGAGATTTACGACAAATCCCATCCGAGAAGGTAGAAATGGAAGCCACAACTGTTTTGTGCGTTAGACACAATGGGGGAATTGCTATTGGAGGGGACGGGCAGGTTACGATGAATACCGTCGTTATGAAGCACACGGCAAAAAAAGTGCGCAAGCTCTACCAGGACAAGTGCCTTGCGGGTTTTGCCGGTGCAACCGCGGACGCCTTTACCCTCTTCGAGCGTTTTGAAAAGAAGCTTGAACAATATAACGGCAATATCATGCGCGCATCCGTGGAACTGGCCAAGGATTGGAGGACGGACAGGATGCTGCGCAAGCTCGAGGCCCTGCTTATCGTTGCCGACCGGGACCACACACTCATTCTTTCCGGCAATGGGGACGTAGTCGAGCCCGACGACGGCATCGCGGCCATCGGTTCGGGCGGTCCTTACGCCCAGGCGGCGGCGAAGGCGCTGGTAAAACATACGCAGCTTTCGGCGGCTGAGATCGTCCGGGAAGCAATGGCCATCGCTTCCGACATATGCATTTATACGAATAACAGGGTAAACATAGAGGAACTTTGATGAAACAACTGACGCCCAAAGAGATCATGGAGGAACTCGACCGGTTTATTATCGGTCAAAACAAGGCAAAAAGGGCCGTCTCAGTAGCTCTTCGCAACCGGTGGCGGCGCCAGATGATACCCGCCGATCTGCGCGACGAAGTGGCTCCCAAGAACATCATCATGATAGGCCCTACGGGGGTGGGCAAGACGGAAATCGCCCGCAGGCTCGCGAAACTGGCCAATGCCCCTTTTCTGAAGATAGAGGCGACAAAGTTTACCGAGGTGGGATATGTCGGAAGGGACGTGGAATCGATGATCAGGGACCTCACGGAACTATCCGTCAATATGTTGAAGAAGGAAGAGCAGGAACGGGTCAAGGAAAAGGCCGCAATGATGGCGGAGGAGAGGATCCTCGATCTGCTTATCCCGAAGAGGCGCACCAACGCGGCCGCAGAGGAAGAAGAAAGCGCCGACCAATCGCGTGAGAAGATGCGTATGCGCTTCAGGGCAGGTACCCTCAAGGACCGTCCCGTGGAACTCGAGGTCCCGGACAGGGCGCTTCCCCTCATAGAGATATTCTCTTCACAGGGAATGGAAGAGATGGACATGCAGCTTCGGGACGTGTTCGGAAATATGCTGCCGCAGAAGACGAAACGAAGAAAGATGAAGGTGGGCGAGGCATACGAGCACCTCATTCAGGAAGAATCACGGAAGCTTATTGACATGGACCGGGTCACGTCCGACGCCATCGATCGCGTGGAGCAATCGGGGATCATCTTTCTCGACGAGATCGACAAGATTGCAAGCCGCGACCACGGGCACGGACCGGATGTGTCACGCGAAGGCGTCCAGAGAGACATTCTGCCTATCGTTGAGGGGACCACGGTCACCACGAAATACGGAATGGTAAAAACGGACCACATACTCTTCATTGCCGCCGGAGCCTTCCACACGTCCAAGCCGGCCGATCTCATCCCTGAACTGCAGGGGCGGTTTCCCATCCGCGTGGAACTCGACGCTCTCAATAAGGATGACTTTTACCGGATTATCACGGAGCCTGAAAACGCACTCATAAAGCAGTACAGGGCGCTCCTCAAGACGGAGGACGTGGAGCTCGTATTCGACGAGGAGGCGATCCGGGAAATCACCGATATCGCCCAGCGGATCAACGAGATGACGGAGAATATAGGGGCACGCAGGTTGTACACGGTGATGGAAAAGCTCCTTGACGATATCTCTTTCACGGCACCCGACCTGAAAGGCCAGAGGGTCGATGTTTCGAAGTCCTATGTCCTTGAGAAGTTGGGAGAGTTTCTGGACAAAGAGGACCTGAGCAGGTACATTCTGTAACGATACCGGGGTATATGACATGAGTGAAAAGATACAGACGCTGCTGGAAGCACTTCCTTACATCAGTAAATTTGCCGGATCCGTCTTCGTCATAAAATACGGCGGCGCGGCAATGGAGGAAGAGTCGTTAAAGAAGGAATTCGCCAAGGACGTGGCGCTCCTCAAGTATGTCGGGATCAACCCTGTTATCGTTCACGGCGGCGGGCCTATGATCGGCAGGCTTCTCAAGGACCTTCAGATACCGACGCGTTTTGTCGACGGTCTTCGGGTTACCGATGAAAAGACCCTGCAGGTGGCCGAGATGGTGCTGTCGGGCCTCGTCAACAAAGAGATCGTAAAAAATATCAACGATATGGGAGGCAGGGCGATCGGTCTTTCGGGCAAGGACGGGAGGCTTCTCGTCGCGAAACAGGTGGAACGCAACGACATCGGGCTCGTGGGCGAAATAACCTCTGTAGACACCGCGATCATCAAAGATATCAGTAAACATGGTTATATCCCCGTAATAGCACCGATAGCCGACGGAGTGGACGGCAAGTCATACAATATCAACGCCGACACGGCTGCGGGGAGCATTGCCGCCGCCCTCTCGGCGGAGAAATTCATACTCCTCACCGATGTCGAGGGGGTGATGGGACAGGACGGAAAGCTTATTTCCGTCTTGAAGCGATCCGAGATAGAAAAGTTGATAGACGACAAGGTGGTAACGGGCGGGATGATCCCCAAGGTGACCTGCTGCACCGGTGCCCTCAAAGGGGGCGTCCGGGAGGCGCATGTGGTTGACGGCAGGGTTCCCCATGCCATCCTGCTTGAAGTTTTCACCGATTCCGGAATAGGCACAGAGATCACAGGAGACTAGAAGAATGCAGGAAGAATTGATTAAGAAAGCAACGCAGTACATTGCAAATACGTATACACGTTTTCCTATAGTCATCACCAAAGGGGAAGGATGCTGGTTGTGGGACGTAAATGGAAGACGGTATCTCGATCTTCTGGCCGGCATCGCCGTGTGCAACCTGGGACACGCCCATGAAAACGTCGTGGAGGGACTGAGCGCCCAGGCAAAGAAACTCTTCCATGTTTCCAATCTTTTCTACATGGAACCGCAGATAAAGGCGGCGCAAATGCTCGTGGAACATTCCTTCGGCGACAAGGTCTTTTTCTGCAACAGCGGGGCGGAGGCCAACGAGGCCGCCATAAAGCTTGCCCGGAGATATTCGTGGAACAAGTACGGCGAAGGGCGCCACGATATCATCACCATGGAGAATTCCTTCCATGGCAGGACCGTCAATACCCTGGCGGCAACGGGGCAGAAAAAGTTCGGCGTGGGGTTCGAGCCCCTTACAGAGGGATTTGTCCATGTCCCGTTTAACGATATTAACGCGGTCAGAGACGCAATCACCGACAAGACATGCGCCGTCATGCTCGAACTCGTTCAGGCCGAGGGCGGCGTTTATGTGGCGGACAAGAACTACGTGACCGAACTCAGGGAACTCACGAAGGCGAAGGATGTCCTCCTCGTTCTGGACGAGGTGCAGACCGGTATCGGCAGGACAGGGGCTTTCTTCGCCTATGAGCATTTCGGGATCACGCCGGACATTATGAGTCTTGCGAAAGCGCTGGGCAACGGATTTCCCGTTGGGGCGATGGTGGCGACGGATGACGTGATGTCCGCCTTCGTTCCGGGGACCCATGCATCCACGTTCGGAGGCAATCCTCTCGCATCGTCGGCGGTAATTGCAACGCTCAACACCCTGATAGATGACGACGTGATAAAAAAGTGCGCTGAAGCGGGCAAATACCTGCACAAGTGCCTTCTGGAGATCCAGAAGGACTTCCCTTTCGTTGTCGAGGTAAGGGGAATGGGCCTCATCTGGGGCATCGAACTTTCCATAGATGCTGACGCGATTGCAAAGGAGTTTCTCCAGGAAGGCATCATACTCAACTGCACCAAGGGAACGACCCTCCGCCTTGTACCGCCGCTCATCATCAAGAAAGAGGAAATCGACATATTTCTGGAGACGGCAAAGAGGATATTTGAAAGGAAAATCGGGTGAAAAGGGACTTTACCAAACTACTGGACATCACAAAAAAGGAATGTGATTTTCTCCTGAAGAGGGCGAAGCACATTAAAGGACTACGGGAAAAAGGCAAACCCTGGCAGCCCCTGGCGGGCAAAAGCCTTGCGATGATCTTCGAAAAGGCCTCGACGAGGACCCGCCTTTCCTTTGAGGCGGGTATGCACGAACTGGGCGGCCATGCGATCTTTTTGAGTCCCTCGGAAACGCAGATCGGCCGCGGAGAGCCCATCCAGGACACGGCCCGCGTCCTCAGCCGTTACGTAAACGGTGTCATGATCCGGACCTATTCACAGAACATCGTGGAGGACCTCGCGAAATGGGCCGCCATCCCCGTCATCAACGGGCTTTCCGACCATTGCCACCCCTGTCAGATCCTTTCCGACATGTTGACGATACAGGAATACAAGGGCAGTCTCAAGAATGTAAAAGTAGCCTATATCGGAGACGGCAACAACGTGGCGAATTCATGGCTTGAGGCGGCGATACTGATGGAGATGCCCTTCTCCATCGCCACACCGAAAGGCTATCTGCCCGATCGGGAACTGACACGGCGGGCTTCCCGAAACAGCGATTTCACCATTACCGACAACCCGTCGGAGGCCGTGCGTGACGCCGACGTCATATACACCGACGTATGGGTCAGTATGGGGCAGGAAAGTGAAAAGACGGCGAGGAAAAAGGCATTCAAGGGATACAAAATAGACGACAAACTGCTGGGGCATGCACGCGGTGACGCCATAGTCATGCACTGCCTGCCGGCCTATCGCGGTCAGGAAATAACGGACGAAGTTTTTGAACGCTTCAGTGAGGTCATATTCACTCAGGCAGAGAACAGGCTGCACGCGCAGAAAGCGCTGCTCGAGTGGCTTCTCGGGAAGCCGTCCAAAGCTTCCGTCGAATAAAATGGAGGTCAGGATGAAAAAGGTTAAGAAAGTGGTCCTTGCGTATTCGGGAGGGCTCGACACATCGATTATCGTGAAATGGCTCAAAGACGTGTATGATTGCGAGGTAATCGCCTACGCCGCTGACGTCGGTCAGGAGGAAGAACTTGTCGGTCTGGAGGAAAAGGCCCTGAAGACCGGTGCGTCAAAGGTTTATATAGAAGACCTTCGGGAAGAATTCGCCCGGGATTTCATATTTTTTGCCATAAAGTCGAACGCCATATACGAAGGCAACTATCTCATGGGCACGTCCATCGCGCGGCCCCTCATCGCGAAAAGGCAGATTGAGATATTGCGGGAGGAAAAGGCCGATGCGGTCTGCCATGGATCTACAGGCAAGGGCAACGACCAGGTCCGTTTCGAACTCACCTTCTATGCCATGGAGCCGAACGTCACGATAATAGCGCCCTGGCGGGAATGGGAATTTACGTCACGGGACGATCTCATCGACTATGCAAAAAAGCACGACATAGAAGTCCCGGTGACGAAGAAGAAACCCTACAGCATGGACCGGAACCTCATGCATATCAGCTATGAGGGCGGCATTCTGGAAGACCCCTGGTCGGAGCCGATCGAAGACATGTTCAAGACCACCGTTTCCCCCGAAACGGCCCCCGACAAGCCGACATACGTGGAGATTACCTTTGAAAAAGGCATTCCCGTGGCGATAAACGGTGATAAGATGTCTGCCTTCCAGATCGTAGACTACCTGAACAAGACCGGCGGGGCAAACGGCATCGGGCGGGTCGATATCGTGGAGAACCGGTTCGTGGGAATGAAATCACGCGGCGTGTACGAGACGCCGGGATGCACGATCCTCCATGCGGCGCACCGTGCCGTCGAGACATTGACCCTTGACAGGGAAGTGATGCATATTCGCGACGGTCTTATCCCCAAGGTCGCCGAGCTCATCTATTACGGGTTCTGGTTTTCCCCGGAGATGAGGGCGATCATGGCCCTGACGGACGAGATCCAGTCCGTGGTCAACGGCACCGCGCGGTTGAAACTCTACAAGGGCAACTGCATCGTCGTGGGGCGCAAATCGGAGAATTCCCTGTACATGAAGGATTTCGCGACCTTCGATACCGACACCGTCTACGACCAGAAGGACGCCGGTGGTTTCATACGCCTTAACGCCCTGAGGCTGCGTATCAGGGCAATGCTTGAGAAATAAACGGATTCGAGCCCGATTTACTACGTCTGGAGAATGATGATGAACCCCTATAAACCGCACGCGATCGAAGAGAAATGGCAAAAATTCTGGGAAGAGCACGAGGCTTTCCGTGTAGACGAAGACCCGTCGAAGCAAAAATACTACCTCCTTGAGATGTTCCCCTATCCCTCGGGAAAGATCCATATGGGACACGTAAGGAACTATTCCATCGGTGATGTCATAGCACGGTACAAGAGAATGCAGGGCCTCAACGTCCTTCACCCCATGGGGTGGGACGCCTTCGGCATGCCCGCGGAGAATGCGGCCATTGAAAGAGGCGTACAGCCGGCGGCGTGGACCCATGAAAATATCGATTACATGCGGCAGCAATTGAAGCGTCTCGGATTCGGCTACGACTGGAGGCGCGAGATCGCCACCTGCGATGTTGATTATTACCGGTGGGAACAATGGATGTTCCTCAAGATGTATGAAAAGGGCCTGGTGTACCGGAAGAGTTCCCCGGTGAATTTTTGCCCGAAATGTCAGACCGTCCTTGCCAACGAGCAGGTTGAGGGCGGCAGCTGCTGGCGCTGCGGCGAGGAGGTCGTTCAGAAGGAATTGACGCAGTGGTTCTTCGCAATTACCAGGTACGCCGACGAACTCTACGAATATTGCGACAAGCTGCCCGGTTGGCCCGAGAAGGTCACGAGTATGCAGAAGAACTGGATAGGCAAGAGCTATGGGGTGGAGGTCCATTTCACTCTTGAGGACGGCCGGCGTTTCACCATCTTTACAACCCGGCCCGATACCCTCTATGGTGTGACCTTCATGGTCCTGGCGCCGGAACACCCGCTGACCCTGGAGCTTTCCCGCGGGACCGCACAGGAAAAAGACGTGGCTGATTTTGTGCAAAAGGTCAAGTCGCAGGACAGGAGCTTCCGGGGTGAGATCAACCTGGAAAAAGAGGGTGTCTTCACAGGGAAATATGCGATCAACCCGCTGACGGGCAACAAGATACCTATCTATGTGGGGAATTTCGTTCTCATGGAATACGGCACCGGGGCCATCATGGCCGTTCCCGCACACGACCAGAGGGATTATGAATTTGCGAAGGAATATGATCTGCCGATAATTGTCACCATCACCCCGAAAGACAGGCTGCTCGATCCGCAGTCGATGGATTGTGCCTATGTCGACGAGGGCGTTCTCGTCAATTCCGACAGGTTTGATGGTATGAACAACCGTGAGGCAATCGGGTCCATCATAGACTACCTGGAAGAGACGGGGCTGGGAACCAGAACCGTCAATTACCGGTTGAAGGATTGGGGCATCTCGCGGCAACGGTACTGGGGCAACCCCATCCCGATCATCTACTGCGAGGATTGCGGGACCGTACCGGTACCCGAGAAGGACCTGCCCGTCACGCTTCCCGTCGACCTCGAGATCAAGGTCGTGGGCCGCTCACCGCTTGCGGACCATCCCGCATTCTACGAGGTGGAATGTCCTATCTGCAAAAAGAAGGCACGGCGCGAAACTGACACGATGGACACATTTGTCGAGTCCTCATGGTATTTTCTGCGATACACCTGCGCGGATTACAGTGAAGGCGCGCTTGACAGGAAGCGTGTCGATTACTGGATGCCGGTGGACCAGTATATCGGCGGTATCGAACATGCCGTTCTACACCTTCTCTATTCCCGTTTCTTTAACCGGGTACTCAACGAACTCGGCCTTGTCGGCGTCCGCGAGCCTTTCGAGAACCTCCTGACCCAGGGGATGGTCATCAAGGACGGCGCCAAGATGAGTAAATCGAAGGGCAATGTGGTCGACCCCAACTATCTCATTGAAAAATACGGTGCCGACACGGCCCGGCTCTTCTGCCTTTTTGCCTCCCCGCCCGAGCGTGACCTTGATTGGAGCGATCAGGGCGTCGAAGGCAGTTATCGTTTCCTTCAAAGGGTCTGGCGGCTTGTCGCCGAGCGGGCGGAATCCCTTGGCGGGCTCACTGCAATCGACCAGTTTCCCGGGGCTGGAGGCGATGAAAAACAGTTGATCCATAAGATCCACAAGACGATCATGAAGGTCACTGACGACCTGGGACGTTTCCATCTCAATACGGCTATTGCAAGCATCATGGAACTCGTCAACATGACATATAAGTTTATTGAGAAGGGGGTTGCTGACGAGAGGGCACAGGCACTCCTCAAGGGAGCCATTGAGAGTGTCCTCAGGCTTCTCTTCCCCTTTGTGCCCCACATGGTTTCAGAGCTGTGGCAGACCCTTGGGGGAGATGTGGCATACCTCGGCCTGTCCTGGCCGACATGGAACGCTGACCTCGTAAAAGATGAAAAGGTTATGATAGCCGTTCAGATTAATGGTAAGCTCAGGGACACCTGTGAGGCGGACCGTGATATGGAACAGGAGGCGCTCACGGAGATGATCCTTGCCCTTGAAAAGGTGCAAAAGCACCTTGACGGCAAGACGATCCGGAAGACGATCATCGTGCCCAACAAGCTTGTCAATATTGTCTGTGGATAGTATATCGGGTGATTGGCAAGAGGGACGGGCAACGGGTGGCGGAATGAAACGGATGCAGATATCCGGGAAGCAGCATGAAAGGTAACACTATGAAACGGACAGGAATACTTTTTATTGGAGCGATGCTGGTCATCGCGCTGGCGGGATGCGGATACCAGCTTATCGGCGGCAAGGGCATCTATGGGGGAGATATATCCTCGATCTACATATCCATTTTCAAGAACTCAACGTATGAGCCTGCTATATCCCAGCCGGTCACGGATTCCTTTTCGAAGGAACTCCTTATGACAGGACTTTTCACGCTGAACAAGGAATCAGCCGACGGCTACCTGAGAGGTGAAATCACCGATATCGTAACCCAGCCCTCGTCTCTCGGCGCCGATGGTGTTGTTATCGAGAAAGTTGTGTCGGTGACACTCAGCACTTTCCTGTACCAGAGGAACGGCAAACTGGTGAAGAATTTTACGCTTTCCGATTCTGAGATCTACAAAATACAGAACACAGCCGAAGAATACAACCGCAGAGAGGCCATTCGCAGGCTATCCGCCCGTTTGGCGAGGAGATTCAGCGCTCAATTGCTCCTGGAGTATTGATCCTGGAACTTATGCCTGCTGGCTCTTGTGAAGTTTCCTGGACAACCTGGAAATCTTTCTTGAGGCATTGTTTCTGTGAACGACTCCCTTGGAAGAGGCCCTGTCGATAGATGACACGGCATCCTTGAACAGCGCTGCAGACTGTTCATCTTTCCTGTCGATGGCACCGATGGCCCGTTTGATCTTTGTTTTCATCGTAGATTTGAAGTGGGAGTTTCTCAGCCTGCGTTTCTCAGACTGTACAGCTCGCTTGATGGCCGATTTATTTTTCCTCAAAGGTTGTCCTCCTCTTTAAGACTCTTCATTTTTTATCACCCATCGGACTGAAAGTCAAATGGTTCTGCATTATTAAATAGACTCCCTTGCTCGAGCCAGCCGTATGACCCAGCCCGCGAGCACAAAAACACAACACATGCAATCCGGGAATCTTTCGCAAGACCCTCTTCCATTCAAGCAATTGTGTTGTATGATCGAGCGATCCGCAGGCCGTAGGTATTACTTCTTGCCGGCAGCCCTTTTGGACGCTTTGAGAGGGTTGATCTTTTCTTCAACCTTAGCTGCTTTTTTCACGTGGGTTGACATCGGACAGGAACCCTTCTGCCACTTCTGGGAAGGAGCAGGGAAGCTCGTGCAATATTTTCCGGTCTCGAACTCGACGACCCTGGTACATCCCTCGCAATTCTCAACGATCGTGAAGCATTTTCCTCCGCTGTAGGAACATCCTGTCTTCTTCATGAACAGACATTCGATCCCCGGCTTCAATGTTACGCATACCATAACGGCATCACCTCCTTGATTAATAAAAGCGTTTTATGTAACTACATTTCAATCTCCATTGTCAATATGTTATGTTAATGCATGCGAACTAAAATGCGATATTGCTAAGGAATGTGTTGACATGCGGGGGCAAAATATTTTAATTAATTATGTTTTGTTCGTACGGAACTTCATATTGATTTGCGGACGTTTCTTGTAGTATAATAACTATTTTGCTGGTGTAGCTCAATCGGCAGAGCAGCTGATTTGTAATCAGCAGGTTGCGGGTTCGAGTCCCATCACCAGCTATAAAATTTGGAGAGGTTCCCGAGCGGCCAAAGGGGGCAGACTGTAAATCTGTTGGCGAAGCCTTCGGAGGTTCGATCCCTCCCCTCTCCACCATATAAAAAGGGTTCATGGCCAGGACCCCGAGCACCAAGATGATTATAATGAAGTATGCGGGAGTAGCTCAGTTGGTTAGAGCATCAGCCTTCCAAGCTGAGGGTCGCGGGTTCGAGTCCCGTTTCCCGCTCCAAAAAACCGCAGCGGGTGAAGGTGCCCGCTCCATAAACCGTACCGGGTGAAGATATTCGCACCGGACACCGCAGGGTGGTCAAATGAGCGGGTAAAGCCCGGCGGTTTTGACAGGAAAGAAGGGCGGGCCTGAAAATGCGCGCCCTTAACGCAACGACGAATTTGGAGCTTCTTGCTCCATGCTAACGGGCAGATACAGTCGTTGCCCGCTGAAAAGAGCTCAGGCGGGTAGGGAGTTGTTTCTGCTTAGAGATATTGTATGACGGCTTGGGATATTATCACCTTTAAGGTGCCCATGTAGCTCAGTCGGCAGAGCACATCCTTGGTAAGGATGAGGTCAGCGGTTCAATCCCGCTCATGGGCTCCATAAAAAATATCACGGAGGTCCTCTATGGGTAAGAAAAAGTTTGAACGGACGAAACCACATGTGAACATAGGAACCATCGGACATATAGATCACGGGAAGACCACCCTGACGAGTGCCATCACGCGGTGTCTTGC
>Ga0074195_1000120_pt1 | contig 188661 bp, 165 predicted proteins | sample EPASupsiteHSE623_FD_64525 | JGI IMG/M metagenome (GOLD analysis project Ga0074195, IMG submission 64525) | Bioremediated contaminated groundwater from EPA Superfund site, New Mexico - Sample HSE6-23 | ecosystem: Environmental > Aquatic > Deep subsurface > Groundwater > Contaminated ... | reverse complement strand
GTCCGGGGAGGGAACCCCTTTTTGCCAAAAGGGGTTCCCTCCCCGGCCGCCGGAGGCACACAACCATGTTACTCAGTCTTGCCTGGCTTCGCGAATTCACCCCCTACGCGGGCACGCCCCAGGAACTGGCCGCGCGCCTGACCATGCTGGGCCTGGAAATCGAGGAGATCAAAAATCCCTTCGAGGCCCTCATGGGCGTGGTCGTGGGCAGGGTCGTCACCCGCGAACCCCACCCCGATTCCGACCACCTGTCCTGCTGCACGGTGCACGTCGGCGGCCCGGCCATCCTGCCCATCGTCTGCGGCGCGCCAAACGTCGCCGCCGGCCAGCTCGTGCCCGTGGCCACGGTCGGCGTGACCCTGCCCGGCGGTCTGACCATCAAGAAAAGCAAGATTCGCGGCCAGGTTTCCGAGGGCATGATCTGCTCCGAATCCGAGCTGGGACTGGCGGAAGAGCGCAGCGGCGGCATCATGGTCCTGCCCGGGACCTGCTGCCCGGGCGCGCCCCTGCCCGAGGCCCTGGGCCTGGACACCTGCGTCCTGGACGTCTCCATCACGCCCAACCGGGCCGATTGCCTGAGCGTGCTCGGCATCGCCCGGGAAACGGCCATGGCCTTCGGCCTGCCGCTGACCCTGCCGGCCGTGGCCTACGCCGAATCCGGCCCCGATGCCGCCACCCAGGTGGCCATCGAGATCGAGGACCCGGACCAGTGCCCCGTCTACCGGGCCAAGCTGCTGGCCGGCGTCACGGTCGGGCCGTCCCCGGACCGCATCCGCTGGCGGCTTCTGGCCATTGGCCAGCGTCCCATTTCCAATATCGTCGACGCCACCAACTATGTGCTCTTCGAGCTCGGCCAGCCCTTGCACGCTTTTGACCGGCAAAGGCTCGCCGGCAATCTGGTGGCGGTGCGGAACGCCCGGGACGGCGAGAAGATCACCACCCTCGACGGCCAGGAGCGGCTGCTGACCGACCGCGACCTGCTGATCTGCGACGCCGAAAAGCCCGTGGCCCTGGCCGGCGTCATGGGCGGGGCCAACAGCGAGATGGCGGCGGACAGCACCGACGTGCTCCTGGAGTGCGCCGTGTTCCGCCCCGGAGCCATCCGCAAGACCGCCCGCCGGCTGTCGTTGCCGAGCGAGGCCTCCTACCGCTTCGAGCGCGGCGTGGACCAGGTCGGTTCGGTCTACGCCATGAACCGGGCCGTGGCCCTGATGCTCGAAACCGCCGGCGGCACGGCCTTGCCGGGCGTGGCCGCCGCCGAGCCCAGGCCCTTTACCCCCCGGGGCATCGGCTTCCGGCCGGCCCGGGCCACCCGGCTTCTCGGCGAGGAGATGGCCGAGGCCTTTTGCCGCGACACGCTGACGGCCCTGGGCTGCCGCCTCACGGATACCGATCCGGACGGCGTCATGGCCGTGACGCCGCCCCCGTACCGGCTGGACCTGGAGCGCGAGGCCGATCTCATCGAGGAAGTGGGGCGGGTGTACGGCCTGGACCGCATTGCCCCGCGTCTTCCCCGGGTGGCCAAGTCCCTGGACGAGGCGCCGCAGGAAAGCGAATTCGCCTTCTGGGCCCGGGTGCGGGCCTTTGCCGTGGGGGCCGGACTGCGCGAGGCGGTCAACTACAGCTTTGTCGGCCACGCCGATCTGGACCTGCTCTGCCTGGACGCGGCCTGCCGGGTGCCGGTGGCCAATCCCCTGACCGAGGACCAGAACGTCATGCGGCCCATGCTGGCCCCGGGACTGCTCCAGTCGGTGCGCCACAACCTGTCCCAGGGCAACGCCGACCTGCGCCTGTTCGAGGTTTCCCGGATTTTTACCGCCGATCCCGAGGCCGAATCCACGGCCCGCGAGGCTGGCCGGCTGGGCTTTGTCCTGCACGGCTCGCGCCATCCCGAGGGCTGGCCCTGGCCCAAGGACGAGGAAGCCGGGTATGCCGACATCAAGGGGCTCATCGAGCGGCTCCTGCGCCATTTCCATCTGCCCCAGGCGACGTATGTCCGCGACGAGACCCTGCCGTGGCTGGCCCCCCAGGTGGCCGTGCGCCTTGGCCGGACGCACCTCGGCGTCATCGGCCGGGTGACGCCCGGGGTGGCCGACGCCTACCACGCCAGAAGCCCCCTGTGGATCGCCGAACTGGACCTCGACGCCCTGCGCGCCCTGGCCGGGAGCCAGAAGCGGGTCTTCAAGCCGCTTCCCGGTTTCCCGCCGGTTCGCCGCGACATCACCCTGGCCGTGCCGGCCGGCGTGGCCGTGGGCGACATCCTGGAGGCCATTGGCGAGGCCCGGGCCCCCATTTTCGAGGACGTGCTTCTGCTTGACGCCTACCAGCCCGATGACGGGGCGGATCGCCGCCTGACCTTCCGCATCACCTACCGGCATCCGGAAAAGACCCTCAAGGACAAGGAAGTGGACAAGGCCAACGAGGCCCTGGCCGCCGCCGTGCTGGCCAAACTGCCGGTCACCCGTCCGTAGGGCCTGTTCCCAATTGTGGTTGACGCGAAGGGGAACGAAACGAAAGGATGCCTCCGGCCCTTACCCTGTCTTTCCGTCCGGGAGGGTCCGGGAGGGGATCATCCCCTCCCGGCCGCCGGAGGCGCTACTATGAACAGACTCTAGGCCCCTGACGCCATGGGGGAGGGGCTGTCCGGTCCCTCCCGGGGCCGCTGCCGATGCCGGACGCATCCTCCCCTTTCCCGCCTTTGCCCGCATCAGACAACATCCCCCGCGCCGGGCGTGTGTACGCGGGGAGCGCCTTCCCCGTCGGGGAGCCGGGCCGGGCTCCGGGTTCCCCCGGCCCGTGCGTCTGGCCCGTCCCCCCCTTGACCCGGCCGCCGGCTTGGCGCATGGAGTCGGGATATGCCGCAAAAAAAGACCTACAAGATCGGCGAAGTCGCCAGTCTGACGGGGCTTAAGGCCTTTGTGCTGCGTTACTGGGAGACGGAGTTTCCCCAGCTTGCCCCGGTGCGCACCCAGAAGGGCCAGCGGCTCTATGCCGACGAACATCTCGCCCTCATTGCCCGCATCAAGATCCTGCTGTACGAGGAAAAGCTGACCATTGACGGCGCGCGGCGGCGGCTGGCCGAAACCGGCCGCGATGTGCCGGTGCTGCGGCAGGTCTACGACGAATTGCGGGCCATCCGGCGTCTGCTTGAGGACTGATTTTCCCGGAGGGACGGTGGGCAGACAGGTGCGTTTACACAATTGTTTCGGTCTCGTGACGCCGGGAATGAGCCGGGAGGGCGGTCTTTCGTCCTTGCAATGCCCCGTATTGGCTCTGGACGGGGGGCTGTTTTTACATTATTGAGAGTCGGCCGCGAGTGGTGGAGAGAGATCGCTCGTGGGCCGAGAGGCGGAAATTTTTCGTCGGACGCCGGAACCGGGAGTAGGGGGTTCGGGCGGCCGGCAACGGGACGCCGCGACGTGACAACGCCATGTCGCGACCGGATGCCGCCACATTTTGGCGGCCACGGCGGCAGGCGCGCAATACGCGGCGCCTTGCAAGCGTAAACCAGTTCAACACATGCAAGAGGACCTTATGAGCGGAATCAAGGCTCGTCTGGACGCGATCTCGGCCATCATCAACTACAAGCCGTCGCATGCCCCCCTGAACTTCAGCGAGACCAAGCCCACCGAGGTCTTCGGCTGCAATGTCTTCAGCGACAAGGTCATGCGCGAGCGGCTGCCCAAGGACATCTACAAGTCCGTCAAGAAGACCATCGAACTGGGCCAGAAGCTCGATCCGACCATTGCCGACACCGTGGCCAACGCCATGAAGGATTGGGCCATCGAACGCGGGGCCACCCACTTCACCCACGTGTTTTACCCGCTGACCGGGCTGACCGCCGAGAAGCACGACGCCTTCCTGGTCCCCGACGGCAAGGGCGGGGCTGTGGCCGAGTTTTCCGGCAAGATGCTGATCCAGGGCGAGCCCGATGCCTCGAGCTTCCCCTCCGGCGGCCTGCGCACCACCTTCGAAGCCCGCGGCTACACCGCCTGGGATGTGACGAGCCCCGCCTACATCCTGGAAAATCCCAACGGCACGGTCCTTTGCATCCCCACGGCCTTCGTGTCCTGGACCGGCGAGGCCCTGGACAAAAAGACCCCGCTTCTGCGCTCCAATCAGGCGCTCAACAAGCAGGCCCAGCGCATCCTCAAGCTGTTCGGCGCCGACACCAAGCTGCCGGTCGTCTCCTACGCCGGCCCCGAGCAGGAATACTTCCTCATTGACCGGAACTTCGCCTTCTCCCGTCCCGACCTGCTGATCGCCGGCCGCACCCTGTTTGGCGCCAAATCCGCCAAGGGCCAGGAGTTCGAGGACCAGTATTTCGGCGTCGTTCCCCGCCGCGTCCTGGCCTTCATGATGGAGGTCGACCGCGAGCTGTACAAGCTCGGCGTGCCGGTCAAGACCCGCCACAACGAGGTGGCTCCCAGCCAGTTCGAGATCGCCCCGATCTTCGAGGGAGGCAACCTGGCCACCGACCACAACCAGCTGGTCATGACCGTGCTTCGCACCGTGGCCAAACGCTACGGCATGATCTGCCTGCTGCACGAAAAACCCTTTGCCGGCATCAACGGCTCGGGCAAGCACCTCAACTACTCCATCGGCAACGCCGATCTGGGCAGCCTGTACGATCCGGGCGACACCCCGCATGAGAACGCCCAGTTCCTGGTCTTCTGCGCCGCCGCCATCCGGGCCGTGCACAAGTTCGGCTCCCTGCTGCGCGCCACCGTGGCCAGCGCCTCCAACGACCACCGCCTGGGCGCCAACGAGGCTCCCCCGGCCATCATGTCCATCTACCTTGGCGAGCAACTGACCGACGTCTTCGAGCAGATCAAGAAAGGCAAGGTCGAAAGCTGCAAGACCAAGGGCGTCATGAACATCGGCGTCGACACCCTGCCGCCGCTGCCCATGGACCCGGGCGACCGCAACCGCACCAGCCCCTTTGCCTTCACCGGCAACCGCTTCGAGTTCCGGGCCGTCGGTTCCTCCATGTCCATTGCCGGCTCCCAGGTGGCGCTGAACGCCATGATGGCCGAATCCCTGGACTACATCGCCTCCAAGCTGGAAGCCGCCACCGGCGGCGACGCCTCCAAGCTCAACTGCGCCGTGCAGACCGTCATCCAGGAGATCATCAAGGAGCACGACGCCGTGGTCTTCAACGGCGACGGCTACTCCGAGGAATGGCACGCCGAGGCGGCCAGGCGCGGCCTGCCCAACCTCAAGACCACGCCTGACGCCCTGCCGGTGCTGACCAGCCCCGAAGTGGTCAGGCTCTTCACCACCTACGGCCTGTTCAGCGAGGCCGAGCTCAAGTCCCGCGAGGAAATCTACCTCGAGCAGTACGTCAAGACCATCCAGGCCGAGGCCAATCTGGTCGTGCGCATGGCCAAGACCATCATCTTCCCGGCCGCCATGCGCTACCAGGGCGAGTTGGCCGCGACCTGCGCCAACCTCAAGGCCATCGGCCACGACTACAAGATGGACACCCTGGAAGACGTGACCGCCAAGCTGCGCGATCTGCAGGGCAGGATCGTCGACCTGGAAAAAGCCATGGAGCACAGCGCCGACGGCGCCCTGGCCGAAGCCAGGCACATGTGCGGCACGATCCTGCCGGCCATGAACGAGGTGCGCGCCGTGGCCGACGCCCTGGAAGCCGTGGTGGCCGACGACCTCTGGCCCCTGCCGAGCTACCAGGAAATGCTCTTTATCCGCTAACCAGCCGCAAGATGCGTCGGATCGGTCCGCGTCCGATCCGGCGAGGCCAAGGCCGTCCCTTCGGGGGCGGCCTTTTTTTGGGCCCCTGTTGCCAAGTCCGGCAAAATGGGCCACTGTCGACACTGGAAAAAAGCCGGTCCAAGGGCCGTTTCACACACTGCAACGCAAGGAGTGGCGCGCATGAGCGATTTGATCGTCGTTGGCTACGGTGACGAATTCAAGGCCGAGGAAGTGCGGCTTAAATTGCTGAAGATGCAAAAGGAATATCTGGTCGATCTGGAAGACGCCGTGGTGGCCGTCAAAAAGGCCGACGGCAAGGTCAAACTCAACCAGATGTACCATCTGGCCGCCTCCGGGGCCATTGGCGGCGGTTTCTGGGGAGCGCTTATCGGCCTGATTTTTTTGAATCCCATTTTGGGCGCTGTAGTGGGGGCCGGAGCCGGCGCGGCCGCCGGGGCCTTGTCCGACGTCGGCATTGACGACGCCTTCATGAAGCAGTTGGCCGAGACCCTGACGCCCGGCTCCTCGGTGCTGTTCGTACTTATCCGCAAGATGACGGCGGACAAGGTGCTCGACGAGCTCAAGGGCTCCGGCGGCAAGGTGCTCAAGACGTCGCTTTCCCACGAGGACGAGGGCCGGTTGCAGGCCGCCCTGGACGCGGCCGGCGCGACCGGCGCGTAGGCGGGGGGGAAGGGCTGAACGCGGGCAAGCACAAAGGCCCCGTCGCTTGCGCGGCGGGGCCTTTCGCGTCCGGCGCAGGCCGGATCAGCGGTTAAAGACGCCGTGGAAGGAGATCGAGATGACTTCGTAGTTGATCTTGCCGCGCGGGGCGTCAACCACGATCTCGTCGCCCTCGTACTTGCCGAGCAGGGCCTGTCCTACGGGGGACAGGATGGAAATGGTGCCCTTGCCCGGGTCGGACTCGTCGGGGCCGGCCAGGGTGTATTTTTTCACGTCGCCCGTGTCCACGTCCTCGATTTCCACGGTGGCGCCGAAGATGGCCTGATCGCCGCCCAGGGTGGTCAGGTCGATGACGTTGAAACGCGACATGCGCGATTCGATATAATTGATGCGGGCCTCAAGCATGCCCTGGCGTTCCCGGGCGGCCTCGTAGCCGGCGTTTTCGCGCAGATCGCCTTCCTCGCGCGCTTCCTTGATGGCCAGGATGATGGCCGGACGTTCCTTTTTCAGTCGCTCCAACTCGCGCTCAAGCGCCCTGAAGCCCTCAACGGAAATAGGGATGCTTTCCATCTCAATACCTTACGATCGGTTGGATTGTCGGGGGGCGCCAACGACAGCGGCCCCGTCCTGAGGGACGCGGCCGCCATGTGGTCGTGGAAGTCAATTCGGACACGGACGGTCTTCTGGTTAGACGATCCTTGGCCTCCGGTCAAGATGGGAGTTGCCGGCAGGGAAGGGGGGGACCTTCCCGCCCGGATTGCTTTCCCGGCGGGCAGGGAGTTGTCCGGCCCGGGGCTCTCGGGTATCAGAGGCAGGCGGCACGCCGCGAACCATTCTGTATCCATAAGGGAGCCGTCATGCGCGTCTATCTGGCCGGTCCGCTGTTCACCATGGCGGAACGGCGTTTCATGGCCCATCTGCGGGACTTGGCCGGGGCGATCCCGGGTGTCTTCGCCCTGTGGCCCGGGGATCTTTTTGCCGAGGCCGAACTTGCCGCCATGGGTCCCGGGGCCAAGACACATATTTTCCAAGGCTGCGCGGCCGCCCTGGCCGGCTGCGATCTGGCGGTGGCCATGCTCGACGGAACCCAGGTGGACGACGGCACGGCCTGGGAGATCGGCTACGCCTATGCCCGGGGCCTGCCGGTGTGGGGGGTGCGCACGGATTTCCGGTCGGCCGGGGACACGGCCCATTCCCTGGTCAATTGCATGATCGAATGTTCGTGTGCGAAAATTTTTCGTGATATTGACAGCCTGCTTGCTGAATTATTGGCGTTTCCTGCGGCGCACGCGGGGAGTCCGGCCCCGGACGCGCTTCGCTGACCAAACTTTCATTTGCACAAGTGTTACGCTTGGCATATATCCCGTGACCATGTTCCGACCGTTTCCTCTGACCAGGAACCGCAAACAGGGGCAGATGGCAACCATGATGGATATTTGTCAGGACCCGCTCACGTATTTGGTCGAACAGCTGTGCTGCCGGGTCTACCTTGACGGCGGCGGCAACGTCCGGCTTGGGTTCTCCAGGCGCCACGACCTCAAGGACATGATGACCGCCCAGGGCATCGCCCGTTCCAACGCGGGGCTTTTGCGCGACCGCCTGCGGCAGGCCCAGAGCGCGGCAGGCTTGCCGGCCGAGGGGGGCGTCGAAGACGCCCGCGTGGTCGACCGCATTGTTGCCGGAGCGTTCTGCCCGCTGATCTGAGCCTCGCCTTCGGGCGTCTTTTCCACCAAATCTGTCGATACGCCCTGGCGAGCCAGACGGGCGGCCCACGTGACGGCGCGGGCCGGTCTGGTCTTGTTGCCCTTGTCCCGTCACGGCGGGGCCGTGGCCGTCCCCTTTCGGAAAGAGTGCTTTTCGGGGGAAAGGGAGCTGTTGCCAGTTGACAGTGATATTGAATTTCATTTACATCTCTTCCGGAGCGCCCGGACAATCCGGCGGGATGGCTGCCGTCCCGCCGCGGGTGACGCCCCGATACAGCCGTTGGCTGGCTCCCGGCCCGCCGGGCCGGGGGGCGCACCCCGGCCGGGACAGACCAACGCCTATATGACCGCCGCATCCCTTGGGGAGGGCGGTTTCCAAAGGAGGAACGGCATGGGTATTTCAATGCGGAAAATGGGCGTCAATCAGCGGGGCTGCATCCAGTCGGTCGCGGCCGGCGGCGAAATGGGGCGGCGCATTCGCGACATGGGGCTTGTCCCCGGGACCCAGTTCATGATTATCGGCCGCGCCCCGCTGTTCGATCCGGTTGCCGTGCGCATGAAGGGCTTCACGCTTTCGCTGCGCAACAGCGAGGCCGACTGCATCACCGTGGAGGCGCTGTAGCATGGCCCAAAGCATCCGCGTGGCCGTGGCCGGCCAGCCCAACTGCGGCAAATCCACGATGTTCAACGCCATCACCGGCGGTTCGGCCCGGGTGGGCAACTATCCCGGCATCACCGTGGACCGCCTGGAAGGCGTGTACAGAAACAACGGCCACGAGGTGCATCTCGTCGACCTGCCGGGCACCTATTCCCTGACCTCCTATTCCATGGAGGAACTTGTCGCCCGAAACGTCATCGTGGACGAGCACCCGGACGTGGTCATCAACATGGTCGACGCCACGGCGCTCGAGCGCAGCCTGTATCTGGCCGTGCAGCTCATGGAGATCGGCGCGCCCATGGTGCTTGGCCTGAACATGATGGACGAGGTCAAGCGCAACGGCGTGACCATCGATACCGAGAGGCTGGGCGCGCTGCTCGGCGTCGCGGTGGTGCCCTGCGTGGCCCGGGTGGGCCAGGGGCGCACGGAGCTGATGCACGCCGTCGGCGAGACGTACCGGAAAAGCGGCGGCACATGGAAACCCATCCACCTGTCCTACGGCCCGGACCTCGATCCCATCCTCGACCGTATGACCGACATTATTGAGGACGCCCAGTTCCTGACCAAGCGCCATGATCCGCGCTGGGTGGCCATCAAGTACCTGGAAAACGACGAACAGGTGCTGGAGGAAGGCCGGGCGGCCGGTTCGGTGTCCGGGCGTCTGGAGGCCATCTGCCAGGAGGCCGAGGCCATCACCCGCCAGCGCAGCGCCACCACGCCCGACGCCATCATCGCCGACTGGCGCTACGGCTTCATCAACGGCCTGCTCAAACAGGGCGTGATCACGGGCGGCGACGAACTGCGCCGCAATTCCTCCGACGCCATCGACCGGGTGGTCACCCACAAGGTGCTCGGCCCCGTGCTCATGCTGGCCGTGCTGTGGGTCATGTTCCAGGTCACCTTCACCATCGGGGCCTATCCCCAGGGCTGGATCGAGGCGGGCTTCGAGAAGCTGGCCGAACTTGGCGCCGCCTACATTCCCGAAGGCTATCTCCAGTCGCTGGTCGTCTCCGGCGTCATCGGCGGCGTGGGGTCGGTCATCGGCTTTACGCCGCTGATCTGCATCATGTTCGCCATGCTGGTCTTTCTGGAGGACCTTGGCTACATGGCCCGGGTCGCCTACATGATGGATCGGGTGTTGCGGATATTCGGCCTGCACGGCATGTCGGTCATGCCGCTGATCATGTCCGGCGGCATCCCGGGCGGCTGCGCCGTGCCGGGCGTCATGTGCGCCCGGACGCTTCGCAGCCCCCGCGAGCGCCTCGCCACCATCCTGACCGCGCCGTTTATGGTCTGCGGGGCCAAGACGACGGCCTACCTCATGCTCGTGGCCGCCTTTTTCCCGGACAACCCGACCCGGGCCATGTTTTTCGTGGTGCTGGCCGCCTGGGGCTTTGTGCTGATCGTCTCGCGCCTTTTGCGCTGGACCGTGGTCAAGGGCGAGAGCACGCCCTTTGTCATGGAGATTCCGCCGTACCGCCTGCCCACCCTGCGCGGCGTGGTGGTCCACACCTGGGAGCGGGTGTGGCAGTACGTCAAAAAGGCCGGCACCGTCATTCTGGCCGTGTCCATCCTCATGTGGGCCATCATGACCTTCCCGGAACTGCCCGAGGAGACGGTGGCCAGATTCGAGGCCCAGCGCCAGGAAGCGGTGGCAACGGCCAAGGCCGGCAACCCCGCCGCCTCGGAAGAGGAGCTGGCCACCCTGGCCGAGGACGCCGGCAAGGCTGTGGACGACCTGCAAAACGAGGAAGCCCTCAAGTATTCCGTGGGCGGCCGCATCAGCCAGTTTGTGGAGCCTGTCGCCAATCTGGCCGGTTTCCCCTGGCAGGCCAACGTGGCCCTGATCGGCGCGTTCGCGGCCAAGGAGGTCTTTGTCTCCACCATGGCCACGGCCTATTCCATGGGCGAGGTCGACCCCGAGGAGCCGGAGTCCTTGAGCGAACGGCTGGCTGCCGACCCGGCCTGGAGCCTGCCGGCGGTCTTAAGCGTCTTCACCTTCATGCTGCTCTATACGCCCTGCATGGTCACCGTGGTGGCCATCGCCAAGGAGACGAACTGGAAATGGGGCGTCTTCTCGGTGGTCGGGTCCATGGTTTTTGCCTTCGTGATGGCCGTTCTGGTCTATCGCGTCAGCGCGGTCTTCGTGTAGCCGCGCCCCGCCTCTACGGCCCCCAAGGCCGCCTGTCCCCCGAACGCCCGGCTTTGGCCGGGCGTTCGGCGTAGGGGCAATGCCTCCGGCGGCCAGGAGGGGCGTCGCCCCTCCTGGACCACCCCACCGGGGGGATCATCCCCCCGGCCCCCCGGTCCGGCTTTGCCGGGCGGACGCATCGTGGATGGGCGGCAAGCTGGACGTGGAAAAACTGGAACAATTTGATATGCCGGCTGTTCCGTTCGGGATTCCAAAGGGCGGAAAGCCCTTTGGCCGCCGGAGGCCTCTTCTCTTCTCTTCTCTTCTCTTGTCTTCTCTTCGCTGCCTTGCTCTTCCCTCTCCCCGGCCTACCCCAGGTAGGCGCGGGTGACGCGGGGGTCGCTTACCAGCTCGCCTGAGGGGCCGGACAGGACGATGGCGCCGGATTCCACCACGTAGGTGCGGCTGGCGACCCGCATGGCCAGCCGGGCGTTTTGCTCGACCAGGAGGATGGTGGCGCCCATAGCTCCCAGGCCGGCGATGATCTCGAAGATTTCGGCCACCAGCAGCGGGGCCAGCCCCAGGCTCGGTTCGTCGAGCAGCAGCAGGCGCGGCTTGCTCATCAGCGCCCTGGCCATGGCCAGCATCTGCTGTTCGCCGCCGGACAGCGTGCCGGCCGGCTGGCGGCGGCGTTCGCTGAGGCGGGGGAACAGTTCGTACATGCGTTTCATGTCCCGGGCGATGCCGTCGCGGTCGTGGCGCACGTAGGCCCCGAGTTCCAGGTTGTCGCCGACGCTTTGCCTGGCGAGCACCTGGCGTCCTTCGGGACTGTGGGCCATGCCCAGGCGCACCAGGGCCTCGGGCGGCAGCCTCGTGATGTCGCGGCCGTCGAAGCGGATGGTCCCGCAGCGGGGCGACACCAGTTTGGACACGGCCCGCAGGATGGTGGACTTGCCGGCCCCGTTGGCGCCGATCAGCGTGACGATCTCGCCGGCCTCGACGGCCAGGGAGATGTCGCGCACTGCCGCAACCGCGCCGTAGTTGACGCTGACGCCTTCGACCTCAAGCAGCGCCATGGGCGTCTCCTCCCAGATAGGCTTCGATGACGTCGGGATCGCGCTGGACTTCCTCGGGCGTGCCCATGGCGATGCGCATGCCGAAGTTGAGCACCATGACCCGGTCGCAAAGGCCCATGACCATGGGCACGTTGTGTTCGATGAGCAGCACCGTCAGGTCGAAGCGTTCCTTGACGGAGCGGATGAAGCCGGACAGGGCCAGCTTTTCCGACGGATTGAGGCCGGCCGCCGGCTCGTCGAGCAGCAGCATCCGGGGCGACAGGGCGAGCGCCCGGGCGATTTCCAGGCGACGCCGATCGCCGTAGGGCAGCGAGGACGCCTCGGCCTGGGCCCGGTCGGCCAGATTGACCAGCCGCAGCAGTTCGTAAGCCTGCCCGGTCAGTTCGCGGTCTTCGCGCCGGCTGGCCGGGGCGCCGAGGATGCCGGAGACAAGGCCGGTTCTGGCCCGGCAGCGGCCGGCGGCGCGCACGTTGTCGAGCAGCGACAGGCCGCCGAACAGCCGGATGTTCTGGAACGTGCGGGCCAGTCCCAGGGAGGCGATGGCCTCCGGTCTGGCCCGGGTGATGTCGTGGCCGTCAAAAACCACCGTGCCGGAGTCGGCCCGGGTCATGCCGGTGAGCAGGTTGAAAAAGGTGGTCTTGCCGGCCCCGTTGGGTCCGATAAGGCCCATGATTTCGCCGCGACGGACTTCCAGGGACACGTCGCACACGGCGATCAGGCCGCCGAAGGCGCGTTTGAGGTCCGTTGCCACAAGCAGACCGCTCATGCCGGGCCTCCCTGGGATTTGGCGGCCCGGGCGCGCAGGACGGCCAGCGCCCCGCCAAGGCCGCCCATGATGCCGCGCGGCAGATAGACGCAGGCGGCCACCAGCACCACGCCGTTTAAAATCATGCGCGAATCCTTGAGCGGCCGCAGCAGTTCCGGCAGGCTGACCAGCAGCGCCGCCCCGAAAAGCGGCCCCCACATGGAGCGCGAGCCGCCGATCAGCACGTAGGCCAGACAGGTGACCGAGGCGTCGAACGTGCCCTGGCGGGCGTTCCAGGTGTTGAGGAACGGGGCCGACATGGCCCCGGTCACGGCCGCCAGGGCGCAGCCCAGGACAAAAGCCGTGATCTTGGTTCTGGTCGTGGGCACGCCCATGGCCCCGGCGGCCAGCTCGTCCTCGCGCACGGCGAAAAAGGGCAGGCCGGCGCCCACCGTGCCCACGCGCCGGACCAGCAGCATGGCGATCAGAAACAGCGGCCCGAAAAACCAGATGTAGTCCACCCGGGACTCGAAGGCCTGGGGGATGCCGAAGATGCCGACCGCGCCGCCGGCAATGGGCATGTTGAGCACGGCCACGTTGACCACCTGGACAAAGGCCACCGTGGCCAGGGCGAGGTAGATGCCGCGAAGGCGCAGGGCCGGATACCCCACGGCCACGCCGAGGACCACGCCGAGGACGAGGGCGAAGAACCACTGCACCGGGTAGATGCAAAAGCCCAGGGCCTCGCGCCAGGGGGCGAAGTACGGGTGCGTGCCCATGATGGCCGCCACGTAGCCGCCCAGCGAATAGAAGCCGATGCTGGCCAGGGACAGTTGTCCGGCCATGAGCGGGAAATAGATGCTGAGGCCAAGCAGCGCCTGCTGGACGACGGTGACCAGCAAAAAGCCGTAGTTGTCGAGAAAAAAGGACATAACGGGCCTAGACCTTCTGCTCCAGTCGGCCGCCGAGCAGCCCCTGGGGGCGGATGAGGAGGATGGCGAAAAGCAGGACAAAGGCCACGGCTTCCTTGTACGAGCTCATGTCCGCCGGCAGCAGGGCCTCGCCAAGGCCGATGACCAGCCCGCCGGCCACGGCCCCGGGGATGCTGCCCAGCCCGCCGAGCACGATGACGGCCAGCCCCTTGAGGCCGTAGGCCACGCCGAAGTACGGCCCGGAGATGCCGAACGACGCGCCGATCAGCGTGCCGGACAGGCCGCCGAGCAACCCGGAAATGAAAAAGGTGCCGAGGATGAAGCGGTTGACGCTGATGCCAAGGAGACTCGCCGTATCCGGGTTTTCCGCCGTGGCCAAAAGCGCCTTGCCGCCCCTGGTGCGGCTTATAAACCAGCCCAGGCCGGCCAGCATGACGAGGCTTGCGGCGAAAAGGATGATCTGGATGGTGCGCACGGCCACGGGCTTGCCGCCGATCTTGAAGATGACGGCCATGGGCAGGTTGCCGAAGATGTCGGCCGGGAAGGAATAGATCTCCGCGCCGACGAGGTACTGGATCAGGTTGACCACGATCAGCGCCACGCCCAGGCTGCTGACCAGGGCCAGGAGCGGATCGGCCCCCCGGTCGCGTAGCGGCTTGAAGGCCAGCCGCTCGACGCCCATGCCGGCCAGTCCGGCCAGGAGGGAGCCGACGATGAGCGCCGGGAAAAAGGGCAGGGTGGCCGGCAGCGACACGTCGGCCAGCAGGCCGTTTATGCCGAAGTGCCCGACGGACAGGGCGTAGGTGAGGTAGGCCCCCAGGGTGAAGACCGCGCCGTGGGCGAAGTTGATGATGCCGAGGATGGAAAAGACCAGGGTGTAGCCCATGGCGAACACGGCGTAGACCGCGCCGATGCTCAGGCCATTTAACAGACATTGCAGCAGCCAGGCGGGTTCCATGGGCGTGTCCTAGCGTGGGGACCGCTGGCCGGATGTGGCGGCGGTCCGCAGGGAAAAATGCTCGTTATGCATGGTGGCGTCGAAAAAAGGGTCCAGGTGTTGTCGGCCGGCCAGCGGCTGGCCGGGCCGGGAGGCGCGGGCCTCCCGGCCATGGCCGGTTGCGCCTATTCAGAGACGAGGGCGAACTTCCCGGTCTTGCCGTCGGGGTCCATCACGATCCTGGACACGTAGAATTCCTTCTGGTCGATTTCGCCGGAAGGCTGGATGGCGATCTCGCCGACCGGGGTTTTGTACGAGCCGGTGCGCAGGGCGGCATTGAGCGCCTCGCGCAGTTCGGCCAGTTCGAAGTCGGCGATTTTTTTGCCGGTGGTCTTTTCCACCTTGGCCAGGGCTTCGGTCACGACCTGCACGGCCGTGTAGGCCTGGGCCGAGAACTGGGCCGGGGCCTTTTTATACGCCTGCTCGAAGGCGGCCACGAAGTCCTTGTTCACCGGGTTCTTCTCCACCGCGCCGGGGCTGTAGGCCTGGGCCACCAGGATGTCGGCGCAAAGCGCGCCGCACACCGGGAACATGTTGGGGGAATTAAGCCCGTTGCCGCCGACGACGAGGCCCTTGTAGCCGAGCTGGCGCAACTGTTTGACCAGATTGCCGGAATCGGCGGCCAGGCCCGAGATGACGACCAGATCGGCGTTTTCGCCGAGCACGGCCGTGACCTGGGTGGTGAAGTCGGTGTCGGTGGTCTGGAACTTCTGGACGGTAACGGTTTCCAGGCCCAGGTTTTTGACGGCTTCCTGGAAGGTGCCGGTCTCGGAGGAGGAGAACGCGTCGTTTTGGGCGTAGAGCACGGCCACGCGTTTGATGTTGGGATTGATCTTCATGGCCTGGGCCAGGGAATGCGGGGCCACAAGCGACATGGGGGCGGAGATGCGGCTGACGAAGGCGCCGATTTCCGGGATGCCCTTGGCGGTATTGGACGGGGCGATGACCGGGGTCTTGGCCCGGTCGGCGATGGGATCGGCGGCAAAGGCCTGCTGGGACAGGGTGGGGCCGATGATGGCCACGACCTTGTCGCGGTTGATCAGGTTCTGGAAGGCGTTGACCGCGCCGGCCTCGTCGCCGGAGGTATCCTGGAAGGCCAGGGCGATTTTGACGCCGCCCACGCCGCCGGCGGCATTGATGCGTTCCTCGGCGACTTTGGCGCCGTTGACCTGCTCCTGGCCGAACAGGGCGATGTTGCTGGTCTGGGCCACGGCAATGCCGATGGGGATGGGGGAGCCCACTTTTTCGGCCTGTGCCGGCAGGGCGGCGGCCAGGACAAGGGCGGTGGCGGCGAGGATGCGCTTCATGGAGCCTCCGGGCGGGGAATTTCGTTTGGCGCGTCGCCATGGCGACGCGAAACCCGTTTCATGGGGCACGCCCTGCGACTCTGTCAAGGAGGAAAGGGAAATAGGGCCGGGATGCAGGCAGGAAGCTGCCTGGAGGGGCGGCGGCCGGCCTTGGGCGATGCGGGATATTTTGCAAAAAGCGGAAAAGGCGGGGGAAGGGGCCCCGTGGAGAACGGGCGGGGTGCCACGTCGGCGGGCGCGACGCCGTCTGCCGGTGCTTGCGGACCTTGCCGGCGACGGCGGGATGGCGTCAGGAGACGACGATCTGGGCAGGCGCTTCCGGCGTGGCTTCCTCGATGTTGATGGAGACGCGGAGCCCGAGACAGCGCAGCCAGGCCAGCAGCCGCTGGGTGCCGACGAGATCGACGCGCCCTCGCAACACCTTGGAAATGGTGGGCTGATCCGTGGCGCACAATTCGGCCACGGCTTTTTGGGTCAGACCGCGTTTTTTCATGATGCGTTGCAGGCGCACCACCAACTCGGCCTTGTAGAGCAGGTCGTCGGCTTCGGGAAGATCAAAGTCGGCAAAAACGTTGCCGGAACTGGGAGTTATGGATGCAGGCATGGAATTCTCCGTCAGCCGGTATTGCCTTCCTGTAAAAGAGCGTCCTTGTAGCGGCTGATGATAAGGTCGATGTGACTCTTTGGCGTGGCGATGCCTTTGGTGGATTTTTTCTGAAAGGCATGGAGAACATAAACAGCCGAGCGAAATTTTGCGATATATACAACGCGGTAGGTGTCTGAATTCTCGTTGAGGACGATTTCCATAACGCCGTGAATGCCAACGCCAAGGTGGCGTAGCGCCTTGGCATTGTCCGGCGTCATCCCCTGTTGGGCGCTATAGAGGGAAAAACCGGCAGTGCGGCGCGCGTTTTCCGGAAATTGCTTCATGGCTTTGAGGGAGTCGCCGAGAAACCAGAGAGCCTTGGGCATGTGCCAATTCCTTAAGGACTGGTTATGGCTTTTAAACCATAACGTCAAGGGCTGTCTGGGGAATTCCTATGCGGCAAGACGAGGAAGGGGACCTTTCGGCCCCCTTCTGTTCTTGTGATTCCCCGCTGCCTCTACACGTCGAACAGCGATTCCAAATCCGTGCGCGTCAGCGACTTGAAGGCGTCCTGGCCGGGGATGACGGCCTCGGCCACGTCGCGCTTCTGCTCTTGGAGCTTGAGGATCTTTTCCTCGACCGTGTTCTGGCAGATCATCTTGTAGGAGAACACCTGGCGCAACTGGCCGATGCGGTGCGTACGGTCGGTGGCCTGATTCTCTACGGCCGGGTTCCACCACGGGTCGTAGTGGATGACGTAGTCGGCGCTGGTCAGGTTGAGCCCCGTGCCGCCGGCCTTGAGCGAGATCAGGAACACCTTGATGTTCTCGTCCTGGTTGAACCGGTCCACCTGATCGAAGCGGTCCTTGCTCGAACCGTCGAGATAGGCGAACGGCACCTGGCTGATGGTCATCCAGGACCGGATGATGTGCAGCATCTGCACGAATTGGGAAAAGACCAGCACCTTGTGGCCTTCCTCGATGCAGTCCGTGATGAGGTCCTTGAAGGCGTCGAACTTGCCCGAGGGCAGGTTGGTGTTCACGCCGGGCAGGTCGAGCTTGAGCAGTCTCGGGTGGCAGCAGATCTGGCGGAGCTTGAGCAGGGCGTCGAGAATCGACATCTGCGACTTGGCCATGCCCTTTTCGTCCACCGTGGCCAGCACCTGCTCCTTGAGCTTCTTGGCCAGGGCGGCATACAGCTCCAGCTGCTCGTCGAGCAGGTTGCAGTAGTAGACGTTCTCCACCTTGGGCGGCAGGTCCTTGGCCACCTCGTTTTTCGTGCGGCGCAGGATGAACGGGCGCACCCGGCTGCGCAGGTAGTCGAGGGTTTCACCGTCGCCGTCCTTGATGGGTTTGACGATGCCGCGCTGGAAGGCGTTTTGCCCGCCGAGAAAGCCCGGCATGAGGAACTCGAACAGCGACCACAGCTCGAAGAGGTTGTTCTCGATGGGCGTGCCCGACAGGCAAAGCCGCGTCCTGCCGTTCAGGCGGCGCACGGACCGGGCCGTGATGGTGTTGGGGTTTTTGATGTTCTGGGCCTCGTCCAGGATGATGGTGGCGAACTCGTACTTGAGCAGTTCGTCGAGGTCGCGGCGAAGCAGGGCGTAGGTGGTGATGACCAGATCGGATTCGCTGATCTTCTTGAACATGTTCTCGCGCCGCGCGCCGTAGATGATGAGCTGCTTGAGGCCCGGCACGAATTTCTCGGCCTCGCGCTCCCAGTTGGGGAGCACCGAGGTGGGCACGACAATGAGGTTGGGACCGCCGGCCCCGCGCTCCACGTTGTGTTGGATAAAGGCCAGGGTCTGGACGGTTTTGCCAAGGCCCATCTCGTCGGCCAGGATGCCGCCGAAGCCGTATTCCCGCAGGAAGTTGAGGTAGGAAAGCCCCTGGGCCTGATAGGGGCGCAGGCTGGCGTTGAGGCCGGCCGGCGGCTTGACCTGCACGATCTCCCGGAAGCTGTGGATCTTCTGGCGCAGCTTGTTCCAGAACGAATCCGTGTGGGCCTCGGGCATGTCCTCCAGGAGCTTGTCCAGGACCGGGGCCTCGAACTGCTTGAATTTGGTCTGGGGCGGCTTGTCGGTGTCGTAGCCCAGGGCCCGCAGCTTGTGGGCCAGCTTTTCCAGCCACGCTTCGGGCAGGCTGGTGTAGGAGCCGTCCTTGAGCTGCACATAGCGCTTGCCCTGGGTCCAGGCCTTCCAGATCTTTTCGATGGGCACCCGCTGGTCGTCATACTGGACCTGCAGGTCGAGGTTGAACCACTTTTCCTCTTCCTTGGATTCCACCTCGGCCACGATGACGGGGGTGGACAGGCGCACCTTGTAGCGGGTCAGGTTCTTTTCGCCGTAGACCCGGTATTTTTCCACCAGCTTGGGATAGGCGTCGAGCAAGAAGACGATGGCTTCCTCGGTCTCCAGGAACCAGTTGGCGTTGTTGCGCGCCTGGAAGCGCATGTCCTGGAGCATGGAAATGAGCCCCTGCTCCTGGTCGCAGTCCCGGGCGATGAGGTAGGATTTGCCGTTGTGGAGATACGAGGCGGTCATCAGCTCCGGATTGGGGCCGGTGACGGTGATCTCGCCGTGCTCGGTCTGGTAGACGTTTTGGATCTGCAGGGTGAGCAGGCTGCCTTCCTCGTCCAGGAAGATCTTCGGATCGTAATTGGCCGGCACGAAAAAGGGCTGCATTTTGACCAGGAATTCCTCCTGGCCGTACAGATCGGTCATGGGCAGATGCGTCCAGACCCGGTCGAGGAATTCCGAGACGTCGGCGGTCGGGATAAACGGCGGCTGCTGCACCATGTCCGAGACAAGCTGGGGCGGCAGGCCCGTCTGGACCGGATAGAAGGCGTTTTTCCAGCAGACCCAGATGGGCATCTGGCCGTAAAAGTAGACTTCCTGGCCCAGAATGGAAAACGGGGACTTGCCCGGGCTGCCGAGGAGAATGTCGAAGGCCAGCCCGTCCTCGGAGAGCTTGGGCCCAAGCTGCAGGCGCATGGTCTTGGACTCGATGCGCACGGGCTGCTCGGTGTCGCGCCAGTAGAGGTAGTATTCCTTGCCGATGGCCCAGAAAAACCAGGCTAAAAGTCCCGGCGGGATCTCCACCCGGTGCCCGGCGTAGTCCAGGTGGTGCTCAAGCATGCCGGCCACCACCGGCAGGGTGGGGGAAAGCTCCGACCAGTCCGGATTCTTGATGATCTGTTCCAGGGTGATTTCCGAGTGGACCTGGGAGATGCCGGACTTGTTTTGCCGGGCCCGGAAAAAGGCCACCTGGAGCCGGCCCGGCTCGGGGTGGAACCGGAAAATCAGGTAATGGCGTCCGGGTTCGGGCTCGGGCTCGGTGGAAAAATAGGTGCGAAACGTCTGCCGCCATTCGCTGCGGGAGGGGGCCGAAGGGGCGTCTGCCCGTTCGCCGCCGGCCTGTTCGTCCAGGGTGCGGATGCATTTGAGCGCCGTGGCCCCGACGTGGCGGCACACCCCGGAAAAGGAATCCGGGCAGTTGCAGAAAAAGTTGATGCTGCCTTCCCGGAGGTTGACGGACAGTTCCGAGGAATAGACCTGGAAGTCGTCTCCCTGGACCTGGCCTTCCACGTCCCAGAAGTGGTCATGGGGGTTGATGGAGAGTTTCTGGATGCCGCCGCCGGCGACAATGGCGTGGGAGCCGTCCAGAATATAGTCGGGAATCGTTTCCCGGACAAACGTCGTCAACAGCGACTTGATTTTGGTTTCGTCGTTTCCTGCGGCCATGGGCCTAAGACTCCTTGGGTGCGACATGATCCCGCCCGCATCCGGACGGCCGCTCATGTGCGGCCGGGGGACCCGGGTGGGGGCTGGGCCGGTTGTTGGGGCCCCATAACGGATTTCAGATCAATTTGGAACGGAAATGTTGCCGGCGCGGCCTTGCTCCGGGAGGCAGTCCCGGCAGGGGGCGGCTGCGGGAAAAAGCGCTTTTATTTTTGGCTGGCCCCGTATAACGTGATACCGGCACAAGGCTTCACGCATCCGCTTCAATACGTCGATCAGGGCGGAAGTTGCAAGCGAAAAGGAGAACTATGCGTCTGGCGCGTACGGCATTTTTCGTCCTGTTTCTTTGTTGCCCCCTGCTGTGGAGTTGCGAGGGTTCCCCCAAAGGCGACCAGAAGGCCCAGGACAGCCGGGGCACGTCCCAACCGGCTGCGGCGGCCTCCCCGCAACCGGCCGGAGAGCCTGTGTCCGGCGGGCGCATCGTCATGGCCACCATCGGCGAGCCGTCCAACCTCATCCCGCCCCTGTCCACGGATTCGGCCTCCCATGAGGTGGCGGATCTGCTCTACGTGTCGTGCCTGCGTTACGACAAGGACATCAATCTCGAAGCCTACGCCGCCGAACGCTTCGAGGTGGCCGAGGACGGCAGGCTCCTCAAATTCTGGCTGCGGCCGGGCATCCGCTGGACCGACGGCGTGGAGCTGACGGCCGAGGATGTGGAATTCACCTATAAATTGATGCTCGATCCCAAGACGCCGACGGCCTATGCCGAGGATTACAAGGCGATCACGAATTTCACGGCGACCGGCCGGTATTCCTTCGAGGTCCGCTACGCCGAGCCCTTTGCCCGGGCCCTGGTCACCTGGGCCGGGGCCATCCTGCCCAAACACGCCCTGGCCGGCCAGGATCTGCTCAATACCAAATACGCCCGCGAGCCCCTTGGCGCCGGTCCCTACAAGCTCACGGCCTGGGAACCCGGCCGGCGGCTGGTGCTCGACGTCAATCCTGAGTATTTCGAGGGCCGGCCCTATATCGATCAGGTCGTCTACCGCATCATTCCCGACACCGCGACCATGTTTCTGGAGCTCAAGGCCGGCAACCTGGACATGATGGGGCTGACGCCCCAGCAGTACCTCTACCAGACTGCCGGGGCGGCCTGGGACGCGGCCTGGCGCAAGTTCAAGTACCTGTCCTTCGGCTATACCTATCTGGCCTACAACCTCAAAAGCCCGTTTTTCACCGACGTCCGGGTGCGCCGCGCCCTGGCCCACGCCGTGGACAAGCAGTCCATCGTCAAGGGGGCGCTGCTCGGCCTTGGCGTGCCGACCATCGGCCCCTACAAGCCCGGCACCTGGGTCTACAACGACGCCATTGCCGACTACGCCTACGACCCGGCCAAGGCCAAGGCCATGCTGGCCGAGGCCGGCTGGCAGGACCGCAACGGCGACGGCGTGCTCGAGGACGCCTCGGGCCGGCCTTTCGCCTTCACCATCCTGTCCAACCAGGGCAACGAGCAGCGGGTGAAAACCGCCACCATCATCCAGAGCCAGCTGGCGGCCATTGGCGTCAAGGCCGACATACGCACCGTGGAGTGGGCGTCGTTTATCAAGGAATTCGTGGACAAGGGCAACTTCGACGCCTTGATCCTGGCCTGGAACATCACCCAGGACCCGGACAATTTCGATGTCTGGCATTCCAGCCGGGCCGTGCCCGGCGGCCTCAACTTCGTGGGCTATAAAAACGCCGAGGTGGACGAGCTGCTCGATGCGGGCCGCCACAGCCTGGATCAGGCCCGGCGCAAGCAGATCTACGACGCCTTCCAGAAGATCCTGCACGACGAGCAGCCCTACATGTTTCTCTATACGCCATACGCCCTGCCCATCCTCAGCGCGAACATCCAAAACGTGGCCGTCGCCCCGGCCGGCATCACCTACAATTTCACCAAATGGTGGATACCCCGCGACAAGCAGACCTTCCGCCTGGAGCCGTGACCGCCATGGGGCGCCTGCGCCGGCCGGCCCGTCCGGGGCCGGACCGGCAACCACATCGGGTTGCCCTTCCGAGGGATTTCCCCCCGTCATCCCTTTTGTCCGGGCTGGCGGGACGCCGCGCAGCCTTGGCCGGCGGCGACCGTCCGGGCGGCAGGACGCCATGCGGGGCAATTTCCGCAACCTCCACAGGGAACCGCCTTCCCCATCCCGGAATGACGAGGCCGGGCCGGCCATGATCCGCATCAACGAAATTCTGGAAAAAACCGCCCTCTACCTGTCCGACCAGGAACAGGCGATCATCACCAAGGCCTATGTGTTCTCTGCCGCGGCCCATGCCGGGCAGGTGCGCCTTTCCGGCGAACCCTACCTGTCCCATCCCCTGGAGGCGGCGGGCATCCTGGCCGACATGCGCCTGGACGCCGCCAGCATCGCCGCCGGACTGCTCCACGACACCGTGGAGGACACCAAGGCCACGGTGGACGAGATCGAGGAGCTTTTCGGCGAGGAAGTGGCCGACATCGTCGACGGCGTGACCAAGATCAGCCTCATCCCCTTTGAGACCAAGGAGGAGGCCCAGGCGGAAAACATCCGCAAGATGATCCTGGCCATGGCCGAGGACATCCGCGTGGTCCTGGTCAAGCTGGCCGACCGGCTCCACAACATGCGCACCATGGAGTTCCAAAAGCCGGTCAAGCAGGCGCTCATTGCCCAGGAGACCATGGACATCTACGCCCCGCTGGCCAACCGGCTGGGCCTGCACCGCATCAAGACGGAACTCGAAGACCTCAGTTTCAAGTATTTAAAGCCCGACATCTACAGCCAGATCAAGGAAGGCGTCGACCGCCACCACACCCTGGACGAGTCCTATATCGAACGGGTCATCGGCCATATCCGCGAACTGGTCGAGCCCAACAGCATCCGGGCCCGGGTGGTCGGCCGGCGCAAGCACCTCTGGAGCGTCTACAACAAGATGCGCGTCCAGGGGCTGACCATCGATCAGGTCCACGATCTGGTGGCCTTCCGGGTCATCGTCGAAACCATCCGGGAATGCTATTCCGTCCTCGGCCTTGTGCACTCCCTCTGGAAGCCCGTGCCCGGGCGTTTCAAAGACTACATCTCCATGCCCAAGGCCAACATGTACCAGAGCCTGCACACCACCGTGGTCGGGCCGGGCGGCGAGCGCATCGAGATCCAGATCCGCACCGAGGAGATGCACCGGCTGGCCGAAGAGGGCGTGGCCGCCCACTGGAAGTACAAGGAACGGGAAAAAAGCAAGTTCAACCCCAAAGACGTCGAACGCTTCCAGTGGCTGCGCCAGATCATGGACTGGCAGCGGGAGCTCAAGGATTCCCGGGAGTTCGTCACCAACCTGCGCTTCGATCTCTTCCAGGACGAGGTCTACGTCTTCACGCCCAAGGGCGAGGTCAAGGAACTGCCCGAAGGGGCCACCGCCGTGGATCTGGCCTTCCTCATCCATACGGCGGTTGGCGAGCACTGCGCCGGGGCCAAGGTCAACGGCCGGCTCATGCCGCTCGAGACGCCGCTGAAAAACGGCGACACCGTCGAGATCATCACCGACAAGAACCGCCACCCCAACCGGGATTGGCTCAAATTCGTCAAGACCGCCAAGGCCCGCACCCGCATCAAGCACTTCATCCGCACCGAGGAGCGGGTGCGCTCCATCGCCCTTGGCCGGGAGATGCTGGAAAAGCAGGGCCGCCGCGACGGGGTCAACGTCCAGAAGGCCATCAAGGACGGGACCATGCTGGGCGTGGCCCGGGAACTGTCCCTGCCCGGCGTCGAGGACGTGCTGTCGGCCGTGGGCTATGCCCGCATCACGCCCAAAAAGGTCATTGCCCGGCTGCTGCCCAAACGGGAAGGCGAGGAGGCCGAGGCCGCCCTGTCGCTCAAGGCCGACCAGCAGGCCGTGGCCGAAGCGTCCAGCCGGGCCAAGTCCGGCGAGGGCGTGCGCATCCAGGGCGTGGACAACGCGCTGATGCGCTACGCCCAGTGCTGCAACCCCGTGCGCGGCGACCCCATCGTCGGCTACGTCTCCCACGGCCGGGGCGTCATCATCCATACCCACAACTGCCCCAATCTGCCCAACCTGGAGGCCGAGCGCCTCATTCCGCTGAGCTGGGACGACGACAAGCAGCGGCCCTACAGCGCCGGCCTGTCCATCCTGGCCAAGAACGAAAAAGGCGTGCTGGGCAAGATATCCCTGGTTCTGGCCGAACAGGGCGTCAACATCGACTCCGGCACCATCCATTCCAATGTGGACGGCACCACCCAGCTGGTCTTCCGCATCGAGGTGCGCGACACGAGCCACCTCTATCAGACCATCGAGCGGTTGAGCCGCCTGGACCAGATCATGGCCGTCAAACGCCGGGCCGTCACCGACGAACTCGGCAGCGGCATCGAACCCGGCGGCGAGGAATAGGCGCGCCGCCCGGGGCGCGGTGCTGCGTTTGACGCGAAGGGGAACGAAACGAAACGAAGCGAAACGAAAGGATGCCTCCGGCGGCCGGGGGGAATCATTCCCCCCGGACCCCCTGGATAAAGTAGAGTTAAAGGTGGGAAGGGACGGCGGCTGGGCGCGGAAGAACACTGTGAAGAGATCTGTCCTGGCTGTTCCGTGAACGCCCCCGGACCCCCTGGATAAAGGGGGTTAAAGGTGGGAAGGGACGGCGGCTGGGCGCGGAAGAACACCGTGAAGAGATCTGTCCTGGCTGTTCCGTGAACGCCCCGGCCCTTACCCTGCCTTTCCGTCCGGGAGGGTCCGGGAGGGGATGATCCCCTCCCGGCCGCCGGAGGCATCCCCTCTTCGCGTCAAACACAAATGTGAACAACCCCTAGGCGGTGGTCGTTTCCGTTTCCGTTGTCGTTTCCGTCGTGGTGGTGTCGACCGGGTTGGCGAGCAGGTAGCCGACAAGGGCGGCGTTCATGATGTCGCCGGACGAGCCGCCGGTCACGGCTGACGCCGCTCCGGCGAAATAGCCGGAAGCTGCCGCGTCCGAAATGGTTGGCGCGGTGATGGCGCTTGTGTCGACGCCGAGGCTGGCCAGGGCGGTCTTGATGGATTCCGTCATTTCGGACGCCTGGGCGTTGAGCAGGCTGGCCCCGCTGGCCGTGGCGGACAGCCAGGAGCTGCCGGCGCTCGTGGCCATGGCGTTGGCGTTGGACAGCATGGTCTTCCAGGCGGTCGCCGCGTCGCTGGTCAGCGAGTCCAGGGTGGTCGTATCGGTGGGCAGGGTGACTTCGCTGAGCGTCGTGTACAGGCTGGTGAGCGCCGCCTCGCGTTCCGTCGCCGTGTCGGCGGCGGCCAGGGCCGAATTGTAGGCGGTCATCGCGTCGAAGTACTGGAACTGCACGCTCGACTGGGCCTCTTCGGGAACGAGGCTTTTCATGGTGGCGTTGAACGTGGCCTGGGCTGCGGCAATGTCCTCGCTTCGCGAGGACGAGGAGCTGGCCGCGCTCTGGGCGGCAGTAAGCTTGCCGCAGGCCAGATTGTACTGGTAGGCCCAGTTGACGGCATCGCTGACGGTTGTGGCCATGGAACCCTCCGTGGGCAGATTCAGCCTTCCCTGGCTGGGTAATCGTATGCACCCCGGCTAAAGCAATATCCCTGCCAACTGCGGTTCCCTTTCTAACATGGCAATCCAAAATGCTTTTTTGATTCCGGCAGGCAGAATTTGCCGCAAGCCCCCGGCCCGTCGGGGCGCAGCCGCCGTCACGCACTCTTCACATGGCCGTCACGCGCCCTCCAAATCCCCAAGGCAAACGGATAACGCTTGGTTCCCACGCAATGGCCTGCCGGGAACCGGGCGTCGACCAACCTTTGCCAAGCGGAGTGACGCCATGGGACATCTGGATGTGGAGCGTTTCAGGCTGGTGTTGACCGACATGCTCGAAACCCTCAAGGGCAATTCGATGGAATCGCTTGATGTCATGTCGCGGGAGGTGGCTGCCTATGCCGATGTGGCGGACCGGGCCACGGCCGAATCAGACCGCCATCTGACGCTGATCATGCGGGAGCGCGACCGCCAGCTCATCAGCCAGATTCATGAGGCCCTGGCCCGGGTCCGGGAAGGCGACTACGGCGTGTGCCAGGAATGCGGCGAGGAGATCGGCCTGGCGAGGCTGCTGGCCCAGCCGACGGCCACCTTGTGCGTGCACTGCAAGTCCCTGCTTGAGGATATGGGCCGGCCCTACATGGCGGCCTCGCGCGGCGAGAGCATCTTCTTGGAGGAGTAATCCCGGGACGGCGCTTCCGGCAGGCAAAGGACGGCCCGGCAGCCGCCGGCGTCGTCCGGGCCCAGGGCAAGCGTTCCCCCCATCTCCTCGGCGTTGCGCTTGGCAATGGGCAGCCCCATGCCGACGCCGACCGCCTTGGTGGTGAAAAACGGATCAAAGACAAAGGGCCGGATGTCGTCCGGCAGTCCCGGCCCGCAGTCTTCCACCGTGATGCGGATATGGCCGCCTTCGCGGCGGAAGCGGATGGCCGCCGGCTCCCGGTCCGCCCCGGGCGTCTTGGCCCTGGCCGTGGCTTCCAGGGCGTTGGCGGCCAGTTCGGTCAGACATTCCGTCAGCAGCAGGGCGTCCACGCGGATGGGGCCGATGGCGGCCTCGACGACAAATTCGGTGCTGAGGCCCGTGCGGGCCTGGGCGGCGGCCGCCGCCAGCGCCGCCAGTTCCGCCGGATCGGCCGGGGCCGGCGCAGGGTCGCGGCGGCGGGCATAGTCCGATACGGCCCGGACCACGGCCTCCAGCCGCCGGGCGCCGTCCAGGATCATGCCCAGCGCCCCGGCCTCGGGATCGTCCGTGGGCCGGGCGCGCGACAGCCGGCCGGCGAAGCCGCCGATGACCATGAGCGGGTTGCGGATCTGATGGGCCACGGCCAGGGAGAACCGGCCAAGGCTCTCGATGCGTTCGCGCTGGGCCGCCTGGATGCCCAGCAGCATGGCCCGTTCGCGCTGGTGCAGGGCCACGATTTCCGTCACGTCGTTGATTTCGAGCAGAATGCCGAAAATCTTGTCGTTTTCCAGCAGCAGCGAGCCCGAAAGCCGGAAATGGCGGACGCCGCCGTCCGGATGGCGGTAGCGTATGGTGACGGGCTCGGGCTTCCTGGCGTGCTTGAGCGGCGCGGCCAGAAACCGGGCCACGATCCGGGGGGTGTCCGCCCGGGCCACGATGGCGGCGGACAGGGCCGGGTCTGCCAGCTCCTCCGGGCCGTAGCCCAGAAGCGACGAGGCGGCGGCGTTGGAGGCATAGGCCAGCCCCCGGATATTGACGATGACCACGCCGGCGGTAAAACTGTCCAGCAGGTCATGGAAATAGCTGGAATGGGCAAACGTCAGCATGATGGCCTCGGCGGGGTTTCGGATGGGGCCGGATCAGTATGCGGGGTGCGCGTTACGGCCGTATGACGCCGGGAGGGGGCACGTTTTTGTGCCGCCCGGCGACAGTTTTGTTGGCCTGGGCATGTCGTGATTGTGCAACACCTTGAGATTTCATGTTGTTTTTTTGGACTGGATATTGCTTGTCCAAGACCATGAATACCGTTGAAACCCGATACGGATTGTTGCCGTCGCAAGGCCCGGTGGATCGCCATCCGGACGGCGGCGTGCGGGCGGTGCATCTGGAAACCGCCCATCCTTTCGCCACGTCGCTTGGCCGGCTCGTGCCCCAGCACACCATTGACGACTCCAGGCGCATGTTCAAGCCGCCCGTCACCTTCCATCCCAACGGCCAGGTGCGCTCCCTGCCCCTGGAAAGCCGCACCGTGGTGGCAACCCCGGCCGGGGCGCTGCCGGCGGAACTGGTCACGTTTCATGAAAACGGGGCCGTGGCCCGGGTGTTTCCCCTAAACGGCAAACTGACCGGCTACTGGACCGAGGCGGACGAGGCCGGTCTGGCCGAGGTGCTGCGCATTGAAACCCCGATCGGCCCGGTGGCGGCGAAATGCGTTTGCGTGGCCTTTGATCCCGAAGGGCGGCTGCGCAGCCTGACGCTGTGGCCCGGGGAGGAAGTGGCCGTGCGCAGCCCGGCCGGCATGGCCCCGGTGCGCCTGGGGTTGAGTTTCCACGCCGACGGCAGCCTGCGCTCCCTGGAGCCGGCGCGGCCCCTTGAGGCGCCGACCCCGGCCGGGCCGGTCTGGGCCTTTGACCCGGACGCCGTGGGCATAAGCGGCGATGAGAACTCCCTGTGCTTCGACCCGGACGGCGCGGTCGCCCGCATCGCCACCGTGCGCACGGCGCTCGCCGTACGCCTGCCGGACGGCTCCCGCCGGGAGTTCGCCCCGGCCGTGCGGGAGAGCATCTGCGGCGACGGCGATCATGAACTGACGCCGCTTGTGTTGGAGTTTTCCGAGGCTGCCGTCACGGCCCGCCACGGCACAGGACGCCCCCTGGCCGTCATCAGCCGGGAAGGGGCCGTCCTTGCCGCGCGCCCCTTTGTGTCGGCCTTTGCCGTGGCCTTTGCGCCTAAACAATGCGCCATGTAGGCCGGTTTCCCTTGACGCCTCCCCCTTTCGGCCTGATATGGATAAGTAGAGCAGCCTGTCGACGGAGGGCGTCTCCTGTCGGGACGCCGAGGGCCGCCTTGGCGCGCTTGCGTTGAGACGGCCGTAAACGCGTCCGCATCCGTTGCGGCAACCGGCGTACAGGCCGAAAGGTTTTCCCGGGCATGGAATCCGGGAGGTTTAACAAGGAGGATTCTCGTGGTTCGAGCCACCGGTGTACTGATGGCTGTTTTTTTTCTGCTTTTTGCGACCGTCGATTTTTCCGCTGCCAAGCGTCTGGGCGGCGGCGGCTCCATAGGCAACCGCCAGTCTTTTTCCCAAAGCACCTCCCGGCCTGACACGGGCGCGCCGTCGTCCTTCGGTTCACAGGCCTCGGCCCGGCCCAATCCGGTCGGCGCGGCCAATCCCGGCGGCGGATTTTTCTCCCGTCCGGGAATTGGCGGCATGCTCGGCGGCCTGCTGGTCGGCGGTCTGGTCGGCTCCATGCTCTTCGGCGGCGGCCACGGCTACGGCGGCCCCGGCATCATGGATATGCTGCTGATCGGCGGCGGACTCTTCCTGCTCTTTAAGTTCCTGCGCTCCCGCCGCACGGCCCCGGCCTCCGGCCCGGCCATGGCCCGCACCTACGGGGCCGAACCCCCGCGTCCGGCCATGACGCCCGTCCAGGAGGCTGCCGCCGGCGGTTGGTCGAATCTGGGCGCATCCCAGACTGCCGCGCCGGCCGGACCGGAAGTGCCGGCCGGTTTCGACGCCGACGATTTCCTGGCCGGGGCCAAGGCGCTTTTCGCCCGGTTGCAGCGTTCCTGGAGCGCCCGGGACCTCAACGACATCGCCGCCTTCGCCACGCCGGTCTTCATGGAAGACGTGCGCAAACAGGCGGCGGCCGATCCCAACCCCGCGCCGACCGATGTGCTGCTGGTGGACGCCAGGCTGCTCGAAGTCCGCAAGCAGGGGACCACGACCATCGCCTCGGCCTACTTCGACACGCTGCTGCGCGAAGATCCCAAGGCGGAGAAGCCCGAGCAGGTCCGCGAAGTCTGGCACTTCGTGCGCCGCGACGACGTCCCCGGCGACAACTGGCGGCTGGACGCCATCCAGCAACTCGACGCGTAAGGTAAGGTAGAGAAGAAAAGAAAAGAAAAGAGAATCGGGGTGCCGCCCCGAACCCCGCCGGGAGGGGGTCACCCCCTCCCGGACCCACCCGGACGGGAAGGCAAGCGGGGGAATGCTCCCCTTATGACGAAGCCGGGAGGCTTTTGCCCGATGCCGGTCCCATGGGCGCGCCGCATTCCGGGCAATGCGGATTGGCCAGGGGGCGGCCGTCGTCGAGCACGATGCGCCGGCCGCATTGCGGGCAGGCCAGGGCTTCGCCGGCCTGGATTGCGGTCGGGGTCACGTCGATGGCCGGCTGTTCGGGGCTTTGGACGACCATGCGTTCGGCCAGGGTCTGGACCGCGTCGAGAATGCCGGAATCCTTTCCGCCGGCGCGACAGCCCCCCATCCCCTTGCCCATGCCTTTGCCCATCCCCTTGCCCATGCCTTTGCCCATCCCTTTGCCCATGCCGCCGCCCATGCCGCCGCCCATGCCGCCGCCCATGCCCCGCCCTGAACCCTTGCCGCGTCCGCCGGCCATGCTGCCGACCGCGGCTGTGGCGGCCGCGCCGGCCAGCAGACGAAGCATCATGTTGAGCGCTCCCATAAGAGACTCCTTTCCTGCGCGCTGTAGCCGTCAGGGCGCGGCCACGGGCAGTCCCGCCCGGGTCCAGGCCGTCATGCCGCCGGCCACGGACCGCACGTCGGAACAGCCTTTGGCGGCCAGTGCGCTGCCGATGATGTTGGAACGATAGCCCGAGCCGCAGATGACGGCCACGGGGCCGGAAAAACACAGGTCCACGCCGCGGTCCAGGAGGTCGGCAAAGCTCTGGTGGGCGGCCTCGGCCACATGGCCGGCCTCCCATTCGGCGTCGGTGCGCACGTCGAGCAGGGCCGGCGGTTCGTCCGTGGCCAGCGAGGCCGCCAGTTCGTGCACCGACATCTGGGGCAGGGAGGCGATTTCCCGGCCGCTTTGGACCCAGGCCGGCATGCCGCCGGCCAGATGGCCGAGGATGTCGTCGTAGCCGATGCGGAACAACTCCAGGCGGATGGCCGAGGCCCGTTCCCGGTCGGCGGCCACGATGAGCAGTTTCGACCCCGGGGCCACGGACATGCCGATCCAGTTGGCGAGCTGCTTTTCAAACCCGATGTTGAGGCTGCCCGGAATGTGCGCCCCGCCGAAGGCGGCCGCGTCGCGGCTGTCGATGACCATGGTGCCCGGCGCGGCCATCAATTCCTCGAACCGGGCCGGGGAAAGTTCGCGCTCCACCGGGCAGGCGTCGCGCAGCCTGGCCCCCAGCCTGTTGGCGGCGATGATGTGGGAGAAGCTCCTGGGGCGGGCCGGCAGCCGGTTGAGCACCGCCGCCTTGAAGCGCTCGAAATCGGGCAGTCCGAGCATGGCGTTGGCCCGGCGCTCGTAGCCCAGGGTGGACACGCCCTTGGCGCTCATGCCCCGGCCGCACAGCGACCCCTGGCCGTGGGCCGGATAGATTTCCAGGTCCGCCGGCAGCCGGCCGAGCTTGACGTACAGGCTGTCGTAGAGGTTGCGCACCTGCTCATCCAGGATTTCCGCGCCCGGCAGGTCCGGCCGGCCGACATCGCCGACAAAGAGCACGTCGCCGGTCAGCAGCAGGGCCGGATCGGGCGAACGGGCCAGATCACTGACCAGAAGCGATACGGAATTGGGCGTGTGCCCGGGCGTGTGGAGCACCTCCAGCCGGGCCGCGCCGGCGGTGATGACCTGCCCCTCGGCCAGGGGCTCGTGGGCATAGGCCGCGTCCGCCCCGGGATGGATGCGGATGGTCGCGCCGGTGGCCGCGCGCAACTCCTGGCCGCCGCTTATGTGGTCGGCGTGCAGATGGGTCTCGATGACGGCGGTGATGCGCATGCCCTCGTCGCGGGCGATCTCCAGATAACAGTCGATATCGCGCCGGGGGTCCACCACCACGGCTTCGCCTGCGGCCGGACAGCCCAGCACATAGGAAAAACATCCCAGGCCCGGGGTTTGAATCTGCTTGAAATACATGGTCCCTCCTTGTCGCATCCTGCCGGCGGCAGTGTGCGGGATTGTACCATGGGAGGTGGCACAGTCCGCGCCGGCGGGCAAGGGCGGGGGCTACGGCACGAGGACCATGCCGCAGCCGGTCGCCGCCGTCTCGCCGGAAAGATGCTTTTGCAAATAGGCCATGCCCGTTTCCCCGGTGCAGTGCCCGGCAAAAAGCCGTTTGACCTTGAAGGCCAGCAGCACGTCGCGTGTTTCGGCCAGGGCCGCCTCGGACGCGCCGCCAAGGTGCAGGCCGCCTATCACGGCATCCACCGTCTCGACCCCAAGGCGGGCGCGCAGGTGCAACAACGTGTTGGCCAGCCCCGAATGGCAGCAGCCCAGCAGCGCCACCGGGCCTTTCGGGCCGTGGATGAGCAGGCAGGCGTCGTCGACGACGGTGTCGGGAGTATGGCCGGCCGTGTCGTGAAACAGATTGGCCGTGGCCGTGGAAAAGCCGGGACGCCGGGCGATGCCCGCCACGAAGGTCAGGCCCGGGGCCAGCTCCCGGACGTCCTCGGTGGCCAGGAGCCCCGGAATGCCGGCGGCCAGCCGGCCGTCGCCGAGGCCCGCGGACCGGTAGACCGAGGGCCCCCGCCGGCTGTAGCGCAGGGCCAATACGCCCGGATGGGCCACCACCTGTCCGGCGAACCCCCGGTCGAGCAGGGTCGGCAGGCCGCCGGCATGGTCGTAGTGGCCGTGGCTCAGCGCCACGCCCCGGGCCGATAACGGGTCGATGCCCAAGGCGGCCGCGTTGTCCAGAAAGAGCCCCGTCTGGCCCGTGTCCCACAGCCAGGCTCCGTCCGGCCCCATATCGACCCACACCGACCAGCCATGCTCGAAATCCAGTTCCGGCAGGGCGCTGCGGTTGTCCACCAGGATGCGCAGGGCGGCGACGCTCATGGCGCGTCCGTCACGACACCGCCGCCAGGGCGGCCAGCAACTCCCGGGCCTCGGACGCACCCGGCGCACCCGGCAGCCGCCGCAGGATGCCAAGCCCCTCGCCGGCCTCGTGGAACTCCTCGTCGGAAAGCCCGGAAACAACCGCGGTGTGCATCAACGCGTTGGCCTGCATCAGCCGGGCGACCAGGGCGAAGGACTTCATGTCCGGCAATTCCTCGTCCACAACGCACAGCGTCGGCACAGCCGACGCCACAGCCGAAAGGGCGGCCGCACCGCTCGGCACGACGCTGACGGCAGCGCCGCCCGCCGCCAGTTCGGTCGCAAACGCCGCCAACTCTTCCGCCCGGGAGCTTATAAGCAAAATATCCATGCAATCTCCTTGATGCATCAGGCCTTGCCGCAACACGATCCCGGACCGGCGCAACCGGCATGGCCCGGCCGCGAGCCGCAGCAGCCATGGTCCGACGGCCCCGGCAACCCGCCCGCCGCCTTGCCGGTCAGGGAACTTGTCGCCGAAACCAGCTTCTCCGCCGCCTTGCCGCAACCCGGGCAGGCCGGCGTATCCTCGGCCCGGGAACTGATGACCTCGCCGCGATAGCCGCAGGCAGAACAGACGATATCGTAAATAGGCATAGTGTTCGTATGCTCCTTCGGAGTTTGCCCCCGGCGGCCGGAGCGCTGCCGGCGCTCCGGTGGCCAGGGCGCTGCCGGCACCTCCGGCGGCCAGGGCGTTGCCCTGGACCCACCGGGGGGGATCATCCCCCCCGGACCCCCCGGACGGCTTGGGGGGATGGGACAACGGGTTGCACCGCCAGTTCCATGGACGCCAGTGTCCTGTGGGTCGTGTGGCGAGGCTGCGCGTTACGTCCCCATTCCCCCACCTGTCTTTCCGTCCGGGTGGGTCCGGGAGGGGGTGACCCCCTCCCGGCGGGGTTCGGGGCAGCGCCCCGATTTTCTTTTTACTCTCCCTCTCCCTCTCCCTCTTCCCCTATGCCATGCCGCCGCCGCAGGTGTGGTTCAGGGAGAAGGGGGCAAGCGAGCCGCCGAGGAAGGCGGCCACGGCTTCCTGGACCGAGGCGGCGTCGCCGCCGTGGAAGACCTGGATGCCGACCTGATTGAATCCCATGAGCGGGCGCATGCCCATGCCGCCGGCCAGCAGCACGTTGACGCCGTTTTGGGACAGGTGGTTGACCGGGGCCATGCAGCCGCCCTGGACGTGAGGGACGTTGGGCAGGGTGCCGACCTGGGTGATCTTGCCTTCGGCCACGTCCACGACGGTGTAGCAGTCGCAGTGGCCGAAGTGTGCGCCGACGGGGCTTTCCATGCCGCCGGGGGCGACGGAGGGGATGGCGATGCGGATGGTTTCCATGGTGTGCTTCCTTTTATTTGGGCCGGTCGTTGCGGCTGGCCAGTTCTTCGATGGCCTCCCACAGGCTGGCGACGACGCCGGCCAGGGGGCCTCCGTATTCGGGCAGGGTCTTTTTCGCGATCATGGCCCGGGTGACGTCCGGGGCATGGGGCAGGCGGCCGAGCAGGGCGTGTCCTTTCTCGGCGCAGTAGGCTTCGATGCGGGCGGCCTGTTCGGGGTTGAGGTCGGCCTTGTTGATGATGACCCCGGCCGGCAGGCGGAAGTGGTCGCACAGGCCGGCCACGCGCATGAGGTCATGGACGCCTGACGGGGTCGGCTCGGTGACGAGCACGGCCAGCGTCGCGCCGGACAGCGAGCTGATGACCGGGCAGGCGATGCCGGGTGCGCCGTCGCACAGGATCAGGTCCAGGCCCAGGCGTTTGGCCAGTTCCTTGGCCTTGCGCTTTAAAAGCATCACCAGCCGGCCGGAATTTTCCGCGCCGGGGTTGAGCCGGGCGTGGACGAGCGGGCCGAAGCGGGTGTCGGACACGGCGTGGTAGCCGCAGGTGCGGGGCGTGAAGTCGATGGCCTGTCTGGGGCACATGGCCACGCAGGTTTTGCAGCCCTCGCAGTGGTGGGCCTGGACGGCGTATTTGCCGTCCGGCCCGGCGACGATGGCCCCGAAGCGGCACAGGTCGTGGCACAGGCCGCAGCCGTCGCAGGCGGCGGGGTTGATTTTGGCCAGATGCCCGGAGACGAAGTCTTCGCGGACGGTATTGGCCGGATCGAGCAGGATGTGCAGGTCCGGGGCGTCCACGTCGAGGTCGCAGAGGATCTTGTTTTGGGCCAGGGCGGCGAATGCGGCGGTCAGCGAGGTCTTGCCTGCGCCGCCTTTGCCGCTGAGCACGACGATCTCACGCATGGCGGCCCTCCCGGACATGTTTGGCCACGGCTTCGGCGAGCCCCAGGCACATGGTGCGGTAGGCGGCGTCCACGTCGGCCAGCAGTTTTCCCCGGGCGTAGGCTTCGGCCACGGCGCGGTCGTCGGGAATCTCGGCCAGGATGGGGAGACTGGCTTCGCGGCAGACGGCGTGCAGTTCGCCTGTGCCGGCCCCGGCCCGGTTGACGACCACGGCCATGGGTTTGCCAAGGGGCGTGAAGGCCTCCACGGCCAGCTTGAAGTCGTGGATGCCAAAGGGCGTGGGTTCGGTCACGAGGATGATGCCGTCCGCTTCGGCGACGGCGGCGACGGCCGGGCAGCTCACGCCGGGGGGGGCGTCGAGCAGGACGTCCGGCCCTGGCGCGCCGGCCTTTTGCAGCAGGCTGTCCAGGCGGGCCAGGACGGCGCGGATCAGCGGCGGGCTCATGGCCTCGCCGATGCGCAGCCGGCCGTTCAGAAAGCCGATGGCCCCGGCCGATCCTTCCTCGATGCGGCCCAGTTCGCGCGTGCCCCGGCCGATGGCCGCCACCGGGCAGATGGCCCGGCAGCCGCCGCAGCCGTGGCACATCTCGGCAAAGACCATGGGCATGTCGCCCATGATGGTGATGGCCCCGAACTGGCAAAGTTCGCGGCATTCGCCGCAGCGCGTGCAGATATCGGCGTCGACCACCGGGATTTCGAGGTTTGCGGCCTGGGTGCGGGTGATGACCGGGCGCAGGAAGAGGTGGAGGTTGGGTTCTTCCACGTCGAGGTCCACAGCCATGACGGGCCGGGCCAGGGCCTCTGCCCAGACCGAGGCCAGGGATGCGGACACGGTGGTTTTGCCGGTGCCGCCTTTGCCGCTGGCGATGGCCACGATCATGCTAGGCGCTCCCGGCCCGGTATTTGGCCACGGCCTCTGCGACGGTCATGTTGTCCATGCCCTCGACCACGGCCACGCCGACGGCGGACAGGGCCTGGGCGGCCTTGGGGCCGACGACGCCCGAGAGCAGGACCGTGGCCCCGGCCTCGGCGATGCGCCGGGCGGATTCGATGCCCGCGCCCTGGGCCATGGCCTGGGAGGCGCCGTTGTCGATATAGCGGGTGTTTCCCGCGGCATCGATAATGACGAAGCCGGCGGCCCGGCCGAAGCGCGGGTCCACGGCGTCGTCCAAGGTCGGTCCTTCGCTGCTGACGGCAATAATGGTGCTCATACAAACTCCTTGTTCATCTTCGCGTTCACCGTGCTTCCGCGCCCATGCATCGTTCCTTCCCGCCCGTTCACCCCCATCTATCCAGGGGGTCCGGGGGGATTCACGGCTCTGACGGTCGTTCTGCCCGTTCTCACCGTGCTTTCGCGCCCAGGCATCGTTCCTTCCCGCCCGTTACCCCCATCTATCCAGGGGTTCCGGGGGGATTCACGGCTCTGACGGCCGTTCTGCCTGTTCTCACCGTGCTTTCGCGCCCAGGCGTCGTTCCTTCCCGCCCGTTACCCCCATCTATCCAGGGGGTCCGGGGGGAATGATTCCCCCCGGCCGCCGGAGCCTCTTCCGCCTCTTCCGCTCTTCCTTTTCCTCACGCTTTCCCCATCTTCCCGATCATCCACCTGTGCACGGCTTCGCGCACGGCGGCGGCGGCCAGGTAGGCGCAGTGGCGGTCGTCGTCGGGAAAGCGGCCGACGGCGCTGACGATGGCCGCCTCGTCGATGTCCACGGCCTCGTCGAGGCTTTTGCCCAGGGCCAGGGCGGCGGCTGTGGCGGCGGCGATGTGGCTTGAGGCGCAGCCATCGGTGTCGAAGTCGGTTGCGGTGATGGTTTCGCCGGCGATGCCCAGGGCGATGGAGATGGTGTCGCCGCAGGAGCCTTTGACCGTGCCGATGGACGTGGGTTCGTCCAGACGCCGGCGCCGGGGGGTGTCGCGCCAGATTTCGTAGCCGCGCCGGCCGAACCGGGCGATCAGGTCGGCGGTCTGCTCCTCTTCGAAAACGTTGAGGATCATGTCCAGGGTGTCCTGGTCCGGGGCTTTGCTCATGGCGGTCATCCTTTCGCGGTTTCGCCTTTCTTGGCGTCCAGGGCGGCCACGACCGAGGCGATGACGCCTTTGAAGGCCACGGCGGAGGGGCTTTGCCCGGCCACGGCCAGGAACACGTCGCCGTCGTCGCCGGAGCGGGCCACTTCGGGTTCGATGGGGATGCGGCCGAGGAAGGGCACGCCGGCTTCGGCGGCGAGTTTTTCGCCGCCGCCGGTGCTGAAGATGTCGTGGACCGCGCCGCAGGTGGGACAGACGAAGCCGCTCAGGTTTTCCACGATGCCGAGGATGGGGGTGGAGAGCTGGCGGCAGAAGGTGATGGAGCGGCGCACGTCGTCCACGGCCACGTCCTGGGGCGAGGTGACGATGACGGCCAGGGCCTTCTCGCCGAAGATCTGGAGCACGGACAGGGGCTCGTCGCCGGTGCCGGGGGGGCAGTCGACCACCAGGACGTCGCGTTCGCCCCAGGCCACCTGTTCGGCCAGTTGCTGGATGACGCCGGCCTTGGCCGGCCCGCGCCAGATGACGGCGTCGTCCTTGCCGGGCAACAGGAAGCCGATGGACATGACGCCGAGGTTCCAGTGCCATTCCACGGGCAGCATGCCGGACTCGCTCATGTCGGGCCGCCAGCCGGTCAGCTTGAGCAGGCGGGGGATGCTCGGGCCGTGGACGTCCACGTCGAGCAGGCCGGTTTTCTTGCCTTCCATGGCCAGCCCGGCGGCCAGATTGGCGGCGACGGTGGATTTGCCGACGCCGCCCTTGCCGGAGAGCACGACCACCACGGCCTTGACCTTGTCGAGGCCTGTGGGCTGGGGCTTTTTTTTGATCTCGTCGTTCAAGTCGCGCATTCCATTCTCGTTCATGATGTTTTGAGCTCCCTGGGGATGGTGTCGAACCGCAGGCGTCTGCAGGCGCCCCGGGCAGGACGTGCGCCAGGGGCGAGCAGGGTTTCCAGGCGGTTTTGTTGCAAGGCGGCAAGGACGGCCGGCACGTTGCCGGCGATCCAGGGGGCGACGTCGATGCCCCGTCTGGAAAAATGGGTCAGGCAGCAGCAGGTGGCCCCGCCGCACACCAGCAGGACCACGCCGGCCCGGGCCAGCAAGGCGGCCAGTCCGGCCAGCCCGTTGTCGGGCATGGGCCAGACGTCTTCCGCCAGGACCGCTTCGGGCGCGATCCGGTAGAGGCGAAAGTCGGAGGCTGTTTCCAGCAGCGTGGCCAGCCGCTGGCCATGGCAGGCCAGACAGACGCGCGGGGCGCGCCGGGGCGGTTGGAGCGTGGGGCGGGTATCGGGCATGGCGGAACCTCGCCCGGGGCAGAGCAGGTTTCGGGCCATATGAAATTATCTTTGAATAACAGTGTGCTGCGATTTTCCGGAGCCGATTGCGCGCCTCTTTTGGGCGAGTAATTCGCCTATGACAGCTTGAGGGGGCGAATAATTCGCCGTAAGCGACCGGATTCAGACGGCGCAGCAGGGGCGATGGCGGAACAACGACGGACAGCAGCGGCTGGAGAGGCGGTTCGGGCGAAATATTCGCCTATAAGGAGGCGCGAACGGAAGGCCGGGGGACGCCGGTGCGTGTTTCCTGCCCTGTTCGGGAGGGGCCGGGGGGGATTGTGCAATCCCCCCCCGGCCAGGACCGGGGCAGAGCCCCGGGAGCGTGGTCAGGCGGACTGGGGCCGGCTGTCCCGGGCCACTTCCTGGGCGAATTCGTCGATCCAGTAGATGCGGTCGGCCCGGCACTGGAGGTCGGTGGACACGCCGTTTTTAAAGACGACCAATTCGAAGCGTTTGTTTTTCTCGGTCACGAACTCGATGGCGTCGAGCAGGTCGCTGTCGCCGGAGGACAGGACCAGGGTGTCGTAGTTTTCGATGTGGGTGAGGGCCAGGGTGGCCAGTCCCACATCCACGCCTTTTTGCTGCTCGCGGCTCAGGCGGTGGTTGGGGTCGTTGGGGCAGGAGATAGACACCTTGCGGCGGCACTGCTCGCAATAGAGGTCGGTGATTTCGGTGGTGCGCAGTTCGTAGAGCTTGGTGATGATTTTGGGCCCATGGGGCGGGGCGCTGCGCATCCAATTGTAGAAGGCGGCCTGGGAGTCGGGCGTGGGGTTGGGAATGGAATTCAGGTAATAGGCTCTCCAGAGCGGTTCATCGGTTTCCAGCTTGTTCCGGAGCTTGACATAATCAATGCTATAATCGCGGCTGTAAATGTATTGGCCTCGGTACATATAGCCGGCATCGATCAGCCACAAACGTCGATTGATCATTCGTCTTTCCTTTTTTGCGTTCTTTTTCGTCGCTTTTCAGGTTTGTCAGTGTCTGACCCAGGCCTTGTTACACGGAAAATCCGTCAGAAGAAAGGGGGGCGTCCGGTTCGTGTTTTCGCAAAGGTCGCGGGGCGGCGGGGAGTTGGCTTTTATTAAGTAAGCAAAATTTGCGCCAAATGTCCATGGCCTGCGAACCTTTTTTGATTCGGCCAGATGTTCCCGGCACGGCCTGTTGGATCGCCGGAAGCTCTGACAGCTGTCGCCGGGGGGGGGCGGCAACAGCGTGAATCCATCGTCGAGGATTGCGGAGGATACGGACGTTGTTTGCATCTGATGGAGCATGTTGTGCAGAGGAAGTCCGCAGAAGATTGGGACGCAGCATTGTCGAGTATGGAAGGATGGATCACGAAATCTTGCAAATCGTAATCGTCGAGATGGTGATGCAGCGAATATTTTGCTTGTTGTCGCGTATGGCATAGGTTTTATAATTGGCGTGTCTGTTCTTTATTTCACAGGCACTCTTCATTCTACTGATTTTATTAAGGTATTTTTTGAAACCGGGCTTTGCTGTCAAAAATGTAACCATTTACAATAGCAATAATTGCCGCCCAGCCGGCGGCCAGGAGCGGCATTGGCGCGCCGCGTGGCAGACTTTGCAAATGAGGAAGGAGTACATGAAAAAAACGTTTGTTGCCGCTGCGGCGGCCCTGCTTGTCCTTGGCATGGCCGTTGCGGCCAGCGCGGCCACGGAAGTGAAGATGGTGGGCGACGCCCTGGTCTACGGGTCGTTTTATTCCAACCGCAATTTTACCGGCTGGAACTCCCCGGCCTGGACCTCGTCCAAGCCGACCTGGAAGGGCGCCGGCTCCAAGACCGAGGAGTCCTTTGAAATCTGGGAGCGGTTCCGGGTGCGCATGGATTTTGTCGCCAATGAGGCCGTGAAATTCCGCCTGGGCGTCAAGGTGGAGGACACCTGGGGCCACGGCACGTTTACCGCGGCCAACCCGACCACGGCGCTGACGGTCTATCTCGCCTTTTTGCAATTCAAGTTCCCGGGCTGCGACGCCGACGTCACGGCCGGCCTGCAGCATGTCGACCTGCCGCACAGCAAGCTTTTCTACAATTCGCCGGTCCTGGGCGAAAACATGGCCGCGTTGATCGTCAAAACGCCCCTTGTCGACAACACCGTGAGCCTGCTGGCCGGATTCGGACGGCTTATCGACACCAACCGGACCTACGACACGAACAGCACCCAGGTGGCCGACGAGCTCGACGCCTATTTCCTGGCCGTGCCCGTCACCCTGGAGGGCTTCAAGGCCACGCCCTGGGGCGCGCTGGCTGTCGCCGGCCGGGACGCCAACTATTTCACCAACAAAAGCTCCCAATACGGCTCGTCGTTTTTTGCCGACAACCTGACCTCGGCCGGGACCTACCTCTCGCCCGCCCTGTGGAAAAACGACCAGAACGTCGTGTGGTGGGCCGGCGGCGCGTTCGAGGTCTCGGCCCTGGACCCGGTCAAGTTCTACGCCGACGTGATCTACGGGGCCGCCGCCCAGAACGATCGCAAGAAAAACGGCCGCGAGGGCTGGTTTGTCGATCTCGGCGCGGAATACACCGGCTGGGACGTGCTCACGCCCCAGGTTTACGGCTGGTGGTCCACCGGCGAGGACAGCTCGACCGGCAACGGCTCCGAGCGCATGCCCATGATCCGCCCCAACTGGGGGCCGGGCCACAGCTTCCTGTTTGACGACAACCAGGAGCTGGTCAAGAACTCCAACATGGGCATGAGCCCGGTGGGCTCCTGGGGGCTCGGCGTCACCCTGGACGACATGAGCTTCGTGGAAAAGCTCAGCCACCGCCTGACCGCCATCTACGTGCAGGGCACCAACTCGTCGCGGGCCATCCGGTACCTGAACTCGGTCATGGGCAGCAATCCCTACTTCCAGATGGGCCGCGACCTGACCGTGGACGAGCATGTCTTTGGCGTCAACTTCGACAACAAGTACATGATCAACCAGAACCTTGCCGCCATCGTCGAAACCGGCTGGGCCCACGGGGAATTCCAAAAAAGCGTCTGGGGCCGCCGTCTGGTCAGCCAGTCCCATGACGGCGACACCTGGAAGGTGTCTTTCGGCCTGTCCTACAAGTTCTAGCCTGCCGGGGCGCGGCAGGCCTTTGGCCATCCGGGGCGCGGCGGGGGACCCGTCCTCCGGGCGGCGCAAAGGCCGGGCCGCCCGCCCGGCGGGATGAAACGCCACGCCGTGCCTGTTGCCGCAACGGCCGGCGCCTTCGGGCGCCGGCCGTTTTGCGTCGGGCGGCCGGGGCAATGGCAAGAAAAAAGGCCAGGACGCAGGTCCTGGCCTTCATGGCAAAGCCAGTGATCCAATCCACGCGCGACCGCCTTGGGACGCGCCTGCCCGACGGGGGCGGGATCAGATCGGAAAAAGTTCTACCAGCGGCCAGCTCCGCCGTAGCCGCCACCGCCGCCGCCGCGACGTCCGCCACCACCGCCACCGGAGCGGGGCTTTTCCTGGGCCTCGTTGACCTTCAGGGTCCGGCCGCCGAGTTCCTTGCCGTCAAGGGCGGAAATGGCGGCGCTGGCGCCCTCGTCATCCATCTCCACGAAGCCGAAGCCGCGCAGACGACCGGTCTCACGGTCGGTGATAAGGTTGACGCTGATCACTTCGCCGTAGGGGGCGAAATGGTCGCGGACGTCGTCTTCCGTGGAGGAGAAGGACAGGTTGCCAACATAAAGTTTCTTCGACATGTACGGTAGCTCCGGTCTTGGCATGGTCTGTTTTCGGCGTTTAGGGTCTCGTTTGCACGATCCGGGAAGCGAAAGAAATCATGCGCGTTAAAAAACAATGCCCCATTGTACACAGACCGGATACAAACACAACAGTTTTGTGTCGATTGCGGCAGGTTTTTTCCCCTGAAAAGTTGCTGGGTTCCGGTGCCGGGTCGCCGCAAGGGGCGGGCGGATCGGCCGTCGTTCCCCCAAGCGCTTCCGATCCCGGTTGCGGCCCGGGGCGGCCGGCCCCGGCAGGACAGGAAAACAGCCGCCAGCCCAGGGCGTTCCTGCCGCCTCCCCGGCTCGCCGGAGGGGGAGGCGGCAGGAACGCAGGGGTGTTTCGCGTTGCCGCCCGGACTGCCTTCCGAACCGTTGCCCCGGGCGGGCCCGGCGGTCCGGCCGGCGCTTCCCGCCGGGGACGGTTGCTTGGCCGACAAGCTTGACATTGACAATCGTTATCAAATAAGAACCGCCCAGTGCAACGGCGCAGCGCGTGTCCGCCCCGGGGATTTTCCGCCAAAGGGGACGGGGCTGCCGGGAGTGGTGTGGTGGCGAGTCTTTCTTATTATGACGAGAGCCTGGAGGAGATGCGCCTTCGCCTGCTGGCGTCGCGGGACGATCCGGAAGCGGTGGCCGCGCTTGCCGGCGGGTTTTTGGAACTGGCCTCCCGGATGGCGGCCAAGGCGGAAAGGCTGGCCAGGCTCGGCGACCGCACCCAGGCCCGCATGGTGGAACTGAACCGCCGGTTGCGCCAGCAGGAAGAGCGGTACCGGGGCATCTTCGAAAACTCCACGGAGGGCATTTTCCTGGCCGGCCAGGACGGACGGATCATGGCCGCCAATCCGGCCCTGGTCCGGCTGCTCGCGCCCCCGGACGGCCCGGCCGCTCCCGAACCCGGGCTGCCGCCCGGTGTGGCGCGGGTCAGGGACCTGTTTTTCGATATGGCCGACTACCGGGCATTTTCCCGGCGGCTTCGGGACACGGACCGGGTGCAGCGCCTGGAAGTGCGGCTGCGCACGCCCCGGGGACCGCTGTGGTGTCTGGTCGGGGCCTCGCGCATCGAGCCCGACGGGCACGTGGTCGGCCTGACCCAGGACATCTCGGCCCGCAAGAGCCTGGAAGACGAACTGGTGCGGCGGGCCACGTCCGATCCCCTGACCGGGTTGGCCAACCGCCGGGGGTTTTTTGAAAATGCCGCCCGGTCCCGGAGCGCGGCCGCGCGTTCCGGTGCGCCGCTGTGCATGATCATGCTCGATGTCGACCATTTCAAGGCCGTTAACGACACGTACGGCCATGATGCCGGCGATCTGGTGTTGTGCGCCGTGGCCGGGCGGCTGCGCGAGACGGCCCGGGCCTGCGATCTGGCCGGCCGGGTGGGCGGCGAGGAATTTGCCGTGCTGTGCCCGCTGACCGACCTCGCCGGCGGCATGGAGCTGGCCGAGCGCCTGCGCCGGGCCGTGGAAGGGCACGGGGTCGCCTATGGCGGCGGCGTCATCCGCGTCACCGCCAGCCTGGGCGTGGCCGCCTGGGACCCGGCGGCCGACCGGGAGCCGGCCCATTGCCTGGCCCGGGCGGACAAGGCCCTGTACCGGGCCAAACGCACCGGCCGCAACCGGGTCTGCCGGGCCGAAGCATCGCCAGGGGGCGATGGCGGCGCAGGAGCGGCAGGCGTGGCCGGGGATGCCGCTTAAGGCCTCCGGCGGCCGGGGGGAATCATTCCCCCCGGACCCCCTGGAGAGATGGGGGTAACGGGCGGGAAGGAACGACGCCTGGGCGCGAAAGCACGGTGAGAACAGGCAGAACGGCCGTCAGAGCCGTGAATCCCCCCGGCCCCCCTGGAGAGATGGGGATAACGGGCGGGAAGGAACGATGCCTGGGCGCGAAAGCACGGTGAGAACAGGCAGAACGGCCGTCAGAGCCGTGAATCCCCCCGGACCCCCTGAATGGGGGGGAAAGGTGGGAAGGGACGGCGGATGGGCGCGGAAGAACACCGTGAAGAACTTTGGTTTGGCTGTCCCGTGAACGCTGCCGGCAGCGACGGCAAGGCGCGAACGGCAGGCCAAACCCTGGGAAGGCATCGGCAAGGAGTGCGACTGTGCGGCGACGTATCGGAACATGGCGCGAAAGCGGAACGGCTGGGGAAGGCGCTGCCCGGATGGACACGGGGCTTGGCACGCCGGCCAAACTGGGCCTGCTTCTCTTTCCCTTTGTGGTCGCAGCGCCCCTGGCCCTGATGTTCGGCCATGCCGCCCTGGAGGAAGGCACGCTCAAGGCGGTGCTGGCCGGCTACGTCACGGCCGGGGTGGTCCTTTTCTACCCGCTGGTGCATCTGGCCGGCAAATCCCTGGTCTTTGACCAGGTCCGTCGCCTCGTCGACAACTGCATGCGCATCAAGCAGGGCTGCCACGCCACGGACCACGCGCCGCCGCGCCACGGCGATACCGGCGACTTCCCGGGACTGGCCCGGCAGATCTACTGGCTTGGCCATGCGGTCGCCGTGCGCGAACGGCGCATGAACGACGCCCTGGTCAACCTGGAAACGGCCCGCCGCCAGATCGAGTCGAGCATCGACTACGCCGGCCGCATCCAGCGGGCCTTTCTGTCCAGTCCGGCCGAACTGGCCGGGGCCTTTCCCGAGAGTTTTCTGTGGTGGGACCAGCGCGACGTGGTCGGCGGCGATCTCTTTTTCTTCGCCCGCAGCCAGGGCGGCCTGTTCCTCGGCATTGGCGACTGCACCGGCCACGGCGTGCCCGGGGCGTTTATGACCCTGATCGCCAAGGCGGCGCTGGACCGGGTGCGCCTGGAGCGGTTCGAGGGCGATCCGGCCGGCGTGCTCTCCGAGGTCAACGCCTTGATGCGCCAATGGCTCATTGCCGGGTCCGGCCCGTTGGAAGTGGACGACGGCATGGACATGGGCCTTGTCTACATCGACGCCGACGATCCTTCCCGGCTGGTCTACGCCGGGGCGCGCCGGCCGCTGTGGATCGAACGCGGCGGGCGGATCGAGGAGATCGGCGCGGACCGTATGGGCCTTGGCTACGCCAGGACGCCGGCGCGGGCGGTCTTTGCCAACGTTCCGGCGGCCTTCGGCCCGGGGGACGCCTTCATGCTCTTTAGCGACGGCGTGGTGGACCAGGTCGGGGGGCTTCGCAACCTGCCCATGGGCAAGCGGCCCCTGCGCGAGGTTTTCGCCGCAACGGCGGGTGCGCCCATGCCGGAGCGCCGCGACGCCCTGGTCGGCGTTTTCGAATCACACAGGGGCCGAAACACCCGGCGCGACGATGTCGCCGTGCTGGCCGTGCGCCCCGTTGCCCTGGGAGGAAAGTAGATGACAGGCGGCGCGCATTTCGACCAATGCCGGGAAATGCTCCGGGAAGGGGGCGTGGTCCTGTACTTCAAGGGACCCGTCACCCAGGAGGTGGTGGAAGGGCTGGGATCGATGATCCGGCGCAAGGTGGATTTCGAGATCGCCAACCGCACCCGGGCGGCCATGGCCTTTGCCGTGCTCGTGGAACAATTGCAAAACGTGCTGCATTACGCGGCCGACGCCGTGGACGTGGAGACCGGGCGCATGGCCACGGGCGAGCTCGTCATCCGCCTCGATCCCGAAGGCCTGAGCCTGTGCTGCGGCAACCTGATCCGTAAGGAGCTGGCCGGGCGTATCCGGGGTCGGCTCGACGCCCTGGTCGCCAACACCAGGGAAGAATTCAAAGCCCGGTACAAATCCGCCCGCCAGCAGGGACCCGATGCCGGTTCCCGGGGCGCGGGGCTGGGATTTCTGGAGATGGCCCGTCGGGCCGTGCGCCCCATCCGCTACGAAATCGAACCCGTTTCCGACGACCTGTCCTGGTTCTCCCTGGACGTGGTCATTGCCTAGAGGAGTCCGCATGCAGCCCTTTGCCAGTCCGTCGACGCGCTCGACCCCGGAGGTCCGTTTCGACCCCGCCACCCATCGCCACCACATCAAGGGCGAGTGTTATCCGGAAAACGCCGCCGCCTTTTTCGGTCCCCTGTTCGTCTGGCTCAAGGCCTATCTGGCCGGCCGGCCGTCCGGGCCGATCGTCTTCGACATGGAGCTTGTCTATTTCAACTCCTCCTCGTCCAAGGCCCTGCTCGACTTCTTCGAGATGCTCGAGGACGCGGCCGCCGGCGGCCTGCGCATCACCGTCAACTGGCGCTACGACAAGGACAACGACATCGCCTGCGAATGCGGCGAGGAATTTGCCGAGGACGCCAAGGCCCTGTCCTTCAGGCTGCTGGCGCTCTAGTGGCGCGTTCGCATACGGAGGTGGACATGGACGCATACGGCGAAAAGGTTGACGCCGAAGGACGCGTGCATCTGGGCGCGATGCGCCCCGGCGCCCGTTGCACCGTGAGCCGGGTGGGTTGCGAAGGCTGCCTGGCCCAGCGCCTGGGCGATCTGGGACTGGTGCCGGGCGAGGAGGTGCTGGTGATGCGAAACGCCCCCCTGCGCGATCCCATCGAGATCAAGGTGGGCGGCTTTCTGGTGAGCCTTCGCCGCTGCGAGGCCTCGCTGGTCGAGGTGGTGGCGGCATGAGCGGGCGCATTCTTGCGGCCCTGGCCGGCCAGCCCAACTGCGGCAAATCCACGGTGTTCAACATGCTGACCGGTGCGCGCCAGCACGTGGCCAATTTCCCGGGCGTGACCGTGGAGAAAAAATCCGGGCATTTCAGGCTGGCCGGCAGAAGCGCCGAGCTGGTGGATCTGCCCGGGGCCTATTCCATCAGCTCCTATTCGCCCGAGGAGCGGGTCACCCGGGATTTCCTGCTCTTTGACCATCCCCGGGTGGTGGTCAACGTGGTCGACGCCTCCAACCTGCGCCGCCACCTGTGCCTGACCGTGGAACTGCTCGAACTCGAGGCCAACGTGGTGGTGCACCTCAACATGATGGACGTGGCCGCCCGGCGCGGCCAGCAGCTCGACGCCGCCGTGCTGTCCCAGCGTCTGGGGGTGCCGGTGTCGAGCGGCGTCGGGCACAAGGGCCAGGGCCGGGCCGGGCTGATGGAGGTCATGGCCCGGGCCGTGGACGAGCCGGCCAAGGACGAGCCGTTTCGGGTGGACTACGGGCCGCTCGAACCCCGGATCAAGGCGGTTGCGGACGTGCTGGCCGAGGGCGGGGACCTGGGCGTGCCCCGGCGCTGGCTGGCCCTGCGCCTGCTTGAGGGCGACGGCGAGGCGCGGCGCTTCACCCAGGAGGTGTTTTTCGATCCGGTGCGCCTGGCGGCCGTGGTGGCCGGACAGCAGGCGGCGTTCCGGGAATCGGCCGGAGAATCGGCGGCCGCCTTTGCCGCCCTGGCCCGCCGGCGGCTGGCCAGAACCCTGGCCGCTGCCGCCACGCTCAAGAGCGCCGGTCCGGAGAAGACCCGTACCGACGCCATCGACGACTTCGTGTGCCACAAGTATTTCGGGCCGGTGATCCTGGTGGCCGTCCTGTTCGTCCTGTACGAAATATCCATCACCTTTGGCGAGATGCTGACGGAGGACTACACGCGGCCGTTGCTTGAGGCCGTGAAATCCGTCGTCGTCGGCTTGCTGCCGCCGGAAGGGATGCTGGAGGATCCGATCCTGCGTTCCCTGGGCCTGTGGTTTGTCGACAGCATCAACGAGTTGCTCGGGTACGTTCCCGTGTTTTTCATGCTGTTTTTCTGCGTGTCGTTTCTGGAGGACTCGGGCTACATGCCGCGCATGGCCTTCATCCTGGACCGGCTGTTTCGATCCTACGGCCTGCACGGCCAGTCCACGATGCCCATGGTGCTGGCCGGGGTGTATCTCGGCGGTTGCTGCGTGCCCGGGGTCATGGCCTGCAAGGCCATCCCGGACGACAAGTCGCGGCTGGCCACCATTCTGATCATCCCGCTGATGAACTGTCTGGCCAAGGCGCCCCTGTACCTGCTGCTGGTGGGGGCTTTTTTTCCGCACAATGCCGCGGCGGCCATGTTCTTCATTTCCACGGTGACGCTTTTCATGGCCCTGCCCATGGCCAGGGTGTTGTCCTCGACCCTGCTGGCCGGCCTCGACAATGCGCCGTTCATCATGGAGATGCCGCCCTACCACATGCCGACGCTGGGCAACATGCTGACACGGTCCCTGGGCAAGGTGGGGTTTTTCATCCAGAAGATTCTGACCGTGGTGACGGCCATCGCCGTCATCGTGTTTGTCCTGCTCCAGTTCCCGGGCATCAGCCGGGACCACAAGGCCGCCTATCAGGCGCGGCTGGACGCGGCCCGGGAAAACCTGGACCGAACCCTGGCCGGCTCGCCTTTCGCCCCGTTGCTGGCCGGCGACAATGTGCTGGAATTCATACGCTATAAAACGGCGTACCAATCGGCCCGGGAGGCAGGGGAGGACGCCGGGGCGCAAGCGGCCGCGGACGGCCGGTTTCAAAAGGAAAACCCCGGATATTTCGCCCTTGTCGCCCCAGACGCCGGGACAGCGGCCAAAGCGATCCTGGCGGAGGCGGACGCCTTTGCCCAAAGCCGTGACGCGATCACCGGCGAGATGCGCCGGGAACGACTGGAGGCAAGCTTTCTCGGCATTCTCGGCCGGGGGCTCGAACCCGTGACGCGGTTTGCCGGCTTCAACTGGCGCATCAACGCCAGCCTGCTTTCGGCCTTTGCCGCCAAGGAGTCGGCCGTGGCGACGCTGGGGGCCCTGTACAGGCTTGAGGCCGGCGACGGTCAGTCGCTGGAAACCGCCCTGCGCCAGGGCGAGACGGATTTCACGTCGCTCAATGCCCTGGCCCTCATGCTGTTCATGGCGCTTTATCCGCCGTGCGTGTCCACGTCCATGACGATCAAAGTGCAGACCGGCCAGAGCAGATGGATGGCCGTGGCCATCCTGTACCCCATGGCGCTCGGGCTTGTCGTGGCGAGCGCGGTGTTTTCCGGGGGGCGTTTTCTGGGTGTTGACGGCAATACGGCCATGTGGGGGTTTTATGCCCTGGCCGTGGCCGCGACGCTGGTTGCCGGCTTTTTGCCGCATCGGCCGCGCAGCGTCCTGCCTGCGACGCCTGTCTGCGACAGTCTGCAAAAAGCCTGACCAGCGTCGGACTGCCGGCGGCAACGGCGTGTTCGCCTGCGCCGGGCCCGCGGCCGGCCGGCGGGGCTTGCCGTCCCGGCTCTTCCCATGCTTTGCGGAGCGCTTTCGGGCGCTCCGTTTGTTTTTTTGCTTCGTCCGGCCCGGTGCGTTGTTTTTTTGCGCCGTCGGGGTAATGTGGCACTGGTGGAAAAGGCCCCGACGTCCGCAACCGCAACCAAGGGAGTCCGCCATGTTGTTGCGCCACATCGTCCTGGTCGCCGTTTGTTTTCTGGCCAGTCTCGCCGCGACCCCGGCCCGGGCCGGGGATGACCACATCCCCAGCCTGACCGGCACATGGGAGGCGGTCGGCTACGCCATGCACGACAAGGCGGGCGGTTTTGCCAGCGCCCCGGGCAAGACCGCCACCATGGTCATCAAGGAGCAGCAGGGCCGGGTGTTTCACGGCGAGGTGGCCTGGACCGGCAAGCGGGCCGGCAAGGACACGTTTTCCGGGGTGATCGACAAGGACGGGGACAGTTTCTATTTCGTCGGCCACAACGACGCCTTGCGCCTGGGCAAGCTGGAAGGCCCCGACGCCCTGGTGTTCTACTATCTGGCTCCCGGCGGGGCCAATCCCCGGGCCGGATACGTGGAATACCGCCGCGTTTCGCCGTAGCAGGCGGCCTGCATAGGAGGCCGCGGCATTGCTGCGGGGGGCGGGCCGGGGCCTTCGCGGCAGAGGGCGGGACCATGGGGAGAAGACCGGTCTGGGCGGAAGGCGGGGTGTGCCGCAGTCAGGATGCGGCCCGGGACCGGGCCAGCGTCCTGGCCTGGACTTCGGGTTTTCGCAGCTCGCGCAGGGCGTCCCGGGCCGCCCAGCGTGAGCGCTTGTCGCCGCCGGCCAGGATGGCTTCGGCCGTGGCCGCGGCAGCCCGGCGAAGCGGCTCGTTGCGCTTGCCGATCTGGCGCAACGCCCAGCTCACGGCCTTTTTGACGGGCTGGCGATCGTCGCTCGCGACGACGGCCACGGCGTGCAGGTCCGCCTCAAAGTGGGCATCGGGCGCGTTCTTGTCGTGCACGGCCAGGCTGGCCAGCAAGGTCAGGCCGGCCCGCCGGACAAAGGGCGCGTCCCCGGCCAGCCAGCGCCGGGCCGTATCCCGGGCGTCGGGCAGACGGCGGGCCAGATTGTTGGTGAACTGGTCGCACAGGTCCCAGGAATCCAGAGCGGCGGCCATGGCGTCGGCCTCCCCGGGGGCAAGCGCTCCCGGATCGTGGATCAGGCAGGCCAGAATGCGGGCCTCGTGGACCCCGCTTGCCCAGAGCGCCCGGGCCAGGGCGGGGTCCCTGCCGATCTGTCTGGCGATGGTCCGCACAACGGCCACGGACACGCCAAGCGCCCGGGCCACGTTGATGCCGTAGCGGGCCATGCCGGCCCGGTTGGCCTCGCTGCCCCGGTTGCGAAGGCGCGTAAGGATTGCCGCCGCCCGGGCGTCCGGGTGTTCCGGCGTGTCCATGGGATCAGGCCAGCAGGGCGTAGCCGGCGGTCACGGCCGCGATGCTGGCCGCCCGCAGGGTCTGGTTGTGGATGATAAGCCGGGCGGCGGTCTTCGGCTTGAAAATGCCGGCGTAGTAGGGGAACTGGTGGCGAAAGGCCCGCATGGGCGTGGACAGGATGTTGCCGATTAAAAGCGCCAGCACCACCTGCTTTGTGTCCAGGTCGCCGGCCCCGAGCATGGCTCCGGCCGCGGCCAGTCCGGCCGTGAATTCGGCCACGATCTGGAACATGACGATGCTGACCGCCTGGGGCGTCAGCCACGACAGGAAGGCCAGATGGGCGGACAGCCACTTTTCCATGGCGGCAAAGGTCCCGGCCACGGCCAGGAAGTGGATGGCCACGTACACGGGCACGGTGAAAAGGGTCATGGTCCGGATGCGGCGGGTGAAGCGTTTCCAGGCCTTTTGCAGGGCGTTTCTCCAGGAGAAATTGCCGTCTTGCAGATGGCAGGCCACGCAGCCCTCGGGCAGGGGCGGCAGCATGGCCCGTCCGTAGACAAGGATGGCGGCGCTGCGCAGCACGGCGGCAAGCAGGGTGAGCCCGACGTAGACGCCGGCCGGTCCGGGGCCGAGGAAGGGCACGGTGATGAAAAACATCTGGGGCAGATGCAGGAAATAGGTGGGCAGGCTGTTGAACAGGTTGGCCAGGACGAGTTCGCGGTCCGAGAGCCGGCCTTCGCCGTAGGCCTCGGCCAGCAGGGAGTTGGCGGCCATGCCCGAGAAAAAGGCCATGGAGAAGCTGGCCCCGACAACGTCCTTGAGATGCCCCAGCCGGATGACGGGTGCGGCGAGCCGGGCCAGGAAGCGGGTCCAGTTGAGGGCCTCGATGCAGTTGGCCACGAGCAGGCCGACGGCCAGGGAGGCGAGCAGCCGGCCCAGGGGCCAGATCAGGGAATGCCAGAGATGCGCGATATCCATGGGGCAGGAGGTATAGCCAGGGGCAGGGCGTTTGGGAAGTCCGGGCCGGGGGCGGAAGTTTTTTTTACGGTGGGGCGGTTTCGTGTTGACAGAGAGGCGCAGTGAGCATAATCAGTTTTTTCCCGTGTGGGCCGTTAACTCAGTCGGTAGAGTATCTGCCTTTTAAGCAGAGAGTCGCTGGTTCGAGCCCAGCACGGCCCACCAGCGCAACGCTGTGTCCCCATCGTCTAGTGGCCTAGGACGGCGGCCTCTCACGCCGCTAACAGGGGTTCAAATCCCCTTGGGGACGCCAAGAGAATTCAAGGGCTTACAGCTAAAACGGCTGTAAGCCCTTTTTCTTGCCCAACACTATTCCCAACATGTGACGCCGTTTTAGGCAGCTTCCCAGCAGCGGACGGATTATTCACGTCTCCAGGCGAGGGATAAAAAAAGCCCGCCGGTTAGGGCGGGCATGGTCTTAACCGGTGGCTTCTTGCTGCCTATTTCCCGAGTCGGATTTTCTCGTCTATCTGCCGCTGCGTGTGCCGGCCTTCCGCGTCGCTCCAGGTGGCCAGGAGGAAAAGTCCTTTCCCCTGGCTTTTCTCTTCCCAGAGCTGGCCGATGTTCTCCTTCTCCCGGGTATCGTCGTTTAGAAAGGGCTTGCCCTTGTATTCCACGATGAGGATGCGCCCGTCCTTGAGCTTGGCGACGAAGTCCGGGTAAAAATTGTGGCCGCTTGAAATGGGCAGACTGAAGGAACCCGGTTTCCGGTCCACGTTGCGCACCCACCACGTCACTTCGGGGTGTCGGTCGATGATCTTGGCGCAGTCGTGTTCTTCGCCCGTGGATTTCAAATCCCGCACGACCGGGTAGTAGTGCTTTTGGAAGGCATAATGGCCCGTATAGGCCGGGGCGTTTTCGGCGTAGGAGTGCAGCGGAAATTTATGGGCGAAGTCGAAGGACACTTCGACCTTGGCCTTCTTGTCGAAAAGCAGCGTTTGATAGCCGATTTTGAGCGCTTCCAGCCGCAGCCTGCCGAGTTTCGCTTTTAGGGCGGTCGCCAGGGCATACTTCGCCCGGGTCAGCGTTAATATGTCGAAGTCGCCGCGTCCCAAGAGGGATTCCACGCAGCGGCGGCAAAATTCCATCATATCCGGCTGCAAGACGTCTTCCTGGCGGCAATGCTCATCCAGCCACCGGGACAGGCGCAGCGTGTCCCAATCCGTTGAGCCGGCCAGCAGGGAATATTGCTCCTGCCGGTTGACCTCGTGATACTTCATCTGTTCGCCCTCAAGGTCGAAGATGAAGGTGCGGGCGGATTCGTCGTAGCGAAATTCATCCGGTCCCAGCCGCGCGTCTACGTTTCGCGGCGACCAGCCGGCGGCATAGAGTATCGCCCGGGACGTGGGTTCTTCCATGTCCCCGAGGCAGTCGAAGAGCATAAGCGGGATGGCGAACGGCTTGCGCTCCTCGGACGGGCTGCGCTTGCGCTCCTGGCGATGGCGCACGTTTTCCCGATGCAGGGCCACGCTGCGGCGAATCTGCGTTTCCATCTTGGGATTGGCGGCAATGAGGCGTTCCTCGACTTCCCGGGGCATGGCGACTTCCGTGCGCAGCGTATAGCCGCCGTCGTTTTGCCGTTTGATGCTGACCCCTTTGCGGACGTCTTCGGGCAGATCATCCAGACGGGGTTCCTTGAGCAGAGAGAGCGTCAGCGTCGGCACCTCCCGCCACAGCGGCATGTCGGAGGGGTTTACGCCGGGAAGCATGGGCCGCACCTCAATGCACGCGGCGGCCTCCTCTTCGCTGAAGCCCATGTGGGTGAGGTGGTCGTACATGTCCGTTTCCGCGTTCTGAAACGCCTGGGAAAGGACATGGGCATAGGCTTTGTTGAGGCTTTCGTCCTGGCGTCGCTTGGCGTAGGGCATCCGCATGACGCGGCCAAGCAACTGTTCAACGTCAATTTCCGACTTGGTGTTTTTCAGCGAGCAAAGAATATAGGCAAAAGAGCAGTCCCAGCCTTCCTTGAGCGCTTCAACCGTGATGATGTAATTGATGGTCTGCGTTTTGTTGAAGAGATTGATGTCGTCCAGTTCCCGTTGCTCGCCCGTGACGATGGCAATTCCCGATTCCGGTATGCCTTCGTTGTCGATCAAATGCCGCTTGACGACTTCGGCCGTTTGTTCCTGGTTTTTGGGCTGCGCCTGGATGAGCATGATGGGCCGGATATATTCCGGGTCGTCAGCTGCGATTTTTTGCAGCCCTTTCAAGTCTTCTATGGCCCGGGCTATGGCCTGCGCCCAATCGGAATGGACGGAAAGCGCGAACGGCAGCTTGACCATTTCCTCGGCTTTGAGTTGCGAGGCGTAGGCACGAAAGAGGATGTTGCTCTCGACGGGCGTGGCCGTGAATTCCAGGATGCAGGCCGGATTGATGCGGCGAAGCATTTCCTCGGAGAGGTCGGAAATCGCCTTGTGCGCTTCGTCGGCTATGACCAGCGGTCCCATCTGGTGCATGAGGTTGACGAAGGAATAGAGCACTTCCTTGGTCTTGGGGTCGCGGTCCAGGCCGGGAACCGTGTTCGGGAACGCCTTGAAATGCGGCTCGAAATTTTCGTTGTGGCCGTAGACCTTGCGCTTTTCCTTGTTGGCGTCGCTGACCCGCAGCGTTTGGTAGGTCGCCACGACAATGCACACTTTGTCGGTGAGGTCTTTGGGCCGTATGTTATTGACGTCGGCGATGTCGAACACTTCCACCCTGTCCATGCCAAAGGCTGCCTTCAGGGCTTCGCGGCAAGCATGGGAAGGGCTTTTGAGGGCATCGGCGGTTTGTTTCCGTATAGTTGTGGTCGGGGTCAGCCAGAGTACGAGCGGATAGTCCCGGTCCATGTAGTTGCTGGCGGCGATGCCGACACTTTGGGCGGCCAGAAAGGTTTTGCCGCCGCCGGTCGGGATGCGCAGGCAGACGTAGGGCACGTCTTCCAGCCCTTTTATGGGGCTGTAGCGCTGGGGACGGCGGTCGGTGGGGTTATCGGCCACATAGCGGGCGAATGCCTCGGCAGGGCCAATCAGGCGCGCCTGGGCCAAAAACGCCTTCAGGGCTTCAAGGGCTTCTTCCTGGTATTTCTTGAGGGTGAACATGTGTCAGCGCCCTTTGATGTCGTAGGGAGTGTGCTTGAAAGTGATTTGCAGCTCGGCCATGCGGGCGGCAGACAGCAACGTGCGTTCGCCGTAGATCATCTTGGGGCCGTCATGGGGCGGCAGGCCGGCCAGGATTTTGGCCGTCAGCGCGTTGCCGCTTTGGGGGCGTTTGTCGCCGAGCACGCCATTGTAGAGCAGGTAATAGGCCGTGTCCTTGTGGACGCCGAGAAGCGGCGCGTTGGCCGGGGCATGGAGCGGTTCGCCGGTTTCGGAAAAGAAAATATGCGCGGCCAAGTGGTCATAGGCGATGCCGGCGCGTATGCCGCCGGTTTCGTCGAACACGGTTTCGCCCAGGCGGTAGAAGCGGAAGCCGCCGCCGCCCTGCCAGTTGACGGCCTGGGATATGCCGCCCTGTTCGCCCTCAATGACTTTTTGCAAACGCGGGATGCAGTGGGTCACGGCGTGGTCGCCGATTTCCACGCCGATATAGCGGCGTCCCATTTTGTGGGCGACGGCGGCCGTCGTGCCTGAACCGAGGAAGGAGTCGAGGACGAGGTCGCCGGGGTTGGTGGCGATATGTATAATATTTGAAAGTAGTTTTTCTGGCTTAGGGGTTTGAAAAGCGTTGCTAGAAAATATATTTTTCAAATCAATACTTGCTTCCTTATTGCTGCCGTAGTCGGCATGTTGCCACCAACTGCTTGGAGTTAAGGCATCATCCATTTCGTTTAAGTATTTTTTTAACATGGGTCGGCCAGTTCCCTTGAGCCCAAACGTTATTCTATTGTCAGCTAGCCATTTGTTGAACTGTTCTTCGTTGCATCTCCAGTACCTATTGGCGGGAGGAAGGAAAGCTTCTCCAGTTGGTCCTATTATTTGGAACTGTCCCTGCGAGTAGAACTTTCCTGCGGAAAGATTTTCCGCCTTCCAAGGTCCGCGAGGATCGTTGTCAGGATTTTTAAATTTTAGTATTTGATCATCTGTTCTTTTGATTTTGTTTATTTTGGCTTCTTGGAAATTTTTAGCGTACAACAGTATATGGTCATGATTGTCTGATATGTGTAGAGCTGTTTGGTTCGCCGTATATGACTTTTGCCACACTATATTGACAATAAAATTCTTTCGACCGAATATCTCGTCAGAAATTACTTTTAAATAATGTCCTTCATTGTCGTCGATTGACATCCAAATTGTTCCATCGTTTTGCAATAGCTCACGAAGCAATTCAAGTCTTGGGTATAGAGTTTCTAGCCATTTTGTATGTTCCATGTTGTCGTCATAGCTTTCAAATGCACTCTTCGTATTATACGGCGGATCAATATAAATACACTTCACCTTTCCCGCATAATACGGCAGCAACGCCTTCAACGCTTCCAGGTTGTCGCCCTGGATAAGCATATTTTCCGTGTTCGGGTCGCCGTAGGTTTCGACGGGTTCCAACAGGCGATAGGGGGCGCGGCCGGCGGCCTTCAAATCCTCTTCGCGGGTAAGCCAAGTCAGCGTGGGCATGGGGCAAAACGATCCGTTGTGTTGGGTGTTGTCGGCTGGGACGGTTGTACGCAAACGTCCCCCGGCTGTCCAAGACCGGGCGTGCGGGGAACGCGTATTTTCCGGCCCCGGCGACAGTCGCGCCTACAACGTGATGCCCAGCTTGTCGAACTCGCGCAGCCAGAAGGAGGATTCCAATTCCTGGATTTCCCAGCGGATGCGGTCAAACGTCCGCTGGTGCATCCCCTTGGGCTTGAACGCGACAGGGTAGGCCGTGCCGGCTCTGGCCTGGACGCGTTCGCGCAACGTGTTTGCCCGCCGCAGCAAGCTGGAAAGCTTGTCCTCGTTTTCAACGGCGTAGGCGACGCCGTGGCAATGCCGGCACCAGAAGCGCCGCCCGGCGAACAGGATAGCCACGCGCCGGCCGCACCTCGGACAAAGGAACCACGGCCGCGTCCCGCCGTAGGTGCAAGGGGTTCGCTCCAGGTCCACGGACATATGCACCTGTTCGCCGTCCTTGGTCGAATAGAACAGGCCGATGGAATCGGTCTTGGTGGCGACGCCGACGCTGGCAAGGGGTTCGCCTCCCCAGGACCAGGAAAGGGTGAGAGACAGCCCCGGCCGCAGCCAGTCCTTGCGATGCAGAAAACGCACGTCCAACCGCAACATCTGTTCCCCGACTGGCCGCCAGCCGGGCCGACCGCTTCCAAAACCACCCATGCCGACGCCTCCGAATTATTTTCCCAAATCAACAGGCAAAAACACTCGCCTCGGCCTTTGAGGCAAAATAATGAACTGAAATAACAGTTAGTTGCTCGCCTCGTACTCCTTTCAAGGAGTGTCAACATTCAACTGTTTTTTTCATTCTGCGGCTAGCCGGAAGTCGCGGCTCATCGCCACCGCTTGGGAAAAGGGCTGAAAGGACCCGCGCCCTATCCGTCCAGTTCTTCCAGATCGTCCAGGAAGTCCCGGGCCTCACGCAGCAGTTGCCGCAGTTCCCGGCGCTCCGCTTGGGCCTCGGCGGAATAGCCGCCATGTTTCCAGGCGTTCCGGTTCCCCTTGGGCGCGCCAGCCTTGCCGCCATGAAAACGGCATCTACCGTTCGCCATAGCGGGTTGCCGGCAGGGCTTGCCCGTCCGCCGGGACAGGGAGCGGCATTTCTGGACCGTCGCCAAGTCGAAGCGGCACGGCGTCGGTTTGTGCGGCAATGGCTCGCGGACAAGGGTTTGATTCGCCGATTCCATCTTTCACCCCTCCCCCCGGGTTGACGGTGCCGACGATGGCTTGCCCGCCCGGGTAGACGTGGACATGCTCCACAACCACCTTTTGCTGGCCGCCTTTGCGATGCTTGCCGAGGGCTTCCACCTGGACGGCGAAGGTCCGCATGAACCGATCCGCAAAGGCCATGTTCATCTTGCGTCCCTCGAACGTCTGATCCTTCACGCAGGCACGGCGCAAACACTCCATGGCCGCATTGTGGCAAGCGGTCATTTGCGCGGCGAGCAACCCCTCAAGCTCGCTCTGCGGAGCAAAGCCGGTCATCGTGGCGGCAATGGCGTTGCTATGGTCCACCGTCTCAAGTCCGGCGAATGGCGACGCATTGACGGCCTGATTGAGGAGCTTGCAACAGAAGTCGGAATCAACCGAACCAGCCGCCGCAGAAAAAGCCGCCATGGCATTGTCTTCCCCGTATGACGTGTCTTGCGTGATAGCGTCTCTGCCGTTCCTGCCTGCTTTAGCCACAAATTTGACGGCAACGGGCTTTGCCTTCCGACGTGACGTAAATTCTTCGAGCCGTTGCTTCTCGCTTTCGGTCATCGGTCTTGGTTCCTCGGCTGTCTTCGGGGCCTGGGGCTTCTTGGTCTTTTGGGTCATCGGTGGTTGCTCCTCTTACTGGACCGGCCGGGCCGCATCGCTGGCCTTGACGATAGCGGCGAGGCGCTCCCTGGCCCCCGACATACTGACGCAGGAAGGACCAGGTCACCGTAAAATCGCCCGTGGGCAGGCTCCCGGCCCCTACAGTCACGCCCGCATACCTGGGACCGTCGAAGGCGTAGCCGGCTTGTTCTCTGGTGTCCCGGACGATGCCCACGGCTATTCCACTCCCCGGAAGTCGTCGCGGTCCAGGGCATCGCCGGCCGCGAACCACAGGCTTTGCGCCGTAGCCTTTTGCCCGGCCGTCCATGTCTTCGGGTACAGCGGCCACATGCTCCCGCCCTCTGAAGGCCCCGTTGCTGGCGCATGACCTCCTTGATGGCGGCCACGGCCTCGGTCGGGTTCAGGAGCGGCAGGCAGTCCCGATGCGCGGAGAGGTAAGCCCTTGCGTCATCGAGAAGGCCCTCGGCGTATTCGATCATTCTGGGGTCCAGGCTCGGTGGGTAGACCGCGAGGACACGCTCGCCGGCTCGGACGATCCGCAAACCACATCCATGGCACAGGTCGCGCAAATCGAAGGCGGCCCACTTGCCGTCAAAGTCGGGGTCATCATCGGCAGCAGGCCAGGGCGACCAGTCTAGGCAGGCATCGGGGCCGGGGGCCGAAGCCCCCTTGCACTCCACGGCTGGCTGGTCCGTCGCCCCGATTTTGGGGTTTTCAACTTTTGCGACTGCGACAGTTGCGACTTTTGCGACACTTGAGGGGTTCGCAAGGAGGATTCCCGGGCGTTGCGACTGCGACAGTTGCGACACTTGCGACAGAACAGGCGGCGGCGAACCCGGCCCGGTGAATCTGGAAATCAGTTCGCGCAGCATTACCGCCCACCTCCAAGCAGCGCCGGGTTGACCTGAACCAACTTACGCTTGCCGTCCCGCGCCAGCCTGATACGCCCCAGGCGCGACAACACTTCCGCAGCCGCGTCGAAAGCCTTTTCCGTCCGAACCCGGTAGGGACCAAGGCGAGCCACGTCGCGGGTCGGGATGACCTTCACGCCGTTGGTGCGGCAATACCGCTGCAACCATTCATCGAGCTTGGCAGCGGCGTTCAACTCGGGCGGCAAGGCGATCTCCCCGAAAAAGCGCCGGGCTTCGTACAAATGCCATGCCGCGATGGCTGCCGCCCCGACTATGTGGGACTCTCCAATCTGCCCATGGGGGCCGCAATCGAACAGGTGGAAGAGGCAGGCTATCCGGGCGGCATTGTCGGCGGTCTTGGACGCCACGTCCTTTACGTCGGCAAACTCGCCGCCGGCCCGAAGCTCGACCTCGACGGCATCATAGAATGCCACCCATGCCTTCTTGGCCTCGGGCGTGAAGTCGAGCGTAGGAAGGTCCAAGCCGCCCCCGGGGTTGGGGAGAGGCATGGCGTCGAGCATCTGATACAGGCGCGAGTGGAACGCGGCGATTTGGGGGCAATCGTCCGGGGCATCTTGGAATGGTCGGCTCCCCTGTGTGGATTCAGGATGCGCCAAAAGCGCCCGGGCCAGCCAGCCAGAGCCACGGGCCAGGGCGGCGTTCTTGTCCATGAACGTCTGGATCACCTCGGGCTGGACAAAGAGCGAAACCGTCAGGCGAGCGCAATCCACAACCAAGTCGCCGTTGGTCATGCGGTCCACCTCAAGCCGACCGCCGTCCCACAGGACGTTGATAGCGCCGAGGGTACGCATGAGATTGTCCGCGTTCATGGCGTGCGCACCAAAGACGATGCCGCCCTCGGCGGTAACAAGTCCGGCGCTCGGCCAGACCTCAGCCAGTTTGACCCGCAAACGCTCCACCGTTACATCAGAATAGAACAGTCGGGGCACACGAGGGGCTTGCGGCTTGTCCTGTTCCACGCGGCGCATCCGGGTGCGCAAGTCATCGGTCGGCTTGCCGGCTTTGGCGGCGTTCTTGATGGCCTCCTCGATCCCGCGCCGCTCGGCTTCCCAGCAGCGAGCGTCCGCAGCATGTGCTATGAGTAGAGGTGACGCCTCTTCTTGCTTGTTGTCCTGCCACTGGCGGATGGGAGCCACGAAAGCCGTGTCGCAGGTCGTCTTACGCTCGCCGCTTTCTCCCAGGCCAAGGAGGAACAAGGAACACGGCCCGGCGAGTCGAGGCCCCCGGCGCACGTCGGCCATGCCTTGCCCAACAAGAGACAAGACGGAAAGCGCCGACATGGCGGCCAAGGCCGGCGGGCACTGAACATACCCGATCACGGCGGCGACAGCGGCCCGAATCTTTGGCGGCAAGGCGTCGAGCGGGTAAGGCTGCGCTCCTGTGTCCACCGAGAGCGGTTCCGGCTCCTGCCAAGTGTCGCAACTGTCGCAGGTGTCGCTGTCGCAATTTCTCAAAATGGGTCTTTTGGCCGGCTCGGGTGCGGTCCTCGGCTCCCGCTCTCCGGCGGTCATTCCCGACCGTATGGTGGCACGCGCCTCCCCATCGGTCAGGCCGGCGGCGTTGGCGGCGTCGAGCAAGGCGCTTTCCACCTCCCCCTGGTCCAGCACTCCCCCGGCAACCAACTGGCCCAAGGAATAGGCGGCGGCGTTCAGCGTCTCATTGCGCTGCCCTCCTGGGGCAGCAGCCACCTTTGACGCCTCGGCATCCAGCGCGGCCCGGCCGTAGCCCGTCGCGGTCCTGGTCGGGCTACGGCGCTCCACGCGGGGCGCTTGGGCCGGTTTGGCGAGTACAAGCTCAACCAGCCAGGGCGGGGCCTCGGCCAGTTCCGTGCCGTTGCTGGTCCAGGCGTAGCGGTTCCCGGCCGGGTGCAGGGAGGGGGGCAGGAGGACGAAACCACCGGCCCCTCGGGTGTCGAGCTTTAGGCCGATCTTGCCGCTTGTGTTTTTGATCTCCGGGCCGTCTGACAACCACCGAAAGAACCGTTGCTCCCCGCCGCTCCCGGTGCGCTGCGTCACGGTCGCCGGCAACGACCCGTGGGCAACTTCAAGCCGGGCCAGAGTATCGCGTCCGTCCGGTTCGCCGGGAGCCTTGGGCAAGTCCACGTCGAGCACCCAAGCGCCGATGGCCGGGCCGGTCGGGCATCCTATGGCAGCGCCGGGCCACCTCGCCCACCAAAAGCGAATTTTGGATTCATCCGTGGTCGCGGCTTTGAATCCACCGGCTACTCGGGGGTTTTTCGCTTCCCACCGCTTTGCTTCCTTCCGCTTGTCCTCGGGCATGTTGGACAGGCGGGCTTGATACTCGGCCTCGGTTTCGTCGCGCTCCCAACACGGGAAAACGGGCTTGCCGCTCGCCGCATACTTGAGGGCGTGTTCAAGCATGTTGGGGGCGTCAGAGGTCATCTTGCACCCCCAGCTTGCCCGATCCGGGCCATGATCAGGAGCGCCTTGACAATCCCGGCCCGGATGGCAACAAAGGTATTGCTTGCACCTTTTTTCGCGCCCTGGCCGGTTTCGGTTGGGGCTTTTTTTGTGCTCATGGCCGCCCCCTAGTTCCGAGCCTCGGGGTCAACTCTGTGGGCGGCGAGGAAGGCGTCGAGGTCCGCCAGCCGATAGCGCACAGATCGACCGATTTTCAGGAAGGCGGGAGCTTTGTGGGCGGCACGACGGGCTTGCAGGGTCTTGACGGATAGATCGAGGTAAGAGGCGGCCTGCTTCTCATCCACCACAGACTTGGTGGACTGGTCGGTGACGGCCAGGGCTTTGACGGAACGATCCATAGCGATACTCCTTTGATGCCGGGCCAGAGTTTGTGAAGTGGCCCGGGGGTTCGCTATGGGAATAGAGGCGGTTACGGAGGTGGTGAAGCTGTCCCGTTGTCCCGCGTAGGGACTTTGTTGTCCCGCCCGGGAGGCGGCGCAAGCCTGGGATAGCTTGTCCGCGAGGGCCGGCAAAAGGAGAAAAGTTAGGTATAACGGGCTGTCCCGCCACATTCAGCAGAGACGGCGCAACTCAGGAGGAGAGCTATTTTTGCTTCGGATCAGCTTCTTTCAGATCGGGAGGTAAGGCGCGGCGAAAAGCCTCAAAGGCCCGCTTGCGGACTTTGCCGCGCCTCGTTTTCCATTCCCCCGCATGGAAGGCCGTGCATCCTTTCTCGCCAGCTGCCATAAGTTGAGCCGTAAGGACGACGGCGCATTCAACATCCTTGATCCATTCAGAAACGTGGTTGCCCTCAGCTTTGCAACTGGCGCAGTTTGGAGTTGCAGTATCGCTATTCTTCAGCCGTAAATTTTCTTCTTGGAGCTGTTCATGCAAAGATTCTAATTCATAAATTCTTTGTTTTAGAATATCGATCTCCTCGCTAAAGGCCCTTAGTCTTTCGTTAACTCTCCTCTGATTCTCGTATTCTTCTCTTTCTCTTCTTTGATAGTTATACCTACTATGACGCTCCCGCAGTATAGGATCAACCTTTTCGCGTGCATCAATGCCTTCGGCGTGTATATAAATACCTGCCGGCTTATGAATCAATTTCCCATCATTGTCATGCCAGAAACTAATGTCTAGAAAAGCCGTCAGTCTCCCGTCGTCAACCATATTCTTAACAAGTTGCCAAGGAAGATCCCATATATTGCATATATCTTCAATCGAATATCCCGGGGGTCTGTATCGAAACTTGTTTACATAATGGACGCTATCCATGTCTTTCGTTGATACAATATGGTCAACGAACAGGGTGTTAGTTAGCTCTGACTTCCACGCCAATAGATAATCATCGTCTGCCGAGCAAATTTGTCCAAATTTCAAGCCATGTAGTTTATAATCTGGATATTCATCTTCACTCATCAGTTCCCTTCGACTTCTTCCTTGAAATAATCCAGGGCCAGACCGCCAAGGGAAGCGGCTTTTCGCCGGGGTTCATGAGGCCCCGGCTATGCCCTGGAAAGACTGTCTACTTGTAGATGTCGCCGCGAAACCCAGCCTTGAAGATAAAGAGGCGTTCGGGTTCCGAGGCGAACAGAATTCGTACCCCGCCCACTCGAAGCCGAAAGTCATGAGGATGCGGTTGCAATTTTTTGATGTCCAGCCCCTCGAAGTCGCCGGCCAGAAGCCGTGTCACGGCCTCCTTGATTTTCTTTCTTTGCGACTCGGGCAGAGACAGAATGAAGGCGTTGGCCTTTTTGCTGATGATGAGTTCACGCCCCATGGCGGCTACCAATCGGCCATGGCCTTGCCGAGGTCCAAAGCCTCACCTCGGGCAAGCGCGTCGTAGGCCTCGCGGCGCTCCTCTTCGTCTTTGGCGGAAAGGTGGACCTCCCCGTGCAATTCGGCTTGCAGGGCCTCCCACTCGTCAAGGGGAATAACCACGGCAATGCGGTTGCCCTGCTCGTCCGTCTGGTATTGAATGCTCATAAGTTCCCTCCCTTGCCCGCCAAGAGTGCGATCAGCTTGAGCGTTAAGAGACTTTTATCATCCCTCTTTCCCGAGGGGAACAACCTTGCATTCCTTGGTTTCTCCAGGTTTCCCAACCTTTCCAAGGAGATTGCCCGCCACCTCCGACGCCTGTTTGAGGGCGTCGTCGCGGAGATGGGAATAGCGCTTGGTCATGTTCGGGCTTTTGTGGGTCAAGAGCTTTTGCAGGGTCAGCATGTCCACTTGGCCGGACGACGCCAGCGTGGACGCGAAAAGATGCCGCAGCCCATGCAGCGGGCGGAAGTCGGCAGGCAGGCCGGCCCGGGCCTTGATGCGGTTTGACGCAACCTGGATGGTCACGCGCTGCTTGCCGCCCTGGCCGGGAAACACGAAGGGCGAACCTTCCACGCGGGGATGCCCTTCAAGCACGTTCCTGGCCGCGTCATTGAGGGGGATTTTCTGGCTCTTGCCGCCCTTGGGTTCGCGGATATGGATAAAGCCACGGTCGAAGTCCACATCGCGCCATTCGAGCTTAAAAAGCTCCCCTCGCCGCATTCCGGTGAACATTGCCAGCCGCATGAAGTTCGCGGCCTGAATGTTGGGTTCGTCTTCAATGGCCTGGATGAGCCGGGACAGTTCGTCGGCGTCGAGGTCTTCCGTCGTCTCGTTGTCCACCCTCGGCATGGTTATCGTCTGCCGGCGCGGGTCCGGGGAGTCGCACAAGCCCTTTTTGACGCCGAAGCGCACCAGCCGCTTGAACAGGGCCAGGACGTGCTTGACGGTTTGCGGCGACTTGCCTTGCTTGAGCAGCCGGGAGCGCAGGCGGTCCAGGTCCAGGGTCAGGACTTCGGCCGGCTCCTTCTCCCCGAAGGCAGGCTTGAGGTACGTCTCGAAACGGCTTCGGTCGGTCGAAAGCGCGTGATTCTCCGGCTTGTGGGAAGCGTATTCCGACCACAGCTTCGCCAAGGTCCAGCGGCCGGCCTCGGCTGCCTTGGCGGCTTTCTCTTCCTCGCGGCGCGCCTGATTCGACAGCGCCTTTCCTTCAATCCGTTCCGCCCTGATCCGCGCCGCCTTGGCTGGGGTCATCGCGTCTTGGTGCTGGCGACCGGCTTTTTCCTCGATGAGTTTCCCGTCACGGCGGTACATGACGTAGTAGATGCGCTCAATCTTGCCCGAAGCCACCGCTTGGCCTTCGACGTAGTAAACGCCCGGATAGGAAGTCTTGAAGCGTTTCTTTGCCGGCATACCGCTAACCTCCCGCCGAATCCGTACCCAACACTATTCCCAACACGCAAGGCCAAAATACAGATGCCTCGATAGGAGTCAAGGGGAAGCAATGATAAAAATTTATCCAGTAAATTAGGTTATTATAGGAGTTAGTCGAAGGGGATGGGAATTGAGGGAAGATGTATATTGATGGCCTCTCACGCCGCTAACAGGGGTTCAAATCCCCTTGGGGACGCCAAAGAATTCAAGGGTTTACCGCAGAAATGCTGTAAACCCTTTTTTCTTCCCCCACACGCAGAGGCCATTTGCGGGTCCGCCAAGTCGAGGCCCCCCACCGTTTTCTCCTCGTTTTTAAGCGCCAACCGTTTGGGAAAACCCGGCCGCCCCCACCGTCCACTACTCGACACAAACCCACTATTTCCCAGCCAGCCCCAGGCCAGCCCGGAGAACAAACCGGAGAACTCCATATTTTGGGACGGCAGACCGTAGCCCATGCGAACGAAGGGATCGGTCTGGACCAAGTGGTCGGAGTCTCGGCGGGGACAGCCCGTCAACTTTGGGTGGCCTGCCGGCATATCTACGGGTGAACCCCAAACCAAGAAGCACCCCCTTGACCGCTTGTGATTTAAAAGTTACACATTCAGACATGAACGTCGTCCGCCGATACCGCACGAGGATGGCCAGGAAGTTGTCACCGAATGGCTGGACCACCTTCGAGACGTGCGGGCAAAGGCGCGAATCGTCGCCAGGGTGGCCCGGCTCAAGGCTGGGAACCTCGGCGACTGCAAGTCGCTGCGGGACGGCGTTTCGGAACTGCGGATAGACTACGGGCCTGGATATCGCGTCTATTTCGGCGTGGTGGGCTTCCAGGTGATCTTGCTGCTTTGCGGCGGCGACAAGCGGTCCCAGGACGCCGACATAGACAAGGCCGTCGATTATCTGGCCGATTTCAAGAGGAGGGTGAAACCCTGAAAAATCTCGACCGTGCCAGCGTCAGCCACGACGAAGCCCTGGTGCGCGAACTTCGCGCCGATCCGGTCTATGCGGCGGAGTACCTCCAGGCGGCCATGGAAGATACCGAGGAGCCGGCCGTGCTCCTTATCGCCTTGCGCCACGTCTCCGAAGCCTACGGCATGGCCGACGTTGCCAAGGCCGCCGGCATCAAGCGTGAAAGCCTGTATCGCGCGCTGTCGCCCAAGGGGAACCCGACGCTTAAAACCCTGACGGCAGTATTGAAGGCGGTCGGGCTTCGCCTTGCCGTAGCCTCTGGAACCTCCGGGCAGCAATCAGCTTGCGCCTGTTAAGCCTGCTCTCCATGAAATGAATCATCATCGGCCGCGTGGTTTGGAGCTGCCGCGAATACCTACATACGGTGAGCTTTTTCGATCATTCCCAAATCAATTGCGTGCCAAAATTCGCGCAATTTTCTCGCATTTTTGTTCAATCGGTGCCAAAATTCTCTCGCCCTCGTCATCGCCGTCAAACCTAGGCGGCGCGGGCCTTTCCCAACCATTTATTGTTTCTTGGTCAAATTTTCCTTTCATAATTGATGCAAGTCCACGGGCTATCACTTCATGAAAAAGTTCTATGCGACCAGCAATTAGCTCTCTGCTTTCAGTTTCCATGTCCTCAGATAAGCCGACGCGTCTAACAAGCTCTGCGAACATCGAAATATCTTCAGGGATTAATACAGGATTGTGTAGAAGTTCCTCATGACATTCATAGCAGAATATTTCTGACTTCCCTTCAAGCCCCCAAGGGCAGGATGAGAACAATCCATCGTTAAGGTTCCTCGTCGATTTGAAGATCGTCCAAAGAAACGTTCAGCCACATAATGATGCCTAGTTGCGTGGCTACGTCCCTCAACTGTGGGACGTGCATATGTGTTTGCAGCGCGATGAAGCTTGCATCCACAGCTAGCACACTTCTTTGTCATAAAAGTTGCCTCCTTAACTGCTTGCGCTGCCAGGCGATGGAGTGCGTATTGTCTGGCATTTTTTCTGCGACATCTCACGGGAAAGTCTATTGCATGCGCAGGTAGAGTCGCGAAAACTAGGTAATTTCGTATGCTCTATGTTGTTGTTGCAATCCTCAAAGAGGCATTTTATGCCAGCAAGGCTGATCGATGTATATGGAAATTGAACTGCCCCTTTGCGGGAGCGCTCCGAAGACATACTGCCCCTGGCATGCTATCGTCTGGCTAGGATTTGCGACGCCAACGAGTTGTCAATCAAAGGCGTCGCCCCGGACGTCGTGGAGCGTTTTCCGTCTATGACTGGCCGGGAAACATCCGGGAACTGGTCAATGTCCTCGAACGGATGAGCCTCGCCGCTGCCGCCGCGCCCCAGCTCAATCTTGAGCATCTGCCCCTGGAGCTGCGCGTGAGGGCGGCTCGGTTGGCCGTACGCCCCCAGGCGGCCGCACCAGTTGCGGCACAACCTTCGCCTCTCTCCGGAACCAGCCCGGGCGAGCCGTTTTCGACGTTCAAGGAACATCGGCGGGCCGTGGTGGCCGCTGCGGACAAGATCTATCTGCGGCGGCTGATGGAGCGTGCCCAGGGCAGCATCAAACAGGCCTGCGAAATCGCCGACCTGTCGCGAACCCGTCTCTATTACTTGATGCAGGAGCATGGTGTCTCCAAAAAGGAATCATAGGCCCCGATTCTTCATCCCTTCCCGAACATCGTTCATTTCTGCCCGCCATCCGGCCAGGAGGAATGGTCTGTGGGCCTTGCTCGCAGGTTTGTCGAACTCCTGTTTTTGTGCCTGTTGTTCACAATAGCTGAACAGTGTTCACAAAACAAGAAGATTATTTGTGTCCTTGGAATGCGGTTGCGTGGGCCAGCAATTCGAATTGGGAGTCTGCGTAATTTAACCAGTTGAAAAGACACATGCTGATGCTGACGGCACGCATCTTGATAGTTCCTATTGTATTTTTCCGGAGTGCGACAGTTGCGTGTGGAGGGAACCTCGCTGCAATAAATCTCAAGATCAGACTTGCTGGCCTATAAGTACTTATAGTTATTGGATAAAAATAATCTCCTGAACGGTCCCGATTTTTGCAAGGGCAGCTGGAGGGAGTGGGATGGAGAGTGGCAGTGCCCGTCGTTGTTTCCTGAGTGGTCTTTGAATGCGTATTGCCAATGGGTAGTCGGGATAGCTGGGTATAATGAAATCCAGGTTTTCGCGGCTGACTGTGATCAGCGAGGGCATGCGGGCGATAATGTTAATGACAAGCGCGAGTGTGTTGTGTCGAATAGGAGTGGACATAATGACGCTGCAATAGCGAAAAATAGATATTTTGTCGGTTATCGGTATTGACGCAGTAATCTGTGCCAAGAACGGTCGTCGCCGTTTGTCAGCTTGTTATGCCGACAAATGGAGAATATGAAAGCCCAGATGGCATTTTGAGTGTGCAGGATGTGTAGTGATATTTTTGTTGCCTGTATGGACAGGTATGTCTGTGAGAATATTTGGTGCATCTGGAGCAATTTCTGGCATTGTTGCGAGAAATAAAATGATGCTGGTCATGGAGCTCGGGTAAGAATATGAGCGAAAAATTGCGGTCATTGGAATCTACGGCTAAGGAAAGCGCCATAGAATCCTTGCAGAAGATGCTGGATAAGATAGGCGTTCCTATGGATATGAAATGGCGATCAGCCATCATGTTTATGCGTTCTATTAGGGAGTATTCTATATGCAGCGATGACCAGAAGCATCGCATCCAGGAATTTGTTATCAAGATGCTCAAGGATAAACGGTTCACGGATGAAGATTTCAATTCCGTGGAGCGTAATATGTTCGACATCATGACAGAATCAAGTAAGCTTGCACTAAATGAAGAATTGCGGGAAATTTCTGGCCTTATCAGGAGCACAAAGGCTATGTTCTTGCAGCAAAAGGGAGAAATGCAGGCTCTTGAGACATCAACTATTGATTTGCTGCAGGGTGAGGGTTCCATAGACCAAGCCGTCAAGTATATCCGGGATGGCTTTCAAGAGATGATCGCCCTGATGGAGGAGAATACTACGAAATTGATCGAGCAGAGCCTGACCGATCCGCTGACGGGGCTCGGCAATCGGCGGGCCCTGGAGGTCTTTTTGGCCGATCTTGACGACAAGGAGCCCCGGGAAAGCCAGGCGCTCAGTGTTCTCATGCTGGACGTGGATCATTTCAAAGTGATCAATGACACGTATGGACATCCGGTCGGGGATCAGGCTTTGAACGCTTTGGGTTTGGTGCTGAGCAGGTTGTGTCGGCAGTTTTCAGGCCCCAACCCCATGGTCGCGGCCTTTCGCTATGGCGGGGAGGAATTCGTCCTGGTGGTCCTGGGTCTCGATCCGGGGCGGGCCCAGGAATTGGCCGAGGAAATACGTTCCATCATAGCGAACCGCATCTTTGAGATTCGCGAGGAAAAAGGCAATGTAGTCAGTTCGGGAGTACGGATAACCGTCAGTGTCGGGGTCGCCAGTCGTCATGCCACGCTTGAAAAGGCCGGTGGCGGGAAGCTTCTGACCATTGCGGACGAATGTCTCTATGCGGCCAAGATGGGTGGGCGCAATCAGGTTGTCTGCGCACTGCCCCCTTTTTAAGAACATCGCAGCGGCGATGTTCAGTAAAAGACAACCTCCAGAGCTCGCAAAAGGCCGCCGCAACGCGGCCTTTTGTGTTTTGGAATGGCCATATTTAATTGATATTATTGATTATTTTTGTTGGCGGCACGGATTGTGGAAAGTATTGACGACTGCTTCGGTCGCCTCCAAACCATCGGGCTGATTACAAATCCGGAAGCGCAACGGAGACTGAAGCGAGCTTCCCGTTTGCCGGGCATCATGGTGGTGAATCTGGCCGGTACGGTCATGGGGTTCGTGGTGGACGCCGTGTCCGAGGTGCTGCGCATCCCGGCCGGCACGGTGGCCCCGCCGCCGCCGGTCATGGAGACCGTGGACGCGGAATACTTAAGCGGCGTGGGCAAGTTGGAGGATCGGCTGCTCATCCTGGTCGATCTGGAAAAAATCATGGGCGCGTCGGAGATGTTCCAGATCAGGGAAACGCGGGAATTGGCGGCATAAGGCGTCTTAGCATCCAAGAACCTCAAGCGGATTTGGGAGAGTTCGATGCAACTTTTTACGAACTTGAAGACCTCGACCAAGATGATCCTTTTTACCCTGCTTCTGGCCTCGTTCACGGCCGGGCTCGGCGGCTATGCATATCTCGGGCTCGCGGAGATCGCCGAGGAAGCCGACTCCATGTATGAGGATGACATGCGAGGGATGGACGCCATAGACGCATTGCAAACAGAAATCGTGGAGAGCGTCGTCGCGGAGAAAAATGTCGTGGCCTGCGCTGATGATGCAAAGATAAAGGAATATTTCGCAGACTACCAGCAACAACGGAAGCAGGCCCAGGACAGCCTTGCCGCGGTCAAGCCATTCTTTCAGTCCGAGAAAGGCAAGCCCATGCTGGAAGAGTTGCAGACGCTGTTTTCACAATGGTTGCAAGTCCACGATCAGGTCGTCGTCTTGGGCAACACCACCGACGCCGAAAGCAGTGCCAAGGCGCTCACGCTCTCGTCCACGATGGCCCGGGAGAAAAAGACGGCGCTCACGAAGCACGTCGAGGCCATGGCCCGTCTGTCGACCGACGCGGCCCATGAATCGGACCAGCAGATTGCGGCCGCGTACAAGCATGTCGTGCGCGTGTCCGTGGGCATCTGCGCCGTCGCGGTGTTCCTGGGCGTCGCCCTGGGGCTGCTCTTCGCCCGCGCCCTCATGCACCAGCTCGGCGACGAGCCTGCCTCCCTGGCCGCCATCGCCAAGCGCATCGCTGGCGGTGACCTGAAGGCCCGTTTCGACGAGACCCGTCCCGGGATCGGCGTCTTCGGCGCGGTCAAGCACATGACCGAAACGCTCAAAAACAAACTGGGCTTCGCCGAGGGCGTGCTGCGTGGCATCACCACTCCTAGCGTGGTGGTTGATGCAAATGAGAAACTGCTGTTCCTGAATCAACAAATAATTGACTACATCGAAAGGAGTGGAAAGCCCGATGACTATGTAGGAACCTCCGCCGCCAAATTTTTCTACAATGACGAGTCGCGACGTACCGTAACGGGCCAAGCCATCGCCCAGAAGCAAGTCCTGGGCAAGAAGAACGTCGCGATCACCTCTATGACCGGGAGAAGTCTGGTTTGTAACATCGATTCATCTCCTATTTATGATCTCGACGGGAAACTTATCGCCGGCATTACGCAACTGACAGACCTCACGGAAGTCGTCGAGCAGCAGCACGCCGCCAAGGCGGCCACCGCCCGGGGCATCCTCCAGGCTGCCGAGCGCATCGAGGGCGTGGTCGAGATCGTCACCTCGGCCTCGGAGGAACTCTCGGCCCAGGTGGAGCAGGCCAGCCGGGGCGCGGAGGAACAGGCCGGCCGGGTGGGCGAGACCGCCACCGCCATGGAAGAGATGAACGCCACCGTGCTGGAAGTGGCGAAGAACGCTTCCAATGCGGCCGAGACGTCCGGCCTGGCCAGGGACAAGGCCGAGGAGGGTGCCGACCTTGCTGGAAAGGTCGATGGTTTTATCAGGCAAGTCCTTCTTGCGGCGCAACAATCACTCGAAGACATGGGAACGCTCGGCAAAAAGGCGGATGGGATCGGAAATGTGCTCAATGTGATCTCGGATATTGCGGACCAGACCAATCTGCTGGCCCTCAACGCGGCCATCGAGGCTGCCAGGGCGGGAGAAGCCGGACGCGGCTTCGCGGTTGTGGCCGACGAAGTCCGTAAATTGGCTGAGAAGACCATGCTGGCGACCAAGGAGGTCGGCGAAGCGATCCAGGGCATCCAATACGCGACAAGAAATAATTACAAAACCGTCGAGCAAGCGGTCGTGGCCATAGGCGAAGTTACGGAGTTGGCAGGTAAGACGAGTGATGTCCTGGGCCAGATTGTATCCTTGGCTGAACAGACAGCCGAAAAGATAAGCTCCATCGCCACGGCATCCGAACAACAATCCTCCACTTCCGAGGAGATCAATCGGGCCATCGAGGACGTGAACCGGATTTCCTCGGAAACCTCCGACGCCATGCGCCAGTCGGCCCAGGCCGTGGTCGAGCTGGCCAATCAAGCCCAGACCCTGCGCGCCCTGGTGCTGGAGATGAAGGCTGACGGCGGCGACCATGCTGCCGGCAGGTCTCTGCCGGGAAGTGCGCCGAGACGGGCTCTGGCTCTCTCGTAGGCACGCCGCCGCGAATGCGCCTCTCCCGAGCGCTTGGCCCCCCTGCTCGCCGGCATGTAGCCGGGGCAGGGGGGGAGAGGCAAGGCGGCGCAATGGATTCGGCGGCCTAAGCTCGAAACGAGGAGTGGAAACTGGCCAATCAGGCCAAGACGCTGCGCGCCCTGGTGCTGGAAATGAAAGCCGGCGGCGGCGATGGGGACGGGCTTGGCGGCAAGTTCCCGGCGGAAAACGCGATGCGTCGATCTGTGTCCTGAAGCAGGGCACAGATCGTTTTCGAGCCCTACAAGCGGAGTTACCGATGCAATGGGATGAACAACTCGCGGGATTTCGGAATGACATCAAGGCGCAGCGTTGGGATCGTGTGGGGCGGTTTCTTCAGGAAATCTTGGAAAGGGTCTCATATGAGGCTATTGAAGCCGTGGAGTATGAATCAGATAATATCGTACTTTCCATGATATCTGTCATGGCTAAAACGGAATTGAGAACAGCAAGTCTAAAAGGGCGGTACTTGTTTTCGGTGCTTGTCAGGAAAGCCTGGACGAGGGTCGACGATGAAACGCGATGGCGACTTCTCTGCTATGCCTCAGCATTTTATGGGATATCGATAACACAAACATATTCGTCTGATGTCTGTCTTGAATACGTTTATGATCTTGCAGACAAGATTGGTTTACTGCGCGATGAAGTCATAAGTGTGATTGTATTTAAGGCAGCTGGCTCCATGCTGTAAGGCTAGTGCGTTTCTGTCGTGCATCGAATGCGGGGATGCGGTGGGGCGTGGCCTGCGGCAGCGAAGCGAACAGTGCGCGATACGACAGGGGAGAGGGGTATGGATTTCAGTAAACTCAAATCGTTTCGCGAGGATCTGGCTGCCAGGCAATGGGATAGGGTCGGGACGTTCTTAACGGAGTTTCTTGGTCAAACCTCTTGGGAGGCGATCGAGAAAGTCGCTCTTGGCGGGGATGTGTCCTTGTATTTGTGGGTTGATGCACTTGTCCATACAGGTATGTACAAGGAATCAATAAGAGGGAAGTGTCTCTTTTTAAGGCTAATTCGTGAATTGTGGAGGAGTGTTGATGATGGACAGCGCTGGGACATGCTGTGCGGAGTAGCCTATTTATACAATAAGAGTCCGGGAGATACCAGTTCGTATAAATCATGTATGGTATTCTTTTATGACTTGGCTAAGATGATTGGGATTGCAAAACAAGAGATAATGCGGATCATTATGTGGCGCAACGAGTTCAATAGACGGTTTTACGTCCATAGTCCAGTCGTTCAATAGATTGTTGGACGTTTTGTTGATTCATGGGAATTTTATCTAAAAGCATGGACGGAGTTGTCCCGAGCAAGGGAGGCGGGCGCAAATCGCTCTCTTGGCGGCACACGGGAAGACGTTATGACCGGCCTGCTCCCCGCTATGTGCTCTGCTGGTGCTTCGGTCGCTGGATTAAATCGCGTGTCTTTTTTTGTGAACATCCACGAGGTTCAATGTTCATAAAAAGGGATGATTGTTTTGCTCCGCGTAGTACATCAAAGGCTTGTAATGGAATGTTAACCTGCTGAAGAAAGTCGATATCGAGGATTAGGCATGAATCTTGGTTGTGCGTTGGCATGGCAGAGACCTGCTTGGTTTCAGAGAGACTTGGTTGTGGACACAAGGTGCTTGCGAGCGGGGTGTGGAGTGCGATCGTGTGCTTGTTTTGTGGGTCAAGAAGATCGGTAGTTCCATTGGAAAGGTGCTGTTTGTTGCTTGTCTGGGGAGGCGTATTCGGTGTGATGTGAATATTTTTTTACTTATTCGGTGAATAAAGATGGTTACAATCAAAGTGTGTCCGCCTGACAAGGCCCCGTTGGTCTGTACGATAGATACAGGGTCTGGGGTATTTAGTACGAACATTTATTCGTCAACTTCATGTCTGGAGAGTGAAGTATGTACTTGTTGCGATATTGTGGGCATGGATACTGACTGTAAATTTATCAAAACTGTCAGTCCAATTGCTGTTTATTTTTCTGACATAATTTCGCATGAAAATATTTCATTATATTATTGCAACGAAGATGGTGTGACATGGTATGTTGATACAGCTGATAATGTTGCCTTTACCTTGTTTGTCTATTCGAGCTTCTATTCATCTTGTGCTTTTTTTGATAAATTTAAATTTTTGCTCAAATATTATCCTCCAAGAATAACTACTGATATCTATATGCATATGGTGCTGACAACAGCGATTGCCAGTCGGCAAGAGAATTTAAAGAATATCAGTACGATTGATGTGCTGGAAAGGATAAGAGACCATAGTAATGAACTGGAAAAACGGTTGTTCAAGCTGTTGCGGATTGTCCGTATATTGCAGAACAAGGACGCAGCAATTAACGCTGTGAATATGGCTTTTGTTATGAATGATGCATCGAGGTTTAGCATAGAACGTCATTATCATGAATTTTCAACGCATATACATAGATTGTATTCTTGATGTGCATGTAAGATATCTTGCACGCTTTTTCTGATATTCCATGAATCCAATCGATGTTTTTTGTGGCGAAGCAATGTCCCTGGCCCTTGGGAATACACGGCTGAACGCATTGGAACAAATGGTGAATATTCAATTGTAAACGAACCCTTGACTCACGTTCAGTAAGTTGGGGAGGAGGACCATGTCCAGACAACTGACGGCTTGTCTTGGTGCGATTGCGGCGTCTTTGGCCGCAGCCACGGCGGCAGGGTGGCTTGTAGACGTTTCAGGGGCCATGGCCGGCTTGGTCGGCGGCCTGATCCCGGCGGCCGCCGCAGCCGTTGTCGTGATCCTGGCGGCCGGCCGGCGCGACCGGGAGAACCTGGCATTGGCAGCCGCCATCAACGATATAGATGCCGGCCGAGTGAAGACGTCATACTTGCCAGTGTAGTCACCATATGCGGGTATCATGCATCATTGCAGCCGTTGCCTTTATCATCGCGGCAGTCGGGCTGTACCGGGTCATCGGCAAGGGGGCGTGTCGTCGGCACGATGTCCTTGCGCCGGAGAAGTTCGACTTCGACGCCTTTAAATCCCGTGAGATTGCCCGATGCGGCTTCCGCGACGCCACCCGCATCGGCGGAAGACGCTGATGCTGCCCAAGGAAATGTCATATCCGTTAACCTCCGTCCCGACGTGCTGCCCCTCCTGTGGGATGCGCCGCCAAGAAGAGAGACGCCATGGAGAATCTGCAACTCGACGATTCGCTGCGTACCGGGTTTGACAATATTGATGAACAGCATCTCCTGTTTCTCGCCATGCTTTTGGAATTGGCGGGGCAAGTCAAGGCCGGGCAGCACCGTCAGGGCGTCCTGGATGCACTGACGGGGATGAGGATGTATGCTGGTGGTCATTTTGTTGACGAAGAAACATTGATGTCGCAGTACGGCTACCCGCAGTTGGGGGGGCACAAACATCTGCACAATGTTTTCAGGTCCATGGTGGCGGATTTTGAGAGCCGTATCGGCGAAGGGGATGATCTTTTGTCTCGGGAAGCCCTGGATTTCTTGAATTCATGGTTCGCGGGTCACATTTGCAGAGAAGACATGCTGTTCGCTGCTTTTGTTCGCGAGTACAATATCCGTAATAGACTGACAATCGCAATCTTATAGAATGGAAGCGATGTGACGTTGGCTGCTCATAGGATTTCTTGTGTCAACCGTGGGATTACTCTGTTGACTTCTTTGTGTAATTGTCATTGTATTGTATTATCCCAATGATTGAGGGTGTATATCGTATGCCGGCTGTCATAGTGGCGGGAGTTGGTTTTGATTTTTCGTTCGCAGGCAAATTTTCTTTCCAAATCACGGCGATCATGGGCTGGAGCGCTTCTATTTTTGTATCTCCAATAGCCATTGACCGAATCACGTTGGGGCGCTTCACTACAGATTACAATGTAGCCTCTGATAATATTTGAGTTTCGAGTGTTTACATCAGTCAAGAGAACCACGATAGTCGGGCTTTGTTTGGGTTTTGCCTTGTTGTTTTGTATTTTTATTTGCGTCAATGCTTACCTTTTGAATTCAACATTTGATAGTTTTGAGCAGAAATTGTTAATTGATGACATCGAAAGGGTGAAAAACTTATTTGACGCGGAGATAGCCAAACTCGATGCTGCTGTTGCGGATTGGGCAATTTGGGATGACAGCGTTGATTTTATGCAGCGCAAAACAAAGACGTACATCAAATCTAACTTGAATGACAAGGCTTTGGGTTTGATGGAGTTGTCGTTTATTGTCTATATCAATAATTCAAATGAAGTATTTTTTTCAAAAAGCAAAATAAATAGTGACAAGTATTCTCGTTCAATTCCAGCCGAACTCGCAAGTCTGCTGTTTGGGAAGATGGATATGTCGACAAAATGTAGTGTTGGGAACAAAATTAACGGGTTGGTTTATTTTCAGGACAAGTTGACTGTCGTTTCGAGTTCGCCAATTCTCAGTAGTGAGGAGGATGGGCCAAAAGCTGGTGTTCTTGTTATGGGGCGCACGATTTCAAATGAATATCTGGAGAAATTGTCAAAAAATAATAGAATAAAGTTTACTATTGGCTATAAATCTTCCGCTGTAGCTCAAGATTTTGACAAGTTAAAATTGATTTCTACGATAGAGAGTGGGAATGGCTCGGTTTCCGTTTACGACTTAAATTCAGATGAGATGGCTGGAATTGTCTTGTTAGAGGATATTCTACGTCAAAAAACAATACAGCTAATTGTATATAACGATAAGGGCATTCTGAACCATGGTTATTTGATATTAATGAAGTCTTCCATCGTCTTGCTTGCAGGTGGGGCCGTGCTGTTGTTTTTGATCATAGTGTTTGTCGACAGGTCAATAATCAAAAGAATAGTGAGTTTGAAAGAACAACTCGCTAGAATTTCCGAGAAATACGCCTCCAACGAAGGTCTGGAAACCGTTAGTATACCAGGGGCGGATGAATTGCATTTGCTTTCCGAGCAGCTTAACTTTTATATTAATGAGTCGTACCGCTATAAACAAAAGCTAGAAATGTTAGTGGTCGACCTTGAAGCGTTAGCCTCAACAGACCCATTGACAAATACGAATAATCGCAGGCGTTTTTTTGATATTATGCACAACGAACTAGAAAGAGCGAAACGATATAAGCGCTCTTTTGCGTTGCTTGTGATTGATATTGACAATTTCAAAGGCATTAATGATGCGTATGGTCATCCCGTAGGCGATTCGGCTATAATTTACGTTTCAAACATTCTAAAGAAGACCCTGCGAAAAGTGGACACATTGGGGAGGATCGGAGGAGAAGAGTTTGGGGTTATTGTTCCAGAATTGGAACAAGTAAATCTTGGTGAACTCCTTAGAAGATTGGTCGATGCATTCGATAAGCATGTATTTACTGTCGAGAGTTGCAGTATAAAGATCACGGTTAGCATCGGTGTGGCGCTGTTTCCGAAAAGTGCTAATGATTTAGCTGGGCTGCTGAAATACTCAGATCAGGCGATGTATATTGCAAAGCGTAATGGCAAGAACCAGTTCTGCTTATATGATGGATAACGTTTACCGCAAGCGCTCCATTCGGGCTGGCGCTGTGCCTCTGGTTAACGTTGCTACAAAGCCTGATGCACTTTTTCGGAAAGCATAAGAAGATTCTTTGCCCGGCCTGTTGTCCGGCGATCTTTGTCGAGAGCGTCGCGATAGAGCGCCAAGCATAAACTCTTGAGATTGACAAGCAGGCTTGCAGCCCGATTAATCCCCTCTTTGTGAACATGTCGCCTCTTCTAGTGTTCACAAATTATGATGACTTCCTTCTGCAAAACACCCCACTACGGTGCCGCAAACTGATGATCCTGCACTAACCCATCGAAGAGACGGCATTCCCTGGAAACGGCATGAATCCTGGAAAGGGAAGTCGGGCGACGTCCCATTGTTGGCGCAGTCTCGGCCATCTCGGGGCTGGCTCTCGGCCACAGTGGCCAATCATGCGGCATGGCGGCGTTTCACCAACGAAGCGACACCCAAATGCAACCGGGCAGCCAAGTTACGGTTGTGTTGTGCAGTCAGGTTAAAGGAAGATCTATGAAGAATCTGCGCCTTTCCGTCAAATTCGCCTTGTCGTTCGGACTTGTCGTGGCTTTATGCCTCCTGCAGGGATGGCTGGCCTACCGGAGCGCGGCGGATGTGGACGAGGACGTAACGGAGGTGGCTGAGAACCGCATCCCGAGCCTTGAGGGCCTTATGCTCAACCGCATCTGCACGGAGACGGCCGACGTCATGCGGGAGGCGGAGCAGGCGGTGGCAGATCTGTCGGATCAGGCTCAGTCGCTGCGGCGACTGATCATGGACATCCAGATAGAGGCCGAAGGAACGGCGAACCCCGCCATGGCCTTGTCAGGCGGAACCGCCGCAGGCCTCGTCGCGTTGCGTTAACGGCGCATGGCATGTCCTCCATGGCTTTGCTGCGAACAATTTTCCGGCCGAGGGTCGGGGAAAGCGGGGGTGATATGCCGTCGTTAAATGTACTTATAAATATAGATTACCCCCCCCGGGGGGGGTAAATCAATTTGTCTATATAAAAGCAGATATTATCTGCCGCAAGTTCGTGCCGGCCCGTGAGAAAGGCGTGCCGGGACCCCGCGCCCCAAAAAATTGCCCATGGCATAAGAGCCTGTTGCAAAACTCATTTTTGACCAAATCCGATCAAACTATTTCAGCTGTTGTGACAAGAAAATTTGTCCAAAACCACATTTTGCAACGGGCTGATAAAGGGTCGTCCGACTTCTCGTGGCAAGCCTTGTCGGCATCGCCGCCACGCGTGCGCCAAGTCAACGGTGGAGGGCGCACGGACGTCGCTTCTCTTGCATTATGAAAACCAGCTTTGGAGGGATGGATGTCATTGGACGATGCTTTGCTGGTGCGAGGATTCTTATCTGATACTGTTGTGGAGCTGAAAGACCGTGCTAGATTGGAGGGGCGATGTGACATTCATCATTCATGCGATGCGCTTGATAATTTGTCTGATAATAGAGTAATGCTGGAGACTCCGCAATTAGATGCGTTGTTAGATGTCCAGGCTGTCCAATCCATGCTCGTAGTATTTTCCAAACTAACCGGAGTGGCGATTGGCTTGTTCGATATTCGGGGAAATTTGTACGCTTCGGCAGGCTGGCAGGATGTCTGCACAATGTTTCACCGTACTCATCCACAGACTCGCCTGAAATGCCAGGAAAGCGACACGCACCTGAATCAATGCCTCAAAAAAGGGGCACACGCCGCCTACAAATGCGGCAATGCCATGTGGGATGTCGTCACGCCGATCTATCTCGGCGACAGACATATTGCCAACATTTTTATCGGACAGTTTTTTTACGAGGACGAGCATCTCGATTTCGAGTTTTTCTCCAGCCAAGCGGAAGCCTATGGATTTGATTGCGAAGCCTACGTGCAGGCGCTGGCTCGAGTGCCCCGGTTCGGTCGTGAAGAGATTACATCCGTAATGGACTTTCTCGTGCGGTTTGCGGATATGCTCTCCACCCTCGGTTATGCCAACTTCAAGCTGACCCGGACCCTTGAAGAACTGCAATGCGGCCAGCAGCGTTTGGCGGAAATTCTTTCCTGGAAGGAAAGCATCCTTAACACCACGGCCTTGGGTATCTTGGTGGTGGCGCGCCAGCGTGTCATCACCGAGGTCAATGTCGGCATAACGGCGCTTTTTGGCTACACTCCCGATGAAATGCTCGGGCAGTCCGTGCGGATGCTCCATGTGGACGATGCTGCGGAGCGGGAATTTGGCGAACGCTATTGGGCGGAAACATCCAGACGCAAGATCGTTTCCGTCGAGTGGCGGATGCGTCGTAAAAGCGGCGAGATTTTCTGGTGCGAATTGGCCGGCAGCGCGATCGACATCCAGGACATACGCCAGGGCGTGGTCTGGGTCGCCTCAGACGTCACGATGCGCAAGAATGCTGAGACGGCTCTACGCAACGAAGCCGAATTGATGCGCGCGCTTTTCTCCACCTCGCCAGATGCGCTGATCATTGTAGATCGCAATATGCTCGTTGTGGAAGCCAATGACCAGTTCGCAAAACTTGTCGGCCGTCCACGAGATCTCGTGGTCGGCCGGTATTTGTGGGATTTTGAGGCGAGGTATACCCGTAGGGAACTGGAGCGTGTGGGGTATTCCATAGGTTTTGGATTCAAGGGGCCGTTTGAATCGGAATTCCGTCGCGACGGTGGGAGCATCGTGCCGGTGGAGCTCCATGGGCGTGTGATGCGTTGGCGCGACAGTAATTGGGCTGTGTACGTGGTTCGAAATATCAGCAAACAAAAGGCCGACCAGGAAGTATTGCTCGAACGTGAAGAAATCCATGCTGCCATGATTAAGCAGGCCTCGGTCGGCGTATTGCTGGTGGATCTTGAAACTTTTCACTTTGTCGAATTCAACGATTTTGCTTGCAGTATGTTGGGATATAATCGAGATGAGTTTGCTAAAATTACACTTTTGGATATCAGCCTGCAATTGAATTCCTCCGAGCGTGTCAACCACGCCGACATCCTCAAGAAGGGCGTGAGGGAAACGTTTGAGGCGCTGTATCTCAAGAAGGACGCTTCAATACTGAATATCCTGATCAGTGCCCGCACATTCGTGATCAAGGGACGCCTTCACGCTGTGACGTTTTGGACGGATATCACAGCAAGGAAAGCGGCGGAGCGGGCTTTGCGCGTCCACGAACAGGAAGCGCGCACGTTGCTTGAGCATTCGCCCGACTGCATCATTCGCTATGATCGACATCTCCGACGGTTATATCTCAATAACACTGCGCAACGGTTCATTGGGGCCGCTCTGGGGAAAACCGCCACTCCCCAGACCGACAGTCCGAATTTGGACATGCCCGGGTATCTGGCCACGTTGGAAAGCGTTTTTGCAACCGGCCTGGAAACAGAAATGGAAATCCGATTTCGTTATCCAAACGGCGGCCTTGGCTGGGGCTTAGGCAAATTCACTCCTGAATTTGATTTTGAAAACAACGTCGCCAGTGTGCTTGTCGTCATAAGAGATATTACGGAGCTGGTCCGCCAGCGAGAGGAACTGCATCAACTGGCCTTTTATGACGCCTTGACCGGGCTGCCCAACCGAGCGCTGTTTAACGACCGGCTTCAACAGGAGGTTATCGATCGCCGGCGCAGGGGAGGGAAATTCGCCCTTATGGCGCTTGATATTGATAACTTTAAAGATATTAACGATGCCATGGGCCATGCCGTAGGTGACCGGCTGCTGCGTGAAATAGGCCGGCGTCTCTCAGGGGTTGTTCGGGATTACGACACGCTGTCGCGGCTTGGGGGCGATGAATTCGCCTTGTTGTTGCCCGAAATCCGCACCAGCAAGGACATGGGGGCGGTAGCCATGGCCATTCTTGATGCGTTGGCCGCACCATTGCGGATTGAGGGTCGGGATGTGTTCGCCACGGCCAGCATCGGCATCGCTGTCTATCCCGACGACACCGAAAGCCTGGAGGAGCTGTCCGCTTTCGCCGACGCGGCCATGTACCATGCCAAGGCCAAGGGCCGAAACAATTTTCAGTTTTATGGCGCCAGACTGACCCAGGTGGCCCAGGCGCGGCTCTCTCTTGGGGGACAGTTGCGACATGCCCTCGTCAGAGAACAACTCGAAATTTATTACCAGCCCAAGGTGTCCATGCCTGACGGCCGCCTGCTTGGCGCCGAGGCGTTGCTGCGCTGGAACCACCCCTGCATGGGTGTGCTTTCTCCTGTCCATTTTATAGAAATTGCTGAAGATTCCGGTCTGATCGTCGACATCGGCCATTGGGTCCTTGATCAGGCCTGTGCCGCCGTGTCCCGCTGGAACCGCTCCAGGGACGTCCCTCTTCGCGTGGCGGTCAATCTGTCTAGTCGCCAGTTTATGCGCAACGATCTCGCTGGGTCGGTCAGGCAGGTGCTGGCAGCCCGCAGTTGTCTGGGGTCATGGTTGGAGTTGGAGATCACCGAGCGGCTCGTTCTCGACGACGACCCCGACATTCAATGCGTGTTGGAAGCCTTCGGCGCCATGGGGGCGTCCATTGCCATCGACGATTTCGGTACCGGCCACTCGGCGCTGAGCTATCTCAACAGGTTCAAGGTGGATGTGCTGAAAATCGATCGCAGTTTCATCACCGGCCTCGAGCATGATCGCCGCAAGGGCGAGTTGGTGAAGGCATTCATAGCTGTGGCCCGGGCCCTCGATATGGAGGTTGTGGCTGAAGGCGTGGAGCTATGCGAACAGGTTGACTTTCTGTGCTCCAATGGATGTTTTGTTGGTCAAGGCTATTTTTATGGTCGCCCCATGCCCCTTGCAGAATTTGAAAAGAACATCGAATGAGGAAAAACTGATTTGTAGGAGTGTTGAGACGCATCTGCTGGGAACCCGATGCCCTCGACGCCCACGACAAGACTTTTGACGGGAAGCAAAACCGGCGGTTATGACGAGACAGGACGCTTCATTCCATATTGGAACACCTTGCAAAACATCATCAGCAAATTCGCTTTACGTCCGATCAAGGCGCTGACCATGGGGGCCTCAAAAGAGGTGGCGGCATCCATCAAAGGCATTCAGGACGGCACTGCCAAGAACATCGAGAGTGCAAGCCGTACGGCGGAAACCATTACCGAGGCCACTTCCCTGGCCCAGGCATCGGGGCAGCCCTACACGAAAGCGTCCGCCTGTCAGACATGGTTTCACAACAGGTGCAGACCATCGCTGCGGCTTCCAAACACCAGTCCGCAACGGCAGATGATATCAAGCAGAGCATTGTAGGCGCCAACGAAGCGGCGGCTGAAACCGCCGCGGCAATGCGTCAGGCCACTGATGCTGTTTCCGAATTAGCAGGTCAAGCTGTCATGTTGCGTGACGTGATCGCGCAACTGCGACAGGGAGAAACTCCGGCCTGACGGAAAAGGGGAACTTTGTTTGGAGGCAGAACCGTTCTCATGGTCCCGGAAGCAGTTTTGGTGGTTGTCTTTGTGGTCCGTCCATGCCGTTACTCCTGCCTGTCCACGACATGGCGTTTCTCGAAAGACACCCGGACCTGCAGCAGGCTTGTCAGTTCGGTATAGTCGGCCGAGTTGCTGACGCCAACCGCTGCCCCGAGCGACAGATAGGGCGTCAGCAGGGTTTCCACCTTGGCAGCCAAGCGGAAACTGATCTTTTCCGAGGAGGTCGCGCCATACCGGCCGAGGGCCTCCGAGAGCGCGGTATCCGACAGCCTGGCAAGGGAACCGGTCAAAAGCGGATATTTGGCCTGGGAGTCGTTTTGATCCGCAAAATGGCCGATGGAGGCCTCCAGGTCATAGCCGTAGGGCCGTAGGGACGGGGAGCGCAGCCTGATGAAAGGGCCGGCCGAGAAGAGCATCTGCGGACTGTAATAGCCGCCGTTACCAGTTGTGAAGTGGTTGAGGTTCTTGTTGAAATGGCGCCACTGGGCATATACGCCGGCGTCCAGGCGGACCCAGTCGAAATCCAAATGGCGCCCGGCGGCCGTACCGGCTTCCACCATCCAGTTCTCGGCCACCTCTTGCCCATAATAATAGGCCGCGCCACCGTTGAAATCCCAGAACCAGTCGGCCAGGGGGCGCCAGGTGCCCCCCCCCGTTGCGCCAAGGGAAACGACCCGGCCCCAGGTCCGGCCGGAGTAAGGGTCGCGCTGGCCGACATAGGAAAGCAGGCTGTCCGTGACCGGGCGCTGAAACGCGCTGACGCGCCAATTCTGCGATCCGGCGGCCACCTGAAAGGATGGCAGGGGCGTGACCGGGCCTCCGAGCGGGGTGGCGCCGACTTCCGCCTTGTACGTCGTCGCACCTTCCCGTCGCCAGATCAGGGACGGTGAAACGACCCAGAGGTTGTCGATAGGGGCCTGCCGCTTGGCGCTGTCGTTGGCCAGGCGGTAGTAGGAACCCATGTAGGGAGAGGATGGGGCGCTTCCCGCGTCCAGGAAGCGGGGCGTGACCTGCAGGGAAAACCGGCTCCCGTCGGTGGCGGGCCAGAGCGCGAGCGTGGGGTGGCTGATTTCGGTTAATCGGGAGAAACCGGCGTCCCCGGTCCTGGTGCGTAGGGCGATGCCCGTTTCCGCGAAGCCGGAGGCTTGGCCGGCATAGGGCGCCGCTGGCTCCGGGTCAGCCAGGGCGGCTTGTTCCAGAAGGCCCTGGCGGGCGAGCAGGGCGCCGGCCTCGCGTCTTGCTCCCCGCGTGCCGTTTTCGGCAAGGATCTTGGCCCGGGCCACAGCCTCGCCGGTCCGTCCCGAGGCTTCGAGCAGGGCCAGGGCCTTGCCGGCGGTTTTGGGGTCGCGGTCCTCCTGGTACATGGCATCGAAAAGGGCCAACGCCTCGTCGGAACGCCCGAGGCCCTTGAGGGCCCAGGCCGCGAGTTCCCGGGCCTGGCGATCGTCGGGGTCGTGGCGCGTTACCGGAGGCAGTCGGTCAAGGACCTCCTGGAAACGCCCGGCGCGCAGGTCGCGCCCCGCCATGGCGAGCAGGCCCAGACGATAGACCTCCCAGAGTTTGGCCTGGGGGGGATTGCCCTCGGCCTGGGCCAGACGGACCGCATCCTCGGGACGCCCGGACTCCAGTTGAACCAAGGCCAAGCCATATACGAAATCCTGCACCTCGGGCTGGTCGGTGTGCAGTGCCTGGAAACGGGAGCGAGCTTCGGCCAAATCTCCGTTATCGGGCCCCGCGCTCTTGCCCCGATCCAGCGCAGCCCAAGCCAGTACAGCCCTGGCGTCGATATCTCCGGGCATGCGTTCCAGGACCCGTCTGGCCAGGATCTCCCGGTTGGGGTCCCTGGCATCCAGGCGCCCCATTTCCGTTTTGAGCAGGTCCACGGCCTGCTGCCTGAGACCGCTGGCCATTCCTGGCGAGAGCAGGGCCGCCTCGGCATCGAGAACGGCCAGGGCCGAGTCCGTGGGGTAGTCCTTGATCAGGGCGAATGCCACGGCGACGCGCAGCCCCTCATCCAGCTTTGGACAACGGCGTAGTTCCTCCATCACATCCCGGGCCGGATCCCCGACCTGCCCGAGACGGCGCGCCGCGTCGAAGATTGCCGCCGGATCCAGGCAGGCGGACACCTCGCTGGAATGCCTGGACAGCAGGCCGCGGAGCACATCCCGGCCGCTATGGGGCGGCAGGGCGGCAAGCGCTGCCCGCAGGCCCGGGCCTGCCTGAGCGAGAGGGGGGCGCCGGAAGCGATGCCGCTGGTCCTCGGGAAGCCAAGCCAGGTAATAGGCGAAACCCGCAGTATCGCCCATGCTCCGGAGTACGTCGAGCAGGGCGGGCAGTGTTTCGTCGGTCCGGAAATCGGCCGCGATGAGAGGTGCGAGCAGATCGCGGGCCTGGGGCCATTGGTTGCGACGCAACGCCACGTAGGCCTGCCCGAGTTGGCCTTCCAGGGCCAGGGCGGGGGCGGCGGCCTGGGCGGCCAGGTCGAAGGCCTGCGATGCCCAGGCCAGATTGCCGAGGACGAGGTATTGCCAGGCGCGGGCCAGGGCGTCGGCGGCAACGGCATTGCGGCTGCCCGGAATGTCCACCTGGGATTGTTGGCCGCCTCGCTGGATGTTGCGTACGGCAAGTCCGGGCCGGGTCACGTTCACTCCGGCTGCGCCGCCCTGGAAGGCGGCGCAGGGAGCAGTGTCGTGCCGCACCTGTTGCGCCTGGACGGGCGTGGCTGTCAGCAACGCCAGGGTGGCCAGGATGACGAGGGGGGTCATTTCGTGGCCTCCCGTTTATGGATATGCCGCCGCAGGAGGCGATGCACGATCAGGACGAGGACAGCCAGGGCGAGGCTGGCGGCACTGACGAGGAGCCAGGGCCGCCTGTTGAGATATCGGTCGAGGGGGGGTACGGAACCGGCGTTGCCCAGGTAGTATTTCGAGGCCACGGTCATGAACCGGCTTTTATCGGGAGCCAGAACATTGATAAGGGCCGTATCGCCCTTGATAACGTTCTGGAAGGCGGGAGCCGCCACGGCTACGGCGCCGGCGAGGAGGATTTCTTCCGTGGCCGCAGTCAGAACCAGACAGGTCCCCTCGTGGCTGCCGGGGGTGCGCAGCGCGGTCAGCAGGGCTTGCTCACCCAGGCCCGGGCCATCATGGGCGAGGCGCGTCGGCAGCTTGTCGGGGGTTTCCCCGGGAGGGGCGCGGTCTTCCAGCAATTCGTTGAGCCAGGGATACGGGGGCGTTTCACAGGATGCCGGCGCATCGTCCTGGGGCATGGGACGCCGGCTCTGGCTGGACGCCGATGGGGCCGGGGACAAAGGCATGGCCTGCGCCAGGGGCGCGGGCAGAAAGTTTGTCGGCCCGACTGCCAGGGACAGGGGGGCGAAGGATTTGGGGGGGCCTACGGCGACTTCGAGCCCCATGGCCGGAAAAGCGGTTTTTTGAGCGATGGCGGCGACGAGATGGAGCGACGCGGCCAGGGTGGACGGGTGCTGGTCGAGGCAGTAGAGGGTGACCCCGCCGAGGTCCGGGCGTTGGCCGAAGGGAAAACCATCCTCGAAGATCAGGTCCAGGCGGGGCATGTCCACCCAGGTGGGAAGCCGGGGCAGGGTAATGCGGGAATCGGCGAACAGCGTGACCGGAATGGGACGCAGGCCGGATTCGCAGGCCACGGTCTTGGCGCGCACGACCGGCTGGAAATGGAGCGTGTTGACGCCCCGACGGAATTCCGAGGAGGGGATGGCCACCTTGTAGCCCTGGTAGGCGTCGCCCAGGGGATTGCCCAGGGGCACGGCCGCAACGTACTCGCCGTTGAGCAGGACGCGCAGGGCGGAGTCAGGACGGGCGCCAGGTCCGTAGGCCATGTGCAGGACCAACTCCACCATACTGTTGGGGGAGGGATAGGTGTCGGCCGGCAACCGCAGCCGTAGGCGCTGTCCCGCTTCCTGAAGCCCGGAAAAGGTCACGTTTTTCAGGCCCAGGTCGTCGAATCGGTATTCCCGGCCGGTCCGGACCGCGCCGCGGCCATGGGGACCGTCCGGCTGGGGCAGCTCGACCTCGCGCACATCCAGATCCGGCACGTCGGGCAACTGGCCGACCATCATACAGAAAGCGTTGACGGCGCGTTCCAGGCCGGCCTGGTCTGTGCCCTCAAGCACCACGGCGGCATGGCGCTGCGGCGGCGTGTTCCCGTCACCTTCCAGGGGGACGATTCGGATATTGGCCCCGGATGCCGCCTGCTGTCGGGATTGGCCAAACACCTGGGCCACGAAATCCGATGTTCCGATGACCAGGTTGTCCATATCCGGACGCAGAGTCGTGGAAACGGAGAAAGCCGGGGGGCGAAATTCCAGCCTGACGGCGGCTGCGCTTGAAGCGCGGGCGGCCAGGACCATGTTGGCGGCGTCTGTTCCCGATACGACAATGTGCAGCGGGGCGCCGAGGAAGTTCTTCGAGTCGAGCAGGAAGTCGCTGACAGCCGAGAGCGTGTCGGGAACGGGGCGCAGGGCGTATTCCACGCGCACAGTGGCTTTGTCCAGGTCGAGCACCGTCCACAACTCCGGGGCGGCGTAATCCTCGCATTCCCGGACGACATGCTGGGAGACGCTGAAAGAGCAGGGGACGTAGCCGGTCTTGAGCAGGGACGGCGGAATAGCCACTTCCACGGTACCTTCCGGGGAGCGGGGATCGAGGGCCACCTGCCCCACGGGCTTGCCGGCGACTGAGAAAATCAGCCGGGAGTTCTCAGGAAGCAGGGCGCTCGAGTTGGTGAAGGAGAAACGCAGGGTCATGGCCTGGATGTCCACTCTCGCCGGCACGGGGAGACTGAAGGCATAGTTGTCGTAGACCTCGCGCAAGGTCGTCTTGCCGACAGGAGCCAACCGGGTGAGGCTGGTTTCGAGCACGGAGACGCCGGGGTTGGGGGCGGCCGGGGACGTCGTCGGGGACTGGGCCGGCAAGACAGGCGTCGCCTGGGGCGGGACAAGTTGTTCAATCTGGGGCCTTGGCGCGGCCAAAGCCCCAGTGGCGGCGTAAAGCAGTACCGCAGCGAGGAGGAGGTGGCGGATGATGGTGGGCTGCCTGTTCATGAGTTCTCTCCCGATGCAGTGACGGGGCCGCGAAAAAGCCGCGACGCCGTGCGTTTGAGACGGGACCGCGTAAGTCCCAAAATGGTGTTGGTGAAACTCTCGACACTTTTTTGAAGCATATTGCCCAGCCCGGCGATGAGGCCGCCCCTGGTGCTGTTTCGTGCCGTGGTGATGTCCTCCCATCGCTGGCTGTCTCCATAAACGAAGGCCACGACGTCCAGGAACGATGCCGTGTCCTTGGTCAGGAAATTCAGGCCGACCTGGGTGGCGCCAGCGGTGCGGCGCACCCGGGTGACTTCGGCGCTTAGGGAGAAGTGCCGGTCGTAACTGTCGTTGACCGCCAGACGTACGACCTCCCCCGGGAGCAGGTCCAGGTGGCCGGACAAAGTCGCGCCCACGCCGGACAGGGAGAGGTCCTGGAGCGTGCCGGATGCGGCCTGGAGGCCGCCGGAAGGCCACAGTTCGATGGGGCCGCTGGCCTGGAAACGGTGGTGCCTGCGGACCTGCCGCGTCTCCCAAACCGCGCCCAGGCACAACATGACGATGAAGAGGTTGAAGGTGGACCAGCACAGGGTCAGGATGATGGTGCCGTGCTCCAAGGGATAGGCGTGCCATCGCGCAGCGGCCGCCGGATAGGCCAGCAGGCACAGCACGGCCATGGCCCAGAAGGGCAGGCCCATGCGGGAGAAGAAGTCCTTTTCCAGGGTCTGGCCCTTGGGCGTCACCTTGAAAGTGGGCTTGCGCGGGTTTCGTAGGACCAACAGGACGGCGGGGAGCAGGTAGATCGACTGCATGAACTCGTAGAGCTCGGATAGAAACGGCCGGCGCACCTTGCCGAAAAGGTAGTTGGTGGTCACAAGGGTGGCCACCAGGTGCGGCACGCCGAAAACGACGAACATTCCCACCTGGGCCATATACACCTTGAGGCCCAGAAAAAGGTAGAGCAGCGGTCCGATGAAATACATGATCCGAGCCAAGCCGAAAAACCAATAGAAGACGGAGTTGAAGTAGCACATGCGCTGGGACCACTTTAATCCCTTGAGGAACAGGGGGTTTTTGAGCGCCAGGATTTGGGTCATGCCCATGGCCCAGCGCGTCCGCTGGACAATGAAGTCCATGAAGGTCTCCGGGGAGAAGCCGCAGACCATGGGCTTGAGGAGGTAGGCGCTGGAATAACCCATGGCGTGCAGGTGCAGACTCACCTCGGCGTCTTCGGTGATGGATTCGCCGGCCAATCCTCCGGCTTCCATCAGGGCGCTACGGCGCAATACCGCGGCGGAACCGCAGAAAAACGAGGAATTCCAAAAGTCCATGCCAAGATGCACCGCGCCGTAAAACATGTCGTTTTCGCTGGGAGCGTCCTGGCTGAGGTTCAGGTTCTTCTCGGCCGGCGAGGGATTGACGAAGAAGTGCGGGGTCTGCAGGACGAAAAGTTTGGGGTCTTGCAGGAAAAAGCCCACCGTGTTGCGCAGGAAGTCGCTCGTGGGCACATGGTCGCTGTCGAGGATAAGAATGAGTTCGCCCGGGGCGGCCTCGGGGTCCGTGAGCAGACACTCGGTCAGTTCCGGGTCCACCCTCTCCATGTCCGGGCGGGCCGCGCGTTCCAGGGCCGCGTTGATATTGCCGGCCTTGGCCCGGAGGTTTTCGGCCCGGGTCAGATAGTGGACCCCGAGTTCCCGGGCCATCCCGCGCAGGTCGTCGGCCCGCCGCCGGGCCTGCCCGGCTTTTTCCTGATCTGGCTGGTTGCATTTGGCCAGGGTGCCGCCATCGTCGAGGATGTAAATGTTGCGTTTCTCGGGCGGATAAAACATCAGCGTGGCCGCCGCCGCAGTCACGCGCACCACGTCGACCGATTCGTCGTAGGTGGGGATGAAGACGTCGACCGTCGGCCACAGCGAGGCGTCCTCGGGCAGAGGGACAGGGCTGCGTCGCAGGGGATGGACGTTGATCGCCATGCCCATGAAATGGATAAGCAATCCGTAGGTTTCCGCCACGTACAGCAGGAGCATGAAGAACATGTCGAGTGGCGGTCCCAGGGTCAGGGTGTCAAAGGTGCGAAAGAACCAGTAACGAAGGGAGACGAGGATGGACAATGTCAAGAACAGTATCCTGAAGCGGAGTCCGAAAAGGCTCTCAAGGCTGTAAAGGGTGATCAGCAAGAGGCTTATTGATGCAGCTACCCAATATTGTAGATTTGTATCTATGAAGATCGTCGTGGCATAAGTAAGCGCTATAAAAAGACAGCATGCCGTTGTAGCAAGAGTAAACATGATATGTTCCAGAAATGTGGTTAGAAGCTATCTCGCAAATTATTCTTAGACGACTATTTGAAAAGGCCTGATATCTTGGCGTATCGATATGAAGCCATCAGTATTGTTCTTGCGAAGGGATAGGCGGAAGTGTTGCACCGTTGACTTTGCTAAACAAAAGACGTGACGAAGCAAAATGGGGAACTTCAACCCATCTTCGTGTGGCCCTAGTGCGCACCATCGGAGAATGTGCCTGCTAAATGAGCAGTTTATGGATCGATTAAGGATTTGAACAAATTTATTTTGCCAAAACTCCATTAGATTTTGTATCCATTAAAATCGAGGGCGCGACTTTTGTTGGATTTTAGCAAAATATGTACCAAAAATAGCTGTACTGTATTTGCAGTCTACTGGGGCCGATTGCATAAAAAACAATGTAGCTGTAATGATATTATGAACATTGTCTGTTATGGTTTTCTGAACATCTCGACGGAGATGTTCAGAAAAGCAGGACGAGAATTGCCGATCGGACTGCGGCCTTTGAATCGTGCCGGTCAAGGCGTGGCTGCCGACGCTTGCGTCTTGGGGATGTTCGTGGGGAAACTTGGTCAATGCACCGCAACACGCTATAGAAAATTATGCACAGAATATCCGTTTCTGCATTCCAGGCTGACGCCGCGGCCAAGCCCCCCGGTGGTTTTGCCCGCCTGCCCGTGATACTCTTTATGATCGCGGCGATGGTGTTGCATCTGGTGGGCGGCCCGCATCCCTCCCAGGCCCTGGACACGGCTGCCTGGGAACGGTTCAAGGCCCGTTTCGTCACCGGCGAGGGGCGGGTGGTGGATATCTATCAGAACAACATCTCCCATTCCGAAGGGCAGGGGTTTGCTTTGCTGCTGGCCGTCGCCCACGATGACCGCTCTGCCTTTGACGCCCTTTGGGCTTGGACCAGGGCCTCGCTCCAGACCAGGCCGGCCGATTCCCTGGCATCCTGGGCCTACGGCCAGGCCCAGGACGGGACATGGCGGGTGCTCGACCCCAACAACGCCACAGACGGGGATCTGTTTCTGGCCTGGGCCCTGCTTGCGGCCCATCAGCGCTGGGGTCTGCCCGGGGCGGAGGCGGCGGCCCGAGCCGTGGCAGGGGATATCGAGCGCCTGCTTGTGCGCGAGCAGGATGGCTACCTGGTGCTGCTTCCCGGGGAACAAGGATTCGTCGGAGAGCAGGCGACAGTCTTTAATCCATCCTATTTCTGTTTTTCCGCCCTGAGGCGGTTGGCCCGGTTGGAAGGCGGGACGCGCCTGAGCAGGGTGCGGACCGATGCATTGGCCCTGCTGGAAAACAGCCGCACGGGCGTGTTGCGCCTGCCTCCAGACTGGGCTGTCCTGACGGAGGGAGGCGTCGTGCGGCCCTGGCCCGAACGACCGCCGCTGTTTTCCTACGATGCCATCCGGATACCGCTCTATCTGGCCTGGGCCGGGGAGCGCGCGGCCCTGGAACTGGCCCGTCCCCTGATCGCCCTGGCTCTTCGGCCGCAAGGACTGCCCGCCCGGCTGGATCTGGCAACGGGCGAGGCCCCCGCGGACCAGACGGAACCCGCCTCGGCCGGTTATTACGCCGTGCTGGCCCGGGCCGCGGCGGCCCTCGGCGCCACGGCCGAGGCCGGGGCCCTGTGGGACAAAGCGCGTGGCCTTGTGGAGCAGGAAGGCCAGAACTATTACTCCAATGTCCTTTTTCTGCTGGCCTCGCTGGAGACGCTGCCTTGACAGTGCTGGCATGGCCTGACGGTTGCCGCGCTTGCGGGCAATGGGGGAAGCGTTGCCCGGTTTGGCCTTTCACGGGCGGCGGGTGTGCAAGACGCAACGCGCACTCTGCCTGGAAGAGACCGTTGAGGCCCTCGAGTCGTGCGTTGGTGTGCCATGAACGCCAGCGGAAGAGGATGCGCTCAAGGTGCTTCTTGAATGTCCTCAGCGCCTTGGCTACCGGGACCAGGAGGAGTTCGTCGGTAATCAACTCGCTGGCATATTTCAGAAAGTTTGTGGAACGCCATCTGGCTGCCTGACTCGTTTCTGCCCGGCGGATCCACCGAAGCTGCTCTTTGATGCGATAGGCGACGCCCGTGGCGAAGGCTTCGCTCTCAAGTTCCCTCAAGGCTTCGGCCTGCGAGATTACGGAAAACCTGTTGCTGGACAAGGACGGTAAAGCGTCGGGTATGCTGTCGGCCTTCCGCTCCATGGGTATGACCATTGCCGTCGACGATTTCGGCGCCGGCTATTCCGCTCTGAGCTATCTGGCGAATTTTTCCATCGATACCCTGAAGATAGACAAATCTTTCGTCCAGGCCATCACCACTGACCGTCGCCGGTCCGAGCTCATAAAGGCGATTCTTTCCATCGCGGGTTGTTTCGACCAGCAGGTCGTGGCCGAAGGCGTGGAAACGTCCGAGCAAGCCAAATTCCTGAAAGATAACAAATGGGATTTCGCCCAGGGCTGGTATTATAGCAAACCTCTGACGAAGACGGCCTTAACGGCGGTGCTGTCTCAAGGCAATGCTGCAAATACTGATTAGATGAATATGCCGTTTTCTGTCCAAAAAAGAACACGCAAGCAAAAAAGCACGGGAAAAGGATAACGTGCGTAGGCCGTTGAATGTGGCCGGATGGGAAACCCCGAAGCGGGTGAAGCGGCGCAGCATGGCTTCGGGCCCGGCGGCGCCGATGCGCAGCGCCGTGGCGTATTTGATGATTTCGTCGTATTGCTGGCCGATCAGCTCCCATTGGATGGCCGGTTCTTGCCTTGCTGCCGCAGGCGGACCTTCGCATTGTTCGGCAGGCCCTCGTTGAAGGTCGCCAAACCCTGACGTATCGAGGCCCGCACGGTATCAATGAAGACCTGCGCGTCCAGCCATGCACAGTCAAAACTGTAGAGAGAATGATAAAACATCATGACGAAATTGGTTGCTCATTGTTTGTTCGCTCTTTCTGTGCTCCTCTTGTTGTCATCAGGTTCTGTATGGGCTAAGCAGCCTTCCGTGGTCTTTCTTAATCCAGGAAGTTCTGATGATATTGGCGTCTGGAGGCTTGTTTCAAATTTCATGAGGCCTGCGGCAGATCAGCTCGGAATCCAACTGGAAATCCTGTATGCTGATCGCGATCACCTGAAAATGTTGGAACAAGCAGAGTCGGTATCACAGCGAAGCGGCTTGCCTGATTATGTTGTTTTGGTAAATGAAAAGCAGTCTGGTGTAATGGCGATGTCTTTTTTTAAGAATTCTCCAGTAAAAATTATGTTATTGCATAATGATTTGACGCAACAACAACGTGATGAAGCTGGCAATGAGAGGGGATTGATCAAGAATTGGATAGGAACTTTGACGACAGATGAATATAAAGTTTCTCTCCTGTTGATCAAGGCACTTTCCAGTCATTGCTCCAAGGCTGTGGAAGCTGTCGGCCTCTCCGGGATCAAGTCCAATCCGGTTTCCCTTGAACGTGAAGCGGGCCTTGGTGATTTCTTTCTTGATCCGACGCGCGGGCGGCTTCTCCAGATCGTCCACGCTGATTGGAGCTACGCGGAGGGCAAAGACAGAGCCGCCAGATTGCTCGAACGCTATCCCGACCTCAACGTGATCTGGGCAGCCAATGACGCCATGGCCGTCGGGGCCCTCGACGCGGCCAAGGAAGCCGGCAAAGGCACGGTTATTGCAATTGGCGGTCAAGGCGGCTTCCCGGCGGCCCTGGAACGTATCAGGAGCGGCGAGCTCAAGGCCACGGTCGGGGGAACCGCCATGACCGGGGCTTGGGCGTTGGTTCTTCTTTACGATTATCACCATGGCCTGGATTTCGCGAACGACGTTGGACTGCATTACAAACCGGATCATGCAACCGTTATCGACAGTCCTGAAAAAGCGAAGAAATTCGGCAGCATCGTAATCGAGCATCCGGATCGGATCGATTTTCGAAGTTTCTCGAAAGTCTTTACGCCAAAGCTGGAACATTATGATTTTCGATATGAAAAGGTCCTCGAAGCGGCCGGGGAAACGCCGGCCCGATGAAGCCGCTGATTCCCCCGGGTCTCCTTCCGTGTCTGACCGCGGCCCCCGGGCTGTCAAACGCAAGTATTCCACGGCCTGGATCGGAGGCTTGGCGCTTCTTTGCACGACAGCCCTGGTGCTGACCGCATTCGGGGCTGCGGATTATCAGCGCGAACGCCAGCATCGCCTTGCCGCTCTTCACCAGTCTTTGACCAGCGCTTCCGAACAGTTGACGCGGGCGTTGGAGTTGCCGTTGTGGGAACTCGATGTGGCGCAAATCGACAATATCGTCGAGGGCGTCATGGTCGGGGATGAAAACATCCAGACCGTGTTGGTCCAGGACGAAAGGCGCTCCGGGGCGCTGACCGGGCGGACGAGGGGCAAGGCCTGGCGCCCGACAGCCGCGTCTGCTCCCCCCTCGGGGGAGGGGCTGTCAGTGCTTTCGCGTGCCATCGTCCACCACGGCTCTGCCGTCGGCAGCGTGACCGTTTGGACGACGGATCGCCTCGCGCGTCAGGCCATTGTGTTTTTCCTGCTCAACCGCGCAGCCGCCGTCCTCGTCGTCAACACGGTGCTTGCGCTCGTCCTATGGCTGCTCTTTCGGCGTTACGTGCTCCTGCCGCTGCGCGAAGTCGAGTCCTACGCACGACGCGTAAGCCAAGGCGAGGACGGCGTCCGGTTGCCCTGGGGCGCTTTTCCCCGCGAGTTGGGAAGCCTTCGGGATTCAATTGAAAGCATGGTTGCCGACCTCAATGCGCGCTACCGGGAACTCGCCGTCTCCAAGGCCGCCCTGGCCGTAGCCGAAAGCCGCTATCGGGGCATCCTCGAGGGGGCGCTCGAGGGCATCTACCAGACGGAAGTCGACGGAACAATCCTGGTAGCCAATCCGGCCTTGGCGCGCATGTTCGGGTATGACTCCTTGGACTCCTTTCTAAAAGAAGTCGAAGACATCCGAACGTGCTACGTGGATCGGCGCGACCGGGACCGGCTCATCGGGCAGTTGCTGCGCGATGGCCAGGTGCACGATTTCGAGGGGCGGTTCAAGCGCAGAGACGGAGGCACGGTATGGCTCTCCACGACCGCCCGTCTGGTCGTGGACGCGGCTGACGACCAACGTTGCATTGCAGGCATGGTCCAGGACGTCACCCTGCGTCGGGAAGCCGAGGAGGCGCTCCGGGAAAGCGAAGCGCGGTTTCGGGCGCTTTTTGAAAATGCCCCGCTTCCTTACCAGTCTCTGGATGAAAACGGCATCTGCCTCGACGTGAACAGGAATTGGCTGGAATTGCTTGGGTACGGGAAGCAGGAGGTGCTCGGCCGGTGGTTTGGCGATTTCCTCGCTCCAGAGAGCGTGGGAACGTTCGCCGGCTGCTTTTCCAAATTCAAGCAAGAGGGGATCGTTGACGATGCCGAGTTCAATCTGGTGAAAAAAAGCGGAGAGACGATCCGAATCACTCTGAACGGTCGGGTGCAGCCCGACGGGCAAGGGCGCTTCCTGCGCACGCATTGCATTTTTACGGATATAACCGAACGCCGGAAAGCTGAGGAAATTCTCCGTGAAAGAGAGGCGATGCTCCGATCCAGACTGGATTACGTCCTTTCCCCTGACGCGGATGTCGATACATTGGAGCTTTCCAGCGTCCTGGATATTCCAGCCATGCAGAGCATACTCGAGGTGCTCTATGAATTGACCGGCGTGCCCGTCGGTTTTTTCGAGGCCGATGGAAAACTTCTTGCCCATGTCGGGTGGCAGGACATTTGTACAAAATTTCATCGCGTGCACCCGGTCACAAGGCTCAAGTGCGTGGAAAGCGACACGCATTTGAATCAGCAGGTTCTTCCGGGAGAGTATGCAGCTTATAAATGTTTCAATGGCTTATGGGATGTCGTTACGCCGATTTTCATCGGGGATAGGCATGTCGGCAACATCTTCATCGGCCAGTTCTTTTACGAAGAGGAACAGATTGATACGGCATTTTTTGAATCCCAAGCCGAACAATACGGCTTTGATCGCGCAGCCTACCTTGATGCCCTGGCCCGCGTGCCGCGGGTCAGCCGCCGGCGCGTTGAGGCCGGCATAGCATTTTACGTGAAGTTTGCGGGCATGATGTCGCATCTCGGTTTCAGCAACCTGAAATTGGCCAAGGCGGTATGGAACCACAAACGCGCCGAGGACGACCTGCGCCGGCATCGGGACGAACTGGCCGCAAACCAGGAGAAGCTGCACCTCGCCATGGAAATGGCCAATCTCGCCCCGTGGGAGTACGACTACGGCGGGGACGCCTACCTCTTTAACGATCATTTCTTCGCCCTCTACGGCACGTCCTGCCTGCGTGAAGGCAGTTGCCGCATGTCGCCCGAAACCTATGCCCGGGGGTTCCTGTCCCCGGCCGATGCTCATCTGGTCCGCCAGGGCATCGACATGTTCGGCCGTATAAACGGTCCGGACTCCGCCCCCCCGCTGGAGCACGCCGCCCTGCGGCGGGACGGGCAGAAGTTGACCATGCTGACCCGTGCCGCCGTTATCCGGGACGCTTCGGGGCGGGCCCTCAAGCTCGTCGGCGCAACCCAGGACATCACTGACCGCAAACGCGCCGAAGAGGCCTTGCGGGAAAGCGAGGAGAAATACCGGGTTCTCATCGAGAGCGCCAATGACGCTGTTTTTTTGCACGGTCTCGCCGAGGACGGTTTTCCGGGGCCATTCGTCGAGGTCAATGAAACGGCCTGCCGGCGGCTGGGATACACGCGCCAGGCCTTTGCCCGAATGCGGCCCCAGGAGGTGGACGCGCCAGATGCCCAAGGGCATTTGTCCAAGGTCATGGAGCATCTGCGGCGGGACGGCGTTGCCGTTTTTGAGACTGTCCACGTCGCCTCCGACGGCAGGCGCATTCCTGTCGAGGTGAGTTCCAGACTCGTCGAGTTGCGTGGACAGTCGTATGTGCTGTCCTTCGCCAGGGACATTACGGAACGCAAACAGGCCGAGGATGCCCTGCGCGCGAGCGAGGAGCGCTATCGCGACCTCTACCTGAATACGCCCGTCATGCTGCACTCTATAGATACCTCGGGGCGTCTGGTCGCGGTCAGCGACACTTGGTGCGAAAAGCTGGGCTACATCAGGGAAGAGGTGATCGGACGCAGCGTGCTGGACTTCATCACCGAAGACTCGAAGCGTATCGCCCGGGAAGTGTCCTGGCCCCGGTATTACGCCACCGGCCAGGTCGAGGATATACCCTACCAGTTCATCGCCCGGGATGGGCGGATCATCGAGGTGCTCCTTACGGCCAGGGCCGAACGCGACGAGGGCGGCAATATTGTCAGGTCGCTCGCGGTGCTTATGGATGTAACCCGCCGCAAGCAGGCCGAGGACGCCCTGCGCGCCTCCGAGGCCCGCTACCGTCTCCTTTTGGAGACCATCCCCCTGGGCGTGGCCATTGTCAGCCCGGAAATGCGTGTGCTCTCCATGAACGCCAAGATGCGGGAGTGGGCGCCGGAGGTGGATGCCGCGCAAAATCCCGTTTGTCACCGGTCCTTCAACGATCCGGCCATAGACGAGCCATGCCCGTGGTGTCCCGTCGTCAAGACGCTTGAAGATGGAAATATTCACGAAAGCGTAACCGCAACTCCTCACAAGGACGGCGTGCGGCCGTTTCGGATCATTGCCTGCCCGCTTCACGACGCCCAGGGGCGGGTGACCGCCGTCATCGAAATCGTGGAGGACATTGCCGAGCGTCTGGCCACCGAGGACGCCTTGCGGCGAAGTGAACGCAAGTATCGCAACCTCCTCGACAACATTCCCCTTAACATTATCTACAAGGACAGGAATTCGGTCTTTGTGACCGTCAATGCCTACTTTGCCGCGCAGACGGGTTTCCCCCCCGAGACCTTTGTCGGAAAGACCGACTACGACTTCTACGAACCGGCGTTGGCTGAGCGCTATCGGGCCGACGACCAGCGGATCATGGACTCGGGGATAGCCGAGGAATTTGACGAGCCCTACCGCGACGCCGGCCGGGACATGACCATCCATACCGTCAAGATGCCTGTACGGGACGAATCGGGTCGCATCGAGTCCATCCTGGTCATTTTCTGGGACATCACGGAAAGCCGGCGCGTCGAGTCGGCCATGCGCGAGGCGGAAAAGATGGCGGCCATGGGAACGCTGGCCGGCGGCGTCGCCCACGATTTCAACAATATCCTGGGGTCCATCGCCAATCTGGCCTTGCTCGCCAAGGGGGAAGTGCCAAAGGAGTCCGAGGCGCGGCAGGACCTGGAGCAGATTCTGGAATCGGCCACGGTGGGCAAGGAGCTTGTCCGCCAGATATTGACGTTTTGCCGGCCCGAAAAAGAGATCAGACGGGTTTTCGATCCGGCGACGGTGGTGGCCAAGACGCTCCGGCTCATGCGGCCGTCCTTTCCGGCCGACATCGAAATCCGGGAGCGCCTCATCGAGAACCGGCACGCGATCCTGGCCGACCCGAGCCAGTTCCGCCAGATCGTGCTGAACCTGTGCGCCAACGCCGTGGACGCCATGCGCGGCAGGCCCGGCGTCCTGACCGTGGAGCTCGACGAGGAAGTTGTGGAGGCGGGCGCGTCGTCGCCGCATCCTTCCCTTGCTACGGACCGCTATGTGACCCTGCATGTCGGGGACACCGGCTCCGGCATCGAGCCTGCCCAGTTGGGGCGTATCTTCGAGCCTTTTTTTTCCTCCAAGCCCAAGGGACGGGGCACGGGACTTGGCCTGGCCGTGGTGCACGGCATCGTCAGCCGCCATGACGGCGTCGTGACCGTGCGCAGCCAGCCGGGCCAGGGCAGCGTTTTTACGGCCTATTTCCCGCTGTGCGACATGGACGAGGAGTTCGAGGAGCTTAAGGCCGTTATTCCCGTTCGAGGCAAAGGTCGGATTCTTTTTGTGGATGACGAAAGCATCCAGGCGGAGACGGGGAGAAGAATTCTCAATGGCTATGGCTATTGCGTCACCGTTTGCAGCGACGGCGTCGAGGCGTTGGCAACCTTGCGCGCCGCCCCGGAAGCTTTCGACCTGATGATGACCGACTTGACCATGCCCAACATGGACGGCAAGGCGCTGGCCATGGAGGCGCTTGCCCTACGGCCGGATCTGCCCATCATCCTTTGCACCGGCCATTGCGAGGCGTTTCCGCCTGACGAGGCCCGGCGCATCGGCATCCGGGAGTACATGCACAAACCCGTTGACTGGAACCGGCTCTCCATCGTCATTGCCGGCCTGCTGGACAGGAAAGGCTAGGGGGAACGAATTGCCATGGCGAATATCCTGATTGTCGACGATGATCCGGCTGTCGGGCGCATGATCAGCCGTATCGCCCGCCAGGAAGGGCATCGGGCTGCCGTGGTCGCAACGCTGGCCGAAGGCATGGCCAGGCTTCGGGGCGAGTCTTTCGACTGCGTGTTTCTCGACGTCTATCTGCCTGACGGCAACGGGTTGGAGCGGGTCGCGGACATCTCGGCGCTGCCCTCGCCTCCCGAAATCGTCATCATCACCGGGCACGGCGACCCCGACGGCGCGGAACTGGCCATCACCAGCGGCGCCTGGAGTTATATCGAAAAGTCCGCCACCCTGGAGCACTACGCCCTCACCCTTGACCAAGTGGCGAAGTACCGCTCCCGACGCAGCGAAGCCAAGCCCCTGGAACTCAAGCGTGACGGCCTGATCGGCGATTCGCCGGCCATGGCCAGGGTCGTCGCCGGCATAGCCCAGGCGGCAGCGAGCAAGGCCAACGTCCTGTTGCTTGGCGAAACGGGAACCGGAAAGGAGGTCGCGGCCCGGTCCATCCATAGCAACGGCAGCCGGGCCTCGCAGCGCTTCGTGGCGGTCGATTGCGCCGCCCTGCCTAAGGATTTGGTGGAAAGCATCCTGTTCGGCCATGCGAAGGGGGCGTTCACCGGCGCGAACACTCCCGCCCAGGGGCTGGTGCGGCAGGCGGACGGCGGCACCCTCTTTCTCGACGAAATCGGAGAACTGCCCCCGTCCATGCAAAAGGCCTTTTTGCGCGTGCTCCAGGAACGCCGCTTCCGTCCCCTCGGGAGCAACCGCGAGGAATCCAGCGATTTCCGGCTGATCGCGGCCACCAACCGTGATCTCGACGCCATGTGCGCATTGGGAACCTTCCGCCTTGACCTTTTATTCCGCCTCAAAACCCTGGAAATAGAACTGCCCCCTCTGCGGGACCGCCTCGAGGATCTTTTCTCCTTGGCTTTGTACCACCTGGCCAGGGTGTGCGACGCCAACGGGTTGCCGGTCAAGGGCATTTCCCCGGACGTCGTGGAGGTGTTCAAGCTCTACGACTGGCCGGGCAATATCCGCGAGCTGGTCAATGTTCTCGAACGGATGTGTCTCGCCGCAGCCGATGATTCCATGCTCCACCCGGAGCATTTGCCCATGGAACTGCGCGTCCGTGCGGCCCGGCTGGCCGTCCGCGCCTCGACTGCTGCCCCGGGGGCGGCGCCGGCGGCCGCGCCGGAACGGATGTCGGAGCCAGCCGAACCCTGTGCGGCGGAACCCTTTCCGACCTTCAAGGAGCACCGGCGGGCCGTGGTGGCCGCCGCAGACAAAGCCTATCTCCGCCAACTCATGATACGCGCCGGCGGCAGCATCAAGCGCGCCTGCGAGATCGCCGACTTGTCGAGAACCCGCCTCTACTATCTGATGCAGGAGCACGGCGTTTCCAGGCAAGAGCCCTGAGAAACGCCGTCGGGTATTTTCTGATCCTCGCCGTTGCCGTACGTTGGGCAGCGTCCTCTCCCGGTTTCGCGCAAGCTTCTGCCCTGCCCGCGTATGCTGCGCCAAACGCGGGCAGGATGTTCACGATAGCGGAACGATGTTCATAAAAAATGACCAGCGTTTCCGTTCGCGGCACGGCATGCCGGAGGCGATCGCCTGTTCCCGACATGGAACAGAAGTTCCATAGTCTGAAATGACTTGCCTCCTGCCATTTGGTTTGCTTTTTGCTTGCAGATGTTTCTGGAGAACCTCTATGCTCCTTGATGCTCTGTTTGCCATCCCCCGACGTCCCGCGCGCCCTCATGATCACTCTTCATCCACGCAGCAGCAGCCAGTTCTGATTGAAGTGCGGAGCACACAGCGCGCAGCCCCTTGAGGGCTTTGACTGCGGCTCTTTGACTGCTGCAAGCGATTTCCCGGAGCGATTAAGGGGTTGGCGGTTTCCTCGGGTGCCTCTCTGGGGAGGCGGCACTCCTGTGTCAGTTTGAAGCATTGAGACCTCGTGATACGAATTGCTATGAAAAGGGTAGATGAAGCGTATGAGCGAAACATCATCGTGCACAACCTCAGGTTCAAAGGGAAACGCCATCGAATTGCTGCAGCGCGTCCTGGACAAGATCGGCGTGCCGACAGATATAAAATGGCGAAGTCTCATCTTGTTCATGCGTTCTATCAAGGAATACGGCATTTACACCGACGAACAGAAACGACGCATTCAGGGACTCCTCATCGACATCCTTAAATATAAGAAGTTTTCGGAAGAGGACTTCCGGATCGTGGAACGCAGAATTCACGACATTCTCTGCGAATCCTGGAGATTTGCCTTGCAGGAAGAGTTGGGAGAGCTTTCGCGATTCATTCGGGAGACAAAAGCTATGATGTTGCGGCGCACAGGGGATCTGGAAGAACTCGGGCGCTCAACGGTTGACACCTTGCTCGAAGAGCACTCCATGGACGAGGCCATTCGGCGTATCCGGTTCGGCTTCCAGGAACTTGTCGCCATCATGGAAGCGGATACAGTCAAACTTGTCGAACAAAGCCTTACCGATCCTTTGACCGGGCTTGGGAACCGACGGGCCTTGGAGGCCCTCCTCGGTGAATTCAACGAGACGACGGAGCAAAATCCTGTATCGCTCGGCGTGCTCATGGTGGATGTCGACAACTTCAAGGGCCTCAACGACACGTTCGGCCATGTGGTCGGCGATCGGGTCCTGGCCGCCTTGGGGGGGCTGTTGCGCGGCCTGCAACGCGACGCCAAGGCGCGCCTGCCGCGCATCGTGCCGTTTCGCTACGGGGGCGAAGAATTTGTTGTGGTGGCTGTGGGGCTGGATGCGGAGAGTGTCCAGGATTTGGCCGAGACAATTCGCTTTTCCGTCGAAGATTGCCTTGTCCCCGGTCCTTCGGGGCCCGGCCCCGACTCGTCCGGGGTTTCGGTGACCGTCAGTGTCGGCGTGGCCTGCCACGATGGCCCCATCGACGAATTGATTGGGAGGCGTCTGTTGTCCGATGCCGATGCCGGCCTGTATGCGGCGAAGACCAGCGGGCGCAACCAGGTCGTTTGCGCCGTGCCCTCATTTTAAGAACATTCTCGTCCCGTTGTTCACAAAACCATAACTTCTTATGGTTGCCAATGGTCGCTTCCTCGCGGCCATTTTTGTTATTGGTCCTCGTTATCATCTTGTGATTATAGCTGTTTTCTGGAGCGGCATGGATTGTGGAAAGAATTGCCCAATCGAATGGTGCATCGGTGGCGTCGGCCCATTTCGCGGGACAAAGCTGCGGAGGGGGACGACGATTCGTGCAGGCAAAAGTCGTTTCACGCTGTCTGGGATGTAGCGGCCAATGACAGCCAGACCCGCATCATGGTGGTGAACCTGGCCGGCACGGTCACGGGCTTCGTGGCGGACGCCGTGTCCGAGGTGCTGCGCATCCCGGCCGGCGGCGTTGCGTGCCCTCGCGATGGACATGAAGGCGCAAGACAGCGCCAGGGGCGCTTTCGGAGGCAAGGCGCTGGCGGACGACGCAGAGCGGCGCCCCTCCCTCTGGCCTTGCCATAGGAAACGGGGAGTTACGGAGTCTCTATGCAGTGGCACGAACAGCTGGATGCGTTTCGGGCCGACGTCGTAGCCCGGCGATGGGATCGAGTGGAACTGTTTCTTCGGAAAACGCTGGATGGTATTTCTCATGAAACGATAGATTCCATGGAGTATGAATCCGTCAGGTCCATGCTGCTCATGATAAACGTCCTTGCTCAAACGAAGCTGGGGAAGGTGAGCTCGAAAGGAGGGTATCTTTTTGCACGGCTTGTCCGGAAGGCGTGGCTGGCTGTCGACAATGAGGCGAGGTGGCAGCTGCTGTGCAATACCATATCTTTTTATGATTTGACGTTTGATAAGCCGTATATCCCTGACGCATGCCTCGAATATTTTTATGTCCTTTCGGATGCCGTTGGCATCGCGCGTGAGGAAGTGGTGCGGATCATTCTTTTTAAAACGGGTCAATACTGTCGGTAGAGCGTTAAGTGTCAAGTCATTCCACATATGCGACGCGGCAGTCATATCGTCGTTCTGGCGTTGGCGAAGCTTGGGCTGGACATGGCGATTTGATGTACATTGGCGTCAATAGCTCTATCGTGATGTATCATGACGGCGTTGCTTTTGACACCTACATGCGCAAGGGGGGGCAGTATTTTCTGTTCGCCAGGGGCGGGACGATCGGCGAAGTCATCAGGCAGAGGTTTGTCGATAACGGCGTGCGTGTCCTCTATGTGCGGGCGCAGGACAAGGGGGCGTACGACCTCCATGCCGAGACCGTGTTCCCCGAGATGCTCCAAGATGCGCGCCTGCCCCTCCGTGAGCGGTCCAGGCTTCTTCATGCATACTCCATAGAAATCGGTATGGATCTTTTCAGGCCAAACGGCCTGCTGGCCCTGGACGCCGAACACAGGGCCAGGGTGGAAAAGCTTATGGACGGTACATATGCCTATCTTTCCAGAGCCAGAGGCGCATTTGAAGGCATATCGAAGCTTATGTATCATAACAATACAACGTACAATCATTGCGTGAATGTGGCGTTGTATACCATAAGTTTGTTGGTGCGTCTTGGATATAGCCGCACAATATGTCGCCATGCCGGAGCAGGGGCAACCTTGCACGACATCGGCAAGATCAAGGTGCCCCGGAAAATTCTCGACAAACCCGGTCGCCTGACCGATGCCGAGCGCGAAATCATCAACAAGCATCCAGATGACGGGCTTATCGTGAGCCGGGCCATGGAGTTGGAGGCCATGTCGCGCGACTGCGTGATCTTTCACCACGAGAAGCTCGACGGTTCGGGGTATCCGGGAGGCGTCCGCTCCATCCCGGAACACGTTCGCGTGGTCACCGTTGCGGATATTTTCGACGCCCTGACCTCGGACCGTCCTTATTCGAAGTGTATGACCACATTTGAAGCTATGAAAATCGTTTGGATGGAGGCGGAAGCTGGCAAGCTGGATCGTGACATCTGCAAAGAGTTTATCAAGATGCTGACTCAAAATGGAGTAAGTGTTTGAAGACCATGCTCAATCGGCCACTGTCCCGGCGGAGAAAGAAACAATGTGGCCGGCAACGGAGGGAAGAATCGTGGAGACCGACAAAGTCAAGGCGTTTTGCAATGATCTGGCTTCAAAGCAATGGGCGAAGGTCGGTGAGTTTCTCACGGATCTGCTCGACAAAACGCCCCGTGAAGAGCTTGATTCTGTGGATCTTGGCGGGGTGGCGCCCCTGGCGATATGGGTGGATGCTCTCCTGTTTACTGGACTTTATAAAGATTCGAGCAAGGGGCGGTATCTGTTTTTGAAACTTGTTCGGGAGATCTGGGCGAAAGCCGATGCCTGTGAGCGCTGGACCATGTTGTGCTGCGTGGCCTGCCTCTACGGGAAGCGTCCTGGAGATGTTGCGTCACCCCAGGCGAATATGTCTTTTTTTCGTGATCTTGCTGCTATGTTGGGAATCCCTTGGGAGGAAATGCTTCACGTTGTCATGTCGAGACATTCTCAAAAGCGCTTCTTAAACGAGCGACATTCTATGCTGCAATAGATCGCTGTGAAGTTATTTTTGTATGTGTAATTTTATAGATAGGTGGCATTGTCTATGATTGGCGTGCTTCAGCAGAACAAGATAACGAAGGCGTGCCGATATTTATCATGTGTAGAACCATTGCTTAACGGCGGAGATGTTTGTCGATCGATAAAGATCGTTTGCTACGGACTGTTTGTGCATGAAGAATTTAAAGATGTCATGGGGCCGATAATTATAAAGCAATATGAAGAGAAACTGGCTGCCGCATTGCGCCTCTTGGGCAAGGTCCCCATCGTCAGAGAACTCGCGCATGGGCCAATAGAATACGTCTCTGGAGGGGAAAAGGCGATGCGATTTATGTTGGAGGCTCTGCTTGAGCGGCTTTTCTCCCGCATGATCTTTGATCAGGATCTGCTGACACGGGAAGAGCGTTTACAGCTCGGCGAGGAAAAACGCCCCGGGTGAATCGCAGATCTGTGACAAAGAACCATGAGACGGGCATCTCCCGGCGCCGCCGTGGATGTTCCTTTTTTGTGAATGCCGAATCGGCTCGATGTTCACGAAACGTGATGATTCCCATGGATCGCGTGCCATCGGAAGCTGCTTCAAACCAGTCGATGCCTCTTAACCATCCGAAGAACATTCATTTTGGGGATACGGCATACTTCATGGAAGCCCCGAGGCAAGACCGTGCCCTCCCGTCGTTTCCGAGCGCAACGGTCATACTGTTGGACGATCCCTGTGCGTATTTTGCTAATCGTGGCCCGGGCATGTTTCGCCGCATACTCGCAACCCCAAATAACAACCTGGTTAAAAGTCGCGGTCGTGTTGCGCAGCCCGGTTGAGGAGGCAACCATGAAAGATCTGCGTCTTTCCGTCAAATTCATCCTGATTTTCGGCCTCGTCGTCGCCCTGTGTCTGTTCCAGGGCGGTCTGGCCCGCTGGAGCGCCGACGAGGTGGACCGGCACGTGATCGAAGTGGCCGATGTGCGCATTCCGAGCCTGGAGGGACTGCTGCTCATAGTGGACAACATGCGCCGGGTCATTGAGATCCAGCGAACGCTGCTGATCCCCTCCCTGCCGCCCGAGCGCGCCGAAGCCCTGCTGGGAGAGGTCGCCACGGCCCGCGCCGGCTATAAGCGCGGCTTTGACATGTATGAAGCCCTGCCGCAGACGCCGGAGGAGGCGGGGCTCTGGAAGGAGTTTCTGGAGGGGCTCAACCGGGGCCGGGGACTCAACGAGCAATTCTTCGCCCTGGAGAAAGAATACCGCCAGACCCGCTCCCAGGCGGTCTATGACCGGATGGCGGGGCTGGTTCTGGGCGAGTTCACGGAAGCGAACGCCAAGACTTTCGCCCTGCTTGAAAAGATCGTCGGCATCAACGCCAAGGTTGGACTCGAGGCCGGCCAGGAAGCCAAGGAGCACTCCAGGTTCGGGAAGGACCTCCTGCTCGCCGCCATGGCCGCCACCGTCATCCTCGTGTTGCCCCTCGCCTTCCTGCTGGCCCGCGCCATCGTCGTTCCTCTGCGTCGGGCCCGGGCCATGGCCGAGGCCTTTGCCCGCGGCGACCTGTCCGGCCGCATGAAGCTTGATCGCCGCGATGAAATCGGCGCGCTTGGCGCCGCCATGGACGGCATGGCCGACGTGGTCTCGCGACTTGTCGGCGATATAGACGCCGTGGCCGAGGAAACCGCCCGCGGAGCGTTGCGCAAGCGCCTCGGCCAGGACGGCCTGCAAAACGAATTCGCCGCCCTGGCTGGGAAGCTTGATGCCATGCTTGACGGCGTCGTCACCCTGCTCGACGCCCTGCCGGCTCCCATCATGATCCGGGATGCCCAGCGCACCATGCTGTTTCTGAACCGGGCCGGCGGCCTGGGGCTGGCCGATCCGACCGCCATGGAGGGTCGCAAGTGCGGCGACCATTTTCAGACCGACGACTGTCGTAACGGGCATTGCGCCTGCGACAAGGCGGTGACCTCGGGCACAAAGGAAACCGGGACGACCGTAGCCCGGCCGCGACCCGATCTGGCCATAGAAATCGAATACACGGCCATTCCCCTTACCCGGGGGGCGGTCATGGAATACGTCGTCGACCTGAGCCAGCTCAAGGCCGCCCAGCGGGAGCTCCTGGGCAAGGCGGCGGCCCAGCTTGAGACCGTGGTCGAGAGCGTGACCACCGCTGCGGAACAGCTCTCGGCCCAGGTGGAGCAGGCCAGCCGGGGGGCCGAGGTGCAGTCCCACCGGGTTGGCGAGACGGCCACCTCCATGGAGGAAATGAATTCCACAGTGCTTGAGGTGGCCAAAAACGCCTCCAGCGTCGCCGGCACCTCCGAGCAGGCCAGAAGCAAGGCCCAGGACGGATCGGAGGTGGTCGAGCAGGCCATTGTCGGCATCAGCGAGGTGCGGCAGCTGTCCATCGGCCTCAAAGAGGACATGACGGCGCTCGGCAGGCAGGCCGAGAGCATCGGGGCGATCATGAACGTCATTTCGGACATCGCCGATCAGACCAACCTGCTGGCGCTTAACGCCGCCATCGAGGCGGCCCGGGCCGGCGAGGCCGGACGCGGCTTTGCGGTCGTGGCCGACGAGGTCAGAAAGCTGGCTGAGAAGACCATGGCCGCCACCAAGGAGGTCGGCGAGGCTATCCGCGGCATCCAGCGCGGGACGCAGCAAAACATCGCGAACGTGGACCGGGCGGCAGGCAAGATCGAGGAGGCCACGGTCCTGGCCGGCCGGTCCGGCGAATCGCTCCGGGAGATCGTATCCCTGGTGGATCTGACAACGGATCAGGTGCGCTCCATCGCCACGGCCTCGGAGCAGCAATCCGCCACGAGCGAAGAAATCAACCGGGCCATTGACGACGTGAACCGCATTTCCTCGGAAACGGCCGACGCCATGCGGCAATCGGAGCAGGCGGTGCTGAACCTGTCGGAACAGGCCCAGGCGCTGCAGCGGCTGATTCTGGATATCCAGACAGAGGCCGGGGGAAGCGCGGCAGCAGGCAAGGTCTTGCCCGGCGGGCGTTCCACGGGATTCGGGACGTTGGCCTAAGGGGACTTGTCGGGCAGCGTCCAGGCCAGGGCTCAACGAAGCTGGAGCGTATGCGCAAGCGTTTCATGGGGTTGCAACTCCAGGCGGCAACACCTCCCCAAAAAAAGGAACAGTCTTGTCGTGAATGCATTCTTTGCCTTCGTTGGTTTTTTTGCCGGGAAAGGGGTGGGCTGGTTCATGGGCGCAAGATGCGATTGACAAGGCAAGAGGATGTTGCGGCTCATTTACTTCGCTGACTGAATAGTTGTTGGGAATCGTACGACGGAGGAATGCATGCGTATCGGATTGGGAGTGCAATTGCTGGCGCCGACATTGGCGAGCATCGCTTTGAGCCTCACGCTTTCAGGGCTTTACTCGTTTCACAAGACATCCGAAGCCATTCGGGAGGAAGTGCTGGACAGCACGGAGCATCTTTTGGAGACGCTGGTCCACGACCTGACAGCCTACCAGCAGGCTATTGGAGGAGCCGTAAAACTGGCGGCCGGGGACGAAGCCATCCGGAAACTGTGCGCCCCGGGCGGCGTCGACCAGGACGCCGCGACGACTGCCGGCAGGTTCCTCAAGCGCATCCTCGACAGTTTTCCGACCGTCGTGGGCGCCAACCTTGTCGACCTGTCGGGCAACGTCATCGCCGCCTCCGACCCCAAGGAGGCCGGAACCCTCAACGTCGCCGACAGGGAGTACTTCAAGCGGGCCGTCAAAGGGGAGGCGAACGTCGGCCAGCCGTTTGTCAGCAAGGTGACGGGCAAGCCGGTCTTTATGGTCGCTGCGCCGGTGACCGCAGACGGCAAGGTCGTGGGCGTGCTCTACGCCCGCATCGATATGGCGGCGTTTTCCGAAAAGATGCTCAAGCCCGTCACCGTCGGCCGGACCGGGTACGCGTTCATGGCGGATGCCTCGGGTCTGGTCGTCAGCCATCCCGACCCCGCCGTCGTATTCGCGCTCAAAATCGGCAATGAAGAGTGGGGGCGCGCAATGTTGGCGCAAGACTCCGGCAGGGTGGCCTATGTGCTCAAGGACGTGCGCAAAACCACCGCCTTCAAGCGGGAAAGGGATACGGGCTGGATTCTGGGTTTGACCGTCAACGATGCGGACCTCGCCGCTCTTGCGGCGCCCATCTGGAAATCGAGCCTCGCTTTCGGCATCGGCTGCATCCTCCTCGTGGCGCTGATCCTTTTCTGGCTCGTTCGCCGCATGCTCGTTTCGTTTCAGGCCTGCGTCGCATTCGCCGGGGCTATGGCCGGCGGCGATCTGGGACACCGCCTCAATCTCGCCCGCAAGGACGAGGTCGGCGACCTCGCCGCCGCCCTGGACGGTATGGCGTCGGCGGTCTCCCGGATTATCGGCGACATCGAGGAAACGGCCGATGACGTCTCCCGGGGTCATCTGCGCCGTCAACTCGACGCCGCCGCCTTCCAGGGCGACTACAGGTCGCTTGTCGAGGCCATAAACGCCATGAGCGGCAATTTCGCCATACTGCTGGATATGCTTCCCTCGTCCCTCATGATTCGCGACAGGAACCATGCCATACGTTTCATCAACGCTGTCGGGACGTTGGGCTTCATGGCGCCCCGCGACATGGAGGGGAAGAAATGCAAGGAGCATTTCCGGACGGACGATTGCTCCAACGGGAATTGCGCCTGCGACAAGGCATTTGCAACCGGCCACAAGGAAGTCGGCCAGACCGTGTCCAAGCCCAGGCCGGACATGAGCATTGACATTGAATACACCGGCATCCCCTACGGCAAGGACGCGGTTTTGCAATTCAGCGTGAACCTGTCCGAGCTCAAGAAGGTGCAGCGCGAGCTGCTCGGCAGGGCGGCGGCCCAGCTCGAAACCGTCATCGAGAGCGTGACCTCGGCCTCGGAAGAACTTTCGGCCCAGATCGAACAGTCGAGCAGCGGCGCCCGGCATCAGAGCCAGACCCTGGAGGATACCAGCGGCGCCATGGGCGAGATGAATTCCACGATCCTGGAGGTGGCCGCAAACGCCTCCAAGGCAGCCGACACGGCAGACGCCGCCAGGGGGAAGGCCCAGGAGGGGTCGGGCGTCGTCGAGCAGGCCATCGAGGGCATCGGCGAAGTGCAGCGGCTTTCGCTTGGCCTCAAGGAGGACATGACGGCGCTTGGCAAGCAGGCCGAAGGCATAGGGGCCATCATGAACGTCATCTCCGATATCGCCGACCAGACCAATCTCCTGGCGCTCAATGCCGCCATCGAGGCGGCCCGGGCCGGCGAAGCCGGGCGCGGATTCGCCGTGGTGGCCGACGAGGTCAGAAAGCTCGCCGAGAAAACCATGGCCGCCACCCGGGAGGTGGGCGAGGCCATCGCCGATATCCAGTCCGGCACACGCAAGAACATCGACAATGTGGATCTCGCCGTGCGCAAGATCGGCGATGCCACGCAACTGGCCGGCAGATCCGGCGAAGCGCTTCGCGAGATCGTCACCCTCGTGGATCAGACCACCGACCAGGTCCGCTCCATCGCCGCCGGCTCGGAGGAACAATCGGCCGCCAGCGAGGAATTCACCCGGTCCCTGTTGGACGCCAACCGCGTCGCCGACGAGACGGCTGTCGCCATGCGCCAATCGGAACAGGCCGTGATGGAACTGGCCCGCCAGGCGCATGTGCTGCGCGGCCTCATCTATGAAATGCGGTCCGAGGGAGAAGAAGCTGGGGGGCAGCGGACAGAGAGGCTTGCCTCCAACGCCCGGCCCGGCCTGGCGGGCGGCGGGCAGGCGCGCTCCCTCTCCAGAGGATGACGCATATGCTGACCCAACAGTTGGCGGAGCTTGATCTTTCGCCATTCAGGGCTTCGCAGAAGGACGTGGCGCGGCAGCACGCGGTGCTTGAGGCTCATGGCTTCCCGCGTGCGCTCAACACCGTGTCCGGGTCGGTTGCCGTGGTCAATGATTGCCATCAATTGGTTTTTTGCAACAACGCATTCCTGGATGCCGCTGGGATCGCCGCTCTCGACGAGGTTCAGGGCTTGCGTCTGGGGGAAGCGTTCCCATGCACGCATACGCGCGAAGGGAAACACGGGTGCGGCTCCTCGGAGTATTGCAGTCAGTGCGGGGCTCTTCGAGCCACGCAGTTTGGTTTTGAGGGGTGCCATGCCGTCCAGGATTGCGTGATAAGTCGCGACAATGATGAAACGATAATTTGGGATTTGCGCATTTGTGCGGCGCCATTGCTTATCGAAGAGTGTCGTTTCGTGGTGCTGTCTCTTCAGGATACGACCCATGAGAAACGACGTCGTTCTTTGGAGCATATTTTCTTTCACGATATTCTCAATACTGTCGGAGGGATGAAGAGTGTCCTTGATTGTCTTTGCGATGATGTGCCGCAAGAGCTCAAAAATGATGCAGAGCTTTTGCAGGATCTGACCTCCAGACTGATTGATGAGATCGTTTCGCAGAAGCAGCTTCTCGCGGCGGAGAGTAATGATCTCACCCTGAACATAACCCCCTTGCGCACCAGGGATGTGCTGCGGGCTGCGTGTGAGGCTTTTGGCGCCTCGATTCATGCCAGAGAAAAAGAGATCGTGGTGGATCACGATATGTCCGACACGATCATTTACAGTGATTTTGCTTTGTTGCGGCGCGTGCTCGGCAATATGCTGAAAAATGCCCTCGAAGCCAGCCCCCGGGGGGGGCAGGTGGCCATGGGCTGCCGGGTGGAACAAACGGAAATTGTGTTTTGGGTCAAAAACACCGGATACATCCCCAAGGTTGTCCAGCTGAAGATATTCAACCGAACATTTTCCACAAAAGGCGAAGGGCGGGGATTTGGCACCTACGGCATCCGGTTGTTGACCGAGCGTTACCTGGGCGGGCGGGTCGATTTCGATTCGGGCGAAGCGAGCGGGACGATCTTCCGCGTACGGCTGCCGTTTTCACCGGATACGGAGCCGGAGTACTCGGATGTCGCCGTCGAAATCGGCCTATAGATGGAGCAACCTGGGAGTGATGCATGCCTTTGGACATGAAGATGTTGAAGGAAGAATTTGCCGCCGAAACGATCTCGATCCGAGAATATGCCGCCGCTTCGTTGGAGGAACGATTACAGGACACCTCTTTGAGCGCTCTCCTGGATGAAGATGAAATCGTGTATTCTGTCGGAGACATCGGGATGTTGGATCTTGCCCGCATCTTTGATGTCCCGGCGATGCAATCCCTGATTACGGTCTTTTCCAGGCTGACCGGCGTACCCGTGGCCATTCTCGATACAAAAGGGACGTTATACGCTTCCGCCGGTTGGCAGGATATCTGCACGATGTTCCATCGCGTTCACCCGCTGGCCAGCAAACGGTGTCAGGAAAGCGACACGCAGCTGAACCGGCTTCTTAAAAAGAGCGAGTGTGCCGCATATAAATGCGGCAATGCCTTGTGGGACATGGTCACGCCGGTTTACATCGGAGACCGGCATGTGGCCAATATCTTTACCGGTCAGTTTTTTTATGACGACGAAGCGGTCGACGTCGCCACTTTCGCTGCGCAAGCGGCGGAGTATGGCTTCGACCGGGACGCCTATCTGGAAGCGCTTGGCCGCGTTCCCCGGTTCAGCCGGCAGCGCATGGCGGCCGTCATGGATTTTCTTACGCAGCTTGCGGGCATGCTTTCATCGCTCGGTTACGGCAATTTCGAACTGACAAGGGGGGTGGTCGCCCAGAAGCGCGCGAAGGAGGAGCTCAAACGCAGTCAGGACCGCCTGATGGAAATGCTGCATTGGAAAAATACCATCCTGAACACCACAGGCGTTGGCATTCTCGTGGTGCAGGATGATCGCATCGTCACCGAGGTCAACGCCGGCATCACAGCCATCACCGGCTATGAGGCCGATGAGCTTGTCGGCCGGTCGGTGGCCATGCTCCATGTCGACGAAGCCTCCAGCCGGGAATTCGGCAAGCGCTTCTGGGCGGCGACGGCGCAAGGCGGCGCGGTGGTCACGGAATGGCGGATGCGCCGAAAAAACGGGGAGATATTCTGGTGCGAACTGACTGGTCGCGCGGTCAATGCCCAGGATATCCGCCACGGCGTGGTCTGGATGGCTGCCGACATCACCGCGCGCAAGGAGGCCGAAACGGCCCAGCGCAACGAGGCCGAGCTGTTGCGCGTGTTGTTTTTGGCCTCCCCGGATGCGCTGATGATTCTGGACCGCCGGATGCGCGTCGTGGAGGCCAATACGCAGTTTGCCAAGCTTGTGGACCGTCCCTTGGAAACCATTCCGGGGCTGTCTCTCTGGAATTTCGAGGCCAAGTACAGTCGTCAGGAATTGGAACGCGTCGGTCGTTCTATCGGTTTTGGATATAAAAAAATTTTTGAATCGGTATTTCGCCGCCCAGACGGCAGTTTGATTCCCGTTGAACTTGCTGGCCGCGTTATGCATTGGCGGGATCGCCAATTGGCAGTATATGCTGTCAGAGATCTAACGAGGCACAAGGCAACTCAGGAAGCTCTGCGCGAGCGCGAAGAACTCAATGCAGCCATGGTTCGGCAAGCGTCAGTCGGTGTGGTTCTTATTGATACTTTGTCTCTAGATTTTGTCGAATTTAATGATGTTGCATGTACTATGCTGGGATATGCTCGAGAAGAGTTCTCCAGAGTTACGATGCAAGATATCGATAGTAAACAGGAATCCGGGGCATTTGAGCAGAGGCTCGCCGCATTGCAGGAGGCTGATTCAGGCGTCTACGAAGTGCAGTACGTCAGGAAAGACGGTTCCCTGGTGGATATCCTGGTCAGTTCCCGTATTATCACGACAAAAGACCGCCCGCACGCATTGTCCTTCTGGACGGACATCACAGCCAGGAAAAAGGCGGAAGATGCCTTGCGTTCCCGCGAACAGGAGGCACGCACGCTGCTTGACCACTCGCCCGACCGCATCATCCGCTATGATCGGCAATTGCGCCGGGTGTACGTCAACTTTGCCGCCGCCGAGACCATCGGCGTTTCCCCCGGGGAGGGGTTCGGCTCGTTGCTCGGCGAGAGTCCTCTTTTGGACAAGGCCAGTTACCGGGCCCTGCTGGAAAAAGTGATGGAAACCGGACAGGAGGCGGAAAAGGAGGTTGAGTACCGGGTCCGGAAGGGCGGCAGCGGTTGGGGCTTGACCCGGTTCGTTCCGGAATTCGATCGCGACAACAGCGTCGTCAGCGTGCTGTCCATCACCCGGGACATCACGGAACTTGTGCGGCAGCGTGAGCAACTGCATCAAATGGCATTTTACGACGCCTTGACAGGGCTGCCCAACCGCGCCCTGTTTCATGAACGGATACGGCAGGCGGTCGGTGACTGTTGCCGAAACGGAAGAAAATTCGTCCTGCTGACGCTTGACGTAGACAATTTCAAGGACATTAACGACACCCTGGGCCATGCTGCCGGAGACCGGATGTTGTCTGAGATCGCCCGGCGGCTCTCGGCCCGCCTTCGCACGAGCGACACGCTTTCACGGCTTGGCGGCGATGAGTTTGCCCTGCTTCTGCCCGGGGTCCGGACCAGCCGGGATATGGGGGCCGTGGCCCGGTCCTTGCTTGATGCCATAGCCCAGCCGCTGCGCATCGACGGGCGGGACGTGTTCGTCACGGCCAGCATCGGCATCGCCGTTTATCCGGACGACACGCAAAGCCTCGACGAATTGTTTGCCTTTGGCGATACGGCCATGTACCACGCGAAGGCAACTGGCCGGAACAATTACCAGTTCTATGACGCCATGCTCACCAAGGCGGCCAAGACGCGGCTTTCGCTCGGAGGGCAGTTGCGCCATGCCCTGGCCAGGGACCAGTTCGAACTCTACTACCAGCCCAAGGTTTCCATGCCGGAAGGGCGCGTGCTCGGCGCCGAGGCGTTGCTGCGCTGGAATCATCCGGACATGGGGCTGCTCGCCCCTCCTGCCTTCATAGGCATTGCCGAGGATTCCGGCCAGATCGTCGAGATCGGACGTTGGGCTCTCGATCAGGCCTGTGCCGCCGTGGTCCGCTGGAATCGCGCCCGGGACGTTCCGCTGCGCGTGGCGGTCAACTTGTCCAGCCGGCAGTTCGTGCGCAACGATCTCGTTGCAACGGTGGAGCAGGCCCTGGTCGCCCATGACTGCCCAGGGCGTTGGCTGGAACTGGAGATCACGGAGAGTCTTGTTCTCGCCGACAACCCCGACATTCAAAAGATGCTTGAGTCCTTCAGCCGACTCGGGGCCTCCATCGCCATCGACGACTTCGGGACCGGGCATTCGGCCTTGTGCTATTTAAACAGGTTCAAGGTGGACGTGCTGAAAATCGATAGATCCTTTGTCACCGGCCTGGAGCACGACAGTCGCAAGGGAGAACTGGTCAAGGCGTTCATTGCCGTGGCCAAGGCTCTGGACATGGAAGTGGTGGCCGAAGGCGTGGAACTGCCCGCGCAGGTCGACTTTTTGTGTGCCAACGCCTGCTCGATCGGCCAGGGGTATCTCTATGGTCGTCCTATGCCTGTTGCGGAATTTGAAGCATTAATTGGGGGACCATAGAATTCGGAAAAAATCGTACGGCAACGGCCAAAGCGTCAGGCTGAAGCCAATGATTCTGGACAGGGCTTGTCAGGAAAAAGTCAAAATCGACCTTGGAAGCCTGTTGCAAAACTCATTTTTGACCAAATCCGATCAAATTCTTTCAGCTGGTTGTGACAAGAAAATTTGCCCAAAACCGCATTTTGCAACGGGCTGTTAGGGATCACATTGGCCACGGCTTGGTTGTTGGCAGAGGCGGCGACGGTGGATTGACGATCAATTTGAGACGCGTTTCGCGCAATTTGATACGAACCCGTCGTCCGTCTGGCCTCGGGAATTGATCCTGCCCGGAGGATCGGGGGGGAAGAGAAGGTGGACGGCGAGGCCCCCCCATCCATGAGCGCGACTACCACCATGGGATCGGCGGCATTTGACGATCAATACGGCTGGCCGCAGCGTCGCGGCTTGCGTTGAACTTCTCCGGGCAGCATTGCCGGAATGGGTCAAGCCCTGCCAGCCTCAATAGTGCCGAGGCCGTCCACCCAGACTGAATGCGTGGCAGCGCCACCGGAATGCGCCTCAGACGACTGCTTCCTTGCCCCTGAAAGACAGGGGGCGTTCCAGATGGCTTTGCTCAAGCAGGGCGTCGTTGGCGAAGATGCTCCTGGTGGGGCCGTCGGCCAGGACCTTGCCCTGGTGCAGCACAATCGTCCGTTCGCAGACTTCCAGGACCATGTCCAGGTCGTGGGAGGCCATGATCTTTGTGTGGCTGAAGCCCCGTAGCAGGTTGATGAGCTTTCGCCGCGCCTGCGGATCGAGGTTCGAGGACGGTTCGTCGAGAACGAGGATGTCGGGAGTCATGGCCAGGACCGTGGCGATGGCCACGGACCGTTTCTCGCCGCCCGACAATTTATACGGCGGCCGGCTGCCAAGATGCGCGCAGTTGACGGTGTCCAGCGCCTGTCGCACCCGCTCGTCCACCTCCTCCGCCGGCAGGCCCAGGTTGAGGGGGCCGAAGGCCACGTCGTCATACACCGTGGGCAGAAACAACTGGTCATCGGGGTCCTGGAACACCATCCCCACCGTGCGCCGGACCTGCTGCAGCGTTGCCTTGGTCAGCGGGTAGTCGCCGATGCGCACGTTGCCGTGGGTGGGGGCGAGGCAGCCGTTGAGATGCAGCAGCAGGGTCGATTTGCCAGCCCCGTTGGCGCCCACCACGGCCACGGACTCTCCGTGGCGGATGCGGAAGTCCACTCCGGACAGGGCCTTGGCGCCGTCGGGGTAGCAGTAGCGCAACCCGCGTACTTCCACGATATGATGGCTCATGCCATGATCCCCATGATCCATCGCCCCAGAAGCTGGGGCAGGTTGCAGGCTCTGGCCAGCATGAAGAACGCCAGCCAGCCCAGGACAAAAGCGAAGTCGGCCGGGCGCAGCCTGAAGCGCCGGTTCAGGCGGATTTCCCCGTCGTAGCCCCGGCAGAGCATGGCCCGATGCACGCGTTGGGCCCGGTCCAGGGTTCGCAGCAGCAATTGGCCGAGCATGGCGCCGTATACCCGCAGGCCTGTGCCCCGGCCGTCAAAGGAGCGCAGGTTGCGAGCCCGCAGCATGCGCTGGCCCTCGTCGGCCAGGACGAAGATGTACCGGTGCAGGAAGAGCAGCTGGGTTGAAAAGGCGCGGGGGGCGCCCAGGCGTCCAAGGGCCATGCAGACGGTGGTGAACCCTGTGGATGCCGCCAGGATGAGCGCCGCGCTTACGGTAAGGGCAAAACGCAGCAGGATGGAGGCAAAGGATACCCAGCCTCCGGAAATGGGAAGGCCGCCGATGTGCAGCAGCGTGGCCTGGTCAAACAGGGGGTTGAACATGCCGACCAGCAGGGCGAACGGCGAGGCGATCAGGAGTTTGCGGCGCAAATAGGCTCCCGGCAGATGTCCAATGGCGCTCAGGGCCAGCGGATACAGGCACAAGGGCAACAATGCGGCGAGATCGTAACGGTTGTAGGAAATCACTGTGACCATGAAGCAAAGCGCCGTGATCAGCTTCGCTCTGGGGTCAATGCGGTGCAGCGGGGTATCCTGGGTCGCCAACTGGTCAAGTGTGCCGATTTCAAAAAGGGAGTTGTCGAGATTTGGCATTGTGTCCGGAGAAAGAGAAGGGCAGCGGTGCGACCCCCTGCCCTGTTTCAATCAGAAGGATGCAGGATGCTCTAGGCCGTTTTGTGGCCGCGCTTCAGGAACACCGCGACGCCCCAGGCCAACAGCAGCGTCAGGCCGCCGCCCACGACGCCGGCCACGCTGGTGTCCGTCTTGACGTCGGGCCAGGTTGGTTCTTCCGCGGCAGCCGCGCGCGGTTGCGCTTCGCCTTCGGCCTCCGAAGCGTTTTCCCCGCTCTTGAAGCCGTAATCAGGCAGAAAGGCGGTCTGTTCCTGCAGGTGGGACAATGTGGCATGGATGCCCTGTTCGGGAGCGGCCAATTCCTCCTTGCCCGATGTCCTGGCCATGGCCCACTCCAATCCGTCGGGGAAGGCCGAGGCGAACCATGACAGGCCCCCGCCGACCAGCACCGTGGCAACGCCCAGCGTGGCGAGCACCTTTTTCATGGAAAACCGGCCGGCCGGCACATGGCCGGCGGCCAGATCGAGGATTTCGGGGCGGGCCTTCCAGACAAAGGACACGACAGAGGCGGTCACGAGGCCTTCCACGACGCCGATGGCCAGGTGTATGGGCTGCATGAGCAGCACAAATGTGCCGAAGGGCAATTCGGAAATTCCTGAGAAGTATGTTTCAAGCACAACGCCGAAGGCCCCGAGCTGCAGCCCGGCCACGGCCGCCAGTATCGCTCCGGTCACGATGCGGCCCTGGCTGGGCCTGTCGCCAACGATGGGCTTGTAGATGAAAGGATAGGCAATAAAGCAGGGGAACAGGCCAAGGTTGATGATGTTGCACCCAAGGGCCAGCAGTCCGCCATCGGCGAAAAACAGCGCCTGGACAGTCAAAACCGATGCAATGGCGAGAAAGGCCGGGCAGGGGCCAAGGAGAATGGCCAGGATGAGGCCGCCGCCCAGGTGCCCGCTCGACCCCGTGCCGGGGATGGTGAAATTGATCATCTGGGCCGCGAAGATGAAAGCCCCCAGCACGCCCATCAGGGGGGCCTGCAGGCTTTCAAAGGAATGGCGCATTTTATTGGAACAATACGCGATCAACCCGGCTGTCGCTGCCCAGAGGGTTCCTCCCACAGCGGGCGAGATCAGAGCGTCGGCCATGTGCATCGCAATACCTCCAGTTTGCTCCGGCGGAGTTGAACTTGTTTCACGTCTAGTAGTAGGGAATGATCGTGAAAAGTGTCAATCTTTAGCGTGCTATTTTTTTTAAAAAATATACGCCAGGGTTGTCGTATTTTGCCTTCCTTATGATCTGTTGCAGGTTGCTCCCGCTTTCGCCCGGCTGTTGCGTCGCGCAGCATGCGCATGCCGCCTTTGACGGGCGTTGCCCCATGGACGTATACCGGAAAGGCAGGCAGCCCGCGAAGGCGGCATGAGGATCGACCGGACTTGCGCTCAGAGCCGCCGCCGATCTGGCCGCCAACCCGGGCCACCGCCGTCTGTCCGGCCTCCACGACCGGATGGCGGCCGCATGAAACAACGGCCCGCCTCGGTGTGGAGCGGGGAGGGTACGACAGTCGCTGCCGCTGGCGACAGCCGGCCAGCCAACTCCCCTCTGCCCGGAATGGACCGGGGGCTGTGCCGTTCATGGGAAAACTGACGCAGTGGGAAGATCTATGCGGAAACTCAACCTTGGCTGCGGCTTCGATAAACGCGAGGGCTTCGTCAACGCGGACAGATTTCCCGGATGCCGGCCGGACATGCTGTTCGATCTGGAACAGACCCCCTGGCCGTTGCAGGACTCGAGCTTCGGGCACATCCTGCTCAAACATGTGTTGGAGCATGTCGGGGCGGATTTTGCGGCCTTTACCCGCGTCGTCCGGGAACTCTACCGGGTCGCCGCGCCCGGCGGGACGATTGAGATCTCTGTCCCGGATTATCGCCACGATTCCTGGTGGGCCGACCCGACCCATGTCCGCGCCTTCACGCCGATGACGTTCCAGATGCTGTCGCGAAAGCAGAACGACGCCTGGATCGCGGCCCGGGCGAACTACACCATGCTGTCCTATATGATGGATGTTGATTTCGAGGTGGTCGAAGCCTCGTATGTCTATGATCCGCTCTGGTGGAAGAAAGTGGAGTCGGGCGAACTGACCCAGGCCCAGTTGAAAGCGCTGGGCGCCCAGTCCTGGGGCGTGTTCAACGAATTGCAGGTCAGGCTCAGGGTGGTGAAGGCCCCGGCTTAGCCGCCTGTCGGAAAAATCCGGCCCGGACTTCCCCCGCGCCGCTTTGGCCTGGGAAAACGCAACCATTGTTCACGGTTGCCGGGAAACCGGCCCGGCAGCCGGTCTGCTTGCGCCGCCCGGGCAGGCGCCGGGGCCTCCCCGCAACGTCGGCGGCCGCCGGCCGGGAGGGCTCGTCCCCTCCCGGCCGGCGGCCGCCCGGGCCTTTGAAGGCCCGCTGTCCTGCCGTGCGATGCCCGGCCTAGGCTTCCTGCTCCAGGGGAACGGGAGTGGGACGCTTGGCCCGGATCATGCTGCCCAGGATGATCACCGCGCCGACCACCAGGGAAACCACCATGAAGCCGAAGCTGATCTTGTCCAGAAGGACCAGGGTGCCTTCGCCGACATCCATGAGCCCCAGCTTGGTCAGGTACTTCGGCATGGCGAAACCCCGCGACAGGGCGACGATGAGCATGATGGAGCCCATGACGATCTTGATCATGTGCTCCTTGACGAAGGTGGTGCCGATGGCGCCGAGCTGCACGCCGAGAAGCGAGCCGGCCAGGATGATCAGCGTGAGGCGGATGTCCACCATGCCCTGCATGGCCCAGTTGACGGAGCCGGCCAGCCCCATGACGAAGGCGATGACCAGTTCGGTGGCGGAGGCCACAAGGCTGGTCGCTCCCAGGATATAGATCATGCCCGGCACCCCGACGAAACCGCCCACGGCGATGGTGGCGGCGAGCAGCCCGGTAGCCAGCCCCACCGGCAGCAAAAACCACATGGAAATACGCAGGTTGGCCCGCTTGAAGGTCATCATGGGCCACAGCTCGATTTTCTGCAGCCGCAGCGCCAGCGAACAGATCTGCTCCTCGCCGCACGACTTGGCGGATTTCACCGCATCGACCATGACGATGCCGCCCACGACCACCAGCACGACCACAAACGAGATGCTCACATAGAGGTCGGAGCCGGCCGGCCCCCACAAGCTGAGAATGTAGTTCTGGATCTTGATGCCGATCTGCACGCCGATGCCGGCAAAGGCGGCCAGATACAGGCCCAGCTTGATGTCCACCTGGCCGTAGCGGTAGCGTTTGATGGACCCGACCAGGGCCTTGGGGAACTTGTGGCACATGTTGGAGGCCACGGCCACCGTGCCGGGCACGCCAAGGCTCATCATGCCCGGGGTCAGGACAAAGGCCCCGCCGGAACCGATGAAGCCGCTGACCAGACCGCCGATGAAGCCGACAATGAAGAGAAAGATGATCCCCGCGGGGTCGAGTTGGATAAACCGGGTGGCTTCGTTTAAGATATCCATGGGATGCACTCCTTCAAAGCGTAGAGTCCTGTCGTTTTGGGGCTGCCGTCGGCCGCCGGGGCCGGCCGGACCGGATCGCGCCGGCGTTCCCGGCTGGCGTTGCGCCCGGGAGTCCCCGTTCCGGCATTGCCAGAAACAACGCGATAAATTTATTGTTTATATTCTCCAGAAAACAGAACTGTTTTTTGGAGAACGCGACACTAGGCGCTGACCGTGGCCCGGGGACGCGTGTCCTTGCGCGCCGGGGCCTGCACCGTGGTCTGGGCCGGGGCCTTCTTCACGGCGTTGACGCCGAGCACTTCCCACAAGGTGCCGGCAAAGGTGCCGTGGATCCAGGAGAACAGGAACACCGTGGCAATGGGCAGCACCGTGAACGCGCCGCCTTTGGCGGATGTCGTCAAAAGCACGTCCTGAAACTGGTACACGGCCGCATACAGGGCCACGCTGCCGATGCCGTACGCCAACAACTTGCCCACAGGCTTTTTCCCTTTCGCGTGCATAACATAATCTCCTTCTTGCGTATCGTGAAAAGACGAGGGTGGGCGCCGCCCTCCCTAACCGGTGACCTCGAACAGGGGCATGCTCACATGGAACCCGTCCCTGGCGCGCTGCTCCCTGGCTGCCAGGACAAATTCGACCCGCCGCAGCCGGCCGCACTCCTGCTCCACGACATCGGCCGGACGTCCGAAGCACACCACATGGCGAAATCCCACCCCGAGCCGTTTGGCCTCGCGGGCAAATTCCCCGGCCGAATGTCTGGCGCGCAGCAGGAACGCTTCCCTGGCCGTGTCGGTCTGGCCGTGCTGGTCGCCGTCCTGCGGCTCGGCAACGCTTAAGCCCACGATGTCCGTGCCGAGCCGGCCGGCCACGCCCAGGGCGCGGCGTATCAGGGACTGGGGGAACTCCGGATCGGTGGACACCGCCACGATCTTTTTCCCCTCGATGCCGGACGATCCCGGGTCCTGGTCCATGCCGTACAGGCCGTGCTCGGCAAGCCCGACGTTCTGGCCGGCGTCTTCCAGGTATTTGCGCAGGCGCGTCGTGGGGCGCAGGCGGATGCCCGGCTCCGGCGCATCGCCGAAACGCTTGGCCATGGCCGGCTAGACCCGCACCCGCGGCCGGGCGTCGGCCCGTTTGGCGTTGGCGTCGGCCTCCGCCCTGGGTCGCGACAACTGGGCCGTCAGGGCCTGGGCTTCCTCGGGCAGATTGCGTTCGGCAAAAGCCAGGGCGGCAAAGACGGTTTCCACATGCTCCCTGATGCTGGCCATGTCTGAGTCCTCCTTGTGTTCTCTGTCGGTCCTGTATCAAGAACTGTTCCATCAATTATTGCGTTGAAATCGTTGGTAAAATTGTTGACGAAAAGAAAAAATGTTGCGATTCGCAACACGGATGGGCATTGCTCGCCAGCCCGGCTCGTTGCGTATCGCAACGCCTGTTGCAAAATGCTTCACCGGGAAATCCGACAGTTGCACGGGAGCCGGAAAAGCACGTACCAGGGAGGAAACCATCGGAGAGACCATGCTCTTTTTTCAAAAACGCACGGAGAGCGCGCTGCCGCCGGCGCCGACGAGCGACCTGGATCAGCTCAAGGCCAGGATCGAGGCCCAGGAACTGCCGTTTCACGCCCGGGAGGCGGCCCGTCGCGAGCTCGAACGTCTGGTCAAGACCGATCCCTCGGTGGCTGAATACGGCGTCGGTCTGGCCTATCTCGATTTTTTGCTCTGCCTGCCCTGGGCGGCGGCCACGCCGGACCGGCTCGACCTGGCCGGGGCCGGGGCCGTGCTGGCCGGCCGGCACCACGGCCTTGGCCAGATCAAGGACCGGGTGCTGGAATATCTGGCCTCCCGGTCGCTGCGAAACGCGACGGATTTCCATGTGCTGGTGGTGGATGACGAGGACATCGCCCGGGCCAATCTGGAGCATGTGCTGCGCAAGGAGGGCTACCGCGTGCGCGGGGCGTCCAACGGCCTGGAGGCGCTGGAGGAGGTCCGCCGCTGGGAGTTCGACCTGATCGTCACCGATCTGAAGATGGACACCATGGACGGGCTCGAGCTGCTGGCCGCCGCCCGCCTCGTGTCGCCGGCCACCCGGGTGATGGTGGTGACGGGGTTCGCCACCGTGGACACGGCCGTGGAGGCCATGCGCCAGGGCGCGGTCTACTATCTGGCCAAGCCGGTCAATCTGGACGAGCTGCGGGCCACCGTGGCCCGGTTGGCCCGGGAAAAGGCCGCGCCCACGGCCTTTCGAAGCCCGGTGTTATGCTTTTCCGGCCCCCCGGGCACGGGCAAGACCTCGGTGGGCCAGGCCATTGCCGAGGCCCTGGGCCGCAAGTTCCACCGCATTTCCCTGGCCGGGCTGCGCGACGAGGCGGAGTTGCGCGGGCACAGGCGGACCTACGTGGGGGCGCTGCCCGGCCGGGTGCTCCAGTCCCTGCACCGGCTTGGCGTGCGCAACCCGGTGTTCATGCTCGACGAGATCGACAAGGTCGGCAAGGACTTCCGGGGCGATCCGGCCGCCGTGTTCCTGGAGATGCTGGACCCCGAACAGAACGGGCAGTTCGTGGACAACTACCTGGAAGTCCCCTTCGACCTGTCCCAGGTGCTGTTCATCGCCACGGCCAACGACGTCCGGGAACTCTCCGGCCCGCTGCTCGACCGGCTGGAACTGGTCCCCTTCCAGGGCTACAGCGCCGGGGAAAAGGTCCGGATCGCCCAGGGGCATCTGCTGCCGCGCCAACTGCGCGAACACGGCCTGACCCATCCCTATCCGACGGTCACGCCCGGGGCGATCCGGGCCGTGGTGGACGGCTACACGCGCGAGGCCGGGGTGCGAAACCTCGACCGCGAACTCGGCCGCATCTGCCGCAAGCTGGCCAGGCTGCGCCTGGAAGGGGACACCGCCCCGGCCGCGCCCGTCGCTGTGGACGAGACGATGGTTGCGGCCCTGCTCGGGCCGACGCGCTATGTGCGGGAGGCCGCCGGCAGCACGCCGCGCGTGGGCGTGGCCACGGGACTGGTCTACGCCGGGTATGGGGGGGAGATCATTTTCGTGGAAGCCATCCGCATGCAGGGGAGCGGCAGCCTGACCATGACCGGCTCGCTGGGCGAGGTGCTGTGCGAGTCGGGCAAGACGGCCCTGAGCCTCGTGCGCTCGCGGGCCGGGGAACTGGGCATCGATCCGGAACTCTTCCGCACCCAGGACCTGCACGTGCACATCCCGGCCGGCTCCATCCCCAAGGAAGGCAGCTCCGCCGGCCTGACCGTGGCCCTGGCCCTGGCCTCGCTTTTCACGGACAGGCCGCTGCGGCCCGACGTGGCCATGACCGGGGAGATCACCCTGACCGGGAACGTCCTGCCTGTGGGCGGCATCCGGGAAAAGCTCCTGGCCGCGGCCCGGGCCGGGGCCAGGCAGGTCGTCCTGCCCGAGGGCAACCGCCAGGACGTCCTGGCCATGGCCGGCGAGGACGCCCCGGAGGTGGAGGCGCTGTTTGTCCGGACGGTGTTCGAGGCCCTGCCCCTGGTCCTGGCCTGACACCCAATTTACAACGCAACACCAGCTGTGTTGTAAAAACATATAGCCATATCAACATATTAGGTCTCGTGCCGGTTTTGCTTTCGAAGTGGCCCTGGAACGAGGCCCCGGGGCCGCGCCGGGCGGCCCGCCGGCGGGGAGGGCGCTACCCGCCAAGGCCCAGGCGTTTGACCTTGCGCCACAGCGACACCCGGTCGATGCCGAGGATTTCGGCCGCCCGGGTCTTGTTGCCGTCGCAGTGGGCCAGGATGTCGCGGATATGGCGGCGTTCGAGATCCTCAAGAGTGACCAGCGGCGGGCCTTCGTGCTTGACCAGGGCCGGGGCGTCGCCGCGCAGATCCTGGGGCAGGTCGCCGGATTCGATGACCTCGCCTTTGGCCATGATGACGGTGCGCTGGACGATGTTTTCGAGTTCCCGGATATTGCCGGGGTATTCGTAGACCATGAGCCGCCGCACGGCCTCGGCGGAAAAGCCCGAAAGTTTTTTGCCCATGGCGGCCGCGTATTTGGCGATGAAATAGCCGGCCAGAAGCGGGATGTCCTGGCGGCGGCCCGACAGCGGCGGCACGCGCAGGGTGATGACGTTGAGCCGGTAATAGAGGTCGGCGCGAAAAAGCCCCCGCTCGACGTCGCCCTTGAGATCCTTGTTGGTGGCGGCCAGGATGCGCGCGGTGACCGGGATCTCCTGGGTGCCGCCCACCCGGAAGAAATGCCGTTCCTGGAGCACGCGCAGCAGCCGCACCTGCATGGTGGGCGACATCTCCCCGATCTCGTCGAGAAAGAGCGTTCCTTCGCCCGCCACCTCGATCAGCCCTTTCTTGAGCGCCGAAGCGCCTGAAAAGGCCCCCTTCTCATGGCCGAACAGCTCGTTGGCCAGGAGATCCTCGTTGAACGCGCCGCAGTTGACGGCCAGGAAGCGCCGGTCGTTGCGCAGGCTGGCGTCGTGGATGGCCCGGGCCACGAGTTCCTTGCCGGTGCCGGTCTCGCCGAGAATCAGCACGGTGGAGTCGGTGGGGGCGATGTGGTGGATGTTGTCCTTGAGCGCCTGGATGGCCGGGCTCTCGCCGATGATCAGCGGGGTGCGGCCGAGTTCGGCCACCTGCCGGGACAGCCGGGCCACTTCCAGGCGCAGGCGGCGCTTGTCCATGGCCTCGGCCACCGTGGCCCGCACCTCGGCCAGCCCGTACGGCTTGGTGAGATAGTGGCAGGCCCCCAGGCGCATGGCCTCCACGGCCGTGGCCACGGTGGCGTGGCCGGTCATGACCACCACCTCGGTATCCGGCCACAGGCGCTTGGATTCGCCAAGCACGGCCAGCCCGTCCAGGCCCTTCATGCGCAGGTCCGTCAGCACCAGATCGAACTCGCGCGTCCCCAGGATCTCCAGCGCCGCCTCGCCGCTGGCCGCGGCCGTGGCCACGTAGCCCTCCCGGGACAGGATGTGGCCGAGGTTTTCGACGGCGATGGCCTCGTCGTCGACAATAAGGACGGTGCCGCCTTTCACGGGCGCTCCGGGGCGCTTCCCGGCAGGGGCAGGCGGATGACGAACCGCGCCCCCCGGCCGTCGGTCTTTTCGGCCACGATGGAGCCCTGGTGCTTTTCGATGATGCCGAAAACGATGGACAGCCCCAGTCCCGTGCCTTTGCCGACTTCCTTGGTAGAGTAGAAGGGATCGAAAATCTTTCCCAGGTCCTCGTCCGGGATGCCCACGCCCGTGTCTTCCACAATGATGGCGGCCATGCCGGTCTCCTTTTCCTCTCTGACGGCGACGGTGATGGCGCCGGGGGGCGTTTCAATGGCCTGGGCGGCGTTGAGGAGCAAATTGATCAGCACCTCCTGCATGCGGGCGGCGTCGAGGTTGAGCACAAGGCCGGCCCCGACGTCGTGGGTCAGGCTGATGCCCGAGGGAACCTGGCTCGAAACCAGCCGGAAGGCGTTGGTCACCACATCGGCCAGGGCCACGGGTTTGAGGCTGAAATCCTTGGCCCGGGAAAATTCCAGCAGGCCTTTGACGATGTCCCGGGCCCGCAGCACCTCCTGCTGGATGTTGCCGAGCATCCGCGCGGCAAAGGCCGGATCGCACTCGCCGTGCTCCTCGATGAGGATCTGGCAGGAGGTGGAGATGTTGTTGAGCGGGTTGTTGAGCTGGTGGGCGATGCCGGAGGTCAGCACCCCGAGCGAGGACAGCTTTTTTTCCTGGATGAGCTGGTCCTGGCGGCGTTTGAGCTCCCGGGTCATGCGGTTGAAGGCCTCCAGCACGCGCCGGGTCTCGTCGTCGGCATGGGGCACGGCCAGGGTCTTGAAGTTGCCCTGGCCGATTTCCGCCGTGGCCTGGGTGATGACGCCGAGGGCCCGCAGGATCTTTCTGGCCAGAAGCAGGGCCAGGACAATCCCGGAAACCGTGATGAACACCCCGGAGACAAGGAGCTGGCGCTTGAGGTCGGCCACGAGCTGGAGGGTGCGGCTGCGCTCGGTGTTTTTGATGTCCAGGGACAGATCCACCATGTCCTTGCCGGACTGGCGCAGTTCGTCGAGGAGCTGGGCCGGCGCGCCGGCCAGGGCCTCCGCCCGCAGGCCGCGGCCCCTGGACTGGTAGGTGTCCAGGGCGGTGGACAGGGCCGCCATGCCCTGGCGGGCGCGGCCGTCGTGGACGTCGGCGGCCAGGGCCGCCATGGCCGCCAGCGTGGCCCGGGCCTGATCGATGTAGCGCAGGGATTCGTCGAAATCCTCGGCATGGCCGTAGAGCAGGTAGTTTTTTTCGTAGCGCCGCACCTCCAGGATGGTGTTGGAGAGGTCGTCGGCCATTTCCATGAGGCTCAGCGTTCCTTCGAGGCGGATCAGGTAGTTGAACGACACCACGCCGACCGCGGCGAAAATCAGCACGGGAATGATGACCCCGGCCAGGACCTTCTGGCGGATGGTGAGATGGGGCAGGGATGCCCGCGGCATCGTCAACTTGCTCAACGCGTCCCCCGGGTGGTTGCAGGCCGAAACACGGTCGCGACGCCGGCCAGGGTACGCGTGGCGGCGGGCTTTGTCAGCCGTCAAGAAGGCTGCGGTTCCGGGAAGGGGGCTCCCGGCCGCGTCCCGGCCGGGCCGGGGGCGGTCACGGGGGAGGCCGGGGAAAACGGGGCCTTATACCCAATTTAAAACGCAACGTCAGTTGTGTTTTAAAAACATATAACTATATCAATATAGTATATCCAATGTCCGTGTTGCTTTTGAAGTGGAATTGGAATCAGGCCGGCGCCGCCGGTACGGACATGATGAACCGGCCCTGGCCCTCCTTCTGCTCAAAGCGCAGCGAGCCGCCCATGGACCGCATCAGCCGGTAGCAGACCGGCAGGCCGATGCTTTCCCCGCCGTCGTCGAACGGGAGAAAGACTTTTTCCAGGTCGCTTACGGCATGGGCCTGATCCCCGCCCACTTCCAGGTGCACAAAGCCGTCGCCGGACACGGCGCCAAGCCACATCTTTCCCCGGGGGGGCAGGGCCAGCAGGGTGGCGCGGACGAGATTGATCACCACCTGGGCCAGAATGTCCGGGTCTTCCTCCACCAGGGTTTCCGCCGCTGCCAGATCCAGCCGGGGAACAAGCCCGTTGGCCGTCAGTTCCGGGGCGAGCAGGGCCAGGCAGTCGTTGACCACGCCGGACAGCCTGACCTTGACCGGATTCAGATGCACCGGGCTCAGGTAGTCGCGGATGCGGTCGAGGAGGCGTTCCAGTCGCTTGGACTCTTCGAGGATGATGCCCACCTCGGCCATATCGGGCAACTTGTTGGCCAGACGCCTGGCGAAACCGCCGATGACCATCAACGGATTGCGAATCTCATGGGCCACCTCGGCGGAAATGGCTCCCAGGGTGTTCACCTTTTCCTTCTGCACCAGAATCTTTTCCAGCAGCAGGCGGTCGGTGATGTCCACGATCAGGCCTTCCACCCGGGGGCGGCGCTCATGGCCGGCACAATCGGAAGAGGGGATCGATTTGATGATGCCGTGCACGGTCTGGCCGTTTTTGTGCAGCAATTTGCAGTTGCGGGAAAACACCAGGGAACAGTCGTCGAAGCATTCCCGCAGCATCATGCGCACCCAGGCGCGTTGTTCGGGGTGCACCCGGTCGGGCAGCCAGTCCGCAGCGGCCAGGGCCTCCTCCCGGCTGTAGCCCAGAAGGCTCTGGCAGCCCTGGTTGATGAATTCCAGCTGGAACCGGGCATCCAGGCTGAAGATGACCATGGGGATGTTTTGCACCAGATTGAAGTAGCGCACTTCGGCCTGATGCACCTTGCGCCGCAGGTTCGCCCGCTCCAGGGCCTTGTCCACGGCCACCCCCAGCACCTCCATGTCCTGGATGGGCTTGGTCAGGTAGTCCCAGGCGCCGCGTTTGACGGCCTCCATGGCGTCGTGAATCACGCCGGTGCCGGAAACGACGATGGTCGGCGTGTCCGGGGATTGTTCCTGGAGCCGCTGCAGGACCTCCAGGCCGTCCATCTCCGGCATGCGCAGGTCCACCAGGACCAGATCGGGGCGGTTGGCCGCGAACACCTCAAGCCCCTCCCGCCCGTTGGCGGCCTGGAGCACCCGGAAGCCCCGGTTCTCCATGTAGGAGGCAATGGTTTCCCGGATCATCTCCTCGTCGTCCACCGTCAGAATCGTCAGGCTTTGTCCGGACATGGGGTCCCCTTCAGGCCACGACGCGTCGCGCCGCCTCGGCGAGTACCCGCAGATCGTCGAGGGGTTTGGCGAAAATATCGCCGGCCGACATGCCGGCCTGCGCCAACTCCGCATCAAGGCGGAACGCCGTTGAACCGGTAAAGATCAGGAACCTGAGCTCAGGCCGCTCGGCATGGGCCCGCAGGACAAAGTCCCGCCCGGAGATGCCCGGGAGGCGGATATCCACGATGGCCACGTCGAACGTCCCCGCTGCGAGCATCTCCAGGGCCTCTTCGGCGCTGGCGGCGGCAGCCACGGCCCAGCCGTCGGCCTCCAGAAACACCTGCAGGCTCTCGCGGATCATTTCCTCGTCGTCAATGACCAGAACCGAGGGCGTTTGCCCGCTCATTTCCGTTCCCCGAGCGGCAGGTCGATAATGAATCTGGCCCCCTGGCCCGGCTCGGATTCCACGCTGATGGTCCCGCCGTGGTTGGCGGTGATGATGAAATACGAGACGGAAAGCCCCAGTCCGGTGCCCTGGCCGGGCTCCTTGGTCGTGAAAAAGGGTTCGAAGATGCGGCGGCGCACCGCCTCGGTCATGCCCGGGCCGTTGTCCGAAACCTCGATCCTGACCGAGTCGTCGGCGCGCAGCGTGCGCAGGACGATGGCCGGCCCGCCCTCGGGCGGCGGCTGTTCGGCCATGGCCTGGGCCGCGTTTTTCAAGAGGTTGAGGATCACCTGCTCGATCTCGGTCCGGGTGCAGGAAACCTCGGGCAGTCCGGGATCGTACTCCCGGATGATGGCGATGTGGCGGAAGTCGTACTTTTTTTTGAGGTCGTAATCGGTGGAGGCCAGTTCCACGCTTTTGTCGAGGATCTCGTTGATGTCGGCCATCGCCCGCCGGGATTCGCTCTTGCGGCTGAATTCCAGCATGCTGGACACGATCTGGGCCGCGCGCCGGCCCGCCTCCTGGATGCCTTCCAGGAATTTGATCACCCGGCGCTTCTCAAGATAGCACCGCACCGCCTCGATCGGGCAGCCGCACTCCTCGGCGGCGGCCTTGTTGGCCGGCACGTCCGGGGCCAGCTGCATCAGGCTGACCTGGGCTCCCTGCAGGATGCTGCTCAGGGGATTGTTGATCTCGTGGGCCATGCCCGCGGCCAGCCCGCCCACCGAGGCCATTTTCTCCGACTGGAGCATCATCTCCTGGAGGCGCACGCGTTCGGTGATGTCCAGGATGTCCACGGTGATGGCGGCCGGCCCTGTCCGAAAGACATGCACATCCTGAAACGCCGTCGCCCGCTCGTCCTGGTGGACGCCCTGGTAGGACTGGGCTCCGATTTCGCCGCGCGCCACCTTGCGGTACAGTTCGGGGACGTGCGTCCGGGCCAGATGCGGGAAGATCTCTTCAAGGGTCTTGCCCAGAAGCGGCTGGTGGGCAAAACCCATGGTGCTGTCCGCGGCAGGGTTGGCCCCGGTCAGGACCAGCCGGCCGTCGGCTTCCAGACGGTAAAAATACATGGCCGTCGGGGAGGATTCCACGATGCTGCGGAATTTTTCCTCGGAGGCCTCCAGCTCCCTTTCGGCCTGCTTGCGTTCGGTGATGTCCCGGATGACGCCCACCACGTAGCGCTTGCCCAGGACGTCGACGTAACGGGTCTTCTTGGTGACGATGGTGTGTTTCTTCCCCGAGAGGCCGGTGAGTTCCTCCTCGGTCACGTTTTCCGCCCCGGTCGCGAGCACCGCGTTGTCGAACTGCCAGAAGCCGTCCACCTCCTCCCTGGGGAAAAAGTCGTAGTCCGTATGGCCCAAAATGGCTTCCCGCGGCCGGCCGATGATCGCGCACAAGGCGTTGTTGACCAGGACGTGCCGATGGGTGTCGTCCTTGACGAAGATCGGGTCGCCGATGGAATCGACGATGCGGTAGAGGAAGTCCTTGGCCTCCCGGGTTTCCTGCTCGGCCTGTCTGCGCTCGGTGAAATCGATGGAAAATCCGTTGATGATCTCCTGTCCCGTCTTTGGGTCGCGGCTGAGGCGGGCGCTTGTCGACACCCAGATGGGGGAGCCGTCCTTTTTCTTGCGCAGGCACTCGAAATTTTTCACCTCCCCTTCCCGGCGCAGCCGGCGCAGCAGGATCTGGCGCTGTTCGGGGTCGACATAGACGTCCCGGGCCATGTCCGTGACCTGCCCGAGCAGCTCCTCGGGGCCGGCATAGCCGTGGATGGCGGCGTTGGCCGGGTTCGAGGCGAGATAGCGTCCCTCGCCTGTGGAGACGTAGATGCCGACGGGCGCGGTTTCGAACAATGTCCGCAGTTGCTGCTCGCGTTCCCGCAAGGCCTCCTCGGCCTGCTTGCGGGCGGTGATGTCGCGGGCCACGCCCACGGTGTAGCGCAGGCCGCTTATGGTCATGGTGCTCAGGGTCAGTTCGAAATAGACCCGTTGCCCCGAGGGGGACACGTGGGACACCTCGCGGGTTTCGCCCTCGGCCATGCCGCCGGGGCCCTCCCGGCCGGGAGCCTGCCGGGCGTTGCCAAACAGGTCCATGAACGATTTCCAGGCCCGCTCCACCTTGTTGAGGCCAAACAGGTTGTAGGCGGCCTGGTTGGCCTCGATCACCACGTCGGAATTGGTGTCCACCAGGAAGATGGGGTCATTGGCGCGGTCAAGCAGGGCGTGAAAGAGTTCGAGTTCCTCCAGGCGCTTGTACAGTTGGGGAAAATAGCTTTTGTGGATCGACTTTTCGCCGAATCCGATGAGCTTCTCCCGCAGGTCGCATTCCGGTGTGTCAGGCATGGCTACAGGGCCTCCCTGAACAGCGCTTCGAGATCGGCCCGGGAGAGGACGGCCGGGTTGGTGGCCAGACAGGGGTCGCGCGAGGCCATTTCGGCCAGGGCGGGGATGTCCGCCGCAACGACGCCGAGATCGCCCAGGGTCTGGGTGACGCCGAGCCGGGCCTTGAGGCCGCGCACGGCCCCGACCAGGGCGTCGGGCCCGGCCTCGCCGCCCGCGCCCAGGGCCTCGGCGACGCGCTGGTAGCGTTCCGGGGCGGCGGCGTAGTTGCGCCGCACCACATGGTCCAGGAGGATGGCGTTGCACTGGCCGTGGGGCAGGTCCAGAAATCCGCCCAGGCTGTGGGCCATGGCGTGGACCGCGCCGAGGATGGCGTTGGTGAAGGCCAGCCCGGCCAGCAACGAGGCGTGCAGCATCCGGGACCGGGCATGGATGTTTCGCGGCTCGGCATAGGCCTGGGGCAGGCTCGCTCCCACCAGCCGGATCGCCTCCAGGGCCAGAAGGTCGGTCATGGGGGAACTGGCGTTGGAGACGTACGCCTCGATGGCGTGGGTCAGGGCGTCAAGGCCGGTGTGGGCGGTGAGCCCGGGCGGCATGGTGACGGTCAGCGCCGGGTCCAGCAGGGACACGTCGGGCACGAGCGCCTTGCTGACGATGGCGATTTTGACCTTGCGGGCCGTGTCCGAGACGATGGCGAACTGGGAGACGTCGGCGGACGTGCCGGCCGTGGTGGGAATGCAGATGAGCGGCGGACCGGGCAGGGCCACGTTGTCCGCGCCCTCGAAGGTCAGGATATGCTGGTTGTTGGAGTGGACGATGCCGATGCCCTTGGCGCAGTCCATGGGGCTGCCGCCGCCGACGGCAATGAGCATGTTGCAGCCTTCCCGGGCAAAACGCTGCGCCCCTTCCATGACCTGGCTGTCGCGGGGGTTGGGCGAGACATCCAGAAATTCCACTGCGGCCAGGCCGGCGTCGCGCAGATTGGCCAGGATTTTTGCGGTCCAGCCGGCCGCGGCGACGCCGGCGTCGCTGACCACCATGGCCTTGGGGCCGCCGAGGTTTCTGGCGTATCTGCCCGCCAGATCCGACGCGCCGGGTCCGAAGACGAACTCCGGCGCGAGAAATTTGCGCATCTGGAGCAAGGAATCATCGAGCATGGTCAAAACCCTCCCGGCAAAAGATCCGCGGCATGGTTTGCGGTGCGCAGCGATTCCCAAAACCCAGGCGGCATGGCCGGCGAACCGGCCGGGGCCGTCCTTCTGGGAGCTTTATATTTTTTGACATCCGGCCTTCGTCTGGTCAAGCGCGGAAGCGCGCGGAAGACGGTGCGCCCGCCGCAAAAACGCTGGGGGGCGGCCGGCGGCTCCGGAAACGGGGGCGTTCCCCCGGCCCCGCCGGGAGTGCGTCCCGTTGCCGTCCGGGATTGTCCCGACCGGCCCGCGGATGGCGATCCATGCGGCCCGTCCCTGTCTTTGCGGGCGCCTGGGCGGCGTTGTCGCACCGCCGGCAGCCGGGGGACGTCCCGGGGCGGGCGGAGGAATTATTTTGCCGGGCCGGGGCGTCCGGAACGCCCGTGGCGACGATTTTTGTCGTTTTCCCCAGGGAATCTATTGTGTTCGCAATTTTCCCGGGAACCGTAAATATATGTTGCGTAATTCATTTTTACGGGTAAGATGCATCGATCTTATGAACGCGCATGACTTCTTTCGCCCCTTGGACATTCAGCGAAAGTTCAATCCCAACCGACGAAATCAGACCATGCCAAATACCGGAGCCACAGAGTAATATGTCGAAGAAACTGTACGTTGGCAATTTGTCCTTCTCTACCTCGGAAGACGAAATCCGTGACCATTTTGCCGCCCACGGCGAAGTGATGAGCGTCAATCTCATCACCGACCGCGAGACCGGACGCCTGCGCGGATTCGGCTTCGTGGAGATGGACGATGCAGGCGCCATGGCGGCTATCCAGAATCTGGACGGTCGGGAACTGGGCGGCCGGAGCCTGAAAGTCAACGAAGCCCAGGATAAGCCCCGCTCCGGCGGCGGCGGCGGCGGAAAGGGCGGCTACGGCGGCGGCCGCTGGTAGTCCGCTTCCGGTGACGCAGACGCCGTAACGGCGCTGCAATCCGGGCCCGTCCTTCTGGGACGTTAAAGCATGCATAAGGGGTTGGGACGAAAGTCCCGACCCCTTTTTGCGTGGTGCGGGCCGGATGCGGCGTCGGGCCCGGGCGCTTTGCCCCGGTCGGGCCGGCCGGCGCGGGCCGTCTACCGGCGTCGCAACAGCGCCAGCCCGTTGGCCGGGCATTGGGCAATGGCCTCGAACCGGGCCGCGATGGCCGGCGATGCCGCCTGCCGGGCCGGCATGATCGCGTAATCGGCTGCGTCCAGGCGGTCGAGGCCGTCCACAGCCTCCACAAAGGCCAGGCGCATGTGCCGGACATAATAGCTGATGGTATGCTCGGCCATGTGGCTGGCGGCAATGCGCAGGGGCTCGCGGGTGAAATTGCGCGGATAGGTTTCCGCGCGGATGCGCTCCATGAAAGGCCGTGAACAGGCGTCGTCGCGCCATGTGGCGGTGTGGTCGGGATTGGCCGCGACGGCCCAGTTGGCCAGCATGGCGGCGCACAGGACGACCAGCGCCCCATGCCCCAGGGCGGCCCGCCCCGGCGTGGCGGCCAGGCATTCGGCGGCGCAGGCCGGGATGAGGAGCAGGGTGGGGAAGATGAAAAACATGCCCCGTTCGATCAGATACGGGGTGCCGAACAGCTGGTGCTCCAGGGTGACCCCGGCCCAGACGAGGCAGAACAGGGCGAGCGCCGCATAAAGCGCCCTTCGGGCCGGGGCGTCCGTCTGCCGCTCCGGGCGGGCCGCGACAACCGCCGGCACGAGGCCGGCTGTCAGGCCGAGGACGGCCCAGACGACCAGCCGGGCCGCATCCGGGGAAATGGGGATGTGGTAGAGCGTCACCTGGACGAGGCTGGCCAGGCCGCCGTTGACAAAGCCGTCCGGGCTGCCCCACCAGTGCTCGTTGTTGCGCGTGGCGATGCGCATGGCCTGTCCGTAGACAAGGGCCAGACCGGCCAGGGTGGCCAGGATCGGCCCGGCGGCCCGGCCCAGGGCTCCCGGCCAGGGGCGTTTCCGGGGGCCCTGGAACCAGGGCAGGGCGCGCCCCGCCTCCAGAGCCACGGCGGCCAGATAGAGGTAAAGAAACGACAGGTTGGCCAGGGCGGCCAGGGCGAACCAGACCAGATGCCAGGGCGGGTTTTCGGTTTTTCCCCGCACCGCCAGCAGGCCGGGCAGGCCGAGCATCAGGCAGCCCAGGCCCAGGGCGTAGCCGCGCCCGATGGACAGGAAATCAAGCAGGTACGGGTTGGCGGTCAGCAGGACCACGCCCGCCGGCAGCCGCCAGGACCGCAGCAGCCGGGCGCACAGGCTGTACGCGCCGACGAGATAGGCCGTGCCGCCGGCCAGGGCCGGCAGGCGTACGGCAAAGTCGTGTTCCCCGAAGACGCTCATGCACAGATTGATGAGCCAGGTGTTGAGCAGGTGCACGTTGAGGCCGGCGATGAATTCCGGCGTGATATAGTCGAAAAGTCCCGGATAGGGCAGGTCCTTGGCGGTCCAGGCTTCGTCGCAGGTCATGGACAGGGTGAAGGCCCGGTAGCCGATATAGAGCAGCAGCAAGGCGATCCAGGCCCTGGCCAGGAGGCGGGGGAGCGGGGGGCGGGTCATGGCAGCGGGTCCACGGCGGGCAGCAGTTGGAGCATGGTGAATGATGCGGCCAGCGGCCGGGCATCCGCTGCGGCGAAATCGTCGCCGCCGTGGTTCCAGCGGCGGTAGCCGAAGCGTATGACGTTTTCCCCGGCCGTGGAGACGACGTCGTGGCAGACGGGATGGCCGGCATCATCCGGCAGATGCGGGCCGTCGTGGCCGGCCAGACGCTGCCCGTTGAAGGCTACGGCCACGCCCTGGCCGCGCACGGGCGAGGAGACGGCGTAGCACAGCCGCAGGCGCATGGGGGCGTAGGTGGCGAAGCGAAGCCGGGACTCGGGTCCGTAGCCCCACAGGATCGCCTGTCCGGAGGCATCGGTTTCAAGTCCGGTCTGCATGCCCTTGGCTTCCGTATCCAGCGGCAGATAAAAGGCCGGCGGGACGTCGCCGAGCTCCCGGGCCAGCCGCCGCCAGGGGGCGGCGGACAGCTCGTAGGCGGCCAGGGCCGCCGCCGCGAGGACCAGCCCTGCCGCCAAAACGGCCGCGCGTCTGCCCCGTCGCAACCGGGGCGGGCTTGGAACAATGGTCTTGGCCGGCATGGCGGGCTGTCTCTCTCCTTGCGCAACGGGCGATCACGGCGGGCTATATAGACGGATCGCGCCGTCCTGCCAAGGCGCGCCGCCGTCCGGCCCCGTCGGGACGGCGCTGTCCGGCGGCCGGCTGCTCCAAAACCGAACACCCCGCCCCGCAGCGTTCCAAAACGGCGCATCGTCCGGCCCCTCCCTGACGGAAAGGCAGTTTTTTATAGTTGCCCGGTTACCCGCAGGTCGGCAGCTCGCCCTATGGTCCCGTCGAGGGGGGCCGGGGGGAATCGTTCCCCCCGGCGGGGTTCGGGGCAGCGCCCCGATTCTCTCCTTCTCTTCCCGTCAAATCCCGTATTTTCGTATTTTTGCGTACAAGGTGTTGCGGCCGATGCCCAGGGCTTTGGCGGCCTTGCTGACGTTGCCGGCGTGGTGGGCCAGGGCGTCGCGGATGGTGTCGGCGGCCACGGTCTGCAGGGCGAAGGCCCGCTCTGCCGTGGTGCGGCTGGCCGGCGGGACGGGGAGGCCGGACCGGCCGGTCTGGGTCAGGATGAGCGGCGGCAGGTGTTCGAGCCGGATGCGGTCGTCGTCCATGGCGTTGACGGCGTATTCCACGCAGTTGACGAGTTCGCGCACGTTGCCCGGCCAGCTATAGGCGCAAAGGGCGTCCATGGCCGCCGGATCGATGCCGGAGAAGGGCAGGCCGAATTCCCGGCACAGCCGTCCGGCGTGGTGTCCGGCCAGAAGCGGCACGTCGCCCTCGCGTTCCCGCAGGGGCGGGATGGCCAGGGCCACCACGTTTATGCGGTAGTAGAGGTCTTCCCGGAATTCGCCCCTGGCCACCAGGGCGGCCAGATCGCGGTTGCTGGCCACGATGACCTTCACGTCGACAGACCGGGTGCGCCTTCCGCCCACGCGCACCACGCAGCGCTCCTCCAGGGGCCGCAGCAGGTTGACCTGCATGGCCAGCGGCATCTCCGAAATTTCGTCCAGAAACAGCGTGCCGTTGTGGGCCTGTTCGAACTTGCCGATACGGCCTTTCTCGTCGGCTCCGGTGAAGGCCCCGCCCCGGTAGCCGAACAGTTCGGACTGGGCCAGTTCCCTGGGCAGCGCGCCGCAGTTGACGGCCACGAAGGGTCCCGAGGCCCGGGGGCCGGCCAGATGGACGGCCTGGGCGAAGAGTTCCTTGCCCGTGCCCGACTCGCCGGCCAGCAGCACCGTGGACGGGGTCTTGGCGGCGTGGCGGGCCATGGCCACGATGCGGGCCATGGCCGGGCTGCGGTAGAGGATTTTGCCGAATCCCCGGGGCGCGGGGATGAACGCGTCCGGAGCATCGGGCCGGGCCGTCTGTTCCAGGCTGCGGGGCGGGGGCACGACCGGGTGGACGCGCTGGGGTTCGGTCACGGTCACCACCGTGTGGCACCAGACGCCGTTTACGCCGATGACCGGGGCGGCCCGGGCGATCAGGCGCGGGTTGGCGCGGCAGGCCAGGGTCATGGCGTCGGCCCGGCCGGATTCCTGGCGCTGGCGGGCCAGAAACGGGGCGTAGTCCAGGAAGCGGTCCACGCGTCGGCCGCGCAGGGCCCGTCCGGGCTGGCCGAGCAGGGCTTCGGCCGCCTGATTGGCGTTGGTGATGCGCCCGGCCTCGTCCACGGTCAGCACGCCGGTGAGCACGGAATTGAAAACCGCGGAGAGAAGCGAGCGGGACTTGTTTTCGATCTCGGCCAGATGGACGCCGTACAGCCGCCGTTCGATCTCCCGGGCCGCGCCGAGGACCAGCGGCAGGGATTGGGAGTGGTCGGCCCCGACCGGGCCGGAAATGTCGAAACAGCCCCAGGGCGCGCCCTGGGGATCGTGGATGGGCGCGGCCGTGCAGCACCAGGCGTGGTGGCTCTGGCAGTAGTGTTCTTCGGCAAAGACCTGTTGCGGCTGGCCGGTGGCCAGGGCGGTGCCGATGGCGTTGGTGCCGACCGAGGCCTCGGCCCAGTTGGCTCCGGGCCCGAAGTTGAGCTTGTCGGCCTGGCGCAGGGTGGACAGGTCGCCGCAGGTGCGCACCACCCGGCCCCTGGCGTCGGTCATGGTAATGAGCAGGTTTTTGCCGGCAATGGCCCGGTAGGCTTTTTCTTCAATGCCGCCGGCCAGTTCGGAAAGCTGCGTGGCAAACGGCTCCAGTTGCGCCATGGGCGTGAAATCCCAACAGCTTCGCGGCGAGGGATCGACCTCCCACTGCCGGCAGCGCTGCCAGGAGTCCGCCAGGGCCGGATCGGGGACGTTCCCCTGGAGCTGCCCTGTTTCAATGAACCGCTTCCACTGGCCGTAGTGCAGCCGGTTGTCCGGCTGCCGGCCGCCGGGGGCGGTCCGTCCGGCCGTGACGGCCGGTTCGTTGCCCGGCTGTCCCTGTCGCGGGACGCGGGCGACGGTCTCCTGGCAGATGGCGAAGGCCTCGCCGTTGCGTTTGAGCGTATACACGACGCCTCCCGAAAAGCCGTTTCGGAACGCCGCCCCGCCGTGTTGCCGGGGGGTGTTCCATTTCGGAACGCCGGCCAGTGCGCGGCAGGCCGCAACATCCCCCTTGCCGGAGGGTTTTGCCTGACACGTAGCACAGGCTGTTCCGTTTCCGAACAGGTTTTTTCCGCAATTTCAGAGGGAAATGGCAAAAGAGTTTTGTAAATCATCTGGTTATGCAGGTGGCATCTGTGTTGCAAATTGCAAGCCGCATCGACGTTCGACATGCCGTCGCGCCCCCGTCATCCGCCAGGGACGGCCGGCCGACAAACGCGAGGAGGAGCCGCCATGGCGTATCAGGTGATCATGCCCAAGTGGGGCCTGACCATGAAGGAAGGCACGATTGCCCGCTGGCTCAAGGCCGAGGGAGAGCCTGTCCAGGCCGGCGAGGCGCTTTTGGAGGTGGAGACGGATAAGATCACCAATGTGGTGGAAGCCCCGGGCACGGGCGTCCTGTTCCAGATTGTGGCGGCGGCGGGAGAGGTCGCCCCGGTCCAGGCGTTGCTTGCCGTCATTGCCGCGCCGGGCGAGACCCCGCAGCGCGTGGCCGCCGGGGCTGTGGCCGCGCCGGCCGGGGCCGATGCGCCCACGGCCGCTGCCCAGGCCCCCGCGCAGGAGGAGGAGGAGGGATTTGTCCGGGCCATGCCTGCCGCCAGACGGCTGGCCCGGGAACTTGGCGTGCGGCTGTCCTCGGTCGCCGGCGCCGGGCCGGAGGGCGCGATCACCGAAAAAGACGTGCGCGCCGCTGCAGGGCCTGCCGTCAACGCCAGCCCGGCGGCCGTCGCCTTTGCCCGGGACAAGGGCATCGACCTGTCCCTGGTGTCGGGCACGGGCGAGGGCGGCAGGATCACCAAGGCCGACATCCTGCGGGCCATGAACCCGAATTTCGCCGCCAGCCAGGCCAAAAAGGCCGCCCCGGCCCCTGCCCCGGCTCCCCAGGCGGCCGCGCCGGCAGCCGGACCGGCCGCCCCGGCCGGCCCGCAGCCGGGCACGGTGCTGCCCATGGCCGGCATCCGCAGGATCATTGCCGACAACATGCTGGCCAGCCTGCAAGGGGCGGCCCAGTTGACCGTGTTTGTCGAGACCGACGTCACCGAGATGGCGGCCCTGCGCGAGACATTGCTGGCCCGCAACAGGAAAAATCCCGACTACCGCCTCTCCTACAACGACGTCATCGCCTTTGCCGTCTGCCGGGCGCTTCGCAAAAATCCCGTCATGAACAGCACGCTTGAGGACGACGGGATTCACGTCCACGAGCATGTCAACCTGGGCGTGGCCGTGTCCCTGCCGGACGGGCTTATCGTGCCCAACGTCAAGGGCGCCGACGCCTACGGCCTGGAAGACCTCAAGGCCCGGGTGCGCGACGTGTCGGCCCGGGCGCGAAAGGGCGGGCTGTCCATGGACGAGATCACCGGCGGCACGTTTACCATCAGCAACGTCGGCATGCTTGGCGTCGACGGCTTCACGCCCATCCTCAATCCGCCCGAGACGGGCATCCTCGGCGTCGGGCGGGTGGTGGACAAGCCGGCCGTCCACAAGGGCGAAATCGCCATCCGCAAGATGATGACGCTCTCGCTCACGTTCAATCACATGGTCGCCGACGGCGGCCCGGCCATGACCTTCCTGCGCACCCTGGCGGACATGCTGGAAACCCCGGCGCTGATGCTGTGACCGCGCCCGGCGCGCAAGGAGGCGATCCCATGGCCTGCAAGCGGTTTGCCATTGAGCTGGGCTACGCCGCCGACCTGCACGGGGCGGACATGACCAAGGCCGCCGTGCGGGCGGTCAGGGACGCCGTGTCCCGCACCTGCCTGTGCGGGCTGATCGAGATCCTTGGCCGGGGCGGTTTCGAGGGGGTCCACGTCCATGCCGACGTGGCCGTGCCCGAGCCTGCGGCTGTGGACCGGGAGGCGGTCCTGGCCGCCATCCCCATCGGCGTGAAAAGCCTGACCCTCTCTGCCGGCGGCCTTCGCGCCCCGGGCATCGAGGCGCCCTGTTTCGCGCCCGGGGCCAGCGACATCGTCGCGGCCTGCGCCGCCCTGACCGTGTCCGTGGACGTCGGCGGCGACGCGGCGTCCCAAGATCCGCCAACGCTCTCCCGCGCCTGCCCCGCGGGAAACCCCTAATGCAAATGGAGGCGATGCAATGAGCAGTCCCGACAAAGCGACCCTGCTTGGCATGTACACCACGATGAACCGAATCCGGCTGTTCGAGTCCAGGCTCCAGGAATTTTTCGCTGCCGGCAAAATCCCCGGTTTCGTGCACCTCTATCTGGGCGAGGAAGCCGTGGCCACGGGGGCCTGCGCCAATCTCAAGGACAGCGACAAGATCACCAGCACCCACCGCGGCCACGGCCACTGCCTGGCCAAGGGCGGCGACCTCAAGCTCATGATGGCCGAGATTTTTGGCCGCGCAACCGGCTACTGCAAGGGCAAGGGCGGCTCCATGCACATCGCCGACTTCCATTTGGGCATCCTCGGGGCCAACGGCATTGTCGGCGGCGGCGGCCCGCTGGCGGCCGGCGCGGCCCTGGCTTCCAAATATAAGAAGACCGACGAGGTGACGGTGTGCTTTTTCGGCGACGGCGCGTCCAACCAGGGCACCACCCAGGAATCCCTGAATCTGGCCAGCGCCTGGAAGCTGCCGCTTGTCTTTGTCAACGAAAACAACGGGTACGGCATCTCCTGTCCCCAGTGCAAATCCATGGCCGTTACAGACATCGCCGACCGGGCCGCAGCCTACGACATGCCCGGCGTGGTTGTTGACGGCAACGACGTGCTGGCCGTCTACGAGGCCGTGGGCGAGGCCGTCAAACGGGCGCGCCAGGGCCAGGGCCCCTCCCTTGTCGAATGCAAGACCTACCGCTGGCGCGGCCATTTCGAAGGCGACGCCTGCACCTACCGTTGCGTCGAGGAATTAAACGAATGGATGGCCAAGGACCCCATTCCGCGATTTGCGGGCAAGCTTGCCGAGGCCGGCATCGCCACCCGGGCCGAGCTCGAGGGGATCGTCGCCGCCATCGGCCGGGAAGTGGACGAGGCCGTGGCCTACGCGGAAAATAGCCCCTTCCCCGAGCCGGCCGCCCTGCTCGACGACGTCTACGCCTAGCCCTGCGGCTCGTCGCACCACGCCAAACGTCAACGCAACGGAGATACGCCATGGCGAAAAAGACCTATCTGCAGGCGCTCAACGACGCCCTGCGCGAAGAAATGGAACGGGACGAAAACGTCTTTATCATCGGCGAGGACGTCGGCCAGTTCGGCGGCTGCTTCGGCGTCACCCAGGGCCTTTATGACCGCTTCGGCGAGGCCCGGGTCATGGATACGCCCATCACCGAAAGCGCCATTGTCGGCGCGGCCGCCGGCGCGGCGGCCAGCGGCCTGCGCCCCGTGGCCGAACTGATGTTCGTCGATTTCATCGGCGTGGCCATGGACCAGCTCTTCAACCAGGCCTGCAAGATGCGCTTCATGTTCGGCGGCAAGGCCAGGGTGCCCATGGTCCTGCGCATGCCCCAGGGCGCGGGCATCGGCGCGGCCGCCCAGCACTCCCAGTCGCTGGAAAGCTGGTTCATGAACATCCCGGGCCTCAAGGTCGTCATCCCGTCCACGCCCTACGACGCCAAGGGCCTGCTCATCACCGCCATCCGCGACGACAACCCGGTGGTCTTCCTGGAGCATAAACTGCTTTACGGCGTCGCCGGCGACGTGCCGGACGAAAGCTACACCATTCCCCTGGGCAGGGCCGACGTCAAACGCGAAGGCACGGACGTGACCGTGGTCGCCACCTCGCTCATGGTCCACACCGCCCTGGCCGCCGCCGAAACGCTGGCCGCCGACGGCATCAGCGTCGAAGTGGTCGATCCCCGCTGCCTCCAGCCCCTGGACGACGGGACCATCATCGAATCCGTCAAAAAGACCCATGCCCTGGTCATCGCCCACGAAGCCGTGGGATTTGCCGGCCCGGGCGCGGAAATCGCCGCCCTGGTCGCCGAAAAGGCCCTGGACTACCTCGACGCGCCCATCAAACGCGTGGCCGCGCCGTTTTGCCCGGTGCCGTTCTCGCCGCCCCTGGAACAGGCCTATATCCCGAACGCCGACGCTATTGTCGCGGCCGTGAAGGCAATACGATAGGGGAGGGCGAGAGGGGGAACGGTAAGAAAAGAACCGGGGGGAAACCTTGACTTGCGAAAGGTTCTCCCCCCGGCCATGCACACTTCCATCCTGCCGGCATCGGAGGCAGCGTGAGCACAGCGGCCATTCTCGCCAACCCGGCCTCGGGCAAGGACATCCGTCGGCTCGTGGCCCACGGCAGCGTTTTTGACAATCAGGAAAAGGTCCGCATGGTGCGCCGGTTGCTGCTCGGCCTCGAAGCGGCCGGCGTCGGGCGGGTGCTCTACATGCCCGACGGCTACGGCATCGTCGAGCGGGCGCTCTCGGCCATCGAGCCGGCCATGGCCATGGCCGCGGTGGAGATGCCGGTGACCGGCGGCCAGCAGGACACCATCGTTGCCGCCGGCATCATGGAAGCCCTGGGAGCCGGCGTCATGGTGGTGCTCGGCGGCGACGGCACCAGCCGGGCCGCCTGCAAGGGCTCCTGCCGCATCCCCATCCTGCCGCTGTCCACCGGCACCAACAACGTCTTTCCGGTCATGGTCGAGGCCACCGTGGCCGGGCTCGCCGCCGGCGTCGTCGCCTCGGGCCGGCTGCCGCTGGAAGACACCTGCCTGCGGGCCTCCATGTTCGACATCCTGCTCGACGGCGAACCGGCCGACATCGCCCTGGTGGACGTGGCTGTCTACGATGACGTATTCCTGGCCTCGCGGGCCGTGTGGGATATGGAAAAAGTGCCCAGGCTTTTTTTGTCCCGCTGCCGGGCCGACGCTATCGGCCTCTCGGCCATCGGCGGCCAGTTGGTCCACATCGGGGCCGGCGAGCCGCGCGGATTGGCCCTGGAACTGGGGCCGGACGGCGCAACCACGGTCGCCGCCGCCATCGCTCCCGGACGCTTCGCCACGGTCGGCATCCGCCGGATGGTCGAAATGGTCCCGGGCGTGGCCCACCCCGTGGGCCTGTCGCCGTGCCTGCTGGCCGTCGACGGCGAACGCGAGGTGGAGGTCGGACGCGGCCGCAACGCCGCCGTGCGCCTTCGCACCGACGGCCCCTGGGTGGTCGATGTGCCCCGGGTCATGGAAGCGGCCCGCCGGCTGGGACGTTTCGTTTCAAACGCTTCCGCGTGACGCCAAAGGAGAAACCAATGGATCAGGTACTCAAAGCCGCCTTCATGTTCATCGCCCCCGAAGCCGATCCGGCCCAACACCGCACCTGGATGAAAACGCCCAAGGTCCACCTGCTGGCCATCGGCGTCGGCAGCTACGATCAGGCCGCGTCCGTGGCCCGGAAAATCGTCGAGGAAGACGGCATCGCCGCCATCGAACTGTGCGGCGGCTTCGGCAACGTCGGCGCCGCCCGGGTGGCCGAAGCCGTGGACGTGCCCGTCGGCGTCGTGCGCTTCGACATCCACCCCGGCCTCGGCAACGCCAGCGGCGATACCATTTTCTAGGCGAGGGGAATAAAAGAGAGGAAATAGAGGAGATAAGAGAAGACAAGAGGGAAGATGCCTCCGGCGGCCGGGAGGGGTCACCCCTCCCGGACCCTCCGAACGGAAAGGCCCGTTGGCAAAGTGCGGCCAACGGGCCTTCCCATGTTCATCCATGGCCCTCCCATCCAGCCGTCCGGGGGACCGGGGATGCTCCCCCTGGCGGGTCCAGGGCAGCGCCCTGCCGGGGTCGCAGGGGCAGCCCCCCTGCCGTTAAAACAGGTCGTCGAGTTCCTCGAACAGGTACTTCATATACATCATTTTGGGCGAGCCGCCCATGGAGATGGCCAGCATGGCGGCCTGCAGGATTTCCTCCTTGCCCGCCCCGAGGCCGGCCGCGCCCTGGGCGTGCAGGGAAATGCACATTTCGCACTGCGACATCATGGCGCAGCCAAGCAGGATCAGTTCCTGGGTCTTGTGATCGATGGGGCCGGATTCGCCGATCTTCTTGGTGAACCCGAGATAGCCCTGAAAGACGTCGCCCGCTTCCTTCTGCATCTTGGACAGGGTCGCCGCCGCTTTTTCCGCTGCGTCCATTGCTCTGGTCTCCTGGCTTGTGGGTTGGAACTGTCCCCAGGAGAGCAAAGGCCATGCCTGTCCGCTTTTTTCAGGTTATCAATATAAAATCCAGATGATTAGCCTTTGTGTCGGCCCGGTGGGCGCAGCCCGCCCTGTTCCGGCCGGGAACAATGGTCGAAAATGGAACAGGCCTGCCCCGGGCGTCCGCCATCGGAACCCCGGTTCCTCCCGTCTCCCCGCCTTCTCCTGCTCGTTAAAAGAAACATTCCACCAGATCCTGGGCCTTGATGCCGAGCAGGTATTCGCCGAGCGGCAGGTCGGCGAGGCGTCGGGCCAGGGCCTGGCAGTCGTGGGGGCAGCCGGCGAGGCGGGCTTCCAGTTCGGCCACGTCGCGGCGTCCGAAGAAGTCGCCGAGCAGGCGGATGGCGGTGATGACGCCGTTTGCCACGTCCAGGTGGGCTTCCACCACGCCGCCGGGGGTGCGGCTGGTTTTTGTGAAGGCGTAGGCCGGGGAGTAGCCGTAGTTCCATTGCCAGTTGCGGTATTTGCGCTCGGCCAGGAGTTCGACGGCGGCGGCTTCGTCCGGGGCCAGGGCCAGTCCGGCCCGGGTCTGGCCGCCCGAGACGTGGTGCATGAGCCGGGCCATGAATTCGTCCGGCTCCATGGGGGTCGGCAGATGGCTGGCGATGTTGGTCACGCGTTTCCGGATGCTTTGGACGGCCTTGTCCTGGTATTTGGCCGGATCGACGCGCAGCGCCCCGGAGATGTCGGCCATCTGGGCGGAAAAAAGCAGGGTGCCGTGGTGCAGCACCCGGTCGCGCCAGAGGAACTGGGCGTTGCCGGAGATTTTTTTGCCGTCGATGGTCAGGTCGTTTCGGCCTTCGAAGGCGCAGGCCACGCCCATCTCGCCAAGGGCCTCGATAATGGGGGCGGTGAAGCGGCGAAAGTCGATGTCCCGGCCGGCGTTGCCGAGGCTGAGAAAGGTGAAGTTGATGTTGCCGAGGTCGTGGAAGACGGCCCCGCCGCCGCTGAGGCGGCGCACCACCGGGATATTGCGGGCGCGCACGAAGTCCTCGTCGATCTGGGCCCGGGTGTTCTGGTTGCGGCCGACGATGACGGCCGGGGCGTTTCGCCAGAGCATGAAGACGTCGTCGCCGGTGGTGCGCAGCAGCCATTCCTCGGCGGCGAGGTTGAGGGCCGGGTCGGTGGCGGCAAGCTCGATATGGCGCACGGAAGCCTCCTGGTGCGGTGGATGGTGTCGGCCCGGGCGAAACCTGCGCGGCGCGGGGCCTGTCTACGATCCCGAACCCAGTTCGCCCGAGCGTTTGACGGCCCGCAGCAGCCGCAGTCCGAGCACGATGGCGGCGAGGCAGCCCAGCGCCCCGAACAGCGAGATGTCGAAGAGAAGCGGCGGCACCCGGTTGGCCAGCACGAGGCAGGAACCGAGAAACAGCGCGGCGCTGACGATGCCGTAGACCAGCCGGTTGACGATGCCGTCGAGGCCCCGGTGGGCCAGATGGACGTCAAGGCGGCCTTCCCGGGCCCGGCGCAGGATTTCCGAGGCGTCGCGGGGGAAGGCCTCGATCAGGCCGTTCCAGTCGCGGTAGCTGCGCCGCAGCCTGGTGAAGAGTTCGCGGGGCGAGAAGCGCCGGGCGAGGATTTTGGCCGAGTAGGGCGCGATGACTTCCAGCAGGGAAAATCCCGGGTGCAGGGCCCGGGATGCGCCTTCGAGCACCACGAACACCTTGAGCAGGTGGGCCACCACCGGCGGCAGCAGGATGCCGTGGCGGCGCACCAGGGCCGTCACGTCGGCAAGGGCCCCGGACAGGTCGAAGGAGCCGATGGACTGGCTGGCGTAATCGGCCACGAAATCCTCGACATCGGCCCGAAGGGCGGCCCGGTCGAGGCCGGGAGGAATGCGGCCCAGGCGCATGACCTGTTCGGTGAGGCCGTCGGCGTCGCCTTCGACCACGGCGAGCAAGGCGTCTTCCATGGCCCGGCGGGTGCGGTCGTCGATGCGCCCGACCATGCCGCAGTCCAGAAAGCCGATGCGCTCGCCAGGCAGGATCAGGATGTTGCCGGGGTGGGGATCGGCGTGGAAAAAGCTGTCCCGGAAGATCATTTCCAGAAAGGCGTCGGCCGCGGTGCGGGCCAGCCGGGAGCGCCGGGCCATTTCCTCGGGCGTGGCCCCGGCCGCGGCCAGTTCGGCCAGGGATTCCCCGGCCAGGGCTTCCATGGTCAGCACCCGCCGGGCGCACAGCGCCGGGTAGGTCCTGGGGAAGACCACCTGGGGTTCGCCCGCAAAGTTGGCCGCGAAATGGCGCAGGTTGCGTTCCTCGCGCACAAAGTCCAGTTCGCGGAGGATGGTGCGGCGCATCTCGGCGGCCACGGCCAGGGGCTGGTAGAGGCGAAGCTCCACGATGCCGCGCTCGGCCAGTTCGGCAATGCCCATGAGGATGTCCAGGTCGGCCCGGACATTGTCCTCGATGCCGGCGTGCTGCACCTTGACCACGACCTCCGTGCCGTCGGCCAGCCGGGCCCGGTGCACCTGGCCGATGGAGGCCGAGGCGATGGGGGCGGGATCGAAGGCGGCGAAGATTTCCTCGGGCGGCGCGCCGAGTGCGGCGGCGATGGCGGCGCGTACGGCTTCGGGCGGATCGGGCTGGGTGTCGGCGCGAAGCCTTGCCAGTTCGGCGGCCACGTCCGGGCCGACGATATCGGCCCGGGTGCTCAGGATCTGGCCGAGCTTGATGCAGGTGGCCCCGAGTTCGGCGAGCGCCAGGCGCAGGCGTTCCTCGCGGCGCAGGCTGGCCAGACTGGGGCCGGCCGGGCTGCGCAGGTGGTCCTGCAAGAAGGCCGGGTCCGTGGCGGCCAGGAATTCGGCCAGCCCGTACTTGGCCAAAACGCCGGCGATTTCCTTGAACCGCCGGGCGTTTCGGGCAAAGTGGGGGATGGAGGCCAGGGAGAACACGGCGTGGGCTAGTCCCTGGGGCAGGCTGGCGGTTGCCGCCGCCAGCGGAAGGCCTCCACGGTATTGCTCATGAGCGTGGCGATGGTCATGGGGCCGACGCCGCCCGGCACCGGGGTGATGGCCGAGACGATATCCTTGACGCCCTCGAAGTCCACGTCGCCGCAGAGCGTGCCGTCGGGCAGGCGGTTCATGCCGACGTCCACGATGACCGCGCCGGGTTTGACCATGTCGCGGGTGATGAGTCGGGGCTTGCCGATGGCTGGCACGATGAGGTCGGCCTGCCGGCAGACCTCGGCCAGATCCGGGGTGCGCGAGTGGCACACCGTCACCGTGGCGTTGCCGAAGGGGGTGGCGGCGGACAGCAGCATGGCCATGGGCTTGCCCACGATGTTGCTGCGCCCCACGACCACGGCCATTTTGCCGGCCGGGGACAGCCCGTAATATTCCAGGAGCTTCATGACGCCGTAGGGCGTGCAGGGCCTGAGCCCGGGCAGGCCGATGGACAGGCGGCCGACGTTTTCCGGATGGAAGCCGTCCACGTCTTTCTTCGGCTCGACCAAGGCCAGACAGCGCTGGGCGTCCAGGCCGCGCGGCAGGGGCAGCTGGAGGAGGATGCCGTCAATGTCGTCGCTTTCTCCGAGCTGTTCGATGAGTCTTTCCAACTGGCACTGGTTGGTGGCGGCGTCCAGGCGCCATATGCGCGAGACGATGCCGACCTCCTCGCAGGCCTTCTCCTTGTAGCGCACATACACCTGGGAGGCGGGATCGTCGCCGACCAGGATGACGGCCAGATGGGGCGGGCGGCCGTATTCCAGGCGCAGGGCGTCGACTTCGGCCTTGACGTGCCGGCGTATTTCGGATGCGACTTTTTTCCCGTCGATAATAAGCATGTGGGTGTCTCTCCTTCAGGTAGCCTGGGCCGGGGAGGGAGTCCCGGACCAGGAAGGGGCGGCAAAGGGGCCTTCCGCGTCCTCGCTTCCATTAGCCGCGAAACATGGCTTCCGTCCACCGTTCAGTCAGGGCTTTTGAACAGCCGGCGTCGCAGGAACGCCACGGTCAGGTCCTCGGCCTTCTGCGCATCGGCGCCGGCGAACCCATGCCCGGCCCCGGGGAAAACCGTCATTTCGGCCGGCTGGCCCAGTTGCCGCGCCAGATCGACCAGGGCCCTGCCTTCCGCCAGCGGAACGACGCCGTCGGCATCGCCGTGCAATTCGAGCAGCGGCGGCAGATGGGTGATGGCGTCTTTGAGCGCGCTTGGGATGCCGCCGTAATAGACGACAAGGGCGGCAAGGCGCGCATCCGCGCCGGCAACGCCGGCAGCCAGGAAGCCGCCCTGGGAAAATCCGACAAGCCCCACTGCGCCGGAGGAGCGCGGGTCGGCCAGGATGTCGCCGACGACGTCGCGCACCAGCAGGGACCAGGACGCCGCCCGTTCGCGGAACAGGGATTGGCGGACCGCCGGATCGGGCGAGGTGGCCCGGGGCAGATCCGCATCGTCGTAGTAGGGGAACAGGTAGGCGTCCATGCCCGCCCGGGCGACGGCTCTGGCCCGGTTCTGGTATAAGCCCGCCAGCGGTTCGATCCCCTGCCGGCCGTGCAGGAGGATCACGGCCGGGCGTTTGCCCTGGCCCGGGGCGGCGAAGCGTTGCGCGGACACCGGACGCTGGGCGGTCTGAAACGTCACGGTTTCCGCCTTGATATCGGCCGCCAGAGCGGGGCGGACCGCCATTGCCGTCCAGAGGACGAGGACAAGCGCGACGAATGGGCTTTTTCTTTTCATGGAAACCCTCCCGGGACGTTGGGAAAAACAAACGCGCCGGGAAGGCGGACCCTCCCGGCGCGTACGGGGCGCGGCCCCGGCTGCTTTCCGGCTATTCCTCGTCTTCCACGACCTCGTCGTACCACTGGCCGGCCATGACCGGGCCGTAGTAGATGGCCATGTCCTCCAGCTCTTCCTCGATGCGAAGCAGCTGGTTGTACTTGGCCGTGCGGTCCGAGCGGCAAAGCGATCCGGTCTTGATCTGGCCGGCGTTGACCGCCACGGCCAGGTCGGCGATGAAGCTGTCCTCGGTCTCGCCCGAACGGTGGGACACGACCGTGGTGTAGGCGGCCTGCTTGGCCATCTCGATGGTGTCCAGCGTCTCGGTGACGGTGCCGATCTGGTTGAGCTTGATCAGGATGGAGTTGGCCACGCCCTGGTCGATGCCCTCGGCCAGGATGTCGGGATTGGTGACGAAGATGTCGTCGCCGACGAGTTGGATGCGCTCGCCGAGCTCCAGGGTCAGTTTTTTCCAGCCGGCCCAGTCGGATTCGGCCAGACCGTCCTCGATGGAGATAAGCGGGTAGCGGTCGACGAAGCCGGAGAGGTAGGCCACCATCTCGTCCGAGCTCATGGTGCGCTTTTCGCCGCCGAGCACGTACTTGCCGTTTTTAAAAAATTCCGAGGCGGCGGCGTCGATGGCCAGGGAGATTTCGGAACCGGGACGGTAGCCGGCCTCTTCGATGGCTTTGACGATGTATTTGAAGGCCTCGTCATGATCCTTGAGGTTGGGGGCGAAGCCGCCTTCGTCGCCGACGGCGGTCATGTGGCCGTCGGCCGCCAGGATCGCCTTGAGCGTGTGGAAGGTCTCCGCGCCCATGCGCAGGGCGTCGGCAAAGGTGCGCGCGCCCAGGGGCACGATCATGAATTCCTGGATGTCCAGGTTGTTGGGGGCATGCGCGCCGCCGTTGATGATGTTCATCATCGGCACGGGCAGCACCTTGGCGTTGACGCCGCCGAGGTACTGGTAAAACGGCAGACCGAGGAAATTGGAGGCGGCCCGGGCCACGGCCATGGACACGCCGAGGATGGCGTTGGCGCCCAGGCGCGACTTGTTGTCCGTGCCGTCGGTGTCGATCATCAGGTTGTCGATGGCCACCTGCTGCAGGGCGTCCATGCCGATGACGGTCTCGGCCAGCTCGCCCTGGACATGCTCCACGGCCTTGCTGACGCCCTTGCCGCCGTAGCGGGAGGCGTCCTGATCGCGCAGCTCCAGGGCTTCGCGCGAACCGGTGGAAGCGCCGGAGGGAACGGCAGCCCGGCCGGACGCGCCGGATTCCAGGGTGACCTCCACCTCGACGGTGGGATTGCCGCGCGAATCAAGGATTTCCCTGGCCCAAACGGCCGCAATGGTGCTCATGAGTGTCTCCTTATTGGTGTTGCGTCGTTGTGCTGCGTGGAAAACGGCGGGCCGGGCGGCCCGCCAGTTCAGGCTGTACCGTAATTCGTCGGGATTTATAAGCCCCGGCCGGGGGCATTTTGCGAGGGCAGCGGGCGCAAAACCGCCTGGAGCCGCGCCCCGGCCGGCGGGGCGCGGCCTTCGTGACCCGGATGTCGCTGCAATGTCACGCCGGCAGAATGTTATCCATGGCGTCGGCGTCGTGCCGGTCGAGGTAGCGCAGGAATTTGCGGGCCTCGGCAAAATCCGGGGCCACGGACAGGGCCTGCTCCAGCATGTCCCGGCAGGCGTCCACCTCGCCTTTCTCAAACAGGGTGCGGGCCAGGTTGAACATGAGATGTTCCTCGTCCGGGGCCAGTTCCAGGGCCTTGCGGTAGTACTGGGCCGCCTTGTCGAAGGCCTTTTGCTTGCGCAGGTGGATGCCGAAGGCGTTGATGGCGAATTTCTGGGCTTCGGCCCCGGCCGTGGCCACCCTGGCTCCGGTCAGAAGCGGCAGGACGGCCTTGCCCGGCGCGGCGACGCCGGAGGAGGACAGGACGATCAGGATGACGGTTAGAAGCGACTGTTCGGCCTCCGGCAGTTTTTCCGGATCAAGGGTGGTCTGGCTGGTCCGAAGCCGCTGCACCAATTTTCTGGCCGCCGGTTCCAGGCGGTCGCTGAACAGATGGGGCGCGGGCAGGAAATGGGCCAGGAATTCCTCCGGGGTGACGGACTTGATCAGGGGCAGGGGCAGGCGGTTCTGGCCCAGGGGAAAAAGGAGAAACCGGGTCGGATCGCCGCGAAAGACCAGCCAGTCGATGACCTGGGTGAAGGCCTCCTCGGTCTTGCTCATCTTCTGCCGCTTGTGGGATTGATAGCAGCCTAGTATTTCCGGAAGCATGGGCTCTCCAGCAAACCGGTCCTAGCGGGCGCCGAGCCACAGCTGGCGCAGGCCTTCCAGCAGCAACTCCGGGCGCACATCGCGGATGACCGGGCAAATGGGGGCAAGTTTTTCGGCAAATCCGCCTGTGGCCAACACCTGGACCTCGCCGCCAAGATGGGCCTTGAGGCGCGCCGTCACCCCGGAAACCATATCGGCGAAGCCGAACACAAATCCCTGGTTGATGCACTCCGTGGTCGAGCGGCCGATGGACAGCGCCCCGTCGCCGGGGTCAAGGGCGACATGGGGCAGTTTGGCGGTCTTGCTGACGAGCCCGGACAGCGAGGTGGCCAGGCCCGGACAGATCAGGCCGCCCAGAAAGGCGTCTTCATGGACGCAGTCGAAATTGGTGGCCGTGCCGAAGTCCACCACAATGACCGAGGGGGCGGTGGCCGCCTGCCGGCCGGCGAACGAGGTGACCAGCCGGTCCGCGCCGACTTCGTGGGGCCGGCCGTAGAGGTTTTTCAGCGGCACCGGCACGTCGGCGGGCACAAACCGCAACCGCACCCCGAGGTAGCGGGACACGGCCCGCGTGAGCACGGGATTCAGCGGCGGCACCACGCTTGAGGCCAGGGCCGTTTCCACATCGGCCGGCCGGCAGCCGTGAAAGGACAAGGCCGTGGCCATGGCCAGCCCCAGGCTGTCCGGGGTGGCCGAACGGTCCGTGGGCAGGGCGAACGACGGGCCGAGGCCGTGCCGCTCGGCCAGACCGAACTTGATGTTGGTGTTGCCGACGTCGATTAACAGGGCGGGCATGGCGTGTGGGGCTCAGGGCGTGGCGGCCAGGGCGGGGGCTGCGCCCAGGCGGCCGAGAAAGGTTTCCGCTGCCGGCAGGATGCCCGCCACGATGGCGTCCACCCCGGCTGCAGTGGGATGCAGGCCGTCGGTCATGGTCATGCCGGGCTGGCCGGCGACGCCCTCCAGGAAAAAGGGATAGCGCACGGCGTCGTATTTCCGGGCCAGTTCGGGATAGATGGCCTCGAAGGCCTCGGCGTATTCCCGGCCGTAGTTTTTCGGGGCGCGCATGCCGCACAGCAGGATTTTGGCCCCGGTCGCGGAGATCCTGGCCAGGATGGCGTCGAGGTTGGCCCGGGCCGTTTCGGGGTCGAGCCCCCGCAGCATGTCGTTGGCCCCCAGTTCCACGATGACGCCGTCGGGGGCCGTCGCCAGCACGGCGTCGAGGCGGGCCAGCCCGCCGGTGGTCGTGTCGCCGGAGACGCCGAAATTGGTGATGTCCACCTGATAGCCTTTGGCGGCCAGGGCCTTTTGCAGCTTGGCCGGAAAGGCGTCGGCGGCAGGCAGCCCCCAGCCGGCGGTCAGGCTGTCGCCAAAGGCGGCGAGGCGAAGGCCGGCGGCGCGGGCCGGACCGGGCATGAGGCCTCCAAGGACGACGGCCAGGGCCAGGACAAGGGCCATGGCCCCGGTTTGTCTTTTCCGGGCAAGCTGGTATCCTCGGCGGGCGGAGCCGACGGAGGATGTACGGGATATGGCTGCTGTGGACGAGTGCATGATCGTTATGTCCGATGTTCACCTGACGTTACAAAGCCAGGCCGGCGGGGTCAACATCTTGCGCGGGGTGGATTTGACCGCCGATGCCGGCGAGTCGCTCGCCGTCATGGGGCCGTCGGGCGCGGGCAAGACCACGCTGCTCATGCTCCTGGCCGGGCTTGAACGGGCGTCTTCGGGCCTGGTGCGCGTGGCCGGGCGCGATCTTTCGGCCATGGACGAGGACGGGCTGGCGGCCTTTCGCCGGGACAACGTGGGAATTGTCTTTCAGGGATTTCATCTTGTGCCGGCCATGACGGCTTTGGAAAACGCAGCGCTTTCCCTGGAATTCGCCGGCCGGGCCGATGCCTTCCCGCGGGCCGAGGAAGCGCTGGCGGCCGTGGGCCTTGGCCACCGGTTGTCGCATTTTCCGGCCGAACTTTCCGGCGGCGAACAGCAGCGGGTGGCCCTGGCCCGGGCCCTGGCCCCCCGGCCGCGCCTGCTTCTGGCCGACGAACCCACGGGCAATCTCGACGGGGAGACGGGCGAAAAGGTCATGGAGCTGCTGTTTTCCCTGGCCGACGGCATGACCGTGGTGCTGGTCACCCATGATTCCGGGCTGGCCGGGCGTTGCGGCCGGGTGGTGCGCCTTCGCGACGGCCGGGTGGCCGACGGCGGGAGGGCGACGGGGTGAGGGAAAAAAAACGGCCGTTTTTCGCCCCGGGCGGACGCTCGGGACTGGAACGCTTTGCCCGGACCTTTCTGCTGCTTGGCGTGTTCGCCCTGGTCATCGTGGCCTACCAGAAGCATTTCCAGAATGTGGTCGAGCAGGCGGCCGCCAAGGGGACCGTGGCCGACAGGCTTGGCATCCTCACGGCCGAGGACCGGGCGTCGCTGATCAACATCGCGGGCGAACTGCGCCAGCGTTTCGGCCTGGAGTTGGCCGTGCGCCTGGGCGGGACGCCAAACCCGCCCGGCCCGGACAATCCGAAAACCCTCTACGTGTATTATTCCCCGGATTGCCAGGGTTCCCTGGTGGTTGCGCCGGCGCTTGCCGCCTCGGCGCTGCCGCCGGGGCTGCTTGGCGATCTGGCCAGTGAACATCTGGATGCGGCCTGCCGCGAGGGGCGTCCCCGGGAAGGGGTGCTCGCCGCGGTGGGGCTGCTGGCAACTTCCCTGGACGAAGCGGCGGGCCGGGGAAAAGGAGACGGATCGTGACCGAGAAGACCGATACGCCGCGCGACGTGGTGCTGATTCACACCGACGGGGCCTGCCTGGGCAACCCCGGTCCCGGCGGCTACGGGGCGGTGCTGGCCCTTGGCGAAGCGCACAGGGAGCTTTCCGGCGGGCGAAAGCTCACCACCAACAACCGCATGGAACTGCTGGCCGTCATCGTGGCCCTGGAAGCGCTGGAAGAGCCGAGCGCGGTGTCGCTCGTCACGGACTCGCGCTACGTCCACGACGCCATCGAAAAACGCTGGCTGGCCTCGTGGCAGAAAAAAGGCTGGGTCAATGCCGAGAAAAAGCCGGTGAAAAACCAGGACCTCTGGCTGCGCCTGCTGCCGCTTTTGACCCGGCACAAGATCAAGTTCAACTGGGTGCGCGGCCACACCGGCAACCCGGACAACGAACGCTGCGACGTGCTGGCCAAAACCGCCGCCAGCTCCCGCAACCTGCCGGCCGACGACGGGTACCCGGGATAGAAGGACGAAAAAGAGCATGCGGGGGGAACCTGCTTTTGAAAAGCAGGTTCCCCCCCGCGCCCCCCCTCCCGAAACGATAGGGGAGTAGTGGGACGCCCAGCCTTGTCGTCGGCGGAAAGAAATAGACCGTCGAGGGGGTCCGGGGGGAATCATTCCCCCCGGCGGGGTTCGGGGCAGCGCCCCGATTTTCTTTTCTTTTCTTTTCCTATCTTTCTCTATCTTTCTTGTCTTCCCTACTCAGTCCCGCCGGGTTCGTTGAGCGGCAGCCGCATTTCCGCCACTTCCTCGTCGTAGTTGCGCACCACCGAGAAGCCGAGCTTTTCGGCCAGTCCCTGCATGCCGCCGTTTTCCATGAGCGCCTGCCCGGTCAGTTCCCGGGTGCCGCGTTCCTTGCAGTAGCGGATGATTTTTTCCATCAGCAGCCGGCCAAGTCCCAGGCCCTTCAGGTCGGAGCGCACGATGACGGCGAATTCCGCCGTGGAATTGTCCGGCCGGGTGGCGGCCCGGACCACGCCGAGGGTTTCGGGCGTGCCGCCGGCGTCCGGGGCTGTGGCGATGAAGGCCATTTCCCGCTCGTAGTCGATCTGGGTGAGTTTGGCCATTTCCGCGTGGGACAGGTCGCGCACCACGCCAAAGAACCGGTAGCGCAGGTCTTCGGGCGAGAGGTGCTTGAAAAATTCGAAGTGGGCCGGCTCGTCCTCGGGCCGGATGGGGCGCAGCATGGCGTGGCGGCCGCCGCGCAGGGTCACGCATTCCTCCAGTTCGCGGGGGTAGGGCCGGATGGCCAGCCGGTGGGGATTGGGCTGGGCTTCGGGCGTGAGCCTGATGGCGGCCCCGATGACGGTCACGCCGTCGGGATGGGCGAGCACGGGGTTGAGGTCGATGGCGGCGATGCGTTCGAGGTCGGCCACGCACTGGGACACCTGGTTGAGCGTCAGGCACAGCGCGTCGAGGTCCACGCCGGTCTGGTCGGCCGTCCCCTTGAGCGTGGCGGCAACCCGGGTGCGGAACACGAGGTCGCGGGCCAGGGACATGTTGAGCGGCGTCAGGGCCACGGCCTTGTCCCGGGTGACCCGGGCGGCCAGACCGCCCTGGCCGAAGACGACGTAGGGGCCGAACACCGGGTCCACCCGGGCCTGGATGGTGACCTCGTGGGCCCCGGTCCGGCGGCCCATCTCCTGGACGACGTAGCCTTCGATGCGCGCCCCGGGCACATGGGCCAGCGCCCTGGTCCTGGCCGAGAGCACCGCCTCGCGCACGGCCTCGGGGCCGGTGACGTCGAGCACGATGCCGCCGACGTCGAAGGGCTGGGGAATGTCCGGGGAAGTGATCTTGACGGCCACGGGGTAGCCCAGGGCCTCGGCCGCGGCCACGGCGTCGTCGGCGTCGTCGATCATGTGCGAGGCTACGGCCCGCACGCCGTAATAGCCGAGCACTTCCTTGGCTTCCGGATCGGTCAGGGTCAGCCGGCCCTCGCCGTGGGCCCGTTCCACCACGGCCCGGGCCGCGTCCGGGTCCGGGGCGTATTCCGTGGGCAGGCTGGCCGGCATCTCCATCAGGAGTTCCTGGTTCCTGCGGTAGCGCAGCAGATGCACGAAGGCCGAGACAGCCTGATCCGGGGTTTCGTAGGTGGGCACGCCGGCGTCGTTTAAGACTTTGAGGGCGTCGCCGCCGGCCGGGTCGTAGCCCATCCAGCAGGCCAGCACCGTACGGTTGGTCTTGGCCAGCACCTCGGCCACGGCCCGGGCCGCCTCTTCGGCCGACACGCCGGGAAAGGGCACGTGGACCACCAGCACGGCGTTGACCGAGGGCGCGCGCAGCAGCATGCGCAGCGCTTCGGCGTAATCGGCCGGTTTGGCGTCGAAGCTCATGTCCACCACGCCCTGGCGCAGCCAGTTGGGGCCAAGCAGCGTGGACAGGGCGGCGGTGGTGTCCGCGTCGTAGGGGGTCAGCGCCGCGCCGCCGTCGAGCAGGGCGTCGGCGGCCATGACGCCCACCGATCCGCCGTTGGTCAGGATGGCCAGATTGTCGCCGCGAAGGGGGCGCGACCGGGCCAGGGTCTGGGCCGCGTCGAACAGGGTGTCGATCTCGCCGACGCGCAGCATGCCGGCCCGGCGGAAGGCCTCGTCATAGACCTCGTCGCGCCCCTCGCCTTCGCCCGGGGGGTAGACGGTCCACAGCCGGCGGCCGGGTTTGACCACGAGCACGGGCTTGTTGCGGGCCGCCGCCCGGGAGGCGCTCATGAACGACCGGGCGTCGGTGACGGATTCGACGTACAGCAGGATGGAGCGCGTGTTGGGATCGGAGGCCATGTAGTCGAGGATGTCGGCGTATTTGAGGTCCACCCGGTCGCCGAGCGACAGGATGTGGGAAAAGCCGATGCCCTTGGTGCGCGCCCAGTCGAGGACGGCGGTGAACAGCGAGGCGGATTGGGAAATGAAGGCGATGCGTCCGGGCAGGGCGTCGGAGGAGGTCAGCGAACAGTTGAGGCCGATGCCGGGCACGATGAGTCCCAGGCCGCTTGGGCCGAGGATGCGGATGCCCGAGGGCGCGGCGGCTTCGAGCATGCGGGCCTGGAGTTCGCGGCGCGCCTGCCGGGTGAGCTTGGCCCAGCCCGGCGGCAGCACGACGGCCGCGCCGACGCCCCGCCGGCCGAGATCGCGCAGGTACTCCGGCACCGAGGCCGGGTCGGTGCAGATGACGCCGAGGTCCGGGGTCAGGGGCAGCGTGTCCACAGACTTGTAGCAGAGCACCCCGGAGATGGCGTCAAGGGCCGGATTAACCGGCATGACCGGCCCCAGGAACTTGCCGCCAAGCAGGTTGCGCATGATGACCGCGCCGACATGGCCGGCGTCCGCGGACGCGCCGATGACGGCCACGGAGTTGGGCCGGAAAAGGGAGGCAAGGCTTCGGGCGCTCAACAGTGGCTCCGCGTGTAAGGTGAAGAGTTTGGGCGAGGATAGAAGGCCTGCCCGGCCAAGGCAAGGGGTTTTGCCGTTTTCCCGTTCCCGATGCGATGTTGCGGGGGAGTGCGCCCGGCGGGGCGTGTTGACAGGAGGCGCCCTCGGTGGCAGCGTGAATCATGCCGGCGGGTTGCGCCCGGAACCGCTGACTGTCCGGCTTGCGCCGGCCATCTTTTCCCGCCGTCAAGGAGACGCCAATGATGGAAGTCGCGACGAGCCTTGTCACGGACAACGAGTTTTTTTCGGCCGAACGGCGCGATCAGGTGCTGATCGTCCGGGGAAAGCCGCATTTCACCCGCCACGCCGGCGATCTCAAAAAGATCGATACGTTTTTCGACCATCTGGAGATCATCGCCCACACCGACGCGGTCAACGTGGTGGTCTTTCTCGGCTGCCCGGAAAAGGCCGGGGCTGCCGATACCCTGCGGTTTTTCGACAACTTCCTGGCGTCGCGCCGCGAGGACTATCTCATCCAGCGGCTGTTCAATCTGGTCAATAACTACACGGCGACCATGGCCGGCCTCAACAAGGTCACCATCCACGCCGATACCGGCCACATCTCGTTTTTCCACTTCAACATCAGTCTGGCCTGCGATTACCGCATCGTCACCGACGCCACGGTGTTCGAGAACGCCTTTGCCGAACTGGGCACCGTGCCCAAGGGCGGCGGCGCATATTTTCTGTCCCGGATGCTCGGAGCCGGCAAGGCGGCGGAAATCCTGCAATGGCCGCGTTTTTCCGCCGAAGAGGCGCTCACTCTCGGCATTGTGGACAAGATCGTGCCGGAAGCCAGGCTTGAGGAAGCGGCGCTCAAAATCGCCCACTATTACCAGGAACCGCAGGTCGCCACCATGCTGGCCATCCGCAAGCTGCTCAAGAGCGATCTCGGCGAACTGCGCCGGTCGCTGGAAGTCGAGGATATATTGATTTTAAACCGGGTGAATTCGCCGGCCTTCCGGGCCGCCATGGAAGCCCGCAAAAAAGCCCGCGCGGCCGTGCCCGAGACCCCGGCCTAGGTGTGCGCCGGGGCCTTGCCGCCGCACAGGCACGGGCGCGCCGTGGCCGGCCGGCCTAGAAATAGCGCATGCTGACTTTTTTCAGTTCCCTGAGGCTGAAGAGCATGGCGTAGTCGTCCAGGCCCGTGGCCTGGCACAAGGCCGCAACCACGGCGCGGCAGTCTTCCGGCGTGCGGCCGTGCACCATGGTGTAGAGATTGTACGGCCAGTCCATGCAGTTGATGCGATGGTAACAATGGCTGATCTCGGGGCGCGCGGCCATGATGGCCCCGATGCGGTCCACATCTTCCTCAAAAACATGCCAGGCGACCATGACGTTGGCCCCGTAGCCGGCCTTCTGATGCTTGAGCGTGGCCCCGAACCGGCGGATTTCGCCCGTGTCCGTCATGCGCGACAACAGATCGAGCACATGGGCCTCGTCCGTGCCCGCCTCGGCGGCAATGTCGGCATAGGGCGTGGCCGAATCAGGCAGATTGCCCTGGACGCGGCGCAGGATCGCCTTGTCGATATCCGTGAGCATGGTTGCCGCTTCCTTGCCGTCCATCGTGCCTCCCGCGTCGGTTGTCTGGAAAGCCTTTGTCTCTAGCGGCTTTGTGTGCTAGAGGCAACAGGTGCGGGGCGATATCCCGCAAGAGTCCAAGGGGCTTGGGAATCAAGGTTTTTTGCATCGGTCCCGGGTCCGGACTCCCCACGCTTTCGAAGGAGCATGCATGAAAATCGCGGTGATCGGCGGCGGCAGCTGGGGGGCCACCCTGGCTGATCTGCTGGCCAAAAAAGGCCACGAGGCCCGGCTTTGGGTGCGCGAGCAGGCCGTCATGACGGAAATCCGGACCACCCGGGAGAATTCCTGGTACCTGCCCGGCCGCAAACTGTCCGACAATCTTGACGTCAGCACCGACGCGGCCGCCGTGTCCGACGGCGTCAAACACTTCGTCTTCGCCGTGCCCTGCCAGTTCATCCGCAACGCCTACCAACGGTTCCTGAAATACCTGCCGAAAAATCCGGCCATCATCTGCGCCAGCAAGGGCATCGAACTGGATTCCCTGATGACCATGTCGCAGGTCTGCGAGGACGCCCTGGGTTCCGTCAAACCCCGGTTCGCCATGCTGTCCGGCCCGTCTTTCGCCTATGAGGTCATTCGCGAAATGCCCACCGCCGTGACGCTGGCCTGCAAGGACAAAAAAGTCGGCAAGGAGATCCAGGAAGCCTTCTCCACCCCGTACTTCCGCGTCTACACCTCCACCGACGTGCGCGGCGTGGAGCTCGGCGGGGCCATAAAAAACATCATCGCCATCGCCGCCGGCGTGGCCGACGGCCTGGGATTCGGCGGCAATGCCCGGGCCGCCCTCATCACCCGGGGCCTGCACGAAATGAGCCGCCTCGGCAAGGCCATGGGCGGCGATCGCCAGACCTTCATGGGCCTGTCCGGCATGGGCGATCTGGTCCTGACCTGCACCGGCGACCTCTCCCGCAACCGGCAGGTCGGCCTGCGGCTGGCCAAAGGCCAAAAACTCCTCGATATCCTGGCCGAAATGAAGATGGTGGCCGAAGGCGTCAAAACCACCGAGGCCGTCCACGCCCTGAGCGAGAAACTCGGCATCGAAATGCCCATCACCGGACAGGTCTACGCCATCCTCTACAAAGACAAGGACCCCGCCCAGGCCGTCTATGACCTGATGACCCGCACCCTGAAGGACGAATAGGCGAAGAAGAAAATCGGGGCGCCGCCCCGGGCCCCGCCGGGAGGGGGTCACCCCCTCCCGGACCCTCCCGGTCGGCTCTGGCGGGCAATGCGCCATGGCCGGGTGGCGGCCCGGCCGGGGCGAAACAAGAACGGAAAGGCCCTTTGGCGCATGCGCCAAAGGGCCTTTCCGTTCGGGGGTTCGGGGCGTTCACGGAACAGCCCGGCACATTCCCTGCCTTCCGTTCAGGGGTCCGGGGGTTATCCCCCCGGCCGCCGGAAGCAATCTATCCCAGCCATTTCACCCACACCTTGCGGGTGCGGGGGCCGTCCCATTCGCACAGGAAGACGCCTTGCCAGGCGCCGAGCTGGATCTGGCCGTTTTCGACGATGAGCGTCAGGGACGGGCCGACCAGGGTTGTTTTGACGTGGGCGTCGCTGTTGCCTTCGGCGTGACGGTAGTGGGCTTTGGCCGGGACGAGGCGTCCCATGGCCTCGACCATGTCCGTGGCGACGTCGGGGTCGGCGTCCTCGTTGACGGTGAGCCCGGCGGTGGTGTGGGGGCAGAAGACCACGACGGCCCCGTCGGCCCATTCGTTGGCGGTGACGATTTCCTGGAGCGGGGTGGTGAGGCGCACGAGGGCTTCGCGGCGCGGGGTGCGGACTTCGATGGTCTGCATGGGGGAACCTCCTTGTGTCAGGTTTCGTCGCGGGCAGGACGGAAGCCGTGTCCGAAGGACGGGGCGTAGAGCCTGGACTGGCCGGCGCGGCCGAGTCCGGGCAGGACGAGAAAGATGGTCTGCCGCGTGAGCCCGGCCTGCCGCGTGACGCCGGCCAGGGTGGCGACGGTGGCCCAAAGCAGGATTTCGCCGGGCCAGCCCAGGCGATGGGCGATGGCCACCGGGGTGTCCGGCGGGTAGCCGCCCCGGGCCAGGGCGTCGCAAACGCCTTCCGGGTCGCCGGCCGAGAGGTAGACGGCCATGGCGGCCTGATGCCGGGCCAGATCGTCCAGGGACTCGCCGGGCGGCATGGGGGTGCGCCCGGCCAGCCGGGTGAGGATCAGCGTCTGGGTGGCCTCGGGCACCGTGAAGGAGACGCCGAAGGCGGCGGCGGCGGCCGAGGCCGAGGTGACGCCCGGGATGACGGCGCAGGCGATGCCCTCGGCGGCAAGAAGGGCGGCCTGTTCGGCAATGGCTCCGTACAGGGCCGGATCGCCGGTGTGGACCCGGGCGGCCGTGCCGCCGGCGCGGACGGTTTCGGCCAGCAGGGCGTGGGTCTCGTCCAGGGCCAGCGGCGCGGAATCGACCACCCTGGCGTCGGCCCGGGCCAGGGCCACGATGCCCGGGGAGACGAGGGAGCCGGCGTAGAGCACCAGATCGGCCGTGCCGATGATACGGGCGGCCTTGACGGTGAGCAGGTCGGGATCGCCGGGGCCTGCGCCGATAAAATAGACCCGGGGCGCGGCGTGCGTTGTTGCGGACGGATCAGGCATGGCGGGCTTCCTTGGCAGCGGTCAGGATGAAGACCGGGTTGTCGGCGGCCAGCCGCAGATCGCCGGCCAGGGGCGAGGACGCGCTGGCCTGGAGCTGGGTGAGGCTGACGGCCATGTCCGGCTGGCGGCCCAGTTCGGCCATAGCCTGCTGGAGCGATTGCAGCAGCACGGCATTGATGACGAGGCGGCCGCCCGGGCGCAGGCGGCCGCACAGTCCGGGCAGCAGTTCCGGCCGGCCGGACAGGCCGCCGCCCACGAAAATGCGGTCCGGGTCCGGCAGGCCGGCCAGGGCGTCCGGCGCTTCGCCGCACACGGGCGTGACGGTGAGCGCGCCGGTGCGCCGGATGTTTTGGACGAGAAAGGCATGGCGTCCGGGGTCGCGCTCCACGGCAAAGACCGGGCCGCCCGGGTTGAGGAGCGAGGCCTCCAGGGCCACCGAGCCCGTGCCGGCCCCCACGTCCCAGACGACGTGGCCGGGGCGCAGGTGCAGGGCGGCCAGGGACACGGCCCGCACCGGGGCCTTGGTGAAGACCGCGTCGCGGCGAAGCAGCGCCTCGTCGGCAAGGCCCAGGGCCAGGGCCACTTCGGGCGCCCGGGTGCGCTCGACGATGCAGAGATTGAGCGCCGAACAGTCGTCCAGGCCGGTCGCCGCGGCCAGGGGCAGGCGTCGGACGCGCTCACCGGCAAGGCCCAGGTCCTCGCACACGGCCATGGCAAAGGCGTCGCCGCCGCGCGCCAGCAGCAGGGCGGCGATGGCGGCCGGGGTGTTTCGGGCGTCGGTGTAGACGGCCACAGCGCCATGGCGGGCCAGGGCCGCAAAAAAAGGCGTGGCGTCGGCCCGGCCGTGCAGCGATACGGCGGGCAGGTCGTGCCAGGGCCGGCCCAGTCTGGCCGCTGCCGTGGCAACCGCTGAGACATTGGGGTAAAAGGCCAACCGCTCCGGGCCGAACCGGGCAACGAGCGCCCGGCCGATGCCGAAATAGAGCGGATCGCCGTCGGCCAGCACGGCGACGGTTTCCCCGGCCTCCAGGGCGGTTTCGATGGCGTCGAGAACGGCCGGCAGCGGCCCGGCGATGGGGATGCGCCGGCCCGGGCGGTCGGCGAAGGCGGCAAGCAGCCGCGCGCCGCCGGCCAGCACGCCGGCCCGGGCCACGGCAGCCGTCGCTTCCGGGCCGAGGCAGGGCCGGCCCATGCCGCAGCCGACAACGGAAAAAGGGGCGTGTGTCACGCGGGAACCTCGCAGGGGGGCATGGCCTGTTGTACGCATGGCAGCGGCCGGGGTCAAAACCGGGGCTTGCCCTTTTTCTTCCCCTTTGCCAGACAATGGTCTGCATCTTCTCCCCGGGAACTGGAACCACCGGCGCGGCGTCGCGTGGACCAATGCCCGGGCCATACGGGGGGACCGGGGGATCATCCCCCCCGGCGGGGTCCGGGGCAGCGCCCCGGTCTGACGTATCTTCCTTCACCCAAAACACGGGAGCGGACATGGCGGAGCGGCGGGTCGAAATGGCGTTTACGGGCGGGGCGCTGGCGTCTTTGGGCTACACGGCGCTCTATATCCTGCTTTTCATCCTCATGGTTCCGGCGGCCTGGGGCATGGCGGCGTTTCTTGGCTGGTGGGCGGCGCACCTGCGTTTTTCCGATGGCGCCGAGGCCGCGTTCGAGGGGCGTCCCGGCCGCATCTGGGTGATTTTCGCGGCCCTGGTGTTCGTGTCCTACCTGCCGTCGCTGGCCACCATCGGCGTGGCGGACAAGGACAAGGCCGGGCTTGTCCAACTGCTGTTGTCCGCGCTGGTCATTCCGTTTGACGCGGCGCTCAAGCTTCCCATTTACCGCTGGGCCATCGGGGGCATCCGTCTGACGCCGGGCGGCAATCCGCGTTTTGTGGCCGCCTATCCGGCGTATCTGGGCTGGGTGGTGTTTTCCACCCTGTCCATTTTCACGGTCATCGGCTGGGCCTGGGTGTTCGTGGCCATGGCCCGCTGGTTTTGCCGCAATACCGAGGCCGACGGTTACTCCTTCGAGTTCGTCGGCACGGGCTGGGGGCTGTTGTGGCGCAGCGTTATCTGGCTTGCGGGCACGATGCTCGTCATTCCCCTGCCCTGGGTGCTGCGTTCCATATACGCCTGGGGCGTCGGCAATCTCGTGCTCGTGCGCCGGGACGTCCAGGGCGAATACAGTTCCGCCCTCGCCTGAGCGGCCTTTCCCGTCGAGGGGACCGGGGGGGGATCACCCCCCCCGGCGGGGTCCGGGGCAGCGCCCCGGTTTGTGCCCCATGCTTCTCCTTAAAATCATCTTTCCGTCAAAATCGAACACCAGCAACTCCAGTTCCGGCTCTTCCCCGGCGAAGCGCCGCATATGGCCGAGGGCCAGATCGGCCAGCACGGCGACCAGGGCGGTTCTGGCGGCATCGGACGGGGCCATTGCCAGGGCGTGGCGGGCGGTGTTGGCCGTGGCGGCCTGCCGGGCCAGGGCCTTGGGCCAGCCGGCGGCGGCGCACCAGCCGGCCAGGGCGGAAAAGTCGGTATCGGCCTTGTGGGCGTGGGTGTTTTCAAGCCCTTGCGCCATCTTGACCAGCTTGCCGCCAAAGGCCGCCCAGACGATGCGGGCAAAGTCCCGGCGCGCCGCCTCGGCCAGGGCAAAGGCGAAACAGTCCGCCGCCTGCACGCTGGCCGTTTCGGGAAGTTCCGGCAGGGCGGCCAGCAGGAGTTTCTCGCTGCGCCGGCCGGTGGAGAAGCCGGCTGTGTCGTGGCCAAGGGCCCGGGCCACGTCCAGGGCTTCGGCGATGGAGGCCTCCCAGGCGTCGTGGCTAAACGGCCGCACGATGCCCGAGACGCCGAGGATGGAGATGCCGCCGATGATGCCCAGCCGCGGGTTGAGGGTCTTTTTGGCGATGGCCTCGCCGCCCTCGACCATGACCATGGCGCTCAGGCCGCCGGCGTGCCCGCAGGCGGCCGCCGCCTCGGCCACGGCCGCGGCGATCTGGACGCGCGGCGCGGGATTGATGGCCGCCTGCCCCACCGGCACAGGCAGCCCCGGCAGCGTCGCCCGGCCGACGCCCGGTCCGCCTTCCACCAGTACGCCGGCCGCCGTCCCGGGGACGTGGGACACCCGGCAGCCGATGCGCGCCCCATGCGTCACGTCCGGGTCGTCGCCGCCGTCCTTGATGATCCAGGCGACAGCCGCGCCGTCGCCGTCCGGCCGCACCTCGGCCACGGCCAGCTCCATGCGGCCGCTGCCGGGCAGCGGCACGTCAACCGTCCGCACGGTCCGGCCCCCCAGGAGCAGCAGCGCCGCCGCCTTGGCCGCGCCCGAGGCGGCCGTGCCCGTGGTGAAGCCCTCGCGCAGGGCGCGCCGCGGTTTCATCGGCTCTCCGCGCAGGCGGCCACGAAATGCGCCGCCACGTCCGGCGCGCTGGCAAAATGCAAATGCACGTAGCTGCCCAGGGTGCCGTTCATGGTAAATCCTTCGGGCGCGTCGATGGCCCCCCTGCGCCCGGTCATGGCGTACACGGCCGGGACGCCTGCCGTCTCGCCGGCAAGCCGCGAATAATGGAATTCATGGCCCCGCACCACCATGCCGGCCGGACCAAGCAGCGTGGCCGCCCGGGTCGTCGCCTCGCGATAGCCAAGCGCCGCAAACCGCGTCCCCATGGCCGCCCGCAGCGGAAATACGCCGCACATGGCATGTTGCCGGCCCGAAAGATCGGAAAGCGCCTCCATCAGATACATGAACCCGCCGCACTCGGCCAAAACCGGTCGTCCGGACAAACAAAACTCCCGTACCGACCGCCGCATGGCCGCATTGGCCGCCAGCCGCTCCCCATGCAGCTCCGGATACCCCCCGCCCAGGTACAACCCGTCCGCCCCCTCCGGCAACGCTCCGTCCGCCAAAGGCGAGAACTCCGCCAGCCTGGCCCCGGCCGCCGCCAACAGCCGCAGATTCTCGGCATAGTAGAAACAGAAAGCCCGATCCCTGGCGACAGCCAGGGTGACAGGACGGGCGAGCGGAGGCGGAAAGAGAGATAAAGATGAAGAGGGTGAAGATGAAGAGGAAGATGCCTCCGGCGGCCGGGGGGGATCATCCCCCCCGGACCCCCTGGATAAGCGGGCGTGGGGATGGGGGAAGGGACGATGGGCGGGTGCGGAGACGCGGTGAAGAGGGTCGTGTTGATTCTCAGAGCCGTGAATGCCCCCGGACCCCCTGGATAGTGGGGATGGTGGGGAGACGGCGTGACATGGTTTGGTAGCGGAGACGCGATGAAGAGTGGGGAGAGCGGCGAGGCGGGCGGGAAGGTCCATGGCGGCTTCCAGCCAGTCGGCCAGGGCGTCGAGCCGGGCCGCGTCGCCGCTGTCCTCGGCCGTGACCAGCCCCAGATGGCGCGAAGGGGCGGCAATGTCCGCCCGGCGCGGCAACACGCCCCAAAGCGGCGCGTCCGGCAGGGCGGCGGCCATGGCTTCGGACAGAAGCGCCGCATGGCTGTCGCTGCCGGCGTTGTTGAGCGCCACCCCGCAAAAGCGCAGGTCGGGATCAAACGCCAGATAGCCCCCGACCATGGCCGCAACCGACCGGGCCATGGACGCGGCGTCCGCCACCAGCAGCACCGGCAGCCCGAGCAGCTTGGCCAGCCGGGCCGTGCTGCCGGACTCGTCCGTGGCCGAGATGCCGTCGAAAAGGCCCATGACCCCTTCGACCACCACCACGTCCGCCCCGGCCGCGTACCGGGAAAAGATTTCGCGCACCCCGTCCGGGCCGCACATCCAGTCGTCCAGGTTGTGGCTCGCCCGGCCGGCCGCCAGGGCGTGGTGCCCGGGGTCGATGAAGTCCGGCCCGGCCTTGAAGGGCTGGACCGCCAGTCCCCGGCGCGATAACGCCCGCATAAGTCCCAGCGCCACGGACGTCTTGCCGCAGCCGCTTCTCACACCGGCCACCACCAACCCGCACGGGAACTTCGCCATTTTGTTCCAGGGGGTTCGGGGGGGATGCCCCCCCCCGGACGCCGGAGGCATCTTCATCTCTGCATGCATCCTCATCGCTCCCTCATACCGCATGCCCCTTCACCCGGCCAGACGCGTCTTCGGCGTCGCAACGCCGGCCTCCGCCCTTGTGACGACGGCGATTGCAGCGTAAATAAAGGATGTTGTATCCACAAGGAGGCGGCGATGGCCGAACGCGTGCTGTGCCTGGACATCGGTTCCGGCACCCAGGATGTTCTCTACCATATTTCTGATCTCGAACCCGAGAACTGCCCCAAATTCGTGCTGCCCTCGCCGGCCCGGCAGGTGGCCGCCCGGCTGTCCGGACTGACGGCCGCCGGCCGGGCCGTGTACCTGTGCGGCAGCAATATGGGCGGCGGCTTTTTCAAGGCGTTCCGGGCCCACGTCAAGGCCGGCCTGCCCCTGGCCGCCCATCCCGACGCCGTGTGGGCGCTGACGGACGATCCCGCCCGGCTGACGGCCACCATGGGCGTGGCCATAACGGAACACCGGCCGGCCGGCCATGTGCCGCTGCCTCTGGCCGATTACGAGCCGGGCTTCTGGAAGGCGCTGCTCGCTGCCGCCGGCCTGCCCGAACCGGAGCTGGTCATGGCCTGCGCCCAGGATCACGGCCTGCATCCCGGCAAAAGCAGCCGCGAGGGACGATTCCGGCTGTGGGAGCGGTTTTTGCGGGAATCCGGCGGCCGTCCCGATGCCCTGGTCTACGACGTGCCGCCCGTGGAGCTGACCCGGTTGGCCGTGCTCCAGCGCGCCATAGGCGGCGGCCCCGTGGCCGATTCGGCCGCGGCGGCCGTGCTCGGCATGCTGGCTGATCCGGTCATCAAGGCCCGCTCGGCCGAAACCGGCGTCATGCTGGTCAACGTCGGCAACAGCCATACCGTGGCTGCCCTGGTCCACCGCCAGCGCATCTACGGCGTCTACGAGCACCACACCGGCATGCTGCCGGCCGAGGAGGTCTGGGACGACCTGGAGCGGTTCCGCCGGGGCGCGCTGACCAATGGCGAGGTGTTCGACCGGGGCGGGCACGGCTGCCTGACCCTGGACCGGCCGTCCGAGGCCGGCATCTTCCCCTACACCTCGGTCATCGGTCCCAAACGGGCCCTGCTGTCCGGGTTTGACGTCGATTTTCCCAGCCCTGGCGGCGATATGATGCTGACCGCCTGTTTCGGCCTCGTCGGCTGGCTGCGCGGACGCAGAAAATAGGCCTTCCCGTCCCTCCAAGCCATACGGGCGGGTCCGGGAGGGGGCGCCCCCCTCCCGGCGGGGTCTGGGGCAGCGCCCCGGTTTCTTTTTGTCTCTCTTCTTCCCTATTGCATTTCTCCCAGTTCCTGCAGGGCGGCGCGGGTGGCGGCGAGGCCGTTTATGGCGGCGGGGAAGCCGGCGTAGGCGGCCATCTGGATGATGACCTCGACGATTTGCTCACGGCTCATGCCCACGGCGCGGGCGGCTTTGACGTGCACTTTGAGTTGCGGCTCCATGGAGCCCCGGGCGGTGGCGGCGGCGATCATGCTGATTTCCTTCTGGGCCGGCGTCAGGACGTTTCGCGAGATGACGTCGCCGTAGGAGAACTCGATGAGGAAGCCGGCCATATCCGGGGCTATGCCGGCCAGGGAGTCGAGGACATGTTGTCCGGCGGTCCGGCTGGTCACGGCCACGGCGGCCAGCCCCCGGGCGCGGCGGTCCGTGTCCTGCGGGGCGTGGGCGTTGGGCGGGGTCACGGTCACGCCGCGTTCCTTGAAGACCTCCCGGGCGATGGCGATGGCGTTGAGCCCGGCCGGGAAGCCGGCGAACACGGTGGTCACGTAGAGGATCTCGATGACGGCTTCGGGCGACAGGCCGGCGGCCAGTCCGGCTTCGATGTGGAAGCGCAGTTGGGGCGCGGCGTTGCCAAGCGCGGTCAGGGCGGCGATGGTGGCGGTCTGGCGCGAGGCCGGGTCGAGGCCGGGCCGGGTGAAGATGTCGCCGTAGCCGAATTCCACGATGAACCGGCCCATATCCGGGGCGATGTCGGCCAGGGCGTCCTGCACGGCCTGGGCGCGTTGCGGGGCCAGGGCGGTCAGGGCCGCCCAGCCGCGTTCATAGCGTTCGTTCATGGCTGCTCCTGCGTGGGTTGGTGTTGCGGCCAGGGTCAGCACCGCGGCCAGCGCCAGCGCAATGCGCGTCACGGTTTCGGACATGGTGGCCTCCTTGGCTGTCGGAGGGACGATAGGCGGCCGGAATCGATATGTTAAATATCAATTCACATGATGATTGATATGTGGAAGATATGAATCCATGGAACTGCGGGATTGCCGATACTTTGCGGCTGTGGCCGAGGAACTGCATTTCGGCCGGGCGGCGGCGCGGCTCAACATGGCCCAGCCGCCGCTGAGCCAGCGCATCCGGGCGCTTGAGGAGGAGATCGGGGCGCGGCTTTTTGCCCGCACCAGCCGGTCCGTGGCCCTGACGCCGGCTGGCGAGGCGTTTTGGCGCGAGGTCCGGGGGATTCTGGCCCTGGCGGACAAGGCCGGGGAGACGGCCCGGCGGGTGGCGCTTGGGTTGTCCGGCCGGTTGACGGTGGGGTTCGTCAATCCGGCCACGGACGCCTTTCTGGCTGCGGCGTTGGCCCGGTTTCGCGGGCTGGCCCCGGATGTGGAGCTGGAGTTGCGGGAGATGCCCACCCGGGCGCAGGCCGACGCCCTGATTGCCGGCCGGCTCGACGTCGGCTTTCTGCGCTACGCCGGCCAGGACATCCCGGGCGTGACCGTGACCGTCGTTTCCCGCGAACCCTACATCCTGGCCCTGCCGGCCGGCCATGCCCTGGCGCGGCGCGCCAGGGCGCCGCTGGCCGGACTCGACGGCATGCCCATGATCCTGCCGTCGCGCGGCCAGTTGCCGATCCTGGCCGATGCCATGGCCGCCGCGTTTGCCAGGGCCGGCGCGACGCCTGTCGCCGTCCAGGAGGCGGCCTCGAAATTCACCATGCTGTCCCTGGTGGCCGCCGGCATAGGGCTGGCCCTGCTGCCGGCCTCGGTGCGGGTGTGGAAACGCCGCGGCGTCGTCTACCGCGACATTGAAGGCGATTTGCCCCGGGTGGAACTCGCCGCCGCCGTCCCGGCCGGCCGCGACAGCGCAAGCGCTGCCCGGCTGATTGGCGCGGCGTTGGAAGAGGCGGGGGGAAGGGAGGCGACGGCGGCAGAGGAGTGAGGAAGGGCGACAGGAGCCGGGGCAGCGCCCCGATTCGCTTCCTCAATAGACTTTTCGCCGCGAGAAGCCTTCGCCGAGGACGTTAAACGTGTTTTCCACGACGAAGAAGGCGTTGGGATCATGGGAGAACACGAGTTCTTCCAGGCGTTTGATCTGGACGGTGTTGGTGATGGTGAGGATGACGCGTTTGGATTTGCCGGTGTAGGCTCCGGCGCCGTGCAGGAAGGTCGCGCCGCGCCTGAGGGTGTGGATGATGTCGCGGGCGATGGCGTCGGACTGGTCGGAGATGATGAGCACCATTTTGCGCTGGTTGAACAGGGCCAGGAAATACTCCATGACCTGGGAGTTGGTATAGGACAGGATGACGGAATACAGGACCAGGGTGGGCTCGTAGAAGGCCAGACCGGCGGCGAACACGGCCAGATTGAACAGGAAGTTGAACTGGCCGATGCGCAGGTTGTATTTCTGGTTGAGCCATATGGCCAGGATGTCGGTGCCGCCGGCGGAGCCCAGGGTGCGCAGCATGATGCCTGATCCCGCGCCCATGATGGCTCCGCCGAAGACGGCGGCCAGGAGCGGGTCGGCGATAAGGCCCCTTTCCGGCATGAGGTGGATCATGGCGCTGAGGATGCCCATGCCGTAGAGGGTGTAGAGGATGAACCGGCGCGACAGGCTCACCCAGCCCAGGGCCATCAGCGGCAGGTTGAGCAGGAAATAGTAGACGCCCGGGCCAAGGACCCCGGTCAGGTAAAACAGGAGCAGGGCCACGCCCGAGATGCCGCCGGAGATGAGGCCCCGGGCCACGACGATGTCTTTGACGCCGAAGCTGTAGACGGCGGCGCCGAAGGTGAGCAGGGCCAGGTTCCAGGCGATGTGTCCGGTGATGCGGTGCATGGGGCGCAAGTAGTGCTGGCGGCGGCTCTTGGCAAGGTCGAAAACATGTTGGCCGTCTTGCCAGGACGCCCGGGCGGGTGTAGCCGGAAAGATCGGGAGAAGGCCGGCGCGGGCCGGCCGGGAAACGAACAGCGGGGAGGGTGCGCCGTGGACGACATCTGGGGCCATCTGGAAGCCGCCTTGTGGGCGTTTTTAGGCAAGGCCGCCGGCTTTTGTCTGGAACTGGCGACAGCCGGCGGGCGCAAGGCCCTGGAACTGGCAGCCCTTGCGGCGGGCCGTCTGGACGCCCTGGCGGCCAGGATCGGCAGCCTGTCGCCGTGGCTCGCCATCCCTTTGGCCGTCGTGCTTGCGGCGCTGGTGGTCTGCTATCTCATGCGCCAGCGGCTCTACGACAGGGTGTTGGTCTATCACCTGACGTGGCTTACGCGCCGTGGATTTTCCCGGCGGCGGCTCTCGGTGCGCCGGGGTGCGGTGCGGCGGTCCTGGCAGGCCATGGCCCGGCCGGTGCCGCTGCCGCAACGCTTCGGCGACGTGGCGCTTTATGAAGTGGAGCCGGACCGCTACGCCGTGGCCTACGGTCTGGCGGGCGGATGGTGCGAGGACGTGCGGACGTACCGGCGCGATCTGCGCACGGGGCTTATGGCCATGGGCGCGGATCTGACGGCCTATTTCCGGGTGCGGGTCCGGATGCTCCATGCCGATGCCGAGCTGCGGGCGCTTTTCGCCGTACTGGACGCGTTTGATCCGGCCTTTGCCGCCTGCCGGCCGAGGCTTCCGGGCGAGGCGGAAAAAAAGGCGGCTTCGGACGTCTGGTCCGAAACCGCCCATGATGCCGCAACCGGCGGCGGGGTTTCTACGGGGTGAGGTGGCGGCGCTTGACCCAGCCCTCGATGGGAGCGTCGGGGACGCGCACCAGTACGAAGGGGCCTTCCCAGGCGAGGATGCGCACGGGCGTGCCGCGTGAGAGGGTCGTGGTCGGCGGGCAGCCGTCTCCGGGGCAGGAGCGCAGGGTGACGTAGCGCCGGGCCACCTGTTTGATGTTGGGGTCATAGCCGGGCGGCGGCGGCGCGTAGCGCGGCGGCGGGGGAGGCGGCGGCGCATAACGCGGCGGTGGCGGCGGGGGCGGGATCGGGCGGCAGGCCCCCCGTATCCAGTCGTAGCCCGGCGGGCAGACCGGCGGCTGGGCCCGGCCCGGAGCCGGCAGGGCCAACACGGCCATGGCCGCCAGCAGACCGAGGATGATAAAGGGTTTGGCGTTCATAGGCGTTTCCTTTCGGGGTTAGCGGACAGTGTTCCACGCAGTGCAATTGACGTACTGGGCATTGCATTGGTCGTAGCACACGTTGCGCTCCTGCCCATAGGTGTGGTTGTTGCAGGCGTTGGCGCAGGCGGCCTGCTGCTGGTTGCAGTACGCCTGGGACATGGCCCGGTCCCCGGGAGAACGCGGCGGCGCGTAGTCATAGTAGGGAGGGACCGGAGCGGGCGGTGGCGGCGGGGGCGGGATCGGGCGGCAGGCCCCCCAATACCAGTCGTAGCCCGGCGGACAGACCGGCGGCTGGGCCCGGCCCGGAGCCGGCAGGGCCAACGCGGCCATGGCCGCCAGCAGGCCGACGATCAGGCAGATTTTTCGTTGCATGCTTGGGCCCCTTGGCAACTAGCGGACCGTGGCCCGCGTGGTGCAATTGACGTACTGGGCATTGCACTGGTTGTAGCACAGATTGCGGGCCTGGCCATAGGTGCGGTGGTTGCAGCGGTTGGCGCAGCTGACCTGCTGCTGGTTGCAATAGGCCTGGGACGAGGCGCGGCCTTTGGAAGGCCGGCGCGGGGGCGGCGGCGCGTACCCGGGGACGACCGGAGCCCCCGGCGGCAGGGGCGTCACAACGACGCCCGGGGCCGGAGTCTTGGGGGGCTTGGCGGACGGCTGTTGCGGTTGCCCGGCCGGCGGTTTTTGTCCGGTCTGTCCGGCGGGGGGCTTTTGGCCTGGCTGTCCGGCCGGCGGCTGTTGTCCTTGCGGCGGCATCTGGCTCGGCGGGGGCGGCTGGTCGGGGGCCTGGGCCAGAAGGGTCGGGCCGGCAGCCAGGGCCAGGGCCGGAAAGGCCAGGACGGCAAGCAGGGTCAGGGAGTATAGGATACGTTTCAAGGCGGCGGACCTCCTGTTGCGGATTGGTGCGGACGGTGCCAGTTGTCGTTATAGGCCCTTCCTGGAAAAAAAAAAGCCCGGGCGCCGACGGTTCATCGGGCAGGGGAAATTGCGCGTGGAAACGGCATTACACACGGCGGCCGGGTTGCTGCGCCGCTCGCGGACCATCCTCGCCCTGACCGGGGCCGGGATTTCCGTGGCCAGCGGCATCCCGGATTTTCGCAGCCCGGGCGGATTGTGGGAGCGGCACGACCCCATGGAGGTGGCCACGGCCGAGGCGCTGGCCCGGAATCCCGGCCGGGTGTGGGCGTTTTTGCGCGACACGCTGGCCGTGCTCGGCCGGGCCCGGCCCAATGCGGCCCATGCGGCCCTGGCCCGGCTGGAGGCGGCCGGCCGGCTGTCGGCGGTGGTGACCCAGAACATTGACGGGTTGCATCAGGCGGCGGGCTCCCGTAACGTGGTGGAGTTCCACGGCGGGCTGCGGCGGTTTTTCTGCATGGGCTGCGGCCGGGACCATGATCCTGCGGCAGCCGCGCGCCTTGGACCGGACGAAATCCCCTGGCGCTGCGAGGACTGCGGCGCGGTGGTGCGTCCGGACATCGTTTTTTTCGGTGAGCCCATTCCCCTTGACGCCCTGCGTAAAAGCGGTCAATTGGCCTTGGCCGCCGACTGCATTGTGGTGGCCGGAACATCGGGGGAGGTCGCCCCGGCCAGCCTTCTTCCCCGGGAGGTCAAGGCCAGAGGCGGGATTGTTGTGGAAATCAATCCGATGGAAAGCGCTTACAAGGGGCTGGCCGACGTCTCGATCGCCGCTGCGGCGGAAATCGCCCTGCCGGCCCTGGCCGACCTCGTGCTTTCGTAACCTGCTACATTTCCCACAGGTGGGTCGCAATGGACGCGCTATCGCCGCATGGCGGTTTTTGGACCATGATGGCCAATGCCACGCCAACGGTCATTTTCGTTCTGTCGATTTTGGCTTTCATGTCCCTTGGCTGCTGGAGCATCATCTTTGTCAAGCTGTTCACCCTGACCGCCGCCAAGCGCGACACGGAGCGGGATTACATCCGTTTCCAGGAGGCCGACAACCTGCGCGCCGCCATGCACGCCCTGGGCCAGTCCCGCCAGTCGCCCGCGTTCAACGTCGGGCGCATGGCCTTTGAGGAACTGGTGCGCATGGAGCAGGCCGACCTCGATCCGGCGGAAAAGGGCCATATCGCCATGGACAACATCCGGCGGGTGTTGCGGCAGGCCGTTTCTGTCGAACTTGGCAAGCTGACGAAATCGTTGTCGTTTCTGGCAACGAGCGCCAACGCCACCCCGTTTATCGGCCTGTTCGGCACGGTCTGGGGCATCATGAACTCGTTTCACTCCATCGGCCTGCAGCAGTCCGCCGCCCTGGCCGCCGTCGCCCCGGGCATTTCCGAAGCCCTGGTGGCCACGGCCATCGGTCTGGCCGTGGCCATTCCGGCCGTTATTTCCTACAACTTCTTCCTCGGCTACGCCACGGCCATCGAAAGCGAGCTGGTCAACTTCGCCGGGGCGTTTTTAAACCGCATCCAGCGCGAAGTGACCTGGGCCCCGCGCGAGAGCCAGCCGGCCCAGACGCCCCCGCGCCGTCCGGCCCCGGCCGCCGAGAGGTTCTAGGCCATGGGCATGCAGGTTGGCGGCAAGGGCCGCTTCATGGCGGACGTCAACGTCACGCCCTTCGTGGACGTGATGCTCGTGCTGCTGATCATTTTCATGGTGACCGCGCCGATGATGACCCAGGGCCTGGAGGTGGACCTGCCCCAGACCCGGGCCGTCAGCGTCCTGCCCAAGGACAACGAGAGCCTGGTGCTCACGGTCAAGGCCGACGGGTCGATTTTCCTGGACAAGTACCAGGTGGAGCTCGGCGAGCTTGAAGGACAGGTCCGGCGGCTGGTGACGGAGCAGAAAAAGCAGCTTTTCCTGCGGGCCGACCAGGCCGTGTCGTACGGCACGGTGGTCAGGGTCATGGGCGTGGTCAAGGCGGCGGGCGTGGACAAGCTCGGCGTCGTGGCCGAAGAAGAAAAGACGGCTCCGGCCGCCCCCGCCAAAAAGAAATAAGCCCGAGGCCACGGCCAGCCCGCGTGCCGAATCGAGTGCCCCCATGCGCGTTCTCGGTTGGATTTTCTCCGTCTTCCTGCACCTGACCGTGGTGCTGGCCAGCCTGCTTTTCATCAATATGGAGCCGGTGAAGTTCCAGCTCAACGTGCCGGTCTACGAGGTGGATCTCGTCACCCTCGGGCCTCCGGGCGGCCTGCCGCCGGGCGAGGCCGGATTGCCGCCCGGCCCCAAGGGGCCCGGAAACCGGCCCGAACCCGGGCCGCCCGAGCCGGCCGGAGGCCCCGACGAAGGCGGACAGCCTGTCCACGAACTGCCCGAACCGGCCAAGGCCCCGCCGGCCCCGGCCAAGCCGACGCCGCCTGAGCCGGCCGCTGCCGTGCCCAAACCGCCGGAGCCCAGGCATTCCGAGCCGGAGCCCAAAAAGCCGGAACCCAAACCCGAGCCCAAAAAGCCCGAGCCGGAACCCAAGGCCAAGCCCATTCCCACGGAACAGGCCAAGCCCGAGGAGAAAAAGCCCGAGCCCAAACCGGAGCCCAAACCCGATTTCAAGAAGATCGAGGAAGCCACCAAAAAGGCTGAGGAAGCCCGCAAGGCCGAGGAGGCCAGGAAAGCCGAGGACGCCCAAAAGGCGGCCGACGCCAAGAAGGCTGAGGACGCCAAGAAGGCCGCCGACGCCGCAGCCGCCAAGGCGGCGGCCCAGGCCAGGGAGGCTTCGGCCAAGGACGTGCTGGCCCAGGCCCTCAAGGACGCCAAGTCCAAGGCCGGCCAGGGATCGGGCCAGGGGGCCGGCAAAGGCGAAGCCGGCGGCGATCCCATCTCCAAGGCCCTGGCCGATGCCAAGCGCATGGCCGGCGGCGGGGGCGGCGGCGGGAGCCCGACCGGGACCGGCGGGGCCGGCGGCGGCGTCACCATGGGCGTCTACGCCCAGATCGTGAACCGGGAAGTCAAGAAAAACTGGCGCTTCCCGCAAAGCGGCGCGCGCCAGGCCTTGCTGGCCATCGTGGAAGTGCGCATCGACAAGGACGGGCGCATTCTCGATCATAAACTGATCCAGGCCTCGGGCCAGCCCAATTTCGACGCCTCGACCGTGAAATCCGTGGCCGAGACCGAAACCCTGCCGCCGCCGCCTCCGGGCCTTGCCGTGCTGCAACTCCGGTTCAGTTCCCAGGAGCTGGGGCAATAAACCGGACCGAAGCCGCGTCGCCCGGCATTTGCCTCCGGGCCGCGATAGCGTATAGGCAGGATACCGCGTCCCGTCCCGGGGCGCGGCGTACAGGTTGGCGACGTCGCCCGGCGGCGCGCCGCAGGCATGGCGGACCCCGACGGCCTTGCCGCCAGGGCCTTGCAATTTCAAACTTTAATGGATTTTCAGGGACTTGGACAATGACCATGCAGGCGCAACAGCGACGTATCGGCGTGTTCGGGGCCATTGTGGCCTTGACGATCTGGCTTGCGGCCGGACAGGCCCTGGCCCAGACTTCCCTGGCCGTGGACATCCAGGGGCCGGGACAGGCGAAAATGAACCTGGTCATGGCCCGGCCTTTTGCCGGGGGCGGCCAGATGAGCCCGGCGGACAAACTCCAGGACCTCATCAACAAGGACCTGCAGTTTCTGCCTTTTCTCCAGATCGTGCCGCCCTCGAACATTCCCGGGCAGGTCGGCGGCCCGACAGCCGACCAGATCGACTTCAAGCCGTTTTCCCTGGGCAAGGTCGACGTGCTCGTCACGGCCAACTGGAAGCCGGGCCCGAACCTCGGCGGCGTGGAACTGCGGGCCTTTGAGGTCTATTCCCAGAAGGTGCTTGTCGGCAAAGGCTATGACGGCGTCACCGACGCCCAGTTGCCCGACATCGCCGACCGGTTCTGCATGGAGCTCATGCAGGCGCTCACCGGCCAGGGCGGCTTTTTCAATTCCCAGATCGCCTTCGTCAAGCCGGGCGGCGGCAAGGGCGCCGACATCTGGACCGTGCGTCCCATGGGCCGGGGACTCACCCGGGTGACCAACTACAACGAGCTGGGCATGGCCGTCAGCCCCGGCTGGTCCTTTGACGGCCGGCGCATCGTGTTCACCCTCATCGGCTCGCGTTCCCACTATCTCGGCGTGTGGTCCGGCGGCGGCAAGCCGCAGGTCTACACTCTGCCCACCACCAACGTGGTCAGCCCGCGCTTTCTGCCCGACGGCCAGATCGCCGTCAGCCTGTCCCTGCGCGGCAAGGCGGATATCTATCTCCTGACCGGCGACCATCAGCCCGGCCGGGTCCTGGCCGGCGGCGGAGGCATCGACGTGTCTCCCTCCTTTGACGCTTCGGGCCGGATGATGGCCTATGTTTCGGACGAAACGGGCAGCCCCAACATCTACGTGAAGGATGTCGGCGGCGGCTCGGGCCGGCGCATCACCACCTCGGGCTACAACACCAACCCGAGCATGAGCCCCGACGGCAAACTGATCGCGTTTACCAAGCAGCTTGGCGGCGCCCAGAAGGTGTTCGTCCACGACCTGTCCACGGGCCAGGAGACCCAGGCGACCTCCGGCGGCGGTTCCGACGAGAACCCCTCGTTCGCCCCGGACGGCTATTTCATCGCCTTTGCCTCCACCCGCAGCGGCCAGAAAAAGATCTACGTGACCACCCGCCACGGTGCGCCGCCGGTCATGGTGCCCACCGGCGACGGCGCGGCCCAGATGCCGAGTTGGGGACCGTTGCCCCAGTAGCGAAGATGGTTTTCGTTGCCATTGCGTAATACGGGGGAGGCGAGGCAGGAGTTGGGTCCGGGCAATGGTGCCCAGCGGTTGCAGGTTTCCCTGCAACCACCCGGAACCCCCATGATTTCCCTGTTGCATTTTATTGCAGGAGGCGTAATTGGGGGCCGGTTCCGGTTGGTGCTTCGCCAGCCCCCGGGAACAACCCAAGGGCAAAGCCCTTCGGATTTTTCAAGCCCAGGCGGGCAATGTGAGGAGGAAGAAAACATGATGCGTTCGAGGATGTTGACTTTGGCTGTTCTGGTGTTGATGTTGTCCCTGGCCGGTTTCGGCTGCGCCAAGAAAGCCGGCGGTCCCGGCGATGGTTCCGGCACCAGCTGGGAAGAGCAGGAGCGGGCCCGTCTGGAGCAGGAACGCGCCCTGCGCGAGAAGCTGGGACAGGCTTCCAACGAGCTGGCCCAGATGATCCATTTCGCTTTCGACAGCTCCAATCTGACGGCCGAGGCCCGGCAGAACCTGACCCGCAAGGCCGAGATCATGCGTCAGTACCCCCAGATCAAGCTGATCGTCGAAGGCAACTGCGACCAGCGCGGCACGGCTGAGTACAACCTGGCCCTCGGCGAACGCCGCGCCCAGGCTGCCGCCCAGTACCTGTCCAACCTGGGCATCGGCGCCGATCGCCTGTCCACCGTGAGCTACGGCAAAGAGCGTCCCCTGGACCCGGGCACCGGCGAAGCCGCCTATGCCAAGAACCGTCGCGACGAATTCCGCGCCACGTACTAGAGCCTGTTCGCAATAGCGCCTCCGGCGGCCGGGAGGGGGTCACCCCCTCCCGGACCCTCCCGGACGGAAAGGCAGGGTAAGGGCCGGAGGCATTCACGGCTCTGACGTCCATCCTGCCCGTCTTCACCGAACTTCCGCGCCCATCCGCCGACCTTTGACTCCCTTTTTCAGGGGGTCCGGGGGGAATGATTCCTCCCGGCCGCCGGAGCATCCTTGCGTTTCCCGTTCAAGCCGCTGCGAGCGTCCGGCCGGGCATCCGCCGGTCACTGCGGCCGATTCCCCATTCCTCCCATAAAAAAAAGATTCGCCGGGGGCGCGTTTTGCCGGAAACCGGCCGTATCCGGTATTTGTTCGGATCGTTCACGCACACAGGCGAATCTGGGGGGCGCTCAATCGCCCGGTATGGGAATGGCAATTAACGGGGACTACCCTCCGTTGCGGTGCCGGACACTCTGCCCGGACCTCCCAAGGCATTGATCCCCACATAGCGTCCCGGCCAGTCCCGGGCAAGTTAAATCTGGCCGGGACTGGCCGGGGTGAAAAAAGTGCGTCCCAGGCCGGGAGGGCGCGCCGGCGGCAGCGGCGAAACCGCCGATGGGCAAGGCCCGGACGCCGTTGCGGAAAGCCCTGCGGCGTGACGGTTGGCGGCCGCCAGGGCCAGGGCGCGGCCGGAGGCCGGACGTTACCGGAGCCAGTGCAGGATGGCGAGGCCCAGGCAGGCGTAGACCCCGGCCAGGACGTCGTCGATCATGACGCCGTAGCCTTTGGGCAGCCAGTTTTCCGAGGCGCGCACCGGGGGCGGTTTGAGGATGTCGAAGGCGCGGAAGAGAAAGAATCCGGCCACGAGTTCAAAGGTCGTGGGGTTGGCGAAGGGCAGGAAGGTGATCCACTGGCCGACGAGTTCGTCAATGACGACATGGCTGGGATCTTTTTGGCGGAGCAGTTCCTCGGTGCGGCCGGCCGCCTTGCTGCCGGCATAGAACAGTCCGGCCAGGACAAGCAGGCGCGCAACGCCCGGCAGCGGCAGAAACAGGAATGGCGCGGCCAAAACGGCGGCGGCCGAACCCCAGGTGCCGGAGGCACAGGGGATCTTGCCGATGGGGCCAAGCCCCGAGACGAGGAGGGCGATCCGGTCGCGGCTGAGCATGGTCAAAGGCCTCCGTGGCGTTGGCTGGTCCGGGAAGCTACACCGGGGACGGCTTCGGAGCAAGCGTTGGCCTTGAAATCAATCCCGAAGTATGGGATCAGGAGAGGGTAGTGGGACATTTGTTCCAAAATTGCGGAAAGGAAGGTGGCAATGCTCAGTCTGCGATACGCCCTGGTGCTGTTCGGGGCATACTTTCTGGCCTTTTATCTGTATTATCGATTTTTCTTTCAGTCGAGGATCTATTTGGTGCTGCTGTCGCAGCATGCCTATCTGGACCATTATATCGACAGGCTCCCCCATCTGTACGACCGGCCCGATGAGCGACTGGGCATGATCGAGTTCATGCTGGCCAAACGGAAGCGTTTCATCAGGGGGGTGCGTCAGTTCGTCGTTGGAACGACCGCCGCATATGTTGCCCTCCTGCTTCTCGGCGCCGCTCTCTAGGGGCTGTTCACAATATCGCCTCCGGCGGCCGGGAGGGGATGATCCCCTCCCGGACCCTCCTCAACGGAAAACCATATGTCGGCTATGCCGCGTTTTGCCCCCCTTTCTCCAGGGGGTCCGGGGGGAATGATTCCCCCCGGCCGCCGGAGGCAGCCTTTCAGCCCCCCTTCGCGTCAACCACAATCGCTCCCGGCTCCGGGGCCACAGGAAACCGCATATGAAAAATGATGATCGCTTCGGTGCGCAGAGGCCTGCGGGAGTCGCTCCGGCCGCCTCCCCCCGCCGCATCTTCGAGGCGGTGCGGCAGATCGCCGTGCATTACGGCCTGTGGCTGGCCGAGACGGCCCATCAGCTTGGTCCCGAGGCGGCGGTGGCCCTGGAGTCCGAAGTCGGCGACGCCTATATGCCGCTGCTCGCCCGGCGCATCGAGCGGGCGCTGGATTTGCCGGGCGATGTGGAGACGGCGTTGGCGGGGCTTGGCCAGGAGCGGCTGGAGAAGCTTCTGACCGCGCTTTCCGTCTCCTGGCTGGCGGCGGACGGCGTGTGGTTTCGGGCGGTGGAAGACGCGCGGGGCATGCACGACGCCAAGCGCGTCAACGACACCTGCTGGTCGCGGCTGGGCTATTACGAGGCGCTACGGGCCAGGGCCGTGCTGGGCCTGCCCGGGGCCGGCGGACTGGCGGCGCTTCGGGCGGCGCTCGGGGCGCGGCTGGTCGGGCGCATCAACCAGTGGGATTTCGTGGAGGAGACGCCGGATGCGTTCGTGCTCCGCATGGTGGCCTGCCGGGTGCAGTCGGCCCGGGCGCGCCAGGGATTGCCGCCGTATCCCTGCGTTTCCGGCGGCACGGTGGAATTTGCCGCCTTTGCCGCCGGCATCGATCCGGCCATCCGGGTCGCCTGCGTGAGCTGCCCCCCGGACACGACGCGCCCGGACTGCGCCTGCGCCTGGAGATTTTCGATGCAGGAGAGGGGAGGCGCCTCCGGCGGCCGGGGGGGAGCATCCCCCCCGGACCCCCTGGATAAGTAAAATGAAAGAGGATGGCGCAACGTTGTTGGAGCGCGGCAGGCCGTCGGGAAGAACCGGCTGACCGCCGGCGGTGTCCACAGTCTCGACCAGTGTTCTTTTTCCTTCCCGTATCCCGTTGCAGGGGTCCGGGGGGATCATCCCCCCGGCCGCCGGAGGCACTCTCCTCTCTCCTCTCTCATCTTCTACTCTTTATTTATTCCCAGCTTTCTCAATCTGGAATCGAAAGTGGAGCGGTTGACGCCGGCGATTTTGGCGGCCTTGGTCACGTTCCATTTGTGTTTTTCCAGCAGGGCCAGGGCGTAGGCCCGTTCCAGTTCCTCCCAGGTGTAGGCGGTCAGGTCCGGGGCCTGGGCCGGGGCGGCGGGGGCCTGCTCTTCGGCGGGGCGGCGGGCTTTGCCGATTTCGTTTGGCGGCGGGATGTCCGCCGCCTCGATGGTCGCGCCGGGGACGGTGGCCAGGAGGAAGCGCACGAGGTTTTCCATCTCCCGGACATTGCCTGGAAACGGGCGCTGGCACAGTTCGCGCCGGGCCTGGGGCGAGAAGGTCTTCGGCGGCAGGCCCAGGCGGGCGGCATCGCGGGCCAGGAAGTGGTCGAGAAGTTCCGGGATGTCCTCGGGGCGTTCGCGCAGGGCCGGCAGGACCAGGGGCAGGACGTTTAAGCGATAGAACAGGTCTTCGCGAAACGTGCCGTCGGCGATGGCCTGGGACAGATCCCGGTTGGTGGCCGAGATGACGCGCACGTCCACGATGCGGGTTTCGGCGCCGCCCAGGGGCTTGATCTCGTTTTCCTGGAGCACGCGCAGGATGCGGGCCTGCAGGCCAAGCGGCATGTCGCCGATCTCGTCGAGAAAGACCGTGCCGCCGTTGGCCGCCTCGAAAAGGCCGATCTTGTCCTTGTCCGCGCCGGTAAACGCTCCTTTTTTGTAGCCGAAGAGTTCCGATTCGAGCAGGGCGTCGGGGATGGCCGAGACGTTTTGGACCAGAAACGGCTTGTCCTTGCGCGGGCTGCGGCGGTGGATCTGGCGGGCGAAGAGTTCCTTGCCCGTGCCGGATTCGCCGGTGATGCACACCGGAAAATCGGTGCGGGCGTAGTTGTCGGCGGCCTCCAGGGCGGCCCGGAAGGCCGGGCTTTTGCCGACGAGCGGCGTTTCGCCCTTGATGTCGCCGAGGATCTTTTTGAGTTTCTGGGTTTCCTGTTTTTGATCGGCAAAAGCCAGGGCGTTGCCCAGGGCGATGGAGCCGATGGCCACGAATTCTTCCAGAAGTTCCAGGTATTCCCGGGTCAGATTGAGCCGGCTGCCGCCGTGGTGGGTGTCGATGATCTCGACCGCGCCGTAAATCTCGCCGTTTTTGAGCACCAGCGGATAGCACAGGATCAGGGTGGACTTGACGTCCAGCTCGGACTCCGCCTCCTTGAAATGGCGTTTGTCCTTGCCGGGTTCGGCTATGGTCATTTTGCCGTTTTCGATGACCCAGCCGACAATGCTCGGCTTGCCCTTGGGCACGACAAAGCCGACGAGCAGTTCGCTTTGGGGGCCGATGGCCTCGATGCAGGCATAGCCGTCGGGGCGTTTGATCCACAGCGAACCGCGTTCGACGTTCTGGAATTCCAGCAGGGCTTCCAGGAAGCGTCGCTGGAGGCGTTCGGTTTCGAGTTCCTCGAAGAGAACCTTGGGAAAATCGGAGATTTGAGACGGCATGATCCGTTCCGGCAGTGGCGGGTTGCAGGTTATTGCCGGGGAACATGCCGTAAAAGCGGGGCAGGGGCAAGACTTGGGGTCGGGCGGCGGCCCGTCCGGGGAACGGACCGCGCCGGCGGGAACGCGGGGTCTAGTGCGTGGCCTGGGAGCGTTCGCGGATACGCCAGAAATCTTCCGGCACTTCCAGGTACAGATCGTTTTCGGGCAGGGGGATGACGCACAGGAGCTTGCCCGTGGCCTCCACCCAGTACATATGGCCGCTGAGTCCCTGCATGACGTCGTCATAGCTGACGCCGGTCTGGGCGGCGACTTCCTTCATGGCCCTTCGTACGGTGGACATGGCGCCATTGCCAAATTCCACTTCCAGGACGGAGACATGGTGGACAACGAGGTCGTCGTCGCTGAGTTCGGGCGGAGCGGTTGTACGCAGCGTCAGTGCCGATTCCATGGCGTCCTCCTCGATTAGGGTTGCCGCGCTTGTCAAACATGCGGCCATGCTTTCAGATATAAGCAATTGTCGTGCAATGTACACGCGTTTAGTGGAAAATCCCGGGCGTCTTCCCCAATATTCTTATTTTATAGATAGTTATAGGGATCGCCAGACGCCAGCCGCCGACACGGACCAGGATGCATGGAATGGCGGCCTGCAAAAAGGAAGAAAAACACGACAGATTTGTCGCGTACGCGTGCTTTGGCAGAGCCGCGGCGGGCCTCAGGCCGGCAGGTCGGGCAGATCGGCCAGGAGCGCGTCCCAGGCGTCGTGGCGGTACAGGGCGCGCACGACTTCCGGCAGCGGCTCGGCATGGACCCCAGGCAGATCGGCCTCGCCGGGCGAGGCGGCCATGAAGGCCAGATGCTCGACCGGCGGCGCGAACCGGGCGTCGACGCCGGCCTTGTTGCCGCGTGGATCAATGCGGCGCCAGCCGAAATCCGCCAGATGGACGGCGGCCAGCCCATGCAGGCAGAAGCGTCCGGGATAGCGGTCGGCGTCAAGAAGCAGACGCTGGTAGCACAGGCCGGCCGGCAGGCCGCACGCCCGCAGCAGGGCCGCCAGCAGATGGGCTTTGGCGTAGCAATAGCCCGTGCCGTGGACCAGGACCTCGGAGGCGGCGCGGGTGACGGGATTTTGCCGGTAATCCACGCTGTGGCGGATGGCGTCGCGCACGAACGTGAAGGCCGCCCGGGCGATGTCCACGTCCGTGGCGCAGCCCTCGGCCAGGGCCGCCGCCTTGGCGGCGACCAGGGGATGGTCGTGGTCGATCAGGGCCGAGACGGCCAGATAGGGAGCCAGGGGATTGGGGTCGGGCATGGCGGCCTCACGTTGCGGCTGGCGGTTGCGGCGATTGGCCTGTCCGGCTGGCCAGGAAGAGGTCCGTGTAGCAGTCCGGGCATTCCCGGGCCAGGCCCAGGTGCGCGGCATAGTCCCGGATGACGGGCAGGGCGGCCAGGGCGGCCTCGCGGTCGTCGGCCGGATGTTCGATCTCAACAAAGGTGCGCGCGTCGAAATCCACCGTGACCACGGCGACGGCCAGCGGCAGGCCGCGCCAGACGTCCCGGGAGCGGCGGCAGCGCTTGGCGTAGCGCAGCCGCTCCACATAGCCGAGCCCGGCCAGGATGGCCCGCATGGCGGCGGGATCGGCCACGTCGGTCTCGAACTCCTCTTTGGAGGCCGTGGCGGCGTCGAAAGGCGGCGTTTTCATGGTCAGCACGGCCCGGCCGCCTGTCAGGCGCAGGCGCAGTTCCCGGCCGGACGCGTAAAACGCGCCGCCCGGCGTGTCGAAATAGCTGTCGTCGTAGACCGCATCCGGCAGGGGCGTGCCGGGCGGGGCGAGGGGGGCCTGCGCCACAAATTTGATTTCGGCTTCGTACACGGCGCGGCAGCGGTCGGCCGGCTTGAAAGCCGGCCGGGTTTGGTACATGGTTCCCGACTGTTACCCGGATTTTTCCGCTCTCGCAACCGCGATCAGGAGCCTGTCCCATGCTTGGCGCAAACGGCCGAGCGGCCCTGGGCATGGCCGGCGGCGTGATCGTGGTCGGCGCGGTGACGTTGCGGGCTGTGCTGGCCGGGCGGATCAGCCCGCGCTGGCCGACGCGACGCCGCCCTGCCGCAGTTGTCGGACCACTTCCGCCAGCGGCAGCCCCACAACGTTGGTATACGACCCGCAAATCGACGTCACGAAGGCGGCGGCCCGGCCCTGGATGGCGTAGGCGCCGGCCTTGTCCATGGGTTCGCCGGTGGCCACGTAGGCGTCGATGGCCGCGTCCGAAAGCCGGGCCATGGTCACGTCCGTGGACACGGTGAAGATTTCCGGCTCGCGGCCGGGGAAGAAGACGGCGCAGCCCGTGACCACCTGATGCGTGCGCCCGGACAGCAGGCCGAGCATCCGCTTGGCATCTCCGGCGCCGCGCGGCTTGCCGAGGATCACATCGCCAACGGCCACGATGGAATCCGCGCCAAGGACCACGGCCTCCGGGCGCGACTCCGCCACGGCCGAGGCCTTGAGCCGGGCCATGCGGGCGGCATAGGCCGCCGGCAGCTCGCCGACATCCGGGTCCGGCTCCTCGGCCGGACTGGGGACAATCTCGAAGACCAGCTCGGTCAGCGACAACAGTTCCCGACGACGCGGCGACGTGGACGCCAAGATGAGCTTCTTGTTCATAACCTGTCTACTGTCCTGATTTCTCATTTCTTTTTTCGAACACGAAAGCAACCGCCAGGAACACTCCCCACGTCGCACTTCACCCCATGGCGCAAAACGAGGGAGGCCGGGGGAATCATTCCCCCCGGCAGGTCCAGGGCAGCGCCCTGGCTCTTCTGTCTTCCGTAATTTTCCCCAACCTCAAACAGGCTTTTTGCCTTCGATGCGTGGGGCTTCGGTGTTCCAGTCCTGACTGACGGGCCGGCCGCGTTTGTAGCGGAAGTCGCACAGGGCATCGCCCTGGGCCAGGGTGTGCTGGCGGGAGAGGCCTGTGTCCTGGGCGCGCGAGGCCAGGAAGTCGTTTAGACAGAAATAGGGGGCCACTTCGGCCACCCCCTGGGATTTGAAGTAGTTGACCGCGCCGCATTCGGTGTAGTCGTAGCCAAGATCGAAGGTCTTGCCGTCGCCGGGGACGGCCCGGCCCACCCAGTCGCCGGGATACTGGCGTTTCCGGCTGGCCTCGGCCCATTCCTTGAGCGAGGCGAAATAGGCGGGCGAAAAGAGCGATGCGCCCATGGCCCTGGCTTTTTCCGGCGGCATGGCGGCCCAGTCGGCGGTGTTGAGGTCATAGAGCAGCCGGCCGGCGTCCTTGGCGGCCAGTCCTTTCTCGCGCATGGACTGGCACAGGGCCGTGAGCCAGCCGGCCAGGGTGATAAACGGCTGGTTGCGATTGGCGCGGCCGCCGAGGTCCGGCAGGCCGGGGAGCAGGGATTCGTAACGGCGCAGGGCGTCGGCGGCCACGGCCTTGGCGGTCTGGGCGGGCAGCCGGGCGGCGATCCATTTTTCCGCGCCGGCGCACACGCCCTTGAAGTCCGCCAGATGTTTGGCGGCATTCCCGGTATAGTATCCCGCCGCCGGGGCCGGGGTCTGGGCCGCCGCCGGCCAGGGGAACAGACAGGCGCAGGCCCCGACAAGCCCGGCGCGAAGGAAAAATCGCCGGCTGAGGCCATTTGCGGCTTCAAGGTGTGGGAGTCGCTCTGAGTGGTACATCAATATTTGCCCGCTGTTGGTCGCAATATGTTTTTTGCTCGTTAAAAGATGTCATCAGCAAGTTGTGGACAATGGTACTTTGAGTAAATATTTTTTCCCTTCCGCATGAGTCTGAGATTGAGTGTCTTTGCTGCGTGAATAAAAAAAGGTGAATTTAAGAGTGAAAAAAGCGTCTCGCGTTGTGAAATTTCAATGGTTATTTGGTCGTCTCCGGCTGCGCGATAGTTTGATTTGAATAAAACGCAGCCTTTGTATGTTTTTTTGAACTGTGCCTCATTGACGTAATATTTGAACAGGTGGTCTTTTGAGACATTTATAAGTGCATAGATATCAGTGTTGTTTTGTTTGGAGTGAAAAAGAACAAACGTCTCCATCATGTTTATATTGAAGCAAAACAGTCGACGTAAATCACCTTGTGTTGTGTTGGGTAGGCAGCTGATACTCCAAAATGATTTTTCGGTTTGTGACGGCGCAAGAATGCATTTCCTTAAATAGCATTGGGCAATCTCAATGATTTTTGGGTAGAGCGGGTGGCGGGATAGTCTGGAATACTTTGATTTGAAAGGGTATTCTTTGTCAGGAAAAGCGGCTACTCTTGTATGGATTTCGGATATGGCTGAAGGTTTTTCCTGGTAAAGCCATTTTTCTTGTGTGTCAGTATCAACTATCTCGTCAAGTTTACAGTATCCTGCTGTGTTAGATACGTGCATGATGTTTCGAAGACGGATGCCTTTGCGATCGGCAGCTTTTATCGCATATTCCTCCGTGAATGCAAGGTGCTCCTTGTTGACTTTTTGGAAGGCGAATTGCGTAATCGTATTGTTCTCTTTTTTGTGTTGGGTAAGTCTGTTTAGGATGTCAACGCTTTGCCCAATGTAGAATGTGACGTCGTCGAATGCTAAACAATAGACTCCGCATCTGTTGTCCGCATCCAATGCTTGGAAAGTGGCGTGGCTGTCTTTGTAGTCAATAAAGTCATTAAAGCCGAGACTTCTTATTGTCTGCTTCTGTTGCTCCAAGTAAGTGATAGGCATGGCTCTCTCGCACCTTCTTCGCATGGTTCGAGATGAAACGGTCGCAGTTTCTTGATTGGGCGACCTGGGCGATCCACAATTTCCCCTTTAAAAGTTCTTGAAGGGGGGCGCGGGGGGGAAATTTTTTTAAGAAGTTTTCCCCCCCATCTTCGCCTTGCTCTTTCGCCTTTGTCTTTCTCTCCCCCCGCAGCGCCGCGCGAGTGGGCTCGTCCCGGGCCGGGGGGGGG